>Ga0160421_1000044_pt1 | contig 128305 bp, 124 predicted proteins | sample TAMARWmetagpilot_FD_108195 | JGI IMG/M metagenome (GOLD analysis project Ga0160421, IMG submission 108195) | Phycosphere-associated microbial communities from TAMU algal ponds, Corpus Christi, Texas, USA - TAMU ARW-7 10/27 metagenome pilot | ecosystem: Engineered > Artificial ecosystem >... | reverse complement strand
GGGCATTGCAGGGTAGCTACGTTCGGAAGGGATAAGCGCTGAAAGCATATAAGCGCGAAACCCACCACAAGATGAGATTTCTTTAAAGGGTCGTGGAAGATGACCACGTTGATAGGCTACAGGTGTAAAGGCAGTAATGTCATAGCCGAGTAGTACTAATAACCCATAGGCTTATTGTACGCCGCTCTTTTTATAGGTACAAACCATGTGACTTTTTTCAATATGTTTATTATACGGTCTAGACGGCCGAAACAGTTTAAGGTGGTTATAGCGACGGGGCTCACCTCTTACCTTTCCGAACAGAGAAGTTAAGCCCGTTTGCGCCGATGGTACTACTATTTGTGGAAGAGTAGGTCGCCGCCTTTTTTGAAGACCCTTACTGTTACAGTAAGGGTCTTTTGTTTTTTTTAGATATTTTCATAGCTAATATCTTTTTTGATTCCTTTTCTTTATTATATTCTTAATTTTGCCATTAATGAATAATAACAAAGAGTTACAGTTAGCTTGGGATTTCGTAAATAAAAGCAGTCGAAATATTTTTTTAACAGGTAAAGCTGGTACAGGAAAGACAACTTTTCTTCATAAGTTAAAATTAAATTCACTCAAAAGAATGATTATTGTTGCTCCTACAGGTGTAGCTGCAATTAATGCTAAAGGTGTAACTATTCATTCATTTTTTCAATTGCCTTTTGGGCCAATACTACCTGATGATACGCGTTCAAGTGGAAATGGATTCAAAAATAAGTTCAGTAAAACCAAAATCAATATTATTAAATCGTTAGACTTATTAGTTATTGATGAGATTAGTATGGTTAGAGCTGACTTATTAGATGCTATTGATAAAATTCTGAGACGTTATAAAGATAGAAATCAAGTGTTTGGTGGTGTCCAAGTTCTTATGATTGGTGATTTGCAACAATTATCACCAGTTGTAAGAGATAATGAATGGGAATTGCTAAAACCATTTTATAACAATCCTTATTTTTTCAGTAGTCATGCTTATCAATATTGTAACCCAATAACTGTTGAGTTAAAACATATTTATAGGCAAGACAATTCCAAATTTATCGAGATTTTAAATGAAATAAGATCTAATAGACTATCTCAAAATTCAATAGAAGAACTTAATAAACGTTTTGATCCAAATTTTTCACCTTCTGAAAATGAAGGCTATATATTTTTAACGACTCATAATAGTAAAGCAGATCAAGTTAATAATTCAGAATTAGATAAACTTTCAACAAAAAAAGTAAGCTATTCAGCTAAAGTAGAAGGTAAATATCCTGAACATTCTTTTCCTAATGAGGATAAATTAGTATTGAAAGTAGATGCACAAGTGATGTTTATTAAAAACGATAGTTCACCAGAAAAACGTTATTTCAACGGTAAAATAGGGAAAGTTATTCATTTAGATAAAGACGAAGTTGTTGTTAAATGCCCTGATGATGATTTTACAATTATAACAAAACCTGAAACTTGGGAAAACATTACCTATAATGTTGACAAAATAACAGACTCCATAACCGAAGAAAAAATTGGTAGCTATACTCAGATGCCTTTACGTTTAGCTTGGTCCATCACAATTCATAAAAGTCAAGGCTTAACCTTTGAAAAAGCTGTAATTGATGCAGAAGGTGCTTTTGCCCATGGACAAACTTACGTAGCCCTGAGTAGATGTAAATCTTTAGAAGGTTTAGTCTTAAAGAGTAAGATTGATTCAAGACATATTATAAGTGATACCAATGTTCTTAATTTTACCAAACAAGCAGAAGAAAACCAACCAGATGATTCAGAATTAGAACAATCAAAATCTACATTTCAGCTTCAATTAATTTCAGAAGTTTTTGATTTTTTTCAATTTATATATCCTGTTAATAGAATTTTAGATATCTATTATAAAAACAGAGGTAGTATTGAAGGCAACCTAGAGCAACCTTTAACAAGTATAAAGGATTGTGCTACGAACTTACTGAAAGTAGCTAATACATTCAAAAATCAATTAAAAGAATTAGCCCAAGATAAGTTGCCAGAAAACGATAAAGTAATACAAGAACGTTTTAAAAAAGCTATTACTTATTTCACTGAAGAAACTAAAAGTAAGATTATCGATACTCTTCAAAACTTTAGTTTTAGCACAGATAACAAAGCTTTAGACAAAGATATTAGTAAACAATTAGATACTATTGAAGAACTTATAGCAACTAAAAAACTCTATTTCTCTGAATTGAAAGATGGTTTTGAAGTCAACAAGTTTTTAGGATTAAGAGCAAAATCGGTTTTTTTAACTAAAGACAAACCTAAAAAGCTAAGAAAAACAGTGATTGATGGTACAACAAATATCGAGTTATTTGAATTGTTAAGAGCATTAAGAAACACACTAGCGCAAGAACATGATTTAATTCACTATCAAATATTCACCCAAAAAGCACTATACGAAATGTGTGAGACCTTACCAACGACCAAAAAGGAACTGTTACAAGTTAATGGTTTTGGTAAAGTGCGTGTTGAAAAGTATGGAAATGATATTTTAACCGTAATTAGAGAGTATTGTGATGAGAATGATATTGACACTTCAGATTCTACTCAATTTGAATTTGTAGAAGAAAAAAAGCCAAAACGTAAAAAAGGTGATACACAAAAAGAATCTTTAGCACTTTTTAAAGACGGTAAAACTATAGAAGAAATAGCTCACCTTAGAGAATTAAATGAAAATACAATCTTTGGTCATTTGGCTAAATTTATTAAATCTGGTGAAATCAAAATTTCCGACTTAATTCCTAACGCGCATTATCAAGAATTAAAAAAATTGATACCAAAACATACATTTGATACACTTTCAGATTTAAAACATCAACTAGATGATAAATATAGTTATGGTGAAATTAGATTAGTTTTAGACGAATTAAATTCATAAAAAAGGCTTCAACATTATATGTGAAGCCTTTTCAATTTTATATAATTGAGATATTATCCTTTTATAACACCTCTAGAAATTACAATTTTTTGGATTTCAGAAGTACCTTCATAAATTTGAGTGATTTTTGCATCGCGCATTAAACGCTCTACGTGGTATTCTTTAACAAAACCATTTCCACCATGTATTTGCACAGCTTCTACCGTTTGTTCCATAGCAACTTTACTAGCGTATAATTTTGCCATAGCACTTGCCATGTCATAATTATTACCTTGGTCTTTGTCCCAAGCCGCTTTCATTACTAACATACGAGCAGCTTCAATTTCGGTGTACATATCAGCAAGTTTAAAAGCAACTGCTTGATGGTTACAAATTTCGGTACCAAAAGCTTTACGCTCTTTACTATATTTTAAAGCTAACTCGTAAGCACCAGAAGCAATACCTAAAGCTTGTGCAGCAATACCGATACGTCCACCAGAAAGTGTTTTCATTGCGAATTTAAAACCAAATCCGTCTTCACCAATTCTGTTTTCTTTTGGTACTTTAACATCGTTAAATTGAAGTGTGTGTGTATCACTTCCTCTAATTCCTAATTTATCTTCTTTAGGACCAATATCAAAACCTTCCATACCCTTTTCAACGATAAAAGCATTGATTCCTCTATGTCCTTTTTCTCTGTCTGTCTGTGCAATTACTAAATAAACATCAGATCTACCTCCATTGGTAATCCAGTTTTTTGTTCCATTAATTACATAATGGTCACCTTTATCAATTGCAGTTGTTGTTTGTGATGTTGCATCACTACCAGCCTCAGGCTCACTTAAACAAAATGCACCAATCTGCTCACCAGTAGCTAATTTTGTTAAATATTTTTGTTTTTGTTCTTCAGTACCGTAAGCCTCAAGGCCATAACAAACCAATGAATTATTTACAGAAACCATCACAGAAGCAGACGCATCAATTTTAGAAAGCTCTTCCATAATAAGCACGTACGAAATTGTATCCATACCACTACCACCATACTTTGGGTCTACCATAATGCCCATAAACCCTAATTCGCCCATTTTACGAACTAATTCGTCCGGAAAAGTTTGTGTATTATCACGTTCTATGACACCAGGAAGTAATTCTGTTTGAGCAAAATCTCTGGCCGCGTCACGAATCATTAAATGTTCTTCAGTTAAGCTAAAATCCATATAGTAAATTAATTATTGATTTGTTAAAAAATTCATGCAAAGATAACGCTTTCTTGCTGTATTTTCAATAAGTAATATTATTTTTACTAATATGATAAAAACTGAATATAAAGTTGTTGCAGTAATGTCTGGAACGTCTTTGGATGGTATAGATGTTATCTATGCAAGTTTTAATTTTCATGAGGATTGGAGCTTCAAAATTTATCATGCGGAAACTTTAAAATATTCAACCGAATGGAATACTAACCTCAGCACTCTTGTAGACAACTCTCTTGAAGAATTAAAGGAATTAGATTTTGCCTATTCTGAGTATTTGGCTAACGCGATAAAAAGTTTCATAACCAAGCACAATCTCAGTGAAATAGACTTTGTATCTTCCCATGGACATACAGCATTGCATCAACCAGATAAAGGGCTAACCTATCAGATAGGTAATCAACAGATTTTAGCAGAAATGCTTAATAGAAAAGTAATTTGCGATTTTAGAATGCAAGATGTTGAGTATGGTGGGCAAGGAGCGCCATTGGTACCAATAGGAGATAAATTACTTTTTCATAATTATGATTATTGCCTAAACTTAGGAGGTTTTGCAAATGTTTCGTTTGAAAAAAATAATAGACGTGTTGCTTTCGATATTTGCCCTGTTAATGTTGTAATTAATCATTACGTTTCAAAAATTAACTTAGAATATGATGATCGCGGAAGAATAGCATCAAAAGGAAATATACACCAAGGTTTATTAGAACAATTAAATCAACTTGAATTTTATAAACAATCTGCACCAAAATCACTAGGTTTAGAATGGGTTAAAGCGCACATCTTTCCAACTGTAGATAGATTTGAACTTAAAATCGAAGATATATTAAGAACTTTTACAGAACATATTGCAACACAGATAGCTATAGTTTTAAAAGATAAAGTGTCGAAAACATTAATTACAGGAGGTGGCGCTTACAATGATTTTTTAATAGAACAGCTTAAATTAAAAACCCAGTCGAAGATCATAATTCCTGATAACCAAATAATAGAATTTAAGGAGGCTTTAGTATTTGGTTTATTGGGCATTCTTAGAGATAGAAATGAAGTTAATTGTCTTAAAAGTGTTACAGGCGCAATTAAAGATCATTCTTCAGGAAAAATTTTAATTCCAAAGGCTTAAAATTAATATTTAATTCACTTTTTAGGCATTGGAGTTTTTTATATTTGTTACCATTAACTAAATCATCGAAATTGATAAAGCAATTACTTCAAACATACGAAGATAAATCCCCAGAAATAGTGTTCCATTGGAACGATCCAGAGACCGAGGCAGAAGGTTGGACAGTTATAAATTCTTTAAGAGGTGGTGCTGCCGGAGGCGGAACTAGAATGCGTAAAGGCTTAGATATGAATGAAGTACTTTCATTGGCAAAAACAATGGAAGTGAAGTTTACTGTGTCTGGTCCTGCAATTGGTGGTGCTAAATCTGGTATTAATTTCGATCCTCAAGACCCTAGAAAAAAAGGTGTGCTAGAACGTTGGTATGCAGCAGTTTCACCATTGTTAAAAAGTTACTACGGAACAGGAGGAGATCTCAATGTTGATGAAATACATGAAGTGATTCCTATTACTGAAGAAAGTGGTGTTTGGCATCCTCAGGAAGGTGTTTTTGAAGGTCATTTTAAACCTACGCAAGCTGATAAGATTAATAGAATCGGTCAGTTAAGGCAAGGGGTGATAAAGGTTATTGAAAACCCAGAATATTCACCAGATGTATCTAGAAAATATACTGTGGCAGACATGATTACAGGTTTTGGAGTAGCTGTTGCGGCGAAACATTTTTATGAGTTAAACGAAAGCTCAATAAAAGGAAAACGTGTCGTTGTGCAAGGTTTTGGTAACGTTGGTGCAGCTGCAGCATTTTATTTTGCCCAAATGGGTGCTAAAGTCGTTGGTATTATAGATCGCGTGGGTGGTTTAATTAGACCTGAAGGGTTTTCTTTCAAAGAAATTACTGATTTATATCTTAATAAAAACGGAAATACATTAGTAGCGAATAATCTTATTCCATTTGACGAAATAAACGAAAAAATATGGTCTTTAGAGACCGAAGTATTTGCGCCTTGTGCTGCATCTCGATTAGTCACTAAAAATCAAATTGATCAGATGATTGCTACTGGTCTAGAAGTTATTACCTGTGGTGCAAACGTGCCTTTTGCAGATAAAGAAATTTTCTTTGGACCCATAATGGAACATACAGATCAAAAGGTAAGTTTAATACCAGATTTTATTTCCAATTGCGGAATGGCAAGAGTTTTTGCTTATTTTATGGAACGTAAAGTGCAGATGACAGATGAAGCGATTTTTAATGACACATCAGATGTCATAAAAAAGGCTCTAAAAGAAGTTAAAAACAACAATCCATCAACTGTTGGCATAAGCGAAACTGCATTTGAGATTGCACTAAGACAATTAATTTAAAAAATAGATCCCTTAATTTATGGAAACCGTAATAATTCTCGTATTTGTATTTGGTTACTTAGCCATTACTCTCGAACATAATATTAAAATAGATAAGCTTATTCCAGCTTTGGTAATGATGGCTATAAGTTGGGCATTAATATCATTAGGTGTAGATGATTTCACACAATGGTTTGATTCTGCTAAGCACAACCTCATGGAAAATTTTGGGTTGTTGCCTCATGAAGAAAAAATGCACCTAATGGAAGAAACCCTTTTGCATCATTTAGGTAAGACTGCTGAAATATTAGTTTTCTTACTTGGTGCTATGACCATTGTAGAGATAATAGATTATTTTGATGGTTTTTCAACTATTAAATCAGCAGTAAAATTTAATAGTAGAAAAAAGTTACTATGGATGTTTTCAATATTGGCTTTCATTCTTTCAGCAATAATTGATAACCTTACAGCAACTATTGTTTTAATATCTATACTTCAAAAAATTGTTAAAGATAGAGATGTTAGAATATGGTATGCAGGTCTAATCATTATTGCGGCAAACGCAGGTGGAGCATGGTCTCCAATAGGAGATGTTACTACTACGATGCTTTGGATAGGAGATAAAGTGTCTACAGGAAAGTTATTCTCATACTTATTTATTCCTTCAGTGATTTGTATGGCAGTACCAACTTTTATTGCTTCATTATTACCAGCATTTAAGGGAACAGTAGAATTACAAAAAGCGGATGACAAACCCAAAAGTAAATTTAGTTCTACCATGTTATTTTTAGGGTTAGGCGCCATTATATTTGTCCCAATTTTTAAAGTAATAACACATTTACCACCTTATGTAGGTATGATGTTATCTCTTGGTGTAGTTGCTATTTTTGCGGAGGTTTACAGTAATTCAAAATTTGCAATTTCTGCTGCAGAACATGGGGAGCATGAGGCACATGCTAGTCACAGCCCTGTACATTATTCGTTATCAAAAATTGAGTTACCAAGTATACTATTCTTTTTAGGTATTTTAATGGCTGTAGCAGCATTAGAGTCTTTAGGTATTTTATTCGGTTTCGCAAATTCATTACAGACGTCTATGCCAATGATGGGTACTGAGTTACACGGAGAAGGCGTTTCAGATTTAGTAGTGCTACTACTAGGTGTCGGTTCTGCGGTAATTGACAATGTGCCTCTAGTAGCAGCAAGTTTAGGAATGTTTTCTGAGCCAATGGATAACGAATTATGGCACTTTATAGCATATTCAGCAGGAACAGGTGGTAGCATGTTAATTATTGGTTCTGCCGCAGGTGTAGTTGCAATGGGTATGGAAAAAATAGATTTTTTCTGGTACTTAAAGAAAATAGCATGGTTGGCACTTTTAGGATTTATAGCTGGAGCAATTGCTTTCATGGTTACCAGAGCAATCTTCTAACATACTTAAGTTAAAAACTAAACGTTATAACTTACAGAAACTTTTAAACTTAAAACTTTTTATATGATATTACTAAGTAATATTCAAGATGGTGCAGAAGTATTAGCAGAAGGGGAGCAAGTAGAAAAAACACTTTCCATTATCGAGTTGATCACTAGTGGTGGAACTTCAGGAATGGTAATAATTCTTATCCTATTCCTACTTCTTATTGTAGCAACCTATATTTATTTTGAAAGAATTTTTGCTATCAAGGCAGCTTCTAAAGTAGATTCTAATTTTATGAATCAGATTAAAGATCATGTAAGCAATGGTAAAATAGATTCTGCTCAGATGTTATGTGCACAACAAAACTCACCCGTTTCTCGATTAATTGCCAAAGGCATTACTCGAATTGGTAAACCATTAGAAGATATTAATACCGCAATCGAAAACGCTGGTAGATTAGAGATTTATAGTTTAGAAAAGAATGTAAGTGTACTTGCAACGATCTCAGGTGTGGCTCCAATGATTGGTTTTTTAGGAACTGTAGTTGGTATGATACTTTCTATTTTTGAACTAGCTAATGCTGGCGGAACAATACAAATGGATGTTTTAGCCAGTGGACTTTATACTGCAATGACAACTACTGTTGGTGGGCTTATTGTAGGTATCGTAGCTTATGTTGCCTATAACCACATAGTTGTAAAAACAAATAAGGTTGTTTATCAGATGGAAGCCAACTCTGTTGAGTTTTTAGATCACTTAAACGAACCTATCTAATTTATGAACATTAGAGGACGAAATAAAGTAACACCAGAATTCAATATGGCATCAATGACCGATATTGTATTCTTGTTATTGATCTTTTTTATGATTGCTTCAACCTTGGTAACTACCAATGCAATAGATATTATTTTACCAAAAGCCAGCGGTAAAACCGAAAATAAAAAATCGACAGCCGTAAGTATCAAAAAAGATTTAACCTATTACATAGATCAGAAACGTGTTGGTGAAAGTGTTTTAGAAAATGAATTGGTAAAAGCACTTTCAGCTCAAGAGCAACCAACAATTGTACTGCGTGCAGAGAAGTCTGTTCCAGTTGAGAATGTTGTTAAGGTTATGGACATAGCCAATAGAAATAAATTTAAAGTGATTTTGGCAGTGCAGCCAAATTAATATTTTGAAAAGGTATAGTATCCTATTCATATTTGTGGGTCTATTGACTGTATTTATTTTAGCTTTTTGGTATTTAAATACTAAAGTAGCAGTAGAAGCATTTGATACACCAGAATCAATTTCATTAAAAATCCCTGAAGAATCAGGTGAAACAAAAAAGAATAGTGTGGTACTTGAAATTAGTGAAAATATCAAGTATCATCTAAATGATGAAGAAATTGAATTTTTAGAAATAGAAAGAAGGTTGTTAGATTTAAGGAAGACGACTGAAAATAATGAACTCACAGTAGTTCTTAAGGCAGAAAAAACTGTGCCTGTTGAGAAGATTGTAGAAATAATGGAAATAGTAAATAAGAATGAACTTAAAGTAATTCTTACAGTACATCCAAATTAAAACGGCAACGTCGTTTTTGAAATTAAACTTTTAAGTATTTGAATTGAAGTGAAATATTTAGAGACCATACATCAACGTAATGCTGCAAGAATAACAGTGCTTATTGCACTTTTGTTGTTTTTGTTATTGTTTTTTGTTGGTCCTCAATATTTAGATCCACCAGAAGAATATGGTGTTGCTGTTAATTTTGGGACTACAGATTTTGGAAGTGGAAACAAACCTTTGGCACAACCAAGAGAAGCAGTAGAAGAAAAAGTAGTTGAAGAATCTCAGCCAGAGCCATCAGTATCTGAACCTACTGAAGCTATTCAAAAGACTGAGGATGTAATGACTCAGGAAGACGCAGAAGCCATCGCTATTAAAAAGCAAAAGGAGGCTGAGGCAAAAGCAAAAGCTGAAGCAGATCGTATTGCACGAGAAAAGCGTGAGGCTGAAGAACGCAAAAAGCAAGAGGAAGAAGAAAAAAGAAAGAAATTAGATAACCTAATTGGTGGTGTAAAAAACTCAAGCGGAAATGACGATGGAGGTGAAGGGCCAGATAACAAAGGTGGTAATAAAGGACAGTTAGATGGTGATCCGTATGCACCAAGTTATTTTGGCGGCTCTGGACCAGGTAAAGGAGGTGTTGGTTACGGTCTTGGTGGAAGAGGTAGACCATCAAGAGAGATTTATAAGCAAGATTGTAATGAATATGGTTTGGTTGTTGTAAAGATAGAAGTAAACCGACAAGGTAAAGTTGTTAAGGCTACTCCTGGAATTAGAGGAACAACCAATACGCATCCTTGCTTATTAGAACCAGCTAAGAAAATAGCACTCAGTCATAAATGGCCTGCAGATTCTGATGCGCCTACTATTCAAGTGGGATTTGTAAGTATTAATTTTGATATAGGTCAATAGCCAATGAACTATACCGATACAGTCAATTGGATGTTTCAACAACTACCAATGTATCAAAACAAGGGTAAATCTGCTTTTAAAAAGGATTTATCTAACACACTAAAACTTTCAGCACACCTTAATTATCCCGAAAAAAAATTCAAGTCTATTCATGTTGGCGGTACCAATGGTAAAGGCTCTACTAGCCATATGCTGGCATCCATACTTCAGGAAGCAGGTTACAAGGTTGGACTTTATACATCACCACATTTAAAAGATTTTAGGGAACGCATTAGGATTAACGGAAAGGTTGTTTCAAAACAATTTGTCATTGGTTTTATAAAGCGGAACAAAGCTTTTTTAGAATCTAACAACTTATCTTTTTTTGAAATGACTGTTGGTATGGCTTTCGATTATTTTTCAAAGCAAAAAGTTGATATTGCTATCATAGAAGTAGGTTTAGGAGGTCGTTTAGACTCTACCAACATAATTACTCCAGTCCTTTCTGTAATTACCAATATTGGTTTTGACCATATGCAGTTTTTAGGTGATACACTCGAAAAAATTGCAGGTGAAAAAGCAGGAATTATTAAGCAAAATATTCCGGTTGTAATTGGTGAAACACAGCTTGAAACTCAAGCAGTTTTTAAAGTAAAGGCTAAGTCTACAAATTCTGAAATATATTTTGCAGATCAATTAGTTAAAGAAATTTTTGAAAGTGACTTAAAAGGGTCGTACCAAAAGCATAATATAAAAACTGTCATTCAGTCAGTTAAAGTCCTAACATATTTGGGTTATAATATTTCAAATCAAAACTTAAAAAATGGATTATTAAATGTTGTTAAAAATTCTGGTTTACAAGGACGATGGCAAGTATTACAAGAGAATCCAAAAGTCATTTGCGATACAGCGCACAACAAAGAAGGCTTAAGTTATACTATGAAGCAATTACAATCGGAAACTTATAATAATTTACATATTGTTTTTGGTGTTGTAAGCGATAAAGACTTAGAAACCATACTACCATTATTACCAAAAACAGCCACTTACTATTTCTGCAAACCAAATGTACAGCGTGGATTAGACGCCGAAATTTTAAAACAGACATTTGCTAAGAACGGTCGACATGGAGATATTTATCCAAGTGTAGGTAAAGCATTCAGCCATGCTAAGTCTGTAGCTGCAAATGATGATTTAATTTACGTAGGCGGAAGTACTTTTGTTGTGGCAGAGGTTCTTTAGAGTCTAAAAATATGTATATTTCAAAATCAAATTTTTTAATCGATGATAGAAATTATCAACCAAATATTTGCTTTAGAATCTAAACTTATCAAAACAGGGAGTAACGATTACACCAGAAATTTTGATCGTATTGCTTCAGAATTTGAAAATCTAAACTACCATGTCATTAATCCGATAGGAAAGTCTTACAGAAATGAAATGACAGATGTTGAAGCAAGTATTTCAGGAGATTTAAATAAAAATTCTAAAATCACTAAAGTTTTAAAACCCATCATTTACCAAATAGATGATAATGAAACTAAGCTTGTACAGAAAGGAATTGTAATTGTAGAATAAGATTAATGAAGACTATAAATTTTGCTATAGATTTAGGAACAACAAATAGCTTAATTGCTAAATATGATAACGGTAAAATAAAGATATACAATAACCCTCTTGGTTTAAAACAAACATTGCCATCTTGCATAGCTTTTAGAGGTAGTAGAATAGTTATTGGCGATAAGGCCTTAGATTATTTAGAAAAAGATGCAGAGAATGTTTGCATGCTTTTTAAAAGAAAAATGGGCACGCAAGATACTTATTACGTACCGTCTTTAAGCAAAGAAATGCAGCCCATAGAACTTTCGTCATTGGTTTTAAAAGAGCTAAAAAACTTTTTACCAGATGATGAAACTGCAAATAGTGTTGTAATTACCATACCTGCAGCCTTTGATACCATTCAATCTAATGCTACCAAAAAAGCAGGTTATTTGGCAGGATTTAAAGAAGTGGTTTTGCTACAAGAGCCAATAGCTGCTTGTTTAGCATTTGCCAATACATCAAACATCGCAGTAAAAGAAAAAGAATATTGGATTGTTTATGATTTTGGTGGAGGAACGTTTGATGTTGCTTTGGTTGAAGTCGATGAGAGAGAACTAAAGGTTATAGACCATCAAGGCGATAATTATTTGGGTGGTGCCGATTTTGACAACTTAATAGTCAAGAATTTAATAGTGCCTTTTATTGAGGAAAAAACCGGACAGTCGGATTTATGGAAATCATTAAAATCAAAATCTTCAGCTCATAAAGGACTTTATTTCGAATTATTGAAGAAGGCCGAAGAAGCAAAAAAAGAGTTGTCAAATTTTGAAGAGACAGAAATAGAGCTTGATATAACAATTAATAGCGAAGATTTATACGATCATTTGATCATTAAACGCGAAATGTTTGAGAATTTAATTCTTTCAAATGTAGAGAATACGGTCACTATTATTAAAGATATTATAAAAGATAACCAGCTACTAAATTCAGATATAAAACGCGTAATCTTAATTGGAGGAACCACGTATATACCTTTAATAAAGAAGTCTATTGCAAATGCAATTGGTGTTGAAGTTAACGCCTCAATAGACCCAACCTCTGCTGTTGTAGAAGGTGCAGCCTATTATGCAGGCTCTAAACCTAGCGAGTTAAAAGAAGAAGAGAATGTTGAGGAGGAAAAACCTCAAGAGGAATCAATAATAGATTATAAGTTCTTTTATGAGCAGAATACCAGAGATTCTGAGGAGTTAATTACCGCAAAATTTTCAGGTGTAGATATTGCTAATTTTAGAATAATTAGAAAAGATGGAGGTTACGATTCTGGTGTAAAAGCTCTAAAGAATAATTCATTTTCAGAATTTGTACCGCTTCTAGAAGGGAGGCTGAATCAGTTTAAAATACAGTTACTTAATACAGACTTAGAAGTTTTAAAAACCATCGATCCGCTTTCTGTTAATCATGGTAGCTATAGTGTAAATGGGCAGCCTTTACCAAATGATATTTGCATGGAAGTTGATGATTTAGATGCTTCTGCCACTCGGTTAGAGCGCATATTTGCTAAGGGAAGTATATTGCCATTAAAGAAAAAAATATACAAGACAGCTTCTAAAACGATATTGAAAAAATCGAAGTCAAACCTTACTATTAACGTTATTGAAGGTAAATCTAACGGTTTGCCAAGTTCTGGTTTAAGTATTGGCTATATTGAAATTTTTGGTGAGGATTTAGAAGATGATTTAATAAAAGGAACTGATATTGAGATTGAGTTAGAAATATCAGAATCTAGAGAATTAAAGATTAATGTCTATTTGCAGTCATGCGATCAAGAATTTGAGAATGTGTTTAGTGAGTCTGAACGCTCTATAAGTATTAATAAAATCAACACAGAAATTAATACCGTTTTAGGTGATGTTGAAGCAGTAATAAAAACAGCAAATTCTCTTGAAAATTTTGAATATTCTAATAAACTTGAGTCTATAAGAGTAGGTCTTATAGAGATTCAGATTGAAGCTTCAATGTTGCAAGACGATGATATTTCTGACACTAAATTTCAACTCGATGATAAGAAGCGAAAGCTTATACAAGAGTTTGATGATTTAACTAGAAATGAACTAGTAGCAAAAGAAATAGAAGAGTATAATGACATCAAAGCAGATTTAGAATATCATCTTAATCAAGATGAAAACGAACGTTTTAAAACTAAGTATCAACGTATCATACAAAACGAAAAGGAGGTTATCAACTCTTTAGATAAATACCTGATTCGTTCAAAAATTAATGAACTAGAAGAGTTGTATAATGCAATTATACAATCTAGTGATGAGAATTTTATATCTTATTATTTAGGATTAAAATTTTATGATAATTTTACTAATAAGCGTAAAGCGGAAAGATTATTCGAGCAAGGTGATAAGGCTCTAGAACAGAAAGATTATAAGGTAATACGTCATGTAGTTTACGGGCTTTCGGCATTGGTGCCAGAGAGTGATAGACAAAAACGCAAAGACTTTAATGATGACAGTAAAACAGGTTTAAATTAATTTTTGTTGTAGTAGTTATTATAATATTGTTTATAAAGTTCATCAATATATATTGGCTTCATACTTAGATCATAGAAGCTTAAATTATCTGTGTCATAAGCATTATGTTGTACTCTTTTTTTTGACGTATCAATATTGCCTTTCTTTGGTGGATAAACAATTATTGTACTATTTCCTCTTTCGAGTTTTTTGATTTTATACAATTCTGAAAGTCTTCCATCATTTTTAAAATGAGAGAATTTAGACTTTATAAAATCTGTTCCTGTATAAAACGCAAGACAATCTCTTTCTCTTAGATAAACATATTTGTCAGTATCTTTGGGTATATAAACTGATTGGTCAACGCCACTTTTTAATCTAAAAACAACAAGATCTTCATTACTTTTATTACTTATTAATGTAATGTTGTCAATGCTGCTAACCCTTGATTTTCCTGGCATAAGATTAAATGTTTTAGGGTAGGGATTTGTGTTAGGGTAAAATGATGAAAATATAGCATTGTCTTTAGGTTTTTTATAATACTTATATTTTAATGAATATAAAAAACGAATATGACTCACTAACTTTCTTTTATCTGCTTTAGAAAGAGGTTCTTCATCTATTAACTCCGCAGATTCAATAACAGTTTCTTCAATCTCATCGTCTGAAGTGTCTTTGGTAGACGATATAGAATTTCCACTAAGAACATCTTTTAAATCGTCTTCATCTGCATTTCCCTTTTGCATTTCTTTAATGATACTATCGATACTTTTTAGACGATGGTCTTTAATACCTGAAGAATTAAAATCGTAACTATCAAAATTTATTGGGTTATAATCAGGGCGAGAATCGTTAGAAACACTCTTACCTATCCAAAAAATAAGCCTTATAACTATAAAAACAAAAAAAATAACACTCCAGCTATTTGGGCCAGATCCAGATTTTTCTTTTTTACGATTAGATGAATATGCATATTCTTTTGCAATCTCTGCGTTAGATTCTAAAGTTTCTTTTAAAAAGGCTTTTGAGGTATCTAAGTCTGCAAAGGCAACCATCACCTTAGCACAAAACTTAAAGTTATCTCTACCAGTATTTCTCCTTAAACTGTTATAGATGTCAATAACCTCAGAGTTTAAATCCTGTATTTCTTCATTAAAAGCATCTGGATAAGCATTTAAACTTTTTATAAATATTTTGTTGCTAATAAAAGCCACAGGAAATGGTTTTTCGCTTAGTTTACCTTCTTGAAGATAAGCAATCGCGTAATTTAGCCTTGCTTTAAAGAAATTGATAACTAATTGATTGATAGCTTCGGTAAATAGATAGTTATGTTGAAGTACCTTCTGTATATGCTCGTATTTACCTTTGTTTAAAGCATTACTTATAAATACAATTAAGTTCTCTTTTAAATAGTCGTTTAGAAAATATTTAAGCGTTTCTAAGTCTTGTATGGAAGACTCATCAACCTCAATGTCTTTTAACTTTAAGTCTTCAAAATTTCCTGAGATTAAATGTTTAAGCCAAGCATGCTTTTCAACAAAAATATAGCAAGTTCTTAGACTGTCACTTTTAAGATCATCTATAATTTTAGTTATTTCACCAAGGTTATTATTATCCTCTAACATTGCTTTAGCCTTCAGTTGTTTTTGAAGCCTAATAATACTATTGGCATTAAGCTCAGAGATTTGGTCTAAGCTGAGGTCAAGAAGGTCTGTTAAAGAGGTGTATTTCAAGTCTAAAATCTTATCAGTTTTAAAAGTAGTTAAATTAATTTAGTAGAAAAATGTTTTTCATTTTTTTGGATTGTGGAATAATGAAAAAATTTTTAAAAAATATTTTGAGATATTAAAAACTAGTCTATCTTTGCAGTCCTAATAATTAGGGCGCGTAGCTCAGTTGGTTCAGAGCACTTGGTTTACACCCAAGGGGTCAGGGGTTCGAATCCCTTCGCGCCCACAAAAGTTCACAGAAATGTGAACTTTTTTTGTTGATATAAGGGTCATTAACTCAGTTGGTTCAGAGTGTTACCTTGACAGGGTAGAAGTCACTGGTTCGAATCCAGTATGACCCACTTTAAAAATAAAAATCCAAACATAAGTTTGGATTTTTATTTTTATAGAAATTCTAAAATTCGCTCTAAAGCCATTCCTCTAGATCCTTTAATTAAAATTGTAGCGTTTTCTATGTCTAGATTTTTTAGATAAGGCTTTAAGTCTTCAAAAGTTTTATATTTTTTAGTCTTTGATTTGGTGGTTGTTTTGTAAAAATTCTCACCTATTAGAATAATATTTTCATCAAAACTATCTTCCGCAAAATTGGTTATTGCCTGATGTTCCATTTCAGCTTCATCGCCAAGTTCAAACATGTCACCAAGAAATAGATACTTGAGTTCTGCGTTTAGTTGTTTTAGATTTTTAAGTGCAGCCAACATGCTCGTTGGGTTGGCATTATAGGCGTCTAAAATAATTTTTGTAGAGCCTCTTTCAATAATTTCAGAGCGATTGTTGCTAGGTCGGTATCCTTCAATAGTTTTTTTTATGGCATCAGGTTTTACTTTAAAATATTGGCCAATGGCAACTGCTACTGCGATGTTACCATAATTGTAGTCTCCTATCAGTTGACTTTCAATTTCAATATTTTTGTAGTTTAAGATTACAAATGGGTCAGCACTTTTAAACTCAACAGTACAGTCGTTTTTTTGATCTTTACCAAAACTAACAATGTTCCGATAACCACTAATTTGTTTCAACTGTTTTGGATCGTCTGCGTTTATGAATGCGATTTTTTTATTAGATTTTATAAAATCATACAATTCAGACTTGCCTTTTATTACACCTTCCACACCACCAAAACCTTCTAGATGGGCTTTTCCAAAATTTGTAATTAATCCAAAATCAGGCTCAGCAATACTGCAAAGAAATTCGATTTCTTTTTGATGGTTGGCACCCATTTCAACAATACCAAAATCTAAATCTTTGGTAAAGGATAATAATGTAAGCGGTACACCAATATGGTTGTTAAGATTTCCTTTGGTTGCATTTACCTTGTATGTTGTTGAAAGTACAGCTTTAATAAGTTCCTTGGTAGTGGTTTTACCATTACTTCCTGTTAAAGATATTATTGGGACCTTGATTTCTTTGCGATGGTAATTGGCTAAATTCTGAAGTGTGGTCAGCACATCATTTACTAACAAACAATGATTATTTATTACTGCGGTTTTATCATCAACGACACAATATTTTGCTCCGTTGTCAAATGCTTGCTTTACAAATTTATTACCATCAAAATTATCGCCTTTTAGGGCAAAGTACATATCGTCCTTGTTAATTTTTCTTGTGTCGGTAGATACTGAAGCACAGGATTTAAACTTTTTATAAATAGATGCTATTTCCATAAGCCTAAAAATAAAAAAGTCCTGATATTTTATCAGGACTTTTTTAATATTATTTAACGTCTTATTAGTTACGCTTCTTTTGAGATTTTACAGATTTTGAACCTACTCTAGAAACTGCACATCTAAATCCTATATAGTCTGTAGCCATATCTTGTGGGAAATAACGACGTTGAGCAGGATCTATCCAGTATGCTCTATCTCGCCAAGATCCACCTTTATAAACTCTTACTTCATCGTTAATTAATGAAGTTCTGTTATTAGATTTATCGTATTCTCTAATTAACTTACCACCAGCAGAATCTACTTCAACTCTATGTTTAGGTGAGTTATACATCTTGCCAGTAGCATCAATTCTATCATCACCTTCATCAAAACTTTCTCTGTAGTAACGCGAAGAACGCTTGTCACCATCTCTAAAGTTTCTGTTGTCACTCTTGTCAAACTGAGTTCTTAGGTAAGTATCTTCGTCATCAACTGGGATTTTTGCAATTTCACCTGGAAGATTACGAGCTATGATTTTACCGTTACTTAATGTATCGTAAACTATTTCATCTGCAGTAACAATCTTTACAGTACCATCTTCATTTAAAGCATTCTTAGTATATACGTTACCTCTGTAGTAGTTAAAGTCATTAAATTCATCATCTACAATAGGACGATAAACGTCAGCTACCCACTCAGCAACGTTACCAGCCATATCATAAAGACCGTAGTCGTTTGGTTGGTATGATTTTACTTCGGCAGTAATGTCAGCACCATCATCAGACCATCCTGCAATTCCACCGTAATCACCTTTACCTTGCTTAAAGTTTGCTAACTGATCACCACGATTTACTCGCTTACCAGATCTTGTATATTGTCCATCCCATGGATATTTTTTACGCCCTCTGTAAACGTTATAGCTTCTTAACTCACTCATTCCTAAAGCTGCATATTCCCACTCTGCTTCAGTAGGAAGTCTGTATTTTACAGGAATTAATCCAGTTTCTCTATTTGCGTAAACATTAATTGGATTTCCGTCAGCATCAGTTTGTTGTCTTCTTTTACCACCTTCTAAAACTTCAGAATTACCACCATATGTTTCAGTTGGTGCGTTGATATATGTATCTACATCAAAAGTACTTTCTGCATTTAAGTCTGTTAAATGAGCATCTCTTTTAATGTAACCAGCATCTTGTAACGACATTTCAGCTACACGGTTAGATCTCCAATTAGCATATTCAACAGCTTGAATCCAACTTACTCCTACAACTGGGTAATTTGCATAACCAGGATGACGTAAGTAGTTTTCTGTCATCATTTCATTATAACCTAAACGATTTCTCCAAACCAAAGTATCAGGAAGTGCTCCTTTATATATAAGCGCATAATTTGGATCATCTGGCGGATATACACTCTTTAAATAATGAAGGTAGTACAGGTAGTTTACGTTAGTAACCTCTGCTTCGTCCATATAAAAAGACTGAATATGTTGCTGATTTGGTGTATTGTTCCAATCGTGCATTGGGTCATCTTGTACCTTACCCATTGTAAAAGTTCCTCCTTCTATAAACGCTGTTCCAGGAGGTGTTTCTTGTTCTTTAAAACTAGTGTTGTACTGAAAACCACCATTTTTATCGTTGATTTTCCATCCAGTTGCACTATCTATATTGCCCGAATTAGAGTTGCGTTTACAGCTAACAATACTAGCGCAAAGCGTCAGTGCAATTAAAAATTTTAGGTTTGAGACATTTTTCATATCCATATGTTTAAGTAAGCTCGTTGAATTTTAGGTCCGCAATATAACAATTAAAGGTAAACCAACAACTTTTTTTCGCCTGAAAATTCAAAAAAATATGCATTTCATCCTTTTTTTTGAACACAATAACGGATTTTTGGTCGATTTAACGATGTATTTTGCTCTTTAATAACGACCACTAAAATAAATTATTGTTGTATTTTTGAAATAAAAATTGAAGTACTATAATAAGCCTATAATTTAACCGTTATTCAACTGTATTTTATACAATATCAGGTTAGTGATATTTACACTTACAAAGCTAAGGCTTTTAAATCATAGAAAACTAAATGAAAAATTGCTCTATTTTTATTCTAATGATATTTGGTTTGTTTGCATTTGGACAACAAAAACAATTCAATGTTGAATGGAATGGCGATAAGGTTTTAGAAACAGAATATGGAAAAATAATTGTTCCAGGTTTTAGTGAGCAACATTTTAGCTATGATAATAAAAATGGTCTGAAGTTTTTTTCTCAATGGGATAGTAATGGTGGGTATGTTGATGAAAATTCGGTAACCTTATCTAATGTAACCTACGAAACTATTACTCAAAGTGGTCTAAGAAACTTAAACACAAATCTCATCCCAAAATCTCCAAAGTTCAATTTTCACAATACCAATGCTAGAGATAAACGTGGATACTATTTTGAAATAAGCCCAATTATTAATGATAGAGGCGTTTTTAAGAAGATAAAATCTTTTACGATAAATTATAATTTTTCAGCAAATAGATCCCAAACAGCAGCAAGGACAGAAATTACAAATTCAGTACTTAGCTCTGGGGAGTGGTACAAATTTTATATTGAAGAATCTGGTGTTTTTCAACTCACTAAAGGATTCTTGAGTAGTTTAGGTGTTAATACAAATTCTGTAGATCCACGCACTGTAAAAATTTATGGTAACGGCGGTAGAATGTTACCCTTACTAAATTCTGAGAATTACCCTTTTGATGTTGTTGAGAATGCAGTAAAATTTGTAGGTGAAGAAGATGGAAGTTTTGATAATGGAGACTATATTTTGTTTTATGGTGAAGGTCCAAAGACATATAGTGAGGAAAGCCAAACAAATATAAATTTATATACAGATAGGACATATTACTACGTAAATATTAGCTCTGGTAATGGTAAAAGAATTCAGCAAATGCCTACCATAGATGCGGCTGCTGATATTCAGGTTAATACATTTCAGGATTACCAATTTTATGAAGTTGATGAGTTTAATTTAGCGAAACTAGGACGACGGTGGTTTGGTGATGATTTTGCAATTGAAAATGAACGCGAATATAACTTTCAGTTTCCAAATTTAGTAAATAGTGAGACTGTTAGATTTGATATTGCTGTGGGCTCGGTTTCTGAAACTGACGGCACCACTATGGGTATTACCATTAATGGGAATTTTGTTTCTAGTCTTGGCTTAGGTGTTATTAGTCCTGGTTCGGTTTTAGGAACTGCAAATGCTTATGGAGATGATATTGCTATTTCTTCAGATGAAATATCAGTAACGTTAGATTACAATAACAATGGTAATCCGTCAGCAAATGCCTATTTAGATTATATTAATATTGAAGCAACAAGAGATTTAATATATGAAGGGGATCAATTAGTTTTTAAGAATAAAGATGTAGTTACTACTCCTGGAATTGCTGAGTATAATCTTGCTAACGCTTCAGGAATACAAGAGGTTTGGGATGTAACAGATAGGTTTAATGTTTCAAATATTTTAAATTCTGAGGGGTTAAGTAATTTAAGTTTTAAAGCTGTATCTGGTGAAGAACGTACTTACTTAGCTTTTTCTTCTTCAAATGTATTACAGCCTAAAAAAGAATCTAGGTCTACTTTAGCAAACCAGAATTTAAAAGGAACAATATTCCTAAACAGTCAGGGTGCTTTTGAAGATGTGGATTACATTATACTAACACCTGCAGAACTTAGGTCTCAAGCAGAACGCTTGGCTCAAATTAATAGAAATCAATATAATCTTAATGTTAAGGTTGTAGATATTCAGACTATTTATAATGAGTTTAGTACAGGTAGTCAAGATATAGCAGCCATAAGAAACTTCATAAAATATGTTTACGATAATGCAAGTGTTCCTAGTGAAAGGCTAAAATACGTATGCTTATTTGGAGAAGGTTCTTATGATTATAAAGACAGAGTGAATAATAACACTAATTTGGTGCCTTCATGGTACTCTATGCCGAGTTTTAGCCTTACAAATTCATTTGTCTCGGATGATTTTTATGCTATGCTAGATGATACTGAAGGAGGTATGGGAAGTAGTGATAGGATGGATGTTGCTGTTGGTAGAATATTGGCCGAAGATATTCAACGTGCAAAAGAACTAGTAGATAAAATTGAGGCTTATTACCAACCCGAAGCATACGGAAGCTGGAGAAATAACATACTGTTAGTTTCTGATGATGTTGATGTAGGTTGGGAAAAAACATTGCAAGAAACAACTGACGAATTAGGCACTAACATAGAGACGGACAAACCCTTTTTTAATGTTATAAAGATTCATACTGATGCTTTTGAGCAAGAATCTTCAGCTGCAGGTAATCGGTATCCTCAAGTAAACGAAGCTTTTAAGGATGCTATAGAAGTTGGTGCTTTAGTTGTAAATTACTTTGGTCATGGTGGTGAAGATGGATTAGCGAAAGAACGTATTTTCGATAAATTTGATGCACAGGAAATTAATAACATATGCAAGTACAATTTATTCATTACGGTTACTTGTGAATACACTAAGTTTGATGATCCTGGTAGACCAACTGCAGGGGAATTCACTTATTGGAACAACACGGGTGGATCCATTGCCTTAATGACAACAACAAGACAAATTTTTGTTACCGTAGGAGAAAGTTTTAATGAGGTATTAGATGATTATTTGTTTGCTTACGGTTCTAATGATTACCAACCTATGGGTGAAGTTTTAAGATTAACAAAGACGGATAATAATATTGCGGGTATATCACAAAAGCGACTTGTATTTTTAATTGGTGATCCAGCTATGAAATTAGCTTTTCCACAACCAGACGTTAGGCTAACCAAAGTTAATGACATTGAAATTACACAACCAATAGATACGCTTAAGGCTTTAAGTTATATTAAATTAGCTGGTGAAGTTACAGATGTCAATGGTAATTTGCTGTCTAATTATAATGGTACTTTAACGGCAACCGTTTTTGATAAAAGAATTGAGCGTCAAACTTTAGCTAATGATGGTACCAGTGATAATGGAGGTACAATTTATTTGAACTTTACGACTTTAGGTGAAGTTTTATTTAAAGGACAGGCAACAGTTGAAAATGGTCAATTCGAATTTGATTTTATTGTACCTAGAGATATTGGTATACCTGTAGGCAATGGAAAAGTTAGTTTTTATGCGCAAACTAATAGTCCATTATCAGATCAGGCAGGTGCTAACTTTGATATAAAAGTAGGAGGTATAAACGAAAACGCACCTGAAGACAATATTGGTCCTGTAATTAATCTTTTCATGAATGATGAAAACTTCGTATCAGGAGGCATTACTAATGAATCACCCAACCTTCTGGCAAAACTGCAAGACGATAATGGAATAAACACAGCAAGTGGTATAGGACATGACATTACAGCCATAATTGATGGAGATGAGACAAACCCAATAGTGCTAAACGATTATTACCAAGCTAATGTTGATGATTATACAAACGGTACGGTTACGTATCCCTTTAGAGATTTAGAACCCGGTCCGCATACACTCACCTTAAAAGCTTGGGACACCTATAATAATTCATCTACTGCCGAAATTCAATTTGTTGTATACGATAAGGATGAAGAATTGGTTATAGATAACGTTCTTAATTATCCTAATCCTTTTGTTAATTATACCGAGTTTTGGTTTAATCACAATAGTGTAGAGCCATTAGATGTTTCTGTGCAAATTTTTACTGTCTCAGGTAAACTTGTAAGAACATTAAACGGTCAAACATCAGGCGGAAGTAAGTCTGTAAGTTCCTTATCCAAAGATATTATTTGGGATGGTAGAGACGATTTCGGTGATAAAATTGGAAAAGGAGTGTACGTTTATAAACTAAAAGTAAGATCTAACCGTTTAAATAAACAAGTTGAAAAAATTCAAAAACTTGTCATACTCTAATAATAAATTATATTTGCTAACGAATTAGTACCAAGCGCTTAGTGCTAATAACCCAATTATGAACATGAAGAAATACGCAATAACCCTTATCGCTTTAGTAACATTAAGTTTCACGTTTGCGCAAGAAACCACTCAAATTATACCTAATTCTACGGATAGTAGAGTAATAACAACTGGTTTACCATTTATGCTCATAGCCCCAGACGCAAGATCGGCAGCTATGGGAGATGTGGGAGTAGCCACATCAATGGATGCATATTCACAACAATGGAATCCCGCAAAATATGCATTTTCTGAAGCTAAATCAGGTATAAGTCTCAGTTATACACCTTATCTAAGTAAACTTGTTAATGATATTTCTCTAGGCTACATTACTTATTTCAATAGGTTAAATGAATATAGTGCTGTCTCAGCAAGTTTTAAATATTTTAGTTATGGTGATATCCTTTTGACCCAAAGCGCAGATGATCCTGGTTTTAATGTAAAACCAAATGAATTTACCGCAGATGTAGCTTATACTTTAAGACTTGCAGATCAATTTGCTATGGCTGTTGCATTACGTTTTATGAGATCAGACCTAAGAATAGATCAAATAGATCCTGTAGCAGATGCCGCTAATACTTTTGGTGCGGACATCACAGGGTATTATCAGAGTGAAGAGGAGGCTTATAATGACTTTAATGGGCGCTGGAGAGCAGGTTTTGCTATACAAAACTTAGGTCCAAAATTTAAATATGATGACGGTGGTAGAGAAAATTTTCAACCAACAACCTTAAGATTAGGTGCAGGTTTTGATTTTATTTTTGACGAATATAGTACACTAGGCATTACTGCGGAGGTTTCTAAATTATTAGTGCCAACACCACCTAGACTTGGTGATAGAATAGTCTTTACAGATACTAATGGAGATGGGGTTTTTAATGAAGCAGATGGAGATTTTCAAACACAAGAGCAAGAAGATGCATCACAAGAAAACGTCATAATAGAAGGGCAAGATCCTAATGTTAGTTTTATCAACGGAATTTTTCAATCTTTTGGTGATGCCCCTGGTGGTTTCAGTGAAGAGCTTCGTGAATTTACGTGGGCCTTAGGTGCTGAGTACACTTATCAAGAAAACTTTGCTTTCAGAGCAGGTTACTTTAATGAGGCAGAAGATAAAGGTGCTCGTAAGTTTTTTGCCCTAGGTGCTGGTTTTAAATATACCACTATAAACATTGATTTATCATATTTGTTTTCAGCATCAAGAGTCCAAAGTCCATTAGAAAATACTCTACGTTTCTCACTGACATTTAATTTTGGTGATGGTGAGTATGACGAATATTAGAATATACAATTAAAAAGATCTTTCAAAACTATTGTCTAAAAGCAATAGTTTTTTTGTCTAATAAAGAATTTGAATATGAAGGAAGTTAAGATTGAATCAACATTTAAAGTTTATGAAGGCTTGAGTGAGCTTCCGGACGATATTCAACATTTAATGCAATCTGCTATTGAAACAAGAGAAAATGCTTATGCTCCATACTCTAAGTTTAAAGTAGGAGCTGCTATTCTATTAGATAATAATGAAGTTGTGGTTGGTAGTAATCAAGAAAATGCTTCTTATCCTTCTGGTCTGTGTGCTGAGCGCACTGCCATTTATTATGCAGGTGCAAAATACCCTACAGCTAAGATTTTAAAAATGGTTCTAACAGCTTCATCCCAAAATCAAATTACAGATTCTCCGATTCCACCTTGTGGCGCATGTAGGCAAGCTATTTCAGAATATGAAATAAAACAAGATAAACCTATAGAGATTTACTTTATGGGAGCTACAGGTAAGGTTGTAAAATCAAACTCTTTAGCAAATTTATTGCCTCTTGGTTTCGATAGAAGTTTCCTATAACGTTTTCGTAACAAATTTTACAATTTTGAGCTTTTTGGTTACTAACTAATGTGTTATTTTTGTTATATCTGATTAAAAGAACGAATCAAAAAATGCAAAAAATAACCAAAGAAGTTTACCTTAAGTGGTACGAGGATATGTTGTTTTGGCGAAAGTTTGAGGATAAACTAGCCGCAGTATATATTCAACAAAAAGTAAGAGGATTTCTTCACTTATATAATGGTCAAGAAGCAGTTTTAGCAGGAGCTTTACATGCTATGGATCTAACCAAAGATAAAATGATTACTGCTTATCGTAATCACGTTCAGCCTATAGGAATGGGAGTGGATCCTAAACGCGTTATGGCAGAGTTATATGGTAAAGCAACAGGAACCTCGCAAGGCTTAGGTGGCTCTATGCATATATTCTCTAAAGAGCACAGATTTTATGGAGGTCATGGTATTGTAGGTGGACAAATTCCATTAGGTGCAGGTATAGCTTTTGGTGATAAATATCACGGCAGTGATGCCGTAACTTTATGTTGTTTTGGTGATGGTGCTGCAAGACAAGGCTCGTTGCACGAAACGTTTAACCTTGCAATGCTGTGGAATTTGCCAGTAGTATTTGTATGTGAGAATAACGGTTACGCTATGGGAACCTCAGTGGAACGTTCTGCAAACCATACAGATATCTGGAAACTAGGTTTAGGATACGAAATGCCGTCAGGACCAGTAGATGGTATGAATCCTGTTAAAGTAGCTGAAGCATTTGACGAAGCTATACAGCGTGCAAGAAAAGGAGGAGGACCTTCGTTTTTAGAGGTTAAAACGTATAGATACAGAGGGCATTCAATGTCAGACGCACAACATTATAGAACAAAGGATGAAGTTGAAGAGTATAAGAAAATAGATCCAATCACTCAGGTGAAAGAAGTTATTTTAGAAAATAATTACGCAACTGAAGATGAGATTAAAGCCATTGATAAGCGTGTTAAAAAACATGTTTCTGAATGTGAAAAATTTGCTGAAGAATCACCATATCCAGACAAGAATGTAATGTATGATGCTGTATATGAGCAAGAAGATTACCCATTTATTCAACACAAACTATAAGCTATGGCAGAAGTAATAAATATGCCGCGTTTAAGCGATACAATGGAAGAAGGAACTGTTGCCACTTGGTTAAAGAAAGTTGGTGACAAGGTTGAAGAAGGAGATATTTTAGCTGAAATAGAAACTGATAAGGCTACAATGGAGTTTGAGTCTTTTAATGAAGGCACATTGCTTCATATTGGAATTCAAGAAGGAGAAACAGCTAAAGTAGATGCGCTTTTAGCTATCATTGGTGAAGAAGGGGAGGACATTTCAGAATTATTAAATGATAGCTCTTCATCAGAAGAAGAAACTAAGTCTGAAGAAAAAACTGAAGATAAAAAAGAAGACACAACAGAAGCTGAAAGCTCAGAGGAATTGCCAGAGGATGTTACTGTTGTAACTATGCCTCGTTTAAGTGATACAATGGAGGAAGGAACCGTGGCTACATGGTTAAAGAAAGTTGGTGATGAGGTAGAAGAAGGTGATATTCTTGCTGAAATTGAAACAGATAAAGCTACGATGGAGTTTGAATCTTTTCAGTCTGGCACCTTGCTGCATATTGGCTTAGAAGAAGGTGAATCTGCAAAAGTAGATGCATTACTAGCAATTATTGGTCCTGCTGGAACTGATGTATCTGGTATTGCAAAAAACTTTAAAGCTGGTGGTTCAGAATCTAAATCAGAGCCTAAGATTGAAAGTAAAGCAGCTCCAAAAGAAGAAAAGAAAGAAGAGTCTAAGAAAGAAGAGGAGAAGTCAATACCATCGAGTAAACCAACAGCAAATGTTTCTGAATCAGGTGGAAGAATTTTTGCTTCACCTTTAGCTAAAAAAATGGCTGAAGAAAAAGGTATTAATTTATCTCAGGTAAAAGGTTCAGGTGAAAACGGTAGAATTGTAAAAAGAGATATTGAGAGTTTTACACCATCACAAGCGTCTGCATCTGTTGGGAAATTTGTACCGACTGGTACAGAAGACTTTGATGAAGTACCAAACTCTAACATGCGTAAAGCAATCGCTAAGAATTTAGCAAAATCTAAATTTACAGCACCACACTATTATTTAAACGTGGAGTTTGATATGGAAAATGCAATTGCGTTTAGAGCTCAGTATAATTCGTTACCAGACACTAAGATATCTTACAATGATATGATTGTTAAAGCTTGTGCTCTAGCATTAAAGCAGCATCCACAAGTTAATTCTCAATGGTTTGATGATAGAATGAAGTTAAATAACCATGTGCACATTGGTGTAGCTGTAGCGGTACCAGATGGTTTGGTGGTGCCAGTTGTTAAGTTTGCTAACGAGCAAAGCTTAACTCAAATAGGAGCAGCTGTAAAAGAGTATGCAAGTAAAGCAAGAGATAAGAAGCTAACCTTGGATGAGATGGAAGGTAGTACTTTTACTATTTCTAACTTAGGTATGTTTGGTATTGAGAGTTTTACATCTATTATCAACCAGCCTAATTCAGCAATACTATCTGTTGGTGCAATAGTTTCTAAACCGGTTGTTAAAAACGGACAAGTTGTGCCAGGCAACACAATGAAGTTAACTATGGCGTGCGATCATAGAACTGTAGATGGAGCCACTGGAGCACAATTCTTGCAAACATTAAAAGGATACATAGAAAATCCAGTAACGATGTTAGTATAAGTCGGATTGTTATTCTGAATCGTCAAACTGAGCGTTGTTCACTGAGCCAAGTCGAAGTGTCGTTTCAGAGTCTAATTATAATTTTAAATCCTGATTTGGAGATATTTCAAATCAGGTTTTTTTATCTTTAAACTCAAATCAAAAATTAGTATGAAATATGTATTGACCGTACTTGGTTTGTTATTAGTAACGGCTTGTGGTACAAAGCAAAATAATTCTGTTAACAACCAAAGCATTTCAGAAAAAATTACCATCACAGCTCAAGATATAAAAATGAGCATGGAATATTTAGCTTCTGATGAGTTAGGAGGTAGAGCAACAGGAAGCAAAGGTATTGAAAAAGCCGCTGTCTTTATTGAAAACTACTTTAAAGAGAATGGAATAAAACCATATTTTGAAACCTATAGAGATAGTTTCAAGATAGGTGAAATAGATGGTTATAATGTAGTTGGAATGGTTGAAGGAACTGATGATAAACTTAAAAATGAGTTTATAATCCTTGGTGGTCATTACGACCATATAGGAAAAGGAAAAACAGTAGAAGGCGACAGTATTGCCAATGGCGCCAATGACGATGCCTCTGGTACCATAGCAGCTATGGAGTTTGGTAGATATTTTTCAAAATCTAAAAGTAATAAACGCAGTATACTTATTACGCTATATGACGCTGAAGAAATGGGTTTAAAGGGCTCAGCGCACTTGGCAGCTAAACTTAAAGAAGCTGGATTAAATGTCTATACCATGTTAAACTTTGAGATGGTTGGAGTGCCAAGGGCAGAGGATAAGTCATTAGCTTATATGAGTGGCTATAACCGTTCTAATTTTGCACCTACACTAAATAAGTATGCAGGTGAAGAGATCATTGGTTTTTTTCCAAAGGCTAAAGAATTTCAATTGTTTTACAGATCGGATAATTTTCCGTTTTTTAGAGAATTAAATGTTCCTGCACATGCCATCTCTACATTCGATTTTACAAATTTTGATTATTATCACCATGTAGATGATGAAGCTGATAAAATGGATTATGAGCACATGGCCAATTTTATTAATAAAATGATACCTGCTTTAGAAGGTATGATGAATTCCAACACAAAAGAAGTCGTATTAAATGAAGAGTAAGAATATTATTATAACAGGAACGAGTAGAGGTATAGGTTTTGAGTTAGTACATCTTTTTGCCAGTCAAGGGCACAATGTATTGGCATTATCAAGAAACGCCCAACCGGTTAATAACTTGCATTTTGAAAATATAACATCTTTTGCTTTTGATTTGTGTAAAGATGAAGACTACAAAAAAGTAGAAGACTTTATTAGTACTGAGTGGAAACATGTAGATATTCTCATTAATAATGCTGGTATGTTGCTAAATAAACCTTTTGCAGAAACCACATTCCAAGATTTTGAAAACGTATATAGAACAAATGTTTTTGGAGTATCAGAAATGACCAGAATAGTCCTTCCCTTTATGAAACAAGATGGGCATGTAGTCACTATCAGTAGTATGGGAGGAATACAAGGGAGTATGAAGTTCCCTGGACTTTCCGCTTATAGTTCCAGCAAGGGAGCGGTAATCACATTAACAGAGTTACTCGCTGAAGAATATAAAGAAACAGGACCGCAATTTAATGTTTTAGCTCTGGGTGCTGTACAAACAGAGATGTTAAAAGAAGCTTTTCCAGATTATCAGGCACCAACAACTGCTATGGAAATGGCAGAATATATTTTTAACTTTTCGCTTAGCGGAAATAAATACTATAACGGTAAGGTTTTACAGGTTTCTAACTCTACACCTTAATATGTCTAAATATAAGTGCATTATTTTTGATTGCGATGGTGTCTTAGTTGATAGTGAGCCTATAAGCAATCAAGTTATGGTGGACTTGGCAAACGCACTTGGTGCAAATATAGATTTAGATTATGCATATCAGCATTTTAAAGGCAATAGTTTCAATGAGTGTGCTAATAAAATTTCAAAACTTATTACGCAAGAACTACCAATTGATTTTGAAGAGCAATACCGAAAAGAATCTTATCAGAGATTTCAAAAAGAGATTAAGCCTATTGATGGTGTAAAAGATGTTCTTCAAGATTTAAAAATTCCGTTTTGTGTAGCTTCTAGTGGTCCGGTAAAAAAAATAAAACTCAATTTAGAACTTACAGGTCTATCATCTTTTTTTCAGGATAAAACGATATTTAGTTGTTATACTATTGAAAAGTGGAAACCAGACCCTGCTGTTTTTTTATGGGCCGCCGAAACCGTGGGGTTTAAAAATGATGAATGCTTAGTTATAGAAGATAGTTCAATAGGAATTGAAGCAGCGATAAGCGGAGGTTTTGATGTTTTTGGGTTTACTGCTCATGATTATAAAGATGAATTGCACAAAAAAGCGACTAAAACCTTTGACTGTATGAAAAATCTAAAAGAATTGTTAAAATTCTAACGTATTTTCTATATTTAGAAAAAAAACTTATGGTTATAAATTTACGCAACTATAAGCTATTCTTTCTTATTTTTTTTATTAATAGCTACTTGGGTGCTCAAAACTTTGAGCGCGTTGAAACCGTTGTTGGTTTACAAAACTTAGCTCACAATAATGGAGTTGCTGTTGCAGATTATGATGGTGATAATGATCTAGACATTTTTGTTGTAGCTAATGCTGTTGAAAATCCTGATGACATTACTAGTTTCAGTCGTCTGTACCAAAATAATAATGATGGTTCTTTTACAGATGTTACCGAAGCATCTGGTTTGGTTGAATTGCTAACAGCGGAAGAAGATGTTCAGCTAACTTTAGCGCAACAAGGCTATAAGTTTAGTGCATCTTGGGGAGACTATAATAATGATGGTTTTCCAGATTTATTTCTAACATATTCTTTAAAGGTTCAATTATGGAGAAACCTCGGTAATGGTACATTTGCCAATGTTACTGAAATATCTGGGTTTGGCGCAACAAACGATTGTTTAAACATTGGAGCATCTTGGTTAGATTATAATAATGACGGTTTATTAGATGTCTACATCACTGATTGGAGTAGGTGCGATTCTAATTCTATGTATAGAAACAACGGCAATAATACTTTTACTGATGTAACAGCAGAATTAGGACTTACAGAAGTTGAATCAAATTACAGCTATACACCATTTCCTTTTGATGTAAATAATGATGGCTGGATGGATCTAATAGTTACAAACGACTTAGAGGATCCAAATTATTTATACATTAATCAGAATGGTACTTCTTTTACAGAAGATGCAGTAACCTATGGATTAGATAATATGATAGATGATATGGGGCTTGCTATTAGTGACTTTGATAATGATGGTGATTTTGATTTTTTTCATACTGGAATTGATGAAAATACGCTCCTGCACAATAATGGATCAAATAGTTTTTCTGATGCTTCTGCCTCTTATGGAATTTCAGGAACAGGTTGGGCTTGGGGAGCACGATTTTCAGACTTTGATTTAGATGGTGATGAAGATTTATTTATTGTTAACGGTTACGATTTTGAAGCCAGAGGGCCAGAACAAAATGTGTATTACAGAAACCTTCATAGTCAAGGACAGCCGATCTTTGAAGATGCTTCAGTAGAATTAGGTGTAAATGATAATACAGAAAGCGTAGAGGTTCTAGATTTTGATTATGATAATGATGGTGATATAGATGTGTTGATTACAAATGGTGATGGTTCTGCAATTTTTTATGAAAATAAACTTCTTAATTTTGATGACACCGAGACAACTTCAAATTGGTTTAAGGTTCATCTACAAGGCACAACATCTAATAGAAACGCAATTGGTACAACTTTAACAATAACAACAACCAACGGAACACAAAAACGTTACTACACAGGAGTTGGTTTTTTAGGTCAAAGTCTACAAGCAGTACATTTTGGGTTAGATGATGCAACGGAAGTTCTTACTTTAGAAGTAAAATGGCCTTCAGGATTAGTTGAGAATTATTCAAATATATCTTCAAACACTACAATAAAGTTAACCGAAGGAATTGGTCTAGAGATTCTAAATATTGAACCAAGCCAAAAAATTTATGGTTGCACAGACCCAACATCCTGTAATTATAATCCAGATGCTACATTAAACGATGACTCTTGTATGTATCTGCCTTCTCAAAATATAGTAGGTAATACGAGTTCCTCTTTTTTAAGAACAGAGACTTATACCTATAATGTTGCCGCAGGTTCAACAGCAAATTGGGTAGTTTCAGGTGGTGAATTAGTAAGTGGTCAAGGCACAAATTCAATTACTGTAAGATGGCATTTAGAAGATTCAGGAAGAGTAGCTATTACTGAAACGGATGACCAATGTTCTAGTCAAGAGGTGTCAATAGACATTGAGTTAGGTGTAGATAATCTTCCAGAAAACATTTCGATTGCAAGACTATGGAATGAAGCTTTACTTGAAGCTATTAGAGACGATTTTGCAAGACCGACAGTACACGCAAGAAACTTGTTTCATACCAGTGTTGCAATGTACGATACTTGGGCAATTTATGATGATACAGCAACACCTTATTTAATTGGAAATACAGTCAACGACTTTACTACAGTATTAGAAGAATTCTCACCAAATGAAGATTTAGATACATCGGTAAGTAAGACTATTAGCTATGCTATGTACCGTTTGTTGACACATCGATTTCAAAATTCTCCAGGATTAGAAGAAACTCAAGCAAGATTTGACTTACTGATGGAAAAATTAGGTTACGATGTTAATAATGCCTCTTTACTGTACGAGGATGGTGATGCTGCGGCTCTAGGTAATTTCATTGCTCAGTCTATTATAGATTATGGACTACAAGATGGTTCGAGAGAAGCAACAGGTTACGACAATGCCTATTACCAACCAGCAAATCAAGCTTATGCTTTAGATGATAATAACAATCCACCAATTCAAGACCCTAATCGTTGGCAGCCTCTTGGTTTAGATTCGTTTATTGATCAAGGTGGAAATATTATAGATAGTAATGTACCACCATTTTTAAGTCCAGAATGGGGAAATGTTTATAGCTTTGCTCTTAAAGAAGAAGACAAAGTTACCTACCAGCGCGATGGAAATAATTATCATGTATTTCATGATCCTTCAGACCCTCCATATCTTAGTTTAACCGAAGAGAATGCTGCAAGCGATGCTTATAAATGGGGATTTTCTATGGTGTCTGTATGGCAGTCACATTTAGACCAAACAGATGGAGTTATGTGGGATATTTCTCCGAATTCTATAGGTAATGTTGACATAAGTACCTTTCCAACAAATTATGCAGACTATCCTGCTTTTTATGACTTTTTTAATGGCGGTACAAACAGTAATGGACATACAATTAATCCAATAACAGGCAATCCGTATGAAGTAAATATGGTACCTAGAGGAGATTATGCAAGAGTTCTAGCTGAGTTTTGGGCAGATGGTCCAGACTCTGAGACTCCGCCAGGACACTGGTTCTCTATATTAAACTATGTAAATGACCATCCTTTGTTTGAAAGACGATTTCAAGGCCTGGGTGATATTTTAGATCCATTAGAATGGGATGTTAAAGCTTATTTTATTTTAGGAGGTGGTATGCATGATGCAGCTATTTCTGCGTGGAGTGTTAAAGGTTGGTATGATTATATAAGACCAATTTCAGCTATACGATCTATGGCAGAACGTGGGCAAAGTACAGATAACACATTAGATAACTATCATGTTGGCGGCATAGAATTGATAGATGGTTACATAGAAGTGGTTGAAGCTGGTGATCCGTTGGCAGGTTTTGCCAACCAACATGTTGGAAAAATAAAACTATACACATGGAAAGGGCATGATTTTATAGGCGATACTGAAACAGATCAGGCCGGAGTTGGTTGGATTTTAGCTGAGGATTGGTACCCATACCAAAGACCAACCTTTGTAACACCTCCATTTGCAGGCTATGTGTCTGGTCATTCTACATTTTCTAGAACAGCATCAGAGTTAATGACCATGATGACAGGTAGTGAATTCTTTCCGGGTGGTTTAGGAGAATTTGTTGCAAAAGCTAACGAGTTTTTAGAGTTTGAAGAAGGGCCTTCAGTTGATGTTGTGCTGCAATGGGCAACATATAGAGATGCCTCAGACCAAACAAGTTTAAGCAGAATTTGGGGAGGAATTCATCCTCCAGCTGATGATGTACCTGGTCGATTTATTGGTCAAGAAGTGGCGGAAGACACGTTTGATTTTGCAGTACCTTACTTTAATGGGTCTCTTGGTTTTGATGAGCATGAGGTTTTACTTAATATTTATCCAAACCCTGTAACTGATGGTGAAGTTTTTATTGCTAATACTGATGGTACAGAAACTATTGATATTTATGATATTACTGGAAAGAAAATACAAGGTTTAATTAAGGCTTATGATACCTCAAATGCTATAACTACAATAAAATTTAAGGCGGACACTTCAGGTTTATACCTCCTCAAAGTGAATAGCACTTCTAAAATGATTATAGTTAAGGATTAATAACTCAAATCCACTACTTTTGTTTTAATGCAAAATCAACTTTTAAACTTTGTGCCAGAGCAAGCACATGCTCAGCTTAAAGCCTTACTGGCAAAGGATAATTTGGTGGTTAAAGTAAAAAAAGAACGTAAGACCAAACATGGTGATTACAGACAATTGCCTGATGGTAAGCATCAGATTACTGTAAATGCGAATTTAAATGCTTATCGTTTTTTAATTACACTCGTTCATGAAATTGCTCACTTCGAAGCATTCACTAAATTTGGACGATTTATAAAACCACATGGTAAAGAATGGAAGCTAACTTTTCAACACTTAATGCTGCCATTTTTAAGACCAGAAGTCTTTCCGTTAGAATTACTGCCATTACTTACCAAACATTTTAAAAACCCTAAAGCATCAAGCGATACAGATATGCAACTCGCCTTAGCATTGAAGCAATTCGACGAAGGTGAAAATAAAACTTACGTTTTTGAAGTACCTTTGGGCAAAACCTTTAAGCTCTATAACGGTAGAGTGTTTAAAAAAGGAAATAAAAGAAGAAAACGAATAGAATGTGTTGAGGTAAAAACAGGTAAACTATATTTGTTTAACCCTAATGCTGAGGTAGAAATTTTAGACTGATGAAAAACAAAAATTATTACGCCATTTTAATGGCAGGTGGAGTGGGCTCACGATTTTGGCCAGTAAGTACACAGAACTTTCCTAAACAATTTCATGATATGTTAGGAACAGGAGATACTTTAATCCAAAAAACCTTTAATCGCCTAGCAAAACTTATTCCCCAAGAAAATATTTTTATTCTTACCAATGAGCGTTATAATGATTTGGTTTTTGAGCAATTACCAAGTGTTACTAAGCGTCAGGTTGTATTAGAGCCAGCAATGCGAAACACAGCACCATGTATACTGTACGCGTCGTTAAAAATTCAAAAAGAAAATGAAAATGCAGTAATGATTGTGGCGCCAAGTGATCACTGGATTGAGGATGAAGATGCCTTTTCAAATAATGTGCAAACAGCCTTTGATTATTGCGAATCTAATGATGCTTTAATGACTTTAGGTATTACACCAACCTTCCCAAATACAGGCTATGGTTATATAGAGTTTGACAAAGAACGGTCACTGAGCGTAGCCGAAGTGAAACCTGTTAATCAATTTAGAGAAAAACCAGATTACGAAACCGCTAAATCTTTTTTAGTACTAGGTAATTTTCTATGGAATGCAGGTATTTTTATGTGGAGTGTAAAATCTGTAGTTGCTGCATTTCAAAGAAATCAACCAGAGTTGTATCAACTTTTTGAAAGTGGATATAATGTATATAACACAGATTCGGAAGACGACTTTATTAAAGATAACTACCCAAAAGCAGAAAACATATCTGTAGATTACGCCCTTATGGAGAAAAGTAACAATGTCTATGTGATTCCTGCAACTTTCGATTGGAATGATCTTGGTACTTGGGGAAGTTTATACGATAAATTAGAGAAAGATTCTGATGCTAACGCAGTAGTAAACGCAAGAATTTTAGCCGATGATTCTTCCGGGAATATGATCAGATCCAAAAAAGATAAAATTGTTGTTGTAGACGGATTAAAAGATTACATCATTGTTGATAAAGACGAAGTTTTGCTTATCTTTCCTAAGGCTAAAGAACAAGATATTAAAAAAGTACTCCAAAATGTAAAAGCTAATTTTGGAGAAGAATATGGTTAACATATGAGTAACGAAAATAAATTCAATTTTTCTGAGGAAGAAAACTCGAGAGTAACAAACGAAATGAATAAAGAGGCTGCCGTTGAAGAAAAAAAGGAAGCCGTAAAGAAGGATGCACAAGGTTTATTTGCGAGTATTTCAAATTTTTTGAGCGAGCTTCTAGATTTTAGAGACGATACAGATAGGGATGCTACTATTGCAGCTATTAAAGCTGATATACCATTTAAAGGTGCCACAGCTTGGATTTTAGTATGTTCCATTATGGTGGCTTCGGTTGGGCTAAATGCCAATTCTACAGCTGTAGTGATTGGTGCCATGTTAATTTCTCCTCTAATGGGTCCAATTTTGGGTGTTGGTTTATCAATTGCAATAAACGATATTGATACTCTCAAAAAATCTATGATAAACCTTGCTGTCATGATTATTTTGAGTTTGTTGACAGCTTGGCTATTCTTTAAATTTTTTCCTTTAAGTGAGGATACCTCTGAACTATTAGGAAGGACAAAGCCAGATATAAGGGATGTTCTAATAGCCTTTTTTGGTGGTTTGGCATTAATCATTGCACGAACAAAAAAAGGAACAATAGCTTCAGTAATTTTTGGTGTTGCAATAGCCACTGCCTTAATGCCTCCATTATGCACTGCTGGTTATGGTCTAGCCAAAAGTAATTGGGATTATTTTGGTGGGGCGATGTATCTTTTTGGTATCAATACTATATTTATTGCACTTGCAACATTTATTGTTTTGAAGGTGCTTCGTTTTCCAATGTTAAAGTATGCCAACTCCAAAAAGCGTAAGCGAATTTCCCAACTAGCACTGTTAATAGCAATTATAGTAATGGCATGGCCTATTTATACTTTTGTTATTGTACTTAGAGAGAGCCAAATGGGTAGTGATTATGAGCAGTTTTTAAAGTATGAAATTGAAGAAAATGAGTCACTATGGTTACAACGACAAAAAATAGAACCTGAAAAAAAGAGAATAACTCTTTATTTTAATGGTGAAATAACCGATGCAACTGAGAGTGATTTAAGAAAAGAGCTTAGTGGTTATAAAAACATAAGTGATTTTGATTTGGTTATCAATGGAAACAAAAACGTAAGTACGGAACGCTTAATGGATCTCTATAACAAAGCACTAATTTCAATTGAGCAACGCGATAGCCTTTTACTGGTTAGGCAATCTGAGCTTGATACCTTAAAAGCAATTTTTAGTAAAAAAAGTAATTTATTAGACAACAACTCGTTTATGCTACTTGCAAAGGATGCTAAAATTAGATTTAACGATTTAGAGTATTTTGGTTATGCTAAAATGTTAGAGTCTAACGATTTTAAAAATATTGATACAATGACGATCGCTAATATAAGGTGGAAGGAAAGTATTAATGACAGTTTAATGTTAGCTAAAGATACTGAACTGTTAGCTTGGTTAAAAAACGAGTTGAAAACAGAAAAGATAAAAATAAAAAGAGATAGGTAAAATTGTGCTACTGATTTCCGTCAAGGTACATTTTTCGCACTTTTTTAAAGAGCTCCGAGGAATAGACAAAGTTGGTAACAGCTTCATTATCTGTTCTAAAGATAGTATCTTTAGAGCCTTCCCATTCTTTATGACCATCTTTAAGAAAGACAATTTTCTCACCAATTTCCATAACAGAATTCATATCGTGAGAATTAATAACTGTAGTTATTTGATATTCATCAGTAATTTCTTGGATGAGGTTGTCAATAACAATAGCAGTTTTTGGATCTAATCCAGAGTTTGGCTCGTCACAGAATAAATATTTCGGATTATTTACAATAGCCCTTGCAATAGCAACACGTTTTTGCATACCACCAGAAGCTTCGCTTGGCATTTTATGATGCGCATTGTCAAGATTTACGCGTTTTAAAACAAAGTCTACTCTGTCTTCCATTTCACTTTTACTCTGCTTAGTAAACATTCGTAAAGGAAACATCACATTTTCTGCGATTGTCATAGAATCAAAAAGTGCACTGCCTTGAAACACCATGCCAATCTCAGAACGTAACTCTGTTCGTTCGTCTCTACTTAAATTACTAAAAATCTTACCATCGTAAGAAATGCTTCCTTTTTCGTATTCAAAAAGACCAAGTAAACATTTTAAAAATACCGTTTTACCAGATCCACTCTGCCCAATGATGAGATTGGTTTTGCCTTTATCAAACGTCGTAGAAATACCCTTTAAAATATGAGCATCACCAAACGATTTATGTAAGTCTTTAACTTCTATCATTAGCCCAAAAGTAAACTGGTTAATAAAAAGTTGAGTAGAATGATTACGACACTAGTCCACACAAAAGAGGTTGTACTTGCCTTTCCAACTTCTAAAGCACCACCTTTCATAAAATAGCCATAAAACGAAGGAATTGTCGCCAATATAAAAGCAAAAACCATAGTTTTTATAAAGGCATATGCCATATGAAAGGGTATAAAGTCATTTTGAACACCTTCAATATAATCTTCTAAGGTTCCATACCCACCGTAAACACAGGCTGCTAAACCTCCAAGGATTCCCAAAAACATAGCAATTGAAATCACAAAAGGATATAAAGTTAAGGCTATAAACTTGGGAAATACCAAATAGTTAATAGCATTAATACCCATGACTTCTAAAGCATCGATCTGTTCTGTAACACGCATGGTTCCGATACTAGAAGTAATAAAAGAACCTACTTTTCCGGCCATAATAATTGAAATAAAAGTGGGTGCAAACTCTAAAATTATAGATTGCCGAGTCGCAAAACCAACTAGGTATTTTGGGATTAAAGGATTGCTTATATTCAATGAGGTCTGAATAGCTACAACGCCACCAACAAAAAATGCAATAAAAGCTACAATACCTAGCGAACCAATGATAAGGTCATCAATATCTTTAAGGATTAATGTTTTTAATACAGACCATTTGGTAGGTCTTCGAAACATATCCTTTATCATTATAAAATAAGTGCCAATATTATGAAGGTACTTCATGCAAGAATTTCTTAGTGCTAAAGTATGAAAAAAGATGAGTTTATTAATGTTAATTTAAATTAAGATACTCAGAAAACCGTATTTTTGAACACTAGAATAACCGTATATTAATCATGAAAAAATACCTTACTTTATTCTTGCTCGCATCTTTAATTTATTCATGTGGTGCTCAACAAGAATCTAACAATAATTCAATCCAAAATACTGATAAAGTTTCATCTTCGAGACCAAAGTTAGTTGTTGGTATTGTTGTAGATCAAATGCGTTATGATTATCTCACACGTTTTGAATCTAAGTTTGGAGAAGGTGGTTTCATGCGAATGATAAATGAAGGTTTTAATTGTAAAAACAATCATTTTAATTATGTGCCAACATACACAGGACCTGGGCATGCTTCTGTTTATACAGGTACAACACCAAAATACCATGGTATTATATCAAACAATTGGTACGATAAAGATATTAAAAAGTCTGTCTATTGCGCTCAAGATGATGACGTAGAATCTGTAGGTACGGATAGTTGGGCAGGTAAAATGTCTCCACACAGAATGTTAACCACAAGTGTTGCAGACGAGAATAGACTGTTTACACAAATGCGAGGTAAAACAATAGGCATAGCTATAAAAGATAGAGGTGCTATTTTACCTGCTGGTCATACGGCAAATGCAGCATATTGGTTTCATGGTAAAGACGAAGGAGTATGGGTAACGAGTACCTTTTACAGAAATGATTTGCCACAATGGGTAATAGATTTTAATGACTCTGATGCTGTTGAATCTTATCTTAAAGTTTGGGACACCTACCAGCCAATAGAAACTTATATAGAAAGTGGATCAGATCTCAACAGTTTTGAAGGAGGTTTTAAAGGAAAGGAAACCGCGACCTTTCCATACGACTTAGCAGCGTTAAAAGAAGAAAATGGTGGTTACGATATTTTAAAGGCAACAGCCTATGGTAATAGTTTTACTATGGACTTTGCGATAGCAGCAATAGAAGGAGAAGCATTAGGACAAGACAATGATACTGATGTTTTAGCCGTAAGTTTCTCTTCAACAGATTATGTAGGTCATAATTTTGGTGTAAATTCAAAAGAAGTAGAAGATACATACATAAGACTAGATAGAGATTTAGAACGTTTCTTTAATTATTTAGATGAAAATGTAGGCGAAGGCGAGTACACAGTTTTTCTCACAGCAGATCATGGAGCAGTAGATGTACCTGCGTATTTGCAATCAGTAAAAATTCCAGCAGGATATTTAGACTACAATTCTAGAAAAGAGAAGTTCAATAAGTTTTTAACCGATACTTATGGCACAACAGATATTGTAGAAAACATAAGTAATAACCAAGTGTTTTTAAATAAGGCAAAGCTTAAAGAGTTAAGCTTAAATCTTCATGAAGTTGAACAAGCACTAATAGATGAACAAATTAGCTATCCAAATATTTCGAAAGTTTACACGGCAACAACCATGAACAGCACAAACTTTACTACTGGTATTGAAGCCTTGTTGCAAAACGGATTTAACCAAAAGCGTTCAGGTGATGTTATTATTGTAGATGATATTGCCCATATAGCTTACAGCAGAACAGGTTCTACACACGGTAGCGGACTTAATTATGATACACACGTGCCATTACTGTTTTTTGGAAAAGGAATTAAGAAAGGGCAAACCTTTGAGAAAACAGTAATACCAGATATTGCACCTACGATTTCTGCATTGTTGGGTATAAGTTTTCCTAATGGAGCTACAGGTCAGCCTTTAGGTTTTGTAATAGATTAAGCTTTATTTTGAACAAAAAACGATTATATTCCATAATAGCCATTATGATATTGGTGGCTATTTATGTTTTTGAGCATTACCTTAATTCTGAAGAAAAATCGGCTATAGTAGAAGAAGGTAAACAACCCAAAACAGAAACCAACGAATACTTTTTGCCGACTAGTACTACAGGTCAGATTGTGCATCATCAAAACTATTCATTATCGTATAGTGAGCCATACGAACAGGCAGAGTGGGTAGCATATGAACTTAAGTCCTCTCATTTGAGTACTACAAATCACAAGCGACCATATTTTGAAATTGATAATGCTGTAAAAAGCGGAGCTGCACATTGGAGAAACTATAAGCAATCGGGTTACGATCGAGGGCATCTTTGTCCTGCAGGAGATCGTAGGTTTAGTAAAGTTGCACACGATGAAACCTTTTTGACCAGTAATATTAGTCCGCAAGAACATCAATTTAATTCTGGTGTATGGAACAGATTAGAACAGAAAGTAAGGTATTGGGCTAAAAAATATGATGGTGTTTTTGTGGTTACAGGAGGAATTTTAAAAGACGGTCTAAAAACAATAGGCGAAGAGCGTGTTGCTGTGTCAAATCAGTTTTATAAAATTGTTTTAGATAATACCAACGGAAACCCGAAAGTATTAGCATTTCTGCTGAATCATAAAGACTCAGATTTGCCATTGTATAAGTTTGTGGTATCTGTAGATGAGGTTGAAAAATTAACAGGAATAGATTTCTTCCCAGAATTAGATGATACTATTGAAAACAAAATAGAAGCATCAAGCAGTTATAAAAATTGGAGTTTTTAATAAGTTTTAGTTAAGGAGATGTCTGTTTTAGCCTGTCGAAGACAGTTTTAAAATTTAGCTATAGTTTGAATTTTGACTTTATCCCTTTCCAACGCAAATCTCTAATAAATTTACCTTCATCTTTAGAAACCAGAAATTCAGTTTTTGAGGATTTAGCTTTAAAATAACCAGCCATATAATCTTTGAATAATCTAAAGCTGCCTTTCTTCGACGCTAATTTTATAGCAGAAATTAAAGTAATCCAAAAACCATAGCGCATTTTATACATCGCTTCGCCTTGCAGGTATTTAGAAGCCTTGTTGTATGATTGTCCTGTAGGTTTTAAGTGCTTAACATGCAATGTGTTGTCAGTTAAAATTTTCCAACCATGAAATTTTGCCAATAACTCGTCTACCGTATCCCAACCCATAGAAGGTTTTAGTCGCCCAATTATATTAAAACAGGCTTTGCGATACGCTTTTAAAGCACCTCTAATGTGTTCTTTATTGGTAAGGTTTTCAAGTACCCATTCATTGTCTTTTTCGATATAACAAAAACCAGAAGCCATACCAAGTTTAGGATTTTCACTATAATGATTAGCCAGTGTTTCTAAATAATTATCCGGAAAAATAAGGTCTGCATCAAACTTACAAATTACATCATAGTTGTCATCTAAAGTTTCAAAGCCCTTGTAAAAGGCATTTATAATTTTTGAACCAGGTAAATGTTGATCTGATGATTTTGAAATCACCTGAGAAATCCAAGGATGTATTTTTGTAAAACTTTCTACTATTGCTTCTGTTTCGTCAGTAGAATTATCATTAACCACAACCAACTTTTTAGGCAAAAGTGTTTGCTTTGCTAGTGACTCTAGTGTTTTGCTAATAAAGGCCTCTTCGTTATGAGCTGGTATGATGATGTAAATGTTCAAATTTCAAATTCTAAATTCCAAAACTAAATAAAAGCAATTGAAATTTAGGAATTGTTATTTGGAATTTTTAATAGCATAAACAATATAATACCGATTTGTAAAGTGTCTTAAAAGCGGTCTAATGCCCAATTTTTTTACAGGATTGGTCCATCGTTGTCGGTCTATAATTTTCCAGTCTGTTTTTTCTAATAACCAATCGAGTTGCCAATCTTCAAACTCATGGTAGTGTCTGTCCCATTTATCAGTTTTACTTCTGTATGCAGAGGTAAACCATAATCTTAGAGGAACGCTAATAACAAGTTTTTCGGTCTTAATAGATTTTAAAACCTCGTAAGGAGAGAGTAAGTGTTCAAAAATTTCGAACGCAGTAACAACATCGGCCGAAGAATTTTCTATTGTAGAACGGTCTTCGTCAAGGTCTTCGCCTTTGGTGTTTTCAACAGTATAACCTTCAGAAATCATAATTTCTGAAAATGGATTTTTAATACCTAAATCTAAAATAGTTTCAGAGGTAGAAATGTGTTTTTGTAAAAACTGAAGTGTGAGTTTAAATCGCTTGTTAGGATATGTTTTTTCGTACATTACATTTCCGCAACAGCGGTATAGTTTTATTAATATCTGTAAACAATGGCATTGATATGCATACCAGCGCCAACACTTGCAAATATAATAACATCTCCTTTATTGATTTGGTGGTCTTCGAGTTTATTGTTTCGTATTAAATCGAAAAGGGTAGGGACAGTTGCTACAGAACTGTTTCCTAATTTGTGAATGCTCATTGGCATAATACCTTCTGGAGCCTTCGCTTTAAAAAGTCTGTAAAAACGCTTTATAATAGCTTCGTCCATTTTTTCATTTGCCTGATGGATGAGTACTTTCTTTACTTCAGAAACGTCAACACCACTTTTTTCTAAGCAATCTTTCATAGCTTGAGCTACATTGGTTAATGCAAATTCATAAATTTTACGACCATGCATTTTGATGTAGCGCGTATCTGGGCAAAGATTTTTATTGTTAGAATTTCCGAAGAATAAATAGTAAGCTTCATCATAAGTAAATGAAGCCGATTCATGGGCTAAAATGCCTTCTTCAGTATCTGTAGCTTCTACAATACTAGCACCAGCACCATCTGAGTATATCATAGAATCTCTGTCGTGCTTATCTACCACACGAGAAAGTGTTTCTGCACCAATAACAAGACAGCGTCTTGCCATACCAGCTTTAATGTAAGCTTGCGCTTGTATAACTCCTTCAACCCAACCAGGACAACCAAATAAAATATCGTAAGCAACACATTTAGGATTCTTGATACGAAGTCTGTGTTTAATACGAGAAGCTAAACATGGTAAAATATCACTCTGAATGGTATTGGCTTTTACGTCTCCAAAATTATGAGCACAGATTATATAATCTATAGTTTCAGGATTTATATTGGCATCATCAATAGCTTTTTGAGCCGCAAGAAAACCAATGTCCGAAGCTACTAATTGGTCATCTGCATAACGACGTTCAACAATGCCGGTAATGGCTTTAAATTTTTCTACAATAACTTCGTTTGGATGATTAATTTTTGATCCGTCAGTATTTAAAAATTCATGTTGATGAAAATCTTCATTTTTTTCAATCCCTTTAGGAATATAGCTTCCTGTACCTGTGATTTTAATTCCCATACCTCAAAATTTGCTATTAATTTACTAAACTAGTTAAACTCTCATACATGAGAATAAATTAACTGAGTAAAAACGATATTTTTTTTAAATTCTTAATTATCCTGAATTCTATTGTAAATACCATAAAAAAAGTGCTCGATTCGAGCACTTTTTTAATTTATGTTTATAAAAACTAAGCTTCAACAAAATCTTCAATTGGTGCACAGCTACAAATTAAGTTTCTGTCTCCATAAGCATCGTCCACACGTCTTACACTTGGCCAGAATTTATTGTCTCTAATAAATTCTAGTGGGAAAGCTGCAGCCTCACGACTGTAAGGTAATAACCATTCATCTGAAGTTAGCATTTCTAATGTATGTGGTGCGTTTTTCAGCACGTTATTAGGTTCGTCTTTAGATGCTAGGTCAATTTCTTGTCTAATAGAAATCATAGCATCACAAAAACGATCCATTTCCGCTTTACTTTCACTTTCTGTAGGTTCTATCATCATAGTACCTGCAACTGGAAATGACACTGTTGGTGCATGGAAACCATAATCCATCAAACGCTTAGCAATGTCAGTAACTTCAATACCTTTGGACTTAAAGTCACGGCAGTCAATAATCATCTCATGTGCCGCTCTTCCGTTTTCACCTGTATATAGCGTTGGGTAATAGCCTTCTAAACGCTCTTTAATGTAATTGGCATTAAGAATGGCTACTTCCGTTGCTTCCTTTAAGCCTTTGGCGCCTAGCATTGTAATGTATCCATAAGAAATGATGCAAGCCAATGAAGATCCAAAAGGTGAAGCTGATATGGCTGAGATGGCTTGATGACCTCCTGTTTTTATGATAGGATTTCCTGGTAAAAATGGTACCAATTGTTCTGCAACACAAATTGGGCCAACACCAGGTCCACCACCACCGTGAGGAATAGCAAAGGTCTTATGTAAGTTAAGGTGACATACATCTGCACCGATATTACCAGGATTGGTTAAACCAACTTGTGCATTCATATTGGCACCATCCATATACACTTGCCCACCATTATCATGAATGATTTGTGTAATCTCTTTAATTGCAGATTCGTAAACGCCGTGTGTTGATGGGTAAGTTACCATTAATGCAGAAAGATTATCCTTATGCAATTCAGCTTTTTCTCTTAAATCATCTACATCAATATTACCATCTTCAGATGCTTTGGTTACTACAACTCTCATACCTGCCATAACCGCACTTGCAGGATTTGTTCCGTGAGCAGACGATGGAATTAAGCAAATATTTCTGTGGTGATCACCACGAGATTCGTGATAGGCTTTTATCACCATAAGTCCTGCAAATTCACCTTGAGCACCAGAGTTTGGTTGTAAGGATGTTGCAGCAAAGCCAGTGATTTCGGTGAGCTGGTTTTCTAATGTATTTAGCATTAGTTGATAACCGGCAGCTTGTTCTTTTGGTGCAAATGGGTGCATATTGCCCCAACTTGGCCAACTAAGTGGTAACATTTCTGAAGCAGCGTTAAGCTTCATAGTACAAGAGCCTAGTGAAATCATGGAGTGATTTAATGCCAAATCTTTACGCTCTAATTTTTTGATGTAGCGCATTAATTCTGTTTCAGAATGGTAAGTATTGAAAATGTCAAAAGTTAAAAATTCTGATTGGCGCTTTAAGTGATCTGGAACTGTATCAGCTTCAGAAATTGATACAATCTCTTCTGTAGTTGTTTCTGTTACAGCTTCAAAAATTGAAATAATTTCATTTAAGTCTGAAATTGTTGTCGTCTCGTTTATAGCTATGGTAACAGTGTTGTTATCTGGATAGTAGAAATTGACTTCTTTCTTTTCTGCTTCGTACTTTACCTTTACAGGATCTGCCTTTATTTGAAGTGTATCAAAAAAGTGAGAGTTCACTTGTTCTAAGCCCAATTTTTCTAAAGCAGAGGCTAATGTTGCTGTTGTGTTCTGAACTTTATTTGCTATAAACTCTAGACCTTTTGGTCCATGATACACGGCATACATTCCTGCCATAACTGCTAGTAATACCTGAGCTGTACAAATGTTAGAGGTTGCTTTGTCTCTTTTAATATGTTGCTCTCTGGTTTGTAACGCCATACGTAAGGCTCTATTGCCATCAGTGTCTTTTGTTACGCCTATGATACGCCCAGGAACATCACGCTTATACGCTTCCTTAGTAGCAAAATAAGCTGCGTGTGGACCACCATAACCCATTGGTATACCAAAACGTTGTGTAGTACCAACAACAACATCAGCACCAAATTTCCCTGGTGCTTCTAATTTAACTAAACTTAAGATATCAGCGGCAACAGCAACTTTTATGTTTTGCGAATTGGCTTTTTCTATAAAAGATTTTATGTCAGTGATTTGTCCATTTTTACCAGGATATTGCAGAAGTGCACCAAAATAATCTTCGGATAAGTTGTACTCTGCTTCATTACCTATTTCTAACTCAATACCAATTGGATTAGCTCTTGTTTCTAGCAAGGCAATTGTTTGTGGTAATACCAAATCTGAAACAAAGAATTTGTTAACACCAGCTTTTTTCTGAGCACGATCTCTAACCGCAAACAGTAAACTCATAGCTTCGGCTGCGGCAGTACTTTCATCTAAAAGTGATGCATTTGCAATTTCCATACCTGTTAGGTCAATAACCATGGTTTGGAAATTTAATAATGCTTCTAAACGTCCTTGGGCAATTTCTGCCTGATATGGTGTGTAAGCTGTATACCAACCTGGATTTTCTAAAATATTGCGCTGAATAACAGCAGGTAAATTAGAAGGGTGGTATCCTAGACCAATGTAAGACTTAAAAACTTTGTTCAGCTGAGATAGTTTGTAAATGTGGCTAAGATATTCTTGCTCGCTCATTGCAGGCTCTAGATCTAAGTCTTTTTTTAGTCTGATACCTGCAGGTATAGTTTCTGAAACTAGTTGCTCTATACTTGTAGCACCAATGGTGTTTAGCATAGCTTTTTGTTCGTCTTGGTTTGGGCCAATGTGTCTAAGTGCAAAAGCGGTTGTGTCCATTCTTTATTCTGCTAATTTTTTTGATATGCAAAAATACGGAAAACGACTATTTTATTCTGTACTAACACTTAAAGTTTTTAACTGAAAAGCTGGGTTATTAACACATTAGTTATTTTTGTTTAATGCGTACACTTAAGCATATATTAAATTTTTACATCAACAGTAGTATTCATGTGGCTTTTGCCGTAGTAGCTATGACTTGGATAACGCTTATTCAATTTGAAATACATGATGGCAAAGTCATACTTTCTTTTGTTTTTTATGCAACGATTACTGGCTATAATTTTGTGAAATATTTTGGTGTTGCAAAATTTCATCATAGAAGTTTGGCTACATGGCTAAAGACAATTCAGATATTTTCATTTATTGCTTTTGTAGGAATGTGTTATTATGCTATAAAATTGAATACCGATTCTCTAATGTATCTTTCGCTTTTTGGGCTTGTAACTTTTCTGTATGCTGTACCTCTATTACCCATGCGATATTTTAGGGATAATCATAAAAATTTGAGACAAATAAGTGGTTTGAAAATCTATGTCATTGCTTTTGTTTGGGTATTTACAACGGTTTTTTTACCATTAATTGAAAAGGATTATCACATAAACACGAATGTGGCAACAACTGGTGTACAACGTTTCCTTCTTGTGATTGTACTGATGCTCCCTTTTGAGATTAGAGACCTTATGTATGATAGTTTGAAACTAGCTACAATCCCTCAGCGCATAGGTGTAAAGAACACTAAAATAATAGGGGTTTTATTACTGTTGGTGTTTTTCTTCTTAGAATATTTTAAAGATGAAATAAGTAGTGAGAATGTAATTGCAAATGCAGTGATAACGAGTGTAACGCTAATTTTTGTATTGTTTGCTCACAAAAATCAATCTAAATATTATAGTGCACTTTGGGTAGAAAGCCTGCCAATGATATGGCTTTTAGTTTTATTGGTGCTTAGCTAATTCTTTTTCGAATTGTTGTTTTATTTTACTACGTTCATCATTCTTTAAACAATTAATTTCAGAATGTTCTATAGCGTTTGTTAATTTGTTGTTTTTATTAGAATAGGCTTTGGTAACTCGACACCAAGAAAGTCTTAAAGCCAACTTAATACGCTCCCAACCAGTTGCTTCACCATATTGTGTTTTATCACAAATGTGTTTAGCTTCTTCGCAACTTATAAATAAAAAACTTTTTTTCATTTTATCCTTAAAACCAGTTTTCTTCCATGCAATCTGCTAATGCTGTTCTTGCTCTATGGATTAATACCCAAAGGTTAGACGCAGTAATATCTAATTCATTACAAATAGTTTCGGTGTCATAACCCAAGATCGTTTTCATCTTAAAAACCTCGGCTTGTTTTCTAGGTAGTTTTGCTAAACAATTGTAGATAGCATTACCTAATTCAGTATTCTCAATTTTATCCTCAGCGGTTTTATCAAATGGGTCGGCTACGCGCTCTTCTAGCCAATCACCTTCAGATTCAGAATCATTGTTGTAGGTCATTCTAACTTCAGCTTTTCCTTTGTTAGAATTTATTTTTCTGTAATAATCTATAATTTTTCGTTTAAGAATAGAGACCAGCCAGGTGCGCTCACTTGCTTCACCTTTAAAATTACTCATGGATTTTAGGCCAGCAAGAAACGTTTCAGACACCAAATCTTGAGCCATAACTCTATCGTTTACTCTAGAGATGGTGTAGTTAAAGAGGTAGTCTGAATACAAATCAATCCAGTTATTTGGATTTAATTGATGCTTAGCCATTTTTCATTCTCATTGCTAAGTCAAAAATAGGTTAAAAAATTAAGACTTAAAATATGTCTGCACATTTCCCTAATGTTTAGTAGCACTAATGATATAATACCCAAAACTTTTCAGGTGTAAACCAGACAAAAGCGCATAGAAAGAACCTTTTAAATTATGAAGGCTTTCTCTTTTAAGACTTTTAAATCTAAATAGCTTTTTTAAAATAAAACCAGCAATGGCAAAAGGCACATGAAGTACAGATGGCGCAACTTTAAATGACACATCTTCAATTTTTATGTCTGTAAAACCTATGTGTTCTAAGCTTTGTTTGATGAAGTGATGAGTTTCCAATTTTTCTAGACTCCAATGATTACAAAGTTTATTGTAGGTAAATTTACCGCCTTTACAAAGTTGAGATCTGTCTTTTTTAAGAAAAGCATCAGCCATAACAAAGCGTCCGCCTGGTTTTAAAAGTCTATGCATTTCTTTGAGCGAATTAAGGTTGTGACCAGAATGACAGAAGCTTTCAATCGCTATAGCAGAGTCAAATGAGCCAGATTGAAAAGAGGTGTTGTTATAATTTTCTTTAAGTATGATGCCGTTTTTACCTTTTAATAATTCATTTCCTTTTTTGACCTGAAAATCAGATAACGTTACTCCGTAAGCTATTACGTTTTTGTAGTGTTTTAATGCATACCGCATTGTAGCTCCCATACCACAGCCTAAGTCTATAAGTCTGTTTTTAGTTTTATCTATGTTTAGTCTTTTTGTGACTTGGTTGTTCATTTCATTTAGCATGGAATCGCGCTTAAAAGGATTTGTTTTAAACGGAATGAAATACCCAAAATGCATATTATAATCACTACTCCAAAACTCGTAATCTTCGGTAGCTTCGTTATAGAAGTCTACCATTTCTATTCGATTTTGTTCTGCGTAATTTGTGTAAGGTATGGTTTGTGTTTTCATGGTGTTATAGTTTTGGTAGTTTCCAATTTGTAGAATCGTAAGCTATTGCAGTAGATTTTAAATTTCCTTTTTGTGTTTTTACAGATGTAATTATTTTTAGCTTTTTTAATAGCCACGCTATCATCCATCCAAAATCGATTTCATACCATTTTGAAGAAAACTTAGCTGAAGTAGGATAAGAGTGATGGTTGTTGTGAAAACCTTCTCCAAAAGATATTAGACCTAGCAATATGTCGTTGTAACCACTCTCGTCAGCACCATTTATTTTATGTCTAGAGTAACCGTATTTATGTGATGCGTAGCCAATATACCAGTGGCCAAGAATTATGATTGATGTACGTAAACATGTTGCAATAAGCATGCTGTTAAAACCAACAAGAAAGTACAGTAGGAGCATAAAGATGATATAATGTAATTGCCATGTTTTATGTAGCCAAAGTATAGTTGAATCGTTTAAATCCTCTTCTGGAATTTGATAACTCGCTAAATCTTTTGGAATAAAAGTTAGATGAAGATTCCAGTAGTAATCTGTGAACAAAGAATGTTTATATTGAAAATATCTAGGGCAATCATTTCTGTTTTGCCAATAGTCTCTAAAGTAATGCTGTTTTAACCAATTCAATGGGCTTCCCAACCCTGTTAATACAAAAAGATAGAGGCTGATTTTTCTAAATGTGTTACTTGTTTTGTAGGATTTATGAATGATGCCTCTATGTAAACCGACAGAGTGACCTATACCTATAGTTAAGAACAAGAGTAAAATGTTTAAAGCTAAATCTTGCCATTCAATCGATGAGAAATCAATAAATAAGATTGGGAATATCATTGTGTATAACCAAAGCGTTTTTCTCCATGAAAAATCAATTTTTCCAAAAGGTGTCTTTAGATTTTTGTTCATGATTTTTGAATTTTATAGGTGATATATAAATGGAAAAAAGCAATGAGCATTGGTATTACGAGATGTATGGTTATAAAGCCTGTGCTTATAATTTTTCCAAAGGCAATAACTGAAAGTATAGTCACGACTAATACTAAATAAATGTTGAAAAGAAATTTTATCTGCTTTTCAAGTTTATTGTAATTATAAAGCATGTATAAACTCATGAGCACCTGACCCAAACCTAAAACCATCTGAAAGAGCATTCCTAGATAAAGTGTTAAGTAGAGGAGAAGTGTAATTATGACTAACCATTTGTTAACGTTGTATAATCTTTTCATGATTCTGTTATTTTAAAACTTTCAAAAAATATTGAAAGTTTGATTTAAAAAAATAGTCTACTTCATTAATTTTAAAACAGACTTTGTTAACCAGTTTTGTTTTTGGTTTACTAATTTGTTCATTAATGTGTCCAAATCGTCTGTCAGTTCCTTTAAAGCTTTTGTTTGTTTAATCAATTCCTTTGTTTTTTCCGTGCCATCCTCTTTAATAGAGGAGACCTCCTCTAAAACTTTGATTACAGGTTTTATTTCTCTACGGCTACGTTCTTTGGCAATAATCCGAGCAAGTTCTTGTACATCCTTTTCTGTTGTAAAAAACTCTTTGCGTTCACCACTTACTAAAACCTTAGTTACAATTCCCCAATCTATAAGTTGTCTCAAGTTCATGCTGGTGTTACCACGAGAGATTTTGAGTTCTTCCATAATCTCTTCCATAGATAATGGCTTTGTAGAAATAAAAAGCAAAGCTTGTATCTGAGCCATCGCTTTATTGATGCCCCAAAGTGTACCTAAACTTCCCCAAGTACCAATAAACTTTTCTTTTGCTTCTATGTATTCCATACAACAAAGATATAATAAATTTTAAACTTTCAATAGTTATTGAAAGTTTATTTTGTTAAGAATTTATTATCTTAGATTAAAATAGCCTTAAATATGAAAACAAAACTACTATTTCTAATGTTACTTATGTTCGGAATAAGTCAAGCCCAAATAGAGCTTGTTCCAAATCCATGTGATATAAATTCTGGTACTATTACCTTTAAATATGGTGAGTTTGGAGACTATTCAGTTTTTGACCCTTTAAGCGACCCTAATTTGTATATATATACGGGTTTGCAAACCGATGCAGATCCATTAACTTGGGATTATCATGATGATTTTTCTGATGTGTCCACACTGATTCCTTTAACTTACGATGCCGTTTTAGGGTATTATGTGGCGATTTTTAATCCAGCTACTAGGACGTATTTAGAAGAACCAATGTTAAATACAACTACAATTCCATCTGGCACTGAAGTTTTTGATTGGTATTTTTTAATCACCAACTCTGACCAGTCACGTCAATCAGCAGATTTAAGAGGTAGCGATTATGGTTTTGGTTCGGCGCTTTTATCAATTGAGTCGTTTAATAAGACTAATGACGTAAGCGTTGGAAATGGAACAATTACCTTTAACAGTGCTGCACAATATGAGATTGCAGTTTATGATGTGCTTGGTAAAAAAGTAATTGATAAAACTTTAAACATTACTTCTCAAACCACTCACGATCTCCAGTTAAGAAATACAGGTGTTTATCTTGTAAAAATTAGTTCTGGAAGTTATAGCCGAACCGTTAAAATGCTGAAATATTAGCTTAGTTATTTTATTTCAAAATGTATATGGTCGTCATGCCTTACAGCTTGGCATCCATGAAATCTGATATTGTCATATTTGCTTAGTCCTAATTCTTTTTTTAGATAAGGTTCTATTAAAATTTTTGAGTTTTTATTTCTGTAAAGCAATCCTTGAATAAGCGTTTTAGTATTTTCTTTATCTAATTGGAGTGCATCATTTTTGTCTGGAGATAAGTATTTCGTTAGGTCGTACTGCCAATACCCTTGTTTTTTACACTGATTGGACGTAGGGTTTGATTCAGTTGTAAAAGCTCCATAACCCATAAACGAAGGTTTTTGGTCTGTTTTCTTGTTATTTTCTAAATACATAAATGCGATATCTATTTTCTTTCCATCATTATGACTAAGATGAGGAAATAGTGGAAACCTATTTAAAAAAGGGAAATTAGCATCTAGGTAAGTTGTTTTAATACCTAAGTGAGCTAAATCTATGGTTGATTGTTGTAAGGCATCATAAAGTTCATTGTGTACATAATTTCTAAACAATAAAGGATAGATATGGTTTTGAGGCTTAAGTGCACTTTTTATTACAGGGAGTTTTGTTCTTCCAAAATAAGGAGCTACAATTGGAACAATAATTAGATTGCAAACAAGGTATATTATTGGGAAAATATACCGTTTTCTTTTTTGAAGCTTCACAGCAATAAAAACACTCATTAGCCATAGTAATCCTCCGACTTGGGTTAGTATGGTTAAGAGTGCTATAAATAAGATGTGTCCTATAAGTTTTAGAAACTTCATGCAGTACTAAAACGAATTAAGTTTGTACTTATTTTATCAAACCAGCACGTCGTAACAACGCTTCAGGTTGAGGTTCTTGCCCTCTAAACTTTTTGTATAATGTCATTGGGTTTTCAGTACCACCTTGAGACAATACAAAGATTTTAAATTTATCGGCAACCGTTTTATTGAAAATGCCTTCTTGTTTAAAATATTCAAACGCATCTGCATCTAAAACTTCAGCCCATTTGTAGCTGTAGTAGCCAGAAGAATAACCTCCTTGAAAGATGTGTGCAAAAGCTGTACTCATGCAGTTTTCCTCGACATCAGGATATAGTTTTGTTGCTCCAAAAGCTTCTACTTCATGAGCTTTTACATCTTTTATATTTGTTGGATTGATACCATGCCAGCTCATGTCTAGCATTCCAAAACTTAGCTGTCTTAAGGTTTGCATACCTTCATGGAAGGTTGCTGATGCCTTTATCTTTTCAACGAGTTCCATCGGAATCACTTCTCCTGTTTCGTAATGTGTCGCAAAGAGTTTTAGAGATTCTTCTTCGTAACACCAATTTTCTAAAACCTGACTTGGTAATTCTACAAAATCCCAATACACGCTTGTGCCAGAAAGGCTAGGATAGGTGGTATTGGCTAGCATACCATGTAGTGCGTGTCCAAATTCGTGAAACAAAGTCGTAACTTCATTGAAGGTTAATAACGAAGGTTTACTCTTTGTTGGTTTGGTGAAATTACAAACGATAGATACGTGAGGTCTCTCGTTAACACCATTTTTTATCATTTGCGGTTTGTAAGAGGTCATCCAAGCACCATTACGTTTTCCGGATCTTGGGAAAAAGTCGGCATAAAAGATTGAAACCAATTCGCCTTCACTATCTGTAACCTTATAGGTTAAAACATCTTCATGATATTTATCGATAGTATTAATTTCTTCAAACTGAAGTCCGAATAATTTATTAGCAACTGTAAATGCACCATTAATAACGTTTTCTAATTTGAAATATGGCTTTAGTTTTTCATCATCCAAATCGAATAATTTTTGTTTCAATTTTTCTGAGTAGTAAGCCGAATCCCATTTTTGAAGCTGATCTATATGATCAATTTCTTTTGCAAAAGCTTCAAGTTTTTCAAACTCTTCTTGTGCGGCTGGTTTTGCTTTATCTAAAAGTTCATTTAAAAAAGCATTAACTTTCTCAGGTGTTTCTGCCATGCGCTCTTCTAAAACGAAGTGACCATGTGTTTTATAACCTAAAAGTTGAGCACGCTCAAAACGAAGATTAGCAATTTTTAAAACAATATCTTGGTTGTCTAAGTCGTCATTATGAAATCCTTTGCTGCCAAAAGCTTTGGATAATTTTTCACGAAGTTCACGATTATCGGCATAAGTCATAAAAGGAATGTAACTAGGATAATCTAAAGTGATTAGCCAGCCATCTTTACCTTTGCTTTCAGCCAGTTGTTTTGCTGCTTCTTTTGCTCCTTCTGGTAATCCCGAAAGATCATTTTCATCGGTAAGAAGCATTTCAAACTTATTGGTTTCTGCTAAAATGTGTTCACCAAATTTTAGTTTTAGCTGACTCAATTCTTTGTCAATAGCGCGTAATTTTTCTTTTTTGTCTTCAGGTAAATTAGCACCATTTCTAGAGAAATTTTTATATTTTTTATCCAGAAGTGTTTCTTGTTCTGTTGTTAATTCTAAGTCGCTTTTAGAATCATAAACTGCTTTTACACGTTTGAATAAATCTTCATTCAATGTAATATCATTGCTGAATTCAGATAAAAGTGGCGAGACTTCTTGAGCGATTTTTTGAATCTCATCATTTGTTTCAGCTGAATTTAAATTGAAGAAAATACTGGAGATTCTATCTAATTCTTCACCTGAAAAATCTAGAGCCTCAATAGTGTTTTTAAAAGTTGGTAATTCAGTATTATTTACAATCGTATCAATCTCATTTTTAGCATTCTCAATAGCTATTTTAAAAGCCGGAAGAAAATCTTCATTTTTTATTTTTGAGAATGGTGCTGTATTGTATTGAGTATCAAAAGTTTTATTTAGAATAGTCATTGTCTTATCGTCTAATTTTTCTTACGTATATTGTTGATAATGTGAATTTTAACGCTATTTTATGATGTTGGTTTTTATCAGTTAAATAAGTTTAATTACCTTTGTGCCATCTTTGACGAACAAGAACTTTTTGTTCTTAAGGATTGGTTAATAGCGAAAAAAGCCTTGACGAAAGTTGAGGCTTTTTTATAGGTCTTTTGCAGACTCGATAACTTTAGCTTTTAGGCCTTCTTTGTAAACGATTACCTTATCTAAAATACACTGGTCAGAACTACCTAAAATTTGAGCTGCTAAGATGCCAGCATTTTTAGCTCCATTTAATGCTACAGTCGCCACAGGAACTCCACCTGGCATTTGTAAAATTGATAAAACAGAATCCCAACCATCAATAGAATTACTGCTTTTTACAGGTACACCAATTACCGGTAATGGAGATAGCGAAGCTACCATGCCAGGTAAATGTGCGGCACCACCAGCACCAGCAACAATCACTTTAATATCTCTGGTATGGGCATTCTTACTATAATCGAATAATTTCTCTGGTGTGCGATGTGCAGATACGATATCAACTTCTACTTCGATATCAAATCCTTTTAAGATATCTATAGCGTCTTGCATTACTGGCAAATCGCTTTTACTTCCCATTATTACTCCTACTTTGCTCATGGTTATTCGCTTATTACTTCTATAGTTCGTTTTACATTTTCGGCAATTGCTCTAGCCTTGTTTATGTCTTTATTTACAATGGTTACATGACCCATTTTGCGGAACGGACGTGTTTGTTTTTTGCCGTAAATGTGTGGTGTTACACCATCCATTGCCATAATGTCTTCAATGTTTTTGTAAAGTACGTTTCCTGTATGGTCTTCAGCGCCAACCAAATTCACCATAACACCAGCTACTTTACTTTCTGTGTTACCGAGAGGTAATCCTAAAATACATCTTAAGTGCTGCTCAAACTGGTCTGTATAACTAGCTTCTATGCTGTAATGGCCAGAGTTATGAGGTCTTGGTGCCACTTCGTTTACAATAATATCATCATTTTCGGTTTGAAACATTTCTACTGCTAAAAGACCAACATGCTCAAAAGCTGCTGCAGTTTTTAAGGCCACAAGTTCTGCCTTTTTAGCAATGTTATCAGGAATTCTTGCCGGACAAATAACATATTCTACTTGATTGGCCTCAGGGTGAAACTCCATCTCAACCACAGGATATGTTTTTAAATGACCTTTGCTATTTCTTGCAACAATGACTGCCAGTTCGTTTTTAAACGGAATTAAGTCTTCTGCAATGCATTCAACATTTGGTAAATCTAACAAGTCTGTGTAACGTCTTACAATTTTTACACCTTGACCATCGTATCCAAATCGTGCACTTTTCCATACAAACGGATACCTTAATCCACCATTATCTACTGCCTCATCAATTTGAGATGTATGTGCAAATCTCGAAAAATCAGCCGTTGGGATGTCGTGATCGCGATAAAATAGTTTTTGTGTTGCTTTATTTTGAATGGTGCGTAAGGTCTTTGCAGAAGGATAAACTTTTACACCTTCCTTTTCAAGTGTTTCCAGAGCTTCAACGTTTACGTTTTCAATTTCAATAGTAAGGATATCAACTTGTTTTCCAAAGTTAACAACCGTTTTGTAATCTAATAAATCGCCAACCGAAAATTCATCACAAGCCAGTCTGGCAGGTGCATCTTTGCTAGGGTCTAACACGCATGTGTGTATGTCGTATTTGCGTGTATGATACAAAATCATTTTACCTAATTGTCCACCACCAAGAATGCCGAGTTTAAAGTTTGAAGAAAAGTAGTTCATGTTTACTTCCCGAATACATGGGGAATTTTAAGATTCAACATTAATTCAATGCAAAAATAAGCTAATTATAGCAGATACTGTTAAATTCGTAATTCAAAAAATCGGCTATCGGCAATCAATTCATTATCTTTGCATTTCTAAAATAATGCCATGGTTGTTAAGCTTCACGATTTATACTTCAAACCTTTTGTTAATGCAGATGAAATTGATGTTGTCGTTCAACGAATGGTTAATGAGATTGCTGCAGATATAGATGATGAAATCCCTGTGTTTGTTGGGATTATGAATGGGTCGTTTATGTTTGTGAGTGACTTTGTAAAAAAATATCCAAAACCTTGTGAAGTTACATTTATAAAATTAGCGTCTTACGAAGGTGTTAAATCTACCGAAGACATTCAGAGACTTATTGGGTTAACGCAGGATTTGACAGGCAGAACGGTTGTTATTTTAGAAGATATTATAGACTCAGGTAATACGCTCGAAGAGGTGCATCGTATTTTTAAGAACGAAAACGTTAAGCAGCTTCTTATTGCGACATTGTTTTACAAGCCTGAAGCCTATGACAAAGATTTTAAACTTCATTATGTAGGTAAAGAAATTCCTAATAAATTCATTGTAGGCTATGGCTTAGATTACGATGGTTTGGGAAGAGATTTGCCAGATGTATACCAATTAAAAACAACACAACACATGACAAACATCGTGCTATTTGGCCCTCCAGGTGCAGGCAAAGGAACACAAGCAAACTTCTTAAAAGAAAAATATGATCTAATACATATCTCTACTGGAGATGTCTTTAGGTACAACATTAAAAACGAAACTGCTTTAGGTATGTTGGCCAAGTCTTACATGGACAAAGGTGAGCTAGTGCCAGATCAAGTGACCATTGATATGTTGAATAAAGAGGTTGAAAAAAATGCCGATGCTAACGGTTTTATTTTCGATGGTTTTCCAAGAACAAATGCACAAGCCAAAGCACTAGATGAATTAATGGATAGCAAAGATTCTCAAATTAATGCAATGGTAGCCTTAGAAGTTGATGATGAGGTGTTGGTTGAACGTTTATTAAAGCGTGGTGAAACTAGTGGTAGAGCCGACGATGCAGACGAAAATATTATAAGAAATCGAATCAAAGAATACTACGATAAAACAGCGATATTAAAAGATTACTATTCTGCGCAAGACAAATATTACGGTGTTGATGGTGTAGGTAGCATTGAAGATATCACAGAGCGTTTGAGTGCTGTGATTGATAAATTATAGAAGTTTATTCGTTTAACTGTTTATTGGTTTAATTGAAACGAGTTCAACATGTATCAACATTCATTTGAGAAATTAACTGTTTGGCAAGACTCAATTGATTTGGTTGAATTGATTTACAAAACAGTTAGCTCATTTCCTAAAGAAGAGAAGTTTGGATTAATTAGTCAAATGAAAAGATCAGCAGTATCTATCTCTTCAAATTTAGCAGAAGGAACATCAAGAATAACAAAGAAAGATAAAGCACATTTTTCTACTATGGCATTTAGTTCTACAATGGAACTTCTATGTCAAACTGAAATTTGTAAACGTTTAGCCTTTATAGATGAAGTTCAATATGATAATCTTAGGAGTAATATTTTGAAAATTTCTAATAAGATTAATTCATTGAGAAAATCTCAATTAAACGCTTAAACAAATAAACCATTCAACTTTAGATGACAGAAGGAAATTTTGTAGACTACGTAAAAATGCATGTTGCTTCCGGTAATGGAGGTAAAGGCTCTGCACATTTACATCGCGAAAAATACATAGCCAAAGGTGGACCTGATGGTGGTGATGGTGGTCGTGGAGGTCACGTGATTATTAGAGGAAATGAAAACCTATGGACGCTATTGCATCTGAAGTTTAAGCGACACATTAGAGCAGGTCATGGTGAGCATGGTAGTTCTGGTAGAAGTACGGGAGCCGATGGAGAAGATGCTATTATCGAAGTGCCTCTTGGAACTGTAATTAGAGATACAGAAACGAATAACATCCTTTTTGAAATCACCGAAGCTGGCGAAGAAAAAATTGTTGCAGAAGGTGGTAAAGGTGGTCGTGGTAACTGGCATTTTAAGAGTTCTACAAATCAGACTCCGCGTTATGCTCAACCTGGTATTCCTCTGGAAGAAAGAGATATTACTTTAGAGCTAAAAGTATTAGCAGATGTTGGTTTGGTTGGTTTTCCTAATGCAGGGAAATCAACGTTGCTGTCTGTGTTAACGTCTGCAAAACCAAAAATTGCAGATTACGAGTTTACAACGCTCAAGCCTAATTTGGGTATTGTGAAATATCGCGATTTTCAGTCGTTTGTAATGGCAGATATTCCTGGTATTATTGAAGGAGCAGCCGAAGGAAAAGGGCTAGGTTATTACTTTCTTAGACATATAGAGCGTAACTCGATCTTATTGTTTTTAATTCCCGCAGACGCAAAAGATATTGTTGAACAGTACGAAATATTAGTAGATGAGTTAAGACGCTACAATCCGGAAATGTTAGATAAAGAGCGTTTTGTTTGTATTTCAAAATCTGATATGTTAGATGACGAATTAAAATCTGAAATGTCTACCATTTTAGACAAGGATTTAGAATGTGAGTATATGTTTATTTCATCTGTAGCGCAGCAAGGACTTACAGCGCTGAAAGACAAACTTTGGAAAATGCTAAACAATTAATGTTTCGTAAATTTATCTCTTGTCATTCTAAACTGTCACACTGAGCGCAGCCGAAGTGTTATTTCAGAATCTTATTTTTTTAGACTAATTATTTAGACACTGAAACGAGTTCAGTGTGACAAATAATACTATTTTTATCTAAATTATTTAGTTACGAAAAGATGAAAGATACCATTAAAAACATTGTAGAATATAACGACAATAAGCTCAGTAAGAGTTTTGCGTTATTCATTCAGTTTTTAATTGTATTGTCTGTCATTACATTCTCAGTAGAAACACTTCCAAATTTAAAACCGCAAACCCAAGTAATTCTCAATTCTATTGAGGTATTTTGTGTGGTAGTCTTTACATTAGAATATTTAGCTAGAATCTATGTTGCAGACAACAAGCCAAAATTCATTTTTAGCTTTTTCGGACTTATAGATTTATTTGCCATTCTACCTTTTTACTTGTCTTTTGGTTTAGATCTTCGTTCTCTCAGAGTACTGAGGATGTTTAGACTTTTTAGGCTTTTAAAGTTGGTAAGGTATAACAGAGCCATGCGGCATTTTGCCAAAGCCATGCTATTGGCAAAAGAGCAAATAATTCTTTTTATGGGTGTTACTTTGGTGCTCATTTATTTTGCAGCAATAGGCATTTACTATTTTGAAAACGAAGCGCAACCAGAGCATTTTTCTTCAATTTTCGATAGCCTTTGGTGGTCTATCGTTACTTTAACAACAGTAGGTTACGGCGATGTATATCCTATAACAGTTGGTGGCAGAATTTTTACCTTTTTTATTCTTTTAATTGGGTTAGGTATTGTAGCCATACCAACTGGAATTATTTCTTCTTCACTCACTAAAGTTGTTGAGCCAGATTCTGAGGAAGAATAGTTAAAATTTTCCTACTATAACTTTAAGCTTGATATAGAAGGTATTTTTTAAGTATCTTTAAAATAAAAAAATGAAGACTATAAAATGCCTATTCTTATTGCTCTTAGTGTCGTCATGTGGTACTGTGGTGAACTATGATTACGAGAAATCCACAGACTTTACAAAGTATAAGACGTATGACTATTTCAGTGATATGCAAACGGGTTTAAGTCAGTTAGATACCAAACGCCTTATGCGTGCAATCGATACAAAATTGGCAACAATGGGTATGTCGCGCTCAGAAAATCCAGATTTTTATATCGATATACAAAGCCAAGATGTGATGAATAGAAATAACTCTACCGTTGGCGTTGGTGCAGGTGGTGGAGGCGGAGGCGGTTTTGGTGGTGTCTCTGTAGGAATTCCTATTGGTGGCAACCAAAATACACGACAGATCATTATTGACTTTGTAGATAAGAAACAAAATGAGCGCTTATTTTGGCAAGCTGTTAGTGAAAGCAGCTACAGAGAAAATGCTTCACCAGAAAAACGTCAAGCCTATTTTGATGCTTTGGTTGATAAAGTTTTTGCGAAGTATCCTCCAAAAAAATAATCTTATTATTCCTAAATGTCGCACTGAGCGCAGTCGAAGTGTTTTAAGAACTTTATCATTTTCCTAACATTATAAACTTCATCGTGGTCATTCGGTTTTGTAATTTTGATTGAATTCAAAAAAACAAACAAATAATGAGTATATTAGAAGGTAAAGTAGCACTTATTACTGGTGGAACTAAAGGTATCGGTTATGGTATTGCAGAAGCGTTATTGAACCAAGGATGCAAAGTTGCGATAACAGGAAGAGATCAGGAATCTACAGAAGCAGTAGCGAAGGAACTAGCATCTAAAGCCAATTCAGAAAACGCAGTAATCGGACTTGAAGCAGATGTGAGACAATTAGAAAGTCAGGAAAAAGCAGTAAAAGCAACGCTTGATGCTTTTGGTCAACTAGATTTAGTGGTTGCAAATGCAGGTTTGGGACACTTCGGAAGTATTGAAGATTTAACGGTAGACCAGTGGAACGCAGTTATAGATACTAACTTAACAGGTGTTTTTAATTCTATAAAAGCCAGTGTTGATGCTTTAAAAGAAAGAAAAGGCTATTACATCACGATTTCGAGTTTAGCAGGAACCAATTTCTTCGCAGGCGGTTCTGCATATAATGCTAGTAAATTTGGTGTTACAGGATTTACACAAGCTGTAATGTTAGACTTGCGCAAATACGGTATTAAAGTCAGCACGATAATGCCAGGTTCGGTGTCTACACATTTTAATGGTAACGAACCAAATGAAGCTGGTGCTTGGAAAATTCAAATTGAAGATATAGGCGAACTGGTTGTAGATTTATTAAAAATGAATCCAAGAACCTTACCAAGTAAAATTGAAGTAAGACCAACGACTCCTCCTAGTAGTAAGTAAAAATTAAATAGCTGTCTGAAAATTTAAAAAATCTGTCATTCTGAATTTATTTCAGAATCTCATTAGATAGATTTCATATTGTTTTAGAATCTGAATCAAGTTCAGATTGACAAAACAGAAATTTTCAGACAGTTTTTAGCTTTTTCCTTTACATCTTAGCGAGAAAAAGAATTAGTCATAAACAAAAGTTCTCGATACAATTTTTTATACTTCAAAATCACTCGAACTGACGCTTTGTTGAGTTTAACTGTTTTCCATACTTACTCTGATAACTTCGCTTTGTCAATTGAATTACAGAATAACAGCTTTTACTTATTTTCTTTGCGTCTTTTGCGCCTTAGCGAGAAGAAAAACTATTCAACTTTAATTCTCACTCCTTCACTATGACTACTAAACTCAGGTGCATACATCGATTGAATCGTGCTAATGCCATTACTCATATCTCCAGCATTGTTGACGCGTAAATCATATTCAAACACATAAACGCCTTTTGGTAAATAATCCATAAAGAAATTTGTCGCTGCATCTTTAGTGCTTTCGTAATAGCCTAAGCCATCTTGCCATTTGTATTGCGATAATACGTTGATGGGCTCAAAACCTGCAGCACGCATATCTTTTAAATGCACAAATTCCATATCTCTATCAGAGCGTAATTCAATACGAACACGAACTAAATCACCAACGTTTAGTTTAGTGTTTTTAGTTATTTCTGAAATTTCTTCACCTTTATCAGTATTTGTTTTTAAGAAGAGTTTTTTACTCAACTTTAAAGGTGTTCCCTGCCTGCCGGCAGGCAGGTCTGCTGATGTGATTTTATCTAAATCTTCAAAATATTGCCAGTAAAGTGCTCCCCAAGCAATGCCATCTCCTTTTTTAGAAATAGTAACATTGGCTTGTTCTGCTGTAATTTCTTCACCTGTCCAAGAGGTTTTGTAATAACCTGTACCAGCTTCAACTTTTACATTATCTAATGTTGAAGGGTTTATAGTTTCGTTACCAACTTTTACGTCAACCATTTCACTGGCATCCAACCAAGAACTACCTTGAAGCAATAATGCATAAACAGCTTCTGTGGTTGCTTTGGTGGTTTTCCATTTATTAGTTTGCTTGTTTTTGAGCAACCAGATTTTTAGGTTGTCAACAATATTAGTCGTTTCTTTTTGCGCTTCGACTGCGCTCAGCGTGACATCATAGCTAGCCACACCAACTTCAGAAAATGCTTCAATTAAAAGTGCTTGCGTCTCAATTGATGCTTGGTGCCAGTACCAAGAATTGGTGTTGGCTTTCCAATACGTACCTAATTCATCTGAGGTAATGCTGTTTTCTTTTAGTGATTTTAAAATCTTTCCTGCTGTAGCATCATCATTCATTCTGTGAAGCGTTAAGGTCATTAAACCTTTGGCATATAACGAACGTTTTAACCAATATTTCTGCATCTGTGATTTGTAGTAATCCATTATAGTTTCCAATTCTTTTGAAGCTTTTACTTCAGGATAAAAACTACGTACATACATATAGTGCAGTTGCGTGTAAGACAAATGGTCTTTGCTTAAATCCGCATCCTTATTGTACTTTCTGATGTCTTTATATTCTTTTACGAATTCTGCATCTAGATATTGAATGGCGTTTTGAATCATTTGCATCTCGACTGCGCTCGATATGACATTGAGTTGCTTTAAATGTCCAAACCCTGAAATAATGTGTTGTGTTATAAAACGATTAGCATAGCCACCATTAAACCAAGGCCAAGCACCAGATGGCAATTGGTTTTGCTTCAATTTCCGTAAAGCTGAACTCAGTTCATTATTCATTTTATTTAAGTCGAATAACAAGCCAATACGCTTTTTCTGCTCAGTTTCAGATTGTGCATCTCGTAACCAAGGTGTTTCTTGAATTAAAAGTGATTTTAACTCTTGATTTTTCTCAAGATTAGACAATAAACTGTTGGCTGAGGTACTCGAAGCCCATTGATTGAAAACCGCCTCAATCTTAGGATTAGAGGTCACGATATGCTGTGCTAAAGCATTCGCATAATATCTTGAAAACGTTTGCTCGTTACAATCGTATGGATATTCCATTAAATATGGTAAAGCCTGTACAGCATACCATGCAGGATTGGAGGTCATCTCTAAAGTTAGCTTGTGGTGTCTGAGGGTACTCGAAGACATATTTTTGTGTCCATTCTCTTGCACTTCGAGGGCCTCAGTGCCCAGTTTTGCCAACTTATCTAAAGTAAACGTCTTCGTTTCATTAGACTTTACCCACATTAGTAGTGTTTCGGTTACCAACATTCTGTTGGAAAGTACTGGTAAAGCGTTTTGTTCACCATCGCTAAATTGATCACCTTTTTCAGGATCTGCTGAAACAGCAATTATTTTATACTGAACAGCTTGAAGACCTTCTGGAATGTTTAGTTTCCAAGACACTTGCGTGTTCCCTTTTGCATCAACTGTAAAAACTTTATCGGTTAAATCACTTGTCAAAGTATAATTTCTACCTATTTCACCTTGAAAGATTCGTGATAAAAATTCACCAGTAACAGGATTAGTCAATTCTAATCTTGCCATACCAGACAATTTCTTCTCAGTAAGATTAGCAATTTTTGTACTTATGGTAATTTGGTCACCTTCACGCAAAAAACGTGGTGCATTTGGTATCACCATCAACTCTTTTTGAGTCACTGTTTCTAATTGTGTTACTGCACTTTCTAAAGTTTTGGTATGTGCTAATAATTGTAATTTCCATTTGGTCAACGCTTCAGGTGCTTTAAAGTTGAAACTTACGTTACCATCTTTATCGGTTTGTAATTGTGGTAAGAAAAAAGCTGTTTCGTTGAGGTTTTTTCGGATTTGGATATCCTTATTTGAAACCAATTTCGCTCTTTCCATTTTAATATAATATTCAGGGTCTTCTAGGTTGTCTGAAGTTGTAAATTTCCCTTCAGACTTAAAATGTACACTATCATTGGCTCTACCACTTGCATTCATATATTCGATTCCCATATCAGCTTCTTGTACTTCTACATTTCCAATTTCATCTTCCGTAATAATTAAATATTCTTCTGGTGTGTCTTTATAATTTTCATACTTCACACCTGGTGCTCTGGCTAGTAAACTTCTCATTCTAGAACTTCCATAACCAAAATACAACCCAAACCAATCTAACTGGTCATAGCTTTGCGATTCTATACTGTTAGGATAAGCAAAACGGTTAAACAATCTAAAGCTAGTAGTACCAAAACTGCGTCCACCATTTTTGTTTATTCTACTGTAGTAAGATGGCTTGTTAATAGGGCTAAAGTGCCAGTTGTGCCCTCTAAATTCATCTAAAGACGCATCGTACATACTTGCTAAAAGTTCGGCAGAAACTTTATCTCCTTTTGGTCCTTTGATTTTAAAACTCCAGGTTTCATCTTGTCCTGGTTGTAACTTATCTCTAAAGGTTGTGGTTTCAATCTCTAAATCTGTTTTAGGATAAGGAACATTTACACTAAAGCTTTGATAAACATAACTGTTGTAAGCCGCAAAACTTGTGTGAACTTCAAAACCACCTAAATCGTCTTCTAAAACAGGAATGCTAATGGTTTGTTTAGAGTTGTTCAATTTTACCAACTGTGTTACAATGATGTTGTTGTCTTTTTCAACTTCTACAGTCACTGTGATGTCTTTTGCTGCTGAACCAATAGTGAGTTTTGCAACGTCACCAGCTTTGTAGCTGTCTTTGTCTAAAGACGCTTCAAAAAGTTGATGGTCTGCAACGGTTTTATCTTTTTCGCTAAATAGGTTTGTGTACGCTTCCGCTTTTACATCTTCTCCAAATTTATCCTTGCTTTCTGCAATAATAATGTACTGACCAGAGTTCCATTTTTTTAGTTTCTTTAATGTGATGGTTTTTTCTTTTTCAGTATCGAAATTTGTTGAGAACACTTCCTCACCTTTGTCCCAGTTGGTGGATAAATGCTCGTCGTTGTATGGATCGTGAGGAAATAAACGTTTAAATTCTTCCTTTGAAATTACCTGAAAATCTGGTGCATCCCAAGGTCTGGCTCTTAGAACATAATCAGGAGCTTGGAGTTTGTAAATTTTTAAGGTTCCTTTTGCTGGTACTTCTTGACCATTCAAATTTTTTGAGTTGAGGGAGATTTCAACCTCTTTTTTAGTTTTATCAATCTGGTTTGGATTCGAAATCTCCAAAGTCATAGCATGATAGCCGACATTTACAACCGTGGATGTAGAACGTGTTTCTCCATTGATATCCGTAATATCAGCAGTAACTTCATAATTAAAGATAGGAAGGTTGTCTTTAGAAACGCTTTCATCTGGTAAGGCTTTAAATGTGATTTCAAATTCGCCTTTGTCGTTTGTTGTGCCTTCTCCAAAAGTGATTTCTTGTGCTTCAGAACTGTAATAACCTGGTCGTTTCCAATACCACCAACTTGGATATTGTACTTGGCGTTTTACACGATACACCACCTTAGCATCTGTAATATTACTACCTGCAAAAGCAACGGCTTTTCCTTTTACGGTAATACTGTCGTTAACTTTAAACGTTTCAGTAATTGGCTGAAATTCTGGTTTAAACTTTGGACGTTTATATTCTTCAACAGAGAAGTACGTGTAGCCTTTTTTACCACAAACCATTTCAATTGTAAAGCTTCCTGTAAGTCCGTCGTTTGGTAAAATAAATTCGCCAGCAACAGAACCAAATTCGTTAGTTTCAAGTTCTAGTTCGCTTACAACTTCACCATTAACATTTTTTAATTTTACAGTCGCTTTTTCGTTGGCATACACTGTGGTATTGTCATCTTTGGTAGCTGTAACAATGCCTTTAAAATAAGCTGTTTGTCCAGGTCTGTAGATGCTACGGTCTGTAAATAAAAAGACGTTGTATTGCGTGTCTGTATTTTTGCGAGGTTTGTACGCTCTAGAAAAGTAGTAATCGCCAAAATACGCTTCGTTGTTATTGTGGTCTATTTTAATTTCTACTTGTCTGTAGTAGTTGTCGTCTTTTTTAAAGTTGAATTTCCCAAAACGATCCGTTTTTAGGCTTTTAGAAAAATACTTGTTTCTATTATTTGTATACGAGATTTTTACAGAAGCATCAGAAAATGGCTCTCCATTATTTCTGTTAATAAGTTGATAGTATATAATCTCATTCTGTATGCTCTCTAAAAGGGCAAAATCTGTGATTTGAATATGTGTTGCGGCAAATACATTGTCTTTATTGCTGCTGGCTTTAATAATATAAAGACCATTTTGTAACTGTGGAAAAATGATTTCTGTGCGATGTACTTGGTAATCGTTTTCAGACTTTAATGTGCTTGTAAATGAATTTATTGGTTTTAGCTTCTTAAAAAAGAGTTCTTTTTCCTCAGCGTTGTATAATTTTTGGTAATTTTTTAATTGTTTTTTGTTGACTCTATAAATAATGAAATCAAGTGCGTTTAGATTTTTGTAATTCACTAAAATTCTAGATGGAGTATTTACAGAAATAAATTCTTCAGCTTGAAGTCCTAAAGATGGTTGAAGAATTTGCTCTTTAAGAATTTCACATTTTTTGGCGCCATCACTTTCTGGAAATGCAGCTATCACTTCGTTGCATAGGTCAATAGCCTCTTTGTTTTTCCATCTGTTTTTTTCGTTCGCTTCAGTGTTTAAAATCTCTGAATCATATTCAAAACCTTGTTGTTGATAAAGGCTTGCTATTTCGTAATTGTAGAGTGCAGATAATGGTGAGCTCGTTAAGGCTTCTGCGTTAGTCGTTAAATTCTTAATTAATATATCTTCTTTATTATCAAAAGTGGCATGTTGTAAAACAAAATTTAGTCGTGCAATATCAATATGTACAAAGGCTTTACTTTGTTTGTCCTTACGATGAAATTTTATAAGATTCTGATAAACTTTAAGTGCATTTAGTTCTAGGCTTGTAGAGTCTTTTGAGCTTAATTTTAAATTAATAAAAACCTCACTGTCATCTAAAAAGGAAGGATTATCAATCTTAAATTGATACGCAGGTTTGGTAATGCTATTTTCACTGGTTTTATAAAACTCAAGCGCGTTATGACTCAATAAATCAAACAAGGTAGGTCTGTAGATTTTAGAATTTTTGGCTTCATTCAAAAGCACACTGTAGTTTTCTAAAGACTCTTGTTGGAGCAATAAACCATTCTCTAAAGAACGTTGGTAATACACATGAATTTCATTGAACAAAGTTTCTAAATCCCAAGTTCTAAAGTCATCGCTAACTTTGTCTTCGGTTTTAGATCTATTGTAAAACTTATATCTATTTTGCTGAAAATATTGCCAATACATCGTTGCCAACATGTTTTCTAATAAACGTTGTGTTGGAATATCTTTAGTGGCTTCAATTTCAGATTTAAAAATATTAATAATATTAAGCTGAGCGTCCTCTTCAAGAATCAACATGTATTTGCTCTTGTGTAATAATGCTTTTATCTGTTGCTGTTTATTTTTAGCAGATTTTGCACTTTGGTATATTGTGTCAACAAGTTCTGCCGCACTTTTGGTTAGACCTTCATTTTCTAGTTGCATAACATTTTTCCACTGGTTATCAAAGTTATTTTGGGCTTGAGAAAAAGAAGCAAAGCAAAGAAGCATTAGTATTGATATATAGTTTTTCATGAGTATTTTATTTTTCTACAAAGTAGCTTCAAAAGGCATTCCAAAAAAAGCGATAAAGCGTTAAACGCTCATTTGGGTGAGTTAAGTTAAACAATTTGCGAGTGAACGCGCTCGTTTTTAAATTGTATTTTTGTAAAAAATAGAATTGAGCTATGAATAAATTTCTATTGATTTTCTTTTTGTCGGCGTTTTGCTTTTCTCAATCTTCTAAAGAAAAGGCAAAGACATATTTGACGGAAAAGAATTACGAAAAGGCACAGCAAGAACTTACCAGCTTTATAGAGGCTAATCCTAGTGATATTGAAGCTATCGAGCTATTGGGAGATGCTTATGGTTACCAAAAAAAGTGGGATGATGCTATAGAGCAATATGAAAAGTTAAAGGACAATTACCCTAAAAATGCTAATTATCATTATAAGTATGGTGGTGCTTTAGGGATGAAGGCTCTTAGCATAAGCAAGATAAAAGCACTTGGGATTATAGGTGATGTAAAACGTGCTTTTTTAAAAGCAGCAGAACTAGACCCTAACCATATTGATACACGTTGGGCTTTGGTAGAGTTATATGTATCATTGCCCGGAATTATTGGCGGAAGTAACTCTAAGGCTCTTAAGTATGCTAATGAACTTCAAAACCTTTCTAAGGTTGATGGTTATTTGGCAAAAGGTTATGTTTATGAGTATGATGACGAACCTGAATTGGCAGAAAAATATTATAAATTGGCTATTAAAGTTGGTGGCTCAGTAACCTGTTATGATAAGCTAACCAATTTTTATGAGTCTAATCATCAACCTGAAAAAGCCATTGGAAACCTTGAGGAAGCACAACAAAAGCACCAACGCAACGCTATGCATTATCAGATTGGTAAAGTTTGTGCAGATTATAATATTCAATTAGAGAAAGGAGAGAAATGTCTTAAGGCATATTTGTCCAATCATTCTGCTAAGGATGGTGTGCCAAAAGCTTGGGCCTATTACCGTTTGGCACAAATCTACAAGCATAAAAAAAACAAATCCGAAGCCTTAAAGTGGATTGATAAAGCTATTGCTGGTTTGCCTGATATCAAGGTCTTTAAAGAAGAAAAGACACTCATTACCAAACTTTAAGTACAAAAATATAAGTTTTACTTATATGCTTTATTTAAAATATCAATAGCTTAAATATTTGTTAAAATCGCAATATTAATAGTGATGCTATTATATTTGCAATTAAATATTTAGGTATGATTAATATATTATCAAACATAAAGATTGCTGTTCCTGATAAGATTTTTATCAAGGACCCAGAGTCTTCAGACCTAGGAAAACGTATTATTGAACATGGTATTCTCCTTATTGACGAAATAGGATTCGATAATTTTACTTTCAAAAAGTTGGGTAATAAAATCGGTTCCAATGAAAGTTCTATTTATCGCTATTTTGAGAGCAAACATAAGTTGCTTCTATACCTCACATCTTGGTACTGGGCTTGGATAGAATATCAAATGGTATTTGCAACGCACAATGTGCCCGATCATAATGACCAGTTATCAAAAGCAATTGAGGTTGTAACTAGAGAAATAAAAGAAGATGTCACTTACACACATATTAACGAAATAGTTTTAAACAGAATTATCATTAACGAATATTCTAAGTCTTATTTAACCAAAGAAGTTGATAGCGAAAATAAGGAAGGCTATTTTGTGGCTTACAAACGCGTAGTTACACGCCTTAGTGAGATAATAAGTAATGTAAATCCAGATTATGAGTTTCCCTCGAGTCTGGCTAGTACTGTAGTGGAGGGAGCTTTGCATCAACATTTTTTAAAAGAACATTTTCGCTCCATTACAGATTGTGGTAGTGATGTAACACCAACAGAATTTTTTCTTAACCTAACCCAAAAAGTATTAAAGACAGCATCAGATGGAACAAAATAAACCTATTTTAACTCCGTGGCAACGTTTTGTTGGGATTTTAAGACTCGAAAAAAAGGATTTGCTACAGGTCATTTACTATGCAGTTTTTTCAGGGCTTATCAGTTTAACTTTACCACTAGGAATCCAGGCCATTATTAACTTAATTCAAGGAGCACAAGTTAGTACATCATGGGTTGTCCTTGTTGTATTAGTAACCTTGGGTGTTGCGTTTGTTGGTGTGCTTCAACTTATGCAAATGCGAATTATAGAAACTGTTCAGCAGCGTATTTTTATGCGTGCTTCGTTTGAGTTTACTTACAGGTTTCCAAAAATAAAAATGAATGAACTGCGCAATTACTATCCGCCAGAGTTGGCAAATCGTTTTTTTGATGTATTAACTGTACAAAAAGGTTTGGCAAAGTTGTTAATCGATGTGCCAGCAGCTGTATTACAGATTGTTTTTGCATTAATTCTCTTGTCGTTTTATCATCCGTTTTTTATAGCATTCGGTATTTTATTAATCATACTGATCTATGTAGTGTTTAAGTTTACCATTCAAAAAGGTATGGATACAAGTTTAAAGGAATCTAAAAAAAAATATATGGTTGCGCATTGGATACAAGAAGTTGCAAGAGCCATTACAAGTTTTAAGATTTCAGGAAGAACATCACTTGCTTTAGAGAAAAACGATAAATTGGTAGATGGTTATTTAGAAGCTAGAGAAAGTCACTTTAAAATTTTAGTAATCCAATTTATTCAAATGGTTGGGTTTAAGGTTATTGTTACAGCAGGATTATTACTCATAGGTGGACTTTTAGTATTGACTCAAGAAATGAATATTGGTCAATTTGTAGCTGCAGAAATCATCATTCTTTTAGTCATAGGTTCAGTAGAAAAATTGATTCTTGGATTAGAGTCCTTTTATGATGTTTTAACCTCTTTAGAAAAAATGGGTCAGGTAGTAGATAAAAAGTTAGAACCACAAGATGGCATAAAGATAGATACTGCCGAAACTTTAAAAATAGAATTAGATAAAATTGCTTACAATGTGCCTAATAGAGCAGTGCCTATACTTAACAATATAAGCATGACTATAAATCCATCGAGCAGAATCCTGGTACAAGGTCCTAGTGGATCTGGCAAGTCTAGCTTGTTGAGATTGATTTCTGGAATTATAGAACCAACCAAAGGGAGAATTTTTGTTAATGATGAGTCACTTCAAAATATCCATCTCAATAATTACAGGTCTTGTTTAGGTTTGTCATTGGCTGAAGAAACTCCATTTGAAGGTAGCATTAGAGATAATTTAACTTTAACCAATAAGGATATAACAGATCAGGAAATTAAAAAAGCTGTTGAAATCGTTGGTCTTAAAGAGTATCTGAAAGAAACGGAAAGAGGATTAGAAACTATCATTTATCCTGAAGGAAAACAGATGTCGTTTACAGTAGCCAAAAAGATAATTTTGGCAAGAGCGATACTTAAAAAACCAAAAGTATTAATTCTTGAAGAGCCTTTAGAACATTTTGAGGCCACTGAAGCAAAACGAATCATCAAAGCATTAACTGCACCAGAACATCCATGGGCAATTATTGTTGCTAGTTTTAACAACGATTGGCGAGAAGACTGTACAGATGTTATTAATTTAAATAATGGTGAAATTATCTAAAACAAAACGCTATGTTGAATATTTCAAAAAATCCATTAAATAAGACCGTTGACTTATCTGATTATAATTCAGGAAAGCGTGTTTTTGATAAATCTTACTACAAATACTTTAATAGATTCCTTGCGGCTTTTGCAATCATTGGTATTATCATATTGTTTTTGCCTTGGACTCAAAATATAACAGGTAGAGGTAATGTAACTACGCTTACACCAGATCAAAGACCACAGACCATTCAATCTCAAATACCAGGAAGAATCGAAAAATGGTACGTTAGAGAAGGTGATCAGGTCAAAAAAGGAGATACCATAATGCAGATCTCCGAAGTAAAAAGTGAGTACTTTGATCCAAATTTGGTAGAACGTACAGCGCAGCAACGCGATGCAAAAGCATTTTCTGCAAAATCCTATGAGGAGAAAGCACGATCTGAAGATGTGAGAATAGGTGCACTCATAAATGAGCGAAAACTAAAGCTAGAGCAAGCTCAAAACAAACTATTACAAGCAAAATTTAAGGTTGAGGCAGATAGTATAGACCTTGAGGCAGCTGAAACCAATCTTAGAATTGCTCAAACCAAGTATAATCGTGCAGATACGCTTTATCAAGATGGTTTTACAGCCTTAAAAAATGTTGAAGATGCACGGTTAAAGTTGCAAGAAACCCAAGCTAAACTAGTATCGCAAAAAAATAAACTCTTGGAGAGTAAAACCGAGGTTATAAATGCTAGGCTAGAAATTAATAGAGTAAAACAAGAATTTTCAGATAAGATATCTAAAGCGCAGAGCGAAAAATTTTCTGCACAATCAAATCAGTTTAGTACTGAGGCTGATGTTCAAAAGCTAGAAAATCAATATTCTAACTACAAAATTAGAAACAGCTTATTATACGTTACAGCACCTTATGACGGTTTTATTAACAAAGCACTTCGAGGTGGTGTTGGTGTTACTTTTAAGGAAGGTGAAGAGCTTGTTGGTATCATTCCCGATAAGGTAGATTTAGCTGTAGAAACTTTTGTGGAGCCTATAGATTTACCTCTAATCCATAAAGGTGAAAAAGTTCGTGTGCAGTTCGATGGTTGGCCAGCTATTGTTTTTAGTGGTTGGCCAAATGTATCTTATGGTACATATGGAGCAGAAGTAGTTGCTGTAGAACGTTTTATTAGTGATAATGGTAAATTTAGAGTATTGCTTAAACCAGATCCAGAAGATCATCCTTGGCCAGAGGATGTACGCGCAGGTTCTGGTGCCTTTACTATGGCATTGTTAGATGATGTGCCAATTTGGTTTGAATTATGGCGTCAACTTAATGGTTTCCCGCCAAATTATTACCAACCACAAGATGGCGGAGCGTCCAAAAAAGCGAAGAAATAAGTCATGAAGTATTTAATACGTACAGCACTTTTTATTTGCATAGGTTTATCTGGTTTTGCACAGACAGACAGTATTGCTGAGGTTTTAAGATTTGATGAATACTTAGGCTATGTGAAAAAATTTCATCCTATCGTAAAGCAAGCCGAACTGGTGATTGACGAGAGCCAGGCTAAACTTTTAAAATCGCGTGGTGCATTTGACCCCAAGTTTGAAGTAGACTACGATCGCAAAAAGTTTAAAGGCACTGAGTACTTTGATAAGCTTAACGGTATGTTTAAAATTCCGACGTGGTATGGTATAGAACTTAAAGCTACGTTTGAAGAAAATTCAGGTGAATTCTTAGGACGAGAATCCTTTGTGCCAGAAGACGGTTTGTATTCCGCAGGTGTAAAAGTACCTGTTGCCCAAGGATTATTGATTAACGATAGAATGGCATCGTTAAAACAAGCCAAGCTTTTTAGAGAGCAAGCAAAAGCAGACAGAGATATCTTTGTCAATAATATTTTGTTTGATGCTTCATTGGCATATTTCAAATGGTTACAAGCATATAATGAGCTTAAATTATTCGAAAATTTCTTAACCAATGCCCAATTACGATTTAGAGGTATAGAACGTGGTGCAGAGGTAGGTGAACGTGCAGATATTGATGTTGTTGAAGCAAGAATTGCTATTAATCAACGTCGATTAAGTTTAGAGCAATCTAAAGTAAAGTTGATGAAAGCATCATTAGAGTTGTCAACGTTTTTGTGGTTAGATAATAATATTCCTGTTGAGCTGCAACCTAATGTTATTCCAGATGTAAATTCTGAACCAATTGTAGATACTACGTTTAATATTAGTCAGTTACGAGATAATGAAACTATCATAGATACGCATCCTAAAATGATTTCTTTAGACTATAAATTGCAAAGTCTAGAGGTTGATACAAGGTTAAAAGCTAATAAGCTCTTGCCAAAAGTAGATGTTGAGTATAACTTTATTACAGAAGTACCAGAAGTTGCACGTACATTCAACACAGCTGAGTATAAAGGAGGTTTAAATATTAGTTTTCCTTTGTTTCTAAGAAAAGAGCGAGGAGATTTAAGACTGGCAAAATTAAAACAGCAAGATACTGAGTTTGAAATTGACGCCACACGCGTTAATCTTCAGAATAAAATAAATGCCATTAGACAGGAGTTAGATTCTTACGTAATTCAGAATACACTTGCTGCAGATATGGTTACGGATTATTCTAGAATGCTCGAAGCGGAAGAGCGCAAATTTCAACTTGGGGAAAGTTCATTATTCTTGGTTAACTCACGTGAATCTAAACTTATTGATGGACAGCTAAAAGCTATTGAAGTACAATACAAGTTTTTTAGCACTAAGGCAAAGCTGTTTAATAGTTTAGCGGTAAATCCAGATTTGTAAAAAGTACTTTTTAAAAAAGAAAACTCTAATCGATGTTATATATAGAAGCGAGTTACGAGTGACTCGGCAATCCCTTCGTTTCATTCAAATTAATCAGATTGCCACACTACGTTCGTAATGACGGTTAGATTGTTAAGCTGTAAGTCAGTTCGAGTGATTTGTGAAGAATGAACAAATCGTATCGAGAACTCATCATAGAATTCACTTAATTAAATAGTGTATTAGTTTGTTTATTGAAGGTTATAAGCTAGACTTTTGAGGAAAATAGTTTACTCTTAATTTTTTCTCATCTCTCATCTCTAATATCTCTTTTCTATAATTTATATTTGTTGTATGAACGTACATTTTATAGCTATAGGTGGTGCTGCAATGCACAATTTGGCATTAGCACTACACAATAAAGGATACAACATTACAGGAAGTGATGATACTATTTTTGATCCTTCAAAATCACGATTAGAAGCTAAGGGATTGTTGCCAGAAACTTTTGGTTGGTTTCCAGAAAAAATTACAACAGATTTAGACGCTGTGGTATTGGGTATGCATGCTAAAGCTGATAATCCTGAGCTGTTAAAAGCTCAAGAATTAGGTCTTAAAATCTATAGTTATCCAGAGTTTTTGTTTGAGCAATCTAAAAACAAAACCAGAGTTGTTATTGGTGGAAGCCATGGAAAAACAACCATAACCTCTATGATTTTGCACGTAATGCATTACCACGATAGAGATGTTGATTATATGGTTGGTGCACAGTTAGAAGGTTTTGATGTTATGGTAAAACTTACCGAAGACAATGATTTTATAGTTTTAGAAGGTGATGAATACCTGAGCTCGCCAATAGATAGACGACCAAAATTTCACTTGTACAAACCAAACATTGCATTGTTAAGTGGTATTGCTTGGGATCATATTAATGTATTTCCAACGTATGAAAACTACGTTGAGCAATTTAAAATCTTTGTAGATTCTATTGTTTTGGGTGGAAGCATTAATTACAATGAGGAAGATGAAGAAGTAAAACGTGTGGTTGAAGCTTCAGAAAACCAAATACGTAAAATTCCATACCAAACACCAGAATATACGGTTGAGGATGGTGAAACCATGTTGGAAACACCAGAAGGTCCAATGCCAATTGAAATTTTTGGGGCTCATAATTTGAATAACCTTGCAGGTGCCAAATGGATTTGCCAGCATATGGGAATTGACGAGGATGATTTTTATGAGGCGATTTCTACATTCAAAGGTGCGAGCAAGCGCTTAGAGAAAATAGCCGAAACTTCAAAAAGTGTGGCTTATAAGGATTTTGCACATTCGCCAAGTAAAGTTGAGGCCACGACCAAAGCAGTAAAGGCACAATACAGCGACAGAACTTTAATAGCTTGTTTGGAGTTGCACACCTACAGTAGCCTTAATGCCGAATTTTTAAAAGAATACAAAGGCGCTTTAGATGCTGCCGATGTTGCTGTAGTTTTTTATTCACCTCATGCTGTGGAAATTAAGAAACTAGAAGAAGTGACTCACGGGCAAATCGCGAATGCTTTTGACCGAGATGATTTAATTATCTATACCAACCCAGAAGAATTTAAAGCTTTCTTGTTCTCTCAAAATTTTGATAACAAATCCTTGTTGTTAATGAGCTCTGGTAATTATGGTGGATTGGATTTTGATGAGGTGACAAAACTGTTTTGATGATTTTGTCACCCTGAACTGTCACACTGAGCTTGTCGAAGTGTTGTTTCAGAAGTTCGCTGTTATTCCTGCAAAGGTAGGAATCTATTGGAGATTTATAATACACTCACCCAATCTTAGATTTTATTAAAAACAATAATATCAAAATATTAAGAGGTAATAACCACCAAACCCATTTGGTGTTGTTGTTTCCAAATATGTTGTTAGAGATAAAACCATCCATCTTGTTGTAAAGTTTTGAGCTGGCTTCTACTTTATTACCGCTTGTAATTTCTTCTTTTAAGTCTATGAGCATGCCAGCAAAAGGAATTTTACTGAGAATTAAGATGATGCCTTTCCGTAAAAACTTGGGTGTTTTTTTGTATCTGGAATTTACCATTTTACCGAAGTCTAAAGTTTTCTGCAATTGATTGTCAGATACCTTGCCTTTACCTTTAAATACGTGCTCGGTTTTATCAATAATGAGTTCGCTTATTTTGTGAAAGAGCGATGATAGATTTTCATAAATAACTCTCATAGTGTCAATAATAACGTACTGGTATGCTCTGTAAGAGGCATAAATAGTTACGGCAAGACCAAGTATAAAAACCAGAATAACAAACATAAGTTTGCCGAACTCAAAGTCTGCAGAGAAAAGCCGTTTTATAGCATAAAAAAACAAAATGGTATTAGATATGGCAAAAAGAAATAATACGGTAAAAAAACGCTTTACACCATTTACACCTAGTTTTCCTCCTTCTTTTATCAATCGCCATGGATGATTGAGTAGTTGCAGAAGTTTGTTGTTGTTTTCTTCGTTTTCAGGAAGTTTGTTGTATTCTATTTCAAACGCTTTTTCTTCACCACCATTTACTTGATAGCTACCATGAATTGAAAATTTCTTTTTCATCTGTATTGCTTAGTCAATTTTTGTAAAAGGTCGTTTAATTTTTTGAAAAAGACAAAATCTTGTTGAAAGTTGGTTTGGTGGTTTAGATTTTAGTGGATTTTTAGAAGTGTCGCTATCGGTTTTGGTTATTGAACGTATCGTACAAAAAGACATTTACTTTTCGGATTAACACAGAGCCTAATTTTTATATTTTGTTTTTAGTTTATCATTTTTTAAAAGTTAAATTAAAAATTTTGAGGACTTTCCAGATATAAACAAACCTTTGGGTTTAGCTCTAAATAGCTATGTTTTATAGACCGTGTTATGCGTTTTCAAATCAATAGCTCTAAACGTTCAAGAATAAAATTAGCTACATCAGTTTCCTTAAACCTATTGGCATCAATATACCCATCTATAGAAAATAATCCATCTATTTCAGCATGGTCAAATTTGACGAACATAATTTTCTCATCCTTTTTTGATTTTATTAAATCTTTTACACTTCTCCATTCTAAACCACACCATTCTTTTTCAGTATATTCCTTACATAAAAACACTACAACTAAATCAGATTGTTTATGATAAATTTTTTGTAGTAATGTATCTGCGTTGGGACGTGCAATTTGTGATTGGTAATCGAAGTCATAGAAGACTTTATTTTCACCTAATTCATTTTTTAAAACATCTACAACATTAGAAACATATTCTCGCTTTTCTCCAGGGAATGAAACTGATACTCTAAAACTTATTTCAGAAATATCTTTAATCGACTCGTTTGTTTTTTTCATTGTTAATTCCTCTGTTAGTTGTTCTAATGCTAATAAAGACAAAGTGAATAAATCTGGTTCAATTTTAGTGGAAAACTCTCTATGTGGGTAAGTTTGAGATATGTAAAATAAAAGGTAGTTTAACCATATTGCTAATGGATTATTATTAGCTACAACAGAAGGCATAGATTTAGGGTTTTTCTTTAGCTCTTCTTGCATAATTTTATTTGAAACTCTAGTGTTAAAAACTGTCGCTTCTTCTTCATTGAATAAAGCACCAGCTCTTTTTGCCATTCTAACAAATTTGTCAGTAACTTTACCTTCATTTACACCATATTGAGTTAATTCCGCACCTCTAAGTCCCCATTTTAAATTACTATCATTAACATTATTTATAAATTTATTGATTTCATTTTCTCTACTTAATTTTCCTATATATTGCCACAGCATTATACAGTGATTAGGATGCTTAAATTTTCTACTTTCAATATTTTCTTGGTTTTTGTGATATAAATAAGTATGAAACTGAATTTTATGAAATTTATTAGCTTGTTTTTCAAATGCTGTAGCTAATCGCTTAATTTCTATTTTTCTTTTATTTATAGACGTTTTTTGGCTCAAGAGAATTTAGTTTTTTTAAAGCTTTTTTAATAATTACGCATAACTTTAATGATATGATTCATTTTCAATGACTTATATCAGACGATAGCGAAGTTCGGCTAAATTTTTGAGAAAGTCAAAGTCTTGTTGAAAGCTAACAAGTAAGCTTATCTTCTATAAGACACAAACCTAACTAAACTCCAAAAAATAAAAAGGCCTATTAGTCCAATTCTAGCATAACCATAAAAAACTGCGACTAAAAGCAGTAAGCTTATTATGAGAACAGCTGTTTTAAAAATGCGGTTAGACTTTGTTTTGAGTTTAGATAGTTGTTTGTTGTTTAATAGTTGGTTTATATAGATTTCATCAGACTTTTTCAAGTAAAACTCTATGTCAGATTCATCAAAGCCATTAGCTTTCATTTCTTGGGTTATTTCGTTTTTAGATAACCCTTTTTCTCTCAATGAAACGCTAAAGTCTAGTTTATTCAATTTTACTTAATCTGTGATGTTACATGCCTAATTCAGCATTAAATCTACAAACTTTCAACAAAATCCAAAAACACTGCCTTATGCTTTTCTAAATCTAAATCTGGTGAAACCGCAACTCTGGCAATATAATCTTTGTCTCTTTCCTTGGTTGTACCTTGTGTAGAGGTTGCAGGAATGGTCCAATAACAACCCTTTAATTGGCCATAACTTACACAGTATTTGCTTTCGGTAGGAATTTCAGTAATCATCAAATTGATTAATCTAAGATTTAAAGCACGTTTGTAAGTTTCGCGTTCTTCTTCTGTATTACCTTTTGTTGGTAAGTCTAACGAAAAAACGGATGGTGTAAAGCCTTCAGCAGCCAGTTTCTCTGAAACGAAATTAATTTTAGCATCTGGTAATACCTCGTGGATGTAATTAACAAAAGCTCTTGTGTTTTTATAAGCATCTTCAATACGCTTTAACATTGATGGCATTTGAGTAGCCAAAATTTGGTATTGTAACGCTGTAGCTTCGTTATCGCAAAGCTCTAAATGTTTAGCTATTGGTTGAATTAAATATTCGGCTTTTGCATTGGCTACAGCGTAACCAGCAGTACATTTTCCACCACTAGGAAATTTAGAGCCACTCACATAAGCAATGGTTTTTACATTTGAGAGTATGCCGTCATCACGTAAAAACTGTACGTTGGGACAAAATGTTTGATCTAAAATAAACACAGGTGCAATGGCAGTTGTACCATTTGGTGTTTGGCGCACTTTGCTAAGAGCCGAATTAAGTTGTTCTAAATCTGGAACTTCGACACGAGGATTTGTTGGTATTTCGGCAATGATGTAAGGTATGGTATCAGCTCCAGCCAGCTGCGTTAATACCTTTTCTACGCTGTTTACCATATCATTGTCACCATCAACTGGCAAGTCAACAATTTCCACATTGTCAAGACAGGCAGCAACACGTCTGGCTTGGTCGTTTGTACCGCCATAACAGTTTGGTGGTACTACAAATTTTATGGCTTTGCCAGGATGCTCTTTTTGAGCGTTGTCTATCAATCCCATCATAATGGCATATTGCATAGACAATCCGCTAGAAGCAACTAAAGCTTCGCCAGAAGTCGCGTTAATTGCATTAATGATAGATTTTACTTTGGCTTTTTGAGTAGTTGTATCTAATTGTTGAGGTGAAAAAGCAGTTTCAGTAGTGTAGGCTTTTAAAGCCACCAAACAATTAGCAGGTGTCATAGCAATAGTCTCACGACGTCTAACATGTTGAATATCTGAAATAAAACTCGTTTTTGCTTTACCAGAAATTAATAATACACTACCTAAACCTTCATAAAGATTGACATAAAAATCGATCTTTTCATTTTGAAGATTAGCAGCAACAGTTTGATGTTTAGAAATTAGGATTGTTGAACCATCAAAGGCTTCAACGGCATCAAGATTTTGGATGTGTTCAATTTCAAAATTGTAGTTATAGACTGATTTTAAAAGGTCAGTACTGAAACGTTTTGGTAAATCTTCAGTATGCAAAATGCGTGTGGCTCTTTGTTCTAAAAGATTAGTACGTAAGATGGCCAAAATAGGCATGCTTTCCGAAGAAAAGCTAATCACATGTTCTGCATTGAGGCCATTGAGTTTGGCAATAGTCCATTCTAAAACCGAAGACAGCGGATGGCCGAGTCTTATGTAATCGTAAGCTGTTGGTAATTGGCTTAAGGATTCGGTACTGGAATCTTCAGATTTATAAAGAGTTTCAAATTGCGCTATAAATTGCGTTTTTGCTAATTTTTCGTTGTAAATGTCTAAACGATGTGTTGTTAAATTCAACCAATCGCTAGGCATATTTTCTATAGTGTTTTTTATGTAATTCAGCATTTGAAAATCTTTCATGTATTCCTTTTTCTTTTGGCTTACAAAGATACATTAGTCGAGAGTTCTTCAAAAGCTTACTTAGATTAGTTTGTGTTAAAAACTTTATTCAAAAACTCGCGAATACTTTCTTGATTAGCTCTGATTAATTCTTCACGAGCTGCTACCATATCACTCATTTTTTTGTCTTGAGAGAGTTTAAATTTTCCTTCCCAATGTGTAATGTCTATTTCAAACATTTTAATGTAATTGAGATTAGCGTCTAGGCGAGGATTATCTGGATCTAAAATGTATTTTGGGTTTGGATTTTCTAAAAACTCAGTCATTGTTATTAGTGACTGTTTTAAGGCGTCTTTATCTTCAATTGCAGTTACTTTTCCTTTGAGGTGTACTCTAATATAATTGTATGTTGGTAATTGTGTAGTGGAATATATACTTGGTGAAATGTAGCATTGCGGTCCGTAAAAGAGCACTGTGATATCGTTGTTGTCTTTTAAATATTCGGTTTGTGGATTGTAAATATCAATATGTCCAATTAGTTTCCCGTTTTCATAAATTAAAGGAAGATGTGTTATTAAAGGTGTATTATCCACAACCGAAATGATGGTTGCTAAAGGGTAGGCTTTAATAACTTCTATGATGTGATCTTTATCTGAATCTTGGTGGTGCTTTGGAGGGTACAAACGATTTACGATTTACAATTATTGATTTAAGAATTACGATTTTTGCCTACTGCCTACTGCCTACTGCCTACTGCCTACTGCTTACTGTCTACTGATTTATACACCAAACTGCTTTAAATGATGATCTAAATGTTTGTACTGCATTTGTCCCCATTGTTGTGCCGTAAAATACCCAAAAGCAGGATGCGGATTCCATTCCGATTTATCTTTATGAGCGTAGGTTTCATCCAATAAAGCTTCGAGTTTGGCTTTTTCTATGCTAAAGTCTTTAGTGTCCTTGGTTTTAAGAAATTTAGCTGTCGGTAATCCCTTTTTCCAAGGTTTGTCATTGTACAATGATTTTTTAAAAAACACTTTTGCAAGCCAACTTGGCTTCATGCCATAGTCCTTTTTTTCTAAAATGATATTTAATGGTCCTTGACAATGCCAAACCATCTGGCCAACATTCATTTTTCCCCAATTAGCTTCAGCATTTTCATTTAAGTTTTCTAGACGGCTTTTTATGTCGTTATAAGCGTTTTCTTCAAAAATAGATTGCATAATTATTGATTTAAATAGACGCTTAAAGTTACAATTTTTTATCTTTAGAGCATGTCGGAAAATTCAAGTTCATTCTCTATAAAAAACTGGTCTCAAGACGATCAGCCCAGAGAAAAATTAAGAGATAAGGGTAAGTCTGTGCTTTCTGATGCAGAGTTAGTTGCTATCTTAATTGGTTCTGGGAGTAGAGAAGAAAGTGCAGTTGATTTGTGTAAGCGTATATTAGCCAGCGTAGATAATAACCTAAATGCTTTAGGGAAATTATCGATTAAACAACTGATGGAATTTAAAGGTATAGGAGAGGCTAAAGCCATAACCATTGCTGCAGCTATGGAGTTGGGTAGAAGGCGAAGATTAGAAGATGCTGTACAGTTAGATAAAATAACATCGAGCCGTTCTGTGTTTGATTTAATGCAACCTATAATTGGCGAATTGCCTCATGAAGAATTTTGGATTCTTTATTTGAATAATTCTAACAAGGTTATTCAAAAAAATCAGTTGAGTAAAGGTGGTATAACAGGTACTTTAGTAGATGTGAGACTGGTGTTAAAATCTGCTTTAGAAGTAGGAGCAACAGCTTTAATACTATGTCACAATCACCCTTCGGGTACTTTAAAGCCAAGTCAGGCTGATAAGGATGTAACACATAAATTAAAGGCAGCTGCCCAGAGTTTGGATATAAAAGTTTTAGATCACTTAATTATAACAGAGAACACCTATTTTAGTTTTGCAGATGAGAGTATTCTGTGAAGATTAAATTCAAAAATCAAATACTAAATTCCAAGATTTTAAAATCAGAGCTAATATTTTGATTATTGGCTTTGGAATTTGTTACTTTTATTTTTTTGGAATTTGCTGTACTTCATGCTATTAGTTTACACACATAAAATTACGCCACGTCTTAGATATACCTTTAAGCATATTTGTAAACGTATTTTGGGCTTAGATGTAAAGTTTACATCTAAGGTAGAAGATTTTATAGCGCATGATAGCTTTAAGATGTCTTACACTAAGCAGCCATTGAGTAATGAGTTGTTTGTTCGTAGTCATTATTTATTGTACGAAAGTGGTATTTCAGATTTAGATATTAGCGTACAGCAATGGGAAAATACCAAAGGCTTTTTTCCTACAGGAGATCGTAGTGATTTGCCTTTCGATATTTTTGCAGCTTCATTTTATTTATTAAGTCGATATGAAGAGTATTTACCTCATGTAAAAGATGATTTTGGAAGATTTACCGCAAAAGAAAGTCTGGCATACAAACATCGGTTTTTAAACCAGCCAGTCATAGATATTTGGGCATATAAGCTTAAAGATGTACTGCAAGAGCGTTTTCCAGAATTTGTTTTTCCTGATCGCAACTATAAAGTGCAGCCAGTTATAGATGTGCCAATGACGTATTACTTTCGGAAAAAAGGGTTGTTGCGTACTATTGGAGGTACTTTAGCGGATATAGGCAGATTTAGATTTAAGCAATTGTATCAGCGTTACTCTGTGCTTATGGGTTTTAAACGCGATCCTTATGATACATTTAAGTGGATTATTACCAAACAAAAACAATGCGATTTTAAGTTCATGGTTTTGTTTTTAATAGGAGATTATTCTACCTACGATAAAAACATCAGTATTAATAAAAAGGAATTTGTGTCGCTCATAAAGTCTGTTGCGGATTATTGTAATGTAGGTTTAAAAGCCTCTTATTTTGCTTTAGAAGACATTTCGATTTTAAAGAAAGAAAAGTTGAAAATGGAAGCAGTAATCAATAGAGATTTGCAAGCTGTTAGGCATTCCTTTTCAAAACTAAACCTACCGCAGTCTTATAGAAATTTGGTTGAGTTAGAGATTCATCAAGATTATACAATGGGATACATAGATACGCTTGGTTTTAGGGCAGGTACATGCACACCATTTCAGTTTTATGATCTCGATTTTGAGGTGCAAACACCATTACAGATCAATCCTTATCATTGCTTAGATTTTGCCTTATTAAAGTATCAATCAGAGTTAGATAAAAAAGAACATTTGCAAAAGCTAATCAAAGAAGTTAAAGAAGTTAATGGTACATTTACACCAGTGTTTCATAACTACACATTTAGTAATCTAGAACGTTGGGAAGGTTTTAGATCACTTTTTACATTAATATTAGATTCGGTAGATGAGGGATAAAATAAAGCATGTTTTTTTTGATTTAGATCATACCCTTTGGGATTTTGATAAGAACTCTGGATTAACATTCGAGAAGATTTTTAAACTCAATAGTTTAGATGTTAATCTTTCAGCTTTTTTAGAAGTTTATGAACCCATAAATCTACAATATTGGAAACTCTACAGAGAAGAGAAAGTTACTAAGTCAGCATTGCGCTATGGTAGGTTGAGAGAAGCATTTAATGCTATAAATGTTGAGGTGGAAGATGACATGATAAATCATCTATCCGTTGCTTACATAGATTATTTAACAACATTCAATAATTTGTTTGAAGGTACATTAGAAATTCTTAATTATTTAAAAGATAAGTACCGCCTACATATTATTACCAATGGTTTTGAAGAGGCTCAAGAACGAAAGATGACTAATGCGAACATTAGAGATTATTTTAAGACCGTAACCAACTCTGAAATGGTTGGTGTAAAGAAGCCTAATCCTAAGATTTTTAATTTTGCATTAAACATCGCAAATGCCAGTTCATCAAATAGTGTAATGATTGGAGATAGTCTTGAAGCGGATATCGAAGGCGCTCATAATGTTGGAATGGAAACCATTTATTTTGATTACAAAAATTTGAATAATTCTAATGGATATAAAAGAGTAACAACCTTAAATTCGATTAAAAATTATCTTTAATAGTATATCATGAAAAAATTTATAATCACGCTGGTACTATTTCTCAGTATTGTATTTATCGCAATAGCGCAAAAGACAATCGATAATTATCAGTATGTAATTATACCATTGAAGTATGATTTTTTAAGTGAAAAAGACCAATATCGGTTAAACACATTGACTAGACATTTGTTTAAAGAAAAAGGTTTTATTGCTTTGTTTGATGCAGAAGAATTTCCAGAAGAGATTAACAAAGATAGATGTGAAGCACTGTATGCAAACGTTGAAAAAATCAAAGGAGGTCTTTTTGCAACAAAGTTAGAAATTGTTTTAAAAGATTGTTTTGGTAAAGAAGTGTATAGAACAGAAACTGGTTCTAGCAGAGAAAAAGATTTTCAAAAAGCATACAATGAAGCTGTAAGAAATGCTTTTTCTTCAATAGAAAATATGAATTATAAATATCAACCAGTGGATGCTGAAGTAGAAGAAAAAAATGAAAAAGTAATTGAAAATAATACGGATATTGACAAAGTGGAAACTAAAACAAAAGATATTGAGAATTCAATTTCAGACAATGAGTCTGATGAGTCTATGGATTTAACCCTCTATGCACAAAAAAAACCTTATGGTTATCAGCTTGTAGATGCATCGCCTAAAATAGTGATGCAACTTTTAAATACAAGTGCAAAAGACATTTTTCTTGTAAGAGAGAATAAAGCGATAGTTTTTAAAGAGGATAATAAATGGTTTTATTATGAGAATGATAACGGAAAGATTATTGAGAAGGAACTTAAAATTAAATTTTAAATAGCAACATGAAAAGAATTATATTTTTTGTCATTATAATTTGTTCAATCAAAATTACTTTTGGACAGACAGATATCAATAACTACAAATATTTAATAATACCTGTTCAATTTGAATTTAAAAAAGGTAAAAACCCACTTAAGTTAAGTACATTAACACGTTATTTGTTCAATAAGGAGGGGTTTACAACTTATTATGAAGGTGATAAACTTCCAGATGATTTATTTAAGGATCGCTGTTTGGCGAGTTATGCACAAATAGTTGAGTTAAAGGAAGGATTTAGAATGACAAGGTTGAAAATCTTACTTAAGGATTGCAAGGATAATATCATATTTGAATCTGTTGTAGGCGACTCTGGTGAAAACAACCATGAAAAAAGATATCATGAAGCATTAAGAGAAGCATTTACTTCTATTGAAAGTTTAAATTACAACTATAAACCTCAGATAGAGAAAAACAGTAATGATTATGAGCAAAATAATAATGTTTTTAGCATTAGCGAAAAGCCTAAATCTTCAGAGAAGGTTTTGAATGAAGAAAAAATTGAAGAAACATCAGAAAAAACTGAGGCAACATTGATGGATTCAGAATTAAGTGCCAATTCTAATACTGAAGAAAGTAATAAATACAAAAATGAAGAGCAATCAGAAAATATAGATATAATCTTTTATGCTCAAGAAATAGAAAATGGATTTCAATTAGTTGATGATGTCTCAAATAAAATAATGGTTTTGTTAAAAACTGCTAAGTCTAATTTATTTATTGTTAAAGGTAAAGATGCAATAGTTTATCCAGAAAATGGAAAATGGATTTATTCAGAAGCCACAGAAAAAGATTACGATAGTTACCCTATAAATATCAAGTTCTAACAACCCAATACTAATAACCATATTTCTCTTTCCAACGCGCTTTTAAAAATTGACGTTGGGCGTTTTCACGAGTATTATTTCCTGGATTGTAGAGTTGAGTGTTTTTTATTTCGTCTGGTAAAAATTCATGCTCAGCAAAATTATTTTCGTAATTGTGAGCATACTTGTATTCATCGCCATAACCGAGTTCTTTCATCAGTTTTGTTGGAGCATTTCTAATAGATAAAGGCACAGATAAATCTCCTGTTTCTTTAACGACTTGCTGCGCTTTATTAATAGCGTCGTATGCAGCATTGCTTTTTAGAGAGCTTGCTAAATATGTTGCACATTGACTCAAGATAATTCGAGATTCTGGATTGCCAATTACAGAAACAGCCTGAAAGGTGTTGTTGGCAATGACCAAAGCTGTTGGGTTGGCATTACCAATATCTTCACTTGCTAAAATTAACAAGCGTCTGGCAATAAATTTTACATCTTCACCACCTTCTATCATTCGTGCTAAATAGTAAACAGCAGCATTTGGGTCACTACCTCTAATGGACTTTATAAACGCTGAAATAATATCGTAATGTTGTTCTCCGGTTTTGTCGTATCGAGCTGCTTTGCTTTGCACTTGCTTTGTAACCAGCTCGTTGGTAATTACAATCGGTTCCTTTTCAAAAGCGGTAACTAATAATTCAAAAATATTAAGCAGTTTTCTGGCATCTCCACCAGAAAACCTTAGTAGTGCTTGTGTTTCTTTTAGTTCTATCTTTAATTTAGATAAAACTTCATCTTCAGACATGGCACGTTTTAGCAACGCCTCTAAGTCGTCTTTGCTAAAAGCATTTAAAGTATAAACTTGGCAGCGAGAAAGAAGTGCGGAAATAACTTCAAAACTTGGGTTTTCTGTAGTGGCTCCAATTAAGGTTACCCAACCTTTTTCTACAGCTTCTAATAAGGAATCTTGTTGCGATTTGCTAAATCTATGAATCTCGTCAATAAATAAAATAGGATTTTTAGCTGTGAATAGTCCACCGCTTTTTTTAGCTCTATCAATAACATCTCTAATATCCTTAACTCCTGAATTTATGGCGCTCAACTTAAAAAATGGTCGCTCAGACTCATTAGCAATAATGTTTGCCAAGGTGGTTTTTCCAATTCCTGGTGGTCCCCAAAGTATCAGCGAAGGTATAACACCACTCTTTATTTGGTTGTAGAGCATGCCGTTTTTACCTACCAAATGTTGTTGGCTTAGATAGTCGTTTAGGGTCTTTGGCCTTAAGCGTTCTGCTAATGGAATATTCATAAATCAAAATTACAAAATGAGAACTTAACGATGATGATTATGACAATATTTCATACAATGCTTTTTTGGTTTTAAATTTGAAGGAGGTATTAGAAAATAATACAATGTCTAAGCAACAATTCAAATTTTCAAATGGTGTCATCATCTATCCGGTTTTGATGTTGCTTGCTGTGTGGTTGGTATTTTGGTATCAGACAACTGTTGATTATGGTATAAAGTCGTATGGTATAAGACCGCAAAAAGTTGAAGGCTTATTGGGTGTTTTTACAAGTCCTTTTTTACATGGAGATTTAAATCATTTGTATAACAACTCATTTCCGTTATTAATTTTATCGCTTGCCTTGTTTTATTTCTACAACAAAATAGCTTGGAAGGTGTTAGGTTTTGGAGTTTTACTTTCAGGATTTTTAACTTGGCTTATTGGAAGTTCCGGAAATCATATAGGAGCAAGTGGACTTATTTACGTATTATTTAGTTTTATCTTTTTTAAAGGTATTTTTGCTAAACACTATAGGCTGATTGCTTTATCTTTAGTTGTGATTTTCTTGTACGGAAGTATGATTTGGTATGTGTTTCCTATAAAACAAGGCATGTCTTGGGAAGGGCATTTAGGAGGCCTGGTTACAGGTTTGTTGTTTGCGTTAGTTTTTAAAAATAATGTGGCAAAACCAGAACGTTACGCATGGCAACAACCAGAATATAATGAAGAAGAAGATCCTTTTATGAAGCATTTTGATGAAAATGGAAATTTTATAGAATCCTTACCAGAAGAAGCTATTGATCAAGAGATAGAAACTGAACAGTCGACTCAGATAAATTATATTTTTAAGAAGAAAGATGATTAGTTTTTTCAGTAGAAAAAATGAGTTTCACTAACTACTAACTAATAACTACGTTGCCTTACAGCTTCATACAAAAATGCACCACAAGCCACAGAAACATTAAGCGATTCAATATCGCCCAAAATTGGAAGTTTAGCTTGTTCATCCACCACTTTTAAAACCGAAGGATTAATACCTTTTCCTTCAGAACCCATAATAATAGCACAAGGTTCTTTAAACGAAACATCGTAAATAAAATCATTGGCTTTTTCGGTTGCAGCAATAACTTTTATTCCAGAAGATTGCATGTGAAAAACCGCATCTTTAATATGATCTACCTTGCAAATCGGAATTTTAAAAATAGCGCCTGCACTAGTTTTAATAGTGTCGCCATTAATAGGAGCTCCACCTTTTTTCTGAATGATGATTCCCGAAACACCTGTGCATTCTGCTGTCCTTACAATAGCGCCAAAATTTCTAACATCACTAAGTTGATCTAGAAGTAGAAATAGAGGTGTTTTTCCAGATTCTATAACATTTATAACTAAGTCGTCTATATCATGAAACTCAATTGGAGAGATGTTGGCAACCGCTCCTTGGTGATTTCCTCCTTTGCTCAGTCGGTTTAATTTTTCAACAGGAACGTAAGACGAATTAATACCTTCAGAGCGAAGCAAGGCTTCAAATTCTTGAAAGAGTTCACCCTTTAAACTTTTTTGAACAAATACTTTATCTATAGTTTCGTTAGACTTTATAGCTTCAATAATAGCTCTAATGCCGAATATGGTTGTTTCATTTTTCATTGGTGTAAAGGTAGATAATAGATTTTAAAAAGTAGCAGTTAAACTCACATGAACTTTAGAGTCTGATAACCTAAATTGTCTGTTTTCAGATTTTCCGCTAGAATAGTTTAATCTAAAAAGACCAGCGTTTGTAAGAAGCCCCAAACCAAATCCAAAACCAAATAGTTTTTCCTTGGTATCTGTAATTTGATTTTCAAAATAAGCAGCATCTAAAACGGAGTGAACATAAATGCTGTTACTTAATCTATACCTATATTCGGTATTCACTACACCATAAAGATTTGCAACAAGACTGTTTTCTTCAAACCCTCTAATAGAATTTATACCGCCAAATCTAAAAAGTTCATTATCTAAATAATCGTCTGAAGTTAAGATGGCTCCATTAATCCTTGTGTAGATACTGTTTTTAGGGTTTAGATTAAATATTTTATAGGAGTCTATATTAAAGACGGTCTGGTTTTGATTGCCTAAATTATTCTCTCTATCTCCAAAACCTGTTGAAAAATCTAACCAAAAGTTTATGGGAAAAAGTGGGTCGTAAAATTGAGGCTTTGTAAAATTGTACCCTAAAGTATAATAATTGGTTGTATAATCATTTAAGATTGTTGTATCAGAATCTAATAAATTGGTAGACTTAGTTGAAGAAATACCAGCTGCAATACGATGCTGAGAATTAATCTGATAATTAATTTTTACATACTGCTTAGCATTAGAAAAAGTGGTGTCTTTTCTAAAAATATTCAAACCAGCTTGTATGCCTATAGGTGACCCAAATACATAAGGTAAATCAGTGTCAACCCTAAAAGTCTGTTGGTCTATCTCATCGCTTTTATAGAATAAGTTTATGGTCTCTCCATAATTAAGGTTGTTTATTAAACGCAAGTCTAGATAACCATCAAATTCAATTTTGTTAGTGTTTTCATTGGTGCCAAACCCAAGGAATCCATCAAAGTTATTAGTACGCGTTTTTTCTATGTATAAATATAAAGTAGTTGAATCTTTTGTGAATAAAACTTCAGGCTCTCTTATTGTATTAGCAAAGCGTAAATCTTCTATTAGTTCTACCTTCTCTTTTATTTCATTTAAGTTGAAGGTTTTACCTTTTTTTAGTCTTAAAAATCGTTTAATATAGGATTTTGAAAACTTTTCGTAACCTTTAACTACAATCTTATCAATCCGTCTTTTTTGATTGGTGACAATTTTGAGTTCTGCCGAAATTAAATCAGGACGCTCTTTGGTGATGTTAACAAGTTGTATTGTGGAAAAAGGATCGCCTTGTTCGGCAATTTTAGAGTTAAGCGTGTGCAAAGAGTTTTCTAATTCCGCTATATTAATTTCAAAGGAATCTCCGGTAAGCTTATGGTTAATAAAATTTAGAAAGTCATCATTAAAATTCTCATCGTATTTAATCTTAATTTGCTCAATTTTTTTGCCTATGAATAAAAATGCTTTAAAAAGAGTATCGCTTTTTCTGATGATACTATCAATAGTTGTATCAATGTAACCTGATCTGGCAAGTTTGTCTTTTAATTTATTTAATTCATTTTCAAGACCATTGTAATTATCAAAGGTTTTAGAATAGTTGATAGAGTCTATGGTTTTTGTTTTTATTTCATTCTCACCTTGAATATTTAAGCGTAACGATTGACTAAAAACCTGATGAGACAAAGCCAATAGGAGAAGTAAAATATAATGTCGAATGTTTGGCATTAAATTAAAATGAAATAACTGAAAAGATAACGTAAAAATAGACCATTATATATATGTATAAAATGAATTAATATAATTCTTTGAAAAATAAATTCTCAAGTATTTGAATTATAAATATATATTTCTACCTTTGCAGCCCTCAAAAGTGAGGGTTAAACAAATATTTATATAGTAATATATGCCAACAATTTCACAATTAGTACGAAAAGGAAGAGCCAAAATAACTAAGAAGAGTAAATCGGCTGCTTTAGATTCGTGTCCTCAGAGACGTGGTGTATGTACTCGTGTTTATACAACGACACCTAAAAAACCTAACTCAGCAATGCGTAAGGTGGCAAGGGTTCGTTTAACAAACGGAAACGAGGTTAATGCATACATTGGTGGTGAGGGTCACAACTTACAAGAGCACTCGATAGTATTAGTTAGAGGTGGAAGGGTAAAAGATTTACCAGGTGTTAGATATCACATCGTTCGTGGTGCATTAGACACAGCAGGTGTTGCTGGTCGTACCCAACGTAGATCTAAGTATGGTGCAAAACGCCCTAAAAAGTAATTTAAAAAACTTTAAGAAGAAGACATGAGAAAAAGAGCAGCAAAAAAGAGACCGCTTTTACCAGACCCAAGGTTTAACGACCAGTTGGTAACACGTTTTGTTAACAACATGATGTGGGATGGTAAGAAGTCTGTAGCTTTTAAAGTATTCTACGATGCAATTGATATTGTTGAGGAGAAAAAGAACGACGAAGAAAAAACAGCTTTAGAAGTATGGAAAGATGCTTTATCTAATGTGATGCCTCACGTAGAAGTACGTAGCCGTCGTGTTGGTGGTGCTACATTCCAGATTCCAATGCAAATTCGTCCAGATCGTAAAGTTTCTACAGCGATGAAGTGGTTAATTGGCTACGCACGTAAAAGAAACGAAAAATCTATGGCACAACGTTTAGCAGCAGAGATTTTAGCTGCAGCTAAAGAAGAAGGTGCAGCCGTTAAAAAGAGAGTGGATACTCATAAAATGGCAGAAGCAAACAAAGCATTCTCACACTTTAGATTTTAATTAGAATGGCACAAAGAGATTTAAAATTTACAAGAAATATAGGTATTGCAGCACATATTGATGCTGGAAAAACAACTACTACAGAGCGTATCCTTTACTACACTGGTGTGTCTCACAAAATAGGTGAGGTACATGATGGTGCCGCTACAATGGATTGGATGGAACAAGAGCAAGAAAGAGGTATTACAATTACTTCTGCTGCAACTACTTGTACATGGAACTTTCCATTAGAGAATGGTCAGCCAACTCCAGATACAAAAGGATATCATTTTAATATTATCGATACTCCTGGTCACGTTGACTTTACAGTTGAGGTGAACCGTTCTTTACGTGTATTAGATGGTTTAGTTTTCTTATTTAGTGCGGTTGATGGTGTTGAGCCACAGTCTGAAACTAACTGGAGACTTGCTGATAACTATAAAGTACCACGTATTGGTTTCGTTAACAAAATGGACCGTCAAGGATCTAACTTTATGGCAGTATGTCAGCAAGTAAAAGATATGTTAGGTTCTAATGCAGTGCCAATCGTAATGAATATAGGTGACGAAGCTGATTTTAAAGGTATCGTAGATTTAGTAAAAAACCGTGCTATCGTATGGCACGATGAAACTCAAGGATCTACTTTCGATGTTATCGATATTCCTGAGGAATTAAAAGCTGAAGCTGCTGAGTTAAGAGCTCAGTTAATTGAAGAAGTAGCGAGTTACGATGAAAATCTTCTTGAGAAATTCATGGAAGATGAGGATTCAATTACTGAAGAAGAAGTACATGCTGCTTTAAGAGCTGCGGTTATGGATATGTCTATCATTCCAATGATTTGTGGTTCTGCATTCAAAAATAAAGGTGTACAATTTTTATTAGACGCTGTTTGTCGTTACTTACCTTCTCCTGTAGATAAGGAAGCAATTGTAGGTACAGATCCGGATTCTGATAAAGAAATTTCTCGTAAGCCAGACGTAAAAGAACCTTTCTCTGCATTAGCATTTAAGATTGCAACAGATCCTTTCGTAGGTCGTTTAGCATTCTTTAGAGCTTATTCAGGTCGTTTAGATGCTGGTTCTTATGTTTTAAATAACAGATCTGGTAAAAAAGAACGTATTTCACGTATCTATCAGATGCACTCTAATAAGCAAAATGCAATTGAATATATCGAAGCAGGTGATATTGGTGCAGCTGTAGGTTTTAAAGATATTAAAACTGGTGATACACTTTCTGATGAAAAAGCACCTATCGTTTTAGAATCTATGGACTTCCCAGATCCAGTAATTGGTATTGCGGTTGAGCCAAAAACTAAAGCAGATGTAGATAAGTTAGGTATGGCTTTAGCTAAATTAGCTGAAGAAGATCCAACATTTACTGTTAGAACAGATGAAGCTTCTGGCCAGACTATTATTTCTGGTATGGGTGAGCTTCACTTAGATATTATTGTAGACCGTCTTAAGCGTGAGTTTAAGGTAGAGGTTAACCAAGGTCAGCCTCAAGTAGAGTACAAAGAAGCTATTACACAGCGTGCAGAGCACAGAGAAGTTTATAAGAAACAATCTGGTGGACGTGGTAAATTTGCTGATATTGTATTTACGATTGAGCCAGCTGAAGAAGGTAAGCAAGGTCTAGAATTCGTTTCAGAAATTAAAGGTGGTAACGTTCCTAAGGAATTTATCCCTTCTGTTGAGAAAGGATTCAAAATGGCAATGGTTAATGGTCCATTAGCAGGTTACGAAGTAGATGCAATGAAAGTTACTTTAACAGATGGTTCTTATCACGATGTGGATTCTGACCAGTTATCATTCGAATTAGCTGCTAAGTTAGGATTTAAAGCTGCTGCAAAAGCTGCAAAAGCTGTAATCATGGAGCCAATCATGAAGTTAGAAGTGTTAACACCAGAAGAAAGTATGGGTGACATTGTTGGTGACTTAAACCGCCGTCGTGGTCAGGTCAATGATATGAGCGATAGAGCAGGTTCTAAAGTTGTTAAGGCAAATGTACCATTATCTGAAATGTTCGGTTATGTAACATCATTAAGAACATTATCTTCAGGTAGAGCAACATCTACAATGGAATTCTCTCACTACGCAGAGACTCCATCAAACATATCAGAAGAAGTAATCAAAGCAGCTAAAGGCGTAGAAGCTTAAAACTAAAAGAAAATGAGTCAGAAAATTAGAATAAAATTAAAGTCTTACGATCATAATTTAGTTGACAAGTCTGCTGATAAGATTGTAAAAACTGTAAAAAGCACAGGTGCTGTAGTAACAGGTCCAATTCCATTACCAACACACAAGAAAATTTTTACTGTGTTACGTTCACCACACGTTAATAAGAAGTCAAGAGAGCAGTTTCAGTTAAGCTCTTACAAGAGATTATTAGATATCTACTCTTCATCTTCTAAAACAATTGATGCTTTAATGAAACTTGAATTACCAAGTGGAGTTGAAGTTGAGATTAAGGTGTAATTAACTTCGACTACTCTCAGTCAACATTTTTTTGGTCATTGAGCGAAGTCGAAATGAAAATGTCCCACCGATGCGGTCGCGGGAAAAACGGAAAAAAATACAATTCAAGGCTGAAACGTATTTTTCAGCCTTGAGTTTTAAATAAAGAATAATAATTAATAAATAATAAATATGTCTGGGTTAATTGGAAAAAAAATCGGTATGACCAGCATCTTTGATGAAAATGGAAAAAACGTTCCATGTACAGTAATCGAAGCAGGTCCATGTATCGTTACCCAAGTCAGAACTGAAGAAGTAGACGGTTATAACGCACTTCAATTAGGTTTCGATGACGCGACAGAAAAGAACGCTACAAAAGCTGCTCAAGGGCACGCTAAGAAAGCGGGTACTTCTGTTAAACGCAAAGTCGTAGAATTTAAAGGTTTTGGCGAGGAGTACAAATTAGGTGATGCTATCACAGTTGAACAATTTACTGAAGGTGAGTTTGTGGATATTTCAGGAACTTCAAAAGGTAAAGGTTTTCAAGGTGTTGTAAAGCGTCACGGTTTTGGTGGTGTAGGTCAAGCAACGCATGGTCAGCACAACCGTTTAAGAGCTCCTGGTTCTATTGGTGCAGCTTCTTATCCTGCGAGAGTATTCAAAGGAATGAGAATGGCCGGAAGAATGGGTGGCGAAACAGTAAAAGTTCAAAATTTAAGAGTTTATAAAGTAGTTCCAGAAAAGAACTTGCTTGTTGTAAAAGGATGTGTTCCTGGTCACAAAAATTCTTATGTAATTATTGAGAAGTAATGAAGGTAGCAGTTTTAGATATAAACGGAAAAGATACGGGTAGAAAAGCTGAGCTTTCTAAGGACGTATTCGCTATTGAGCCTAATAATCACGCTGTTTATTTAGATGTTAAGCAATACTTAGCAAACCAAAGACAGGGTACACATAAGGCTAAAGAAAGAGGTGAGATTACTGGTAGTACACGTAAGATTAAAAAACAAAAAGGAACAGGTACAGCGCGTGCAGGTTCTATTAAGTCTGGTGTATTTAAAGGTGGTGGTCGTATGTTTGGTCCTAGACCAAGAAACTACGGTTTTAAATTAAACAAAAACGTAAAGCGATTAGCACGTAAATCAGCATTAAGCATCAAGGCAAACGATAAAGCGATTGTAGTATTAGAAGACTTTAATTTCGATGCTCCAAAGACTAAAAATTTCGTGAATGTATTGAAGGCCTTAGAGATAGACAACAAAAAGTCCTTGTTTGTGTTGGGTGACTCAAATAATAATGTATATTTGTCGTCGCGCAATTTGAAAGGCTCTGAAGTTGTAACAAGCTCAGAATTAAGCACTTATAAAATAATGAACGCTAATAAAGTTGTTCTTTTAGAAGGTGCATTAGAAGGAATTGAATCGAATTTAAGTAAATAGAACACAGATGAGTATCTTAATTAAACCTATCATCACAGAAAAAGCAACCACTCAAAGTGAGTTGTTAAATGCTTACGCATTCGAAGTGAACACAAAGGCGAACAAGGTAGAAATCAAAAAAGCGGTTGAGACTGCTTATGGTGTTTCTGTAGAAAAAGTTCGTACGATAAATGTCCGTCCAGATAGAAGAACGCGTTATACAAAAACGGGTATTCAACATGGTAAAACAAATGCTATTAAAAAAGCAATTGTACAACTGGCGGAAGGTGAAACAATAGATTTATACGCTAACATGTAATTAGACACAAATGTCAGTTAGAAAATTAAAACCGATCACATCAGCTCAGCGTTTTAGAGTAGTAAATGGATTTGACGCCATCACTACTGATAAGCCGGAGAAAAGTTTATTAGCTCCGAAAAAAAGATCTGGTGGTAGAAACAGTCAAGGAAAAATGACCATGCGCCACATGGGTGGAGGTCATAAGAAGAAGTATCGTATTATTGATTTTAAACGTAACAAAACTGGAATTCCAGCTGAAGTTAAGACAATAGAATACGATCCAAACAGAACAGCATTTATTGCATTGTTAAACTATCAAGATGGTGAGAAGAGATATATCATCGCCCAAAATGGTTTGCAAGTAGGTCAAAATGTTGTGTCTGGTGAAAGTGGTGTAGCTCCAGAAATTGGAAATGCAATGCCATTAAGTGAAATACCTTTAGGTACTATTATTTCTTGTATAGAGTTACGTCCAGGTCAAGGTGCTGTTATGGCGCGTAGTGCTGGTGCTTTTGCTCAATTAATGGCAAGAGATGGTAAGTTTGCAACTATTAAGTTACCATCTGGTGAAACTAGAATGGTGTTAGCTACTTGTATGGCTACTATAGGAGTTGTTTCAAACTCAGATCATCAGTTATTAGTATCTGGTAAAGCAGGTAGAAGCAGATGGTTAGGTAGACGTCCAAGAGTAAGACCAGTAGTTATGAACCCAGTAGATCACCCAATGGGTGGTGGTGAAGGTAAATCTTCAGGTGGTCACCCAAGATCTAAGAATGGTATTCCTGCTAAAGGTTATAGAACACGTTCTAAGACGAAAGCGAGTAATAAGTATATTGTAGAACGTAGAAAGAAATAAGTAAGATAGTATGGCACGTTCATTAAAAAAAGGACCTTATATTCATTATAAGTTAGAAAAGAAGGTTGCAGAAAATGTAGCTTCAAATAAAAAGACTGTTATCAAGACTTGGTCAAGAGCGTCTATGATTTCTCCAGATTTCGTAGGTCAGACTATAGCTGTACACAATGGTCGTCAATTTGTTCCAGTATATGTAACTGAGAATATGGTAGGTCATAAATTAGGAGAATTTTCACCAACAAGATCATTTAGAGGTCATGCAGGTGCTAAGAATAAAGGTAAAAAATAAGAATCATGGGAAGTCGTAAAAAACAAATGGCGGAAGCTATTAAGGCTGAGAAGAAGCAGGTTGCTTTTGCTAAGCTAAATAACTGTCCTACATCTCCAAGAAAGATGCGTTTAGTTGCAGATTTAGTTAGAGGTGAAAAGGCTGAGAAAGCTCTTCAGATTCTTAGATTTAGTCCTAAGGAAGCGTCTCGTCGTTTAGAGAAGTTAGTTATGTCTGCAATTGCAAACTGGCAAGCTAAAAACGAAGATGCTGATGTTGAGGAAGCTAATCTATTTATTAAAGAGATTAGAGTAGATGGAGGTACAATGCTTAAGCGTTTACGTCCTGCACCTCAAGGTAGAGCACACAGAATTAGAAAAAGATCTAACCACGTTACTGTAGTGGTAGATTCATTAAATAAAACACAAAGCTAAGATAGAGATATGGGACAGAAGACAAATCCAATCGGAAATCGCTTAGGAATTATCAGAGGATGGGAATCTAACTGGTATGGCGGAAATGATTATGGAGATAAACTTGCAGAGGATGATAAAATCCGTAAGTATATCCATGCTCGTTTATCTAAAGCTAGTGTAAGTAGAGTAATTATTGAGCGTACGCTTAAACTTGTAACCGTTACTATCACTACTGCTAGACCTGGTATTATTATCGGTAAAGGTGGTCAAGAGGTAGACAAGCTAAAAGAAGAGCTTAAGAAAATTACTGGTAAAGAAGTTCAATTGAACATCTTTGAAATTAAAAGACCTGAACTAGATGCACATTTAGTAGCAGCAAGTATCGCTCGTCAGATAGAAAGTCGTATTTCTTACAGAAGAGCAATCAAAATGGCTATCGCTGCAGCTATGCGTATGAATGCTGAAGGAATTAAAGTTCAAATTAGTGGTCGTTTAAACGGTGCTGAAATGGCACGTTCTGAGCACTATAAAGAAGGACGTATTCCTTTATCTACATTTAGAGCTGATATTGATTACGCTCTTGTTGAAGCACATACTACTTACGGTAGATTAGGTGTAAAAGTGTGGATTATGAAAGGCGAAGTTTATGGAAAAAGAGAACTTTCTCCATTAGTAGGTCTTTCTAAGCAAAAAGGAAAAGGTGGACGTGGAGGAAACAAAAACCAACGTCGTAGAAAGTAATTTTTTAAAGAAAAGACAAAATGTTACAGCCTAAAAGAACAAAATTTCGTAAGCAGCAAAAAGGTCGTATGAAAGGTAATGCCGGAAGAGGTCATTTGTTATCAAATGGTACTTTTGGTATAAAATCTTTAGACTCGTCATTTATAACTGCACGTCAAATAGAAGCAGCTCGTATTGCCGCTACTCGTTATATGAAAAGAGAAGGATCGTTATGGATTAAAATATTTCCAGACAAGCCTATTACAAAAAAGCCTCTTGAAGTACGTATGGGTAAAGGTAAAGGTAGTGTAGAATATTGGGCAGCTGTTGTAAAACCAGGACGCGTATTATTTGAAGTAAGTGGAGTGCCGTTAGAAACAGCTCAAGAAGCTTTGCGTTTAGCAGCACAAAAACTTCCAGTAAAAACTAAGTTTATCATTGCTAGAGATTACGAAGCATAATAAAAAGAAATTATGAAGCAATCAGAAATTAAACAGCTTTCAACAGCTGAGTTACAAGAAAAACTTAGTGAGACTAAAAAGAGTTATTCAGACCTAAAAATGGCTCACACAATATCTCCTTTAGATAACCCTGTACAGTTACGTACTGTAAGAAGAACTGTAGCAAGATTAGCAACAGAATTAACTAAAAGAGACGGACAATAATTGTATTCTGCTGAAAGATGGAAAAAAGAAATTTAAGAAAAGAACGTATAGGAGTAGTTACTAGTAACAAAATGGAGAAATCTATTGTTGTTTCAGAAGTAAAAAAAGTAAAACATCCTATGTATGGAAAGTTCGTGTTAAAAACAAAGAAATATGTTGCGCACGATGAGAAAAACGACTGCAACGAAGGAGATACTGTAAAGATCATGGAAACAAGACCTATGAGTAAATCTAAGTGTTGGAGATTAGTAGAAATAATTGAAAGAGCGAAGTAATTATGGTACAACAAGAATCAAGATTAAAAGTAGCAGATAACACAGGTGCTAAAGAAGTTTTAGTAATCCGTGTTCTAGGTGGTACAAAAAGAAGATATGCTTCTGTTGGAGATAAGGTAGTAGTTTCTGTTAAAGATGCTACTCCCAATGGAAGTGTAAAGAAAAAAGCAGTTTCTACTGCTGTTGTTGTACGTACAGCTAAAGAAGTAAGACGTCCAGATGGCTCTTACATTAGATTTGACGATAATGCATGTGTATTATTAAACCCACAAGGTGAAATGAGAGGTACACGTGTATTTGGTCCAGTAGCAAGAGAACTTCGTGATAAACAATTCATGAAAATTGTATCATTAGCACCAGAAGTGCTTTAATTGATAAATAAGATGACAAAGCTTAAAATAAAATCAGGAGATACTGTAAAAGTAATAGCTGGAGATCACAAAGGATCAGAAGGTAAAGTGCTTAAAGTATTAAAAGATAAGAACAAGGCCATTGTGGAAGGTGTAAACATGGTGAAGAAACACACTAAACCAAGTGCACAAAACCCACAAGGAGGTATTGTAGAGAAAGAAGCATCAATTCATATTTCAAACTTGTCTTTATTAACAAGTAAGGGTGAAACTACAAGAGTAGGTTATAGAATGGATGGCGACAATAAAGTAAGATTTTCTAAAAAATCTAATGAAGTAATTTAATTATGGCTTACGTTGCAAGATTAAAAAAAGAGTATAAGGAAAAAGTAATTCCTGCTCTTACAGAAGAATTTGGATATAAAAATGTAATGCAAGTACCTAAACTTGAAAAGATAGTTTTATCTAGAGGTGTTGGTGCTGCAGTTGCTGATAAGAAGTTGATTGATCACGCTGTTGATGAATTAACGAAGATATCTGGGCAAAAAGCCGTAGCTACAATTTCTAAGAAAGACGTTGCTTCATTTAAGTTACGTAAAGGAATGCCAATTGGAGCAAAAGTAACTTTACGTGGTGAGCAAATGTACGAGTTCTTAGATAGATTAGTAACAACTGCATTACCACGAGTAAGAGATTTTAACGGTATCAAAGCAACAGGTTTTGATGGTCGTGGAAACTATAACTTAGGTATTACAGAACAAATCATTTTCCCTGAAATTGATATTGATAAAATCAATAAAATCTCAGGAATGGATATTACATTTGTGACTTCTGCTGAAACAGATAAGGAAGCAAAGTCTTTATTAACAGAACTAGGATTACCATTTAAAAAGAATTAAGTATGGCTAAAGAATCAATGAAAGCTCGTGAGGTGAAGCGTGCAAAGACAGTAGCTAAATATGCTGAGAAAAGAAAAGCTTTAAAAGAAGCTGGAGATTACGAAGCGTTACAAAAGCTGCCAAAAAATGCATCACCAATACGTATGCATAACCGTTGTAAACTTACAGGAAGACCAAAAGGTTATATGAGACAGTTTGGTATCTCTCGTGTAATGTTTAGAGAAATGGCTAACAAAGGGTTAATTCCTGGTGTGAAAAAAGCAAGTTGGTAACATTGAGGAAGCGATTTAGCTTCTGTACAATTATCAATATAACTATTGTATAATCGGAATCTAGGTTCGAGAAGTTCGAAAACCATTTTCCTAAATTTTAAACTATGTACACAGATCCAATAGCGGATTATTTAACGCGAGTTAGAAATGCTGTGAAAGCTAACCATAGAGTGGTAGAAATTCCTGCATCTAACTTAAAAAAGGAGATAACTAAAATATTATTCGATCAAGGATATATTTTAAGTTACAAATTTGATGACACTACAGTACAAGGTACAATTAAGATTGCCTTAAAGTACAACAAAGAGACAAAAGAGTCTGTCATCAAAAAAATTCAAAGAATCAGTAAACCAGGTTTACGTAAATATGCTGGTGCTAACGAAATGCCAAGAATCTTAAATGGTTTAGGTATTGCAATTGTTTCTACGTCTCACGGAGTGATGACTGGTAAGCAAGCGCAAAGAGAAAACGTAGGTGGCGAAGTATTATGTTACGTATACTAAAAACAGGAAATTATGTCAAGAATAGGTAAAAGCCCAATCACAGTTCCTGAAGGTGTAACTGTAGAAATTAAAGACAACGTAATTACGGCAAAAGGAAAGTTGGGAGAGTTAACTCAAACTTACTCTGATGTTGAAATTACTATAGAAGACGGTACAATAACATTAAGCCGTCCTTCTGACAAGAAAGATCACAGAGCAAAACACGGTCTTTATAGAGCGTTAATTGCCAATATGATAGAAGGTGTATCTAATGGATTTACTAAGGAATTAGAATTAGTAGGTGTAGGTTATAGAGCATCAAATCAAGGACAGAAATTAGATTTAGCAATTGGTTTTTCTCACAATATTGTTATGGACATAGCTCCAGAAGTAAAAGTTGAGACTATCTCAGAAAAAGGTAAAAACCCAATCGTTAAATTAACATCTCACGACAAACAATTAGTTGGTCAAGTAGCAGCTAAAATCCGTGGTTTCCGTAAGCCAGAGCCTTACAAAGGAAAAGGTATTAAGTTTGTTGGTGAAATAATTAGAAGAAAAGCAGGTAAATCAGCTTAATAAGTAAGTTATGGCATTGACAAAGAACGAAAGAAGATTAAGAATAAAAAACAGAATCCGTAAGGTAGTATCTGGTACAGAAGCTAGACCTAGATTAGCTGTTTTTAGAAGTAATAAAGAAATTTATGCTCAAGTCGTAGATGATGTAACTGGTAAAACTATAGCTGCTGCATCTTCAAGAGACAAAGATATAGCAACGTCTAAAGGAAATAAGACAGAAATTGCTGCTTTAGTAGGAAAAGCTGTTGCAGAAAAAGCTATGAAAGCTGGTGTAGAGACAATCTCTTTTGATAGAGGTGGTTATTTATATCACGGTAGAGTAAAATCATTAGCAGAAGGTGCTAGAGAAGCAGGACTTAAATTTTAAGACATTATGTATCAAAAATATAAAAACGCAGAATTAGTAAAACCAGGCGGATTAGATTTAAAAGACCGTTTAGTAGGTGTACAGCGTGTAACTAAAGTAACAAAAGGTGGTAGAGCATTTGGTTTTTCTGCTATTGTAGTTGTTGGTGACGAAGCCGGTGTTGTTGGTCATGGATTAGGAAAATCTAAAGACGTAGCAACAGCAATTTCAAAAGCTGTAGAAGACGCTAAAAAGAACTTAGTAAGAATTCCTATCGTAAAAGGTACATTACCTCACGAACAAAAAGGTAAATACGGTGGTGCTAGAGTAAATATTATTCCAGCTGCACCTGGTACAGGAGTTATTGCTGGTGGTGCTGTAAGAACAGTACTTGAAGCCGTTGGTGTACATGATGTATTATCAAAATCTCAAGGATCTTCAAATCCTCATAACGTTGTAAAAGCTACTTTTGACGCTTTATTACAATTAAGAGATGCAAAGGCTGTAGCAAGAGAACGTGGAATTTCACTTGAAAAAGTATATAAAGGATAATCTAGGACAAGATGGCAAAGATTAAAGTAACTAAAGTAAAAAGTGCAATCAATCGTACTAAAAGACAAAAGCAAACATTAGAAGCTTTAGGTCTTAGAAAGATTGGACAAGTAGTAGAGCACGATGCCACACCAAATATCCTTGGTATGGTAAAAAAAGTTGAACATTTAGTTTCTGTAGAGGAAGCTTAAAAATATAAACTTAACAATGGATTTAAGTAATTTAAAACCTGCAGAAGGTTCAGTTAAAAATCAAGGAAAACGTGTTGGACGTGGTCAAGGATCTGGTAAAGGTGGTACTGCGACAAGAGGACACAAAGGTGCTAAGTCACGTTCAGGATACTCTAAGAAATTAGGTTTTGAAGGTGGTCAAATGCCTTTACAAAGACGAGTTCCTAAGTTTGGATTTACTAACATTAATAGAGTAGAATATCAAGGTGTAAACTTAGATACTTTACAAGAGTTAGTAGACGAAAAGAAGATAAAAGATACTGTAGATTTTGAAACACTTGTATCATTAGGTAAAGCTGGAAAGAACGATCTGGTTAAAATCTTAGGTAGAGGTGAATTAAAAGCAAAATTAACAGTAACTGCACATAAATTTACTGCTACAGCAAAAGCTGCTATTGAAGCTGCTGGTGGTGAAGCTGTAACTTTATAAGATTTAAAAGATGAAGATAATAGAAACATTAAAAAACGTCTGGAAAATCACTGAGCTTAAGGATAGAATTATTCTAACCTTAGGCTTATTATTGGTGTACCGTTTTGGTGCTCAGGTGGTTTTACCAGGTGTAGATTTTCCTAAGTTATCAGAATTACAAAGTTCTGCTGCTGAAGGTGGTTTATTATGGCTTATTAATGCGTTTACTGGTGGTGGTTTTTCAAAAGCATCAGTTTTTGCACTAGGTATAATGCCATACATCTCAGCATCTATCGTTGTACAACTTATGGGTATTGCAATTCCTTATCTACAGAAACTTCAAAAAGAAGGAGCGAGTGGACAAAAGAAAATTACTCAAATTACACGATGGTTAACTATTGGAATTTGTTTGGTACAGGCACCTGCTTATTTAGGTACTATTCCGTCTTTATCTGGGCTACAGTCAATCAACCAAATGTTAATACCAGGCTTTTCAGAAAGCATATTCTATTTCTCCTCAGTGATTATTCTAGTTACAGGTTGTGTTTTCGCAATGTGGTTAGGTGAAAAAATTACTGATAAAGGCATAGGTAATGGTATTTCATTATTGATTATGGTTGGTATTATAGCAACCATGCCACAGTCATTTGCTCAAAACATGTTCTCAAGATTAGAAGGTGGGAATGGTGGATTTATGATGATTTTAATAGAATTAGTTATCTGGTTCTTAATTATCTTAGGTTCAGTATTCTTAGTAATGGCTGTGCGTAAAATTGCTGTTCAATACGCAAGAAGAACAGCGTCTGGTGGCTATGAGAAAAATGTATTTGGATCACGTCAGTTTTTACCATTAAAGTTAAATGCTTCAGGTGTAATGCCTATTATATTTGCACAAGCAATAATGTTTGCACCTGCATATATTGGTAAATTATTTGGACCTGAAAGTGGAATAGGACAATGGATGCAAACTAACTTCCAAGATATCTTTGGATTTTGGTACAACCTTGTTTTTGCATTATTAATTATAATATTTACATATTTCTATACTGCAATTACAGTGCCTACAAATAAAATGGCAGACGATTTAAAACGTAGTGGTGGGTTTATCCCTGGAATTAGACCAGGTACAGAAACAGCTGAGTACTTAGATAAGATCATGTCTCAGATTACATTACCAGGATCTATTTTCCTGGCCTTAGTAGCAATATTCCCTGCGTTTGTATACCAATTAGTAGGAGTGCAACAAGGTTGGGCATTATTCTTTGGAGGTACATCATTATTAATTATGGTTGGTGTGGCAATTGATACTATGCAGCAGATTAATTCTTATTTATTGAATAAGCATTATGATGGCTTGATGAAAACCGGTAAGAACAGAAAATCTGTTACCGCATAATTATAAAATCAATAAAAATGTTCAACTAAAAATTAGGCAAGGTATTTGTTAATTGAGCATTGAACATTAATAATAAATTATGGCGAAACAAGCAGCAATAGAACAAGACGGAACAATAATAGAAGCATTATCTAATGCAATGTTTCGAGTTGAATTAGAGAATGGTCACATTGTGACGGCACACATATCTGGTAAAATGCGTATGCATTACATTAAGTTGTTACCAGGTGATAAAGTAAAATTAGAAATGAGCCCATACGATTTAACTAAGGCTCGTATAACCTATAGATACTAACAAGATGAAAGTAAGAGCATCAGTTAAAAAGAGAAGTGCTGATTGTAAATTAGTACGTCGTAAAGGAAGACTTTACGTTATTAACAAAAAGAATCCAAGATTCAAGCAAAGACAAGGATAAAAAAGTCAATTAGTAATTAGTAGTTAGATGAATCTGTTCGAAATCGAAAGGTTTAGGATTCTAACAACTAAAAGCTAACAGCTAAAAACTAAATTATATGGCAAGAATTGCAGGTGTAGACATACCAAAACAAAAAAGAGGAGTTATCTCTTTAACTTATATCTATGGAATAGGTAGAAGTAGAGCTAAGGAAATTTTAGAGACTGCTAAAGTTGACGAGAGCACTAAAGTACAAGATTGGACTGACGATGAAATCGGAGCAATCCGTGAAGCCGTTGGTTCTTACAAAATTGAAGGTGAATTACGTTCTGAAACACAATTAAACATTAAGCGTTTAATGGATATTGGATGTTACAGAGGTATTCGTCATAGAGCTGGTCTTCCATTAAGAGGGCAGCGTACTAAGAACAACTCTCGTACAAGAAAAGGTAGAAGAAAAACAGTTGCTAACAAGAAAAAAGTAACTAAATAATAACAGACATTAGTCATTAGTAATTAGACGTTAGATGAATCTGTTCGAAATCGGAAGGTTTAGGATTCTAACAACTAAAAGCTAACAACTAGAAACTAAAAAATATGGCAAAGTCAAGTTCAAAAAAACGTAAAGTAATAGTAGATGCTATTGGTGAAGCACACATCACTGCTTCATTTAACAACATCATTGTTTCTTTAACAAATAAAAAAGGTGACGTAATATCTTGGTCATCTGCTGGTAAAATGGGCTTCAGAGGTTCTAAAAAGAATACCCCTTATGCAGCACAATTAGCTGCAGAAGATGCTGCAGGTGTAGCAAAAGAAGCTGGTTTAAAGAAAGTAAAAGTATACGTTAAAGGTCCTGGTAACGGTAGAGAATCTGCTATCAGATCTATTCACAATTCAGGTATTGAAGTATCAGAAATTATTGATGTAACTCCAATGCCACATAACGGTTGTCGTCCTCCTAAGAGACGTCGCGTATAATAATGTACACATAGTAAGGTTAATATCAGTCGATTATTCGGTTGATATTAACTTTTTTTATGTACATTTGCAAACTGAAAAATTTAAAACAAGTATCAACGAGAGATTAACGGTTATAGAAGGATAAGCTTAAGACCTTAATTTTATAATCACTCTCAAAATTAATTTAAAATGGCAAGATATACTGGTCCTAAAACTAAAATAGCTCGTAAATTCGGACAAGCTATCTTCGGAGACGATAAAGCCTTCGAAAAAAGAAACTACCCTCCAGGTCAACACGGTAACAACAGAAGACGTGGAAAAAAATCTGAATATGCTATCCAATTAATGGAAAAGCAAAAAGCTAAATATACTTACGGTATTTTAGAAAAGCAATTCAGAAACATGTTCAAAAGAGCAACTGCTGCTCAAGGTATTACAGGTGAAGTATTATTACAATTATGTGAGTCTCGTTTAGATAACGTGGTTTTCAGAATGGGTATTGCTCCAACTAGAAGTGCTGCAAGACAATTAGTATCTCACAGACACATTACAGTTAATGGTCAAAAGGTAAACATTCCTTCTTACCAACTAAAAGCTGGTGATGTTGTAGGTGTAAGAGAAAAATCTAAATCTTTAGAAACTATTCAAACTTCATTATCTAACTCTAGCAACGTTTATGAGTGGATAACTTGGAATAATGATACAATGGAAGGAACTTATGTTTCTGTACCAGCGAGAATCCAAATTCCTGAGCAAATCAATGAGCAGTTCATCGTCGAACTTTACTCTAAATAATAAATTAATCATATTGGTATTTGGCCAAAGGGTTTATTTGTCTTCTTCAAACTTATAAACCGCGCAACCAAATAACAATTAAAACGAAGAATAAAATGGCAATATTAAATTTCCAAAAACCAGACAAAGTAATCATGATTGACTCTACTGATTTCGAAGGTAAATTCGAATTCAGACCATTAGAGCCAGGATATGGTTTAACAGTTGGTAATGCATTAAGACGTGTATTATTATCTTCTTTAGAAGGTTTCGCAATCACTTCTGTTAGAATAGAAGGTGTAGATCATGAGTTTTCTACAATTTCTGGTGTAGTAGAAGATGTAACTGAAATGATATTAAACTTAAAGCAAGTAAACTTTAAGCGTCAGATTGACGAAGTAGATAACGAAACTGTTACTATTTCTATCTCTGGACAAGAGCAAATCACTGCTGGTGATTTCCAAAAGTTTATTTCTGGTTTCCAAGTTTTAAATACAGATTTAGTAATCTGTAACTTAGATCCTAAAGTAAATATCAACATGGAGTTAACGATTGAAAAAGGTAGAGGATATGTTCCTGCTGAAGAAAATAAAAAAGCTTCTGCACCAATGGGAACAATCTTTACAGATTCTATCTATACTCCAATAAAAAATGTTAAGTACAGTATCGAAAACTTCCGTGTTGAGCAAAAAACGGATTATGAAAAATTAGTTTTCGAAATCTTAACAGATGGTTCTATCCATCCTAAGGATGCTTTAACTGAAGCAGCTAAAATATTAATCCACCACTTCATGTTATTCTCTGATGAGCGTATTACATTAGAAGCTGATGAGATTGCACAAACAGAAACTTATGATGAAGAATCACTTCACATGAGACAACTATTGAAGACTAAATTAGTTGATATGGACCTTTCTGTACGTGCGCTTAACTGTTTAAAAGCTGCAGAGGTAGATACTTTAGGGGATTTAGTATCATTCAACAAAAATGATTTAATGAAATTCAGAAACTTTGGTAAGAAGTCTTTAACTGAGCTTGAAGAATTAGTAAGCGTTAAAGGTCTTAACTTTGGTATGGATTTAAGTAAATACAAATTAGATAAAGACTAATTATAATTAATTATTAATCATATTTTGCTCCTCAAAAAATGAGTTTGGTAGCAAGATGATAAAACAAGAGTCATGAGACACGGAAAAAAATTCAATCACTTAGGTAGAAAATCGGCGCACAGAAAGTCAATGTTAGCTAATATGGCATGTTCATTAATAGAGCACAAGCGTATTAACACAACAACTGCAAAGGCTAAAGCATTAAAACAGTTTGTAGAGCCTTTAATAACTAAGTCTAAAGAAGACACTACTCACAATAGAAGAATTGTAATGTCTAGACTAAGACAAAAAGAGGCAGTTGCAGAATTGTTTAGAGATGTAGCAGCTAAAGTAGGTGATCGTCCTGGTGGTTACACACGTATCATTAAGTTAGGAAACCGTTTAGGTGATAACGCTGATATGGCTATGATTGAATTAGTAGATTACAACGAGCTTTATAATGCTGGTAAGCCTGCTAAGAAATCTACTCGTAGAAGTAGAAGAGGTGGTAAGAAGAGCACAACTGCTGTTCCGCCAGTAGAAACTCAAGCTTCAAACGAAGAAGAATAATCGATGTTAATAATCATTGATAAATATAAAGGATAGACTTTTTAAGTTTATCCTTTTTTTTTGGAATTTTGTAAAACTTTTTCTGCTAAAGCAGAAATCTCATAAACACTGCACATGAAATATAAACAAAGAAAAAAAGCACTGATTCTATTAGAGGATGGTACAATTTTTTATGGTAAGTCCATAGGAAAAGACGGTACAGCATTCGGTGAAGTATGTTTTAACACTGGTACAACTGGCTATCAAGAAATTTTCACCGATCCTTCTTACTATGGTCAACTTATGGTAACTACAAACGCCCATATTGGCAATTATGGAACCAAGGAAGATGAGATGGAATCTGAGAATGTAAAAATTGCTGGTTTAATTTGTAAAAACTTCAGTTTTGAATACTCTCGTCCAGCAGCAGATGATTCTTTAGAAAACTTTTTTGAAAAGTATGATACACTAGCTATTGCAGATGTAGATACAAGAGCCTTGGTAAGCTATATAAGAGATAATGGAGCTATGAATGCTGTTATTTCTACTGAAGTAGAAGATATAAATAGCCTAAAAAAGCAATTAGCAGAACAACCAAATATGAAGGGTTTAGAGTTGGCCTCAAAAGTTTCGACAAAAGAACCATATTATTTTGGTGATGAAAATGCCACTTACAAAATTGCTGCATTAGATATAGGAATTAAGAAAAACATCTTAAGAAATCTTGCCAAAAGAGATGCTTACATAAAAGTCTTTCCATACAATTCTAAATTTGAAGATTTAGAAGCGTTTAATCCAGATGGATACTTTTTATCAAACGGACCAGGTGATCCAGAACCATTGGTAGAAGCTCAAGCAGTAGCAAAAGAAATTATTGCAAGAAACAAACCATTATTTGGTATATGTTTAGGACATCAGGTTATTGCCTTGGCCAATGGTATTTCAACTTATAAAATGCATAATGGTCACAGAGGAATAAATCATCCTGTAAAAAATCTAATAACAGGTAAAGGTGAAATTACGTCTCAAAATCATGGCTTTGCTATTAACAGAGAAGAAACAGAAGCCAATGAGAATGTAGAAATAACGCACGTGCACCTTAATGATAATACAGTAGCAGGTATTAAAATAAAGGATAAAAATTGTTTCTCAGTACAGTATCATCCAGAAGCAAGTCCTGGACCTAACGATTCAGTATATCTATTTGATCAGTTTATAGAGAATATCAAAAACAACTAATATCAAAAACGCAACAAAATTTCAGATTTGTTGCGTTTTTTTAGTTTCGAAAACATTATAGTAAATATTAATCGTAAATATGATTTTTGTTCTGTTTTACGGTCTATATTTTCGTAATTTTGAAATTATCAACAATTAAAAAGATAACGAAATGAGCATTATAGTTAATGTACACGCAAGACAAATTTTAGACTCTAGAGGTAATCCAACTGTAGAAGTAGATGTTGTAACAGAAAATGGTATTATGGGAAGAGCAGCAGTGCCTTCTGGTGCTTCAACTGGTGAGCATGAGGCTGTAGAATTAAGAGACGGTGGAGATACTTACATGGGTAAAGGCGTGTTAAAGGCTGTAGAAAATGTGAATTCAACCATTGCACAAGAATTACTTGGGATATCTGTTTTTGAACAAAACATGATAGATCAATTAATGATTGAGATTGATGGAACAAAAAATAAAGGCAACTTAGGAGCCAACGCAATTTTAGGCGTTTCACTTGCAGTTGCAAAAGCTGCAGCTAATGAATTAGGAATGCCATTATATCGTTATGTTGGTGGTGTATCTGCAAACACCTTACCATTACCTATGATGAATATCATTAATGGTGGCTCTCATAGTGATGCTCCAATCGCATTTCAAGAATTTATGATTATGCCTGTTAAAGCTAAAAACTTTACACATGCGATGCAAATGGGAACTGAAATTTTCCATAATCTTAAAAAAGTATTACACGACAGAGGTCTTAGCACAGCTGTAGGTGATGAAGGTGGTTTTGCTCCTAATTTAGAAGGCGGAACAGAAGACGCCTTAGATTCTATAAAATTGGCTGTAGAAAAAGCAGGATATAAATTTGGTGAGGATGTTAAGATTGCTTTAGACTGTGCGGCAGCAGAGTTTTATGTCGATGGTAAATATGACTATACAAAGTTTGAAGGTAAATCAGGAAAAGTAAGAACTTCTGAAGAACAAGCACAATACTTAGCAGAACTAGCAGCAAAATACCCAATCATCTCTATAGAAGATGGTATGGACGAAAACGATTGGGACGGTTGGAAAGTTTTAACTGATAAAATAGGAGATAAGGTACAATTGGTAGGAGATGATTTATTCGTTACAAATGTAGAGCGTCTATCTCGTGGTATAGAAAACGGTATTGCTAATTCTATCTTAATTAAAGTAAATCAAATCGGTACTTTAACCGAAACTATTTCTGCTGTAAATATGGCACACAATGCAGGTTATACTTCTGTTATGTCTCATAGATCAGGTGAAACCGAAGATAATACTATTGCAGACTTAGCGGTAGCATTAAACACAGGTCAGATTAAAACGGGTTCCGCGTCGCGTAGCGATCGTATGGCAAAATACAACCAATTATTACGTATTGAGGAAGAACTAGGTGATGTTGCTTACTTTCCACAGGAAAAAGCTTTTAAGGTAAAGTAGTACACCTTTAAGGATAAATTTTCAGAGCGGTTATCAATGAGATAATCGCTCTTCTTTTTTACAATATATTAAGTGTTAAATCATTGATAAATTGACTTCCGAAATCGTTTGATATTTTGTAAATTAGCACACCTTAAAAATTCACAAAAACAAGTAAAAAAAGATGTCAGATAAAGCTACCTTAGAAATCAATGGAGAAAAATACGAACTACCGATTAAAGTAGGAACAGAAAATGAAGTTGCCATCGATATAAAAACCTTAAGAAGTGCAACAGGAGGTGTAATTACTATTGATCCTGGTTACAAAAATACAGGAAGTTGCGAAAGTGCAATCACCTTCTTAGATGGTGAAAAAGGAATACTAAGGTATAGAGGATATTCAATTGAAGAACTTGCTGAGAAAGCTAACTTTTTAGAAGTTGTATACTTACTGATTTTTGGTGAATTACCAACACAAGCTCAACTTGATAAGTTCGAAGCAGATATTAAGGATAAGTCAGTGGTAGACGATGATATAAAAAAGATATTAGATGCTTTTCCTAAGTCTGCACATCCAATGGGTGTATTGTCTTCTTTAACAAGCGCCTTAACAGCATTTTATCCATCCTCCGTTGATGTAAATTCAGAGGAGGCCATGTATAATGCCATCGTTAGAATATTAGCTAAGTTTCCAATTCTTGTGGCTTGGACAATGCGTAAAAAACACGGTTTACCATTAGATTATGGTGACAAAAATTTAGGTTACGTAGAAAACGTACTTAAGATGATGTTCAAAAGACCAGATAGCGATTATGAGCAAAACCCAATTTTAGTTAATGCTTTAGACAAACTTTTAATTCTACATGCAGATCACGAACAAAACTGCTCTGCTTCAACTGTTAGAATTGCGGGTTCTTCTCATGCAGGACTATTTGTGTCCTTGGCATCTGGTATCTCAGCACTTTGGGGACCATTGCATGGTGGAGCAAATCAAGCTGTGTTAGAAATGTTAGAAGCAATTAAGGAAGATGGTGGTGATACTAAGAAATACATGGCAAAAGCTAAAGATAAGGAAGATCCCTTCCGTTTAATGGGCTTTGGTCACCGAGTGTACAAGAATTTTGATCCACGAGCAAGAATCATTAAAAAGGCAGCAGATGAAGTATTGGGTGATTTAGGTGTAGAAGATCCTATTTTAGATATTGCTAAGGGACTTGAAAAAGAGGCTTTAGAAGATCAGTACTTTGTAGATAGAAAATTATATCCTAACGTAGATTTTTATTCAGGTATTATTTATAGAGCAATGGGTATACCTGTAGAAATGTTTACTGTAATGTTTGCATTAGGGCGTTTGCCAGGATGGATTGCACAGTGGAGAGAAATGCGCATGCGAAAAGAGCCAATAGGTCGTCCGAGACAATTATATATTGGCGAAACTTACAGAGAGTTTAAAACTATTGATAAGAGATAATTTATAATATTGAAAAGCAAAAAAGCTTCATAAAACTATGAGGCTTTTTTTATGCCTACAGGAAAAATAATTATCAAATTTAATCAAAACTAAATAGAAAGTAAACAGTCAAAGTCATTAGATAAATTACAACAAGCATTTACAGATGAAACTTAATATACCAAACGAGACGTCTCGATTAAGAGCTGTTATTTTAGGAACAGCAAAAAGTAATGGCCCTACACCATCGATAGAGGATGCTTACGACCCAAAATCCCTAGAGCATATTAAAGCAGGTACATATCCTATAGAAGAAGATATGGTTAAAGAAATGGAAGCCGTTGCTAAGGTATTTGAAAAGTATGATGTAAAAGTTTACAGACCACAAATTATTACAGACTGTAATCAGATTTTTACAAGAGATATAGGTTTTGTAATTGATGATATTTTTATAAAAGCAAACATATTACCAGATAGGGAAGAAGAGTTAGATGCTATTCAATACATTATAGATCAAATCGACCCGAAAAAAGTAATGCGTCCACCAGTAGAAGCACATATAGAAGGAGGAGATGTAATTGTTTGGAACGATCATATATTTATAGGTGCGTATAGAGGGGACGATTATGCAGATTTTATTGTTGCTCGTACCAATAAGACAGGTGTAGATTACATTGCAGAAAAGTTTCCTCACAAAACCGTTAAGAGTTTCAACCTTAGGAAGTCACAGACAAACGCTATGGAAAATGCTTTGCACTTAGATTGTTGTTTTCAACCCATAGGAAAAGATAAAGCTATACTACATAAAAATGGATTTTTAGAAGTAGAAGAATACCAATGGCTAGTAGATTTCTTTGGTAAGGATAATATTTTTGAAATTACAAAAGAAGAAATGTACCACATGAATAGCAATGTGTTTTCAATTTCTGAGAATGTAATCATTTCAGAAAAGAATTTCACAAGATTAAATACTTGGTTGCGTAATAATGGTTTTACAGTTGAAGAAGTACCTTATGCAGAAATAGCAAAACAAGAAGGGTTACTACGATGCTCTACATTACCTTTGATAAGAGATTAGTCTATATAAAAATCAACTTTTGTTTTTTCCAAAGCCATAGGTATTTTGCCCAATAAAATCTTGAGGAAATTTATCATCGCCTTTAAAACCTATTTCTATAGTTCCGCTATCTTCAGGAACATGGTTTGTTTTGAAAATGTAATCCCAAAGACTTAAACTAATGCCGTAATTAACACCATGTTTACCTTCTGGTAAATGATAGGCATGATGATATAAATGCATTACAGGATTATTAAAAATGTATTTCAACGGTCCCCAAGTTATTTTAATATTGGAGTGATTAAAGTGACCAATAGCTATAGCTATAAAGTGGACTATAAAAGCTTGTTCTGGTTCAAAACCTCCAATAATCATAACACCAAATGTTTTTAATGGCTTATATAAGATGTTTTCTATCCAATGGAATCTTAAGTGAGCTGCAAATCCCATTTCTTTTACACTATGATGCACTTTATGGAAATTCCATAAAAATTTATACCTATGAAGAAGTACGTGTGTAAACCATTGCACAAAATCTAGAATTATAAAAAATACTAGTAACTGCATTCCAGTAGACCAATTAGACATATCTATCAACGCCAAACTTTTAGCATTAATATTTACTTCAGAAAATAACAATTCTAAAATCTTATAAAAACCACTGATAACAATAGAAAACATGAAGAAATTAAAAAACATATAGAATGCGTCTAACCAAAAGTCGCGTCTAAAAATAGATTGATTCTTTCGCCACGGAAAGGCAATTTCTAATAGCCATACAAAAACAGAGATAGCTATAAGTCCCCAAAAATAGTTAGTGTACCATGGCACTTCAAAAATGATTGATTTCCAAGTCCAGTTTAACGTACCTTCAAATGCGTTAATAAATGCGTCTAAATACTTTTCCATTTTTGTTAGATATCATCACTTGTTATAAACTATTGTAATTAAAGAGTATAAAATCTGTCGGCTTTAATTTAGAATCATAACAAAATAAAAGGATATTATCTTAGGTGTTATTACTCTATTTTCTGTACAAAAAGTAATCATTCACTAGGTTTATATATTCTCTCTTAGCTTCATCTGGACTTATGTCTTGTACCTGAAAAAGTGCATTGGTCTTAAAAGCATTAATTATAGGCTTGCGGCTACTTGGCCGTCCGTAGTCATTGGTTGCTTTTTTGTAATAGGCGTAAAGACGAAGCAAAAAGTCTGCAGGAAACGGATCAGTATGAGCATTAATACGATCTACAGCATTTTCAAACTCTTTATGTAGTTCTTCTGAAGTCATTTAGTTCATTTCTGCAATAATACTTTCACCGCCTCTTACTTTCTGATTGAGTTTTACTTTAATCTCGGCATCTAAAGGTAAAAATAAATCTACTCTAGAGCCAAATTTTATAAAACCAGAGTCTTCACCTTGTATAGCCTTAGAATTTATAGTAGCGTAGTTTACAATACGCTTGGCAAGCGCTCCTGCAATTTGGCGATAAAGTACCTTGCCAAAACTTTCATTCTCAACCACTACTGTCGTACGCTCATTTTCTTCGCTTGCTTTTGGATGCCAAGCCACTAAGTATTTTCCGGGATGATATTTGCTAAAACTTACATTACCACTTATAGGATATCTTGTAACATGCACGTTAATAGGAGACATAAACACAGATACTTGAATACGTTTATCTTTAAAAACCTCATTTTCCATCACTTTTTCAATTACCACAACTTTTCCATCTACTGGTGATAAAGCATGCTTTTCATTGGCATGAGTGTGGCGTTTTGGATTTCTAAAAAATTGAAGAATAAGAATAAAGAAAATGAGTATGGCTATCATCAAACCTTTTCTAAGCCATTCGTTGGTTATAAACTCGTCTATTGTGAAAAATGAGCCTACTACAAGGACTAATGTGATAAATATAATTTTATGACCTTCTTTATGAAACATAGCTTAGTATTCTTAAAAATAAATAAATAAATGGTGATGCAAAGATAATACTATCTAGTCGGTCTAAAAGACCTCCATGACCAGGCATTATAACTCCGCTATCTTTTACACCAGCTTGACGTTTAAATTTCGACTCTATTAAATCACCCAAAGTACCAAATACACTTACAATGATACCCATAATTAACCAGCTTGTAAAACCTAAAGTCTCAGTATACTTCGCAATAAAATAACTAGAAATACAAGCAAAAAACAACCCACCAAGAAATCCTTCGACTGTTTTTTTAGGTGATATACTAGGAAACAATTTTTGTTTACCGAAGTTCTTGCCAACTAAATAAGCTGCACTATCATTAACCCAAATGAGTATAAAACTCCCTAATAGTAATAAGGGTGTAAAAACATTTTTATAATTAGCAATTAGAAGCATAAAAACAAAACCACTTGTTAAATAGAAAGTAGTTACAATAAAACTTTTTGAACTGAATATTGGAATACGCTTTGTTGTAAACAAATCTTTTATGAGGATGAGATTGACAAAAATAGTAGTGACTAATAGAATTTGAATAGCCTCATCACTACCATTTACATTTTTATTTAATAGACACAAATACCAAAAACCTCCAAATAATAGAATAAATACGATGTACTGAGCAATTGATTTTAGCTTAATGAGTTTACTAAACTCTACCAAGCTTAGCATCCCAAATAAGGCTAGCAACGCAGTTAGCGTATTTTGCATATACAAAGATCCAATGAGTAATAAAACATAGATAATGCCAGATATGGCTCGTATATAGAATTCTTTCATTACAAATCTTCTAAAAGAAGTAGGTATAGATTTTTTGCACTACTTCCATAGGTGAGAAAATCTTTGTCGTCTGCAGTTTTAAAATGCTTTATAGTAGTAATGTTGGTTGGGATTTTAGATTTGCTTTTTGCCTTAATACCTTTTAGCCCTTCACCAATATTTTCTGCAAATTGACTTGTAGTAGCATAAATAATAAAATGCTCTGGTAACTCTTTTAATTTTTTCTCTGCTATTTGATTAGATGATATTAGTAAAGAACCATCATCAGAAATTAAATATTCACAAGTTGATAAAAAGTATTTACTCTCAGAAATTTTATTGGTATTGTTAAGTTTAAAATCCTTGAATAGATCTAATAAACGTTCGTCAATAACAAATACTTTATCATTGTGCCATTGGTTCTCATGAAGAATAGCATTGAAACTTTCTTTAACCTCGTCCATATTTTCACAATACAAGAACTTACCTCCATTTGCCTTGAAGTTTATTGTAAAACGTTCATCGGCAGGCAACTTAATTTCAGGCATATATTTGCCACGCTCTTGATTTGGTATTTGTTCTTCGGACTGATTTGATTTTTTTCCGAAGAGTTTACGAAATAAGCTCATTCAACTGCTACTATTAATCCTAGGTTAGTGCATTTCTCAAATATAAAAAAACTTAAACTAACTAGATGTCAATTTAAGTTTTTTATATGATTGCAGTGTAGTTTATTCTTCTTCGTCTACAACTGTTTCTTCTTTATCAAAAGCACGTTTTCCGAAGATTTTTTCTAGGTTATCCTTGAAAATCACTTCTTTATCTAATAGCACTTCAGCAAGTTCGGTAAGTTTATCTTTATTTTTTTCTAAAAGTTTTACTGCTCTATCGTATTGCTTTTCAATAATATCAGAAATCTCTTTGTCTATAAGTTCAGCAGTTTGCTCACTATACGGTTTTGTAAATCCATATTCAGACTGACCTGAAGAGTCATAATAAGTTAAATTTCCTACTTTATCGCTTAAGCCATAAATTGTAACCATGGCTCTTGCTTGCTTGGTTACTTTTTCTAAATCGCTTAATGCACCAGTTGATATTTTACCAAAAATTACTTGCTCAGCAGCTCTACCACCTAAAGCGGCACACATTTCATCTAGCATTTGCTCAGGTCTTACGATAAGGCGTTCTTCTGGTAAATACCAAGCAGCACCAAGAGAACGACCTCTAGGAACAATGGTAACTTTTACCAATGGTGCAGCGTGTTCGAGCATCCAACTTACAGTAGCATGACCAGCTTCGTGGAAAGCAACTGCTCGCTTTTCTTCTGGTGTTATAATTTTGTTTTTCTTTTCTAGACCACCAATAATTCTATCTACAGCATCTAAGAAATCTTGTTTATTAACTGCCTTTTTCCCTTTTCTGGCTGCAATTAAAGCTGCCTCATTACAAACATTTGCTATATCTGCTCCAGAGAAACCAGGAGTTTGCTTTGCTAAGAAATCTACGTCTAGAGTTTCTTCTTTTTTAAGCGGACGAAGGTGTACTTCAAAAATTTCTTTTCGCTCTCTAACATCAGGAAGATCTACGTAAATCTGTCTGTCAAAACGACCAGCACGCATTAAAGCACTATCTAAGACATCTGCTCTGTTAGTTGCCGCGAGTACAATAACGTTTGTATTAGTACCAAAACCGTCCATTTCAGTTAATAACTGGTTCAACGTGTTTTCTCTTTCGTCATTAGAACCAGAGAAATTGTTTTTTCCTCTTGCTCTACCAATGGCATCGATCTCATCAATAAAAATAATTGATGGTGATTTTTCCTTAGCTTGTTTAAACAAATCTCTTACACGAGAAGCACCAACACCAACAAACATCTCCACGAAATCAGAACCAGATAATGAAAAGAAAGGTACTTTAGCTTCGCCTGCAACAGCTTTTGCTAATAAGGTTTTACCCGTACCTGGAGGTCCTACAAGCAATGCACCTTTAGGAATCTTACCACCAAGAGAAGTATATTTTTCAGGAAACTTTAAGAAATCCACTATTTCTTGAACCTCTTCTTTAGCACCTTCTAAACCTGCTACATCTTTAAATGAAGTTTTTGTGTCAGATTTCTCATCAAAAAGCTTGGCTTTGGATTTTCCTATGTTGAAAATCTGCCCACCAGCTCCGCCACCACCACCAGATGACATACGTCTCATTATAAAAATCCAAACACCAATGATAAGGATGAATGGTAAAAGTGTTAGTAAGAAATCTCCCCAAACGTTTTGTTCAGTTTCATACTCTACAACAGTTTCAAGGCTATTATCTTCTATGCTTTTTCTTATATCTTTTTCAAAATTTTGAAGATCACCAAATTCAAACTTATAATTAGGAATTGGGGTTACCGATGGTAAAATAGTTTGAGGCTTAGAGTTTTTATGAACTTCTTGTTGCTGGGCTTCTTTAGTTAAATAAACTCTAGCTTCACGTTTGTTTACTATTTCTACCTTGGCAACATCACCTCTATCTAGATAATCTATAAATTGTGATGGATTAATCTGCTTGCCAGTAGATCCGCCAAACCCACCGGAAAATAATTGAATTGATAAGAATATAGCAATGATTACTCCGTAAATCCAATACGGATTTACTTTAGGTTTTTTATTTGAATTTTTATTGTCTTTTGCCATTATTAGCCTTTTCTCTTTTTAGTAACTTGTTTCTATTTGTGTCATTTTAGCGTCTCCCCAAAGACTTTCTATGTCGTAATATTCTCTGATATGTTTTTGAAAAACATGTACAACTACGTTTACATAATCCATTAGAACCCACTCGGCATTGTCAGTACCTTCTATATGCCAAGGTTTGTCTTTAGTGGTTTTACTAACTAACTTTTGTATGGAATTGACGATTGCGTTAACCTGTGTATTAGAAGTACCCTCACAAACTATAAAATAATCGCAAACCGTATTTTCAATATCTCTTAAATCTAAAATTGTAATTTCTTTTCCTTTAACCTCTTCTATTCCAGCAATGATTGTTGTAATGAGTTGGTCTGCACTAGTTTTTTCTTTCGTCATTAAATTGAATTAAATTTATGCAAAGTTATTATTTTTTTAGTTCTTGTAGACCCTAAATGTCATAAGAAAACCATAAAAAAATAGACCGTTAATTGCTATGTACATTATCAAACTTGATGCCATTGACTCAACAAACAGTTACCTAAAGGCTATGGCTGCAATTAATTTACCTAAAGATTTTACTGTTGTTGTGGCTAACCATCAGACAAAAGGAAGAGGACAGATGGGTACAGTATGGCAAACAGAAGAGGGTAAAAACCTCACGGCTAGTGTATTTAAAGAGGTTAGCGCACTTAATGTAGAGAAGCAATTTTACATTAGCATGGTTGTGGCTTTAGCAATTTGTAAGACACTCAGACAATTAAAAATACCCCAACTCTCAATAAAATGGCCTAACGACATTTTGTCAGCAAATAAAAAGATCTGTGGCACGCTAATAGAAAATGTGATAAAGCAAAACCAACTCAAAGGTTCTGTAATTGGATTTGGGTTAAATGTAAATCAAAAGAATTTTGAGGATTTACCTATGGCTTCATCGATGAATTTACTCACAGGTGTCTTATTTAACAAAGATGAGGTTTTATCAGCTGTTTTAACGCAACTCCAATTCTATTTTAAGTTGTTAGAATCTAAAGACTATGCTGAAATCAAAAAGCAATATGAAGCGCTTTTATTCAGAAAAGACAAACCTTCAACATTTAAAAATGAAGATGGTACTACCTTTTCTGGAATTATAAAAGGTGTAACTGAAACAGGTAAACTTAACGTTTGGACCGAAGATGATGTAATAAAAACTTTTGATTTAAAACAAGTAACCTTGCTTTATTAGATCGCAGTTTTCATGTTACTTGCAAGGGTTTCAATAAATTTATTGATTGGTCCTTTTATCATCATAGCCATCATAGCGTTGAACTCTCCGCTAAAAGTTAACTGCACCTCGCTTTTATTAGTTTCAACCTCTGTGATATGACCAATAAGTGAGAAATCTAACTTTCCGCCTGCTGCTCCTAGAACAATTTTGTTGTGAGGAACCTCTTCTTTTTTCTTAAGTACTATTTCTGGCATACCTTTTAAAGCGAAGAGAAATTTATCATTATCAAGAACTTCAAATTTGCTAATGTTCTCTGGCATTAAGCTTTCAAAATTTTTAACGTCTGATAAGAAATTGAACGTTTCTTCTGGTGTTTTATCTAAGGTTACCTTTGGTGATTCTAAATTCATGTTTAATAATGTTAATTAGTTAATGCGTTGAATTGATGTTGTTTTAATTTTAATGAATTTAAACGAATCAACAACTAAACGGCTCAACGATAATATATCAATTAGCGTTCCATTCGCTAGGATTAGCATTCCATTGTGCTAAAATGTCTTGTTCTGCTTTGGTTATGTAGTTGGTGTCTAAGGCTTGTTCTAAAAGATTTTCGTAGTTGCCAAGAGTGTGTAATTCTATATTGGCATCTCTAAAGTTTTTTTTCGCAACATCAAATCCGTAAGAAAAAATAGCAACCATTCCTTTTATATTAACTTCAGCCTCTTCTAAGGCAGTAACAGCATTAAGACTACTTTTTCCTGTGCTTATTAAATCTTCTACTACTACTACAGTTTGCCCTTTTTCTATATGACCTTCAACTTGGTTTTGGCGACCATGTTTTTTAGCCTCTGGTCTTACATAAACAAACGGAAGATTAAGATAATCTGCTACTAAGGCTCCAATACCAATTGCACCAGTTGCAACACCGGCTATTACATCTGGTTTTCCGTATAGTTCTTCAATCTCTCTAGCCAATGTCTCTCTTATATAATTTCTTATCAATGGATAGGAGAGTACAATTCTATTGTCGCAGTATATTGGTGATTTCCAGCCAGAAGCCCAAGTAAAAGGTTCTTTTGGTTGTAGTTTTATTGCATTAATCTGCAGCAAAACTTCTGCGGTTTTTTTTGCGGTTTCTTTATTAAAAATCATAATTACAAAATTAATGAATTTTATAAGTTTTTAAATTTTAAACTAATTTAATTCTAAGTTTAAAAGTGGTTTAATAAAAAATAATACATTTACAATTGATAAGTTATAACTAACCCAATCTATGTACACTATTTATGTAGGTGATAAGCCTATAATTTTAACTACTAAAGTTGAAAAGGAAACAGATTTTAAATCCTTCCTTCTTAAATCTGTTAATATTGGTAAGGTTATAAAAATACTTAATAATACAGATTTAAAAGCTGTACATTTAATACACAATAAACCGGATAAGCTTTTAAAACATTTTCTAAAACTATTACCAAATGTTGTTGCAGGTGGTGGTAAAGCATATAATGAAAACAATGAAGTATTGTTTATTTATAGAAATAATAAATGGGATTTACCCAAGGGTAAGATAGAAGGTAAAGAATCTATTGAAGAAACCGCTATTAGGGAAGTAGAAGAGGAGACTGGAGTAGAAGGGCTTAAAATTACCAAAGCTTTACCGACGACTTACCACATTTTTAAGCGCAACGGTAAACATAAAATTAAGATTACCTATTGGTTTGAAATGAAAACTAAATTTAATGGTAAGCTTTATCCGCAAGAAAAGGAGGGTATAACTAAGGTAGAATGGTTAGACAAGAAATCCGCCCAAAAAGCTTTAGAAAATAGTTATGCTAATATTAAGATTTTGATTTAATCATTTTAGATTATAGCTACCTACTCAGCTTGTCAATAGTTTTAAATAAGTTATGCTTTATTTGAATATTCATTTTGTTGTTTTTGCAAAACTTTTGGTTCACTTCAATTTCAATACCCAAATAGTTTTTTGGAAATTGTTTTCTTAAAAATGTAGTGAAACCATCTGCCTTACCTAAATACGGATAATTAAAGCGTACATTTAAATCCGAATTATAGTTTAAAATTTCTGTTTTAAAGTGGCTGCAAAACTCTTGTTCCTCTTTTTTCTGTGAGTCGTACAATAAACCTACATCACAGTTACGAATGTCTCCATTTAACTTTGGTGTAAAACTATGAATAGACAGGTGTACTACCTTATTATTTGAAGCTATTAGATTAGCTATTTTATGTTCAATAGCTGTTCTGTAAGGCAAATAATAGGTTTTAATAATATTATTTTTTTCAGCTCTGGATAAAGGTTTAGTAAATTCCGAAAACAACTGTTTGTGAATCAATGATCGATTCAATTCTATCAATAAACGCGAATTTATATTATAAAATGATGCTTCAGCCAAAGGTTCTAAATATTCGAACAGATCTAAAGCACCTAGATCAAACCCACGATGGGTTTTTAAAACCTCTCTATCAGTAAACTGTTTTGCGTAAGCTTTTGGTATAACATTACCACCATGCTCACAGGTTAAGACAAGTTTCAAGGTTGAAACATTTTATTTTTTATTAAGCAACTTTGAAGTTTTTGATAAACTTCAATGATGTGCGCTTCAGAGATATCGTTTCCTATGGCTTTTAAAAGTCTTGTAGATAAAGTGCCCTCTTCTAAGATCAGTTCAATAGATTCGTGATGATTTTTATGAATTTGTGATCTTACTTTTTTATAGAGGTGTTTCCAAACGTCGTTCATTGTAGAAACTTTGTTCAAGCCAAATAGCTTTAAATAAGGTATATTCTCAATGATACTGTTTTCACCGTTTTTGATACCTTCATCTAAAATCAAAAATAGTTCTTGTTTTGTCCAAATTTTTTGAGCTTGCAATGTGCAGAATTGCTTATCAATAATGGCTTTTAATATTTCAATTACCAAAGCACAGATAGCTAGATCAGCCATTGGACATTCTTGAATGTCCATTAATCGTATTTCAATTGCACTTCTATCAAAACGTGCTATAGCGCCACGAGAGTTTAAAAAATGATGATCTAAAATTTTATTCTTATCATAAGGTCTTATAGCGCGCTTAATAGGTTCAAAAATAGAGGCATGGTAATCTAATTTTGAAAATACCCTCTCAGGAATAACCATACCAGTTAAATCTGGTATTTCTTTTTGATTGGTTTTGTAGAACTCCAAACGGGTATCCATGAAGCCGGTAATTTCGCCTTCTAAGATTGGTGAACTTGCACAGATTCCCGGAAGTAAAGGGAGAATAATTCTTATTGCTGCGTGCAGTTTTTCAAATTCTTTATCGTCATTAAATGGTAGATTTAGATGTGTACTTTGTACGTTGCTCCATCCATGACCTTTACAGTTAAAAATCGTATTGTAAAGTGCATAGACTTCATTATAGCTATGTTTCCATAGTTGCGTATCTAAATCAGGATTCATTAATGGATGGGCGGCTGATCCTAATAATTTTAATTGAAGATCGCTCAATAGAGCATCCATCTCTAAAACATTAGCATGAAATTTTGAAGCTAAATCGTCGATGTTAGAGGTTGGGCCATTAGTTTTCAATTCCACAACATGAGCCGCAAGTTCGTTGCTCCAAGCTATATCACCATTATCAATGTCAGAGCTTATTTTTCCTGCCTTTTTTTTTAAAAGCTCATCTACTTGTGGTGCAACTTTAAGCGTATTTTTATTTACCAACATATATTCGAGTTCTATTCCATAAACCTCGAATAAATGATATTTTTTTGCCATTTTTTAACCTAATCGTTTTTTTAGTGCGTAGAGTATTTCGGTATATACCAAATCTCCATAGTGTAAATCTTCAACTCCAAAGTCAATGTTAGGATTATCATTAATCTCAATAACCATTGGTTTTCCTTCCACTATTTTAATATCAATGCCAAAAAGACCTTCGCCCATAAGTTTTGCAGATTTTAACGCCATATCTATGACATTTTTTGGCACATCTTCAATGGCCATACAATCGGCATTACCATCTTGTTCGGTTTTCTTTTTAGCTTTCCAATTATAAATTTGCCAATGACCTTTAGCCATGTAATAACGACAAGCATAAAAAGGTTTATTGTCAATAACGCCAATGCGCCAATCATAATCCGAAGGACAGAATTTTTGGGCAATAATAAGTTCTGATTCTTTGAGCATTTCTGTTACCAAAGTATCAAATTCCTCTTTGGTGTTAGCTTTTTTTACTCCAAAAGAAAATGTAGAATCTGGCGCCTTTAGTACGCAAGGTAGTCCTGTTTCCTTTAGTACTGAATTTCTATTGTTGTTATGGACTATGACTGTTTTTGGAGTATCAATATTGGCATTTTGCAAAGCCTCAGCCATATAAACTTTATTACAGCATTTTAAAATAGCATCAGGGTAGTCAATGATTGCTAATCCTTCTTGCTGTGCCTTTCTAGAAAAAGTGTACGCTTCATTGTTTACTTCGGTGCTTTGCCTTAAGAATAGGGCATCAAAAGAAGATAGGCGAGACAAATCTTTTGGCTCAATGATTTCTGCATAGATATTCATCTTTTCGGCAATATCCACAAACTTTTTTAGAGCTTTAGGATTGCTTGGAGGTGCAGGATCATTTGGGTTAACCAATATTGCTAAGTCAAAATCGTAGTTGCTTACTTTTGCAGTATCATAACGCTTTTTTGAAAAATACTGATTAGCAAATTCTCTAACACTAGCAATATGTTCTACCGGAATTTCAGATTCTGAAATTGCTTTTATGCTCTGTACGTTCCATTTATTGTTATAATTGAATTTAACACGCAAGAATGGTACCTGAAAGTGTTTGTAGAATAGGGAGCTCAACACTTTATACTTTTGAGCTACATTTTGCCCAAAGTAAATGCTTAGCGTAAATTCTCTAGATTTAATATTTTTAAGACTTTTTTGAATTTCATCGTTAAACTCATCGGAAACAATTCTAACAAGTTTTAGTGTTTTTAAATCTACTATGTTTTTGGTCGTTGGGATTGGCAAGTGCCCTCTCGCCTCCGCCAAGAGGGATACGTAATAGCCCTTGGATTGGTACGAATAATCCTTACACAAATTAAAAATACGTGCATTTTTTAAAAGAGCATATTTTGGATTGGTAAGGTAATCTTGAGAGGAAATGACGTTGGTGTTACCAGTTGAAAAATTCCAGTTTTCAGGCTGATTTACGACAATGTATTTATTCATTTAGAGCGCAATACGCTATTAAAATTTAATACAAAATTATAGTATTTTTTAATTAGTTTTACATCTACATCAAAATAAAAAGTTTCCTTTGGTTTGAAGTGTTAAAACTATATACCAGTGCTTTTTTTTCCTCAAAAACACCCACATAGCCAAAGAAGATGACTAAATAAAAAGCTGCTCAAAAAGCTTTAAAAAATAGTTGTACTGATATTAAGTTGTTGGTGTAGCATTTTAACCTTAAAAATCAACCTTTAATCCGATTTCTTGTTAACTTATCTTAAATTTTGAAGGACTAAACCATTACAACAACTGTTTTGTTTAACTTTAATTAAAAATAATCAAACAAAAGCAATGAAAAACAAACTACTCTTCGGATCCCCAAATCTGAAAATCAACCTATTTGTTTTATTCTTTAGTTTTTTAATGACCGCTTTCTCCCAAACTCAATCCCGATGGTGTGGGCACATTGAAGGGTTTGAATTTACTAATGGTCAAGAGTCAATCCAAATAAGTAATAATGATACTTATGAAGCTTCCCAACTTCCAGAAAACTTTTACTTCAATGCTCATGTAGAAGGCTATTCACAAAGTTTGCGGTATAAAGTTAAAAATCTCGAAACTGGTGAGATATATCAGATTGTTGAGAATTATCTACCTTACACATATCCTAGTGGAGGAAATTCATGGGATTTAGGTAATGGTACATTTAGAATAACAGCGTCACTTTATAATTTTAATGGTGGAAGAGGTTGGATTTGTGATAGAGAAACGATTACCATATCAATTAATGATGGAGAAGAGCAATGCCTAGTAGATGCAGGTACGCTTACCGCTACTGATAGTTCGGTTTGTAGTACAGGCGAGGTGATGGTTTCCGCACACGCGAACGGTGATGCATTCGTACCAGAGGGCTATAGTGTATTATATGTACTGACAGAGGGTGAAGGACTAGTGATCCGTCAAGTAGGTGGCACACCAGAGTTTACGGTTTCAGGAGGTGGAGATTATACCATCCATACGTTCGTATACCCTACAGGTTTGGATTTAAGTGGAGTGGTACCGAACGTTACCACGGGCTTTGATGTCAATGGTTTATTGATACAGGGAGGCGGTGAGTTGTGTGCGTCCTTAGACGTGGCCGGAGCACCAGTACATATAACAAATCCAGATGCAGGCACCTTGACCGCAAATAATGACAGTGTTGAGTTATTAGGCGGTGAAGCGATGATCTCTGCAACACCAAATGGTGATGCCAATGTG
>Ga0160421_1000043_pt1 | contig 131492 bp, 111 predicted proteins | sample TAMARWmetagpilot_FD_108195 | JGI IMG/M metagenome (GOLD analysis project Ga0160421, IMG submission 108195) | Phycosphere-associated microbial communities from TAMU algal ponds, Corpus Christi, Texas, USA - TAMU ARW-7 10/27 metagenome pilot | ecosystem: Engineered > Artificial ecosystem >... | reverse complement strand
CTAATTCTTTGTTGGGATATCGCCAAGCGGTAAGGCACCAGGTTTTGATCCTGGCATTCCCAGGTTCAAATCCTGGTATCCCAGCCAATTTCTTCTACCAAAGAAATTGCTATAAAGAATGACCATATGCGGGAGTATCGGAATTGGCAGTTGTCTTGAATTAGACGCTGGATTTAGGTTCCAATACATTAACACCTGTGTATGTTAAATGCGGGAGTGGCGGAATTGGTAGACGCGCTGGATTTAGGTTCCAGTATCTTAGGATGTGAGAGTTCAAGTCTCTCCTTCCGCACCATGTTCTTATCTAGAACTAAAACTATTCCAAATTTAGCGTTGGGATATCGCCAAGCGGTAAGGCACCAGGTTTTGATCCTGGCATTCCCAGGTTCAAATCCTGGTATCCCAGCCAATTTCTATATTATCCTGTACTCTTCCTCATTAGCATATTTGTGTATAAACTCATTAATGTTTACTGGCTTGCTAAAATAATACCCTTGCAAATAATCACAATCCATTAGCGTTAATGTTTGTTTAAGATCGTTATCTTCTATTCCCTCTGCCACCACTTTACAATTAAGTCGTGTCGCTAAAAACAATGTCGATTCAACAATCGCGTAATCTGCTATTTGAGTCAGCATGTCTTTTATAAATGATTGATCTATTTTTATTTGGCTTATTGGTAATTCTCGCAGTAATACCAAAGAAGAAAAGCCAGTACCAAAATCATCTACACTAAATTCAAACCCTCTGCTATTTAGTTTTTGCATCATTGTGCGGGCGGCTTCTAGGTTTGTCATCATGGCGCATTCGGTTATTTCAAAAATAATTGCGTCGCTTAACGTTGGGTCATGCTTTACTAGTTCTTCAACAAACTCATAAAATTCCGGGCTTTCTAAATCTTTAGTAGAAAGGTTTACATGCAACGAACCTATAAACCCAGCTGCTTTTAACACCTTTAAGTGCTTTATTGTTTCTAGTAGCACCCATTTAGAAATATTTAATATCAACCCACTTTGCTCAGCAATGCCAATAAACACCTCTGGGCTAATAAAAGAGCCATCACTTTGCGGCCAGCGTATTAACGCCTCTGCACCATGGACTTCATCGGCTCTGGCATCAAAAATAGGCTGTAAATAAAGCTCAAATTCGTGGTTTTTAATAGCCTGCTTAATACGTGAGGTCATATTTGAAAGCTCATTTGCTCGGGTGCTCAGCGCCTCAAAGTAATGTACATACAGTTGCTGTGTGTCTTTAGCCTCATGCAGTGCTAAGTCTGCTTGCTTTAATAGCTCATTAGCGTGCGACGAGTGATTCGCAAAGGTTGTTATTCCCACAGTCACGTGTACACGTAAGCTATGCTCGTAAATATGAAATGGGTGTTTAGTTGATTTTTTTATTGCTTCAATACATAAATTAATTGCCTCATTGGCTGAGTTATCAACAATAAGTGCAAATTCATCGCCGCCTAAACGGTACAGCTTGGCTATTCCCACAATATTATGGCTGAGTGTTTTTGAAAAAATGCTTAACAGCATATCCCCTACTTTATTGCCGTATGAGTCATTAATCGATTTAAAGCGGTTTAAATCTATAAGCATTAAATAAAACGAAGGCTCGTATTTAACTTGTTTGTTAAGCACCTGAAAAAACTTTTTTCGATTAGGGAGGCCAGTTAAGCTGTCGTTTTCGGCAAGGGTTCGTTGACGTTTTGCAAAGCGGTCTATTTTTAAAATACTTTTATAACTAAGCTGAATAACTAAATAAACAAAAGCGCCCCCGCCAAATAAAATTAGCGATACGCTCATAGCAATAAATCCGGCTATATCGTTATTTACAAAATAATAAAGTACATACCAATAGCCCACTATAAAGCTAAAAATAAGCGCCAGTAGCAAAATCCACGAAACACGGTTAGTTTTTTTACAAATTTTTATTGTTGGCACAATGCTCAGCGTTAGTAGCAAAGCGCCGACAATGAGTATAAAAATAAAAAAAATATCCACAAACACACAACTTTTAATTGGTTAGTAGTTTGAGTATGGCAAAAAAACGCAATAACGGAATAAATTAATAGTGACAACTATGCAGGTGCCCAAGTGGCATAAGAAAGGGAGTGACTGGCTGTGCATTTATTAATTTAGCCAATCACTTAAGTAGATTTAATTAAGCTCCCCACTAATGGCGTATTTTAATACCCAGTTTTTTAAAGGACCGGTATTGTTAGCCATTTTTAAAAACTGGCTGCGTGCCCATTTTAGTGGCGTAATTTGGTTAGAAAAACCAAAGTAACACGCATCCATCATGCTCATCATTAATAGGTTGGCTTTACGGCGGCTTCGCTCGTATTCTTTTAGTTTTAGCGGACAACCAATATCATCAGCGTCTTCAAGCGCCTGTGCGAGTGCTACCACATCTTGAAAGCCTAAATTAACGCCCTGCCCAGCCAGTGGATTAATTGTATGAGCCGCATCGCCCACTAACACCAAACGCCCATTAGAGTAATTATTTGCATGCTGACGGGTAAGCGGAAATACCGCATGGCTTTGCACCTCAAAATCCCCTGCAAGAAGTGGAAACTTATTTAAAACATGCGCTTTAATTTGCTCAGCCGTAAACCCTTTAAAGTTTTGTAAGGTATTGGCGCTGTCGTACCAAATTAAATTAGCGTATGGCGCCTGCATAGGTAAAAAGGCTAACGGGCCTGTAGGGGTAAATTGTTGCCATGTTTTTACTTGCTGCGGCGCATCTAGCTTTATTAGTACGCCCATGCAGTGCTGCTGATACTGCCACCCTGTTACACCAATATTTGCCTTTGCACGTAGCTGCGATTGCCCGCCATCGGCTGCAATAACTAAATCAGCAGTGTAACGGGTATCACCATAAATGAGGGTGATTGACGTTGTGTCTTGCTCAATAGCACTTAAAGGGGCTGATTGTTCAATAACCTCAATATTATAATGTGCAAACTGCTGCCAAAGGGTTGCTTGTATTAAATTGTTTTCAATTAAATGACCTAAGTGCGAAGTATTAATATCGGCGCAATCAAATAATAGGTTGTCGCCACCGCGCTCAAATGCTTCTAACTGCGTGTAAGGTGCTAATCGATTTTGCCTTAAAATAGGCATAGCCCCTAGCTCGTCCAGCAGGTTTTCTGAAAAACGGTTAATAGCCGATACCCGTATATCTACCTGATCACTTGCTAAAATGGCGTCGGCGTTAATCAGTTTTTTTTCTATTATTTGTACTGATTTTCCTTGCTGTGCAAGCTTTATGGCCATGGCCGCACCGACCATCCCAGCGCCTACAACAATCACTTTGTTTTGAGTCATGTTTTTCATCATTTGGTTAATACGTGAAACTGTTTTGATTGTACCGTAACTCGCCGCATTAGTGCGAGAGTATATAACTATCACGCTATTAAACTGCCTGTGTATTGATTTGAGATCACAAACATGAAAACTATACTTGGATCTGGGCGGGTATCCAGCTAAAATACGCGTCCTTTAAGTGAGCAACCTTGCTCCTTAATCCCGTTTTAAGCACATTTTTGTGCCACTACCGAATTGAACACGAGGCTATATTTCAATGAGCAAAAAGCTGCATATCAAAACTTGGGGTTGTCAGATGAACGAGTACGACTCTCAGAAGATGGCTGATCTTTTAGATGCAACCAACGGCTACCAGCTAACGGAAGAAGCAGCAGACGCCGACGTTATTTTACTTAACACCTGTTCAATTCGTGAAAAAGCGCAAGAAAAAGTATTTCACCAATTAGGTCGCTGGAAGTTATTAAAAGACGACAAGCCAGATTTAATTATTGGTGTAGGTGGTTGTGTTGCATCACAAGAAGGTGACTCTATTCGCCAGCGCGCACCGTTTGTTGATGTTATTTTTGGCCCACAAACATTGCACCGTTTACCAGAAATGATTAAACAAGTGCAAGGCGACAAAGGCTCATCGGTGGTTGATATTTCGTTCCCAGAAATTGAAAAATTTGACCGTTTACCAGAGCCAAAAGCAGAAGGCCCGTCTGCATTTGTATCAATAATGGAAGGTTGTTCTAAGTACTGTACTTTTTGTGTTGTACCTTATACCCGTGGTGAAGAAGTTAGCCGCCCATTAGATGACGTATTATTAGAAGTTGCGCAACTTGCTGAGCAAGGCGTACGTGAAGTAAATCTGCTTGGTCAAAACGTAAACGCATACCGCGGTGAAACACACGATGGCGAAATTTGTTACTTCTCAGATTTAATCCGTTACGTAGCAGCGATTGATGGCATTGATCGTATTCGTTACACCACTTCGCACCCGGTAGAGTTTACGCCAGATATTATTGATGCGTACGCTGATGTACCAGAGCTTGTTGATCACTTACACCTACCTGTGCAAAGTGGTTCAGACCGTATTCTTAATTTAATGAAACGCGGCCATACAGCGCTTGAGTACAAATCAACAATACGTAAGCTGCGCAAAATTCGCCCTAACTTAAGCATGTCTTCAGACTTCATTATTGGTTTCCCAGGTGAAAGCAAAACAGACTTTGAAGCCACAATGAACCTAATTAACGACATTGGCTTTGATATGAGCTTTAGCTTTATTTACAGTGCGCGTCCAGGTACGCCTGCCGCCGACTTACCTGATGACGTATCAGAGCAAGAGAAAAAAGAGCGCTTATACCTATTACAAAACCGTATTACACAAATGGCACAACAAATTAGCCGCCAAATGTTTGATACAGAGCAACGTATTTTAGTTGAGGGGCCTTCTAAAAAGAACCCAATGGAATTACGTGGCCGCACCGAAAACAACCGTGTAGTTAACTTTGTTGGCCCACACACAGTGATCGGCCAGTTTGTTGATGTACGTATTACCGAAGCGTTACCAAACTCTTTACGTGGCGATTTAATTCGTACAGAATCAGAAATGAACTTACGTCGTGATATTTCTCCTTCAGCTATTTTAACAAAAGCTGCAAGCGTTGAGCCAAAAATCGATACAACCAACGAAATTGGCGTAGCTACTTTCGTACCGTAGTTGTATAAATTCATTGCGCCAGTAACCCTTACTGGCGCACCCGAATAGGAAGTAATTTTGAGTAATCAGTTAAAAAAATTAGAGATTTATTTAGAACCTGCCGACAACAAACGCCTTTCTTCTTTATGTGGCCCGTTTGACGAAAACATCAAACAAATTGAACGCCGCCTAGGTGTTGAAATAATCCACCGCGACAACTTTTTTAAAGTAACAGGTAAACTGCACTCAAGTGCCGCGGCCGTAGACATTTTAAAAAACCTTTATGTTGATACTCAACCTGTTCGTGGCGAAATTGGTGAAATAGAGCCCGACAACGTACATTTAGCCATTACCGAATCAAAAGCCCTAGAACAAGAAGTCCCGCAAAGTGCGTACGGCAAAGAAATGTTTATTAAAACCCGCCGTGGCGTAATTAAACCGCGTAACGACAACCAAGGTTTGTATGTTGCTAATATTTTGCATCACGACATTACCTTTGGTATTGGCCCTGCCGGTACAGGTAAAACCTACCTTGCTGTTGCAGCCGCAGTAGATGCCTTAGAGCGCCAAGAAATTCGCCGTATATTACTTACCCGCCCAGCGGTAGAAGCCGGCGAAAAACTGGGTTTTTTACCAGGTGATTTAAGCCAAAAGGTAGACCCATACCTGCGCCCTCTTTACGACGCGCTATTTGAAATGCTTGGCTTTGAAAAAGTAGAAAAACTTATTGAAAAACACATTATTGAAATTGCCCCACTTGCTTACATGCGTGGCCGTACACTAAATGATGCGTTTATTATTTTAGATGAAAGCCAAAATACCACCGCCGAGCAAATGAAAATGTTTTTAACCCGTATAGGCTTTAACTCTAAAGCAGTAATAACGGGCGATATAACACAAGTTGATTTACCACGCGGTGCGCGCTCAGGCCTTCGTCATGCAATAGAAGTACTTAGCGATGTTGAAGAAATTAGCTTTAACTTTTTCCAATCGCACGACATTGTTCGCCACCCTGTTGTTGGCCGTATTGTCGAAGCCTACGAGCGCAATGACGAAAGCGAGCGACTAAAGCGTATAGAAAAACAAAAAGCCAAAGAGCAACTTGCCGCTCAACAGCCGCCTTCTACTAAAGAGTAATACCGTGAGCACCGAATTAGATTTACAAATAGCGTGTGAGTTTGACAACCTCCCAAGCGAAGAACAATTTGCACTGTGGGCCGATAAAGCCCTGAGCAAGTTTCGTGATGAATCTGAGCTGAGCATCGTTATAAGCGATGAAGCCCAATCACAACAATTAAACAACGACTACCGTGGTAAAAATAAACCAACCAACGTGTTGTCGTTCGAATTTGAAGCACCGCCAGGCATTGATTTGCCATTAGTAGGTGATTTAATAATTTGCCCAGCCATTGTATTGGCCGAGGCAATCGAGCAAGAAAAGTCATTTCATGACCACTTTGCCCATATGGTTATTCATGGATGCTTGCATTTACTTGGATTTGACCATATAAAGAGTGAAGACGCTTTTGAGATGGAAAGCATAGAAAAGCAATTACTTGCAGAGCTAAACATAGCTGACCCATACCGGGACGAAATTTAATTTAACGGAGCATTTAGACGCAATGAGCGACGATAACTCGCAATCTAGCCAGGGTTCTTCTGGCAAAACGTGGATGGGCCGCATAGCCCAAATGTTGCAAGGGGAACCCCAGAATAGAGAAGAGCTGGTTGAAGTAATTGCCGACGCGCAAGAGCGTGACGTAATCGACCCAGAAACCAAAGAAATGATTGAAGGTGTGCTTGGTGTATCCAAGCTTAAAGTGCGCGATATAATGATCCCGCGCTCACAAATGGTCACACTTGAGGTCGACAGCCCCCTTGAAGATTTGATCCCCATGATGGTCGACTCCACCCACTCGCGTTTTCCGGTGGTGTGTGAAGACAAAGATCACGTTGAAGGTATTTTGCTCGCAAAAGACTTGCTGCCGCTTATTTTAAATAAAGATGAGCACCTACCCTCACTGCGCGAATATTTACGCCCAGCCATGGTAGTGCCAGAAAGCAAGCGCGTAGACACCCTACTAAATGAATTTCGTCAGCAACGCTACCACATGGCTATTGTCATTGACGAATACGGCGGTGTATCGGGCCTTGTCACCATTGAAGATATTCTTGAAATAATTGTCGGCGAAATCGAAGATGAACACGACGAAGAAGAAGATCAACAAGATATTCGCCAACTTGCTAAGCATGTATACGTAGTACAAGCACTCACCCCTGTAGATGACTTTAACGAGTACTTTAAAACAGGTTACAGCACAGATGAAGCCGATACCATTGGTGGCACGGTACTACACGCATTTGGCCATATGCCAAGTCGCGGCGAAACAATTGAAATAGACGACTATCAGTTTAAAGTAACTAATTCTGATAACCGTCGTATTTTACAACTGCAAGTCACCGTTCCTAAGGTTGATGAAAACGACAGTGAAGAAACTACTAACTAAACTCACCCTGTTAGTAAAAGATAAAAAAGCATGGCTCGCACTGGTTGCGGGCCTTATTTTAACTTTTGGCTACGCCCCTTACCAAATTTGGCCCATCGCATTTTTTAGCATTGCCGCCATTATTTTTTGTATTAACCCAAACAACACAGGCAAAGCGCACGCAAAAAGCGCTGCTAAATATGGCTTTATATTTGGCTTAGGTTGGTTTGGCGCGGGTATTAGCTGGGTGCATGTATCTATTGCCACCTTTGGCGGCATGCCGCTTATAGCATCGCTCTCGTTAATGGCTTTACTGTGCTCATATTTAGCCCTGTTTCCAGCACTCGCGTTTTGGGCTGCAACTCGCTTTGCAAGTGGCCCTAAAAGCATGGGGGCACTTCTAATTGCCAGCATAGCCATTAGTGAATACTTACGTGGACACTTACTGACCGGCTTTCCATGGCTAAGTTTTGGCTATACACAAACAGATGGCCCGCTTAGGCTACTTGCCCCTTATATTGGCGAATTTGGCTTAACGCTTACCTGTGTTGGCATTGGTTTTGCCCTTTACAGGCTCACCCAAAAAGATTTTAAAACCCCATTAATAAGCGCAGCCGCTTTAGCGTTACTTGTTATTGGCGCATTAAATACCGGTAATAATCACTACTCAGGTAAAGAAATGTCGACCTTATTGGTACAAGGTAATATTAAACAACACCTGCGCTTTGAACCCAGTGAGTTTTGGACCACCATGAGCAAGTACCAAGACCTAACACGCCCACATTGGGATGCCGACCTAGTGGTATGGCCCGAAGCCGCCGTGCCCGAAATAGAAGCCCTTGCCGACACGTACTTAGCCAATTTAGACAGCGCGGCCTCGTTTAATAAAACCGCGTTAGTTACCGGTATTGTTGACTACCAGCTCGACACCAAAACCATTTACAACACCCTTATTGTGGTAGGTAATAAAGAGCACAACGACGAGCACGGCCATTATCGCTACCTAGACAAAAACCGCTACCGTAAGCACCAGTTGTTACCTATCGGCGAATTTGTACCATTTCAGGATATATTGCGCCCTATAGCGCCATTGTTTGATTTACCTATGTCATCGTTTACCCGTGGCGATAGAGTGCAAAACAACTTACGCGCCAATGGCTTTAACCTGCTACCTGCCATTTGCTACGAAATAGTATTTGCCGATTTAGTACGCGGTAATTACCAAAGCGACTCTGACTTACTGTTTACCGTAAGTAACGACGCGTGGTTTGGCGACTCCATTGGGCCATTACAACACATGCAAATAGCCCGCATGCGCGCATTAGAGTTACAACGCCCGCTGGTACGTGTTACCAACAATGGCGTAAGCGCCGTATACGACCCAATAAGCCACACTCAACAAACCATGCCACAGTTTGAAGCCGCGACCATGAAAGCCGATATAAAGCTTATACAAGGCGACAGCGTGTACAGCCAATACGGAAACATCTTTGTGTGGGGGGTTGTGTTGCTGCTGGGAGTTGGTGGGTTTGCCGGTAGATTTAGAAAGTGAATTAAGCTGATAGCTTACAATAATTAACTATCAGCTATTTATACACTCAATATAAGCAGTTTTTATAACTTTAGTGAAGCTATGGTTTTATCAACCACTATATGTAATTCCGCTTTAGTGTGATTATATTCAACTAAATCTAAGCCATCCCAAATATTAAACCTATTTTGGATATATTTTTTATAGTATAGGTTATCAGCTAGCCTTTCTTCTAATAGTTCTAGTTCACGGCTTCTATAAGTGGAGTATTTCAGCTTCTTTGAAATAAAGAATAATACGTCCTGCAATGCCTCTATCAAAGTTTTTACTTCATCATAGCTAATTAAGTAATTAATACTTAAGTGGGCTCCAGCTTCCATTGCTCGCATGTGTTGAGCCTTATATTCAGACCAAATATTACTTAACTCTTCTATTAATCTCTGGTTCTCAATAGCAATATCTTCTAATTCACATTCTTCTAAATGATTAGAAAAAACACCTGTTTTACTATCTTTAAAGCCAGATGTAATAGAATGATAATTTGATGAAATCATCACGAAATTGCTACCTAAAAACCCCTTAACTTTAGGTAGTGAGTTTGTAATTATGCCTACTCTTTCATTTAAACCTCTTTGCCGTAAATATTCATGCCTAGCGTAAATAAGGGCTATTAAAGCTATAACACCACCCAAAAAACTTCCGAAGTTTGCGAACTTTTGTCCTAATCCATAATCACCAAAGAAAATGGTAATAGTACCTACAATAAGAAAAATAATAGCAACTATATAAATGTAAAATTCCCAGTACGGAGATTTCAAATCATCCATATATTTATCTAATTTCTTAAACATTGATGAACTCCCCTTGCTTTTTTAATTACGTACCAAGCCTAACTAGCTGCTTCGTACAGAAGGTTTCTTAGTCCATAATACCAACTAAGCGCAGCGACTGTGCCATGAGTTTCACCTTTAAAGTAACGTTGATTAATAATTAGATTATTGCTTGGGTGCGCTTTTAACTTTTTAGCAAACGCTACACCCCATTGATAATTTGCTTTACCAATTTCGCCAAACGCTTCGTCATTATTTGCAAAGGTAAAATATACATTGCCATTAAGCGGCTTATTTATAAGTTGTTTCTCATCAAAATAACGGTTTAGGTAGTTATTATCCCACAGGTAGGTTGCATCAATTATTAAGTAATCTGTAAATAGCGCATGGTTGCTAAGCAATACATAGCTGGCAAACAAGCCACCGAAGGACTCACCTATTAATACGCGTTTAGTTGATGTTCGGTAATTTTTATTAATGAGTGGGATAAGTTCTTTTTCAAAAAAGGCACTGTAATTTGCGGCGTTGCCAATATTTTCAAACTTTTCAAGAAGCTCACCGTTAAATGTCCAATCAACATTGGTTGGGGTAAAATCCCGCTCTCTTATCGCATTTTGACTATTAGGAATGGCTACTATAATTGCTTGTTGTATTTGCTTCTCAAGCCGCTGAGTACTAAGTGCCTCGACTAGCCCAGCGACAGCTTTTAGGTGTGTTTGGTCACCATCGAGCAAGTAAATAACTGGGTATACTTGATTGGGATTTTCATTGTAGCTTGGCGGTAAATAAACGCTAAAACTGCGTTGTTCATTTAAAATAACAGACTGAAGCTGATAGGTTTTGGCTAAAGTAATAGGCTCTGAGGCATTTACATTTATTGTAAAAAATAAATATAAAAATATTATTGATAAGACTTTCATACATATCCTTGTATTAAATTAATAGCAAACCAAGAAGAAGCGCCCTTCTTTCAACAATCAAAACACCGCTTTTATTGCTAAGCTATTCCTTAGTTCTTGAGGCTAACTTTTTATATATTGCATCTTTATCGCGTTTACCAATTGCGAGTACATACACCACAACTTCGTCATCAATAACTTCGTAAGCAAGGCGATACCCTGCCGTACGCAATTTTATTTTATAAACATTATCAAAGCCGCGTAATTTAGAGGCTGGGACATGCGGATTATCTAAGCGCTCAGCAAGTTTCTTTTTAAACTGGCTTTTAAGTGGTGGCGCAAGTTTTTCCCACTCTTTTAAGGCTGCTGGTAAAAACTTTAACTTATAAGTCATCTATACTAACTTCAACCGCTTGAGATAAATCGCCTCTGCGGCTCTCAACAACTTTAGTTAGTTCATAATCATCCAATTGTTCCATAAGTTGCTCATACATTTGTGCAGGCACCAAGTAAGCTGCAGGCTTATTATGATTTAATATGGCTATTGCAGCGCCATCAGCTTCATTTAAAAGCGCGGTTGGGTTTTTTTTAAGTTCTGAAATACTTGCCGAACAATCAGCTAAAACCTGTCTCATATAACACCTATAAAGAACTAAATTAAGACCTTATTTTAGCCCTTTTTTTATCTAAAGCTATATATTTTATAATTGCTTATTTTCTAAGTAGTTTTTAAATTCTCTTCTACCGTTTGAGCATTTACAACTTGATTCACACTGCCTTGTATAACCACCGTGGCTGATATTTTATCTTGAATAGCTTGCCTGTTTGGGTCCCAGTACACTTGTAAAAAGCCTAATAAACCCGTGGCGAAACCTGCGCCGTACCCGCCGTATCTGCCAAAACAATCAAGCATACCTAGTGGCTCGCCATTTAGTGAAACCACCCGAATATTACATACTTTTTTACCTGGAGTTTGTCCGCGCCATAATAACGAGAACAACGTAAAGTATACGGCCGCCCAACCAAAACCAAGCCCTAGGTCTTGAATAATGCCTTTACCCCATTGCAAAATGCTGGTAACAGGTTTGGTTTGCTCGCTTTTAGTTTCAGCTTTTTCTGTGATATTGCTTTTATGAGTTACTTCGCCCGAAATGCTTTCTAGCTCTGTCTCATTATTTTTAAAATCATCTGCCGCAACGGGCTCATCATCAGATATGGCCATTAAGTGCAATAATGTGCGCGTAACTTCAATCCCTCCTACGTTTTGCATTTCAGCAAGCGCTGGTAATTGGCCAACTAAATTAGCTCGAGCAACGCTTTGGCAAGCACCATCGCAGTTTTTATCGTCGTCTGTTTGCGTTAAATAGGTGCGTATTATTGATTTGTCATGCTCGCTTAGTTCATCGTTTTGCTGTGTTTTTTCTATTTGAGGTGTTTGTATAGCGGTATCGCCTTCAAAAAAATCAATCGCTAACGAGAGTACGGTTAATGAACTTACAAATAAAAAGCTCGCGGCAAAAAGCTTTAAGGCTCTGCGCCAAAACGACGACATTTTTGGAAGATATTGCTGCGCAGTGCCTTTATAAAAAGCCATGGCAGCCACAAAGGCAATTAAAGTGGCGCTTAGCTTAGCGGCCATAAATATTAAAGTAACATCAATAGTCATCGCCATTGCACGTTTAATTGGGCTCGCTAATGGAATACCTAATAACGCTTGGTCAATTTTAAAGGCATACGGGGTGATCACGTCTTTGGTTTCAGAGTCTGATAACGCGAGTTGCTCTATCTCTTTGGTTTTCATTTTTATTTTTATGTTTTTAAAATGGGTAAGCTATTTAACTTACGCGCTTTTTATTTTTATATCAATCCGCTTAATTAAGTGATCTATTTTGAGAATTGGTATTAGCTCAAGTTAAAAGTATTGATTTACCAGCATAAAAAAGGGCTACATACATGCAGCCCTTAAAATACTTTATTTATAAATAATTAAGCGGTTGGGTAATCGGTATAGCCTTGCTCTGCACCACCAAATAAGGTGTCGGGGTTGTGGCTATTTAGCGGTTTACCTTGCTCTAAACGTGCTGGTAAATCTGGGTTAGACACAAACGGGCGACCAAAGCCAATCATGTCGGCCCAGCCTTGTGCTAGGGCTTCATCGGCACGTTCTTTAGTGTACTTACCTGCATAAATTAATACGCCGCTGTACGCTTTACGAATAGCCTGTTTAAATTCAACGCTCATTAAAGGGGCATCATCCCAGTCGGCTTCAGCAATGTGCATGTAGCCCACGCCAGCGTTGTTTAGTGCTTGAGCAACGGCTAAATATGTTTGCTCTGGGTTATCATCAACCGTGCCGTTAAGCGTGGTAAGTGGCGCAAGTCTTACACCTACTTTTTGACTACCAATTTCATCGCTTACTGCATTGACTACTTCAACTAAAAAACGCAAACGATTTTGCACACTGTCGCCATATTCATCAGTACGGGCATTTGATTGCGAGTCTAAAAATTGGTTAATTAAATACCCGTTAGCGGCGTGTAGCTCTAGGCCATCAAAGCCTGCGTCTACTGCATTTTTAGCCGCTTGGCGAAATTCGCCTAGTACATTTTCAATATCTTGCTTGCTCATTTCACGCGGTAACTGAGTCTCAACAAAGCCAGGTTCGCCGTTTGTATCTACAAATACTTTTACATCTTTTGCAGCAATGGCCGATGCCGATATAGGCTGCACACCGCCTGTGTTATCGCTGTGAGTTACGCGCCCTACATGCCAAAGCTGCGCAAACATAACGCCACCAGCATCGTGCACTTTGTTGGTCACCGTGCGCCAACCTGCTACTTGCTCGTTTTTATAAATACCTGGTGTCCAGGCATAGCCTTTACCCAGCTCACTTATTTGTGTGCCTTCGCTTACTATTAACCCAGCACTTGCTCGCTGCGCATAATAAGTGGCCATTAAATCATTGGCAATGTCGCCAGGCTGCGTTGAGCGCGAGCGAGTCATTGGTGGCATAACAATACGGTTTTTTAAAGTTTTACCTGCAAGTTCTATGGGTGAGAAAAGTAACGTCATAATGCCTCCTAAGTTTGATGGCGCTCATAATAGCGCAGCTATATAAATTCAAAAATAGCAAAAAACACAAAATAGCTTTGTTGTATTTGCAAAAGTGTCTACTTATTATTCTGCTGAGCATTACATACAAACCATTTAAAAAGTCATGCTAGTGCTAGAAAACTCAATTGATACAATATAACATACCAACAAATACCTATTAGTAAGTAAAATTAAATGATCAATAAACTGCCCGTCACAGTGTTATCAGGCTTTTTAGGCGCTGGTAAAACAACCGTACTTAGCCATATTCTTAATAACCGACTAGGAAAAAAAGTGGCTGTTATAGTCAACGATATGAGCGAGATAAACATAGATGCAGCCACAATTAAAAACGATGTATCGCTCAATCACAGCAACGAAAAACTCGTCGAAATGAGCAACGGCTGTATTTGCTGCACACTACGAGAAGATTTACTTGTTGAAGTGGGTAAACTTGCCAAAGATGGCCGTTTTGATTATCTCGTCATTGAATCAACAGGCACTTCAGAACCTCTACCTGTTGCCGAAACATTTACCTTTGCCGACGAAAACGGTATTTCTCTTGGTGATGTTGCCACCCTCGATACCATGGTAACCGTGGTTGATGCGGTTAACTTTTTAACCGACTACGAACAAGCAAACGATTTACAAGATACTGGCGAATCGTTAGGAGAAGACGACGAGCGAAGCGTGGCTGACCTACTTGTTGATCAAGTTGAATTTGCCGACGTTATTTTAATTAGCAAAACTGATTTAGTCACCAATGAACAGCTCAATAAGCTTATTGCCATTTTAAATACGCTTAATACTCAAGCTAAAATGATTCCTATATCAAACGGCAATATTAATATTAACGAAGTGCTCAACACGGGCTTATTTAATTTTGCACGCGCCCAACAAGCGCCGGGTTGGCTTAAAGAAATGCGTGGTGAACACATTCCCGAAACCGAAGAGTATGGTATTAGTAGCTTTAATTATACGGCGCGCCGCCCATTTAACCCTGAAAAGTTTTATCACTTTTTGCACAACACCGAGCAATTTTGCAAGCTCATTCGCTCTAAAGGGTATTTTTGGCTCGCAACGCGCCCTTTATTTTGCGCGCAGTGGAGCCAAGCCGGCGGTATAGCTCATTACGGGTTTGCTGGCATGTTTTATAAAGCAATTCCTAAAAAAGACTGGCCCACAGAGCCCGAGCTACTTGCTGATATAAACAGTAAATGGGTAGAGCCCTTTGGTGATATGCGTCAAGAACTTGTATTTATTGGTCAGTCGTTAAATAAACAAGCCATGATTGAGGCGCTTGATGATTGCCTACTGCCAGAAGAAGCCGTGCTTAAAGGTAAAGATTTTTGGAAAACCTATAACGACCCGTTTCCTATTTGGGAGGAAGTGTAATGAATGCCCTAGCTCCAATAACGGCGCAAATAAAACCCACTGAGCAACTCCACCGAAGAGCAGCTAAAGAACGTAACGCCAATGTATTGCCACACATTTATGACCAAAGCACTAACATCGTTATTTGGCAAAGAGACCTTGAACAAGTATTAACAAATGCCGTTAAAACACTCATTAGCACTAATGCCATAAAACCACTTGAGCTTGCGGTATCACCCGATGATGCGTTTGATAAGTTAGTTACTGCACTTAAACCAGATGATAATAACCGCGATGAAACTGATGCGCTGTGTGAAGACATAGCATTATTAGTTGAAATGTTTTGCTGCCTGTTTGATTTAAAACGCGCCGGTTTAAGGCTAAAAATATTAGATAAACCTATGTGCCCGCGTTTTCATGTAGACAAAATTCCGTGCCGATTAGTGACTACTTACCAAGGCGTTGCAACGCAGTGGTTAAATCACAGCGATGTAGACCGCTCAAAGCTAGGAACTGGTAATTTAGGTAAGCCCGATGAAGAGTCTGGCTTATTTAAAAGCCTAAATAATATTAATCAGCTAAATCAGGGGGATGTTGCCCTGCTTAAAGGTGAGTACTGGGATGAAAACGAAGGCGCAGGGCTTGTGCACCGCTCTCCACCTGTAGCTGAAAACGAACAACGCTTGTTGCTCACCCTCGATTTTATTTAAAATTTGTTGTGGTGATAAACGCTGCACTAATGGACGTTTATCACCCTCGCGATTACTTCGTACAACCCTTGTGTATTTACCGGTTTAGATACAAAATCATCCATGCCTACACTTAAACAGCGCTGCTTATCATCTTCATAGGCGTTTGCGGTAATAGCAACAATGGGCACATGTGCCTTTGTGTTTACCTCGTTAGCCCGTATTGTTTGGGTGCACTCGTAGCCATCCATATTAGGCATTTGGCAATCCATTAAAATTAAATCAAAGCGATTACCTTCAAGTACTTTTAGCGCTTCTATGCCATCGGTTGCCATCACTAAGTTTACCTTTGTAGGCTCTAGCATTTTTGCAATTACTTGGCGGTTAATGGGGTTATCTTCAACCAGTAAAAGTGTTTTATCGCTTAAATTAGGCAACGACTTCGCCTGTTTAACGGGCTCTGGTTTGTTGGACTGTGCTTTAGGTGCACTTACGTAAAATTTAAGTACGCTGCCTTTGCCTGGTTCGCTGTTGAGGGTAATTTCACCCTGCATTTTTTTAATTAACCCTTGGCTAATTGCTAAACCTAAGCCTGTGCCACCATACTTACGTGCCACACCTACATCTGCTTGTGTAAACTCACTAAATAACAACGACTGCTGATCTTTTTCAATACCAATGCCGCTATCGGCTACGCTTATTAAAAGTTGCTCGTTTTCGTAATCAAACGATAAACGCACAAAACCACGCTCGGTAAACTTATACGCATTAGATAGCAAGTTAATAATGACTTGGTTTAAACGTAGGTCGTCTACTTTTACGCAATCTGGCAGCCTGTCGCTTTGACTAACAATAAACTCGACATGATCAGAACTTACAATGGGAGAAAACAACGACTTTATATTGGCAATAAACGGCGCAAGGTTAGTCGCCCGAGGGCTAATTTCCATGGCGTTAGCTTCTATTTTAGAAAAATCTAAAATATCGTTTAAAATTTTCAGTAAATTTTGTGCGCTTTTTTGCTGCGTATTTAATAGCTCTCGCTGCTCATCGGTTAATGAATCATCGCGCAATAAAACCTCTCCCATGCCTAAAATACCGTTCATAGGGGTGCGTAGCTCGTGGCTCATATTGGCTAAAAATTGCGACTTAGCAACATTGGCTAAATTAGCCCTATTTACCGCTTTTTTAAGCTCGGTGGTTTGTTCTGCTACTTTGCCCTCTAGCTGCTGATTAAATTCGCTCAGCTGGGTATTTAACCCTTGGTTTCTGATATTAGAGGCTTGTAGGTTTTCTATTGAACGCTGAAGCGCATTAGCTAGTAATTCAAATTGCTGTTGTAGCTGCAATACTTCATGCCAGCTTGAGTCTGTATTAAACTTATGTGTTTTGGTTTTGCCAAAGCTTTGCATTAGTGTAGTTAAGCTAGTGATTGGCTGCACTAATAAATTAGCAAGTTGGTGTATAAAAATAACCACCATAAGCATCAATATCGCACTTAACAAAATAGTGGGTAGCCAAGCTTTTGCCACCGACATACTTAAATGCTTACGATTATAAAAGGTAATAACTTGCCAGTGATTTTGTGGATCAATGTACCTAGAGCTGTGGTACACCTCGTTTTTAGTTGAACGAAATAGGTTTTTATCACCTAAATTACTGGTATTAAAGCCCTCCCCGTTAAAATGGCTCAGTATTTTAAATTCATCAAGGGAGCTAAATACCACTTTTTGCTGCGCATCTAGCACCACTAAATCGCCCGTGTACTCAAATAAGTTAGGTATAAACCGCTCTAAGCGGTCTAACTTTAACGAGCCCTCTACCACACCATAAAACGTATTGTCACGGTATATAGGTGCCGACAGCGCCACAATGGCCTCGTTACCTAGGCCGCGACCTTGAAACACACCACTGGTATAACCCAGAGGGAACTGCTGAGCTTGGGTAAAGTATGCTCTGTCTTTAACACTACGCTGCGCAAGGCTAAGCCCCTCTATTAAATCGCTGGGCGAGCTTAGCTCTACAAAGCCATCTGGGTTTGCATACAAGCTGGTGGTAAAGCCTGGAAATAACGACATTAGTCGTTTGAGCTGCACATCGCTTGCAGTGCCCGCACTTATTGCGTCGCTACTCATAACAATGGCGTTTTTATGAAATGCTAAATAATCATTTAATTGCGTGCTAATAGACTCGGCTTTTTCTTTTAGTTGAGCGTTTACTTCATACTCTAAGCGCGCATGATGATCGTTTACTAAAATTACACTGGTTAGCAATACCACTAAAATAATAATGACACTAACCACATAGCTTAAAATTTTTGCCAGTGGCCTCCCCTGATACGCACGGCTGGCGTAAGGTACAAATACACTAACTAAATCAACCACCGCCAAGCTTATTAGCGCGTTAATTAAGTACTTTGATATCGCTACTATTAGCGTTAACCAGGCCAAGCCAATAACAAATTGGCCTATAACCCATACGAAGGGTAAACCAATACATAGCCAAAATACGCTACCCAGAGGAAGAATAGGTTTAGAGCGGCGTAAGCAAAAAGCATAAAGCCAACAAAGCTCGAGTAAATACACAATACTCGGCCAACAATGGCCCCATCTATAAAGTAAAAAACCAGAAACAATGGCAAGGCTTAGGCACGCGTAACGCAGCCCAGTAAATACTAAGCTGCATAAAACAAACAATTGCCCAAACAAAAATTCGGAGCTGTCGAAAAAATACAATGGCGAGAGATTTACTAACCCGCCTAATAACCCTAATAAAACAGCGAGTGTCCACTTACTTCTTTGCGGCATTAATCAACCTTGGGGCACTTTGTTAACATTTTACATGTCAAAATTAATGTAATTTTTACATTATTACGTACAAGGCAAGGGTTGTCTAGCAGCAATAAAACAGGAACAGATAAACATTACCCCCTGTCAAAAAGCGTGTTATGTGTTTTTACACTTACTCTTTTTATGACTGCCACTTAAATTTAACTTAATATCCTTAAGCATAGGCTTAGCATTTGCGATTGCTAAATAGGCATTAGCTAACGCTTCTGGAGCTGCGCAATAATCTACAATAAGTATTACTGTTGAAACATTGAGTGACTGTAATTTATTGCCAAGCTCAGCAGATGTGAGTTTTGCTTTGGCGTTGCTAATTAAGTAATTTGATTCTTTTACATAAATAGTGAATGTTTCATCTGCTAGTGCAGTAAACGGCAATAATAAAAACAGTGTGAATGTAAAAATGAGGTAGAGCGGTAATAGTGGAAAATCGACACTCGTGGTACTAAATATTTAACGGTGTCACTAAGGAATAATTTAAAAGGAATGTATTTTCACCCAAATGAGGAATTTGGGTGGCAGTCTTACCAGCCACATCTCGGCACACACGTCACAAACTGTGGCTGCTCCCTTCCGGGCCTGACCAGGTTCGCCTGCTAGTGTTGCGAGAGGACCAATAAGACTACCATTGAGGGCCTTGGTTGGCGCGGGAAGGATTATCTCTACTTTTGGTGTGTTATTCAAGGGATAATCAAAAAAGAAAGTGCGATTGCATACTTCATATACAATCGCGGTTAAAAACAGCCTTTAATGCCTATTAATTACGCTCTAACTCGGCTTTAACTTTACGCAGTGCTGCTTTTACTTTTTTCATGTTTTCTGGGCCCATACGTAACAGCTGTTTTTGTGCAGCTGGTAATTGCTCCCATTCAGAAAACGCATACTGATAAGTAACCGAGTCACGCAGTAGCGGTAACTCGCCTTCTGGCTCCGGTGTATCAAGTAATAACTCAATAGCATCTTCTAGCGTTTGATTAAATTCATCATCGCCGTAACCAATTTCACTGTACGCGTTGTTGATTAATGGCTTGTACTGCTCGTACATACGCACAGCTTGGGCGGCGCTCAAGCTCGTAAATACTTTTACATACGGTGTATAGCGCTCGTAGCTGTTAGGGTCAATTGTTAAAATGTCTCCTTCGTTTACGCTAAATTCTTCTTCAGGTTTAACCACTGGCGTATGCTTTTTAGCAATTTTGCCTTTGGCTATGTTGTCTATAAATACGACGCCACGGCGAATTACATCGTCGGTTACCATTAGGCTCATTACCGAGTCGCTTAAGTATTCATCCATTTTAGCAACCACTACGGTGTCGCTTTCATCAAGCGTTGGTAATGGCTCTACAACCGGCTCTGGCTCAGCTGGGCGCTGAGCAGGCACGCTTAGCTCAGCTGGCTTTTCAGGCTTAACTGATGGCGCATCTACCACAGGGTCGTTTTCTGGCTTTAGCTCCATCACTGGCTGTTCTTTTGGTGTTTGCTCTACCTCTGTGCGAGTTTCTGGCTCGTCAGTGGGCGATAGCAGGACGAACGCAGCGGCACACACTAAAATAATTAAAATAATAACGGCGAATAAAAAATTGTTTTTAGGCGGACGTTTTTGAACATCTGACGCTTCTGGTTTATCTGACATACAAACTCCATAAATTTAAATGCATATTACTCAGAGTACGCTGAGTGGAAAAAATTCACTATCGGTAATCACTATTACTTTAAATATAGGCTTTACAACATAAACCTACACTTACTAATTAGAAGAACGAGCCATAGTAACTCAGTTATTCTTTGATTCTTCTAGCTTAAAGACTTAAAGTTGATAAATAAAGAAAAGACGTTAAGCAGTTCAAAAACCACTATGAAAATCCAGCAAGTTGACCCACATAAACCTAAAATAGCCCTATTACTTACAGGTGGTGGCGCTCGCGCTGCTTATCAAGTGGGCGTGCTTAAAGCGCTTGCTCATAGTATGCCCCGCACCGCGCCTTTGCCATTTAGAATTATTAACGGCACTTCCGCAGGCGCGATTAATTCTGCAGCTTTGGCCTGTTATGCCTCGTGTGCACATTTGGCCGTGCGTAAACTTGAGTCTGTTTGGAAAAACTTTTCAACGTCTATGGTCTACAAAAGCGACTTTTTAAGTGTGTTTGGCCATATTGCGCGCAATATTTTAACCAGTTTTCAGTCTGAGCACATAAACCACCCGCCAGGCAGTTTGCTAAATAACCGCCCTTTGCGCGGTTTATTAAACGAAATTTTAGACCTGCACCGCATTGAACGTAATTTACACCGTAATTATTTAGAAGCGATTTCTATTACCGCTTCAAGCTATACAACCGGTGACTCTGTTGCGTTTTTTCAGTCAAACACACAAACACCTTGGCAACGTGCCAAGCGCGAAGGTCGCCCTATGCGCATTAACGTTGAGCATTTAATGGCCTCAAGCGCCATTCCTATGGTGTTTCCAAGTGTTAATGTATTTAACCACTATTTTGGCGATGGCTCTATTCACCAGCTTTCACCGCTTAGCCCGTCTATTCATTTAGGGGCTGAAAAAATATTTATTATTGGGGTAGACCAACCAAAAGAGTCGCACCCGGCGGGTTACTCGCCCCACTACCCTGGGCTTTCTGCGGTTGCAGGGCATTTACTCGATAGTGTATTTAGCGACACCATGCAAGCCGACCTTGAGCGCCTTGAGCGTGTAAATCGCACCTTAGGGCTGCTTCCGGCGCGCGACAAACATCAAGAGCTGAAACAAATAGAAACCTGTATTATTAATCCATCAAAAAACTTTAACGATATTGCCGCGCAATACTACAGCGATATGCCATGGGCAATTAAGCTGCTACTACGCACAATTGGGGTAAAAAAGCACTCGCAATCGAGTTTAACCAGCTATTTATTGTTTGAAAAACGCTACACTCAGCACCTAATTCAAATTGGCTATGAAGATGGCATGAAAAAACTACCCGAAATACGCCAATTTTTAGAGCTCGACTAGCTAATTTTGGCCTTGAAACCTGCTATTTAATCGCAGAGTAAGCTTTGAAACCAACTGAGCCCGATAACTACCTCTGCGTTATTTTAATAACTTACATCTATGTCAGTAAAAAACATCAAATGCATTTTTTATTCAAGCCCATCGAGTAGGTAATGCTCTACTCGCTCTACCCGCCTAGGCTTACCTTGCAATACCAGTACATCGTTTGCGCACAATGTGGTGCTGGTTGATGGGTCGTCTATTTCTTGCCCCTCTCGGCGCAAAGCTTTTACAGTCACGCGGCGTTTAGATAAGTTAAGCTCGTCTATTGTTTTATCCACCGCATAGGCTTGATCTGGCAACGCAACTACGTGTAAATATTCTAAGCGCTCAGAAGAGGTTTCTTCGTTATCTTTAAAGTAACCAGCGTAAAAACTTTGCATAAGCGGGTAGCGATTACGGCGCTCTTTACTAACACGGCGTACAATGCGTGTCATCGGTACGCCCGACATCGACAACACATGCGAAACCAACATTAAGCTTGCCTCTAACGACTCAGGCACCACCTCAGTAACACCCAACTCTTTTAAGTTGTTTAATTGGCTGTCGTCGCGGGTTCTTATTAGTATTTTAACGTTGGGTGCAAGCTGTTTTATGGCGTCTATTACCCCGTGGGCATGCTCAAGCTCTGTAAAGGTAATAATCACTAGGCGTGCTCGCTCTACCCCTGCGCACTTTAAAATATCTTTTTGTTTTACATAGCCAAATATTACTGGCTCACCTGCGGCTTTGCCCTCTTGTACTAAAATAGGGTTACTTTCTATGGCAACGTAATCTATGGCTTCGGGTTTTAAAAATCGCGCTATAGTTTGTCCTACGCGTGAAAAGCCACAAATAACCACGTGATCGTTATATAAGGTGCTACTTTTAGGCTCGCTCTCCCTCGCCATACTGGGGTGATCTAAAATACCTAATTGCTTTAAAATTAGTGGGGTTTTATCAATTAAAAACGGGGTTAGCGCCATCGAAAGCACCCCTAAGGCAATTAAAAACGAGGCTTGCTCTGAATTGAGCAACGCATGCTGACTTGCCAAAGCAATAAGCACAAACCCAAATTCTCCCATTTGCCACAGCATAACGCCGCAGGCTAGCGAGTCTTGATTGCGCTCATGCATTAATCTGGCACTTAATGCCAGCACGGTAATTTTTAATATTAACAAGCCAAATAACGCGCCAATAATTACAAAACCATGTGAAAGCACAAATAAAATATCGAGCTGCATTCCCACAGTTACAAAAAACAGCCCCATTAAAATATCGCGAAATGGCCTAATATCAGCCTCTAGCTGATGGCGGTAATGGCTCTCTCCTAGCATCATGCCGGCTAAAAATGCCCCAAGGGCCATTGATAAACCAAACATGTAAGTTAAAAAGCCGGCAAATAACGCCACTAAAATTGTGGTAAGTACAAACAGCTCATCGGTTCGTACCTGCGCTATTTCTTTAAATACTTTAGGCAGCACCCATTTACCAATCGCCCACAGTAATAAGCACACAAACGCACCTTTTGTAAGCGCAAATGCCAGCGCCCAACTAATACTTTGCGAATCGCTTGAGGCAAACAATGGCAAAATAATAAGCAGGGGCACAACGGCAATATCTTGAAAAAGTAATACGCCTACCGCCAGTTGCCCACGGCGCTGGTTTAGTTCGCCAGTTTCTTTTAATAGCTTAACCACCACCGCGGTTGAAGAAAGCGCCATAATTGTGCCAATGGTAAAGCTAGTGAGTAAGCTAAAATTTAAGCAATATAAAATAATAATGAAGAGCAAGCTGGTAACACCAACTTGTAACGAGCCCAGTCCAAACACAATATTGCGCATGGCCATTAGCCGCGATATAGAAAACTCGAGCCCTAAACTAAACAGTAAAAATACGATGCCCAGCTCAGCAATAAACTCAATTTCGTGAGATTGAGCAAGCCAACCAATGCCATGGCTGCCCGCTAAAACGCCTGTTGCTAAATACGCCAAAATAGGCGGCAAGCCAATGCGCTTAAAAAACCATACAAAAAGCACCGCCGCCACTAACAAGCCAAAAATTTGAGCGTTTATACTTTGCAAATTCGGCCTCCAGCGTCAATTAAACTACGGAATGAACTTTAAATATAGCAACCATATGTTTATCAAGCAATTTTAAAATATGGCATAAAAATAGCTTAGTTATTGCAAAGTAACACCCTGGGGGAAGATTTTAATGGAAAATGTCCATATTTTGACACAACGCGTGTCTGGGCGCGGCGATTTTTTGCCGTTTTCGGCAGAGCAAACACACACAAACGAAACAGCGGCAACGCACGATTTAGTTACCGAGCTACAAACAAGCCTAGTAATAGAAGATGTATTGGCTATTTATGCAAAATTTGCCAAACAGCTACTTAACTTTTCAGGGCTGCAGTTTCAATCAACGCTCGGCACAGCACAAACCTCAGATAGCAACACGAACACTAGCCCGTACTCTTACGATTTAGCTATTGGTCGCGAGCACTTAGGACAGCTAATTTACTTTAGCCAATACCCTATTAGTAAAGCGATTGAAAACAAATTACGTGCCTTGCACAGCGCCCTTGTGTACCCACTGCGTAACGCAATGATGTACAGCCGAGTGTTAAAACTTGCCACAAAAGATGCGCTCACTGGGTTAAATAACCGTAGCCAATTTAATGACATGTTATCGCAAAAGCTCGAAAACTGCCGCCGTTACCAGCGCCCTTTTAGTTTAATGCTGCTTGATTTAGATAACTTTAAGCAAGTAAACGACAACTATGGTCATAAAGTAGGTGACGATGTTTTAAAAGAATTTTCGCAGGTACTTTGTAGCAGTATACGCGGCACCGACTCCGTGTTTAGATTTGGTGGCGATGAGTTTTCGCTGATTATTGAAGACCCCGAATTTACAACAAACAAAGTGGTTGCTGAGCGCATTATGCACTTAGTCAGAAACTCAAGTTTAATGTCTAAATACAAAGTAACCACCAGCATTGGCTTTACCCTAGCCAATAGCCAAGATTGCGAAACAGAAATATTTGCTAGAGCCGATAAAGGCTTATATAAGGCAAAAGCCTCTGGGCGCAACTGTGCAAAAGCATATTAGTATTTATATAACTGTATTATTTATAAAAGCTTAGCTTCCCCCGCTGAGCTTTTTTATTACTGTTTAATTATTTATTAGCCAGTAATTTATAAACAAACAAGGCTGCACAAAAGCCAAAAAAGAAGCCGCTCACTAAATTAAGCAATGCTGTTATGCTTGCAAGCGGGGTAAATAACACTAAAACCAATGGTAAACTTACGCCTAAAATAAAAAATAACCCGCCTTTACCTAACCAGTAGGCAAGCAGTAATACCGCCGATATCACCCCGCCCACAACGGCATAACCTAACGTAATAATATTAAGCTCTAGTAATACATTGGCTATAACAGCTACTAACGCTGTTATTAACATACCCATTGGCGCTTTGCTAACTAGCGATAAGCCTACATGTGGCTGATCTTTCATTTATTTACACTCCCAAAAAATGCCGTTTTCGTCTTGGTGTTTTTCACTTACAAAATAACCAACAACTTGCACAAGCTCGTCGTTATAAAATATTAAAGGCACGCGCTCCCTTAACCACGGTGCTACTTTTGCATCTTTAAACCAGTGTTTAAGCGTATTGCTGCCTGGCTTTTTCAACGGTTTTATACGCGCACTATTACAATTAAAGCGCACGGTGACTTGCTCGTTTGGTAAAGGGGCACGTAGGCCTTTACCTCGTTGCTTTATTAATACGCGCCCATCATCAAGTGCAAGCTCATTGCTCGTTAGCGTTTCATCGGCTAATAGCGTGTGTGGTGTAACAAAATACAAATACCCTTGATGGCGTCGTATTTGCCCCTCGCTTAAATCAACTTGCATTTGCGCATCAGCCTGCGCATTTATGGCTTGGTTAATTATTTGCAAAAGTTGCTTTTGTGAGGGCATTACTTGGGTAAATAAGCTAAGCCACGCACGAACCACATTGGTTATGCGCACGTCGCTGTAGGTGGTTAGTTGGCTAACGCTCAGTGCATGATGGGCGTTTACGCTTTGTTTTAAATCAAGTTCAGTGTACTCATCAAGTAGCGCTTGTTGTTGCTGTAGTAACTCAATGCTGCGCCCAGCACAGTGCTCAAAACCTTTAAAACGCTTTGCAAGTAAAGGCACTACACGTGCACGTAAAAAGTTACGATCAAAACGCTCATCGGTATTTGAGTCATCAGTAATGTGCGTAATATTAAACTCTGTGGCAAAGTGCTCTATATCACTGCGCGTTATGTTTAAAAGCGGTCTGTAGCATATTCGCCCGCTTTGTAGTTCACGCATTTTTTGCATTGCGCCTAACCCTTTTAAGCCAGAGCCGCGCTTTAACCGCAGTAAAAACGTTTCTATTTGATCGTTTAAATGCTGACCCAACAAAATAACACTGCCCGCGGGGCTTAGCTCATCAAGCGCTTTGTAACGCGCCTCACGTGCCTGCGCTTCAAGGCTTGTTCGTGTTTTTGAGTTTATTGTTACCTGCGCGGCATTAAACGATACATTTAGCTCAGCGCACAAGTTTTGGCAAAAGCGCTGCCAGTCATTCGTGTATTGGCTTAAACCATGATTAACATAAATCGCGTTTACGTTTAGCTTTGGTTGCGCTTGTTTTAATAAGTGCATTATATGAAGCAATACCACCGAATCCACGCCACCCGAAAGCGCCACCGTAAAGTTATACTGCTGGTGCTTAAAAAAGTGCTCAAGGGCGTGTTTAACGTGCTGATAAATAGGTGATGCTTGCATGGATACGCTATAAATTTAATGTTTGCAGTATTTTAAAACAAAAAAGCCGCATAAGCGGCCTTTTTTAACAATAAATGTGTTGGTTAGCTAATTAGCAGTAACCAAACGACATTAAACGTTTGTAGCGTTGATCAAGCATGTCTTCAAGCGATAGCGCTTGTAAGTCAGCAAGGTCACGTTTTAAACGTGTTTTTAAGTTACGTGCCATTGCATCGTAATTGCGGTGTGCGCCGCCTAAAGGCTCTTCAACTAAGTTATTAATTAAATCAAGCTCTTTAACGCGCTCTGCTGTTACACCCATTGCCTCTGCGGCAAGTGGTGCTTTATCGGCGCTTTTCCATAAAATTGAAGCACAGCCTTCTGGCGAAATTACTGAGTACGTGCTGTATTGCAACATGTTAACTCTGTCGCCAACACCAATGGCTAATGCACCACCAGAGCCGCCTTCGCCAATAACCGTACAAATTGTGGGTACTTTAAGTGCCGCCATTACTTTTAGGTTACGTGCAATTGCCTCAGACTGACCGCGCTCTTCAGCGCCCACACCTGGGTATGCCCCTGGGGTGTCGATAAAGGTCATAATTGGCATTTTAAAACGCTCGGCCATTTCCATTAAACGTAGCGCTTTGCGGTAGCCTTCTGGTTTTGGCATACCAAAGTTACGTTTAATTTTTTCAGCTGTATCACGCCCTTTTTGCTGGCCAATCACCATTACTGGTTCGCCATCTAAACGTGCAACACCGCCTAAAATAGCCGGATCGTTAGCAAAAGTACGATCGCCTGCAAACTCGTCAAATTCCGTGAAAATGCGCTCGATATAATCTCGAGTGTAAGGACGCAACGGATGACGCGCTAACTGCGATACTTGCCAAGCGCCTAAATTCGAGAATATTTCCTCTTTTTGCTTAGCGCTTTTTTCTTTTAATTTGCTGACTTCCTCTTCTAACTCAAGGTCTAATTCGCCAGCGCGGCTTATGCTTTGTAATTCTTCAATTTTTGCTTCTAATTCTGCAATCGGAAGCTCAAAATCAAGATAATTGAGGCTCATGCTCTAAACTACCTAATCAGTTAAATTCTAGTTCTACATCTTGTGCCGCCATGAGTGATAACTTATGAATTAAGTCGTCGCTCGGCGTAACACACCATTCGATCCCTAGGGTTAATTGAGCCAACGCATCGGGGCGCTGGTAATAAACCTTGATCGGACACGTTCCCATTTTATAAGGTTCGAGTACTTTTTGTAATTTATCGAAGAAACCTGCCTCGATTTGCACCATGTTCAGCGTCATTTTAATCGCTTTAATGCGTTTTTCACGCGCTTGAGCAATGGTGTTTATTTCTCTGGCGGTCATTGTAATGCCACCGGAGAAGTTATCAAAGCTGACCTGTCCAGATATTACCAAGATATTGTTTACTTGAAGCATTTCTTGGTACATTTCGAACTGTTCAGGAAACAAGCGTACATCAATACGGGCGCTCTTGTCATCTAAAGTTATTAAGCCCCAACGATTTCCTTTTTTATTAATTAAGGTCCGCGCTGAAATAACTAAACCCGCCGCCGTAGAGAGTACATCACGATTTGTTGGCTGTAAATCCACCAGCTTGCCGCTTGTGTAATGTCTAAGTTCACGGCGATACTGATTTATCGGATGCCCTGTTAAATAAAGGCCTAGCGTGTCTTTTTCGCCATCAAGCCATTGGTTATCAGTAAGCGGTGTAGCTTTAATAAAGGCTTGCTCAACTTCATCAGGCTCGGTGGCCAGTAAGCCAAATAAATCGCTTTGCCCAAGTTGCTCAGCTTTGTTGTGCTGATCGGCAGCGCGCATGGCATCTTTTAAACTTGCCAGTAATGTTGCACGTCCTGCTTGGGTTTTCTCTGGCCCGAGTTGATCAAGTGCACCGGCGTAAATTAATTTTTCGGTTACACGTTTATTTAAGCGTTTTAAATCTACACGGGCACAAAAATCAAATAAATCTTTAAACGGGCCGCCTTTTGCGCGCGCTTCTAAAATGGCCTCTACCGGCGCTTCACCTACGCCTTTAATAGCACCAATACCGTAAACAATTTCACCTTGCAGGTTTACTGTAAATTTAAATTCTCCGGCGTTTACATCAGGCGGTAATAAGGTGAGCTTCATGTTTTCACATTCATCCACCAAGATTACTATTTTGTCGGTGTTATCCATATCGGCCGACATTACCGCAGCCATAAACTCTGCCGGATGGTGCGTTTTCATCCACAGCGTTTGGTACGAAACCAGTGCATACGCTGCCGAGTGAGATTTATTAAAACCATAACCTGCGAATTTTTCTACCAGGTCGAAAATTTTAATTGCCAGTTCGCCGTCTATACCATTATTGCGTGCACCTTCTTCAAAGGTTGAACGCTGCTTGGCCATTTCTTCGGGTTTTTTCTTACCCATTGCACGACGTAGCATGTCGGCGCCACCCAGCGTATAGCCTGCTAGTACTTGGGCAATTTGCATTACTTGTTCTTGGTACAAAATAATGCCGTAAGTAGGCTCAAGTATGGGCTTTAAGCTTTCGTGTTGGTATTGGGCATCTGGGTATGAAATTTCTTCTCGGCCAAGCTTACGGTCGATGAAGTTATCTACCATGCCTGATTGCAGTGGGCCTGGGCGGAACAAGGCTACCAATGCAATCATATCTTCAAAGCAATCGGGCTTTAATCGGCGTACGAGGTCTTTCATGCCGCGCGATTCTAGCTGGAATACCGCGGTTGTTTCGGCGCGCAGTAATAGCTCTATACTTTTTTTATCATCCAGTGGAATGGTATTTATATCAACGGGCGCTTTGCCTTCGCGCTTCATGCGCTCGTTGGTCATATCCACAGCCCACTGCAAAATGGTCAAGGTACGTAAGCCCAAGAAATCGAACTTAACTAGGCCTGCGGTTTCTACGTCGTTTTTATCAAACTGTGTTACCGGAAACTTACCTTCGTCATCGCAATAAAGTGCAGCAAAGTCGGTAATGGTTGTCGGCGATATTACAACACCACCGGCGTGTTTACCGGCATTACGTGTACACCCTTCTAGGATGCGACACATATCGATTAAATCTTTTACCTCTGAGTCGCCATCGTAGGCTTCTTGTAAACGCGGCTCTACTTCAAACGCTTTGGCAAGCGTCATCCCGGGATCCCCTGGGATCAGCTTAGAAATACGATCAACAAAACCATAAGGGTGCCCAAGTACACGGCCTACATCGCGTATTACCGCTTTTGCAGCCATGGTACCAAAAGTAATAATTTGTGATACCGCGTCCCGCCCATACAATGCCGATACATGGTCAATTACCTCATCACGCCTGTCCATACAAAAATCGACATCGAAATCGGGCATTGATACACGTTCAGGGTTTAGGAATCGCTCAAAGAGTAGGTCAAATTCAAGCGGATCAAGGTCGGTAATTTTTAGGGCATACGCCACTAATGAACCCGCACCCGAACCACGCCCAGGGCCTACCGGTATATTGTTATCTTTACTCCACTGAATAAACTCCATTACGATTAAGAAGTAGCCTGGGAAACCCATTTGGTTAATTACACCAAGCTCTACTTTTAAGCGCTCGTCGTATTCGCCTCGTTTCTCTTGTCGCTCTTGTTCATCAGGGAATAAAAACTGCAGGCGCTCTTCAAGGCCATCTTCTGAAACCTTAACTAAAAAGTCTTCAATTTTTAACGAGCCTGTTGGGTAATCAGGCAAAAAGTAAGTGCCTAGTTGCACCGTTACGTTACAGCGTTTGGCTATTTCTACCGTATTTTGCAGCGCTTCAGGAATATCGCTAAATAGCTCTGCCATTTGCTCAGGCGTTTTTAGGTATTGCTCTTGTGAGAATCGTTTAGGGCGGCGTTTATCATCAAGGGTATAACCGTCAAAAATAGCCACACGAATTTCGTGCGCTTCAAAATTTTCGGGCTTTAAAAAAACCACTTCGTTTGTGGCAACAACGGGCAGTTGCTCTTTTGCTGCAAGCTCTACCGCCATATGCAGGTAGTCTTCTTCAAGCGGACGGTCGGTGCGAATAAGCTCTACGTAGTAATGATCGCTAAAATGCTGCTTATAAAAGCTCACTACAGATTCAATAACGCCTGGGTTATTTTTTAATAAGGCTTTACCTAAGTCACCATCTTTTGCGCCTGAGAGAATAATAAGCCCTTCTTTGTGCTTAACTAGCCATTCTCGGTCAATCACTGGGCGATGAAATATATGCCCGCGTTGGTAAGCTTCAGATATTAATAAGGTAATATTTTTATAACCGTCGTTGTTTTTAGCTAGCAACGTAATACGGCTTGGCTCATCTGGAAACTCTGGGCTGCGCAACCAAAAATCGGCTCCCACTATGGGTTTAATACCGGCACTGTGGGTTGTGCCATAAAAACGCACTAAACCACAAAAGTTCATTTGATCGGTAATTGCCAGCGCTGGCATTTCAAGCTCTTGCGCTTTAGCAACAATAGGCTTGGTTTTAGCTAAGCCATCGACCATTGAAAAGTCTGAGTGAACCCGTAAATGTACAAAATCTGGAGCAGCCATTATTTATGCCTCGCCCTTTGCTTGCATTAGCACACGTTGTACCGGCTTAAAGCTTTTACGGTGCTCTTCAATAGCACCGTACTGCTCAAGCGCTGCAAAATGTGCTTTAGTTGGGTACCCTTTGTGCCCTGCAAACCCGTATTGCGGGTAGCGAGAATCAAGCTCAAGCATTTCATCATCACGCGCTACTTTGGCTAAAATAGAGGCTGCTGAAATTTCAGCCACTAAACTATCGCCTTTAACAACTGCTTGAGCCGGCATAGCTAATTTAGGTAAGCGGTTACCATCTACAAATACAAATTCTGGTTGCGTACTTAACCCCTCAACTGCACGTGTCATTGCAAGCATAGTTGCATGCAAAATGTTTAACTCGTCAATTTCTGTTGGGCTACAACGACCAATGGCATAACACAGCGCTTTTTGTTTTATTTCTATAGCCAGTGCTTGGCGCTTTTTATCGGTTAGCTTTTTAGAGTCAGCTAAACCTGCAATAGGATTCGCTGGGTCAAGTATTACCGCAGCGGTAACAACATCGCCGACAAGCGGGCCACGCCCTACTTCATCTACACCGGCAATTAAGGTTACGTTGGGTCGTTCAATTTGCATTTATTAACTCCGCCACAGCCTTGGCTGCTTGTTTGCTGGCATTTAATCTAATTTTTTCGTGGATGGCTAAAAAGCGTGCTTTTAGTTCTTTATTATCGGTATTTAGCATAGGCGTAAGTGCGCCCGTTAAATTAGCCACGTTACATTCACTTTGTAAAAACTCCGGCACGAGTTCTTCATCGGCTAATAAGTTTGGCAGTGAAAAATATTTAATGTTAAAGGTAAACAAGGTTTTAAAAATCCAATAACTCATTGGCTTAATTTTATAACCCACCACCATAGGCTTTTTATACAGCATGCCTTCAAGCGTTGCTGTGCCTGATGCAAGTAAAATGGCATCGGCTGCTTGCATGGCTAGTTTTGACTGACCATCGAGTAGGTTTACATTCAAATTTGGTGCAGTGGCATTTAAAATTTCACTAAATTGCGCTTTGCGTTTTTCGTTAACCAGCGGCACCACTATTTTAAGGTCTGGGTTTTGCGCTTGTAATTGCGCAGCTGTATTTATATAGGTTTCGCTGAGCAAGCCTACTTCTGAACCACGGCTACCTGGCAGTAAAGCCAGTACTTTGTCGTCGGTATTTAGGCCAAGTTCTTGGCGGGCTTGGCTATCGTCGTGCTCAAGCGCTATATCGTCAGCTAAGGTGTGCCCTACAAATGTACACGGTACTTGGTGCTTATCGTAAAATTCTTTTTCAAACGGCAGCAAAGCAAGCACTAAATTTGTGGCAGCACTAATGGTATGAATGCGTTTTTCGCGCCACGCCCAAACCGACGGGCTTACGTATTGAATGGTTTTAATACCGGCATCTTTTAAAGGCTTTTCTACGCGTAGGTTAAAATCGGGCGCATCAATACCTATAAATACATCGGGTGGGTTATCTTTAAAGTGCTGCACCAGCTGCTTACGTATTTTAAGTAAACGCGGCAAACGCCCTAATACTTCAACCAGCCCCATTACCGAGAGCTCGTCCATATCGTAAAGCGTTTTACAGCCTTGCGCCTGCATTTTTGGCCCTGCAATGCCTTCAAATATGGCATCTGGAAAGTGCGTTTTAAGTGCTTTAATTAAGCCTTCGCCTAAAATATCGCCCGACAGCTCACCTGCCACAATACCAATACGTAGTTGTTTTTTCTCTTTATTCATTCGACTTTATTTATCAGGCGTTCATAGCGGTTAGTTTACCGTGTTTTAATGTTTGGTTAAACGCTTTAAATTAACGATTATTTGTAACTAATTTAGTACCAAACGATTGTTTGTATTTCATACTGATGTAGCATGGTGAATATATATTAACTTTTTCTAATATGTTTATTGACAAAAATTGTGCAAACGTAAATAATATTTCAAACTTTCAGTAATTACTGAAAGTTTATTAATTTTAACTTTGCCAATTATTAATTGCCTTGTTAACCCGTCACCCTCAAGGAGCCAGAAATGATAGATGAAACCTTTGTGGATCTATCGCGATTGCAGTTTGCTGTTACCGCACTCTTCCATTTCTTATTCGTACCTTTAACCATAGGTATGACCTGGATTTTAGTTATTATGGAATCAGTTTATGTTATGACCGGTCGCGAAATTTATCGTGATATGACTAAATTTTGGGGAAAATTGTTTGGTATTAACTTTGCCATTGGGGTGGCAACGGGCCTGACCATGGAGTTTGAGTTTGGTACTAACTGGTCTTATTACTCGCATTACGTAGGCGATGTATTTGGCGCCCCGCTCGCTATTGAAGGCTTAATGGCGTTCTTTTTAGAGTCGACCTTTGTGGGTATGTTCTTTTTAGGCTGGGATAGGTTAACTAAGCGCCAACATTTGGGCGCTACATTTTTAATGGCGCTAGGTACTAATATGTCGGCGCTGTGGATTTTGATTGCTAATGGTTGGATGCAAAATCCGGTAGGGGCAGAATTTAACTATCAAACCATGCGTATGGAAATGACCAGCTTTGCAGAGCTTGTATTTAACCCTGTGGCGCAGGTTAAGTTTATTCATACGGTATCGGCAGGTTACGTAGCCGCTTCTATGTTTGTACTGGGCATTAGTAGCTGGTACATATTAAAAGGCCGTGATTTAGCCTTTGCTAAGCGCTCGTTCTCGGTGGCATCGGGCTTTGGTTTAGCATCCATATTGTGTGTCATTTTATTAGGTGACGAATCAGGCTACGAAGTAGGCGAAGTTCAAAAAGTAAAACTTGCCACCATAGAAGCTGAGTGGCATACCGAAGAAGCACCCGCTGCGTTTACCGCGCTTGGTTTTCCTGACTCAGATGAGCAGGTAACGCATGCAGCAGTAAAAATACCTTACGCACTGGGTATTATTGCTACCCGCTCTTTAGATGAGCAAGTTATTGGTATTTCTGATTTAGAGAAAAAACACGAGGTACGCATTCGTAACGGGATGATAGCGTACGAATACCTCCAAAAGCTAAGAAATGGCGATGACAGCGAAGAAAACATAGCTAAATTTGATTCTCTTAAAGCCGATTTAGGTTATGGCTTGCTGCTAAAACGCTATACCCCCAATGTGGTAGATGCCACAGAAGAGCACATTCAAATGGCAGTTAAAGACTCGTTCCCTAAAGTGGGGCCTATGTTTTGGTCATTTAGGATAATGGTGGCCTGTGGTGTAGCTATGCTGGCCGTGTTTGTATTGGCATTTTATTACAACGCACACCGTATTATTGAGCAAAAACGTTGGCTTCTGTGGGCTGCAGTATTAAGTATTCCGCTACCATGGATTGCAATAGAATTTGGTTGGATTGTTGCTGAATATGGTCGCCAGCCTTGGGCTATATCAGAAATATTACCGACCTTTTTAGCGACCTCGTCACTGACGGTAAACGATATTTTAATTAGCTTAACTGGGTTTATTATTTTTTACACTGGCCTTGCCATTGTAGAAGGTTGGTTAATGGTGCGCTTTATTAAACAAGGCCCAAGCTCGTTACATACAGGTAAGTATCACTTTGAGTTACCAAACAAAGCAGATAAAGACGCAGGAGAGCAATTATGATTTTTGATTATGAAACATTAAAAATGCTGTGGTGGTTGCTCATAGGCGTACTGCTAATAGGCTTTGCAATTACCGATGGCATGGATATGGGCGTAGCGATGCTGCTTCGCCTAGTTGGTAAAACAGACTCAGAGCGCCGCACGGTAATCAACACCATTGGCGCCCACTGGGACGGTAACCAAGTATGGTTTATTACCGCAGGCGGCGCTTTATTTGCAGCGTGGCCTATGGTGTATGCCGCCGCATTTTCGGGCTTTTACTTTGCTATGATGCTGGTCTTATTTGCGCTATTTTTTAGACCTTTAGGTTTTGATTACCGCTCAAAAATAGACTCTAAACGCTGGCGTAATAACTGGGATTGGGGCTTGTTTGCAGGCAGCGCCATTCCGGCTTTAGTATTTGGTGTAGCATTTGGTAACTTATTTTTAGGTGTACCGTTTAATATTGATAACTTACTGCGTGTAAGTTACCAAGGCTCGTTTTTTGGCTTACTCAACCCATTTGGCCTACTGGCAGGTTTAATTAGTATCACCATGTTAATTGCCCATGCTGGCATGTGGCTACAACTGCGCACAGCAGATGCCGTTGCAGAGCGCTCAGCGCAATATGGCCGCTACGCATTAGTGGTATTTATTGTACTGTTTGCGGCTGCGGGTTTTTGGGTAGCAAACATAAATGGCTACCAAATTGTTTCTATGCCAGATACGCAAAGCCATGCAGATCCGTTGGCAAAAGTTGTAAGCACAGCGCAAGGTGCGTGGCTTAATAATTACAGCGAGCGCCCATGGACAATGACCTTCCCTATTTTAGGCTTTGTTATGGCACTCAGTGCTTTACTGTTCTCTAAACTAAACAAGCCAGCGCTAGGGCTTATTTCAACCAGCATTATGTTAATTGGCGTTATTATGACGGCGGGTGTGTCGCTGTTCCCATTTATTATGCCATCTGTTAATAACCCAGATATTAGCTTAACTATTTGGGATGCGGTGTCGAGCCACAGAACGCTTAATATTATGTTTGTTGCTGTTGTTATATTTATTCCGTTAATTTTGGCCTACACCACCTGGTGTTACGTAAAAATGTGGCGCAGAGTAACGGTAGACGAAATTGAAAACAACACGCACGGTAGCTACTAAGGAGACTAAATTATGTGGTATTTCGCTTGGATTTTAGGTGTACTTTTAGCCTGTACCTTAGGTGTTATAAATGTAATGTGGTACGAGTTTCATCAAAATAAAAACAGCATAGCTGATGATGAGCAACCGATGCACGATTTACTAAACGAAGCTAACAACACAAAAGATGACGACTAATCCCCGACCAAATCGCGCGCAGCAGCAATCTCTGCGCGCTTTTTTAAAACGGCAAAGTAAGCCTGCGGGTGCATGGTTAAAGTTAAGTATTGCACTGGGCACATTTAACGCTATTTTAATGATTGCAGGCGCCTATTTGCTGGCACAAACTATTCATAACGTTATGTTTGAAGGTGTAAGCCTTAACCAAGTAACCCATTTACTTTGGCCACTTGCGGGTATTATTTTACTCAGAGCCCTGTTTTTAGCTATCAGTGAAAGGCTCAGTGCTTATGCGGCACTTAAAATAAAGTCGGCTATGCGCCAAACCTTATTGACCAAATTAACGCAACTTGGCCCAAGTTATATTGAACAACACGGCCAAGGAGCAACGCTTAACACCGTGCACGATGGCGTTGAAGCACTGCACGACTACTACGCTAAATACTTGCCTGGCGTTGCTTATAGCGCGCTTATTCCGCTGGCAATATTGGTGGTTATTTTTCCAACCGACTATAAAGCAGGCTTAATATTTTTATTAACCGCCCCGCTTATTCCGTTTTTTATGATTTTGGTGGGCTCAAAGGCCGAGGCGTTAAATCAAAAAAGATGGCAGCAACTGGCCGTACTAGGTAATTACTTTTTTGACCGCGTACAAGGTTTAACACAACTTAAATTGTTTAACGCAACACAAAAAGAGCTTAAACAAATAGCCAAAATTTCTGATGACTTTAGGCACGCTACACTCGGTGTTTTAAAAATTGCCTTTTTATCATCATTTGCGCTGGAATTTTTAGCCACAATTAGTGTGGCACTGGTGGCGGTAATCATTGGTTTTAGACTGTTTTTTGGCACGCTTGATTTTGCAACTGGCTTTGTTGTTTTACTACTTGCCCCAGAATTTTACTTACCACTTCGCCAATTAGGCAGCCACTACCATGCCCGTTTGCAAGGTATAAGCGCTGCGGCCGATATGGTCACTATTTTAAATGCCCCACTTCCTGAGCAATCACAGCAACATGAAGCAAAATTTGAGGAGCATATAAGCTCAATAAACATAAACAACTTAAACTTTACCTACCCAAACAGTAACGAAGGCATAAAAAATATAAACCTTACGCTACCCGCTAAAGGGTTAGTGGCAGTAGTAGGTGCAAGTGGCTCAGGTAAAAGTACTTTATTTGATTGTTTATTAGGGTTTCATCCGCAGGTGATTGAACAAATAAGCATTAATAATAAACCACTTGATGCTACAAGCATGAGTACATTACAAAACGCAATTGCGTGGATCCCCCAAACCCCAACGCTTTTTTATCAAAGCATTAGCGATAACATAAAAATAGCCAAGCCAGCCGCTACGCAACTAGAGCTTGAGCAAGCGGCACACCAAGCGGGCGCCTTAGATTTTATAAACACGTTAGAGAATGGGTTCGACACCCTGATAGGTGAGCAAGGTGAAGGACTCTCTGGCGGTCAAAAGCAGCGTATAGCCCTCGCGCGGGCGTTTTTAAAACAAGCGCCTATTTTAGTGCTTGACGAACCGACAGCCCACCTTGATAGCCAAACCGAGCAGCTTATTCAGCAGGCTATAAATAATTACGCTAAAAACCACTTAGTGTTGGTCATTGCCCACCGCCTAAATACGGTGAAAAACGCAAGCAATATCCTTGTTATGCAAAATGGCGAAATAGCACAGCAAGGTACTTACAGCCAACTTGAGCAGCAACAAGGCGCATTTAAATCACTCCTTAATTTACAAGCGCAAGGAGCAAACAATGACTAATTTTATTAGGCTATTAAAGCTTTGCCGCCCCCATTATAAAGCCATGCTACTGGGTACTTTTTTAGCGACGTTAACGGTACTTGCAAACGTGGGCTTATTAGCTATATCGGGGTGGTTTTTAGCCTCAATGGCGGCAGCGGGTATTGCAGGCGTACAAATGAATTACTTTACACCTGCAGGAACCATTCGATTTTTAGCGATTGTACGAACTGCATCACGCTATGGTGAGCGCTTAGTAACACATAACGCGACGTTTTTATTGCTTAGTGAAATACGCGTTAATATGTTTGCCACGCTAAGTAAGCTAAACAATGTAGATTTAGCAATGAGCCGCAGCGCCGATTTAGTTAACCGCTTACAAAATGATGTGGATGCGCTTGATAAGTTTTACTTAAACATATTACTACCTATGCTGGTAGCACTGTTGAGTGTGCCCATAATTATGGTGTTTATGGCGGCTTATAACGCCAATGTTGCGCTTATTTGCTTTATAGGCATTTTATTAATTGGTGTTGTTTTACCTGCGCTGTTAAGTGCTAAATTAAATAAAAATAGCCATAAAGAAACACTGCTCAGTGCACAACTTAGAGCAGAGCTTTCTGACACCCTAACCGGCCTTAGAGAGCTGAGTATTTATCAGGCACGTGCTGGGCAAATTTCAAAATGTAATGAACTAAACGAGCAATATAACCAACAACTTTATAGTCGCCATAAAGCACTCGCAAATAGCGACGGTTTAAGTTTGCTGGTTGTGCAGCTAGCTATGCTTGGCGCCATAGTCACTATTGTGCCTTTGGTTTACAGCGGCGCTATGGTAAATGTTGAGCTTGCTATGTTAAGCCTATTTGTATTAGCAAGCTTTGAAACTGTATTACTGTTGCCTAATGCATTTATAGAGCTGCCCACTGTACTCAAAGCCGCTGAGCGACTATTTACACTGGAAGGTAAAGTCACAGCGCAAGAAGCTAATAGCGCTGAGTTAGTTGAGATGCAGTTTGATAAAAACAATACAACTTTGGCGCTTAATAACATTGGCTATAAATATCAGGAGCACAGTGCTTTAACTAATATCAGCTTTACCCTTAAGGCACAGCAAAAAGTGGCGATTGTAGGCAGAAGCGGCAGTGGTAAAAGCACCTTGGTTAATTTACTTACCGGTTTATGGCCAGTGCAGCAAGGCAGTATTAGGCTAAGCGATGAAAATAACTCAGAAGAACTCCACGCACTAAGCAGCAACACCCGCGCAAGCGTTATTAATATACTCGCGCAGCAGCATCATATTTTTGATGGCACATTAAGTGAAAACTTACGCTATGCAAAGCCAAGCGCCACAAAAGAAGAAATGCTTGAAGCCATTCACCTTGCACAGCTAAAACCTTGGTTTAATGAGCTACAAGATGGATTAAAAACCCGTTTAGGCACAGGTGGGAGAAGTGTTTCTCAAGGCCAGTCAAGGCGCATCGCCATTGCGCAAGCTTTATTACAAAACCCTGCCATTTTAGTACTTGATGAGCCTACTGAAGGACTTGATAACCAATCTAAGCAAACGGTAATGAACGCTATTATGCAGGTAATGAGTAAGGCAAGCGTACTTACCATTACCCACGACCCTGCTCTTTTAGCACAAATGGATAACATTATCTGGCTAGAAAATGGCAGCCTTGTAGCGCAAGGCACTCATAAAGAGCTTAGCGAAACATATTCCGATTATGTTGCCTTAACTACTCGATTTTAAATAACTTGAACTCTGGTTAAGATATTTACTAATCAACCGAATATTAATGAAACTTAATTCTGTTTTTCTCTAGCTAGAAGTTTTAAGTGGAAACAAGGTGAATTTACGCGTCAATAGCTAGCCTATTGCAAGAAAATTCAACGCAGTTAGTGCTAAAAATAGCTGCTTGAGATAGATATATTATCCAGAGATCAAGTTAATCATTTAAAACGCTGATGGATACATCTATAACGCCGACTTTAGGGTCGGCAATTTTTTTAAACATACCTAACGATAAATCAATAACCCGCCCTCTAACGTACGGGCCTCTATCGTTTATTCTCACGATCACCGATTTGTTATTTGCCAAGTTTGTAACCTTCACTTTTGTACCAAAGGGTAATTCTAAATGCGCAGCAGTGGATGCGTTTTGGCTAAATGTTTCGCCGTTTGCTGTTGTGCGACCATGGTATTTATTTGCGTAATAAGAGGCTTTACCTAACTGAGTACGCTCGCCTTTAGCAGAGGTAACTATAGGTTGGCTGCTACACGCAGCTAAAATTGATAAAAAACTGAGGGTAAAAATTAACTTAGTAAAAGACATAGATGCGCTTTAATTATAAAAATTCGCGCAAAGGTTAACCTTACGTGGCTGAGTGTGTACTGAATTAAAATATTTTATAGGCAATAAAAAACCACCATCGATTACTCTTAGGTGGTTTTTTTAAAAGCATAAAGCGCTTATCTTACGATACCGCGCTCAGAGCTTTTCACAAAATCAATCATGGTTTGTACTGCAGGATACTTAGCAGCATCTTCACTAAGTGAGTCAATCGCTTCGTCCACGCTTAAGCTCTTACGATAAAACGCTTTATAAGCACGGCGTACGGCCATAATTTCGTCGCTTTCAAAGCCACGACGCTTCATACCTTCTTTATTGGTCGCAGCAGGGCCTGCTGGCATACCAATGGTGGTTACAAATGGCGGTACGTCTTTATTAACGCCTGAGTACATGCCAATAAATGCGTGATCACCAATTTTACAAAATTGATGCACACCTGAGTTACCACCTAAAATAACCCAATCGCCTACATGCACGTGGCCTGCAACGCTTGCGTTATTAGCAAATATAACGTTATTACCAATTACGGCATCGTGAGCAACGTGGGTATACGCCATAAATAAGTTATTGCTACCAATTTTAGTAACACCTTGGTCTTGAATAGTACCACGGTGAATGGTTGCACACTCACGTATAACGTTGTTATCGCCCATAATAAGAGTGGTTGGTTCGTTGTTGTATTTTTTGTCTTGGCAGGCTTCGCCTACTGACGCAAATTGAAAAATATGATTGCCAGAACCAATAGTAGATGGCCCTTTAATAACAACGTGAGACTCAATAATACAGTCATCACCGATCACAACATCATTGCCAATATAGCTATATGGACCAACTGAGACATTGTTGCCTAGTTTAGCGCCAGGTTCGATTATTGCTGTAGAATGGATCACTATTAAAACTCTCTTCTCGCACACATAATTTCGGCACTACATACAACCTTGCCGTCGACTCTTGCTTCAGCGGCAAATTTCCATATATTGCGACGCTCTTTTAAAAACTCTACATGCAAATGCAGTGTATCGCCCGGTATAACTGGCTGTTTAAAACGTGCGTTATCGACTGCAGCAAACAAGTAAAGCTCGTTATCGCTACGGTTTTCTACTGTTTTAAATCCTAATAAACCGGTGGCTTGCGCCATGGCTTCTAATATTAGCACACCAGGGAAAATTGGCTGATTTGGAAAGTGACCAGTAAAAATAGGCTCGTTAACCGATACATTTTTAATCGCATGCAGTGACTCGCCAGGCGTAAAGTCAATTACACGATCAATTAAAAGCATCGGGTAGCGGTGTGGTAATAAACTTAAAATTTCTTGAATATCAAGGCTATTTAATTCGTTTGCCAAAATAGCATCCTTATTAGTGTTCAACGTTATGACTTAGCCAATGCTTCAAGCGCTTTAAGACGTGATTTCATGTCTGAAAGATTACGCAAGTGGGCAATTGATTTACGCCATTCTTTATTAGTTGTATGGGGCATACCAGATGAGTAAATACCCGGCTCGGTGATCGATTTAGTCACCATACTCATGCCGGTAATTATAACACCATCACATACTGACATGTGACCATTAATTGCGGTCATGCCACCTATTTGGCAGTTTTTACCAATGGTTACACTACCTGCTAGTACAGTACAGCCTGCAATTGCAGTACCCGAGTTAACTTCAACGTTGTGTGCTATTTGACATTGGTTATCGATGATCACATTACTATGAATAATCGTGTTATCGAGTGCGCCACGGTCAATTGTTGTGCTTGCGCCCACTTCAACCTTGTCGCCGATAATCACAGAGCCTAGCTGAGGAATTTTAACCCACTGCCCGCGCTCGTTTGCATAGCCAAATCCGTCACTGCCAACCACACTGTTTGCTTGAAATAAACAATCAGCGCCAATTTCAACATCGTGATAAATAGTCACACTCGGCCAAAGCTTTGTGCCAGAACCTATTTTAACACGTTCACCGATGAAACTGTTCGGACCAATTTGTGCGTTATCACCAATCACAGCACCGGCTTCTATAACTACATTTGCGCCAATGGCAGCACTTGCACTTACCGTTGCACTTGGGTGAATAGTCGCACTCGCGTGAATACCTTGCTGGGCCGCTTGCGGGGTTGTATCCATAAATTGTGCAAGCTTTGCGTAGCTCACATACGGATTTCCAACAATGATTTTTGCGCCACTAAAATACGGTGCATCGGCTTCACTAAGAATCACTGCGCTGGCTTGTGTGGTTTCAAGCTGCGTACGATATTTTGAGTTCGCTAAAAATGCAATATGCCCAGAACGGGCATTTGCAAGTGTAGCTATTTTTGTAATTTCTAAAGCGCCATCACCTTGAAGTTCGGCGCCTAGAAGTTCCGCAATATGCGAAAGCGTATAATTTTGCATAGAGTGATTATTTCTTACTAACTGCTGATACAACTTTGCTTGAAAGATCAGTTACTTCTTTAGGGTTAAAGTAAATAGTAGTGTCTTTAACTTTAACTTCATCGAAGTCGCCATCTTTAGCAATTTCTTCAATTGTTTTAACAATTAAACCCTGAACTTTAGCAAGCTCTTGGTTTTGACGTGCTTTGATTTCTTGCTCTAAAGGACGACCTTTTTCAGCAAGGTTTTGTTGCATGCCTTGGATTTTGTCACGTAGTGCATCTTTTTGAGCTTGGCTCATTGTAGTGCTTTCACGCTTAAATTTTTCTGCTTCAAAGCGAATGTCGCCTTGTAGTTTTTCAAGCTCTTGACGACGCTCAGCAAACTCAGTTTGTAAAGACTGCTCAATTTTAGCCATTTGAGGAATTTGCTTGTAGATCTCTTGCATATCAACAATGCCTACTTTGTGGGCAAATGCACTTGCAGAGGTGCCCATCATCAATGTTGCTAACACGGCTACTGCTGTTGATTTAAATAATTTTTTCACAAAAAACTCCTTTAGAAAGTGTTACTAATATTAAAGCTGATGGTCTTTGTATCGTCATCTTCTTCTTTTTGCAATGGATACGCAAAACTAATCAGCATTGGACCCATTGGAGAGATCCATTGTAAAGATAAACCGGTTGATACCCTAAAGCGCATTGGATCAGAGTAATCATCTAACTTAGCACGCTCATCTGGCGCTAAGTTTTGGAAACGGTCAACGTTAAATTCAGTATCCCATACGTTGGCAGCATCTACAAAGAAACTGGTACGTACAGAACTGGTGTTTTCTTCATCTAAGAACGGCGTAGGTACAATTAACTCCATACCTGCAACCGCTTTTGCATTACCACCAATACGCCCTTGTGGTACTAAGATATCAAACTCATCAGAGCCACCGATGCTACCGGTTGTAGTACCATCAGCACCTGGCGTACCAGGGATTGATAAAGGAACACGTGATACAGCACGCGGCAATATAGTATTACGGTCAAAGCCACGTAGTTCCATTTCCGTTATACGGAAGAACTCTTGGAATGGCAGAGTTTGCTCATAACCGTTTGTTGACCCATAACCATTACCGTAACCAAGCGCTGCTCGTGTTGAGAACACCCAACGGTGGTCATTCGATATTGGCCAGTAAAAACGCGAATCGTAGTTCAGTTTAAAATACTGAAGGTCAGAGTTAGGCGTCGTGGCTGTTAAATTTAATGTTTGGCGCGAACCCGCTGTTGGGAATAAACCACGGTTAACTGTGATACGCGACCAACCAACGCTTAGCTCATATTTAGTAAAGTCAAAGCCAGCATCTGGGTTTTCTTCATCTAAGAAGGTTTCGCGTAGTACGCGTGTTTGTTCGTACTCGGCAATCTCTGAAAGTTCTTCTTGAATCCAACGTACGCCAAAGTTAACACGGTTTACCGCATCAATTGGGAAACCAATATTAGTACCAATGCCGTAACTTGTTGATTTATAATCTACTAAGCTAAATTTACTGGCATCGTAGTTATTGTAAAAAATACTGCTGCCTTGCGATACACCATCTGGCGTAAAGTAAGGGTCGGTGTACGACAAGCTAATGCTTTCAGAACCAGTAGAGGTATTTAAGTTTAAGCCAATTTGATTACCCGTACCTAAAAAGTTAGATTCGGTCACACCAATATTAAACTGAAGCCCTGCGTATGAGCCATACGCTAAGCCCGCGTTAAAGCTACCGGCAGATTGCTCTTTTACTGTAAAGTCTACGTCTACTTGGTCATCTACACCCGGTACTGGTACTACATTAAAGTCAACAGTTTCCATGTACGGTAAACGTTGAATTTGCAGCTTTGAGCGCTCAAGGTTTTGATTAGATAACCAGGCACCTTCAAGTTGTGTCATTTCGCGACGAAGTACTTCATCAGCGGTATTTTGGTTACCACCTACAATAATACGACGTACGTACACACGCTTGCCCGGATTTACCGACAGCGTAAGTTGCACTTCTTGTTTTTCATCATCAATTTCTGGAATTGTGCGTACTTCGGCATTGGCATAACCAAAGCGCGCTAAGTAGCTTTTGATAAATTCTTCAGATGAGGTCACCACTGAGCCATTGTAAAGCTCGCCGGCGCGAAGCGGGATAACGCTTTTGATTAGTTCTTCTCGGCCAAGTAAATCACCGATAAAGTCAAAACCTTTAACTGTGTACTTAACACCTTCTGTTAAGTTAGCAGTTACATACACAGATTCGCGCTCAGGACTTACTGATACTTGCGTAGAATCTATATTAAAACGTAAGTAACCGCGGTCTAAGTAAAAGCTGCGAATTTTTTCTAAATCGCCTTCAATGGTTTGTTTTTGGTAACGGTCGCTACCCATAAACTGCCACCACGGTAAATCTTGTTGCGATTCAGCAAGCTTTAAAAGCTCTTCGTTAGAGAATAATTCGTTACCAACTAAGTTGATTTGACGAATAGAGGCGGCTTCGCCTTCGTCAAATTCTAGCTTAAGCTTTACACGGTTACGTGGCAGCTTAGTTACGCTAATATCAACGGTGGCATTGTATTTACCAATACTGTGGAAAAACTCAACCAACCCTTTTTCGATATTATCGATAACGGTTTTATCAAGCGGTTCACCTTGGCGAATGTCTTGCTGATCGAGTGATTCGTTAAGCTGCTCGTCTTTTATATCTTTATTGCCTTCAAACTCAATAAAGCTAATAGTAGGACGCTCAGTCACTTTAAAAATAACGTTATTACCATCGCGTAACGCTTTGATGTTGTCAAAGTGACCTGAACGATAAAGTGACTTTATTGTTTTTGAAATCGTATAGTCATCAACGTTATCGCCCACATTGATAGGAACATGCGTTAGTGCTGCACCAAGTGCTACACGTTGCAAACCTTCAATTTTTAAATCTTCAACAATAAAGGAGTTTTGGCCCAGGGCTGCAAAACTTGCACCCAATAAACTTGAAACTGCCAAATGTTTTTTTATAGCCATTTTATTATCTTTATCCTTTACAACTGTATTACCGCTTAACATCAAAACTAATAATTAGTGATGCTTACAATCGTGTTCTAATTAGTAATTGTCACGCTGTAACTACAAACGCGATACATCATTGAACAAAGCGAAACATGTTAAAAATATGAGCAGCAAGGCGCCCACTTTAAAACCAAATTCTTGTGTCTTTTCAGAGACCGGCTTTTTACGGAAAAGTTCAATTATGTAATACATTAAGTGTCCACCATCAAGCACTGGCAGAGGTAATAAATTAAATACACCCAAGTTAACGCTTATTAGCGCTAAAAAGCTTAAAAAGGCGACTAGCCCGTAGCTTACGCTAGTTCCTGCACCAACTGCAATGCCCACAGGGCCACTTAAATTTTTAACCGAAACCTGACCTGTAATTAAATTACCAATCATGTCAAAGCTAAGCGTTATAAGGCGCCAGGTCTCTTGGGTACCACGAACAATACTATCAAGCGGACCAAAGCTTCGGGTTTCAACATAGCCATCAGGCCAAGGTTGAACAACCGGCGCAACACCTAAAAACCCTTGTTCAATACCGTGCTCATTAATGCGCGATTTAGGCGTTACTGTTACGCTATTTATACTATCTTGTCTTTTTACACTAAATTGTAAAGATTTGTTAGCCGATTGCGTAATAAGATTAACTAATTGCTGCCAATCGCTTATTGTTTCACCATTTACAGCGATAATCGTATCGTTAACCTGCAAATTAGCCAGTTCGGCTGCTGAATTTTTAGTAATAGCCGCAATGGTTAATGTGGCTTGCGGTCTAAACGGTACAATACCCAACGAACTCAGTGGCGGCACGTCTTGTTGATCGAGCTTCCAACCCTCTACGTTAAGCATTTTTGTTTGCTCTTGGTAGTTTTCGTTACGCACTACTACGGGCACGCTTTGCTCACCTAAGCTCGACATAAGTGCAAAAGTTGCATCTTGCCAGGTGGCAATTGTGTCATCACCAATTTTAATAATTTGTTCAGAGGGCATAATGCCCGCCTGCTCTGCTCTGCTACCTTCGGTAATACTACCCACTACAGGTTTTACCGATTGCACGCCCACCATGTACATAGCCGCCAACGCCACAATAGCAAATAAAAAATTAGCCAGCGGGCCGGCTGCTACTATGGCTATACGGGCCTGAACCGATTTAGCGTTAAATGACAAATGGCGCTCATTTTCAGGTACCTCATCCACGCGTTCATCAAGCATTTTAACGTAACCACCCAGCGGAATAGCGGCAATTACGTATTCTGTATTGTATTTATCGTGCCACTTTAAAAGCGGTTTACCAAAACCAATCGAAAAGCGCAGCACTTTAACACCCATTTTACGGGCCACCCAAAAGTGCCCATATTCATGAATAGCAACTAAAATGCCCAGCGCTAAAATAAACGAGCCAAGATTCCAAAAAAAATCTAACATATTAATGAGTCACTTTTGTTATTAGGTCCGCTGCACGTTGGCGGGCTTGTTGGTCACACGCTAATATTTCATCTAGGCTTTGTACGTTAGTGAATGTGGCCGCATCAAGCGTTTGTGCATTAATTTTATAAATGTCAGTAAAGCCAATTTGGCCTTTTAAAAATGCCGCAACCGCTATTTCGTTTGCTGCATTTACCGTTGTGGTTGCGCCTTGCCCTGCGCTGCACGCATCAATAGCAAGTTGTAAATTTGGATAACGCGCAAAATCAGGCTTTGTGAACGAAAAATCACAAATATCCGAAAAGTTGAGTGGTTTTACGCCGGCATTTATTCGCTCAGGGTAAGCGAGTGCATGTGCAATAGGTGTGCGCATATCGGGGTTACCCATTTGCGCTAAAATGGAGCCATCGTGGTATTGCACCATAGAATGAATAATACTTTGCGGGTGGATCACCACATCAATGTCGCTGGTGTCACAATTAAACAGCCATTTAGCTTCAATAAATTCAAGCCCTTTGTTCATCATGGTGGCTGAATCTACCGATATTTTTTGCCCCATAGACCAATTAGGGTGAGCGACGGCTTCACTAACCGTTACCTCTTTTAAGGTATTTATATCGCGCGTTAAAAATGGCCCACCAGAGCCGGTAAGCAATATTTTACTTACGCCATGCTCTTGTAAATTTTGATCTGCATTTGCGTTTTGAAGTGAATGAGGTAAGCACTGAAAAATAGCGTTGTGCTCGCTATCAATAGGTAACAACGTGGCTTTATGCTGTTTTACTTTATCAATAAACAACTGCCCTGACATAACCAACGATTCTTTATTGGCAAGCAGTACTTTTTTACCTGCTTCAACGGCGCTTAGTGTCGGCAGTAAGCCGGCAGCGCCAACAATAGCTGACATGACGGTATCGACATCGGGGTGCGCACATAAATCACTCATAGCCTGCTGTGAATGCATTACTAAGGTTTGGCATGGCGTATTATTTAAATACGATGATAATTGCTCTGCAGCGCTTTGTGTGGCCATAACCGCATATAACGGTTCGTGCTCAATACACAGCTCAGCCATTTTTTTTGCGTTGTGGCCTGCAATGAGGGCAAATACGTTAAATAGCGCTTTGTTTCGCGCTATAACATCTAATGTACTTAACCCAATTGAACCTGTAGCGCCTAAAATAACAAGTTGTTGCTGTTGGCTCATAAACTCAAGGTCCATGCATAGCACATTACAAACATTGGGGCTGCTGCGGTTAAGCTGTCAATTCTATCTAAAATACCGCCGTGGCCGGGTAAACAGCGACCACTGTCTTTTAGGCCGGCTTCACGTTTAAACATGCTTTCGAGTAAATCACCGACAGCCGAAAACAAAGCTATAAAGGCGGTCATTACGGCATAAATAGGCCAAACAGCAAAATCCACACCGGTAAAGTGACAAAAAGCCAAAACAAATACAATCGATGCAACCACACCGCCTGCTAGGCCTTCGATGGTTTTATTTGGGCTCACCTTTGGCATGAGCTTGTGCTTACCAAAACTTTTGCCTGTAAAATAAGCCCCTACATCGGCGCTCCACACAATACCAAGTACCACTAAAATCAGTACCGAGCCAAAGTGCGTTGATTCAGCGTATTGCGCGCTACGTAAGGTATTGAGTGCAAGCCAAAGTGGAATTAAAGTAAGCAGCCCGGCAATGCCGCGCATTACCAAGCCTTCGTTCCATGCTTTGGCCATGGCTGGGTAGCGCCAAATTAAATAACTGGCCACAATCCACCAAGCAAACGAGAGCGTAAATAAGTAATTTGCATCCCCAACCAGCTGGCCGTTTTGCCATAGTGATTCAATCGGCCAATGTAAATTTAGCAGCGCCAATAACGCGCCAATTAACACCACAAACGCACCACGTTTTAATTTTGTGCATAGGCCCATAAAAGCAGACCACTCCCACGCGCCAAGTAAAACAATAATACCGGCAAAATAACTAAACAATGTTAGTGGAGTATAAAAAACCAAGGCTAGCGCTAACGGCGCTAATACAACCGAGGTTAAAATTCGTTGTTTTAACAAAATAGTGACCCTTATTCTATTTTAGGTTTGAGCGAGTAATTGTTTTATTTGTTCGCCCGTACAACCAAAACGTCGCTCTCTGGCAACGTAACACGCAATGGCCTCAGCAAATGCTGCTTCATTAAAATCAGGCCAAAGAGTTTCGGTAAAGTAAAGTTCCGCATAAGCAGCTTGCCATAGTAAAAAGTTACTAATACGAACATCACCACCCGTGCGAATTAGTAAATCCGGCTCCGCTTGGTCTGCCATGCTCATATGCTGTGCTAAGCGCTCTTCTGTAACATCCTCTGCCTTGAGTTGTCCGTTTGCAACTTGTAGTGCTAGTTGCTTTGCTGCATTTGCCATATCCCATCTACCGCCATAATTAGCGGCCACGTTTAAATGCAAACCGGTGTTATCTGCTGTTAGCTCATGCGCAGCGTTTACTTTGCTACGTAAACTTTCAGAGAATCGTGATAAATCTCCAATAATGGTCAGTTTTACATTATTTTTATGAAGCTTTTTTACTTCCTTTGTTAAAACAAACAAAAAAAGCTCCATTAAAGTGTTTACTTCGTCTTCGGGGCGGCGCCAGTTTTCACTACTAAAAGCAAATAAGGTTAACGATTGTATCCCTAATTTAGTACAAAACTGAACAGATTGACGAACTGCGTCCACGCCTTTTTTATGCCCGAACACACGAGGTCTATTTCTAGCTTGCGCCCAACGCCCGTTACCATCCATGATGATGGCAACATGTTTAGGTAAACATTGCTGTGAAATTGTATCAGCGTCTAGAACCATAAATATTGAGTATTCCATAAAAAAACGCCGCCTAGTATACCCTAGACGGCGTTTCAAAACTAATATATTTCATAACCTGCATTGAGGTTATTTAGCTGTTTAGATTTCCATCAACTCAGCTTCTTTCGCTGTTAGTTGTGCATCCATTTCTTTGATAAATTTATCTGTAAGCTTTTGAATTGTATCTTCTGCTTGACGCGCTTCATCTTCAGAAATTTCTTTATCTTTTAATAAAGATTTTACATCGCCATTAGCGTCACGACGAATGTTACGTACAGCCACACGGCCGCTTTCTACTTCGCCACGTACAATTTTAATTAAATCTTTACGACGCTCTTCTGTAAGCGGAGGAAGTGGTACGCGAATTACTGTACCAGCAGACATCGGGTTTAAACCTAAGTCAGACGCCATAATTGCTTTTTCTACAGCTTGCGCTAAAGACTTGTCGAATACGCCGATAGCCAGCGTACGAGAGTCTTCAATCGTTACATTAGCCACTTGGTTAAGCGGTGTATCAGCACCGTAGTACGATACCATAATGCCGTCTAAAATTGCTGGGTGAGCACGACCTGTACGAATTTTTGATAGTTGACTACCTAGTGCTGCTACACTTTTTTGCATGCGCTCTTGCGCATCTTTTTGAATATCGTTAATCACGGTTTAATCCTAATTATTTGATTACTTCATCTGAGGCTTGTGAAGAGATAAGTGTGCCTTCTTCTTCACCCATAATTACGCGTTTTAAGGCGCCTGATTTATTCATGTTAAATACGCTCAATGGCATATTATGATCGCGAGCGAGTGTAAACGCCGCTAAATCCATTACTTTTAGTTCTTTATCAATAATTTCATTGTAGCTTAAGTGACGGTAAAGCGTGGCTTCTGGGTTTTTAACCGGATCATCACTAAATACGCCATCTACCTTAGTCGCTTTAATTACAGTGTCGGCTTCAATTTCAATACCGCGTAAACACGCAGCAGAATCGGTAGTGAAGAACGGGTTACCCGTACCTGCTGCAAAAATAACAACGCGGCCAGATTTTAATAAGCTAATTGCCTCAGCCCAGTTGTATGCATCACATACACCGTTTAGAGGGATTGCCGACATTAAACGACAATTAACAAATGCACGGTGTAGTGCATCACGCATTGCAAGGCCGTTCATTACGGTTGCAAGCATACCCATGTGGTCACCAACTACGCGGTTCATGCCAGCTTCTGCTAGTGATCCGCCACGTAAAAAGTTACCACCGCCGATAACCAAACCCACTTCTACGTCGAGTTCTACCAGCTCTTTAATTTCTTGGGCCATACGATCTAGCACTTTTGGGTCGATGCCGAAGCCTTCGTCTCCCATTAAAGCTTCACCACTTAATTTGAGAAGAACACGTCTAAAAATAGGTTTACGATTGATAGTCATAGTATTGGGGCCAACTTTTTATTAAATTATGGGTAAAAAATAACCGCGCTTATGATAAACATAAAAGCGCGGTTATTTTAAAGAATTTCTAAGCGTGACGCAAAAGCAAATAGTACTTTAATGGCATCTAATTTCCTTATGCATCACAAATAGTTAATCTTACTCGCCTTTTGCAGCTGCAATTTGAGCAGCAACTTCAGCAGCAAAATCTTCTTCTTTCTTCTCGATACCTTCACCAACTTCTACACGTGCGAAGCTAGTAACTGTTGCGTTTTTCTCTTTAAGAATTTCGCCAACAGATTTTTTAGGCTCCATGATGAAAGCTTGACCAGTAAGAGAAACCTCACCAGTAAATTTCTTCATGCGGCCAACAACCATTTTTTCAGCGATTTCAGCAGGCTTGCCTTCGTTCATCGCGATGTCGATTTGAACTTGCTTTTCTTTTTCTACAACGTCAGCAGGTACATCTTCAGGCGTTAAGTACTCTGGGTTTGAAGCAGCAACGTGCATTGCAATGTGCTTAAGTGTTTCTTCATCAGCAACACCTGCAACAACAACACCAATACGCTCACCGTGACGGTATTCAACAAGTGTTTCACCAGTGATGTACTGAAGACGACGTACATTGATGTTTTCACCAATTTTAGTTACTAGCTCAACACGGTCTTCTTCAAACTTAGCTTGTAAGTCTTCGATAGTGATTGTTTCAGCGATAGCAGCGTCAGCAACTTTGTTAGCAAACGCTAAGAAGCTTTCGTCTTTTGCTACGAAGTCAGTTTGACAGTTAACTTCTACTAGTACTGCAACACCATCGTTTTGCTTGATGATGATAGTACCTTCAGCAGCAATGTTACCTGCTTTCTTAGCAGCCTTTGCAGCACCGCTCTTACGCATGTTTTCAATCGCTAACTCGATGTCGCCATCAGTTTCAGTTAACGCTTTTTTACAATCCATCATGCCAGCGCCAGTACGCTCGCGTAATTCTTTAACTAGGGCAGTAGTTACAGCCATTAGTAAATCCTCAAATCTGAAATCAGGTATTAGATAAGCGGGTAAACCGCTCTACAAGAATAGCAAGTCTTCACCTTAAAAAGATGAAGACTTGATGACAGCTAATTACTCAGCTTCTACAAAGTCGTCTTTCTCAGCTTGAGCAACGATGTTGTTCTCACGACCTTCAGTGATAGCAGCTGCAACAGAGCTAGTGTAAAGGTTGATTGCACGGATAGCATCATCGTTACCAGGTACGATGTAATCAACACCGTCTGGGTTAGAGTTAGTATCAACGATTGCAACAACTGGAATACCTAGGTTGTTTGCTTCACGGATAGCAATGTGCTCGTGATCAGCATCGATAACGAAGATAGCGTCTGGAAGGCCACCCATGTTTTTGATACCGCCAAGGCTCTTTTCAAGCTTTTCCATTTCGCGAGTAAGCATTAACGCTTCTTTCTTAGTTAACTTCTCGAAAGTACCGTCTTGGCTTTGAGCTTCAAGGTCTTTAAGACGCTTGATTGACTGACGAACTGTTTTCCAGTTAGTTAACATACCACCTAACCAGCGGTGGTTAACGAAGAACTGGTCGCTTTGTAAAGCAGCTTCTTTAACTGCTTCGCTTGCTGCGCGCTTAGTACCAACGAAAAGAACTTTACCTTTGTTTGCAGCAGCACTTGATAAAAACTTAAGTGCGTCGTTGAACATTGGTACTGTTTGCTCAAGGTTGATGATATGTACACGGTTACGTGCGCCGAAGATGAAAGGCTTCATCTTAGGGTTCCAGTAACGTGCTTGGTGACCAAAGTGAACACCAGCTTGAAGCATATCGCGCATTGAAACGTTTGCCATTTTGTAAATCCTCTATGTAGTTTAGGGTTAGGCCTCCACATATCCCATAGCACCAACACCGAAGTATTTAAACTTCAAATGCACCCAAGTGTATGTGACGATACGTGTGTGTGTTAAAATAAAATTGTGTTTGCCTTAAATACAAAAAATCATTTAAGAATTTATTTGTAAAAAGACGGCGCGCTTTATACCATATTAAAATTAAATACTCAACGTCGCGTGCAAAATTTGTGCGACGATAAATGTTAAAAAACGCAACTTTGGAGCCTCAATGAGCGCTGTGATCAAGACCCCTGAAGAAATTGAAAAAATGCGTGTAGCCGGGCGTTTAGCGGCAGACGTACTTGAAATGATTGAACCACATGTAGTGCCAGGTGTGACTACTGATGAGCTAAATACAATTTGTCATGATTATATTGTAAATGTGCAAGATGCCATACCTGCGCCACTAAATTACCACGGTTTTCCTAAGTCGGTTTGTACCTCTGTAAATCATGTAATTTGCCACGGTATTCCAAATGACAAACCGCTAAAAGATGGCGATAGCGTCAACATTGATGTAACCGTAATAAAAGACGGTTACCACGGCGACACCTCAAAGATGTTTCATGTAGGTACGCCTAACATTCAAGGTAAGCGCCTTGCACAAGTAACGCAAGAAAGCTTATACCTTGCCATTAAAATGGTAAAACCAGGTGTGCGTTTAGGCGATATTGGTGAAGCAATTCAAAAATACGCAGAGAGCTTTAACTACTCAATTGTACGCGAATACTGCGGCCACGGTATTGGTAGCGAATTTCATGAAGAGCCTCAAGTAATGCACTACGGTAAAGCAGGTACTGGCGAAACACTTAAAGCCGGTATGTGTTTAACAATAGAGCCAATGGTTAACGCAGGTAAGCGCCAGTGTAAACTTTTAAAAGACGAGTGGACTGTAGTTACACGCGACCGTAGTTTGTCTGCACAGTGGGAACACACCCTATTAGTGACTGAAAATGGTGTTGAAATTTTAACGCTGCGATCAGATGATACTATCGACAGGATTATCGAACACTAATAAATACCGAGCCACTTGATAAAAGTATTTAACCTCTAATCTGGTTAATATATTTAATAACATACTGAATTATATGTAATATTTATTTTATTATTCCCAAGCTGGAGATTTTCAGTGAAAACAAATCGAATCGACGCGCCAAATAGCGAGCCTATTTGCAAGTCGATTCAACACTGTTAACACTGAAAATAGCCGCTGGGGATAGACTTATTACTTCACGTTCAGGTTATTTATCAATGCTAACGGTTCAATAAGGAGCCAGCCCACGTGGCATTACCCAACAAAGTAAAAAAGTTACTTAGCGATGCTGAGCAACTGAGCGATTATCGCGATTGTTCTAGCTATTTTTATAAGTGGTTACATAACGAATTTTCTAAGCAACCAGTTGGTAATTTAATTAATGCCCGGGCTGAGTTTATAGACCGCCTGCTAATTAAACTGTTTCATGTTTACGATTTAGCTCACGAGCCTGATCTTGCCCTTATTGCCGTGGGCGGGTATGGCCGTGGCGAACTACACCCCTACTCCGACATTGACTTTTTATTGCTTGTTACGCAGCCGCCTAGCGAGCAAATATGCGAAAAAATAGGCCAGTTTGTTACCATGCTATGGGATCTCAATTTAGAGATAGGCCACAGCGTACGTACCATTGAACAAGCCATTGAGCAAAAACGTGAAGACGTTACCTTTGCCACCAGCTTGCTCGAAAGCAGGCTCATTTTTGGTAATCACATTGAGTTTGAAAAACTCAAAACGCATATTATAGAAACCCCCGTTTGGCGCTCAGGCGAATTTTTTGTAGCCAAAGTGCAAGAGCAAAACCTACGCCACAAAAAGTGCCACGGTACTGCTTACAACCTAGAGCCAAACATAAAAGAAAACCCCGGTGGCCTTCGCGATTTACAAACCATTATTTGGGTTGCTAAAAAGCACTTTAGAGCCGAAACCCTACAAGAGCTAATTAGCCACGGCTACTTAACGCATGAAGAGTTTCAGGAGCTTTCGGAATGTCTAGAGAACCTTTGGAATATTCGCTTTGCACTGCATTTAGCCGCTGGGCGCTCAGAAAACCGTTTGTTGTTTGACCATCAACCACACACAGCTGAAATACTTGGCTTTGGTAGCGATGGTAAAGCCTCGGTTGAGCGCATGATGAAACGCTTATTTAGAATAATGAGCCGCGTACGCGAGCTTAACCAAATGCTGCTATCGTACTTTGAAGAAAGTATTATGCCAGAGAGCAGCGAAGCGCCAGTGATTGAGTTAGACAAAGACTTTGAACGCGTTGGGCACCAAATTAGGGTTAAAAACCCATCGGTATTTTTTAGACGCGATCAACTTTTTGTTTTGTTTGAGCATATTGCCGACAACCCCGAAATTACCCATATTTACCCAAGTACTATTCGTACCATTAGGCAAGTACGCAGGCGCCTATTAGGTGACTTACAAGATTACGCAGCGTGTCGCGAGGCATTTATGCGTATTGTAAAACACCCAAACGGCATGGGCCGCGCATTCACGCTCATGCACAAACACGGCATGTTGGCCGCGTATTTACCACAATGGCGTAATATATTTGGGCAAATGCAATTTGACTTATTTCATGCCTACACAGTAGATGAGCACACCCATAAATTAATCAATAATATTTACCAATATTTTGATAAATCTAAAGTGAGTGAGTTTCCTATTTGTAGTGAAATAGTAACCCGTATGGATAAACCAGAGCTGCTTTATTTAGCGGGTATTTTTCATGATATTGCTAAAGGGCGTGGCGGCGATCACTCAGAGCTAGGCTCAGTGGATGCCATTGCTTTTTCTAAATTACATGGCTTCCCATCATCTGATGGCAAGCTTATATCGTGGCTAGTTGGTAACCATTTACTTATGTCGGTCACTGCGCAGCGTAAAGACATAAATGACCCAGGTGTTATTAAAGACTTTGCTTCGCGCGTAAAAACAGAGCGCCAACTCGATTACCTCTATTGTTTAACCGTTGCCGATATACGCGCAACCAACGACAACTTATGGAATGATTGGAAAAACACCCTACTACGCGAATTATACTTGCATACTCAGCGTGCATTACGCCTAGGGCTTGAAAACCCAATGGATCAACGCGACCAAATACGCGATAAAAAACACCAAGCTAAACAGCGCTTACTTAATTTGGGCTACCTAGAAAACCAAATTGATTTAATTTGGAGTCGCTTTAAAGCCAATTACTTTACTGCCTTTAGCGAGCAGCAAATATCATGGCAAACCGAGCACTTATTAAAATGCGCAGACTTAAGCCTACCCAGTGTTATTGTTTCTGATAAAGCAATGCATGGTGGCACGCAAGTGTTTGCTTATAGCCCATATTCTGGGCCGTTATTCGCTCGCTTAGTTAGCGTAATTGGCTCTAAAAAAGCGCAAATACAACACGCTCAAGTGCTTACTACCAAAGATGGCTACGCCCTATTTAACTTTGTAATACTTGAAGTGAGCGGCGACCCTATTGCAAGTAGCCGTGCTCAGTCAATTAAACGTGGGCTTGAGCAAGCACTTAGCGAACCACGTAAAAAAATACGCTTTAAAAAGAATCGCTCACAACGATTTAAAGACTTTAATATCAAACCTAAAATAGTGCTGCGCCCTCATGCCCGTAAAGATCGCAGCCTAATAGAAATTCAAGCTGTTGATATACCTGGTTTACTTACTAAAATTGCCGAAGTTTTCCAAGCGCATTTATTACACATTCACGCAGCCCGTATTACAACGGTAGGTGAACGTGCAGAGGATTTCTTTGTCGTATCAAATAACGAATACCAAGCGCTGACTGATGAAGAGCAAGCCAAAATTCATCAGGCATTACGTAAAAAATTCAACGCCGAAACAGAATAAGGACACACCATGTCAGATTTAAAAACCATGATAGAAAACGCCTGGGACAACCGCGATAGCATTAGCCCTAGCAACGTATCTAGCGATGTAAAACAAGCGATTATTGACGCACTAGAGCTTCTTGATAGCGGTGCAGCCCGTGTTGCTGAAAAAATATCAGGCGAATGGGTCGTACACCAATGGCTTAAAAAAGCCGTTTTATTATCGTTCGGTATTCGCGATAACCAACCAATGAACGACGGCGTAAACCAGTTTTACGATAAAGTACCGCTTAAATTTAGCGACTACACACCGGAGCAATTTCAGCAAGGTGGCATGCGCGTAGTACCAAATGCTGTAGCACGTAAAGGCAGCTTTGTAGGTAAAAACGTCGTACTTATGCCATCGTATGTGAACATTGGGGCATTTGTAGATGAAGGCACCATGGTTGATACATGGGCAACTGTTGGCTCGTGTGCACAAATTGGTAAGAACGTACACTTATCGGGCGGCGTGGGCATAGGCGGCGTTTTAGAGCCACTACAAGCTAACCCTACCATCATTGAAGACAACTGCTTTATTGGCGCACGCTCTGAAATTGTTGAAGGTGTAGTAGTAGAGGAAGGCGCTGTTATTTCAATGGGTGTTTACATCAGCCAAAGCACTCGTATTTATGACCGTGAAACCGGCGAAATTCATTACGGCCGCGTACCAGCAGGCGCTGTAGTTGTACCAGGTGCACTACCATCAAAAGATGGCACTCACAGCCTATACGCTGCAATCATCGTGAAAAAGGTAGATCAACAAACACGCGAAAAGGTAGGCATCAACGCCCTACTACGCTCAATTGATGATTAACCGTAGGTTGGGTTGAGTGAAACGAAACCCAACGATACTTAAAAGTTAACTGCTAAAATTTAACTTTAATTAAATATAAAAAAGCTCTAGACCTTTGGTTTAGAGCTTTTATGTTTAGATACTATGTTCGTTAATTAATTGAATTATAACTTAATCACTTTATTATCAGTTAAACTGTAAAGTAATCTAGCTTTGACTTTTGATCTTCAGCTAATTTAGACAATTCATGACTCGCTGCAGCGGCTTGAGTAATGCCCGTTACATTTTGGCTCACTAAGTCATAAATATTTGTCAGGTTCACATTTATATCTTTAGTGACTTGGCTTTGCTCTTCCGAGGCTGTTGCCACTTGCGTATTGGTATCCGTCAACGATTCTATAGCTTTAGTTATATCACTTAATGAGTCACTTAGCTGGCTAGATAATGCTTGGTTACCTTTAAGCATTTCAATACTTGTATGCATGCTATTGTTAGCCTGACCTGATTGAGTTTGTAACTCTTCTATTATTATTTGAATCTCTTTCGTTGACTCTTGGGTTCTGGCAGCTAGCATTCTCACTTCATCAGCAACAACAGCAAAACCACGCCCGCTCTCTCCAGCTCGAGCAGCTTCAATAGCAGCATTCAGCGCTAACAAATTAGTTTGATCTGATATTTCCTCAATGACCTGGATCACTTGCCCTATTTTATCAGATTGCTCTTTGAGTGAATTAACTACATTTGCAGCATCTTCTAACTGTATAAACATTTTCCCGCTTGCTTCACTACTTTGTTTAAACATAACCATACTTTGTGAAGCCAATTTATTTGCCTCTTGAGATGCACTATCAGCAACTACTGCATTATTAGCGACTTCCGCTGAGGTCCCTTCAAGTTCATTTACTGCTGAGGCAACTTGCTCAACTTCATACTTTTCTTGATCTGAGTTACTACTTGACTGAGTCATCACCGTAGCAAGCTCAATTGCGGAAGACGAAACCTCAATACTTATTCTGCTAAGGGATTTTACCGTTTGATGCAACTGCTGAACGGTTAAGTTTACATCGCGGGCTAGTGCCGAAATCTCATTCTTACCTTGCTCATCTGCATTAACTAGTAAGTTACCTTGTGCCACTTGCCTCATTGTTTCCTGTAGTGCTTGTATTGGCTTTACAATAAGGTTTGCAAGAATCCAACTAATATAAACAGCAGCAATTAAAATCACCAATAACCCAACTAAAGACCAGTTAAGGACGTAAGTATGGGCCGCTTCACTGTGCTGAATGTTAGTTACTGTTACTGTGTTTAACTTCTCAGATAGTGCATCTATCGCAGATAGCATTTTTTGCCCCAGCTCACGATATTGACTACTTGCAGAATTATATTGTGATTGTTGAGCTGAGCTTAACCCTTGGCTTAGCTTAGAGTTTAGAAGAGGAAACATTGTGCTTTGTGAAAACCCTACATATTGGTTAACTGCACTCTTTAAACTGTTGACTTCACTTTCTAGCCCCTCCATTTGATTAATAACGTCTAAGCTTTTATTAATATTAGATTTTTTTTGCTGCAAAACACTAACATAGGTTTTCAAATCATCCGCTGTAAACAAACTATAAATAGCTTTGATACGCATGTCATAAGTATTATTAACTATTTGACTTAAAGATGATTTATATGTAATGAGATCACTAGTTGCGCGGCTCACCTTAGAAAAAGCATTGCCTAACTGACTTGAGCTATAAAGTAAGCCTATTAAAATTAACGTAATACTGAATAATACCGGTACTAAAATTTGCATTTTTACCGACAAAGAATTAAAAAATCTGCGCATTAAACCACTCCTGAGTATTTGTCCGTTGTTTACAGAGCCTGCAAAGCTCAAATGATTAAAAAATAAGAAGATCAATAAAATAAGCGCAGGATTATCGATTACAAATGTTACAATTGCAAAAAAATAAACAAGCAAAATCTTACTAGGAAAGAAAAAAGTAGAGCAAAGAAGATTTTTCTTATATTAATAGTCATACAGTTCAATCAAGAACGCAGCATAATGAAGTTTTTTAGAGTTGCATTCTATGACATTACCCAAAATGGAAAATTGCATAATTTAGAATTAAATATTTTAAATATATCTGCTGAAATTTAAAAAAGCTGTTTTCACATGAATTAAAAGCATAAAAAACAAACACAACTCGATGTAAATGATCAAACGTTTTTATCGGTAATATCAATAACAACAATCAGCTCTTAAAATAATTGAAATAAAGAACGTTGTTACGCACGGCTGCTCGCCACAAACAGATATAACTCACGCAACGTTAAATAAAATAGCGACCACAGAAGAGGACGCTCCCTTTGTCTGTCAAAGAAATATACGTATACATAACAAACGACTGAATTAGCCAACACACCCAAGATATAATAAGGTAGTAAAGCATACTTGAAAGTTAGCAATTAATATTAAGGATTAATATGACAAAAACTGCTTTACGCTCAACTATTTTGCTACCGGTATTTTTGCCCGCGGTATTTATTATTCTGCTTTTGGTCATTGGTACAAGTAGCAACCCTGAACTGGCAGGGCAAGCATTCAGTGTCGCCCTCAAGTGGATAACAGAAACCTTTGGCTGGTTTTATATGTTATCAGTTGCCATCTTCTTAGTTTTCATCGTTTGTGTTGCCGCCTCCAGCTGGGGAAATATCAAGCTGGGCCCTGATCATGCGCAACCGCAATACAGCTTTGGCGAATGGTTCGCCATGCTATTTTCGGCCGGTTACGGAGTCGCATTACTTTATTTTGGTGTAGCAGAACCCGTGCTCCATTATGCATCTCCACCTGCGGGCGCTGCAGAAACCGTTGATGCCGCTAAGCAGGCGATGCAAATTGCATTTTTTCATTGGGGTTTTCATATATGGGCAATTTATGGGATTGTTGGTTTAGTACTTGCTTACTTTGCATTTCGCCACGGTCTTCCGCTGTCTATTCGCTCAGCCTTGTATCCACTTATTGGTGATAAAATATATGGCCCTATTGGGCACACTGTTGATGTGTTTGCCATATTAGGCACGCTATTTGGTATTGCCACAACGTTAGGGCTTTCGGTTACTCAAATTAATGCCGGGCTGCACTATTTATGGCCAAGCATCCCTATTAATACCACGGTACAAATTACCGCTATTGTTATTATTACCGCAGCGGCAACGTTTTCTGTGGTGGCAGGTATGGATAAAGGTGTGAAGCGTTTATCTATAATAAACATGACACTCGCCGTATCATTAATGGCCTTTGTGTTTTTTATTGGCCCGACTATTCATATTCTTGAATCGTTTTTACAAAATACCGGCAGCTACCTCAGCGGTATTGTTGAGCGTACTTTTAATTTACAAGCCTATAGCCGTAGTGATTGGATTGGTAACTGGACTCTATTTATATTTGGCTGGACTATAGCGTGGGCACCCTTTGTTGGTATGTTTATCGCTAAAATTAGCCGCGGCAGAACCATTAGGCAATTTGTTGTGGGCGTGATGCTAGTTCCGACTATTTTTACCTTTTTATGGTTTTCTGTATTTGGCGATACCGCGCTAAATTTAATAATGAATGAAGGGTTTAATACTTTAATAACCGATGTTCAAGCAAACCATGCCGTTGCGCTATTTCAATTATTTGAAGTGCTACCGTTATCGTTTATTATTTCGCTACTGACGGTTATTTTAATCATTACCTTTTTTGTAACCTCATCTGACTCGGGCTCGTTAGTTATTGACTCCCTCGCCTCTGGCGGGAGTATTGATACGCCGGCATGGCAACGGGTGTTTTGGGCTGTACTTGAAGGCGCTGTGGCTGCTGTTTTATTAGTAGCAGGTGGGCTAAGTGCACTGCAAACCATGACAATAGCCAGTGCCCTACCCTTTGCTATTATTATGCTTATTGCAACCGCGGGACTTTGGCGCGCACTTACCATTGAAGGCCATCGCGATACGAGCTTACAAGCACATGCGCTCAATAGCCGTAATGTAAACCTATCTCATTGGAAGCGCCGGTTAGCCGCTATGGTTAATTATCCGAATAAGGAAAAAGTGCATACCTTCATTAGTAGTGTGGTGGTACAAGCAATGCAAGCTGTTCAAGCAGAATTAAAAGCGCGCCAGTGGCATGCCGAGGTAGATTTTGATACTGACTTAGGCCGCGCCCATTTAACCGTACTACGCCATGAGCATGTTGATTTTGTGTATGACATTCGTCTTACTGAGCACCCAATGCCAAGCTTTGCCTATACAGAGCTAAAACCGGATGCTGATAACTCCGAGATGTATTACAAGGCAGATGTTTTCTTGCGCCGCGGTGGGTTATCTTACGATGTATATGGCTACAGTGAAGATGATATTGTGAAGGACATTCTTGATCAATTTGAAAATTACTTGCACTTTTTAGGTAACAGCCCAGGGGAACTTCCGTGGGATATGGCCGAACACGATGACATGTTAAATAGTGACAAACCTTAAATAAAGGTATTAATTAACAGCGCAATTTTGATGCAATAAAAAAGGCACTGAAAAGTGCCTTTTTAGTTTGCTCAATTAATTTTTTAATTACAGCGCGTTAAATACGTCGTCTGTTTTTGCTGCGCAAATAAAATCGTTTTTGTGTAGGCCTTTAATTGAATGGCTCCACCACGTTACGGTTACTTTGCCCCACTCGGTTAATAAACCAGGGTGATGGCCTTCATCTTCTGCCATATCGCCTACTTTATTGGTAAACGCCATAGCTTGCTTAAAGTTTTTAAACTTATAAACACGCTCAAGTTGCATAATGCCGTCGCGTACCTCTGGTACCCAGTCTGGAATTTTTGTAATAAGTTGGGCAAGCTCTTCCTCAGATACTTTTGGCGCATCTACGTGACAGGCTTCGCATTTTTGTTCACTTAATGAAGACATTTTAAATCCTTACTTTAGCGTTTCTTTTTAAATTAAAGTTAACCGGCTAATTTTTCTTTAGGTGGAAATTTTGGGTCGTGCAAACCAAGCGCTTTAGCTTGCTCAACCAAAGTCATAATATCCATTTGCGATATATCAAACAGATCATGAATCGAATTTATGGTGTAGTACTGTGGTTGCATAATATCAATGCGGTACGGCGTACGCAGCACATCAATTACGCTCATAGGCGTTATCTCTGGTGTATCTGAATACACGTACTGAGTTTCACCCGGGCTTGATAATATACCACCGCCGTATATACGCAGGCCGTTTTCGGTTTGCATTAAACCAAATTCAACCGTAAACCAATACATACGTGCAAGGTATACACGATCTTTTTTCTGCGCTGCATACCCTAATTGGCCGTATTTGTGTGTGAATTCGGCAAAGTCAGGGTTTGTTAGCATAGCGCAGTGGCCAAATATTTCATGGAAAATGTCAGGCTCTTGCAGGTAGTCAAACTCTTCTCGACTACGAATAAACGTCGCTACCGGAAATTGTTTGTTTGCCAATAACCTAAAAAATTCATCAAAATCGATAAGCGCAGGTACAGGCGCTACTTGCCAACCTGTTGTGGCAAGAAGCACTTCGTTAAGTTCGCTTAACTGCGGAATACGACCGTGTGGTAGGTTTATTTTTTTAAGCCCATCCATGTACTCATCACAAGCTTTGCCTTCTATGCACGCAAGTTGGCGCGTAACAAGCTCAGACCAAATTTTGTTTTCTTCTTCGCTCCAATGAATAACACCGTTTTCATCAGGTGTTTTAGAGGTGTATTTACTTGCTTTAGCCATAATAACCTTCTTGGGGTTAAGCCCTAAATGTGTGTCAGTGTGATACTCAAGATTAGTGAATATCTGATGCAGCCATACTATGCAAAAGTGAAGAAAAGTTTAATAGTTAGGCGGATATCTACATTTAGCACGATCCCCTAAAGTGTATAGTTAATATTACACCACCGGCATTAATATTATACAACCACCAAATTAAAGGTGTTAAGGGTAAGTTCAACTGTACACAAATAAATACACCTAACAAATTAATGTAAAAGCTTGGTTTAAGTCGTCAATAATATCGTTAACATCTTCAAGCCCTACAGAGAGTCTTATTAAGCCATCACTTATGCCTGCGGCTGCTCGCTCCTCGGGTGTGTAAGGAGAATGCGTCATTGATGCGGGGTGCTGAATAAGCGTTTCGGCATCACCTAAACTTACAGCAAGTGTGCAAAGCTTCATGCTATCTATAAACTGCGCTCCTTGAGCAAGGGTGCCTTTAATTTCAAATGCAATAACGCCGCCTGCGGCTTTCATTTGCTTGCCTATATATTTGTTGCCAGGGTGCGATTTAAGTCCAGGGTAATAAACAATATTAACCTGTGGGTGCGCCTCTAAATATTCGGCAACCGTTTGCGCGCTTTGGCAATGGCGCTCCATGCGTATGGCTAAAGTTTTTAATCCGCGATTAATAAGCCATGCGTCGTGCGGGCTTATGGTGGCACCAATATCTTTAAGTACCGTCATTTTTATTAAGGTAATGTGCTCATGCGTTCCACACACAAGCCCAGCCACTACATCGCCATGGCCGTTTAAGTACTTAGTGGCACTGTGCACAATAATATCTATGCCGTACTGCTTAGGTGATTGCAGCAGTGGCGTTAAAAAGGTGTTGTCGACCACACTAATTAAATTATGTTGCTTAGCGAGCCCGCCAATTAAGGCTAAATCAATGACTGCCATTGTGGGGTTGATTGGCGTTTCTACAAATATCATTTTTGAATTAGGTTTTATAGCAGCGCGAAGCTCGCCCTCGTTGGTCATATCAACAAAAGTAACTTCTATTCCCCAGCGCGGTAACATGTGAGCAAAAAACGCAAAAGTACATCCATATAATGCACTTGATGCAATTAAATGATCGCCCTGCGATAAAAAGCTTAATACCGACGCCGATACAGCGCCCATACCTGTGGCGGTAGCAGCAGCAGCTTCGCAGCCCTCTAACTGTGCTACTTTTTGCTCAAGTTCGGTGGTGGTTGGGTTACCCAGGCGGGTATAAATATAACCGGGCTCATCGCCTGCAAAACGCGCAGCACCTTGTGCTGCATTTTCAAAATGAAAGGTAGAGGTTTGATACAAAGGCGACGTGAGTGCGCCATGCGGATCGTTTGCTTTTTGCGGGCCATGAATACATTGGGTATTAATATGCTGCTTGCTCATTGTGTGCTCTCGTTTTTATTATGTGTGTCAATTACATAAATAAAACGCACCGCAGTTTAAATCACAAGCATGCCGGATGCTCAGATGGCTATTTGTGCAAAAACCGCTCAGCGCGGTTTTGTACACAAATATTGCCACTGCTACTTTAGGCCGTTGGCTCGGCCTTTTTACGGCTCATGATTTTGCTGGCAATGCTTTGCACTGTGCCTTTTAACAAGCTGCGTTTGTTTTCAAGCTTTGGTAATGGGCGGCTAAGCTCCATTGCTTTGTAACCAATACGAGCTGTAAAAATACCGGCGCTTACACCTTGCGCTGCACGCCCCGAAAGCTTACCTAAAAGCTCAGCACTAAGTGCTGTGGCTGCTAAATCAGATACAAGCTCAGCACTGCCTACAAACATCACTTGCTTTATAAGCATACGGTAGAGCTTAATGCGGCTTGCGTAACCAAAACCAATGCCATAAATTTTACCAATTTGCTCTATTAACTTAGTACCGCGCCAAAGCACCGCCATCATGTCCACCAGCGCAAGGGGGCTTAGGGCAACAAGCAACGCTGACTCTGTCGCAAAGCGGTTTATAAGCTTTTTAGCTTGCGTGTCTTGCGTTATAAGTAAGCTATTTGCGTAAAGGGTCATTATTTCTTTATCGCTATGATGGGTAGCCACTTGGTTTTTAAACGCGTCGAAGTTGTCGAGCTGCTGGTGCTTGTTTAGTTTTTCAAGCCAAGGTAATGCGCCGCCTACTTGCTCACTATTTAAGAGTCTGTCGGCTTCTTGGCGGTGTAACTGATTACGCTTTAAACTGCGCAGCATTCTGTATTCGCGCCATAGCATGCGTCCAATTAGCAACACACCGCTTACCACCGCCGTTAAATACACGCCGCCTAAAATGACCGACTGCTGAAACGCAAACACTAACGAATAAGCAAACTCAAGTAGCACTAACACTAAAAAGCTTACAGCAAACACCCCTTTAAGCGTTTGCCATTTAGATTTTTTATATACCGGTTCTAGGTCTATTTCATCATCAAGAAGTTCATCTTCAGGCTCTTCAATGTATTCACTTTGACCCTGGGTAATTATTTTTGCAGGAGCAAGCGTCGCCTCAACCTGCTCATCAGCTTGGCTATCAATTCGCCTACCTGCTTGAAAAGTTTGCTGTGTGTCGTTCATGATAATTTGTCTCCTAACAAGTACTGCATCACGTGATCAAGGCGAATATGCTTAAGTTGCTTATCGGGATTTGGCATAGGCGCAAACGATAAAAACTCAAAGCCCTGCGCTGGCCACTCATTTTTATTAAGCATGCGCTTTGGTGGCTGTGGGGGTAAATAAGTAAGCCAATCTTGCTCGTTTAATGGTTTACCATAAATACAATCAAGCGTTTGGCCTTTATCGGCCACTTGGCGCGGCTGCGTTGCTGCAATTGACGACATTGCCATGGTTTCTATTTGTACGCCATCAAACTTTAAGTGATTACTTTGCTCATGCACTAGCGAGTCAAGTAATAGTGCTAAATCTTTATGATGCTTTGCACTTATGTGATCTGACTTATTTGCAGCAAATAGTATTTTATCTATGTTGGGTTTAAATAAACGCTTAAAAAAGCCCGACTCGCCATAATTAAAATGTGCGAGTAATTGGTTTATTACACCACTTTGCTCTTGGAGTGTTTCATGGCCTTCGTTTAAAGCGCTGAGTACGTCTACCAACACAATTTGGCGGTCAAAGTGTTTAAAGTGCTCATTATAAAATGGCTTAACCACCTCTTTTATATAGGCGTTAAAGCGCTTAATTAAATGCGCTAAGTTAGAGCCGGGCACTACCTCATCACTTTTAATATGCTGCGCATTTACCGGAAAAAACAACAAAAGCGGCGCACCTTGTAAGTCGCCAGGCATTAGCATGCGCCCAGGTTGTAACATGGCAAGCTTGGTGTCTTTTTTAAGCCCTACCAGCATACTTTGATAAAGCGCTGCAATGTGTGCAAGCAAGCCTTCATCTACAGGCGCATTTAAATCAAGCTGTTCAAGCGCGTTTAAAAATTCAGTAGAGGTATTCACACGCGGGTGCTGTAGTAACAGCGGGTATTGTTGCTCGCACCACTGACTATAGCTTTGCTCAAGCATAGGTAAATCAAGTAGCCATTCACCTGGGTAGTCAATAATGTCTAAATACAGCGTAGATTGCGGCGAAAAATGCCCACGTAACCCTGATGCGCTTTGGTATTTAATCGCTAAACGCAGGGTATTAATACGCTCGGTTGATGCAGGCCATGTAGGCATCCCATCAGTTGGGAGCAAGGCATTAAGTGCACGCGGATAGTCAAACGTAGGGACTTTTAACGCCTCTTGCGGCACCACTTTAGTGGCTATATGGCGGTGCTCTCGCATTACATCAAAAAACGGTAAGTTTTTATCATCGCTTTGTGTTGTAAGGTGCTTAACAAGTGCGGTAATAAACGCGGTTTTACCACTGCCACTTAGGCCGGTTACAGCCAATTTTACGTGTTGATCTAAACTGCGATGAAGGGCTTTTTGGGCTGAACCTTTAATACTTTTAAAGGTTTTTTTGGCAAATGAAGTGCTACTCATAATGGGCTAGCACTTCATTGATGCTGTTAATCACCGAACAAAGTGCTATTAAATCCTTTAAAGTTTGTTGATTTCACGGCTAACCGTAAACTCGCTTGAAGTAACATGGCGCTCCATATCTTGAAGACGCGTGTCTATTCGCGTTAAACGCTCTTTTAAGTCTTGCAATGCGCGGCGCGGTGGCTCGCCTTTTTGCCATACTTTAAATTTAACTTCTAGCGGATCGTCAGTTTTAGTTGAGCTACTAGTATGTATAGTTGTGGGGTCTTTTTTATCTAAAATAAACCACGCTGCAATATACGCTACCACAAATAATGGGCCACCCGTTAGCAGTACCGCACTAACAAAAATAATGCGAACTAACCATAACTCCATATTAAAGTAGTCACTTAATCCCGCACATACACCGGCGATTTTGCCGCGCTGTGGGTCTCTTAATAATTCGCGTTTGGCACTCATACTTTGCGTCTCCATTGTGGTGACTCTTGATCGAGTAATGCTTCAAGGGTTTCTACTCTATCAGCCATTTTTTCGGCCTTGTGGGCAAGTTCCAATAACTGGCGATGTTCATGCTCACTTAACCCTTGGCTCACTTGCTTTTTGCTACGGTAGTGCAAAATTAACCACAGTGGCGCAACAAAAATCATGAACAAGATAAATGGTGCAATTAGTATCTCTGGATCAAACATAATCCTCTCCTGACAATCCGTAATCGATGTTTTAAGCAGTGGGGCACTTTAAGTACCCCTTTATAAGTTATTTATCAGCTAGCTTCTTTTTAAGTTCGGCAAGCTCATCATCTATCTTTTCATTTTTTTGTAGGTCGGCAATTTCATCTGCAAGCGACTTTTTACCTAAATCGTAAGACTCTATTTGAGATTCTAGTCCATCAATTTTAGTTTCGTAGCGCTCAAAGCGATTAAGTGCATCTTCTACTTTAGAGCTATCAAGGGCTTTTTTCACTTCAAGGCGCGACTCAGCCGAACGTTGACGTAAAATAATTGCCTTTTGACGTGCTTTAGCATCGGCTAGCTTCTCTTGTAGAGTGGTGACTTCTTGCTGAAGTTTCTCAATATGAGACTCTACATGCTCAAGCTCAGACTCTACTGCTGCAACTGCTTCTGCCGATTTTTGCTTTTCAAGTAATGCTGAACGCGCTAAATCGTCGCGGTCTTTACTTAATGCAAGCTCTGCTTTGTCTTGCCAATCGCTTACTTGTGCTTTTAGTGTGTCTACACGACGTACTAATTCTTTTTTCTCAGCCAGTGTTTTAGCTGACGTAGAGCGCACCTCTACCAATGTGTCTTCCATCTCTTGGATAATAAGACGAACCATTTTTTCTGGGTCTTCTGCTTTATCTAAAATGGCATTGATATTAGAATTAACAATGTCTGCAAAACGCGAAAAAATTCCCATAACATTTACCTCTGTAATATAAACTTAGTTGGTCTGCTGTAACTAGTATCAATATGCTTGCCAACTTTTTAAAATCTAAAATACACTTTATTTTCATTAAGTTAAACTAAATATACAAATTCCTTTAGTTATCCCTGATTATGAAATACACTAACTGTTAGCAAAAATGACCAAGAGTTAGGAAAAATGAGCCAATATCGCCAACAGGATAATTTACTCGGCCAATCTGATAGCTTTTTAGCTGTACTTGATCAGGTATCGCAGTTAGCTAATTTAGATAAGCCAGTGCTTATTATTGGCGAGCGAGGAACCGGTAAAGAGCTTATAGCCGCCCGTTTACACTTTTTATCAAAGCGTTGGGATCAAAACTACGTAAAGCTTAACTGTGCAGCCCTTAACGAAAACCTCCTCGAAAGCGAATTATTTGGTCATGAAAGTGGGGCTTTTACCGGGGCAAGTAAACGTCACGAAGGTCGCTTTGAGCGCGCTAACAGCGGTACCTTATTTTTAGATGAGCTGGCTAATACGTCGGCCATGGTACAAGAAAAGCTTCTGCGCGTTATAGAATACGGTGAATTTGAGCGGGTTGGTGGTAAACACACCGTAAAGGTAGATACTCGTTTAGTGTGTGCCACCAACGAAGATTTACCCCACCTTGCTGAACAGGGCGAATTTAGAAGTGACTTACTTGACCGCTTAGCCTTTGATGTAATTACCCTGCCACCACTGCGCGAACGTCAAGACGATATTATGCTACTCGCTGAGCAATTTGCCATGAATATGGCACGCGATTTAGAGTGGGAGTTATTTAGTGGCTTTACCCGCAGCGCCACCGAAACCCTGCTAAATTACGATTGGCCGGGTAATATACGCGAGCTTAAAAATGTAGTTGAGCGAAGTTTGTATCGTCATGGTAATGAACATATTCCCGTTCACCAGATTATTTTAGACCCATTTGAAAGCCGTTTTAGACCCAAAGCACGCATTAAAGCTCCTATTGCAACACCGGTTGCCCCAGCTGAGCCTACAACACTAGCCACACCTGTTAGCGAGCTTAGTAACGAGCTTAGCGCCCCAATTGAATTTCCGTGTAGCTTAAAAGAGCGCTCTAACGAATTTGAAATAAATATGATTAATAAAGCCCTTGAGCATAGTCAATTTAATCAAAAGAAAACTGCAGAAGTACTCGGTTTAACGTATCATCAATTACGTGGTTATCTTAAAAAATACAATTTATTAGAAGATAAATAGTTAGAGGTTATGCGAGTGCATAAAATACTACTTGTTTTACTAGCCAGCACCTTAACAGGCTGCTTTGATAGTAAAGAAGAAATAATAGCAGAGAAAAACCAAGGCCTCGTTTATTGCGCCGAAGCGAACCCTGTGTCGTTTAATCCGCAAGTAACAACCACTGGCTCAACTATTGATATTATTGCTAATCAGTTATTTGACCGTTTAATTAGTATTGACCCCGTTACTGCAGATTTTAAAAGTGAGCTGGCAACCGATTGGAAAATTAGCAACGATGGAAAGTCGGTTACCTTTACGCTGCGTAAAGGCGTAAAATTTCATTCTACCTCGTACTTTACCCCTACTCGCGATTTTAACGCTGATGATGTTATTTTTACCTTTAGCCGATTATTTGACGTGTACAACCCGTACCATTTTGTAGGCGATGCAAACTACCCGTATTTTCAAAGTGTGGGGCTCGATCAGCTTATTCGTAAAATTGTACGCGTGTCTGACTATCAAGTGCGCTTTGAGCTATTTCACCCAGAAAGCAGTTTTTTAACGAACATGGCCACCGACTTTGCCGTGGTGCTGTCGCAAGAATACGCAATGCAATTAAAAGCGCGAGATCAAACTAATTTATTTGATCAGTACCCTATTGGCACAGGCCCCTACATTTATAAAGAGTACCGACGCGATCACTTAGTGCGCTTTTACCGCAACCTTCTTTATTGGAAGCACGATGTTGCCCTTGAACAGCTGGTTTACGACATTACGACAAACGGCACTACGCGCATAGCAAAAATGCTCACTAAAGAGTGCGATGTAACCGCGCACCCAAGTAGCGCACAACTGAGTATTTTAGCGCAACGAGACGATATAAACGTTGAAAAAGAAACCAATTTAAATATTGGTTATTGGGCCTTTAATACTGAGCGAGCCCCTTTTGATGACATTAGAGTGCGCAGAGCCCTTGCGCATGCAATTGATATAGACAAAATAATGCAAGCCGTTTATTACGGTAATGGTATACGCGCGCAATCTATTTTACCGCCGACTTCGTGGGGCTTTGAACCACAAGAAAACATGCCTATGTTTGACCCTGAGCTGGCTAAAAAACTACTCATAGAAGCGGGGTTACCGAATGGCTTTGATATGACCATTTGGGCAATGCCGGTGAGTCGAATATACAACCCTAATGCCCGCAAAATGGCTGAGCTGATGCAAAGCGATTTACGCAAAATAGGTGTTAATGTGAGTATTGTTGAGTACGAGTGGAATACTTTTATTCAGCGTATAGGTGAGCACCGCCATGATAGCGTATTACTCGGCTGGGCTGCCGATACCCCCGATCCAGATAACTTTTTTAGCCCATTGCTAAGCTGCACTGCCACTTTTAGCGGTAAAAACCCAGCCAATTGGTGTAACCCGCAGTTTGACTTATTGCTTACCCAAGCGCTCGACACCACCGATTTAAGCTTACGCAAACAGTATTACGATCAGGTTCAAGCGCTCATTGTAGATCAGCTCCCGCTGGTCCCTATTGCTCATGGTATGCGTTTTCAAGCAAATAGTGCCGATGTAGAAGGGATAACCCTTGGCCCATTTGGAGCGATTTCACTCGCAAATGCGAGGAAAAAATAATGATACTAGATTATATATTACGCCGCCTTGGCTTGTTTTTATTCATGATTTTAATGCTAAGCATATTTACCTTTTCGCTTAGCTACTTGTTCCCAGGGGATCCGCTCAGCAACCTAAGTGGCATTCCTACCGGTAATTTTTCTCAGCACAGTGAGCTTGAAGATAAATACATGTATGACAGCAACTACGTTATGCAGTATTTAGCGTTTTTAGGGCGTATATTCCAAGGTGACTGGGGCGTGTCGTTTGCCTCGGGAGATAACGTTTTTCAGCACATTTTAGATTTAATTCCAGCAACTTTAGAGCTGTGTGTTTATGCGCTTATTGTATCGGTTGTGGTAGGTGTACCAGCGGGCATTTTGGCCTCAGCGTACACACGCCGTTGGCCAGATAAATTAATTAGCTCTACCACCATGATTGGTTACTCTATTCCGGTTTTTTGGTTAGCGCTGTTACTTATTATGATTTTTTCGCTCAAACTGGGCTGGTTTCCTATGTCGGGTAGAATGGGGTTACTATTTGAAATACCGCCTAATACCGGGTTTATATTAATCGATATTATGCTCGCAGGCTTCCCCTACAAAGGTGAAGCATTTATAGATGCACTGCATCACTTAACACTGCCAACCATAGTACTGGCCATGTTTCCTACCACTGTTTTAGTGCGCTTTACCCGCGACTCTATGCTTAAAGTAATGGATCAAAGCTTTATAAAAACAGCCAGGGCAAAAGGCCTTAATCGCCGCCAATTAATCATGCATCATGCGCTGCGCAATGCGCTATTGCCGGTAATAAAACAAATAGGACTGCAATTTAGTACGCTTATTACGCTTGCCATGATAACCGAAGTTATTTTTTCTTGGCCTGGTATTGGCCGTTGGCTAATCGATAGTATTTACCAACGAGACTACCCTGCTATTCAAGGCGGTTTAATGGCGGTGTCTATGTTTGTTATTATTGCCACTATTGTTGCCGAGCTTACATATACTCTGTTCGACCCAATTTCGCGGAATCAGGCACATGGTAAAGTTTAAATTATTTTCTGAAGAGTCGAATAAATCGCCGCTGGCGCGTTTTTGGCGCAAATTTAAAAACAATCACCCCGCCTTGGTGGGGTTATGGATTTTTATGGCGTTTGCGCTATTGGCCGCCAGTGCGCCCTTTTTAGCGCCGTATGGGGTTAACCAGCAACATAGCGATGCTTTACTTATACCGCCATCATGGCGTGAAATGGGCGATGTGCGCTTTATTTTAGGCACCGATGATTTAGGACGCGATGTACTATCGCGCTTGATGAATGGCGCAACTTACACGTTTGGCTTATCGGTGGTGGCTGCCTTTATTACTACCATTATTGGTGTGCTTGTTGGCACTTTTGCCGGCATTAGCCGCGGCCTGCGCTCAAGCTTTTTAAATCACTTGCTTGATATCACGCTCTCTATTCCGTCTTTGCTATTAGCGATTATTATTATCGCAGTGCTTGGGCCGGGCTTAATGAATACAGTGTGGGCCATTATACTGGCGTTATTACCGCAATTTATTCACTCTATTCGTAATTTAATTGTTGATGAGCTAAGCAAAGACTACATTACCGCTTTTAGGCTTGATGGTGCCTCTAACTGGCATATTTTGTCGCGGGGTATTTTTCCTAATATTTATGAGCACATTGTAGTTATTTTTACCACCGCGCTTTCTACTGCTATTTTAGATATTGCTGCCTTAGGCTTTTTAAAACTTGGTGCGCAGCCCCCTACAACCGAATGGGGCGCCATACTGGCTGAGAATTTAGGCCTTATATATTTAGCACCTTGGACCGTTGCGCTACCGGGTGTATTATTATTTTTAGCGGTTTTGTCTACCAATTTAGTAGGTGATGGCCTACGAAAAGTGCTTAAAGCACGTAAGGCTGATTAAATGCAATTACTCGACGTTAGAAATTTAACCATAGAGCTGCGTACCTCTGAAACGGTGATTCGCGCTGTAGATAGAGTCAGCTTTAGCCTAAAAGAAGGTGAAGTACATGGCTTGGTGGGTGAGTCGGGCTCTGGTAAAAGCTTAATAGCCAAAGCCATTGTTGGGGTACTTAACGAACGCTGGCATATAACAGCCGATAGAATGCATTGGCGCGGTGTTGATTTAATGCGCTTAACCCCAGAGCAACGCAGAAAAACAGTCAGCCAAGACATTGCGATGATTTACCAAGACCCTAGCCGCTGCCTTGACCCGACCGCTAAAATATTTGACCAAATAGCCGAAACACTGCCTGAAACATCCACTAAAGGCTTTTTTTTAAAGCGCAATAGAGAACGTAAAGACCGCGTAAAAGCACTTATCCATAAAGTGGGTATTAAAAACCACGACGCTGTGCTTGATAGTTACCCGCACGAGCTATCAGAAGGCGTGTGCCAAAAGGTCATGATTGCCATGGCCATAGCGCGCACTCCTAAGCTACTAATTGCTGATGAGCCGACTACAGCGCTTGAAAGCACCACTCGTGCACAGGTATTTAGGTTGCTAAAAAGCTTAAATCAATTAAAAAATATGTCTATTTTGATGATTTCTCATGAGCTTGAAGAAATAGCCGACTGGTCGCACGGTATTCATGTTTTATATTGTGGGCAAATGGTTGAAGCCGGCCCTACTCAACGTATTTTCCGCCAGCCTCGCCATCCTTACACGCAAGCGTTATTAAAAAGCTTACCCAATTATGAGCAAGGCTTAGCACACAAAGAACCCTTTTATGCACTTAAAGGCACTATCCCTACTTTGCAACATTTACCTATAGGTTGCCGATTAGGCCCACGCTGCCCTCAAGCACAAAAAGAATGTGTAATTACCCCTGCACTTACTAAGCACCATGGGCACAGCTATGCGTGTCATTTTCCGCTTATTAAGGAGATGAAGTAATGCAACCGGTATTAAAAGTACAAGCGCTTTGTAAAACCTTTAACATACGTGCCGGTTTATTTAGCCGCAAAAAATTTGAGGTACTAAAAAATATCTCTTTTTGTGTGGGCAAAGGCGAAACAATCGCAGTAATCGGTGAAACCGGTGCGGGTAAAAGTACACTCGCTAAATTACTCGCAGGGGCAGATAGCGCCGACAGTGGGCAAATTTTATTAGAAAGTAATATTATTGAAGATGACGGCGTGCGCGATGATCAATGTCGACATATCCGCATGATATTCCAAGACTCCGCTGCCTCGCTCAATCCGGGTCTCACCATAGGTGATATGCTAGATGATTGCTTGCAGTATAATACCGATTCAGACCAACTGGCTCGCCAAGAAAAAATAGATGCCACGCTTTCTAAAGTGGGACTGCTAATCGATCATCAACATTATTACCCTCACATGTTTAGTGTAGGCCAATTGCAGCGTGTAGCGTTGGCGCGGGCGCTCATTTTAGACCCTAAAGTGGTGGTGCTTGATGAAGCGCTGTCGGCTTTAGATCCCTCCGTTCGTGCGCAAACAGTTAACTTATTACTTAAGCTGCAAAAAGAAACCGGTTTAACTTACGTACTCATTACGCACCATTTAAGTTTAGTGCGCCATATCAGCGATCAGCTAGTAGTGCTTGAAAAAGGTGAGGTAGTAGAATATGGGCGTACCGAAGAGGTGTTTCAAAATCCGCAATCAAAAGTAACACAGCGCTTAATTTGCTGTTAATACTAAGCTTATATTTATAAAACAATACTGCCTAATCATTTTACTAAGCACATTGAAGTTATAAAAAAGGCGCGTTACTTATAAAGTAACGCGCCTTTTTTTAATGTATCGCGATTATTCTGCTGCTTGCTCTACCACAGGTAGATTTAGCTCAGCTTTAGCCTTTAAAGACTCAATAAACGCTAAGTAGTTTTTGTTAGCTTGCGCCATAGTAATGTTTTGCTGTACTTGCGGGTCGATATTTGCGGTTACTTGCGCATCGCTTACCGATTTAAGTGCAACAATTGCTGCATCACCGTTGTTTAAATCAACCACGTCTGTGCTTGGTGCATCATTAGGACGAGGCATTTTAAACGCTTGCGTTACAATAGCAGGCGAAACCGTGTAGCTTTGACGCGTTAAGCTCGCTTCTTCACGTACCGTTAGGTTTTGCTCACTGGCCACATCGCTTAGCGTTTTACCTGCTTCAACTTGTGCAAATAACTCACGTGCTTTTTCTTTAGCAAGTGTTGATGCTTTTTCATTAACTAAACGTGTTTTGATTTGCTCACTCACTTGCGCAAGCGGTTTAGTTGCAGAAGGCTCGTATTTATTTACACGTACTACAATAACGTGCTCATCACCTAGCTCAATCACTTCTGAGTTTACTTTATCTTCAAGTAATTCTACTGAGAACAACTGTGAAATTACCGCAGGTGTATTAAGTGGCTCTGGCAATGCATTACGTGCAACAAGTGGCGTGGTTTTAACTTCAACGTCTGCCACTTCTGCTGCATCGTCTAAACGGTCAGAAATCTCAAATGCTAAGGCACCCATTTCTGTTTGCTTTTCGTAAAACGCATCTACTTTTTCAGTTTGCTCAAGCTCTGCACGTAAGTCGGCTTTTACGTCGTCATACGCTTTCACTTGCTCTGGCTGTAAGTCAGTAAGTTTAATAATGTGATAACCAAACTCTGATGCTACAACTTCTGAAATATCACCTTTGTTTTGAAGCGCAAATGCAGCATCTTCAAAAGCTGGGTCCATTACATCGCGCTCAATCCACTCTAGGTCGCCGCCCATTTCGCCACTCACAACATCATCAGATGATGACTCTGCAAGCTGTGCAAAATCAGCACCTTGCTCTAACTGCTCATGTAATGCGTTGGCTTTTTCAAGCGCGGCATCATCATCTTCGCTGTTATCAATTAAAATGTGTGATACACGGCGTTTTTCAGGCTCGATGTATTGTGCTTTATTTTGCTCATAATACGCTTTTACGTCGTCTTCTGTTACCGACTCTACGGTGATATCTTGTGCTTTAAGCTCAATGTAATCAACCGATACACGCTCTGGCGATAAAAATTGTGATGCGTTTAGCTCGTAGTAATCAGCAATTTCTTGCTCAGATACATCTACGTTTGATTGTAACGCTTCTTTGCTTAACACAAGGTAGTCTATGCTACGCGTTTGCTGCTGCAGGGCTGCAGCGCGTTTAAGCTCGTTTTCAAGTGCAAACTCAGTACCAGCAACCGCAGACACTAATTGGCTGCGTGTCATGTCTTTACGTAAGTACTCACGAAAAGCATCTGGTTGAAAGTTCATTTGACGAATTACTTGTAGGTAACGGTCGTTATTAAATTTTTCACCAATTTGAAAGTACGGTAGTTCTAAAATTGTTTTACGTACGCTGTCGTCGCTTACGCGAAGGCCTAAATCTGCCGCTAATTGTGATTGCAATTCTTGTTGTACTAAGCGGTCAATTACACCTTGACGAATTTGCGCCATGTAATTTGGATCTGCACTGATTTGTGCAAAGTATTCGCCAAATTGTTGCTCTAAACGGCTACGTTCGTTTTGATAAGCACGATTAAATTCGGTTTGGCTAATTTTAATTCCATTTACTTCAGCAACGGGTTGTTCTGGGGTTTGACCTAAGTAACTACCGATCCCTGCTAAGGCAAAAGATAAAATCACCGCGCCTAAAATTATTTTGGCTACAGGACCCTGTGAGCCCTCTCTGATTTTCTCAAGCATTTGTTTATCTCTTATTGATCAAGGTATTTTACCTTGTCATATGTAAAAAAAGCGTATCTTACCAGATACGCTTTTTCACTTGAAGTAACTGGCGGTGAAGTTACTTAATTCATCGATTAGGATAATTAAGTTTATATACACTCGCCATAACTAATCTGTATTTAAACAGTGATTAGTTTACTGCGTCTTTCAGCGCTTTACCGGCTTTGAAAGAAGGAATATTTGCCGCAGCGATTTGGATAGTTTCACCAGTTTGTGGGTTACGGCCTGAACGAGCAGCACGCTCGCGTACTGAGAAAGTACCAAAACCTACAAGTGCAACTGAATCGCCATCTTTAAGCGCTCCAGATACAGACTCGATGAATGAATCTAGTGCACGACCTGCAGCCGCTTTAGAAATGTCAGCGTCAGCTGCGATTTGATCGATTAATTGAGATTTATTCACAATATCATCCTCTTTCATTGTTATTATCAAGAGCGATTGTTTTTTAAACTAACATCACTTTTTTGAAAATTTTAGAGCAAACTTTTAATGCTCACATGATTATATTTTTCTTAAGCCTAGGCCCCATAAGGGCTAGGCTCGAAAACCAGTGCTTAACTTATCATACCGATTAGATTTGAAAAGCCCTTTAAAGCACTTTTTTTGGGTTTTTTATTGGTTTTTCGGTGTTTCGACTGAAAAACTCTCAACAGGATGCACTAAAGCTAACTTTAATACTTCATCAATCCATGTAACTGGGTGAACATCTAAGCCTGCCAGTACGTTATCTGGGATCTCTTTTAAGTCACGTTCGTTAATTTTAGGAATGATGACTGTTTTAATTCCACCACGGTGTGCAGCAAGTAGTTTCTCTTTTAAACCACCAATAGGCAGTACTTCACCGCGCAGTGTTATTTCACCTGTCATTGCTACATCGGCTTTAACGGGATTACCTGTTAAGCTCGATACTAAACCCGTTACCATTGCTGCACCGGCACTTGGGCCATCTTTAGGGGTCGCGCCCTCTGGTACATGCACATGAATGTCGCGTTTTTCGTAAAAATCGTTATTAATACGGAACGTATCAGCACGATTACGAACTACCGTCATGGCCGCTTGTATTGACTCTTGCATTACATCGCCCAGTGAACCTGTGTAGCTTAGCTTGCCTTTACCTGGCACAGCCGCACATTCAATGGTCAGTAAATCGCCGCCTACTTCGGTCCACGCTAAGCCTGTTACCTGGCCAATGCGATCGCCGTCTTCAGCTTTACCGTAGTCGTAGCGCTGTACACCTAAAAACTCTTCTAGGTTATCTTGATTGACAGTGACTGTTTTAGTCTCTTTATCAAGTAAGATATTTTTGACGGCTTTACGACATAGTTTAGATACTTCGCGCTCTAAATTACGTACGCCCGCTTCACGCGTGTAGTAACGAATAATGCCAATAATTGCACTGTCTTCTATTACTAGCTCAGAAGGTTTTAAACCATTGCGTTTGACTTGCTTAGTAATTAAGTGCTCTTTTGCAATGTTTAGCTTTTCATCTTCGGTGTAACCCGATAAGCGAATAACTTCCATTCTGTCCAATAATGGACCAGGGATATTAAAGCTGTTTGATGTTGCTACAAACATTACATCCGATAAATCGTAGTCTACTTCTAAGTAGTGATCAGCAAAGTGGCTGTTTTGCTCCGGATCGAGCACCTCTAATAGTGCTGAAGCTGGGTCGCCGCGCATATCAGATGACATTTTGTCGATTTCATCTAACAAGAATAATGGGTTTTTAACGCCCACTTTTGTCATGTTTTGAATCAGCTTACCTGGCATAGAGCCAATGTAAGTACGACGATGACCACGAATTTCAGCTTCGTCGCGTACGCCACCTAATGCCATACGAACATATTTACGACCCGTAGAGCGTGCAATAGACTGCCCTAATGACGTTTTACCTACACCCGGTGGTCCTACTAAACATAAAATAGGCCCTTTAAGCTTATTGGTACGTTGTTGCACCGCGAGGTATTCAATTATGCGTTCTTTAACTTTATCTAAGCCATGGTGATCGCTATCAAGAATTTTTTGCGCGCCTGCTAAGTCTTTTTTCACTTTAGAGCGTTTTTTCCATGGTACGTTAATTAACGTATCAATGTATGAACGCACTACAGTGGCCTCTGCAGACATTGGCGACATCATTTTAAGCTTATTAAGCTCAGCTGATGCTTTTTCTTTCGCTTCTTCTGGCATACCTGATTCTTCAATACGCTTTTTAAGCGCTTCAAATTCGTCAGGTACATCATCAAGCTCACCAAGTTCTTTTTGAATGGCTTTCATTTGCTCGTTGAGGTAGTACTCGCGCTGAGACTTTTCCATCTGCTTTTTCACGCGGGTACGAATTTTTTTCTCAACTTGCAATAAGTCTATTTCACCTTCCATCAGTGCCATTAGGTATTCTAAGCGCTCTGTAACGCTTGAAATTTCTAACACTTTTTGTTTTTCAGGCACTTTTAATGGCATATGCGCTGCCATTGTATCGGCAAGGCGTGCTGGCTCATCAATACCTGAAACAGAGGTTAATACCTCAGGTGGAATTTTTTTATTAAGTTTTACATAGCCTTCAAACTGGCTAACAGCGCTGCGGATGAAAATATCTTGCTCTTGCTCATCCACTGAATCAGATTCGATGAACTGAGCATTCGCTACAAAAAACTCATCGTTATCTACAAATTCTTCAATTTGTGCGCGCTGCGTACCTTCAACTAAAACTTTAACTGTACCGTCTGGTAACTTTAATAACTGAAGTACAGTAGCAATAGTACCGATACGGTAAATATCGTCTTGCTCAGGTTCGTCTACAGTTGCATCTTTTTGTGCAACCAAGAAAATTTGTTTGTCTTTATCCATTGCCGCTTCGAGGCATTTTATTGATTTTTCACGGCCTACAAAAAGCGGGATCACCATGTGCGGATATACCACAACATCGCGCAGTGCTAACACTGGGATTTCGACTCGATCGGTTCTCTCAAGCGTCATTATAGTTTCTCTTCGCACTTCATTTATTTAAAAGATTACTCAAGTATATGGGGATAATCTAATTAAAGTTCAACAATTTTCCCCAACTCGTTCAAATTAATTATAAAAAAAAGGAGCCTAAGGCTCCTTTTTTATACAAATAGCTTAAAAACTACTCTGATGCAGCTTTATCTTGATTATTGTTTTCATAAATCAAGATTGGGTCAGATTCACCTTTAATCACGGTTTCATCTATAACCACTTTGCTTACATCATCCATTGATGGCAGCTCATACATAGTATCAAGCAGTACGCCTTCAACAATTGAGCGAAGTCCGCGAGCACCTGTTTTACGCTCCATTGCTTTGTGAGCAATAGCGCTTAGTGCATCATCACGGAACTCTAATTCAACGTCTTCCATACCAAACAATACAGAGAACTGTTTAGTAATGGCGTTTTTAGGTTCACTTAATATTTGTACAAGTGCCGCTTCATCAAGCTCAGTTAATGTAGCAACAACAGGTAAACGACCAATAAACTCAGGAATTAAGCCGTACTTAACTAAATCTTCTGGCTCTACGTCTTTAAATGTTTCGCTTAAAGAGCGGCTCGACGCTGACTCTTTAACGTTAACACCAAAGCCAATTCCGGTATTTTTATGGCTACGCTGTTCGATTACTTTATCTAGGCCTGCAAAGGCACCACCACAGATAAATAAAATCTTAGAGGTATCAACCTGTAAAAACTCTTGCTGCGGGTGCTTACGACCACCTTGTGGTGGGACTGAGGCAACCGTGCCTTCAATTAGTTTAAGCAGCGCTTGTTGTACGCCCTCACCCGACACGTCACGTGTAATAGATGGGTTATCTGATTTACGTGAAATTTTGTCAATTTCATCAATGTAAACAATACCACGTTGCGCTTTTTCTACGTCGTAGTCACATTTTTGTAGCAGTTTTTGAATGATGTTTTCTACATCTTCACCTACATAACCGGCTTCGGTTAGTGTAGTTGCATCTGCCATAGTAAACGGTACATCAAGTAAACGCGCAAGTGTTTCTGCCAGTAATGTTTTACCACTACCTGTAGGGCCAATAAGCAAAATGTTACTTTTACCTAGTTCTACTTCTTGCTTTGTAGATTGGTTGCGTAGGCGCTTGTAGTGATTGTATACCGCTACAGACAATACTTTTTTAGCATGGTCTTGACCAATTACGTAGTCATCTAAGTGATTACGAATTTCTTTTGGCACAGGTAGTTTATCAGACGAATTATGCTTAGGAGCAATGTCTTTGATTTCTTCCCTGATAATATCGTTACACAGCTCTACACATTCATCACAAATGTATACTGAAGGACCTGCAATTAATTTACGCACTTCGTGTTGGCTTTTGCCACAAAAAGAGCAGTATAACAATTTATTACTTTTGTCGCCGTCTGTAGGAGTGTCAGACATTCAGCTACCTCTTTTATACGTTGGCTGCCAAATAAGGTTGGCAACTATTTCAAATTCGCTTTTAACTATACCAAAATTTACTGGTTTTCGCATAGTAACTCAAAGTGGCAAGCAATTATTTGCTTGCCTACACGCTTACTTGCTTTCGCGATTTGTAAACACTGAGTCAACCAGGCCGTAATCTACAGCTTGTGATGCACTCATAAAGTTATCACGGTCAGTATCGCGTGAAATAACATCTAATGGCTGGCCTGTATGCTCTGCCATTAAGCGGTTAAGTTTGTCTTTAATAGACAGAATTTCTTTAGCGTGTATTTCAAAGTCAGATGCTTGACCTTGGAAACCACCTAACGGTTGGTGAATCATTACACGTGAGTTTGGTAAACAAAAACGCTTACCTTTAGCGCCAGCAGTAAGCAAAAATGCGCCCATGCTTGCCGCTTGGCCAACACAAATAGTACTTACATCTGGTTTGATGAAGTTCATTGTATCGTAAATTGCCATACCAGCGGTTACCGAACCACCTGGTGAATTAATATATAAAAAGATATCTTTTTCAGGGTTCTCTGATTCTAAAAATAGCATTTGCGCTAAAATTAGGTTTGCCATGTTGTCTTCAACTTGGCCCGTTAAAAAGATAATTCGCTCTTTTAATAGACGCGAATAAATGTCATACGAGCGCTCACCTTTAGCTGTTTGTTCAACAACCATAGGGACTAATGCATTTAGGGGATCTGTCATACCAGTGTTCATACTTTTTTAATTCCTTATGCGCTTATGCTTTTTCTTACTAAAGGAAGCATAGTTATCATTTTTCGCAAATTATGGGGCACAAACTAAAATGGCCCGGGCACACTGCATAAACAGAGTAACACGAGCCATTTAATCGTTAGCGAGCGCTTAAGTCAATGACTTATTAAGCACCTTGCTGAGGATTCATGATGTCATCAAATGCTTTTTCAACGTCAGACACGTTTGCTTTAGCTAAAATAGCTTCAACAGCTTGCTCTTCCATTGCAACATTACGCATTTGCTGCATAAGTTGATCATTTGCTTTGTAGTATTCTACTACTTCAGTTGGATCTTCGTAAGCAGATGCAACTGTAGCAATTAATGCTTCAACTTTTTCATCATCAACTTTGATATCGTTTGCTTTGATCACTTCACCTAGTAATAGGCCAGTTTTAACGCGAGTTACAGCTTGCTCGTGGAACAATTCAGCTGGAAGCTCAGGCATGTTTTTAGCGTCGCCACCAAAACGTTGAGCTGCTTGCTGACGTAATGCGTCAACTTCTTGATCAATAAGTGCTTTAGGCACTTCGATTTCGTTGTTTTCTAAAAGACCTTTAATCGCTTGGTCTTTCACGTTAGCTTTAACCGCTTGGTCTAGCTCACGTGTCATGTTCTTTTTAACTTCTTCTTTAAGCGCGTCTACGCCGCCTTCGGTAACACCGAACTTAGTTGCAAACTCTTCGCTTAATTCAGGTAGCTCTTGTGCTTCAACTTTTTTCACTGTGATAGTGAATTGAGCCGCTTTACCTTTCAGGTTTTCAGCGTGGTAATCTTCAGGGAAAGTTACATCAGCAACTACTTCTTCGCCTGCTTTTTTACCAACGATGTTGTCTTCAAAACCTGGGATCATACGACCTTGGCCAAGCTCAAGTGGGAAGTCTTCAGCTTTGCCGCCTTCAAACTCTTCACCGTCGATAGTACCTACGAAATCAACTGTTACACGGTCGTTTTCGCCAGCAGCTGCGTCAACATCAGCCCAAGAAGCGTGTTGCTTACGAAGTGTTTCTAGCATGTTTGCTAAATCTTCGTCAGTTACTGTTACCGCTGGTTTTTCTACTGCAATTTTGTCTAAACCTTGAACTTCAACTTCAGGGTATACTTCAAACGTTGCTGTAAACTCTAAATCTTTACCTGCTTCAAGTGATTTAGGTGCAAATGATGGTGCGCCAGCAGGGTTAATTTTTTCAGCAACAATTGCTTCAATGTAGTTACGCTGCATTACTTCGCCAGCTACTTCTTGACGAACCGCAGGTCCAAAACGCTTGTTAATTACTGAAACTGGTACTTTACCAGCACGGAAGCCATCGATACGCTGCGTTTTTGACAGTTGTTGTAAGCGTTTTTTTACTTCGGTCTCAACGTTCTCTGCAGGAACGGTGATGGTCAGACGGCGCTCAAGGCCTTGAGTCGTCTCAACAGAAACTTGCATGATTTACCTCAATATTCAATTTTGGCGACTGTTCGCCTTCCTTACAAACAAAGTAATCTTCATGAGTCTTGATAAATTTTAAAGCGATTTTTCACTAAAAAGCATCCGTCACTACCATGAGATCCCATTGCTGCTCTGCCCTTCGGGCACTATGTTAAACAATAGACGCGGCATTATAACCTAATAATTATGATAGTCGAGTGTAGGGGGCAATTATTTGGTCTAGTTTAGCTACGATCGAGACCAACTGCGTAAAAAACAGACTAACTGGTTCGTTAAAGCGATATTTTAGTAGGAAGTAAATAGAAGTTATTGTTGAGTGATTACTCGTTTACTTTCTTTAAGGTTAAGAAAGTGGTCGGCGATGCAGGATTTGAACCTGCGACCCCTTGGACCCAAACCAAGTGCGCTACCAAACTGCGCTAATCGCCGATAATCGTGTTGAATACTTAAATGTTGAATTTAAGACCACTTATGAGAAAGTGGTCGGCGATGCAGGATTTGAACCTGCGACCCCTTGGACCCAAACCAAGTGCGCTACCAAACTGCGCTAATCGCCGATACTCGAAGTAAATTGGGGTGACTGATGGGGCTCGAACCCACGACAACCGGAATCACAATCCGGGGCTCTACCAACTGAGCTACAATCACCACGGTATTTACTTTGTTTTCAAATGGCGCACCCGGAAGGATTCGAACCTTCGACCAACGCCTTAGAAGGGCGTTGCTCTATCCAGCTGAGCTACGGGCGCATCGAAAACTTCATAGTTTGCCTGTAAGCTATTCTATTATAAAAATAAAAGAAGTGGTCGGCGATGCAGGATTTGAACCTGCGACCCCTTGGACCCAAACCAAGTGCGCTACCAAACTGCGCTAATCGCCGATGCTTACGATTGCCTGCGAGTGACCTCGTTGACAACGGGGTGCATAATAGTGATTTGCCTGGGAGAGGTCAAACGTTTTTTGCATAAAATAAATCAATCGGTCATTTTTAGTTCATAATGGTTAAATATTGCAAAACTAAGCTGAAATTTAGACGCTTTTTTTGAAAACACCGGTTTATAACCTAAAAGCAACTTGGCGCTTCAGGCCTTTTCTGCGAAAATAGCCTGCATATTAAAAAGCATTAATGAAATTAATTTTTTGCATACACCCCTCTTTATATGCAGATGCTTTTAAAATATAAGTATCGAAGTTTATTTAACCCCAATTAAAGGTCCCCCATGACGGCAAACATCATTGATGGTAAGGCAATCGCAAAACAAGTACGTAGTGCAGTGGCTGAGCGCGTAAGCGAACGCGTTGCAAACGGTTTACGTGCACCCGGTTTAGCAGTAGTACTGGTAGGGCTTGACCCTGCAAGCCAAGTTTACGTTGGCTCTAAGCGTAAAGCGTGTGAAGAAGTAGGATTTATTTCAAAGTCATTTGATTTACCAGCGCAAACCAGCGAAGAAGAACTACTAACATTAATTGATGAGCTAAATAACGATGGCGAAGTAGATGGTATTTTGGTGCAACTACCGCTACCTGAAGGCCTAGATGCTGAAAAGATTTTAGAACGTATTACACCACATAAAGATGTAGACGGTTTTCACCCTTACAATATTGGCCGCTTAGCGCAACGTATGCCGGCGCTGCGACCATGTACACCCAAAGGGATTATTACCTTATTAGATTCAACGGGCGTGCGTTACAAAGGGATGCATGCGGTAGTTGTTGGTGCCTCTAATATTGTTGGTCGCCCTATGTCGCTTGAGTTATTACTTGCCGGTTGTACTACAACGGTATGTCACAAATTCACACAAGACTTAGAAACCCATGTGCGCCGCGCAGACTTATTAGTAGTGGCCGTAGGTAAACCTGAATTTATACCTGGTGAGTGGGTAAAAGAAGGTGCGATTGTGATTGATGTAGGTATTAACCGTTTAGATACAGGCAAGTTAGTGGGCGATGTTCAGTACAGTGTTGCAGAGCAAAAAGCTGATTTTATTACTCCTGTACCGGGTGGCGTTGGCCCAATGACTGTAGCAAGTTTAATTGAAAATACCCTCGAAGCATGTGAAAAATACCACAGCTAATTTAATGCCTTAGCATTAAAAAGGGTTGCCAACTGGCAACCCTTTTTAGTTTAAAAGCTACTTTAACGCATTTACGCTTTACGCCACGTTGTTTTACCTGCTGAGTCTTCAAGCACGACACCGAGTGCATTAAGTGCATCACGTGCTTCATCTGCAGCGGCCCAATCTTTGTTTTCGCGCGCTTCATTACGTTTTACAATCAGCGCTTCGATAGTGGCTACTTCATCATCATCTTGCCCGCCTTGCAAAAACGATTCAGGTGCTTGCTGGGCAACACCAAGCACTTCGCCTATGCTGCGTAGCACAAATGCTAATTGCCCTGCTTGCTGCGTATCGGTGTCTTTAACACGGTTTAGCTCTTTAGCCAGTTCAAATAACACCGGTAACGCCTCTGGTGTATTAAAATCATCATTCATGGCTTTTCTAAATTTAGCCACGTACTCATTGTTTTCAATATCACACGTTATTGGCTCAATACCACGAAGTGCTGTGTAAATACGTTCAAGCGATGAACGTGCTTGATCTAAATTCTCTTGCGAGTAATTTAGCTGGCTACGGTAATGTCCTGAGATTAAAAAGTAACGAACTGATTCAGCGTCATATGTTTTTAATACCTCACGCACAGTAAAAAAGTTGTCTAATGATTTAGACATTTTTTCTTTATTTACTTGTACCATGCCTGTGTGGATCCACGTATTTACATACTTGCCATTGTTTGCACAGCATGATTGCGCAATTTCGTTTTCGTGATGCGGAAACTGTAAATCAGAGCCGCCACCGTGAATATCAAAATGCTCGCCTAAATGCTTTGAGCTCATTGCTGAACATTCTATATGCCAACCTGGACGCCCTTCTCCCCACGGTGATGACCATGAAGGTTCGCCTGCTTTTGCTTTTTTCCACAATACAAAATCAAGCGGATCGTCTTTATCCTGTGCAACCTCTACGCGAGAGCCTGCTTGGAGCATACTTAAATCTTGTTGCGATAGTGCGCCGTACTGCTCAAATGTAGAAACATCAAAAAGCACGTCACCGTCGTTTGCTACGTATGCATGGCCCTTTGCAATTAAGCGCTCAACCATTTCGATAATTTCATCCATATGGTTTGTAACCGTAGGTTCAATATCTGGGCGCAGCATGTTTAGGCTATCAAAGTCTTCGTGCATGGCTTGGGTCATACGCAAAGTTAGGTCATTAATTGACTCGCCATTTTCGTTTGCGCGTTTAATTATTTTATCATCTACGTCGGTAATATTACGTACGTATTTTAAGTCGTAACCAAGGTGGCGAAGGTAGCGGACAATAACATCAAACCCGACAAATGTACGTGCATGACCGATATGACAAAAATCATAAATGGTGATACCACACACATACATGTCGATTTTGCCTTCGACCATAGGTTTAAACTGCTCTTTTTGTCGCGTGAGTGTGTTGTATATTTGTACCATTTACTTTTAGTCCTTGACTGTTTGCTGAGTTGGCTATGTTAACACTTGAAAAGCCCCCGCTCTAGCGCTTTTTATACCCAAACCACCTCAATGCGCGTGTTTAAGTTGGAATTAAAACCAATTTTGGCGAGGTCTTGATTGTGTTTAATAGAGGTTCTGTTGTTAAAATTAATAACACTGTAAAAATCAGTTTTAAACCACCCTGTTTATTGCTTAACAGGCTCTTGTTCTGTGCATAGTTATATATTGAAAAAAAATACCACAACGGCCAAATACCGCCTCGATATTAACCCCCTGTAAAACGCACAAGTATATACCTTGGGCAGCTTTGGATATATTGAACAAGCACTTTGTTTATCTTAGTTAACTAAGATAAAATAGCGCGACTAATTAAACCAGATATAGGAAACCACATGGTTGTTCTACACACTAATTTTGGTGACATCACCATTAAAATGTTTGAGCAAGAAGCTCCAAACACAGTTAAAAACTTTTTAGAGTACGCAAACTCAGGTTTTTACAACGGCACTATTTTTCACCGCGTAATTGACGGCTTTATGGTGCAAGGCGGTGGGTTTGTACCTGGTATGGAACAAAAAGACGTTAACGACCCAATTCAAAACGAAGCAAATAATGGCCTATCTAATAAAGTAGGTACATTAGCAATGGCGCGTACACCTGATCCACATTCAGCAACAGCCCAATTTTTTATTAACGTTAACGATAACGACTTTTTAAACCACAGCAGCGAAACTTCGCAAGGCTGGGGTTACTGTGTATTTGCTGAAGTAGTTGAAGGCATGGACGTAGTAAATAAAATTAAAGGTGTAGCAACAGGCAGCGCTGGTTTTCACCAAGACGTACCGCTTGAAAATGTAATCATCGAAAACGTTACTGTAAGCTAAACGTTTACTCATATACTGAGTAATTAAGCGGGCATGGTACATTATGTATTCGTCCGCTTTTATTAAACCTAACTAGATGCCTCTATGACTTCTCAAACCTACTTTATTGCAGACTTACACCTAAGTGAAAACCGCCCAGATATTAGCGAGGCCTTTTATCGCTTTATAAATACGCACATTATTGGTAAGCCCGTAGATGCATTGTATATTTTAGGTGATTTTTTTGAAGTATGGGTTGGGGATGACTACGTAACAGAATTGGCTAGTGAGGTAGCAAAGCATTTAAAAGCCGTTAAAGATGGCGGAACACCAGTGTACTTTATACACGGTAATCGCGATTTTATTATGCGTGAGCAATACGCTAAACGCGCAGGTATGGTATTGCTAAACGAGCAAACGGTTATAGATTTATATGGCACTCCCACTATTATTTTGCACGGTGATGAAATGTGTACCCAAGATATTGAGTATCAAAAGTTTCGTAAAAAAAGTCGCGGTTGGTGGTGGCCTAAATTAATGTTAGCAATGCCACTATGGTACAGAAAAAAAATTGCTCGTAATGCCAGAGAAAAAAGCAAATTAAGCCAAGCCGACAAACCCATAGAAATTTTAGACGTAGTAGATGACGCCGTACTAGCGATGTTTGCCAAGTATAATGTAAGCAACATGATACACGGCCACACCCACCGCCCTAACGTACACACTTACACTGTAGGTAAGCAAATACTAACACGCACTGTGCTTGGTGATTGGTATACTCAAGGCTCATATTTAGTGGTTACTCCACAAGGTCAAAAACTCATTAATACACCCTTCGCATAATTTCAAATCCTGACTATTATTTAAGTACTTTTTGGTAATAGGATAAGGATATATGTATAAAGCTATTTATTGTTTGGTGCTTTGTTGCATTTTTTCCAAAGGGTATGCCTCAGAAAATTGGCAGCTCGTCGCCGAAAACTCCCCACCCTATATTGGTGAGCGCTTAATTGATAACGGCTGGGTTACTGCCTTAACTAAAGCGGCCTTAGCTAATCAAAATATTAATAACGACATTGAGTTTACCAGCTGGAACAGAGCGCTGGAGCTTACCAAAATAAATAAAAAAGATGCAATTTTAGGCGCTTTTTATACAAAGTCGCGTACTGATCTTTTTTATTACTCGCGCCCACTTGCTAACGTATACGTTGGACTATTTAAGCTCAAAGACAGACAAATAAACTATGACGGCAGTATGGACTCTTTACAGCCATACAGTATTTGTAAAGGTGTTGGCTATGCAGTAAGTGAAGTTTTTTCTGAAAGTAATGGCCTGGCCGTAACCTCAACTCGCGGGTTAATTAACAGTTTATATATGCTTCAAAAAGGACGAATAGACTTAGTAGCAGGCACTAAAGAAGTGGGTGAATACTGGTTAAAAAACACCGAAAAGCTTAATGAACCCGGCGCGCCACAAGTTGAATATATTTCGCCCTATTTAGAGCATCATCAACTGCATGTTATGTTTCCAAAGTCTGACCCTGATGCAAAACAAAAAAGAGACGCGCTTGAACAAGGCTTTTCTACTATTTTATACAATGGCACCGCAAAAGAGCTATTAGTAAAACATGGCTTTTCTCAAAGCACGGCGCTTGAGCTCATAGACTTTATAGAAAGAAGTAGCACACCTAACTAGCCGGTGTGCTTAAAGAGCTAAATAGCACCACTTTAGTTAGTAACTAGTGCAGGTGCGCCACTGTGAAATTTAAAGTCTTCATCAGGGCTAGTGATCAAATCAGCCTCAATTTTACCAAAAAAGTCTACTCGCTCAGTAATATCAAAATCAGCAATTTCTTGTGCCAGTGTTAAGTAATCTTGATAATGGCGCGCCTCAGAGCGAAGCAATGAAATATAAAAATCGCCTAAGCGTTTATCAACATGTGGAGCAAGTGCAGCAAAACGCTCACATGAGCGAGCCTCAATATAAGCACCTACAATTAGTTTATCGACTAATGCATTAGGCTCAAACGTTTTAACGTTACGTAGCATCCCTTTAGCGTAACGACACGGTGTAATACTGCGGTACTCTACTCCATACTCGTCCATTATTTCGAGCACTTGATAAAAGTGATGTAATTCTTCTTTTATTAGCATCACCATTTTATCTATTAAATCTTGCCCGTAAGGTGAGTTAGACTTTGGGATAATAGATTTTGTAAGTTTATTTTTAGCCGCTAAATCACGCCAATTACCTTCGCGTTTATAAATAAGTGTTTCAAAGGGCTTTAGCCATTCAAGTAATGCATCGCTGCTGTCTTTATCTACCGCGTACTTACGAATTAAAAACATTGCACTTTGCGCTGCTTTTAACTCACAAATTAAGTGATCGATTAAAATAATCGATAAATTTTCTTTTTTTACTGCCTCAATAACCCATTCATTTGGGGTTTCACACAATAAAAAATTATTAATAGGGGCTAAAAGTTCGCTATGTGGCACAGGGCTGCTCGTTACTTCAAATAATAAAAAGCCATTTTAACACGAAAAATAACGAAGAATAAAACGAGCTAAAACAACCTCTTTAAAATGTTAATAAGCAGTTAACTTGACTTTGTATATGAACTAAACCATAAATATAGATGCTGTATAAAAAACAAACTAACTAAAACTAAATTATAACCAACAGTAATACGTTCCTTTTATGGAGTACCGCTATGATACTGAACCACCTGTGGGGCATTTATGCTCATCCACTCGAAGAATGGCAAACAATAGATAACCGCCACGAAAGCCTGACTTATAGCCTGTCGCATATTTTACTTATTGCATTATTTCCATCGATTATGGGGTATTACTCATCGGTGTATTTAGGCTGGAGTATTGGTGCGGGCAACCCAGTATTTTTAACACATGAAAGCGCACTGCTAATTGCCGTGGCTATGTATGGTGCGTTAATAGCCGGTGTGTTTGCACTGGCCTATTTAGCCCATTGGATGGCCGTTACATTTGGTGCTAAACCTACCTTTACACAAACGCTTGAACTTGCCGCTTATACTGCTACACCCGTGTTTATGTCGGCCTTAGCCGCTTTTTTACCTGAGCTGTGGTTTGTTGTTTGCGTAGGTATGATTGCCCTAGCCTACTCGGTGTACTTGCTTTATACAGGCGTGCCAATACTAATGCATATTCCACAAGAGCGCGGCTTTATTTATGCCAGCTCTGTTGTTACCTGCGGGCTAATTTTATTGGTAATAATTTTAGCTGTAACCGCAATACTTTGGACTAACGGCATTGTGAGTCCAATGTTTACCTAATCAACCACGTTGTTTGATATGAAGTGTTCCCTTTCTTTCCTTCACAAAAAAGGAGCTAATTAGCTCCTTTTTTTATGTCTGATTATGTTTAATCACACATTAATCAGCTTCGTTGGCATCTTGATTGTGTATTTCAAGGCCTGATGACATGGCGTTTTCGCGGTTACTTTTAGCCGAGTCGTTACGTAATTGATCAATATGGTTTAAGTAATCTTGATCGATATCGCCGGTAATGTATTGCCCATCAAATACAGAGGTTTCAAACTTAGTAATTTCTGGGTTTTCTTGGCTTACAGCGGCAATTAAATCGTTTAGCGATTGAAAAATTAAGCCATCAGCACTGATGCTTTGGTTAATGTCTTCAACTTCGCGGCCATGCGCAATAAGCTCTGCGGCAGATGGCATATCAATACCATACACATTAGGAAAACGAATTTCTGGTGCTGCTGAGGCAAAATACACATTTTTTGCTCCGGCTTCACGGGCCATTTCTACAATTTGTGCAGAGGTTGTACCGCGTACAATTGAATCATCCACCAGTAAAACGTTTTTACCTTTAAACTCACGGTCAATCGCATTTAGCTTTTGACGCACTGACTTTTTACGCATTTCTTGGCCAGGCATGATAAATGTACGACCAATATAACGGTTTTTAACAAAGCCTTGGCGGTAAGGTAAATCAAGCATGCGGGCAATTTCTAACGCCACATCGCATGAGGTTTCAGGAATTGGGATAACAACATCAATGTCTTTATCGCTCCACTCACGCGCAATTTTTTCACCCAGTTTAGTACCCATATTTACACGCGTTGCGTAAACCGACATACGATCGATGGTTGAATCTGGGCGAGCAAAATAAACAAACTCAAAAATACACGGCGCATAAGAGGCTTTTTCAGCACAACTTTGTGAATGAAATTGGCCATCTTCAGTTACGTAAATCGCTTCACCTGGCGCAACGTCACGCACAAATTCAAAGCCGTCTGGCTTTAATGCTACGCTTTCTGAGGCAAACATGTACTCAGTGCCTTTAGGGGTTTCACGCTTACCAAATACCAAAGGACGGATACCATTAGGGTCACGAAATGCTAAAACACCGTGGCCAATAATCATCGCAATAGCGGCGTAGCCACCGGTTACTTTGTTGTTTACTTCGGTCACTGCAGTGAAGATGTCTTCAGCGTCTAAATGTAATTTGTCAGACTTACTTAGCTCATGTGCCATGATATTAAGTAGTATTTCTGAGTCAGACGTTGTATTAACGTGACGACGCGCTTCTGAGAACAGTTGCTGCTTTAGAGTTTCAGCATTGGTTAAATTACCATTGTGCGCAAGCGCAATACCAAATGGTGAATTAACGTAAAACGGCTGCGCTTCAGATGAACTTGACGAGCCAGCAGTAGGGTAACGTACGTGGCCAATACCAATTGTGCCTTGTAGTCGTTTCATATGGCGGGTGTGAAACACATCCTTTACTAGGCCATTTGCTTTGCGCAAGCTAAACGTATTGTTTTCAATGGTAATGATGCCCGCGGCATCTTGACCTCGGTGCTGCAAAACAGTTAAGCCATCATAAATCGCCTGATTAACAGGAGATGTTCCGACTATCCCAACGATACCACACATGTAATTTATCCTCGCCGATTAACGGTTTACTGAATTTAAAAAGCTCGAGTTGTTTTCTAGGTACGAAAAGAACCATTCAACAACAAAGCCAAATTCTGGAATCAAAATAGAATTGCCCCACCAGTGCGTGTTTGGTGCACCAGTAAAAGCATCAAGAAAGAAGAGTAACGCGCTCACGACCAACACGCCTCGTAACGCACCAAAAACAATGCCGAAGACACGATCGGTGCCAGATAAACCAGTACGTTGTACAAGCTCACCTAAAATGTAGTTTAGTAAACCGCCTAACAGTAGCGTCGCAAAGAAGAGTATGGCAATGGCCGCCGCATTTCTTAAAAGGGGTTCAGAAATACTTGTTAGGAAGGAAGCTAAATATTGGTAAAACAAACTAGAGATGATAAAAGCGCAAGCCCATACTGCTAATGACATAGCTTCTTTAACAAAGCCGCGTATTAAACCGATGATGGTAGACAGTGCAATGATGCCAAGAATGGCGTAATCAACCCAGATCATATTAACCAATTAGTCGCTATTTTGGGGCGCATTCTATACCCAAACCTCGTTAATATGCAAGTTAAAGCGGGAGATAACCAGCAACTAGCACGTACAAAAACTTATCACTTTAACGGCTATTTTTAGCCCTTAAATACAAAAAAAGCCTTACTATAGTAAGGCCTTTTAAAATCAATTAGAGACACTGTATTGGGTGACTTTACCGTTTAACTTGGTAAGCGCTTTAAGCTCGGGTAACTTTTTGGTCAGCTCCCCCTTATCAAGCGAGGGCCCAACAAACACTTTAGTCAATGTGCCGTTTGGCGTTTTAATTGGTTTTGTAAACGTTTTAAAGCCTTTCGCTTTAAGCTTAGCTTGTAAGGCCTTAACATTAGCCGCATGGGAAAAACTACCTAGCTGAATTACATAGGCCATATCAGTGAGGTTTTCTTCACTTTTACGTGGTGCAATAGGTTTTGCTTTTACCGGCTCTGGCGCTTTCGCTACAGGCTCTGGCGCAGTTTGAGGCTCTATGCTTGCTTCGACTATTTCAGGCTCTGCTGCGTATTGGCTTTGTTTGCTTGTTAGCACATCGTCATCGGCAGCTATGTCTTCAATTTGCTCTTGTTTTAAAGGCTCAGCCTGCGCTACTTTTTCATCTATAGACTCTTGAAGGTCAATAGTTTTAAACTCAGAGCGTTCAGGGATAGCTTTAAAGCCCTCTTTGTAGTGGACCTTTTCGCCATCGAGTATATTAGGAATAAACACAATTGCTGCGATCACCACAATACTGGTTCCGACTAAACGATTTATAAAACCTGAGTTCACCGACTTTCTCTCTATTTTTTAAAGTAGTTTATAGCATCTGCAACAGTAAAAAATGACCCAAACACAATTAAAAGCGTATCACTTTGCTGTGTAGGCATAATTACATTAAGTGCTTCGTGCACACTATTATAGCGTTCATGCGTGCCTGTATGAGGTATAGTTTGCAACGCCGCGGCCATATTTTCAACGTTATCGCCACGAGGTATATGCAAGCTAGTAAGAGACCAGTGATCAATTACATGGCTTACCTCTTTAAGTACACCCGCTTTATCTTTATCAGCAAGCATAGCGACTAATGCATGAATTTTAAAGCCTTTATCTTTATAGCTTGCAAGCTTTAGTGCTAAATAACGAGCAGATTCGGGGTTGTGAGCTACATCGGTAAACACTAAAGGTGCAGTGCTTAATTGCTCAAAGCGCCCCTCAACAACTAAGTTAGCTAAACAATGCTTAATTACCTCATCACTTGGCAATAAATTTAGCACAGCTAGGGTTGTTAAGGCCGTTGCTGCATTTTGTGCAGGGATAGCTGGCTTATCTAACAGCAAATTATGATTTTTATATTGCCATGTAAAATGCGCTTCGTGCTCTTTGAATATAAAATCAGTACCGGATATAACCATGCCTGCTTTAATCTCAGCACCGTAATCGGTCATTGTATGTGGTATGTTTAAATCACCAATAATAGCCGGCGTGTTTTGACGAAATATACCTGCTTTATCATAAGCAACTAACTCTCGTGTATCGCCTAGGTATTCTTTATGATCTAAATCTATGGTGGTGATCACGCTTGCATAAGGTGTAACAATATTGGTGGCATCAAAGCGCCCGCCCAAACCAACCTCAAGCAGCACATAATCAACCTCAAAGCGTTTAAAAATAGCCAGCGCACCTAGGGTGCCATATTCGAAATACGTAAGCGCCGTGCTAGCGCGACCTTGCTCTAGCGTGTTAAAGGCATCCACATGGTATTGATCATCAAGCTCTTGGCCATTTATGCGCACACGCTCGTTGTATCTAATTAAATGAGGAGAGGCATACGTACCTACGCTGTAACCTTGCGCAAGTAATAGCGATTCTAAACAGCGTGCAGTTGTGCCTTTGCCGTTTGTGCCGCCAATAAGAATAATTTTGCTGGAAGTGTTTAATAAGCCAATGTTATTTGCAACAGTAGCAACGCGTTCGAGTCCCATTTCAATATTTGCAGGGTGAACACTCTCTAAATAACAAAGCCAATCATCAAGGCTTGATGATTGGCTAGGAATTGTATTTGTCATAGCGTGTAATCAGTAAAGCTGAAATTTACGCTACTCTATGCTCTTGTTCGGTAGAAGGCAAGTTCATAAATTTAGCAAGTACGCGTGCTAATGTGTCGCGCATTTCACGACGGTCAATAATCATATCAATTGCACCGTGCTCTAATAAGAACTCACTGCGTTGAAAACCTTCTGGCAAGGTTTCACGCACTGTTTGCTCAATTACGCGCGGACCCGCAAAGCCAATTAAAGCTTTTGGCTCAGCTACGTTAATATCACCTAACATCGCTAATGATGCAGATACACCACCCATGGTTGGGTCGGTCATTACTGATATAAACGGCAGGCCTTTTTCGCTCATTTTAGCAAGCGCAGCGCTGGTTTTAGCCATTTGCATAAGCGACATAAGTGCTTCTTGCATACGTGCACCACCTGAGGCAGAAAAACACACTAATGGCATATTGTGCTCTAAACATTGGTCTACGGCATCAACAAAACGTGCGCCTACAACCGAAGCCATTGAACCACCCATAAATGAGAATTCAAAAGCAACCGCGGCAACAGGAATACCTTTTAAGCGGCCCTTCATTGCTACTAACGCGTCTTTTTCGCCACTTGATTTTTGGGCTGCGCTAATACGGTCTGAGTATTTTTTAGAGTCTTTAAACTTTAATACATCTTTAGGCTCGTGCTCAGTGCCAAGCTCCGTGCGGTCACCTTCATCTAAAAAGTGCTCTAAACGTTTACGGCCGCTCACACGCATGTGATGGTCGCATTTAGGACATACGTTTAACGATTTTTCTAGTTCAGCTTTATATAAAATTGAATCGCAAGCTGTACATTTAGCCCAAACGCCTTCTGGAATTTCTTTACGACCTGACGACTTAGTCGTTTTAGGTAAGATTTTTTCTAACCAACTCATTTGCAACTCTCTTAATGCTGTTCTGTGTCGCGAGTCTGCTAATAAGTAGCAGACAGATTTTTTCAATTAAAACATGAATTACACAAACACGGTATAAAAAACTGGTCTTAGTAGTTAGATAAACGCTTATAAATTCAACACTAACATTCCGAGTCAGGTAAAAATAATGGCCCTAGTGGGGTTTTAGGAATATTAAAGTGTTCTGGGTAATCTACATCTACTAAATAAAGACCCGCGGCTTTTGCTGTGGCACTGGCTTTAGCACGCTCTTTTAAATCTAATAGCTCTTTTAACCATACAGGTTGGTGCTTGTGTAGGCCTATATCCATTAAACAGCCGGTAATATTACGCACCATATGGTGTAAAAAAGCGTTCGCTTTAATATCAATAATAACGTAATCGCCCTGGCGTTGTACCGATAAATGATGAATAGTTCTGTTTGCTGTATTAGCTTGGCAATGCAGCGCTCTAAAAGAGGTAAAGTCGTGCTCGCCAATTAAGTACTGACACGCCTCTTGCATTTTTGTTTCATCAAGTGGGTGATGAAAGTGCGTAACGCCTTCATTCATAACTGCGCCTCTATAAGCGTAATTATAAATAACATAACGATAACGACGCGCTGTTGCGCTAAAGCGTGCATGAAAGTCTTCACTAACAGGTTGAGCAAAACGAATCGCTATATCTTTAGGGAGTAACGTGTTCATTCCCATAGTAAATGCAACCATCTCACGGGGAGCATGGGTTTCAAAGTGTACAACTTGACCAGTGCCATGCACACCTGCATCTGTGCGGCCCGCACACACTATTTCAACCGGATGATTACAAATGCTCGACAACGCTTTTTCTACTTCTTGTTGTACGCTATTTACATGAGACTGACGTTGCCAACCACTGTAACGTGCGCCGTTGTATTCAACTCCAAGTGCTACTCTCATAATTACTGCTTTACCTACTGTGCTAATGAACGGGGCATTTTATGCTATCTCGCGGTGCAATAAAAGTAACCTCGTCTATTTATAGTTATTCGCAAAATTAAGTAATTTATTTTACCCCAATAAAACACAGCGATAAGTTAGTGAACTTTTAACGTCCTGGGTTTAATAAACGTCTAAAACTAATTAAGTGCTTTTTATAGGTTAGAGTTATTCGTACCTATAAAAAAACCGCATTAACAAAGCTAATGCGGTTTTTATAATCATGAATGCTCTAGTTAAGTTTAGCTTTTAAACTTTGCGCTTCTTCTTGTACATCTTCAGGGCCACTTTCAATAACATCTTCAATCACTTTAAGGGCTGAGTCAAAGTCGTCAATTTCAATGTATGCTCGTGCCAAATCAAGCTTGGCAGAATAACCACCGCTTTCTAAGTCAACATCTGTTGGGTTATCGCCTGCAAGTAACGAATCAAAGTCACTTAACCCTACGTCCATATTAACCTCGTCATAGGGTTCATGCTCAAGTACTGAGTCATCGCTTTGTTCAAGTAGCGCGTCAATATCAACAAAATCATCGGTTGTAGCCTGCTGATCATTTTGCGAAGGCTCTTCTTGCACCGCTTTCGCTTCAACTTCAGTGTCTAAGTCTTCGTTTAATAGGCTATCAAAGTCGACATCAAATTCGCTGCTATCTTCTAAATTTAACTCATCCGGTTCACCTAACTCACTAAGCAACGCATCAAAATCGGTTTGCGTTAAGTCAGCCATAAACTCATCGTCTAGCTGCTCGTCGGGTATAACGTCTTCATTAGTTTGATCATCAGCAGCCTGTGTTAGCTCGGCTTCTAATTGCGAATTTGTTATTTCATCTTCAACGTCTTCTGAAAGTGCTTGTTCTAAAATTGCATCGTCAAAATCAGGCTGTTCCTGCGCACTATCCGTTGTTTTCGCCTCACCTAGAGGTTCCTCTTGCGGTAAAGGCGCATCAAGCTCATCATCAATCAGCGGCTCGTCATCTAGGTCGGCTTCTAATGCATCAATACCAGTGTTACCAGCAAGTGCATTTGCTAAGTCTTGCTCAGCTTGGCTTGGCGCCATACCGCTTGCTTGCCCATCAAGTTCATCACCTTGTAACTCTTGCGGACTATATGATTGCTGATCATCTAAATCAATTTCGTCATCGTTATCAAGCTCTAACTCAGGGTACTCGTCAAGTTCTTCACTTGGAGTTACTTGCTCATCTAATAATGCATTGAGCTCGTCGTCTAGCTCATCAACGCTTTGCAATAAATCATCATCGAAAACCCCTTCGTCTCCATCCGTATTTTCAGATAAATCTAGCTGGCTTTCATCATCAGTTAATTCATCTAGTGATGACGGCACTTGAGCGTGGTTATCATCTGCACCTATATCATCGGTATGCTTCGGCTCAAGCTCTGGCTCTGAAAAATCGTTATCAATGAGTAACTCATCATCAAAGTCGTCTTCTAAGCTATCTAATTCACTGCCTGAAAGTGCGTTTGCTAAGTCTTGTTCAGCTTGGCTTGGCTGCATGCCTGTTGCATCACCATCAAGCTCATCTCCCAATAACTCATCAGGAAGATATTGCTGTTGCTCTGTTACATCTAACGTCTCGGGCTTATCATCTGAAAAGTCTATATCATCACTAAGCGTATCATTTATAGCATCATTTTCAGGTTGAGTATCTAAAAGCGGACTCGCTGGTGTTTCTTGTGAATCAAGCGGATCGTCACCTAAATCAACCTCTACCTCTTCAATGTCATCATCAAGATCATCTAACGCCCAATCAGGGTTTTCAACATAGTCTTCGTCTGTAGCCTGCTGTAGCTCGTTGAGTAATTCATCAACACTTTTTAGGGTATCGTCAGTGTACTCTTCCTGTGCATCTTCTGGGTCGAGTAACGTTTCTGAACTATCTGTAAAGTCAGTGTTTTCAAGCAAGTCAGCATTAAGCTCTGGTTCCTCGCGAAGCTCTGGCTCATCTGCAAGTTCTGGCTCACCTTCAAGCTCTGGTTCTTCTTCGAGCTCAGGCTCTTCTACAAGCTCGGGTTCTTCTTCAAGCTCAGGCTCTTCTACAAGTTCAGGCTCTTCTACAAGTTCAGGCTCCTCTTCGAGATCTGGCTCTTCTTCGAGCTCTGGCTCTTCTTCGAGCTCTGGCTCTTCTTCGAGCTCTGGCTCTTCTTCGAGCTCTGGCTCTTCTAAAAGCTCAGGCTCACCTTCAAGCTCTGGCTCTTCTACAAGTTCAGGCTCTTCTACAAGCTCGGGTTCTTCTTCAAGCTCAGGCTCCTCTTCAAGCTCTGGCTCTTCTTCGAGCTCAGGCTCTTCTTCGAGCTCAGGCTCTTCTACAAGTTCAGGCTCCTCTTCGAGATCTGGCTCTTCTTCGAGCTCTGGCTCATCTACAAGTTCAGGCTCATCTGCAAGCTCGGGTTCTTCTACAAGCTCGGGTTCTTCTACAAGCTCTGGTTCCTCGAGAAGCTCTGGCTCATCAATAAGTGAAGACGCTAATGTTTCAATATCATCTTCGTCAAAATCTTCCTGTGCATCAGCTAGATCTTCGACTGAATCAGCTAATGCGCTATCAATATCTCGCTCAGTATTATTATCTGTTGCTACTTGAGCGGCAGATGAATCTTCAGCTTCATCAATTAAGCTGTCTATGTCGTCTAAATCAAAGTCATCGCTTTCTTCAACTAGCGCATCAGCAGGAGCTTCATCAGGTGTATCGCCCGCTTCATCAATTAGGCTGTCTATGTCGTCTAAATCAAAGTCATCGTTTTCTTCAACTAGCGCATCAGCAGGGGTTTCATCAGGTGTATCGCCCGCTTCATCAATTAAGCTGTCTATGTCGTCTAAATCAAAGTCATCGCTCTCTTCAACCAGCGCATCAGCAGGGGCTTCATCAGGTGTATCGCCCGCTTCATCAATTAAGCTGTCTATGTCGTCTAAATCAAAGTCATCGTTTTCTTCAACCAGCGCTTCCGTAGGTGTTTCATCAGGTGTATCGCCTGCTTCATCAATTAGGCTGTCTATGTCGTCTAAATCAAAGTCATCGCTTTCTTCAACTAGCGCATCAGCAGGGGTTTCTTCGGTTGTATCGCCGGCTTCATCAATTAAGCTGTCTATGTCGTCTAAATCAAAGTCATCGTTTTCTTCAACCAGCGCAGCATCAGTAGGTGTTTCTTCGGTTGTATCGCCTGCTTCATCAATTAAGCTGTCTATGTCGTCTAAATCAAAGTCATCGCTTTCTTCAACCAGCGCAGCATCAGTAGGTGCTTCATCAGGTGTATCGCCTGCTTCATCAATTAAGCTGTCTATGTCGTCTAAATCAAAGTCATCGTCTTTTGGTGATTCTTTATCAGCTTGTTGATCTAATAGTTCATCAATATCAAAGTCATCATCCTCTTCTTGGGCTAGCTCTTCGCTTAACGCGGCCAACTCATCATTGCTTTCTAAGCTGCTATCTGCGGTAGGTTGCTCAACCTCAGGCAAGTCAATTTCAGGCAGGCTATCGTCCTCATCAAATAAATCGTCTAGGTCGTCACTGCTTAAAATATCGTCCGAATCTTTTGTATCATCTAAATCAAGGTCAATTTCATCATCTTGTTTTTCATCTACAGGTTCATCAAAGCCCTGCTGCATGAAAACGTCTAACTCGTCCCCTTCACTGCCTTCGTCATCAAAAACAATATCATCACTTAATAGGCTTTCTAATTCGTCTTGATCGAGCAAGTTTTCTGAATCAGAAAATTCATCGTCTAACGCATCATCGAGAGAATCATCAAATGCAATATCCTCCTCTGGCAAAATATCGTTGCTATGATTGTCATCTAGTTGAATATCTAAATCATCAAGAGGGTCAGGAATGATTGGATCGTCTAACGCATCATTACTTTGCGGCTCGTCTTCGGTAAAGCTGGGCGTTTGTGGCAGAAAATCATCGTCATCTTGAGTTTCTTCGTCTTTGTTGGCGCGCTTTCGTAAAAACATCACCACAGCAAAAATAATTAATAACGCAGGAATGGTCATTAATAAAATAAGCACAAGTGGGTTAGACATTAAAGCGCCTAGGTCAAAAGGTTCTTCTTTTGGTACTTCTTGCACTTTTTGCTGAGCTATTATTTCGTTTTGTTTTTCTATTAGCTCTTTTAGCTGTTTTTGAATTTCGCTGTCTTGGCCTAGCTGTTCTTTTACATTGGCGAGCTCTTTTGAAATACCCGACAATTGTTTTTTGAGATTATTATTCTCAGCTAATATTTCTTCTACATTATTAACCGAGCTTTTAAATTGCTGCTGCAGCTCTACAAGCTTATTACCTTGCTGCGTTTTTATTTCATTTAATTCTTTTTGAATTTCTTTTTTAGCGTCGTCAACATCGGCTTTACGAGCTTGTGTTACTTTAGTTTGCGCGGCGTTAATTTCACTGGTGGTTAGTGTGCCATTTTTCTTTTTTTCCCACAGCGCGTCATCTTGCTCTGAGCGTTGTTTAGCAAGCTGTGGATTTACGCGTCTAATTTCCGCTAAGGTGGGTATTTTTAAATATGCACCACTTTGCATGTGGTTTAGGTTTTGTTCTAAAAAAGAATTAGGGTTTTTGTTATACAAGGCCTGCATAACTTGGTAGATACTAACTGAGTTATCTGGGCGTACTTTGGCAGCAATACGCCATAGTGTATCGGTTGGCTTTATAGGCCCTATTGATCGCCCTTGCGCACCATAGTCAGCGCCTTTTGGCCCCTTTAATTGGGTGCTGTCTTGAGAGTAAATTGGAGTTACTACCAATGCAGACGCTAATATAATAAGTGAAGCTAAACCGCGCATGCTGATCCTTTAATGTGTAAATGTTAAATGCTTTGCTATTTATTTAGCTGCTCAACATTAATTATTCTTGCCGTAACCAGCCAAATAGCTGATCTACATTTGTTATTACAATCTATTTTTATTGCAAGCTCTATTCCAGTTACAAACTATAAACCAGTTGCGGCCTAATATCCATTGCAACGCTTTGAAAATAAATACCTTAAAACTTTATTCTTAATACTATTTTATCGTGATAGATCAAGGCGTTTAGTTTAGTAGCAACGCTAAGCGGCAATAATTTGGCTCCCTTAAATACAAAAGCGGCAAACTATAAAAGTTTGCCGCTTAATTTACACACAATATTAGCGGGTATTTATAAGTAGTTAGCGATTAACTCTTCCGCTATTTGCACACTATTAGTGGCAGCCCCTTTGCGGGTGTTATCACTTACAACCCACATATTTAAACCATGAGGGTGCGAAATATCGGCGCGTAAGCGGCCAACGTAAACTGTATCATTACCACTAGCGTCTGAAACCGCGGTTGGGTAATCGCCCTCATCTTCAATAAGCTCGACTCCTGGGGCATCATTTAAAAGCTGTTTAACGTGTTCAAAGTCATACGGCATGCGTGTTTCAATGTTGATTGACTCAGAGTGGCCAAAAAATACAGGTACACGTACACAGGTTGGGTTAACAGCAATAGTGGTATCGCCCAAAATTTTATGCGTCTCGTTTACCATTTTCATTTCTTCGCGCGTGTAGCCGTTATCTTCAAAGGTATCTATTTGAGGAATAACGTTAAATGCAATTTGCTTAGGAAAAATTTCGTTTTCCATTGGGCGAGCATTCATTAAATTAGCTGTTTGCTTTGCTAATTCATCTACGGCTTCTTTGCCTGCACCAGATACGGCTTGGTATGTAGATACATTAATGCGGTCAATACCGTAGGCGTCGTAAATTGGTTTAAGCGCTAGCATCATTTGAATAGTAGAGCAGTTAGGGTTTGCAATAATATTGCGGTTTCTAAAGTCTTCAAGGCTTGCTGCATTAACTTCTGGTACCACTAGCGGTACTTCAAAATCATTTCTAAAATGTGACGTGTTATCAATTACAACACAGCCCGCATCGGCTGCAATTGGCGCGTATTTTTCTGATACACTGCCACCAGCTGAAAACAAACCTATGTGTGCTTGGCTAAAGTCAAAGCCTTCTACGTCTTGTACTTCAATGGTTTCACCACGAAACTTTATGTCTTCACCTGCGCTGCGGCTACTGGCTAGTAAAAAAAGTTGGTCTACCGGAAATTTACGATCTTCCAGGGTTTCAATAATTTGACGACCTACTAAGCCTGTAGCGCCAAGTACAGCAACGTTATATTTTTGCGACATATTTTATCCTCTTTAAGCAGTGTTAAAACAACACTACTAGTTAAATTAGTTTGCGGTGTTAAAGCCAAGCTGAGCGAGTGCATCTGTATGCTGTGCACTCCCTTTTACCGTTAAAGTGCTAAACTCACGCCTTACAGGGTAGTTTTTACGTAAACTATCAAACCCGTCTTTTGCTAAGTTGCGCAGCAAAATGCCATCATCACGGCGTACGTCGTAAATTAAATGCACTAAACGCGCAATATCAGCCTCAGTAAAGCTGCTTTGTAAACTTAGGCTTGTAACAGCAGGTTGTGGTAAAAAATCAGCGAGAGATTTTTCTGCGGTTACGCCTTCTAATTTACACAATGCTTGGTACAGCATTTGTGTGCCGCGGGCTTTTCCTTCAAGGGTATGGCCGGCAATGTGCACGCTGGCATAGCGCACATGATCAAGCAATGGAATTAAAATGTTAGGCTCGTTTTCCCAAACATCCAAAACCAAATCTAAGTCTGCCCCTTGCTCCATAACCGATAACAAAGCTTGATTATCAATTACTTCTCCGCGGCTCGCATTTATAACTGCTAACCCAGGCTTTAACGCTTTAAGGCGTTTTTCATCAATTAAATGATGCGTTTTGTGCTCACCGGTTTTAATCAGCGGTACATGAAAGGTAACCGCATCTACGCGCTCAAGTAGTTCGTCAAGCTCAACATGCTCGGCTAATAAGCCCTGCTCATGTTTAATTGGGTCACATAATAAAACATCAACATTAAGTGCTTTTAGTTTTTGTGCTAAACAGCTGCCAATGTTACCCACCCCAACAATACCTATTGTTTGACCACTTAAAGGGGCTGCGTTTTCTTGGCTTAAGGCAAACAAGCTACTTATTACATACTCAGCCACCGCCACTGCATTGCAACCTGGGGCACTACTAAAGGCAATGCCTTTATCGTTTAGTAACTGTGTATCTATATGATCAACACCAATAGTGGCGGTACCTACAAAGCTTAATTTATTAGCGTGGGCAAGCAAGTCACTGTTTACTTTAGTAACCGAACGCGTAAGTAATACATCAACATCAATTAACGCATCGGGTGTTAAGTTTCGTCCATCAAAGCGCGTTACCTCACCAAAGTCTGCAAAATACTGCTCAACTAAAGGCATGTTTTGATCGGCAAGAATCTTCATTGGGGAGTCCGTATGGCAAAATGAGGCGCTATTGTAACGAACAACCGAGCCATTACACAAACTAAAAAGCCGAGCAATGCTCGGCTTTTAATCACTATAAAGAGAAAACGAATTAACCTTTATATTTGCTCATAACTAATGTGGCGTTTGTACCACCAAAACCAAAGCTATTAGACATAACAGTATTAAGCTGTGCATCACGGCGCTCAGTTACAATGTTAAGGCCTTGTGCTTGCTCATCTAGCTCATCAACGTTAATAGATGGCGCTACAAAGTCGTTTTCCATCATTAAAATTGAGAAAATAGCTTCGTGAACACCCGCAGCACCTAGTGCGTGACCCGTTAATGATTTAGTCGCACTAATAAGCGGTGAGTTACCACCAAACACTTCTTGAATAGCGCCTAGCTCTTTAACATCGCCTACTGGCGTAGAGGTACCGTGCGTGTTTAAGTAATCAATTGGAGTATCAACGCCTTGCATTGCTTGGCGCATACAGCGTACTGCGCCTTCACCTGAAGGTGCTACCATGTCGTAGCCATCAGATGTAGCACCGTAGCCTACAATTTCTGCGTAAATATGTGCGCCACGAGCAAGTGCATGCTCAAGCTCTTCTACTACAACAATACCGCCACCAGCAGAAATAACAAAACCATCGCGGTTTGCATCGTACGTACGAGATGCTTTTTCTGGTGTTTCGTTATATTTGGTAGATAACGCGCCCATTGCGTCAAATTCCATTGCAAGAGTCCAGTGGAGCTCTTCACCACCACCGGCAAAAATAACATCCTGCTTGCCTAATTGAATTTGCTCAACAGCGTGGCCAATACAATGTGCAGATGTTGCACACGCAGAGCTTATAGAATAGTTAACGCCTTTAATTTTAAATGGCGTGGCTAAACAAGCCGATGTCGTGCTTGCCATCGTACGCGGAACCATATAAGGACCTACACGCTTTACGCCTTTTTCGCGCAAAATATCGGCCGCTTCTACTTGCCACTTTGAAGAGCCACCACCTGAGCCTACTAATAAACCCGTGCGCTCATTAGATACTTGCTCATCTGATAAGCCAGCATCTTCAATTGCTTGCTTCATAGAAATATAAGAGTAAGCAGCAGCATCACCCATAAAGCGCATTGCTTTACGGTCTACGTGTTCTTTAACATCAATATCAATTTTGCCCGATACATTACTACGTAAGTTGTAATCGGCAAATTCTTGGTTAAAAGCAATACCGCTTTTGCCCGCTTTTAGTGACTCTAATACTTCTTGTTTGTTATTACCGATGCTTGATACAACACCGATACCCGTAATTACGGCTCTTCTCATGGGTAATTCCCTTAGCTTGATACTAAATTACTGTGTATTTTACGCTGTTTTTAGGTGTTAAGTGGTCAGCTTTCTAGCGTACACCTGTACTCTGAATTTAATAGCTTATAAATAACGCCAGACTATTTCAAAGAAAACCCGTAAAATAATTAAAAAATACTGTCTAAAAATTTAATAAGTCATGATAAAAAACGCCCAAATACACTTTAATGAAGTAGGCACACCGGTAGCCGATAACTTTGACGATGTTTATTTTTCTAATGACGACGGCCTTGCTGAATCGCATTACGTGTTTTATCAACAAAACAATATAGAGGCGCGGTTACAAAATCATGACCAAACGCATTTTGTTATTGCCGAAACCGGTTTTGGTACTGGTTTAAACTTTTTAAATGCATGGCAACACTTTAATGACCACCTTGCCAATCAACAAGTTCAAAATCAAGTAGACAAACGGGTTAAGCGATTGCATTTTATTTCGTTTGAAAAATACCCGCTTAATGCTGATGATCTAAAAAAAGCACTGCAAGCGTGGCCAACATTAAACAAGCTCAGTGATGAATTAATAACACATTACCCTATAAATTTAGGCGGCTGTCATCGCATAGAATTTAATAACGGCCAAGTTATTCTTGATTTGTATTTTGGCGACGTGCTTGATTCAATAAATGCAATGAGCTACCCGCAATCAGGGGTGGTCGATGCGTGGTTTTTAGATGGCTTTGCACCAAGTAAAAACCCTGACATGTGGCAACAAAGTGTGTTTAATGCCATGGTTGATATATCGCGCAAGCATGCAACACTTGCCACATTTACCGCTGCAGGTTTTGTACGCCGAGGCTTAACAGCTGCAGGCTTTAGCATGCAAAAAGCGAAAGGCTTTGGCCGTAAACGCGAAATGCTGATAGGCCAATTAGCACACGCTAATAGTGCACAGTCATCACCCCCGTACTTTGAACAACCCCCTGCCAAGCTAGAGCATGTTGCTGTAATTGGCGGCGGGATTGCGAGTAGCTGTATTTTGCACAGTTTGGCTAAGCGTGGCATTAAAAGTAGCCTATTTTGCCAAGATGAAAAACCAGCTATGGGTGCTTCACATAACGTACAAGGCGCGGTTTACCCCCATCTGCAAGCTAAAAACTCACCTCATAGTGAATTATTTGCGAACAGTTTTTTATACGCTAAACGCAGTTACCAGCAACTACTAAAAAACGGCTTTAATTTTGATTATAGCTGGTGCGGTGTGCTGCAACATGCGGTAAAAAAGCCTCTTGCCGATAAACATCAAAACTTAGAACAAAAACAGTTATGGCCTCAAGCCTTAATGCGCAATGTAACTGTAGAGCAAGGAGATAAACTGGCAGGCGTAAAAACCGGCTACTCCGGCGTTTATTTTGAGCAAGGCGGTTGGGTAAACCCACCCCAGCTAGTTGAGGCAATGCTAAAAGCAGCCAATAGCCTTAACCCTATTAATAGCTATTTTAATTGCCATATACAGCAACTTACTAAAACCGATGCAGGCTGGTATTTAACCCACAAGCATACCCAATATGGCCCTTTTAGTGATGTAATAATATGTGCAGGTGAGCATAGCGATGCGTTTGAACAAACAAACGCATTACCTATTGTAGGGGTGCGTGGTCAAGTATCGCATATTCAAGCGAGTGAACAATCTAAGCAGCTTAAAACCGTGTTGTGCCATAAAGGATATTTTACACCCGCCTATTTAGGTAAGCACTGTATGGGCGCTACATTTGAAAAAAACACAAAAAGTCGCGCCGTTACAGAAAAAGACAACCAGCTAAACCACGAGCAATTACTTAGCTTTTACCATCAAAGCGACTTTGCCACCACATTAGGTGACATTACCTGTGCTAAAGCAGCTGTGCGCTGCACATTTATAGATCACTTGCCAATGGCAGGACAATGGTGTGAGCAAAGCGATTACAGCACCGCCTTTGCTAATTTACGCCTAGGTAAACGCTATCAATACTCACCTCTATGCAAGCCACAACAAGGCTTACATATTTTTACCGGATTTGGAGCGCGCGCATTATGCAGCGCACCGTTATTAAGCGAGCACTTTATTAGCACGTTAAATAATGAACCACGCCCACTCAGCGAGCGTGTAAGCCAGGCCATTCACCCTGCGCGGTTTATAGTGCGTGATTTAATACGAAATAAAATTTAAATGACATCATTCATTTTTTGCGTAAAATAATAACTATAAAAGGAATTTATACCAATCCGCTTAATTAAGTGATCAATTTTGAGGCTGGAAAAACCTGTTGATGGCTAAGAAAAAAGTTCGCTATTTAGTTGTTCTAAATAAAAATTTTTTAAAACAGGTAACGACACGGTTAGCACCGCAAAATGATTAAGTATTATTGCGCAATGGTATTATATAACCAATGCGCACCATATGTATGAATGCGGATGGGTATCAATAAAAGGATAACAATGAAAGCTTTAACTTGTGCTGTAATATTACTCGCCGCTATATCGTTTAACACATTTAGCCAAGACGTAACCGCCATCCCCTTACCTGAAGAATTCATCACCACCATGGATGTAACTGGCGAATACCCGCTGGTTAGAACAGGGTATTTAGCTGCTTCTATTGATGCTATTTCTAAATTTTATCAGCAGGCCCTTGGTGATCCCATTAACAGCAAAGGCGATAATAACTACCGCACCCTTTACTATAACTACCAAAACCATGCTGTTCGCATCAGTTTATACCATCATAATTATGTTACCGAAGTCAGCATAATGATTGAATAAACACAGTAAAAAGCGGCTAATTTTCATGCTCAGTTCAGACTCAATTTTTATTTACTTTTAAATAACCACTTTGTAGAGAAAAACAGCGTTTTACCCTTTAAAAACGAATGCCTACCCCAAGGTCTATTTGTACTAAATACCTTTACACTAAATTGAGAAGGAATTAATTATGAGTAAGACCCTAATTATTGGCGCTAGCGGACAAATTGGTAAAATGGCAACCAAGTTGCTTTTAAACAATGAGCAAAATGTATCTGCATTAGTGCGTGATAAAAGTAAGTTAGATGATTTAGATAGTCCATTTTTAACCATTGTGGAGCAAGATCTCGAAGAAGATTTTTCTGGTGCGTTAAAAGATTGCGATCAAGTTATTTTTGCTGCTGGCTCTGGCGGAAGTACAGGCACAGACAAAACCGTGCTTATTGATTTATGGGCAGCCACCAAAGCAGCAACGTATGCTAAAGAGCATGGCGTAAAGCATTTTATTATGATTAGCTCTATTGGCGCTGACGATCCAGACTCAATAGAAAGTGACTTAAAACCTTACTTAGTTGCCAAACATATGGCCGATGAGCACCTTATCAACAGTGGCTTAAACTACACCATAGTGCGCCCTGGTGGGCTGACCGATGAAAGCGCCTCAATGAAAGTAACCACCGAGCGTCCAAACGATCGTTCTAAAGCTAAAATTAGCCGCGAAAACGTTGCCAATGCCCTATTACATATTGCTACTAACGCATTTAATGGCAACCGTGTTTTTGAACTATTTGACGGCGAAACGCCCATTAAAGCAGCTGTAAAATAAACACTCTGGTTGCCCTTTGTAAATCCCCTTGCAAAGGGCAACGTATTTAAATGCTAAATCGCACGCGCCCTCCCTTGCTTCACTATATTTATTAAATGTAAACAACACGTTTAAATCGCTTTATAAAAGCCTACACACCGCGTTCCTAATAAAACAACATGAAAAACAAGCACTTCCACTAAAATCACCGAAAAACAATGCGTTAAAAACTCAACAGAGTAAATTTTGTTCAGGCTTTTTTACTAGTTTAATAAGGTTAAATACTAGAAACCCCTTATTTTATCTGGTAAATTAACAGCGTGTTAAAACAATAATAAAAATTCCTCAATGGAAGTTGCACGAATAAGGACATAGCGTGAGCGCCTCATTTAAAATTATTTTTAATGGTCAGTTACACCAAAATGCTGACATTAGTACCGTACAAGAGCAGCTCTGTCAGTTTTTAAAAATTCCCCATAATGTCGCTGTAAAATTATTTGATGGCCGAGCCTACGCACTCGTCAAAGACCTATCGAGTATTGATGCAGTTAAAACAGAATCTAAACTAAAAAGTTTTGGTTTAATTACCAAAGTAGAACCGCACGCAAGTGTAAGGGCCCCCCAAAGTGCCGCGGGTACTAAACTGGTTGTTGCTCGCAATGAGCCAGCAGTAAAAAAAATAGCTAATACAATAACCAGCATTAAAAAGTCCAGCGTAAATAGCCCAACCGCCTTGCCCAAATTAGCGCTGCAAAGCGCATTATTTTTTTGTTATAGCTTATTATTCATCTGCCTTATTTGCTCAGCAGTAATAAGCTTTAACACACTTAAAATGAGTATGATAGACAGCTCATCAGCTTCGCCCTCAACAACATTAAATTACGTTCATTATAAGCAGTACTTAGCAAATCAAAAAAAGCACCCAGAAGTCACCTTGCCTAACACCCACAACACAGATGAGCTTAACCAAGGGGCGCAGCAAAAAATTGATAGCTATTTTGCTCGTTTTTCAACGCATATAAACAGTTACGCAAAAATTCTAAAGCAACCAAATATAAACAGTATGGGCGCAGAAAGGTTAAAGCAGCACCTACAAGAAATAGATGCGCTAGGCACTGAACATGTATTTTGGGAGCAGTTAATTAACCTTGCTAAATCGCTTAATAACGACGCCCATGTAATGAGCAAGCTTGATAATGATAACCCTGATAAAATTCAATGGATAAACGCCGTTGATTGGATAAGCCAAAGCTACATTAGGCAACAACAAAATAAGCCTGACGCTTTGCCCGTCACGCCTACAAACACACAACTAGCCAAGTCACCGATATTAGATTTAACTCTACTAATTAGCTTAATGTCGTTTTTAACGCTTATTATTATTAGTATTAAAATGAAAGTAAGGTCGATAAAAATGAAGCTAGCCGCTACAAGCACAGAATAAATTAAAGCCATAAAAAAAACCGCCAACTTGATTGCTCAAATTGGCGGTTTTTTATGGTTTTTAAGTAACGAACTTAAATACCTGTATTGGTGGAGCTGGGGGGATTTGAACCCCCGTCCGAAAAGCCTCGACCGTCGGTACTACATGTTTAGTATTGTCATTTAATTAACCTTTAAATCCCGGACAAACACGGTAGATAAAGGCGAGGCCGCTTAGTTTTAACGCTTCAACCCCGGCCAGGGTTTCCGTCGCGATCAGGTGTTAGGGTGACACTCCAAAATCCAGTCCACAAGAATACATGGAAGGAGCGCTAGCCAGCCTAAGCTGCTAGAGAGTAGTTATCGTCGTTTGCGATTACTTTAAATTGCGGCTTTTTTACGAGGCAAACCGCACCTCGACATGCACCTCAGGCTTCTTGAATTCCGTCGAATCCTAATCAGCCCCTGAAATATGAATTTCTTTCAGTGAGGGCAGTATAACTGAGTAAACGACTGATACTCAAGGGGTGTGACACTTTTATTTTAGCTAACTGAATCAACTGAACAGTAAACAAGCACAAGTTTGTAAAAAAGCAAACAAATACTGAACATTTACTTAACATGTCGGTCAAGTTGTGCTCAAATAAGGAGTTAAATTTTACACTAGCTATAAGGCTTTAGTAGTAAAAGTAATAATCATAATAACAGGCATATTACGTAGGGAATTTATAAATGTCGGTTTTTTTATTTAATGAACAAACGGGCGAGCTGGCGTTATCTGCACACCCTATTGATAATGGATTTCCGGTGACGAGTGCTCAACTTATTGAGCTGCTTGAACAGTCGGATTATTGCGAGCTTGAAGTACTCTCTGGCAATATTGGTAAATTATTTTCACCGAGTAAAAATTATCAGCAAGAATCATTAGTAATTGCCAAAGCTACGGACGCGAGCATTGTTATTAACGTTGATGAAAAAAACATGGTTGCAGAGGCTACGCTTACCACGGCCAAAGGCGGCGCATTACTCTCTATGGAGGCAGCTCAAGCAGCTTTAGTTAAAGCCGGTGTAAAAAAAGGCATTAGTCCTCGTGCACTTGATACGTTTTTAGGTCAACAATTTTCTCACCCTGCAGGTACATCATACAGCGCTATTGTGGCTCATGGCCGAAACCCTAAAGAAGGCAGTGATGCGAGGTTTGTTCGTCTTTGCTCTACTGCGCAAGACCGCGTACTTAGCCCCCAAGCAAAAGAAGGTGGCAAGGTCGATATGAAAGACCTTGGCGCGATTATTACGGTAAAGCCCGGCACCCCTTTAATGCAGCGAGTAGCAGCTACTCCAGGTGAAGATGGCTATACGGTTTTTGGCGATATGATCAAGGCAACGCCTGGTAAAGAACATCAATTACAGCCCTTTGAAGGCACAAAAATAGACCCTAATAACCCAAACATGCTCATTGCCGATTGTAAAGGTGTGCCTGTGGCCTTACCTAGAGGCATGCGGGTTGACGATGTTTTGTGTTTTCATAATGTAGATGTAAGTACAGGCCACGTTGATTTTGATGGCAGTGTAATTATATCTGGTGATGTAAAAGATGGTATGCGGGTTAAAGCCAATGGCGATATTACTGTGTTGGGGTTTGTAGAATCAGGCACGATTGAAAGCCAAAGCGCGGTAACTATTATGCTCGGCGCTATTGGCCGTAAGCGTGAAAATGAAGAAGCATTTACTTGCGAAATTTCAGCCCAGCGTACTATTTCTATTGGTTATGCCCAGTACTGTAATATTAAAAGTGCGCAAGATTTATTTATAGAACGCCAAGCATTGCATTGTAATTTAAGTGCAAGGCGCTTAATACGTGTTGGTAAAGCAGGTAACCCTCGCGGCAAAATAATTGGGGGAAATATTCTTGATGCTATGCGTATTGAAACAGGTGAGCTAGGTGCGCCGGCAGGTACTAAGACCCGTGTGTTTTTAGCTCAAAACTGGCATGAACTGCGCTCAAAACAATCTCAAATAATTGATTTTGAAAAAATATTAGCAAGTAAAACATCTGCACTTAAACAAGCTAAAGAAAAAGCGATAAAAATTCCAGTTGCAGCTCAACGCCAACAGCTACTAGATAAAATTGCCGCTAATGAGCAGCATATAAAAACTCGCGCTATGCACGTACAACGTCAAAAAAGATTGGTGAAGCAAAAAATTTCTCAGCTATTGGCAACTAGCCGACTTAAAATTAACGAAATAATGCACCCAGGTGTGGAGCTTAAAATAGCAAAAGACACAAAACAGTTTTCGCGTATTTACCCACCCCACTTAGTAAAACTTTCTGAGGGAAAAATCACTCAGTCGTTTTAGTATCCTCTTCGGTGTTTTCAGTTTCTTGGGCGTCACTTTCAGGTAGTGGCGCTAGTGGCCAGCCCCCTAGTTCTTGCCAACGGTTTACTATTAAACAATATAGTTCTGCTGTGCGTTCTGTATCGTAAAGTGCCGAGTGTGCTTGGCTGTTATCAAACTCAATCCCCGCGGCTCTACATGCTTTAGCCAGTACCGTTTGACCTAAAGCTAACCCTGCAAGCGAGGTTGTGTCGAAACTCACAAATGGATGAAATGGCGTACGCTTAATATTGTTACGCTCAATGGCTGCATTTAAAAAGCCATGATCAAAAGCGGCATTATGTGCCACTACAACTGAGCGTTGACACCCAGCAGCTTTTTGCGCTTTACGTACTGCTTTACAAATTTCTTTAATTGCTTCGTCTTCTGGTACAGCGCCGCGCAACGGGCTAAACGGGTCTATGCCGTTAAATTCAATTGCGGCTTGTTCAATATTAGCGCCTTCAAAAGGCTCTACATGAAAATGAACGGTATGATCTATGCTGAGTAACCCTTCGTCATCCATTTTTAAAATTGATACGGCAATTTCAAGTAAGGCGTCGGTTTCTTTATTAAAGCCGGCGGTTTCTACATCAATAACAACAGGAAAAAAGCCGCGAAAGCGTTGTGCGAAAAGTGTTTGCTCAGTATTTGCCATAGTCTTCTTGGTTTATGAGGATAAGCTCACTATTATGTCAAAATTGGGGGCTACTCGGCTAGGGCTTTATAAATTATTTAATTAATATATTGTAGGCATGCTATTTGCTTTTAAATAACTGCTAATTGTATTGGCTGTTATTAATCCCCATCGCATTAAATTACGGATACCAGTATGGCGCTTAGAAAATAGCGCAATAACAAGGCGAAAATTATTTATAGCTTTGTTTTACATCAGTAAGTTTAACGCAGTGAGCGGGCTATTTAATACGATACGAAGATTATGTTTTTAATTAAGTTGGTATAGAGCCCTACTTTAGCCGTACGCCAAAATATTGGCTTAGTAGATTAACCGGAGCGTTTTATGAAGTGTAAGTTGTTTTTTATTAGCGTAAGCCTTGGCACCGCCTTGATGAGTTATTCATCGCAAGCTGCTATGCGCCAATACAGCGCAAATCAAGATAACTCCAATTGGGAAGTTATAAAAACAACGCGCTTACAGTGCCAATTAAACCACGAAGTGCCCTACTACGGTGAGGCCATATTTAAGGCATCGGCTAGTAAAAACAAAAACCTAACTTTTAATCTAGATATGGTTGTGCGCCCCGACAATTACGATATAGCCGGTTTAAAGGCGGTGCCACCAGCATGGCGTTCAGGCCTGCCCGCGCGTGATATAACCACGATGAAGTTACTTAAAAAGTTTGATGGTGAGCTTGGTAATAAAACCGCATGGGAAATGCTAACTGAACTTGAAAAAGGGTTTCATCCTACCTTTTACTACCAAGACTGGCAAAATAGTGCCGACAAAATTGCCGTTGGTATTTCAAGCGTTAATTTTAAGCAAGCCTATTGGGCGTTTTTGCAGTGCCGCGATGAACTTTTACCATACAGCTTTGAAGATATTTCATTTACTGTAATGAACTACCAATCAAATAGCAGTAAGCTCACTAAAGAGTCGCAAAAGCGCTTAGATAAAATTGCTGAGTATTTAAAAAATGATACCAGTATTGAGTCTATAAGTATTGATTCGTATACCGATAGCTACGGTGGCCGTTGGAATAACTTAGATTTATCGCGTAAGCGTGCTAAAGCTATAAAAGATTATATGGTCAGCTTAGGTGTTGATGAGGGCAAAGTAGAAACCACAGGCCTAGGTGAAAAACGTTTTGTTGATACTAACGAAAATATTTTAGGGCGAAATAAAAACCGTCGTTTAATTATTCAAATAGCAAAAATGTAACCGCCCTAAACTGCTAGCTACCGCTGCGCCGCTTTATGAGCTTATCGCCAAACTGAAAAAACGTTAGGCTCAAAAATATAATTATGGCTCCTATAATAAGCTCCTGACTCAAAGGCTCGTTATTAAGTAATGCGCCTAGCGCTAATGCAAAACTTGGTGTAATTAAACTACTTAAGGCTACAGTACTGGCGTTTAACTTTTGTAATACATGAAAATACGCTAAAGCCCCTACAATCGAGCCAAAAATACCTAAATACGCAATACTCCATAACGAGCGAGCACTCCAATAATCCATACTTATTTGCCCATCTACCAGCCACCACAACAGTCCAAATAAAGGAGTAACAAAAACCAGCGCTCCAAAAGTGGTTGCCATAGGGTGAATAGCAATTTTTACACGTTTGATCATCACCCCACTTAGGCTAAATAAAGTAACGGCCAATAACACATACATCAGCCCTATGCCCTGAGTTTGTGAGGTTTGTAGCTGGTTATAACTTACAAAATAAAGGCCTATTAATGCACAGCTCAGCGCTATTAATTTAATAGGGCTAAATTTAGGCTCATTAAGTAACCTTTGTGCTAAAAAACCAGAGAGAATAGGCGCAAGGCCAAACACTAATGAAATAATACCTGAAGGTACTGTGGTAGCAGCCATGTAACTTAATGACATACCGCCAAAAATACCCAAACTGGAGTATGCATATAACGTGCACGCGTTTTTGCTCCAAGGTACACGAATATTGGCTATAGCAACAATTAACCCAGCAACAAATAAGCCTATAATCATGCGCATTAAAACGGCGAGGGTTGGTGCTACAGTTTCACTGCTCCATACAATACCTAAAGGCGTAGTACACCAAATAATGACAAGTAGTAAATAAGATAATTTAACTGGCACACGCCATTCCTTTGCACTGAGGAGGTAGAAACCCTATTAAAGTAAATTATACGCGCGAAAGTAATACGCAGTACATATATAAACGTCTAAATACAGCTGTAAATTCATAGTTACATTATTATTTACCGGCATTTATTACAAAACTATTTATGTTTTAAGTAACTAGTTATATCTTGAGTGCCTCTCACACATTTTAGGATAGTTAAGTGCTTAAAAATAAAACAATAGGCAGCATGTTAATTGTTGCAGGCACCACCATAGGCGCAGGTATGCTGGCATTGCCAATAGCCTCTGCAGGACTTGGGTTTAATACCGCGCTTGCACTGATAATAGCCAGCTGGTTATTGATGACCTACACCGCTTTATTAATGCTAGAGCTCCACCAATACGCCCCTAGAGATGCAACGTTAAACACCTTAGCAAAGCGCTGGTTAGGCAAGCGCGGCCAGTACGTAGCTAACTTTTCGATGATATTTTTGTTTTACGCCCTGTGCGCAGCCTATATAGCCGGGGGTGGCGCGCAGTTGCAGTCGCGTATTAGTAGTGATTTGGGCATAAACATAGCGCCCCAAATTGCCTCTATTGTTTTAGCCATTGTAATAGGTAGCGTGGTTACTTTAGGCACCAGTAAAGTAGATAAACTTAACCGCGTGTTATTTACGATTAAAATTTTAGTACTAGGCAGCTTGTTTTATATGCTTACACCCTATGTACAAGGTAAGCACTTACTTGAAATGCCCGTTGAGCAAGGGCTGATTTTATCTGCCTTACCCGTTATTTTTACCTCATTTGGTTTTCATGGCTCTATTCCGTCAATTGTTAAGTATGTGGGGCTAGAAACAAAAGTATTGCGTAAGGTAATGATTGCAGGGGCTGCTTTACCTTTAGTGATTTATATTTTTTGGCAACTGCTTAGCCAAGGGATTATGCAGCAAAGTGATTTACTCAATAGTAATGGCTTAACAGGCTTTGTAGAGAGTGTGGCAAGTATTGCGCATAATCCGCAGGTAACAAGCGCTGTTACACTGTTTGCCGACTTAGCATTGGCCACCTCTTTTTTAGGTGTTAGCTTAGGGTTATTTGATTTTTTTGCTGATGCATTTAATAAAGGCGACACCAAATCAGAAAGAATAAAAACCGCACTAATTACTTTTATTCCCCCTTTAGGATTTGCGCTATTTTATCCTCAGGGATTTATAATGGCGCTAGGCTATGCAGCCATCGCCCTTGTGGTATTAGCAATATTTTTACCGGTTTCTATGGTGTATAGGCAGCGTAAATCGGGCCCTCAAACGGGGTACCAAGTGCGAAGTGGTAATATGGGATTAGCGGTTGCAGGGCTGTGCGGCATTGTAATTATTGTCGCCCAATTTATGCAAATGCTGGGTTTAGTACCCGCTATTGGTTAATAACAAAACTAACCCCTTTAGCTAAAGGGGTTAGTTAAAAATGTTAAAATACCCGAGCCTCACCACGACCTGTAGCCTGAGAAGCTGCTTGTAACTCACCGTCTTTATTTACAATAACCTGCAAATCACCAAAGCGGCGCTCATCCAGTGTGTAGCCCATTTTTATAAGTTCAGCTTGTGTGTTTTCACTGAGCCCTGCGTGTGTTCTGATCACGTTTTTAGGCCATAACTGATGATGAAACCGCGTGCTATTAACAATATCGTTGGCGCCCATGTTAAATTCAACCGCATTTAAAATAGATTGATACACCGAGCTAATAATTGTTGTGCCCCCAGGCGAGCCTGTGACCATTTTAACGCTGTTGTTTTTGAGCAGTATGGTTGGCGACATTGAGCTAAGCATACGCTTTTGTGGCTGAATTTCATTGGCTTTACCGCCGAGCGCACCAAAGGCGTTCATTACCCCAGGTTTAGCGCTAAAGTCGTCCATTTCGTCATTTAATATAAAGCCTGCCCCTTCAACCACAACGCCACTACCAAAGCTTAAATTAATCGTTGTGGTATTGGCCACCGCATTACCCATTTTATCAATAATAGAAAAATGCGTGGTTTGCTCACTTTCTTTGAGGCCTGGTTTAATGTTTTCGGTCGTTGAAATAGCTGTTAAAGAAATATCTTTACTGCGGGCTTTTAGGTAATCAATATGAGTAAGCTCAGTCACTGGTACATCAAAAAAGTCCGGATCGCCCAAGTACTCTGCTCTATCGGCAAACACACGTTTACCTATTTCAGCAAGTAAATGTACGTATTGAGTAGAGTTATGTACCAGCCCCATTTCGCTTTTTTTAAGCTCAAACATTTTTAGCCACTGCAAAATAGCTATTCCGCCAGAGCTTGGCGGTGGAGAGGTTAATACTTCATAACCGTTCCAGTTAGCTTTAATCGGCGTGCGCGACACAGCCGTGTAATTAGCCAAATCAGTTTGGTTAATAATGCCGCCGTACTGGTGCATAAAGTTGGCAATAATGCGGGCCGTTTCGCCTTTATAAAACCCGTCTTGGCCGTTATCTCTTATGCGTTTTAAAGTAGCGGCTAGCTCAGGCTGTTTAAAAACCTGATTTGCTTTTATATCTGCAAAATAGTGTTTAAAATTTACATTTATATTTTGTTTGTCTAAATGAGCAATGTATTGTGCGACCCCTTGAGCCAATTTGGGCGGCACTTTAAAGCCTTGCTCTGCTAGGGTAACCGCTGGCTGTACTAATGTTTGCCATTTTAAGGTGCCGTGTTTTTGATGCGCCAGCCACATACCGGCTACGCTCCCTGGTACACCACTTGCGTGAATACCATAAATTGACTTGTTTTTAATTACATCGCCCTTGGCATCTAAATACATATCTCTGTGCGCTGCTTGAGGAGCAGTTTCGCGATAGTCTATAAAGTCGCCTTTTCCCTCTTTTTGTATAAGCATAAAGCCTCCCCCGCCAATATTTCCGGCTTCGGGAAGCGTTACCGCTAATACAAATTGCGCAGCAATAGCCGCATCAACGGCATTTCCACCTTGCTCTAAAATAGCTTGTGCTGTATCTGCACTAAACGAGTCAGGCATTGCGACAGCGCTTTTAGTAACTTGCTCCGCCTGCACGCTAAATATACAAAATTGTGCAATCAACACACTCTTAACAATGAGCCGGCTTGGTCGAAAAAATAACCCCATAAAACATCCTTACTTTATTATTTGAATCTCGCTTGGCTCATTTATGCATACCATAGAACGTTAGGTCAATGTTTATACAAGTGATTTTTTTGTAGGCTATAACGCCTTTGCGTATAAAACGGCATCCAAATCGCCTTGTTCATCAGTGTGTATATAGTTTTTAACCCAGGTAAATCCCAGCTTTTGCATGACACTAATTGAGGCTTTATTATCGGCCAGTGCCATTGCCGATAGTGTTTTTATCTCTGGCTGCATTTTTAAGGCGTTACATAATGCACTAGCCGCCTCCGTTGCATAACCCTGTCCCCAACTGGATTGCTTAAAGCGCCACCCTATTTCAATATTTGTAAAATCGGGAGTTTGAGTAAAAAAGTGCATAGGCCTAACAAGCACCCACCCTATAAAAGAGTCCTCTTTTTTAAGGGTGATTTTCCACAGCCCCCAGCCTTTGTTTGCATTTTTATAGGCAAGCATTCTGGGGATCCCTATTTCTTTAATTTGTTTTAATGTTGAAGGCGTTCCTCGGTTTATGTATTTCATTACCGCGGGGTCTTGATCTAGTTCATGCAGCAGCGGCCAATCGTGTTCATTCATTAATTTGAAATTTAAGCGTGTTGTTACAGGTGTGTTCATCTTCGCTGTTCTATTATTAAGTGGAATTAATTATTTGTCTCTAAGGAGAGATAGCACATGAACAAATTAGCAGGTTTAGCTTTATTAGGCACTTTAATTACACTAACGGGCTGTGAAGATGCTCAGGAAGTACAAGAAGATGCAAAAGATAAAAGCGCGCAAATGCAAGAACAGCTTGGTGACACATGGAACGATGTAAAAGATAAAGCCACAGAGCTTAAAAATGATGAGTCATTAAATGAGCTGCTTGAACAAAGTAAAGCAATGGGCTTAGACATGTACGACGATGGCAAAGAGATTGCGGTTGATGCATGGATAAAAAGCAAAGAAGCAGCCGGTGAATTAACCGAAAAAACAAAGCAAAAAGCGCAAGAAATTGCCGAAGAAATTGAAGAAGCACGTGAAGAACATGCTGAAAAACAGTAATATTATTGATACTAATTCATTTAATTAAGTAATTTGCTTTGAGGTAAAAACATCGTTTAGTAAGTAAAAAATTGCTATTTAGGTGTGCTTAACAAGCATTTTTAACGCACTTAGCGTGGGGCTTAGCCCCTTAAAATACTTAATTATTATTGCTGATTGGTATTAAATAGTATTTACAAAAAAAGGCTGCAAATAACATTATTTGCAGCCTTTTTATTTATGCGCTTATTACTATAATTAAATCGCTTCTTCGTCTTCTTCTGCGGTGCGTATACGAACTACACGCTCAACATCTGTGACAAATATTTTACCATCACCAATTTTTCCTGTTTGCGCTGTTTTTACTATTACTTCTATAGCGCGTTCAACATCTTCATCGGTTAGCACAATATCAAGTTTTACCTTAGGTAAAAAATCCACCATGTACTCAGCGCCACGGTAAAGTTCTGTGTGGCCTTTTTGACGACCAAAACCTTTTACTTCACTTACAGTCATACCCGTAATACCTACATCTGATAGGGCTTCGCGTACGTCGTCTAACTTAAACGGTTTGATGATTGCTTCTATTTTTTTCATGCTCACTACTTATTAAAGCTTTAGTTGCCTCGATTTTAGACAATCATGGAGTTCATAGCAAACAAAGCAATTGAATTCGATGATAAAACAACCAAGCGTGGTATAATTATTTATAAGTCTGAATTATAAATCTTTCTCAACTAGCTATAATAATAACAAATGTAGTAGGTATAAATAATATGAAAAAATTCCAAACCGGTTTAACTTTATTAGAGCTCATGGTGGCAGTAGCCATAGTCGGTATTATCGCCTCTATAGCTCTTTGGGACAGTAGCGATATGCTTGAGGAAAACCGCGCTGAGAATTTCTTGCTTGAACTAAAGCGCAATATTAGCTTTGCTCGCTCACAAGCCGCCAGTACAGATGAAATTGTTGTTTTGTGCCCTACTGGCCAAGGTAAAATTAAAAACAGCAAAGACACTTTCAACTGCAACAAAAAGTGGGATGAGAATAAAATTATAGTTGTATTTATCGATGTAGATAACGATGGGCACTATAATGGCGCTTCCGATACACTGCTTAGAGTCATGGAAGAAATATCAGATAACGACAAGTTAACCTTTACAGGAAATGAGCGTCGCTTGCGTTTTAATACCAGTGGACGAATTACCACAAACCCAGGTGACTTTGTTTTTTGCCCCAATGGTGGCACTGAAAATAATAAAGCGCTTACTCTATCGCAATCAGGTACTGCTTTTTATGCCGGTGACAGCGCACTTAAATGCGGTTAAAAAATACACAATTTAAGTTGTCATATTTTTATCATTTACTACACTGAGCTAATACATTTTTTGACTCAGGGCTTCAGGGATGAGGTTATCTACCCAAACTCAGGCTGGCTATACGCTTTTAGAATTAATGGCATCTATTGCTATTGTGAGTATTGTTAGCCAAATTTCTCTATCGGTTTTTCCTGACTTTTTAGCGAAAAACCGAGCCGACAATCATGTTAATTTGCTGCACAGAAACATTAATTATGGCCGCCTTTACGCCATTGAAAATGGCACTTATGTTACTTTGTGTGCTTTAAAAGATAATCAATGCACTAAAGATGAGTGGGATGGGCAAATGTCGCTATTTATTGATAACGACAAGTCTACGTCATTAGACACCGACGACTTATTAATAAGCACATTTGAAAAAATCCATGATGCAGATTCTATGCAATACCCCCGAAGTGCAATTACCTTTAGGCCCGATGGCTCATTAAATGGTTTTCAAAATGGAACATTTATTTATTGCCCAAATAAAGATAAAGCCAACCTTGAGGGGCTGGCTTTATCTGTCAGTCAAACAGGCCGTATACGAATTAAATCAACCGACAAATGTCAGAGCGACTAGTTAACCCGATTAAGTTAACGTCCCCAGCAATACTCAACATCTGAATTACCTTTACTGCCTTTTGCGCCTTTATAGCCTGTGTCAGTAATTGTAATTTGCGTGCAGTCACCGTCGCCTTTTACAGCACCCGCAATAGGTTTTGCAGTAATTGTAAACGTATTATCGTCATCATCCACATCAATCGACAGCTCAAAATGGCCGTTTTCTGTGGTCTCTTGTATACTTAAGTCTGAGAATGTCTCTGTGTACTCACGATTATCTACGAAGTACTGCTCTTGTTTGTTTGCAGCGTCTAAAAGCGCCGCTGCGGCCTCGGCCCGAGAAGAGCGTTTTACATACTCAGTATAATTAGGCAGTGCTATTGAGGCTAAAATACCTACAATAGCTACGGCTATCATTAACTCTATCAACGTGAATCCGCGTGCTTGTTTATTCATTAATATTCCTTAATCATCAATTTCATCATTTTCTTCACGTTTATAAATATAGGTTTGCTGGGTTTTAAAGCCAAACCCTACACTATCATCGTCATTCACTAATTGTACGGTACCATCTACAACCGTTAAGCCTGGGCCCATTATTTCTACTGGCTTCATTGGGTTTTGTGCATCTTCGCCTTTTATTCCCGGCCCAATTAGGTAAAACTGGCTTTCTTCGGTCACTTCAATGGTTGGGTTATCATCACAAAAGCCGTCGCCATTTCCGTCGGCACAAGAGGGGCCTTCACCAAAGTACAATTGTGGTGTATCAGGTACATCATAGCTAGTGGTAAACTTTAAGTCGTCATATACCTTGGTGCCATAATGTAAATGGAACGCATACAACGAGCCGCCACCGCCACTTAACGAACATTGGTTCTCTGTAGAGGTTTCTGATGATGGAGTAAAGCTTGTATAGTAAGCGACACCGCCCACCACTGTGGCTGCTGCTAAAGATTTTTCACCGGTGCCTAATTCATAGCGCCAGCCTTTAAATTTAGCTAAATCGACTTCTAAATCAACAAACTCATCTACATCATCAAGAGCATTACCAAACGGGTCGCTGTTCATTAGCATTAAATCTGCTGGTTTAATCGCTGTAGGGGCGCTAGTGAATGACTGAGTTACTGTATTTTCATCTCTTATCATAAACAGCTGATCGTCTTCATTTGTACCTGTTGGTTTTGAGCGATTTCCGCTGCCTATTACAATAGCGTCATACGGCGTATCTAAACGTGTAATCACTGTTTCACCATTAATCGTTGTTTCACTTACTTTGCTATAAAGTGTACGCGCAACCAACGGCTGGTAAAAAAAGCGGCGGTCTTGGCTTGCTAAACTGCTACCTAGCTCTGCAAGTTTAAAGTGCGTAAAATTACTGGTGCTTGTGCCTGGCATGTCTATACGCCAAATATCGCCCCCGGTATCGGCAGCATAAATTCTGTCAATGTAACCATCGTAATCTGAATCAAGCGTAGAAACATTTGCTGCAATCGAGTGCTTACCTTTAAATCCATTTTCGTTTGGCGTTAAAGCCCATACTTTTTTACCTGTTTCAGCTTCTACTATATAAATACCGCGACCAACAGAGTCTTCACTTCTTACCACGGCATCTTTATTTGTATCGTACCCTGCACCAAAAACGAGTAATGGCTTATCACCAAATGCTTTTATGTACGCTATTTGGGGTTTTGACCACGTTTGAGCTAGCTCTTTAAAATCGCCAGTACCCCCTTCTATAGGGTTATCCCATAGTTTTTTAGGCTGATCGGGGTTAGTAATATCAAAGGCGTAATAGTTTTTTCCACCACGGCGCATACCTGCAAATGCCCACACGTCATCACCATCGCTTGCATCAACAATACCATCGTTAATGCCTTCGTCATTTAAGCTTTTATCACTAAAGTAAACACTGATTGGGCCGTCCATCCCGTAGAGTTTACCGGTGTCTTCATTGCGTAAAGGCTGAATAATATCGTAAAGATCAGAAGGAATGAACGCCCAGCTTTCGGTCACTTGGTTATTGGTATCATCGTCTTTAAACATATGTAAAAAGCCGGCATTAGTACCAATCAATATACGTATGTCGTCATTGCCATAGTCGATTGCCACTGGCTTAGAATGTAAAGGGTCGCCAAATATATCACTGCGTTGATCGGTGTTTGAGCCATCGTTGTCTTCATCGTCAACATCTATCCCCATTGCCCATTTTATATCTGAACTAGCTAGGCTAATCGGGTTATTGGTGACTAAATCTAAAATATCGCTCACAATATTAGTAGTAAACTCAACTATATCGCCTTGCTTATCTGTATAGAGGTTGCGCCTGTCTTCAGCTGGAGTGCCCGTGAGTGTAGCTAAATGATAGTTTACACCCCCTTGTGCAACTAAGTTACCATCGGCAGACTGGCCATCTGGCAACCAAAATGTTTTAGCATCGGTGTCGATTAAACCATCAGAATCAAGCGCTGTATTATCTGCAGAGTCAACTATTTCGCTGCCTGATACTTTTAATTTTTTTAAATTCCCACCCCATCGGGTGTTTGTTTCTGGGTAAAACATGGCAAAGTAAATGGCATCACGGCTACGTGTTTGGTCTACGTTGTTACTTGCTACCGAAGGCGAAGAGAAGCTATCGTTTACTTCACGAATACGAGAAATAGCACTATTTAGCGAGTTAGAAAGCTCATCTGGGGTGCTTGCTGGTAAGTTTTCACCGCCACCCAATAAGGCAGCACGTCTTAAAAGTTCTTGCCCGCTTGCACTCATACCTGAACCAAAGCCTATAGTGTATAAGCGCCCTGTTTCGTGGATATCAGCAGTGGCAGGGTATAAATCAACGGTAACATCACTTGTACCATGAATAATTTTAGCCATTTGGTGTAAGTAGTTACTGTAATAACTATCGGTATTCCAGTTTAATGGCTCTCCAAAGTACTTTTCGTGTTCATCACTAATATCACTATCGCTGCCGTTATCATTAGAAGGGTCGCCATCAGTCATATAAATAATGTTGATTGAATTATCGCAACGAGCCGCTTCTGCTTCACTGTCTGCAAAGGGCGATATATAAGTATACTCGTAATTGTCTCTCACTATATTTTCACATTCATACACCCAACCTCGACGGCGATTCCAAACCCAATCACACTCAACATCTGTCCATTGGCTACCTGTACGTAACTCTACATTTGTATCACGCTCTACAGTTGAAGCGTCTTCACCATATTCAAGTTTCTGCCCAGTAATATATAAATATGCTTCCCAAAGTGTCTCTGTTAGGGGGGTGCCACCATTGGCTGGGAGAGCTGCGATGGAGCTGCGCACTATAGATGAGTCACTACCAACACCATTTACAACATAGCCGCCCTCAGAATCACTTTTAAATCGCATCAAGCCAAAATCAATAGAGTCTTCGTTATCTGCTACCACTTTTGTCATGGCAAATTGTGCTGCCGCAAGGCGACTATCTGCACATAAGTAGTAACCAGTTTGGTTGCTAAAGCCACAACTATTACCATTAGAGGATGAAAACGCCATACTGCCTGATGTATCAAATATGAGTAAAACCCTTGGTTTCTCATCTAAATCTAAATCATGATTGACATAAAGCTCTATATCTTCAGCAACTGCTGAGGCGCTCAGTGCTAAACCAAGTAAAGAGACCAATGGCTTATTAAGATTAAATTTCATTCTAAATCCCCTTACTTATACTGGCCATTTCTTGAGCTACACCTGTTACAATTGTAAGTTCGTGCTTTGCTTTAGAGCCATATTGAATAGTGGTAGAAACTTGCAGCATGTTACACGATATACCGGCAGTAAAATTAAATCGGCGTGGACATTCTAAATCAAGCGCCCCCTGATTTAGGTTTATCATTTTGCTTTGCATATCGTCGTGCGTGGCTATTACCATCCCTTCATCATCTGCGCCTGCATGAGTTGATACTTCATCTGGCGTTAAAAAAAACTGATTAGCAGCACCTTTGCTTGCCTCATCAGAAATCATTCGCTGTACTTCTCCAATGAGCTCATTTTCAGCGACTTCTCGCTCTTGAACTGCATTGGTAATTTTGATATCTACACTACTGCTGCTCATTAATGTAACGGCAATTCCCGTTACAGCAATAACCATAATAAGGGCTGTAATAAGCACAACACCTTGTTGTTTATTTGCGTGTTTACTTAGATACGCCATAAATTTGCTCCCACGTTATTTAAACGAATGGTGGTGGTAAATACTGTTCTTCTGTAAGTATCGGTAAAAGTGAGCTCTCGGGAGTCTTCATCTTCACCTAAAATATATGTTTGATTTTTTATTTTAAGTCCTGGATCTGGTTGCAATGCTCTAACTAATAAAAAAACCTGCACTGTTAGAATGCTTTTGCGGTTTTCCCAGTCAGAGTGCTGCATGTCCTCAATACTTCGGTACGAATCAACACGGCTATCACTGTCTGTATCTAAACCAAATACAAAGCGCATGTTTTCAACGCCCTCCATAATGGTTTCGGCCTTCATGTTGGCGCCATTTAAGCGTTTACGCATTAATGCTGGTACTGTAAGGCTTTTATTATTTACTGTATAAGTTTGCTCTGCGAGGTAATAAACATGATGGCTATAAGGCCACACCGTGGCATTAACGTTTAAACTACCCGCAGCTACAACGCCTCGGGTAAATTCTGCGCTTTCTTGCTCAGCTATAAAATAGTTTTCATCCGCTTGTGTTTCATTAGTGGCGCCATCTACCGTGAGCTGCTCACCTTGTAAAAACTTGATTTGTAAAATGTCAGTTCCTGCAATTGGCTTACTTATACAGTTAAGCTCACTTGTTGAACTGGCCTCTTTTGCATAAATAGTTCTGAAATTGCTAGAAGATGCTAAATCTGGAAAGCTGCCGTTATTAAGCCCTTCAAAGCAATCACCACCAGGGTTAGCTAACGTTTGTGTGTTTGCTGCAGTAAACGAGTCATCATAATAAGTTCCCCAAAAGCCCACCTGCTCAATATCGCGCTGCATAATATTAATGGCTAAGCGGCCTGACTCTTGTAACTCGCCTATTGTCATTGTGTCTTTTGTGGTTACTTTCATGCCAATATAGGTAAACATCACCCCACCTAAAATAAGCCCACCAATAAATAATGAAATCATCATTTCTATTAGTGTAAAACCTTTATCTCTCATGTTAGCTCCTTAGGTATATATAGCTATTTAATGCAACCAAACGGCGTTTTTTATCGTCAGTACCGCATTTAAGCGCTTTGGTTTCATCATTGGCATTAAACTCTTGGCGGCCTTGCCAAGACACTATTACTTCAATATTAAACCCACGCCCACCCGTACCTGCTGCAGCCGTAGGGTTTATACATACAGTGGCATCATCGAGAGAACCGGTGTTTTCGCGTGCACGAATGGCGCGTTTCCATTGCTGTAAATCAAGGGCTGCAACTTGCGCTGCAGTGCATGACCCACTAAAACAAGCCGTAGAGGTAGACGTTGATGTTTTACTGGTAAAAGTTTGCGTATATAAAGCAACTAGCTGTGCGGTATCATTTGCTCTAATGCGCTGAATAATATCATTTCCTAACGCTACCGCGGCTGCGCGCTGCATAGAGTCAAAGCTTGCCTGCTTAGCTTTTGCTTGCAGTGCAACAGCGCCTAATAAGCCAAAGCTTAAAATAATAAACGCAATCAGCACTTCAATTAAGGTAAAGCCTTTTTGAGGTTTTTTGTGAGGTGAATGCATAGTAAAAACCAAATAAATTTTATCTGACTATAAGTTTATGCATTGAAAATGTAGATGCAATATATACTAGGACAAGCGGTTAAATTTGTTGATAAACGGTTAACAGCATCAAACCAATTGAGCTTTGAGGGTTAAAGTTACTCTATCTGGAGGCGATTTAACTCCAGCGCAATGCTGCTAATTTAGTGGGCTCAATAGCGGCCTCTGCCTTACTTAAAAAGCCAAGCAACCTACTAAAAATTCAACCTAAAACATAACAGGCTCTAACTTAGCGCATTTTTTACTGTTTTTAGCTCTCGCCTACTTACGCTTAATTGCTCCTTACATCCGGCTAGTTCTACGCTATGTACACCAGGGCTTTGAGTATGCAAGGCAACAAGCTTTTGTTTGTTTATGAGCGTGTTTCTGTGAATACGTAATAATTGCGTTGGGAAGCGTTGCTCAAGTTGTTTTAAGCTTTGTTCAATTAGGGCCTCGCCTTCTTTAAATACCATATTGGTGTATTTTTCTTGGGCATTAAGGTAATACACTTGATCAAGTTCAATACTTTTTATTGTGCCACCAAGCTGATAACTAATTTTTGTAGATTGCTGCTTTTGCATTTGCGCTTTATTTAAACGCCCTACTTGCGCTAACACTTTATTTAATGCTTGTTCAGTAACTGGTTTTACTAAGTATCCTGCGGCACTGAGCTGTAGCGCATCAAGTGCATGCTCGGGGTAAGCCGTTACAAATACTATTGCCGGTGGCACGCTCAGCGTATTGAGTTGCTGCGCTACCTTTAGACCATTAATACCCGGCATATCTATGTCTAAAAAAACCAAATCGGGATGAACCTGCTTGATAATGGCAAGCCCCTGCGCGCCGTTATCACCTTCACCTTTAACTAAAATATGCTCGTTGTGCTGCAGTAGCCGCTTTATTCTTGCGCGAGCTAGCGGTTCATCATCAATAATTACAACATTCATTGGGGGTTCTCAAACTGCTTAGGGATCACCACTTTTACTCTAAATACATCCTCTTTTTGTGTGATCGTTAGTTGGGCTTTTTCTTTGTAATATATAAACAATCGCTGGCGAATATTTTCAAGTGCCATGCCGTTATTTGGTCTTTTTAACGCCTCATTATGAGTGATAGGGTTAGAAACAATCAATGTTAAATACCCTGTTGTTACGTGTAGCTCTACACTAATAACGGCCCCTGTTTCACTGGGCTCTACCCCATGACACACCGCATTTTCTATTAACGGCTGAAGGGTTAAGCACGGAATACTAATATCTGGTAAATCAGCAGGCACTTGCCAATTTAGCTTTAAGCGGTTGCCAAAGCGCCAGGTTTCCAGCGCAACATATTGTTTTGATAAGGTCAGCTCATCTTCGAGAGAAACGCGCTGTCCCGAGCGCATAGCCGCTTGCGACAGCGCCGCAAGCGCAAGTATTGCTTGCTCTGCAGCATCGGCATCATGATGTGTTAGCTCAGCGGCGGTATTAAGGCTATTGTACAAAAAATGAGGGCGAATTCTGGCTTGCAAAGCATCAAGCTCTGCGCGCGAGAGCGCTTTTGTTTGCTGCTCTTTTTCAAAATAAATCAGTAAAAACTGTACAAATAAAGCCGTGATCAAAAAAACAATTAAGCAGTTTCGTAATACAAAATAAATACTCGTTTCATTATTTGTAATATCTAAAAAATAGCGGGCACACAGCACACTAAATAAAGCGGTACTGACTAAAAAGGAAATGAAAAAAGCAAAAAGTTGGGTGGTTTGCGGCTTTTTTTGTAAAACACCCCGAAAAGAGTATAAAGCAGAAATACTGACCAAAACGGTCATATGAGAAAATAAACTAATTACGCCAAGGCTCTGCCAGCTATCCCCTTCAACAAAAGGAGCAAACGCTAAGATGGTAGCAACAACTTGGGTAACAATAAGCGTGGCAAGTACCCCGCGCTCATTAAAAAGAGCCGAAAAAAGCAATGTTTCACCTTGCGGCAACTTGCTCATAACGGCTCTCCTTGTAATCTAAATAATTAATTTATATAGATTAACGCAGCTCAACAGGAACGGCAAATACGATATTCTCTTCTTCACCTGGGTTTTCAACTACCTGCTTGCCGCCAAGCTCTTTTAAGCGTGCAATAACTTGTTGTACAAGCACTTCTGGCGCAGAAGCCCCCGCAGTTACTCCCACAGCGTTAGTTTCGCCAAACCACTGTGCTTCAACATTGGTTGCATCATCGATTAAATAAGCGGTTGTGCCCATTTTATCTGCAAGTTCACGTAAACGGTTAGAGTTAGAGCTGTTTTTTGCCCCCACAACTAATAACACATCTACTTTGTCTGCTAAATCACGCACAGCATCTTGACGGTTTTGTGTCGCATAGCAAATGTCATCTTTGCGCGGGCCATCAATTGCTGGGAATTTTTCGCGCAGCGCATCAATGACATCTGCAGTGTCATCTACTGAGAGCGTTGTTTGGCTACAATAAAATAGGTTATCAGCATTTTTAACGTTAAGTTTGGCAACATCTTCTGCGGTTTCTACAAGGTAAATACCACCGTCGTTATTGTCATACTGCCCCATAGTACCCTCTACTTCTGGGTGACCATGGTGACCAATTAAAATACACTCAATACCTTTACGGCTCGCACGCG
>Ga0160421_1000042_pt1 | contig 143952 bp, 121 predicted proteins | sample TAMARWmetagpilot_FD_108195 | JGI IMG/M metagenome (GOLD analysis project Ga0160421, IMG submission 108195) | Phycosphere-associated microbial communities from TAMU algal ponds, Corpus Christi, Texas, USA - TAMU ARW-7 10/27 metagenome pilot | ecosystem: Engineered > Artificial ecosystem >... | reverse complement strand
GTTTAACTATTAAAGAGGTGTTACGCTAAACATGGCGAAAGAAGACGTAATCGAAATGCAAGGGACAGTCCTTGATACTTTACCAAATACAATGTTCCGAGTTGAGCTAGAAAATGGTCACGTAGTTGTGGCTCATATTTCAGGTAAAATGCGCAAAAACTATATCCGTATTTTAACCGGCGATAAAGTAACGGTAGAAATGACTCCTTACGATTTATCGAAAGGACGTATCGTATTCCGTGCTCGCTAAGTGCGTAAACGAGATTTAGTTTTTGGCTAGTGAATAACTAGCTTAAAGCGTTTATTAAATGTAATTGATGGTACTGACTAGCAATTACATTTAATAAACAAAAAACCCAGCTTTTGCTGGGTTTTTTGTTGCCTATAAAAAAGCACAAAAAAGCCCACGCATATCGCGTAGGCTAGTTTATATACCCATCCGCATAATTAAGGTATTTATTTTGCGGATGGGTACTATAAGTGAATACACTTATTTAAGCTGGTGTTAAATTACTTTCATAGTCAAAGTTAATTTTCTTATCTTTAACTGATACTTTAACAGTACCGCCATCAACCAGTTCACCAAAGAGTATTTCGTTAGCCAATGGCTTTTTAAGCTCATCTTGAATAACACGAGCCATTGGACGTGCACCCATTGCTTTATCGTAGCCTTTATCTGCTAACCACTCTCGGGCCTTAGAGGTCAACTCAAGGTTAACTGACTTCTTATCTAATTGTGCTTGCAGCTCAACTACAAATTTATCGACCACTTGCAAGATAACGTCTTTTTCAAGGTGGTTAAACCAAATAATATTATCTAAGCGGTTTCTAAATTCAGGTGAAAATACCTTGTTAATTTCACTCATTGCATCGTGCGTATGATCTTGCTCGGTAAAGCCAATCGATTTACGTGTGGTTTCTTGCACGCCGGCATTGGTTGTCATAACCACCACCACGTTTCTAAAGTCAGCTTTACGACCATTGTTATCGGTTAACGTACCGTGATCCATTACTTGCAGTAGTATGTTGTAAATATCTGGATGGGCTTTTTCAATTTCATCTAATAATACAACTGCATGCGGGTTTTTAATAACGGCTTCGGTAAGTAAACCACCTTGTTCAAAACCAACATACCCAGGAGGCGCACCAATTAAACGGCTTACTGCATGGCGCTCAACGTACTCTGACATATCAAAGCGGATAAACTCAACGCCCATACATTTAGCGAGCTGTTTAGTAACCTCGGTTTTACCTACACCCGTTGGCCCAGCAAATAAGAACGAGCCTACTGGCTTATCTTCGTTTGCAAGCCCCGAGCGAGATAAACGAATCGCAGATGTTAGCGCGTCGATTGACTGATCTTGCCCAAACACTAACATTTTAAGATTACGATCAAGATTTTTAAGCGTTTCTTTATCGGTCGATGACACGCTTTGAGCTGGGATACGCGCCATTTTAGCAATAATCGATTCAATATCTGATACACCAATGGTTTTTTTGCGCTTAGAGCTTGGCTGCAAACGTTGGTTGGCACCGGCTTCATCTATTACATCAATGGCTTTATCAGGTAAATGACGCTCATTAATGTATTTAGCACTTAGCTCAGCAGCTGCTTTTAATGCTTTTTGCGTGTAACGAATACCATGGTGTTCTTCATAACGCTCTTTTAAACCATTTAAAATTTTAGTGGTATCGGCCACACTTGGTTCAAGTACATCAATTTTTTGGAATCGGCGTACTAACGCACGGTCTTTTTCAAAAATATTTTTGTATTCATTGTAAGTGGTTGAGCCCATACAACGTAACTGCCCGCTTGAAAGCAGCGGTTTAAGTAAGTTAGAGGCATCCATAACACCACCTGATGCAGCACCTGCACCAATAATAGTGTGTATTTCATCAATAAATAAAATTGAATTAGGTTTTGCTTGTAACTCTTTTAATAAGCTCTTAAAGCGTTTTTCAAAGTCGCCGCGGTACTTAGTACCGGCAAGCAATGCGCCCATATCAAGCGAGTAAACAACAGCATCGGCAATCACTTCAGGCACTTGTTCATTAACAATGCGGTACGCAAGGCCCTCTGCAATGGCTGTTTTACCTACCCCTGCTTCACCAACAAGCAGTGGGTTATTCTTTTTACGGCGGCATAAAACCTGCACGGTGCGCTCTACTTCGCTGTCGCGCCCTACTAATGGGTCAATGTTACCGTCTTTGGCTTGGGCATTTAAATTAGTGGTAAAGCTATCTAACTTACTTGCCTCTTCGTTTTGAACCTCTTGTACTTCTTCATGAATATCGTCAGTGTCATCTCCTAACTCATCATCCGTTTTAGAAATACCATGAGAAATAAAATTCACTATATCTAAGCGAGAAATATCGCTTTTCTTAAGTAAATAAACCGCTTGGCTTTCTTGTTCAGAAAAAATAGCAACGAGCACGTTAACGCCTGTAACTTCGTTTTTACCAGATGATTGAACATGAAAAACCGCACGTTGAAGCACGCGCTGAAAGCCCAGTGTTGGTTGGGTTTCGCGTTCTTCTTCTAAATCGGGAATAACCGGTGTGGTTTCGTCTATGAATTCTAATAGTTCGGTTTTTAAACCAGAAATATCAACACCGCAGGCGTTTAGCGCTTCGCCTGCTGAAGGGTTATCTAAAAGCGCAAGTAAAAGGTGTTCTACCGTCATAAACTCATGGCGGCGTGTACGCGCTTCACGAAACGCGGCATTTAACGTTAGTTCTAAGTCTTTGTTTAGCATTGGCAACCCCTTACTGAGATAATTATTTTATACCACAACAATGAGATGATTGATCACCTAATTGGTATTTATTCCTGCTCACAACTACAAAGCAGTGGATGCTCGTTATCCCGTGCATAACGGTTAACTTGTTCCGCTTTGGTATGGGCTACATCGGCGCTAAATACACCGCATATCCCTTTACCTTTTTCGTGAACTTGTAGCATCACATCAGTTGCTCTATCGCTATCCATATTGAAAAACGTCATTAGAACTTCTATTACAAAGTCCATTGGCGTGTAGTCGTCGTTATTTAAAACAACTTTGTATTTTCGCGGTGGCTGCAGCTTTTGCTTTTCACTATCGCGAACTGTGTCGATGACACCTGAATCTTTCATACCACTCATAATTAAATATAGTCTTGTCTTTAGAACTCAAGCAAACTTGAATAAAAAATAAATTAAATGTTAAAAAAATACCACAAAACACTTGACTGACTGGCCAAATAAACTACAGTCAGAAGTAGATTGATTAATCCTTAGTCAGTCTAGCAAATTATACGGTTTAGAATAACTAAATTAGTCAACTTATAGAAGGATGTAGAAGTATGGCTTGTGGTAAAGTCAAATGGTTCAACAACGCCAAAGGTTTTGGTTTCATCGTAGAAGACGGCTGCGAGAATGATATTTTCGCTCATTACTCAACGATTGTAATGGACGGTTATAAGACACTTAAAGCTGGTCAGGATGTAACATTCGAGCTAGAACAAGGCCCTAAGGGCTTACACGCTAAAAACATTGCGCCTAACGGCGACATTTTAGAGTGATCAAAAATTTGTTCGACTAAAGCGAGCGACCTAATTTAGATCCTCGCTTAATTCCCCACTTACCATTCAACTCTCTTCTTATTACTAAATTGCTCCTGTACACGCTAAATTCAACCCTTTTCCTTGATTTTATTTTATATACCCCAATGTTCTAACAGTTACCTGCTAATTAAGGCTGTTCAAAAGCGCAAGCGCTAGCCCTTTTTAAACAAGCTTGTTACACTCTTGTTGCTAAATTACGCGGTTACATTTTAGCTTATGCTTTTACGCGGCTAAAATACGTGTACTTTGCAACCTATAAAAATCAGTTAGTCAGGTGTGACTATTCTGCCTTTTGGCATATTAAGAGTACCGACACCTAACAAACTGCTTGTTAACGCAACCATGCGCTAATGAGTTTCTTTGCATTGTTGAATACGGCCACTGCGGCCTACTATCTAGGAATGATGATGACATCAAAAATTATCTACACTAAAACGGACGAAGCTCCGGCGCTAGCAACCTACTCGTTGCTACCAATTATCCAAGCCTATACAAATGCGGCAGGTGTTGAAGTTGAAACTCGCGATATCTCATTAGCAGGTCGTGTAATTGCAAACTTCGCTGATTACCTTACTGAAGAGCAACGCATTGGCGATGCGCTTGCAGAGCTTGGCGAACTTGCAAAAACACCAGAAGCAAACATCATCAAATTACCAAATATCAGTGCGTCTGTACCGCAATTACGCGCTGTAATTAAAGAGCTTCAAGAAAAAGGCTACGCACTACCAGAGTACCCTGCTGAGCCTAAAAATGATGAAGAAGCTAAAATTAAAGCAACTTACGACAAAATTAAAGGCAGTGCTGTAAACCCAGTATTGCGTGAAGGTAATTCAGATCGTCGTGCACCAGGTTCTGTTAAAGAATATGCACGCAATAACCCTCATTCAATGGGTGCGTGGAGCAAAGACTCACAATCATACGTTGCAAGCATGAGCGAAGGTGACTTCTTTGGTTCTGAGCAATCTGTCACTGTTGATGCAGCAACTGATGTACGTATTGAGCACGTAGCGACTAATGGTGATGTGACTGTACTTAAACAAAGCACACCGCTAATTGCTGGCGAAGTAATTGATGCATCGCGCATTAGCGCAGCTAAACTACAAGCGTTTTTAGCAGCAGAAATTGATGCAGCTAAAGAAAAAGGCGTATTATTTTCGCTTCACATGAAAGCGACAATGATGAAAGTATCTGACCCTATTATTTTTGGTCATGCGGTAAAAGTTTTCTACAAAGACGTATTTGCTAAACACGGCGAGCTTTTTGAAGAGCTAGGTGTTGATGTAAATAACGGTTTAGGCGACGTTTATTCTAAAATTCAAACATTAGATGATGCTAAGCGCGAAGAAATTGAAGCAGACATTCAAGCGGTTTACGCTGAGCGTCCTGCTATTGCAATGGTTGATTCTGACCGTGGTATTACTAACTTACACGTTCCAAGCGATGTGATCATTGATGCGTCTATGCCTGCTGCCATTCGTTCAAGCGGTCAAATGTGGAACAACGACGGTAAACTACAAGACACTAGCTTTGTGATCCCAGATCGTAGCTACTCAAGCGTTTACCAAGCTACAATTGATTTTTGTAAAGAAAACGGCGCGTTCGATCCTACCACTATGGGTAGCGTACCAAACGTAGGCCTAATGGCTCAAAAAGCAGAAGAATACGGTTCTCACGATAAAACGTTTGAAGCAAAAGCGGATGGTTCTATTCGTGTTGTTGATGCAAATGGCACAACATTACTTGAGCACACTGTTGAGCAAGGCGATATTTGGAGAATGTGTCAGGTTAAAGACGCACCAATCCAAGATTGGGTTAAGCTTGCTGTAAACCGCGCACGTGCGACGGGCGTACCTGCTATTTTCTGGTTAGATGAAAACCGTGCTCACGATGCAGAGCTTATTAAAAAGGTAAACAAATACTTACCAGATCACGATACTGATGGCCTAGACATTCAAATTTTAGCACCGCTTGAAGCAACTTTATTCTCATTAGCGCGTATTAAAGAAGGTAAAGACACTATCTCTGTAACGGGTAACGTATTACGTGACTACCTAACAGATTTATTCCCAATTTTAGAGCTGGGTACCAGTGCTAAAATGCTTTCTATTGTGCCACTAATGAACGGTGGTGGCTTATTTGAAACTGGCGCAGGTGGTTCAGCACCTAAGCATGTTCAACAGTTCGAAAAAGAAAACCACTTACGTTGGGATTCGTTAGGCGAGTTTTTAGCACTAGCGGCTTCGCTTGAGCACCTAAGCGTGAATACAGGCAACAAAAAAGCACAAGTACTTGCTGATACGCTAGATAAAGCAACAGGTACGTTCTTAGCTGAAAACAAGTCGCCTTCACGTAAAGTAAAAGAAATTGATAACCGTGGTTCTCACTTCTTCTTATCTTTATTCTGGGCACAAGAGCTGGCTAAGCAAGACGAAGACAGCGAGCTTAAAGCGCAATTTACACAAATTGCGAGCGATTTAGAAACGCAAAAAGATCAAATCGTAAGCGAGCTTAACGATGCGCAAGGTCCTTCAATGGATATTGGTGGTTACTTCCAACCAAACGATGATGCAGCGTTTAAAGCAATGCGCCCAAGTGCAACGTTTAACGAAATTTTATCTAAATTAGTATAATTTTAGATTAAATTAAAAAACCGCTTACGTTTAAAGTAAGCGGTTTTTTTGTGTCTTTATTTTATATAAAAAGGCCGCTACTTTAACTTTAAAGTAGCGGCCTTAATAATTAACCTGAATTTTGGATAATTAAAGCTATATTAATTATTTTGTATATGCACGCGGCATAGATGATTCAGTGGTATAGCGCTCACGCAGTTTATCTTGGCGCGACTGCGTAGATACTTCTTCACCGTTAATAATCATTTTACTAACGTGCGAGCTTAGCTCAAACGGGTCGTTGCTCCACATTACTACATCAGCGGCTTTACCAACTTCAATACTGCCGGCGTTAATATTAAACACGCTCGCCACATTAGATGTAACGGCCTCTAATGCACCTTGTTGGCTCATTCCATATGATACGGCATTGCCTGCATCAAATCGAAGTTGATAAATATTATGACTGGCATCGCCGCCCACTGTTAAAATAACTTTTACCCCAGCTTTTTCAAGCGCGGCTGCGTTATCTAAACTGGCATGTAAAGAGTCAAAGCTTGAAGGTAAGCTATCCATAGCACTCATAATTACTGGTACTTGCGCTTTAGCAATCTGCTCTTTAACAACAACGGCATCTTGTGCGCCATTGAGTACTAAATTAATACCAAATTGCTCTTTAACTTTAAGTAGCTCAATAATATCAGCCGCACGAGATACACCCACTACAAGTGGCATATCGCCGCTAAGTACTTTAACCATTACTTTATCTTCAGTACTTGGGGTGCTGTCGTCGTCTTTTTTAGGCTTTTTAGCTGCTTTTGTTTGGTGCTCTTCAAGCTTATTAATTAGCGTTTGCAATGTAAATGCGCGCGAGCCCTTACTGCGCTCACCTAAATAAACCACTAATGCAGCTTGTTTTTGTATGTCGCCTTGTAAATCACCGCTTAAATCAACAACGCTTGCTAAGCCCGAAAAAATACTATCGCCACCATGCGGGGTAATTACATCGCGGGTTACACCGCCTTTACGTGCATACGGGATAAGGCTTGAGTGAGCGTTATAAGCAAGGCTTACATCAAAATCAATGCCTGCTTTTTCTTCGCCTGCATCGCGTGAGCCTGCAACTGCACTTACTTCCACTAAGCCAAGTTGATTAATGCTAGCAATAAAACCTGGGGTTACAATTTGCCCATTTGCATCAATAACTTTATCTGCTTGTACTTGCTGTGGATTAATAGCGGTAATTTTACCGTTATCCATAACAATGCTGGCGTTTTCTAAAACGCCTTGCTCGGTTGCCGTATGCAGCGTGGCATTAATAATTGCAAGCGATTGTGCATTGGCTGCACCTGAGGCTAATAGTCCGGCAGCAACCAGAGATAGCGAAAACGAACGTGATAAATTTTTCATTCTGGGCTCCTTATTGTTGGCCTAACATAAAATCACTTTGTGCTTGAAATGCGCTATCGTTTCTATCGTAAACTTTTGCGCCATCAATAAATACTTGTTCAGCTTTTGCGTAAACGCTAAATGGGTTTTGGTTCCAAATAACCACATCGCCTTGCTTACCTGCTTCAAGCGAACCAGTTTTATCTTCAATACCTAATGATTTAGCCGCGTTTGAGGTGATCCACTTAATCGCGTGCTGCTCCGAAATATCAAAGCCATTTTCGTTTGCACGGTACATTACTTTACCCGCTTCTTGGTTTAAGCGCTGAATAGTGGTGTCTGAGTCAGAATGCACAATGGCGCACGAATTTTTTACCGCATCAACAATAGCTACGTTTTCTTGAACCATGTCGTAGGCTTCCATTTTAAAGCCCCACCAATCTGGCCAAAGTGCAGCACACGAGCCATTTTCAGCCAATAAATCTGCAATTTTATAAGCTTCTACACCGTGATGGAACGTACCTGCGTGATAGCCAAATTCTTTTGAAAGGTCGATCATCATCGCCATTTCTTCAGCTTTATAACAGTGATTATGAATTAACACTTCACCTTCAATTACCGCGCGAAGAGTATCGTGCTTAATGTCGCGAACTGGTGCTTCTGGGTTTAAACCTGCTTCGTAATCGGCGTCGTACTTATCCCATGCACGTTTGTACTCTTGTGCTTCTGCCCATGCCATACGGTAACCGGCCATGTTACCCATACGGGTTGAAGGTAAAGTACCTTGGCGACCATATACACGTTTTGGGTTTTCACCACAGGCCATTTTTAAGCCATTAGGCGCATCAGGGAATTTCATTGCTTGCATGGTATGCGCAGGAATGTTTTTAAGTGTTACGCCACGGCCACCAAATAAGTTAGCTGAGCCTGGTAAAATTTGTAGTGAAGTAATACCGCCTTCGCGCGCGCGGTTAAAGCCAGGATCTTGAGGCCATACCGAATGCTCCACCCACACCTCAGCAGTATTTGGGCTGGTCATTTCGTTTCCGTCTTGATGAGACTCAACCGATGGGCTTGGGTAAGCACCTAAGTGAGAATGTACGTCAATAATACCTGGGGTAACCCATTTGCCCTGTGCATCAATGGTTGCATCTGCATTGGCCGATAAGTCTTTACCTACTTGTTGTACTTTACCATCAACAAGTAACACATCGGCGTCATCTAAGCGCTCGCCAGTGCCAGTAAGTACTGTTGCATTGGTAATTAATGTGCTTTTACTTGCAAGCGGTGTGTAGGTACTTGGGTATGGGTTTTTGTTAATGGTGATTTTTGCATCTTGTGGGCCGTTTTCTTGGCAACCAGCAAGGGCAGCAGCTAAACCAACTGCTAACAATGAGGGAGCAAATTTTTGCATGTTGTTAGGTTCTCCTGTTTTTTTGCTACTTTAGCTAAAGCGGCGTAATAAAGCTAAAAAAACAGGTAAAAAAGCGATTAAATGAGTTAAACGGCTGTAATTATTTTTTTATATAATTGTTATACAGTTTTTCAAGTGCGCCTTCGGTTGTAAGCGATGGGTCTTTGTTTATAAAGTGTTTTACGGTGCGAGTTACAAAGTCTGAGTTTTGCTTATGCTGCTTAGCAAAATCCTTAATTAATGTATTGCCATCACTTGCTGCTGTCACTTTATCATGGCGATGACGGTACTGGCTAAGTGCCCTATTAAAGTCGCCGTTATAATCCTCTACCAATATTTTATAAAAGTCACTTTTTTGAACTTTAAGTACGTTAATACAGTAATTTAATGCCTCTTTAAAGTCGGTAAAAACGCTCCCTTCTACATCAAACTCTTTGGTTTTTTCGCGTACGGTCACGCGGGCTTCTTCGGTGGCATATGTAAAGCCTGTAAACGCTAAACGCTCAGATGCCTCTTTACCTAATTTCATACCCGCTTGAATGCTGTGCGCAAATTCGTCACTCATTTCGCTTAATTCGTTTTCTTCCCACATGTTATAAACACGCAGCGCCTTAGCGTACTTATTAGAGAGCTTTTTTTTAAGTTTTGTAAAACGCTTATCTATCGTCATTAGCCTTTCATTATGTAATAAGGCATGGCACTCATAACACGCGGCAATAGAGACAAAGTCGGCCTCTTCGCCTAAATCAATAATGCTCTGTAGCATATGTAACGGCGGGCAATGATCGCGCTCTGTGGCTTCGCATCCACAATAAAAACATTGATTAAAATGCTTGTGCTCGCAGGCATACGCTTGCTGGTAATAGCTGGCTAACGTTTTGCTCACTGGTTCTCCTAAAAATTAAGCGCGTAAATAATGGGGGCGATAATAGCAGGCTGAGAAAATATGTCAGTAGCTATAAAATAATTTTGCCTAAGTGTGTCAAAAAACACATTTATTAGGGCTTAAATTCAGTCACCTAGCTTAAGTGTGTATTTTTAAACATACCTGCTTACACCTTGTTGCGTTTGGTTAACAGCTTTTTAGTTTAAATCGCTCAATAATAAAGCTGAAGCACAAACAATGAGGACTAATTATGAACACGTTAAAAGCTACTTTATGCTCAACTATGGTACTAGGCGCTACTTTACTAATTGCAAAACCAGCATTAGCCACCCAATTTGTCGCGGCCGATTCATCGCCAGGTACACAGGCTTGTATGGCTGTTGCAGCTAATAAATCGTACGTAGTACGTAAAGCGTCACGGGATTTAAATATAAGCAAAGCGGTAATGAGCAAAAAGCTGCACTGTAATAACTTATCAATGGGCGATTTTGTTACTTTGTATAACCTTGATAAAAGCGCAAATTATTTAAATATTGATACCAGTACTCGCACATCAATTAAAGATTTAGCTAAATCGTACAACCCAGAAAAAGTAATCATCACAGGGCCAAAATAGTATGGCGTTAACACAAAATTAAGCCTGCTTTGTAAGCAGGCTTAATTTATTAAATAATGGCCGCAATTAAACCAAATAAACCGCCAAACACACCGCCCCATACTACTAGCCAACCTAAATGCTCACGTATCATAGTTTGAATAATGTCTTTGACCATTTTAGGGGTGAGTTCATTTAAGCGCTCATCAACTAATTTAAGTACCGTAGCATGTAAGTTTTGTGCGCTATTCCCTTGCGATAACGTATCGTTTACTAGCACTTTAAAATCGTCTGTTTGGCTAATTTGCGCAAGTGATAGCTGCATTTTTTCAATAAACTTTTCTCGCATTGGCTCTACAGCCGCTGTGCCACCAAACATACCTAACATACTGCCAAACTGTGATTGCTCTATTACTTGAAGTAAGTTGTCGAATGCAGGATTTAAATCAACCTTAGTAATAATGCCCTCAAAGTCGATATTAGGTTGTGCTTTGCTAAGTAGGTTATTAATTTTTTGCTCAGAGAAAAACTCAGTCAAAATTAAATTACGAATAGCCACTTTAAAACTTTCAAATTTTAGAGCAATAACACCCGAGCCGTATAGTAAAGGTACTTTTTCAAATAACATATGAACAGCCAATAAGTTTGTGACAGCACCAGATAGCGCAAATAACCCCACCGATAACACAATAGCGTGGTTAAAAAAGTAGCCTATAACTACACACAAGACAGCAAGCAAATTGGTGATAAAACTTTTGTTCATTGTTACTCCATTAGCATTTTTTATATCGTTAATTTTACAACGATTAGTTTGTTAAATTAATACTTTTTTGCCATAGTTTAAGTATCTGTTTAAAAGGCGAGCAATTGATATGTGGAAAACAGTAAACGAGCACATTAGCCAAGCCATTCATTATGACTTTAAACATACTTACAAACGTCAGCTGCAAAGTACAAATACCGATAAACTCTATCAACTCACCGATGGAAAACACAATTACCTGGTTAAAATTGCCCTTAAAAGCGAACTAGATCGTCTAGAAAGCGAAGCGATAGGACTTAAGCAGCTCACCCAAAATAGTGTTTTTATGGTGCCCGACTGCATTGTAACAGGTGCTAATATTGAATTTTCGTTTATTGTACTTGAATGGTTAGTACTTGATAAACAGCCCCATACGCATTGGCACGATATGGGTAAACAACTGGCTATGCTGCACCAAAAGCACGACCAAGCAATGTTTGGCTTTGATGTAGATAATTACCTAGCCACCACCGTGCAACCAAACCAATGGCACAAAAAGTGGGACTTATTTTACGCAGAAGAGCGCATAGGCTGGCAACTGCAACTATTAGCCGAAAAAGGCATTCAGCTTGTAGAGCCTGAGCTATTAATTAATTTAGTAAAAGAGCAATTGCACAGCCATATTGTGGAGCCCTCTTTAGTACATGGCGACTTTTGGCGAGGAAATATGGGCTTTATTAAAAATGTACCGACCTTATTTAATCCCGCATGTTATTACGGAGACCGCGAGGTAGATATTGCAATGAGCGAGCTATTTGCCCCCTTACCTGTTGATTTTTATAACGCCTATAACGCGCAATACCCATTAAGCGAAAACTATAAAAAGCGCAAAGCAATATACCAACTTTACCCTATTTTAAATCACGCAAATATATTTGCAGGGCACTACCTTACTCAGGCTAAGCAGCATATTGATGAGCTGCGATCGCTTTAAATAATAACGCCTCATAAGGCGTAAAATAATTGTCATAATCGTTGCTTCAGCACTATATTTAAAAAGGATGTTATTTAGGCTCAATACCTTGTTGTTTAGTTCAGTTTTGAGCCATCAAGTTGTTGCTAGTATAACTGCACAACTTAATTAATGCGTATCAACAAGTTAATTCTTACCTTGGTACTATTGGAGTGATTATGAAAGATTTTTTATCACAACGTATCACGTGCCCACACTGTGGCAACCACATACACCTAGACATTGACGCAAGTATGGGGGATCAAGACTACGTAGAAGAATGCAGTGCCTGTTGTAACCCTATTCATTTAAACATGCACATAGACCATGCTCATAAAAAATTAGAGTTACACATAGACAGCGACGATGAACAAATTTTTTAGCCTTGGTGGCGTAAGTAATTTTCTACCGTGTTAATAATGGTATAAGTTTGCTGATCGACTTCTATATTTAGTTCATCACCCACTTGAGCGTTACCTAAATTTGTAATGGCCAGCGTTTCGGGGATCAGGTGTAACCAAAAACCCTGCTCGTCAATTTCGCCCACGGTTAAACTTGCGCCATTTATCGCTACAAAGCCTTTGTACAAAACATACTTTTGCCATTTAGTAGGTAAGCTTAACTGAATTTTACAGTTATTTTGTTGCTTAACTATTTGCCCGATTTGGGCAGTGCAGTGAATATGCCCCGATACAATATGCCCACCTAATTCAGTACCAAAGGTTACTGAACGCTCATAATTAACTAAACTACCTAGTGCAAGCTTGCCTAAATTAGTTAGTAATAGTGTTTCATCAATTACATCAAAATGTACTTGCGCCACTACATCGTGGTTACTTAATTCAACTTTAACCACCGTTAAACAACAGCCATTAATTGCAATGCTCGCGCCTAAATCTAAATGTTTAACGTATTCATCACCTACCGATACAACCAAACGTAAAACCCCTTCAGTATGCGTAGTAGATACAACAGTAGCTTGAGTTTGAACGATTCCTGTAAACATAAAATCACTTAAAATTATTACAAAGTGCTAGTTTAACGTATCAACTCGTAAAATCATTCACTACAGTGATTTTTATTTGAAACACAATCGATTACAATTGCGCCCTGTTTTATCAAATAGCTGTTTTTATGACCTTTAGTAGCTGGGAAGCCAAACGTTTAATCACCCTTGCCGTACCTGTATTTTTAGCACAAGTAACACTCGTTTTAATGTCGGTGGTCGACACCATTATGGCAGGCCAAGTAAGCCCAACAGATTTGGCTGCGCTGTCGATTGCAACCGGTATATGGAACCCGTTATTACTGGCGCTGCAAGGTATTTTGCTCGCGTTAACCGGTATTATTGCCCAATTTGCGGGCGCTAACGATAAAAAAGGTATTAGCCATTATTTTCAGCAAGCTCTGTATTTAACCGCTATTTTAAGCGCAATTGGTTTTGGTATAGCCAACCTAGCCGATATAGTCATTTTAAAACTCGATACAACCCCCGCTATCGCAAGCCTTGCGTATGACTATATCCATTTTGTGAAATGGGGAGCCTTTGGCTTTTTAATTTTTACCGTTTATCGCAATATGACCGAAGGCATGGGAATGACAAAACCCGCTTTTTATATCAGCTTGCTGGGCCTTGGCGTTAATATTCCGGCTAACTATATTTTTATAAATGGTTTATTTGGCTTACCAGCCTACGGCGGCGCTGGTTGTGGCATTGCTACGGCATTGGTACTAACTGTAATGGCTGTTGCACAAGTGACATATTGCCAGTTTAGTAAAAAAATTGATGCAAAAGCCCTGCTGGCAAATTTTGAAAAGCCCAATATTAAAACCATTGGGATTATTACAAAATTAGGTATACCCATTTCATTGGCCACTTTTTTTGAAATTACGCTATTTGCATGTATACCTTTATTTATTGCACACTTAGGTGCTGTTGCTGTGTCGGGTCATCAAATTGCGGGAAGCGTGACCGCGTTATTATTTATGATGCCACTGAGCTTATCTATCGCCATTAGTATTCGTATTGGTAATTTATTTGGTCAAAACCATTTAAGCCAATTAAAAACTGCTATATCAACCAGCTACATATTAGCCATTGCTATTGCGTTATTTTTAGCTTTTATAACCTTTATTGGCCGCGATTTAATAAGCCAACTATACACCGACAGCCCAGCCGTTATTGCATTAGCGACCTCAATTATGATTTTGGCATGTATTTATCAAATACCTGATGCACTTCAAGTCGCTGCGAACGGCATTTTAAGAGGTTTAAAACATACGCAGCCTATATCGTATATAACGTTTATATCTTACTGGTTAATCGGTTTTGCTTTAGGCTACGTATTGGGAAGAACAGATTTAATTGTGCCCGCCATGGGGCCGCACGGTTTTTGGATAGGTATTATTTTTGGTTTAACTGTTGCTGCTGTATGGCTTATGTTCACCGTTAATAAGCGATTAAAGCAGGCGCCATTTGTATAAAAAAGCACTAACATTAATACCAAGCAAAACATGGTTAAGTTGTTTATTAGCTGTGTGTTGCGCTGTGCTTGCTGGGTGTTCAAAAGCGCCCAGCCACAGTTATCAAACATACATAGTACGCTTAAGTAATACCCTTGAAACCCAAGCCCCCGGTTTAAGTAAACCTGAAGCTATTAGCCCGCTTTTACCCCCTAACACGCTTTCAAACAGCACTACCATTAGCTTGATTGAACTTGCAAGCTTAAGCCATTGTAAGCTCAGCTTACTTATTAGTGAGCACAACAATCAGCTTGGTAAAACGGCCGGACATTCCGGTGTTTTAAAGTATCAAATAGAGTTTGTGCAAAATGCACAGCAATGCTTAAGCACGCTTGAGCCTGACTCAGCAGTTTATAAAACCTTGTTAAAAGCAAAAACACATAAAGAGCAAACACTAAACCACTACTTTAATTTAATGTTGTATAACGAATTTGAGCTAAAAAACACGTGGCAAGCTAGCAGCGCAGAGCTTTCTGTCTCGCCGGCAGGGTTTAGCGACACGGTAGCGGCCATGCAGCAGCTTGCACTCATAAAACAACACATACTCAATAAACACTACTTAAAAATTAACTCCGCAGACATTTTTAACGCGTTAGAGCAGCTGAATAAGTACCGTTTTAACCAATTACTCATTTATTCTGCACGGCTGCAAATAGCGTTTAATAATTCAGCCACGCAATTTATTGAATCGCAATCCATTGATGAAATATGCCCAGCAGGAAAAAATAAAAAAATAGCCACTATCGTCAGTAACGTGTTTCAAAAGTATTTCCTTAAAGAAATACAGCCTTATCAGGCTAATTTAGCAGGCTACCTTGAAACACTTTTACCTTTGTATAACCAACTGTGGTTTGACCAAGCCATAACAAATAAGCAAATAAATACTTTGATAGCGCTGGATTCACAAAACAATCTACTAAACCAGCTTAAAGGCTCAGCCAAAAAACACGTTACCTGGTGGCAAAACTTTTATAAAACGTGTGAAATCAGCCCAATATGAATAAAAAAACGGCAAATAAACGTAAAAGCAACAAACTTGCTTGATTCACCACTCACCACGCTATATATTAGCGGCCGCTGATAATTAAATTTATCGCATCTTAATTAGGTAATACGACCGTAGCTCAGTTGGTTAGAGCGCTACCTTGACATGGTAGAGGTCGGTGGTTCGAATCCACTCGGTCGTACCAAATTTATTCTTCCCTTTGAATAAATATAATTAAGATACTCTTTGTACGACTGTAGCTCAGTTGGTTAGAGCGCTACCTTGACATGGTAGAGGTCGGTGGTTCGAATCCACTCAGTCGTACCAAAACTATTCTCCCCTCTTAATAAATATAATTAACCTATTCCTATTAATCGTTAAGCCATAACTCAATTGGTTAGCGCGCTACCCACTCTCTATGCCCATGCAGAAATCGGTTGTTCGAATCCACTCTGTCGTATCAAATTTATTCATTCCACTGAATCAATTTAATTAAGCAATTAATAGTTCAATCATAGCTCAGTTGGTTAGAGCACTATCTACTTTAAATCCTAACTAATACTGCAAACACCCGCAGTGTTTATAAATTCGTTTAAACAAAAACGCCCTCGTATTACTTATTTATTAATGCAGTTTGTTATTTAAAGCCAAATTAAGCCATTACTTAAAGGCGATAATTTTGTTTGATTTATATACTATTTGTTTACAATTTGATTATAATCGCTTAGTGGGTTTTTAAAGTGAGTTTAGGTATGGTGCGGGTTGGTATATTAACAGTATTCTTTTTCTGTGCTTTGTTTAGCCCGCTAACAACTGCTTATACACTTAATAACAACATTACCCTAGAGGATGATAACCTGTGGCGCCCTGTCATAGCATTCAATACGCCTCCTTCTGCACAGCAAGTAATTACATCTTATAAAAACGCTAGTGAAACGAGTAACCTGCTCGGTAAAAGTGGCGCTGTAGTAACAAAAATTGCGCTAAATAACCCCACCACTGGAGATTGGTATGTGCTGCCGCAAGCCAATTTTATCGACGTTGGTTTAGCCTATTGGCAAACCGAACAGGGGGATATAGTTAAGCTTGCTGATTTTTCGCAGTCTCACGTTAATCAACCGGCTATTTTAATGCATGGACAAGCATTTAAACTGCCCTTCTATGCGCCAAGCAGTGGCTATTTATGGATATATTTAGAAGCCAAACACTATCCAACGCCGGTTGATTTAAGTATTTTAAGCGAAGGTGCATTTTTGCATCATCAGTTTTATATAAACTCATTAAGCCTTATTACTATTTCTGTCATGCTCACTTTAGCAATGATGGCCTTTGTAATGTTTTTAAGGGTAAAGCAAAAAGTGGCCTTGTTTTGTGCTGGGTATGTCGGTTTGCACGGTCTTGGCTGGGCGTTTGCTTCGGGCGCTGTAAATACAATTTATGCCAGCCCCTCTTTTAATAAACATTACTTAGGTATTTATTTATTTGCCTTTGCTGTGAGTTGCGCAGCAGCATTTACCTACTACCTGTTTAACTTCGATAAAGAAAAAGCCAATAAGCTTGGGAGTGCTTTAAAATACTTTACCGTTAGCGCATTTGTATGCGGTATCTGCAGCCTATTTATGCCCTTTTATTTAGTGTTTTATATCGCGCACTTTTTAGCAGCCGTATGGGTTATGCTTAGCTTAACCACTGGGTTTGCCATGCTTAGCCTGAACGATTTTAGAGCCAAGTATTTTTTATTTGGAAATATGCTCTATAGCCTGTCATTAGTAGTATACGTTGCATTTCATTTTGATTTAATAAATGCGACCTCATCAGAAATACTTGTGCTGTTAGCCTTAGCAATAGATTGTGTGTGTATTGTGCTGTCTTTGTCTGAGTGGCTAAAGTTAAAACAGCATGAATTTAGTACCTTGTTACATGAATCTCGCTTTGATCCTCTAACCCAAGTTGGCAACCGACTACTATTAAATGATGAGCTGATTAAACTTGCACACAGTGCTTACATCATTGTGTTTATAGATTGTGATGGAATAAAAAAAATAAACGATGCGCTTGGTCACGCCAAAGGTGATGCGTTTTTAATTAATGCAGCAAAATTAATGACACAGCATCTAGCGCAAGACGGCACCATATTTAGAACCGGGGGCGATGAATTTATTTGGTTATGTAAAGTCAAAAACAAATCACACCTCCCCCAACTAAAAGCCACACTTACCCAAAAGCTCACCGCATTACATCGCACTATTCAACAGCAATGGCCCCAATCCGGTATTAGTTATGGAATAGCATCTAGCGATGAGTGCCAAAACCATACTGAGTGTTTAACCTTAGCGGATCAGCGCATGTATAACTTAAAATCAGCCCATAAACTTAAAGCAAGTTAAGCCTTAACGGTATACCCCCCTAGCGGCGCAGCTCTCCCAGTACATACACAAGTGCCGCATTCCAGTTAATGGCAACCTCGTTAGTCGAATAGCTACACCAACTATCACTGTATGAGTTCGCAGGCGCATTAGATTCATATTGACAGCCATCTTGCTGTCCCGGCTGTGGTCCACCCACAAGCATACCTGGTTGAGGTGCTAAAATATTATCACTTTGAGAAATCCGATGATGAGGATGAAGCGGTGTTTTATCGCCAAACCCTGTGACATAAGAGTACCCGGTTGGATTACGCCCAAAAATATAATCAACAAGGCCTTGCACAGCCCTTTCATATTGCAAGTTGATATTTAGCAGAGCGGCTTGTATTAATACAATTGCTTTATTTAAAGCAACAGAGTTACTCCCCCATACAAAGTCGGACTTTTGCATAGCAACATTGTAAGGGTTGTTTTTGTGCTGTTGTAAATACAAATCAGCTAATTTTTTTTGCTTTATTTTGAGGGTTTCATATTCTTGTTCAGTCAGTAAATCTTTCGCCTGAAAAAGTAAACTGCTTAGAGAAAGATAGGCGACGTTTTTCCATGAAGGAGCAGCATAATCAATATTTATCTCATTATAAATTGCATAAAAACCTCTATCTTTTGTCGCTATAAATAACTCAGCTGCAGCCCAGGCAAATTCGTCTTTTAGATTTGTGTCGCCGTACTCACCGCTTTTAACATCACTAGGTTGTTTATAGTATTGTGATGGGTTACTGAGTGCCCATTTCCATGCGTTAATCGCACTAAGTAGGTACTGATCACTTTTTTTTGGGTAATAAGGACAAATAACGCGACTTGCCATTGCAAGCGTACCTGCAAAGTTAAGACTCGCCGCGGTCGATTTGCCTATAATATAACGATCGCGATTATCATCATGAGGCATTTCATAACCGGGCCATTCAAGTGTTGTAAGTTTATGATAAACACCGCCATCATCACTTTGCATTGTTATTAGCCAATCTAAGTTCCAAAGCACTTCATTTATAATGTCAGGAACTGAATCATAAGACTCCGGGACATTTAAAGGCTCTTTTTTATATAGTTCAGGTGAATGCTCAAACGAAGCGAGTAAGGTATAGGTCGTTATTCCTGAATTAACTACATACTTGCCATAATCCCCAGCATCGTACCAGCCACGAGACGAAATGGTATAATTTTGTTTAGATTGACTTTTTGTTGATGAATGATAAATCACATGTTCGTCTTTATGGCCTAACGGACGAGTATAATCGCCAGCAAACTCTTTTTTAATCTCTAAACTTGCGCGATTTAAATAATAATATTTTAAAGCTGCCTTATGTACTTCATCATAAACATTGTTATTAACCGAAAATAGAGCTGAATCACTCACCCCCTCCACACGTATAAAATATTCCCCTGGTTTGGTTAATCCAGTAAAGTTAGCTCTTTTGAATGAATTATCCTCTGCACTACTCCACATAGCCGGCCGTGATAATCGTCCAGTATATGCAATTGTATTATCTTTGGATTTGATTAAATCAAAGGTCGTGGCGGTTACGTTTGGTACTACTGCAATTTTAGTGCTATCTACCATATATCCTAACTGATTAACCGCTATTTTTTGATCGGTTGCTAAGGTACTTTGCTTACTAAAGTCACCTTCTAGCCTTGTCGTGCATGCGCTTAAACAAAAAATACAGAGTAGGGTTAATTTCAAAACAGCATTTTTCATATTACCTCTTTATTAGCCACATTTCAGCTACATACAAAAGAGTACTTTTATGTAAGTACTCATAATTTTTCTCTCAGCTTACTCGTAAGCTAATCGCACTTTATAGTGGCTTTGTGACTAGTATTTGGCTCAAATTGCACATTAGCAATACGGACTTTAGCAGCACCTTCACTTGTTAAAGCAAAAGGCGCACTTGATCGTTCAAATTCAACCCCTTTATTTGCAAAACAAAGCAAATCAATCGATAAATTATTCCATGTGTTCGGCTTAAATTTATTAAGAATAGGCGCTATATCAAATTTTCCACATACGCTTTTTCCACACCCCATTTGAACATATAGAGCTTTTTCTGGTGGGCTCTCTACTCGTACATCAAATGTTAATGCGCTTTTGTTGATTAAATACTGAGATAAGTCTTCTCTATACCATGTTGAGCTTATTAGCGCAGAAGCCAAATTACTACCTGTCCATGTAAACTCTTTAGCATCACCTTGAATATCTTTATCTGCTTCAATCATGCTTAGTCCAGGGACTTTACCTGTCGGGGTTTGTACATCCATTATTTGTTCTGCTGTCTGTAATTGGTAGTTCCAATCACCTTTAGCTCTACCTTGCATAATTACATAAGGACTATTAGTGGGTGTTTCAAAAACAAAATCGTTATCTGTAGTTAGTTTTCCAAGTTTAACTTTGTCCTTGTAGCTTAAACCAAAACCATAAGGAAATAAGGGTTCATAAGATTTATCAAAGCGATTTAATACAACTTGAGATGCGTATTTAGGCCATGAAAAAGAAAGCTTTCCTTTAAAATCATATTCAACTTTTCCTTTTTCATTAGTGAAAAGCACATCAGCTACACCTATACCTTCACTACCGGGCAACCAAGCAGCAACAAATGAGTCTGAGGCATTTATTTCTCTATTAACCCAAAGAGGTCTACCTGATAAAAATACCGATACGACGTTTATGCCTTGAGCCTTTAATGACTCTAATAACTTTGCATCTCTGTGAGAATGAGCTTGGTAAGCAATTGATTTTAAATCGCCAATCCATTCAGCGTAAGGGTTTTCACCAAATACAACAATAGCTACATCGGGTTTTTCATCAAAGCTTCCATCAGGGCTCAATACCGCCTTTCCACCAGCTTTTGTTACTAACTGATCTATACCGTCAAATATAGATGTGCCTCCAGGAAAATCAGTTTTGACATTTCCCTCACCAGTCCAATTAATTGTCCAACCACCCGTTTGCTTACTCATATTATCAGCACCGTCGCCAGCGACTAATACCTTGCTATTTGGGCTAAGAGGTAGCAAATTGTTATTGTTTTTAAGAAGTACTAAAGACTCTCTAACTGCTTGCCTAGCAATTGCTTTATGTTCTGGCGCGCCTAGTAGATTTACTTGATTTGCATATTTACGGGTTGAAGGAAGACCTTTTGAAAATAACCCAGAGCGCATTTTCACCCGTAGTATACGCCTCACTGCATCATCAATTCGCTCTATGGAGATCACATTATCTTTTACTTGCTGCACTGTATTTTTAATAAATGCTTTCCAGTCTTCTACAACCATAAACATATCAAGCCCAGCATTTACAGCTTGTGGGCAACTATCATTAGTACAACCAGGTATTTTACTATGTGAATTCCAATCACCAACTATAAAGCCGTCAAAACCGAGTCGCGTTTTTAACACATCAGTAAGCAGGTATTTACTGCCATGTAAACGCTGTCCATTCCACATATTATGTGAAGCCATAATACTTTGGACACCCGCTTCTATAGCCGGAAAATAGGCTGCTGCATGGTTTTTAATTAAATCTTTTTCTGTTTCTCTATTATCACCTTGATCTATACCTTGATAGGTTCCGCCATCGCCAACCCAATGTTTAGCCGTTGAATAAATATGATCATCATCTAAAAAATGTTTTGTATTAGCTTTACCTTGTAAACCCTCTATCATTTGTTTTGAATAGGAGGCAACTATTTCCGGGTCCTCTGAGTAACTTTCGTAAGTACGTCCCCAACGATCATCTCTTGCAACAGCCAACGTTGGTGCAAAGGTCCAATCAATACCAGCAAGTAATACTTCTTTAGCAGTTGCCTCACCAATTTTATAAATTAAATCGGGATTTCGAGCTGCACCTAAGCCTATGTTGTGTGGATATAAAGTAGCCCCTATAAATTTGTTATTACCATGCACCGCATCAATTCCATAAGTAACAGGAATAGCCAGACCTCCTTCAGTGGTATCCATTGAAGCTAAATAGAGCTCATCCATAAACGCTACCCAATCAGACACGCTAGCATTACGATCGTTATGTAGAAAAGTACCGCCACCATTTAAAACTGAGCCTAAATGGTATTTTTTGACATCTTCAGGTGTTACCCATGTAATTTCGGCCTGCACCATTTGACCAACTTTTTGCTCAATCGACATTTTATTAATTATGTGTGTAATTTGAGCTTCCAATTGCGCATTCTTTTCTATTGGCGGTTCGATTTTTGGCCAGAGTGTAATATTGTTTTTAGCTAATACGCTTGCAGATACAACGCTTAAAACCGAGCCTAATACAAATGAAGAATAAAAATTTTTCATTAAATTAATAACCTGATATTTTGTTAGTGTGGCATACAGTTTTATTACAAATATTTCATAAAGTCGTTCAAATAGAGGCTTTAGACGTTTAAATACAGGTAATATACTCTATTTGAACGCGACAGATATTTTAAATGTTAAACTGACTAGTCTACACACAACAACATGAATGACACATTTGTGCCAAATAAGAATTTTTATAAAGGTATATTAAATTGTGAAAGCAGTACTTTTTAACACACACGATCTCGCTTTAATTTTTACCGTATTTATATGTCTATCGTTTAGCGCTTTTTTAATTACACTAAAAAAAGGCAACAAACTTAGTAACTATTTACTCGCTTGCTTTTTACTTACTCAAGCAGCTATTCCTATGGATAACCTTATTAACTTTGGTGAAGCTTTCAGGCCTTTTGCATTAAGTTTATCTCCAAACCTGTTTTATACTTTTGGCTTAGCATTTTGGTTAGAAGTACCGTTACTTTTGCTCTATATAAAATCTTTAGTAAACAAAAATTATAACGTGACAAAGTACGACGGACTGTTCTTCATTCCATTTGTTTTGTATGCAAGTTATTTTACTGTTGATTGGTTGATGGTAGATAACAATATTAAATTAAATGTTCTTCAAAGTGGCACCATCGAGACAACCCCCATACTTGACCGTATTATTTATTTTTCTAGAGAGTGTTTTCGCTTCTCCATCAGTGTTTTATGTTTTTTAGAGCTTCAGAAGTATCAAAAAAATATCAAAAACGAATTTGCTGAGCTAGAAAGCGTCGATTTAACCTGGTTAAAAGTTTTAGTTATAGGTTTTTTAGTCGTTCACTTAAACGCTATTTTTGTATCACTGGGAATTATTATGTCTTATGAGGTTGGGATAGTGGTCGATCACGAACTATTAGGTCTTACCTCTAACTATGCTGTCCTTTTATTAATAACGAGCTTAATATTTTTTAGTGCAGGTCATTCAAGAATATTCCAAGGTATTGACGACACACTCACTACCGAACAAAGTAAATTACCTGAAGTCTTTGAGCCCGAAAAAATACAAAAAATTGAGCGTTATTTAGCGCAGAACAAACCTTATTTAAACCATTTACTCACGCTAGATAACCTAGCAAGCCAATTAGGGATGGGGTCAAGAAGCCTTTCATCAATAATAAATAGGCACTTTGGTAAAAACTTTTTTGAGTTTATAAATCACTACAGAATTGAAGAAAGTAAACGGCTGCTACTTTTAGAAGAAAATAAAACAGTGACCATGTTAGACATTATGGATAAAGCAGGATTTAACAGTAAAGCGACTTTTAATACATTTTTTAAAAAGCTAGTGGGTATAACACCCACTCAATTTAGAAAAAAGCATTGGGAACGCCAAACAAAAGCCTAGCATGTCCGCTTAAAACTCTCTGCAAAACTACATTATGGCGTATAGTTTTTTAAAATATACGCCTGGTGATCTGGCATTACATTTGCCGAGCGGCTAATTACTGATTCAATACTTTTTAGCCTGCGCTTTATTTCATCATAGCTTAGCCTATCTACTAATGGGTGGTAGCTTTTAGGTTTAATACCTTGCCCGTGCATAACAGCAAGCCAAGATGTTTCATTAAATAACTCATTGTCTTGTCTAAAAATACGCCCGTTTTCACTAAACATATCTATTTTTTGCTTTAATGAGTCTGGCATTTCTATATTTTTACAATAACGCCAAAACTCACTATCATCGCGATTTGTTAACTTATAATGCAAAATAATAAAATCGCGAATACGATGATACTCTGTTTCAGTTTGCTGATTAAACAAATCAATATCACACTGCGTAAAATCTTTACTTGGAAACAACGTCATAAGCTTAGCAATGGCCGACTGAATTAAATGTAATCCTGTAGATTCAAGTGGTTCTACAAAGCCTGCCGATAAACCAATCGCTATACAGTTTTTATTCCAACTCTTTTTGCGCATACCAGTAACCCACTGTAAGCTATTTATATCGTTTAAAGGGTTTGATTCCAGTGTATTTAATAATAAGGTTCGCGCATTACCGTCATCAATAAACTCACTTGAATACACAAACCCATTACCGACTCTGTTTTGTAGCGGTATTCGCCAAGTCCAGCCAACATTCTGCGCAGTTGATTGTGTATATGGGTTTAGTGCTTTTGTAGATAAACAAGGCGCTGCAACCGCTTTATTACAAGGAAGTAGATGTGTCCAATTCTCATAGCCTGTTTTAAGAGCTTGCTCAATTAACAGGCCTTTAAAACCTGAGCAATCAATAAATAAATCACCGCTGAGTACCGTGCTATCATTTAGTACTAACGACTCTATCATTCCTGTTACAGGATTAATTTTTACTTCATCAACCTTACCTTCAATACGCTTAACACCTTTCTTTATAGCGTATTTACTTAAAAACTTAGCATATAGTGTAGCATCAAAATGATAGGCGTAATTAATGCCTGCTAAAGGAGAGTTTTGCTGTGAAGAAGGGTGCATAAATTTGTTATCGTATGCCCCCACTGAGGCTAAAGAATAGCGTGATAAATCAGACAATTCGGGGGCATCTTGCATTTTCAACCAAAAGTGATGAAAGGGCAATGCCTCCATATTTGTGCCATAACTGCCAAATGGATGAAAATAACGGTGCCCCTTTTCCTTCCAATCTATAAACTCGATACCTAATTTAAACGTTGCATTTGTAGAACGAATAAACTCAGATTCATCTATTTCTAATATTGTATTAAACAATTGTACTTGAGGTATAGTTGCCTCACCAACCGACACTGTGCCTATTTGTGCAGACTCTACAAGCGTAATACTACAGTTAGTACAACCAATAACTTTAGCCAATGCTGATGCACTCATCCAGCCAGCTGACCCACCACCGACGATAACAATAGACTTAATGCTTGAATCGCTCATTTTTCATTACCTTTTATAACAAAACGCTATGACTGCTTAATAAGCAGTCATAGCGTGTATTTATAGCACTATGAATTTAAAAATTGCCTTTTAAGATAAGGCTAAATCGCCGTTCACTTGCAAACCAAGAGCGAGATATACGGTTTTTCTCATTGTCTATTTGCATCGAGGTTCGAGCAACCTCATTAGTTAAATTAGTACCTTGCAAGCCTATTTGGAAAGAGTCAGTAATATTATAAAAAATAGACCCATCCAGTTGACCACCTGCTTCGTTATAAATAGGTAATTGAGTGATTACGTCTTTACTTGTAAGTAAATACTCTGAGCGCCAGTTGTAAGCTAACCGTGCGTTTATACCGTATTTTTCATACATAGCAACTATATTTATATTGTCCTTAGAGAGTCCTTCTAATGGTAAGTTATCAAACGCTACATTGTCTCCTTCTGTAGAATCAGGTTTATCTGGAGATAGACCCGCGTTTGGTGATCCTTCCTCTTCAATATAAGTGTAGTTAAACTGCATACCAAGACCACCAAAAGCACCAGGTAAAAAGTCATAAAACTGCTGATAAGCCAGTTCAAATCCTTGCACGGAGCCTTCATCACCATTTGTAGCACCGTTTACTTGTACTACCTGAGTTGCGCCATTATTAGTAAACTCTCTATCCACTGAGCCATTAATAAAATAATTACTCATGTCCTTATAAAAGAATGATGATGTTAATGAACCCACTCCCTCTGAAAAATACCATTCAAATGCTAAATCATAGTTATATGATTCCATCGGTTTTAAAAATGGATTACCTGAGTTGGCTGTGTAGCGAGAGTATCGCGCATCTTCAATTTGTCGCTCCTCAGCACTTTCATCATAGTTAATAACAAGGTCTTCTGGGGTTATCTCTACGAAATTTCTAAGATTCCCTAAAGCTGGAAGTGCTATCGCCTCAGAAAAACCAAAACGCAAAATTAAATCTTCTTTTAAATTTAATTTTAAATTTACGCTCGGGAGTATATTAGTGTATTCACTGCTTGCCGTTTGTTCAGTAAAGCCAGCATTACCAAAAACAGTTTGATCTGAAGGTAAATAATTATCAGGATCAGATGAATTATTAACATCACCAATCGTATCTGGGAACGTAATAAACCCATCTGTTTCATTTTTTATTTTTACATAACGCAAACCAATATTACCGCTGTAAAACATATCACCTAATTCGCCTTCAAAACTTCCCTTTATATAAAATGCATTATTAACTTCAGATGTTTCATTAATTTCATTGTTTAGAAAGTTACCTGTTGCACCTTCACGGCTAGATAGCCTTTGCCAATTTGGTGATAAAGATGCAAAGGCAGATTCTGCATTATTGTAGTCTTTTACAAATGACTCACTTGGAAATAAAAATGCTTCTTCTGAGGCAACATTTAATACTCCACCTCTAGCGAAATCATCAAACGTAAATTGTTCATAATTATTGCTCAGGTTTGCACCTAACTCATCGCCTTGTGCATCGAACCATGCACTGCCATTACCTGCCCACGCTTCAGATAACCACCCCCAATTAAACTTTGACTGCCTTGTCGTTTGTTCTCGTTTTGCATAACGAGCGCCAACCTTAACACTGGTAAAAAAACCGCGGTCAAAGGTATATTGAGTATCAGCAGCGAAAGCAACTTCTTGACCATCATTATCAGATATATGATCCATAGCGCTGCGCCAAAAGTAATTATGCGGATCGATAAAAAAGCCCTCATCTGCGTTGTTAGCAGGATCAAGTAATGTAATATCGGGAAGCTCCTCTCCATTTTGCTCAATCCCAACCACGGCACGCGTGGCTCCCATTACCGAAAAATCAAAAATTTCAGATGTTGATTCAACATATTGTGCATCAAAATTAAAAGACCACGTGTCATTAGGACGGTACTTAAGATTAAAGCCGTAATCTTCCACCACATTGTGTTGGTCTCTAAAGCGTGTAATCATCGCATGCTGTGCGCCAAACTCTCCAGCTGGTTGTCGCAGCTCATCATTTCCACGCCACCCGGCATTAGAGGTAATAAAACCTGATTCAAACAGACCTTGCTCCGAAATATCAAACTCAGTGCCCTCGAGCGCAACTAAATCATTAATAACTGCATCGTCAGCCATTTCAATTGCATGTTCAGTCCAAGCTAATGATGAGTCTGAGCGAATAAACTGAGCCGTTGCTAAAAGTGTTCTACTTTCATTTTCAAATTGTAATGCTCCTGCAAAGCCTTCTCTTTTTCTGTCGTCTTCTTTTCTAGTGAGACGCGTAGTTCTTGGCACAAATACAGCTTGACCATTAACGAGTGTATTTTGTGGCTCGTAACGGCCTATTTGTGCCCCGTCAGACTGGGCTTTTAATTCAGAATTAGAATAATTTACAAGTACACCAAATCTCCCACCATCTAAATCAAAGATATCGCTGTATAAACCCGAAAATGATGGAGTCGTTTCATCTGCAAATTCGCTATAAGTACCATCTAGAGTAAAAGCAACGACACGTCCATCAGCATCAAATGGTTTGCGGGTAATAAGATTAACCGTACCAGCTATGCCACCTTCAATCATATCTGCAGACTGGTTTTTAAATAACTCAACGGAGCCCATAAGTTCAGGGGGCACATCTTGAAAACTTAAACCACGTCCCGCATCTGCTGTAAACGTATCACGGCCATTAAACTCACTTCGAGTGTGTGTTAAGCCTCTTACTACAACCCCGCTACCTTCGATTCCATAGTGATCAGGATCATTCGCCGCAGCAAAGCGTTCTATTGACACCCCCGGTAGCCTAACAATTGCTTCAAGTACACTTCGATCTGGTAATGAACCTATATCTTTAGCAGATATAGCATCAAGAACAGTCTCTCCTTCACGTTTCATATTTTGTGCGTTAATTAAGTTTGAGCGTGTTCCTTCAACTATTACTACTTCTATATTATCTTCTTCTACTTTTTTTTCTGCTTCTTCGGCAGCAAATATATTGCTAGTAAAAGAGGATGCAATAATTGCTGATGTAATTACGGACAGCTTAAACTTACTATTCTTTTTGATTTTCATCTTTATTACCCTAATCGAAAATCTAAAGCTCTTGTAGAAGCTTTAAATCATCTATCCTGTCTTTATTGTGTATGTGGTTATCGTGCAGGTTTAGATTTAATGTATTCAATAATAAAAGTCGCCTAACTAACTACACATACCGCTATTTGAACGCTCATTTAGACGGTTTAAACTCTTATATTCTCATAATGTCCCCACTTTAAAAAAAAAGTAAAACCATTTAATTTCAGAAGCTTATTGAGGTTTAAAAAAAGTACACAGCGCTTCTCGAGAACCTCTTATAAAATCAGTACAGATTCATGTAAATGCGTGTATTTAAACGTTCAAATTTAGATTAATCCTCCCCTTGGACGACACTTAAAATAAGCTCTGTTAATTTATTTTTATCACATACACATAAAGAGTTGATAACAATGAGTAACAAAAATATAAAAGTTTTTATAGCTGCAGTATCCTTAGCTGCTTTAGTAAGTTGTGCAGAATCAAAACAAGCCAAAATACCTGTACCACTTTATTTAAATGAAGCTGCCACAACAGACGAGCGGGTAAATGATTTAGTAAATCGTTTAACATTAGAAGAAAAGGTATCGCAACTATTTGATAAGTCTCCTGCTATACCTCGATTAAATATTCCTGAATATAATTGGTGGAATGAGGCGCTTCACGGTGTAGCAAGAGCCGGTAAAGCCACAGTGTTTCCGCAAGCTATTGGCCTAGCAGCCACATTTGACGAAGATTTACTATTAAGAGTCGGTACAGCTATTTCTGATGAAGGGCGAGCTAAACATCACTCATTCTTAAACGAAAATAACCGCTCAATGTACACAGGGTTAACTTATTGGTCACCAAATATAAATATATTTAGAGACCCGCGTTGGGGTCGTGGGCAGGAAACATACGGTGAAGACCCCTACTTAACAACACGCATAGCAGTTAATTTTATTAACGGTTTGCAAGGTAATAACTCTCAGTATTTAAAATCTGTAGCAACACTTAAGCATTATGCTGTACATAGTGGTCCGGAGGTTTCAAGGCACAGTGACGACTACACAGCATCTAAAAAAGATTTAGCAGAAACCTATTTACCCGCATTTAAAGATGTCATAGCACAGACAAATGTAGCTTCAGTAATGTGTGCATACAACAGTGTAAATGGCACGCCAGCTTGTGGTAACAAAGAGTTAATTCAAAATAAATTACGTGATGAATTTAATTTTAAAGGTTACATCGTGTCTGACTGTGGCGCTATTGCTGATTTTTACGACGTAAAATCACATAATATAGTTAGTACCGAAGCACAAGCTGCAGCAATGGCGCTTAAAACAGGAACTGATTTAAATTGCGGCGATCATCATGGGAATACATATAGCTATTTAACACAAGCAGTAAATGAAGGCTTAGTTAAAGAAAAAGATATAGATAAAGCGTTAAAACGACTTATGTATGCACGCTTTAAATTAGGTATGTTTGATGAAGCTAGCAATGTGCCTTTTTCTAATAAACCCATTGAGCTAGTCGGCTCTAAAGCACATTTAGAACTAACCGAAGAAGCTGCTCGAAAGTCATTAGTATTACTCAAAAATGAGCAACTATTACCACTAAAGGGCAGTGAAAAAGTGGCGATAATTGGCCCTAATGCCGATAACCCAGCCATTTTAGTGGGTAATTATCATGGCACGCCTATTACGCCAATAACCCCTAAAAAGGGCTTAGAAGCACGTTTAGGTAAAAATAATTTAGTATACTCTGCTGGCTCGAGTATTACTGGTGAAATCTACACACATTATCAACCAATTAAACAAGAAAACTTCTTTCATTTAGATCATAACCAACAAATACAACCTGGCTTAATTACTCAATACTACCCTGCCAGTAACTTTGACCGCCAACCTGTTAAGCGCCAAATTGATAAAAATATAGACTTTAGTTGGCAACGCTCACCTATCAATAACTCAATTGAACAAGAGTTTGCTGTAAAGTGGAGCGGTATACTAAAACCTCAACATACTGCTGAGTACTATTTTAAGGGTAAAAATATCAGTTTTACACTAGATGGAAAAGCAGTAGAAGGTGCTATTAAATTAAATAAAAATCAACATTATGAACTTTCTGCGCAGGCAAAATTTAATCATTTTTGGCATAGTAATGTAATTAACCCGACGGCTAGCTTAGAGTGGTTAAAAAACCCTAAAGAACTAACCCAAGAAGCAGTTAATATTGCTAACAATGCTGATGTTATTGTGTTTATAGGGGGTATCAGTGCCAATCTAGAAGGTGAAGAAATGCCATTACAAATAGAAGGCTTTTCACATGGCGACCGTACCAATATAAACTTACCGCAAAGTCAACTTAACTTACTCAAAAAACTTAAGCAAACTGGTAAACCTATCGTACTTGTAAATATGAGCGGTAGTGCAATGGCATTAAATTGGGAGAACGAAAATATAGACGCTATTGTGCAGGGCTTCTATCCAGGTGAGGCAGCAGGAAGCGCGCTAGCTGGTTTACTTTACGGTGACTTTAGCCCATCAGGTAAACTGCCTGTCACCTTTTATAAATCAGTTTCAGACTTACCTGACTTTAAAAACTACTCAATGCAAAACCGCACTTACAAATATTATGAAGGTGAAGTGCTTTATCCGTTTGGTTATGGGCTTAGCTACGCAGACTTTAAATACAAAAACACACGCCATTCAATAAACGCAGACACTGGCGATTTAAACCTAACAACAACAATCGCTAACCAAAGTAGTTTTACAGCTGACGATGTTGTTCAAGTTTATATTTCTATGCCCGACGCGCCAATTAAAACACCTAATAAACAATTAGTGAGTTTTAAACACGTTACCCTTAAAAACAAATCGCAAAACGAGGTTAAATTTACAATTCCTAAAAACCAACTCACTTATATCAATGAGCAAGGTAATACCGTGCCTTACAAAGGACGCTTAATTGTTACGGTGGGCTCTGGGCAAGGTATTAAAATACCAAAAGATAAATTTACAGTGTCTAACATTGTTTTATAAAAATAATGAAAATCTAGGAATTAAAAAATGGAAAATACAGCGACAGATCCCACGCTCAGTGGTACATCTATTCAATTAGAGAGTATCGAAAATGAGAACTTGCTACGTATATTTTTTATTGCGTGCGTAGCTGCGATTGGTGGATTCTTATTTGGTTTTGATAGCGGTGTAATTAATGGCACAGTTGATGGACTCAAAGGTGCCTTTAACTCAGACAGCGTAGTAACCGGCTTTAATGTAGCAAGTATGCTGCTAGGCTGCGCTATTGGTGCATTAATAGCAGGTAAAAGCGCCGATCACTTTGGTCGTAAAAAGGTATTACTTGCAACTGCTGTTCTTTTTATTATCAGTGCCTGGGGCTCGGGTATTGCGGAATCGTCGGGGGAATTTATAATTTATCGCTTGATTGGTGGCATGGCGGTAGGTGCGGCCTCTATACTAACGCCCGCTTATATAAGTGAAATAGCCCCATCACGTTTGCGTGGTACGCTTACTTCTATTCAGCAAATTGCTATTATTTTAGGGTTGTTTTTCTCTTTTTTAAGTAACTATTCTTTAGTGCAAATATCAGGGAACTCTACCGAAGTACTTTGGTCAGGCTTTGATACATGGCGATGGATGTTTTGGATAGAATTAATCCCTGCAACTATTTTTTTAGTCACTTTATTTTTTATTCCAGAAAGCCCGCGCTATTTAGCAATGAAAAATAAACAACTAGCAGGAATGAAAATTCTATCGCAGCTATTTGGTTCTAAAAACGCCAAATCAATGTGGGAAGAAATCAGGCTGTCATTAGGTAATAGGAAAAAACCTAAGTTAAGTAACTTATTTCAATCACACACATTCAAGCTAAAGCCAGTCGTTTATATTGCAATTGGACTTGCAACATTACAGCAACTAGTCGGTATTAACGTGGTATTTTATTATGGTGCTATATTATGGCAGGCCGTTGGCTTTTCAGAATCGGATGCGCTTTTAATCAATATTATTAGTGGCGTAATTAGCTTAGTTGCCTGCTTTATTACTTTATCGCTTATTGATAAATTAGGCCGAAAACCATTTTTATTAATCGGTTCAATTGGCATGTCCTTCTCACTCATTGGTTTAGTTGTCGCATTTTCTAACGGCACTATAAACGCTCAAGGACAATTACAACTTGGCGACTGGGGCTTTACTGCACTAGTACAAGCCAACTTATATGTATTCTTTTTTAACCTTTCATGGGGTCCCGTAATGTGGGTAATGCTAGGCGAGATATTTCCAAATAACATGAGAGGATTAGGCTTAGGAGTTGCAGGGCTTGCTCAATGGCTGGCTAATTTTTTAGTCACTATGACCTTTCCCATATTGCTAGCCGGTGGAGGGCTTGTACTCGCATATTCACTCTATGCATTTTTCGCATTAATATCGGTGCTTTTTGTTATTTACTTAGTAACAGAAACCAAAGGAACAAAGCTAGAAAACGTATAACTTTATCGTCCTAAATAGCTAAATTTAGGACGATAATTTTTTAGTGCCTACCCAACTAATCTATAACCTACCGCTGGCTCAGTTAAGATATGAATAGGACTTGCAGGGTTTGCCTCAAGCTTTTGTCTTAGTTGCGCAACATGTACACGTATATACTCAGGTCTATTAATGTATTGATCCCCCCATACCTGACTTAAAATAGCATTATGAGTAAGCACTTTATCTTTATTTTGAAATAACATAAGCAAAATTTTATATTCTTTATTAGTGAGCTTTATATCGCTACTGTTAAGCGTAACTGTGTGCTTATGCGGATCTATAATGATGTTACCGCATTGCAGTGCCAATCTGGGCTGTGTATTTACTCTTAGTAGCACACGCATTCTTGCCAGAAGTTCGTTTGCACTAAAAGGTTTGGTTATATAATCGTTTGCCCCATTATCAAGGGCTGTAACCTTTTCCACCTCGCCATCGCGAGCCGAAAGCACTAATATTGGTATTTCGCTCCATTGTCGTACTTCAAGTAACCAAGCCTGTCCATCCATATCAAGCAATCCCAAATCAAGTAACACTAAGTCAAAGCTTTGCTCACTCATTAATGAAAAACCATCAAGCCCTTTCGCACTAATTGATACGTTGTAGCCACTGGCACCTAGTAATGTTTTTAAAAAACTTTGCAGTGCAGGTGAGTCTTCTAGCACCAATACATTAATCATTCTTTGCACTCCAGCTAAGTATTGCTGTAGCTACTTGGGTCAGCTCATCAATAGCTAATACAAATTCGCCTTGATGAAATTGCGCAACTACATCGCAAATTACGCTACCAAGCCCAACTCCTTCATCCGAACTGCTTGGATGAGTAACTATGAGATTGCTTATGGCTATTTTATAGTGTGTTATGTAACCAATTCGCTCAGTATTAAAGTCCACTGTCGCCACTCCATCACCGTAACGTGCTGCGTTTTCGAATATATTCGCAAGCGCGATTTCTAAAAGTGTTATATCACCTATACAACAAGTAGATTTATCAAAGACTAACGCTAAGTTAAAACCACTTAATTGCTGCTGCCTGCGTGCTTTAGCCTCAGTAACAAGTGTATGCACGTTTATAGCTTGCCATGCTAGCTGCTCTCCTATTTTATTTACCCGGCTAAGCTCCATCACTTTATTAAAATGCTGATTTAAGATTTCACTTTGCTCATAAATATTTTTTGCTTGTTCTGTAATTGATGCCTTACTCAGCTCAATATTTTCGTCAGCTAACATGCTTGATGAGCCCATAATAGTAGCCAAAGGCGTGCGTAGATCATGAGATAAACTACGTAACAATGCATTTTTAGCACGTTCTAACTCTGCTTGTACTTTCATTGATGCAGACTGGTTTCTAAGATTTGAGTTTTCGTGAACTTGAAACAACAAAGACAGCGCCGTGTCTATAAATGCACGGTTTTCAGGACTAAGTTCAGCATCTGAACTAAAGCCGCCCCATTGTGTGTTTTGTTCGATATTGAAGTACTCTCCATTATCCATTCTATTGTTGTTCCAACAAAGTGTAATACCTAGATGGTTTTTAATCGATGTTGTAAATACTTGGCGCTGAGCGTTTATATCATCAAGCCCATTAAGCGCCTTAGCTAACTCATATAAACATCGTGTATTACTGGCATGTAACTGTGTATCACGAACGTTTTTACTTAGCTCGCCCGCCAATTTGCTTATCATCAAGCCAACTATAAGCATGACAGTAAAAGTGACTAAGTATTCAATTTTTTCGATATGAAATGTAAAGTACGGCAGTACAAAAAACCAGTCGGTACATGCCACACTAACTAACGTTGTAATCCCCGCTAAGGCGGCATTTTGACGCACAGCAACCCATGCCACCCAAAGTAATTGCAACATGACAATGTCGGTGGTCGTTAGCCACTCACGAACTGGAAAAATAGCCAGCACAATAAAAATAGGCGCAATTGTTGTTAATAAAAGCGGCTTAAGCCATTTATTAATACCCATTTGTGCACTCCTATAAAATTCTCTTTTTATAGGTTACTGCTTTTTAATACGTTGTGTATAAAGTTTTTATAAAGATTTTTGGCTGTAGTGTTAAATGTTTATAAAGCTTAATTGATATGGGGTGACTCTTTTTTAAAATTCCATAGTCTTTGCTATGTCATATTTTTTTAATAGGAACACACATGGCACAGTTTGCAGTAATTGGATTAGGTAGTTTTGGTGTTACCGCCTCGCTTGAGCTTGCTAATCAGGGGCATCACGTTTGCGCAGCCGATATAAGCGAAAGTACCATTAACACGTTTGCTAACCAGCTAAATTACACTGTCATTTTAGATGCTAGTGATGAAACACAGCTTGCTCGACTCGACTTAACCAGCTGCCAAGCTGTATTAGTTGCAATTGGTGAAAATATAGAAGCGAGTATTTTATGCGTGCTGCATTTAAAAAACCTTGGTGTTAAACAAATATGGGTTAAGGCGTGCTCTAAAAGTCACCACCAAATTTTAAGTAAGCTCGGCGTATCTCGTATTATTCACCCGGAGGAAGAAATGGGGATCAGAGTAGCACATGCACTTAACTACCCTATGGTTAACCAGTACTTTGCACTTACACAATCTACATTTATTGTTGAGCTTGCCATAGATTTACATTTATCAGGGCGCAATATTGGCTGGCTTTTAAAAGACCGTAACTCAGATATAAAACCGCTCACCTTACGCCGAGATGATAATTTTAATACAGACCTAACAGTCGACACCGAGTTACGTCATGGGGATAGCCTTGTATTACTGGGCTCTAAACATTACCTAACAAAACTCACCAAACGGTTTAAAGCTTTATGATCAACTGGCAAGCACACGTACTTCCAAAGCAATTTAATCGCCGTTTAAAAAATTTCAAAAGGCCTGTTAACCCCCCTTTAATTTTAACTGCTGGTTTTTTTGCTCTCATTATTTTAGGCACTTGCTTATTACTATTACCTTTTGCAAGTGTTGAATCGCTTAGCTTTATTCAAGCTTTTTTTACTGCATCCTCTGCGGTTACAGTTACAGGGTTAGTTGTTATTGATACAGGTACTGCGCTAACCACATTTGGGCAATGTGTTGTTATGGTACTTATTCAAATTGGAGGAATCGGCTTTATGACCGTAGCCGTTATTTCATTTTTAAGTATTGGTAAAAACTTAGGATTAAAACAACGTTTACTTGCAAGCCAAGCATTCGATACCAGCGATTTAAATGGAGTGATCCATGTAGCTAAATGTGTAATAACTTACTCGCTAATAATTCAGAGTATAGCATTTTGCTTACTTTTTATTAGCTGGGTAGATGACTATGGTATTGCGGGTAGCGCCTATCAAAGTCTATTTTATACTATTTCGGCTTTTAACAATGCCGGGTTTGCACTCGACAGTAATAGCTTAATGGCTTTTAAAAGTGATGTATCTGTTAATCTTATTATCAGTGCATTATTTATAATCGGTGGCTTAGGGTTTACCGTTTTAATAGATATATATCAACAACGTCGCTGGCATAAATTAGCAACTAATACACGTATTGTATTAATTGCAAGTGCTGTAATAAATTGCAGTGCATTTTTGCTTATTTTTTTATTTGAATATTCAAATCCAGCCACACTTGCCAACCTACCAATTAACGAGCAAGTAATTGCTGCTTGGTTTCAAGCAGTTACACCACGTACTGCAGGCTTTAATACTTTACCTATTAGCCAGCTCACTTCCGACTCGACATTGCTTTCATTGTTATTAATGATAATAGGTGGTGGTTCGGTAAGTACAGCAAGCGGCATTAAAATAGGAACTTTTGTTATTTTACTACTTGCTATGTATAGTTATTTACGCCAAAAACCACAGGTAACCATATTCAACAGAGAGCTAAGCGACAAACTTGTGATAAAAGCATTGAGTGTTGTAATTTTATACTTATTTACGGCTTTTTTAAGCATCATGATTATGAGTAAAATCGAGCAAGCGTCTCTTTTAGATATTACTTTTGAAGTAATTTCGGCATTGAGCACTGTAGGGCTATCTCGTAATTTTACTAGTAGTTTAAGTATGCCAAGCCAGCTAATAATAATTTTACTTATGCTGATTGGCAGAGTAGGTCCACTGACATTTGCTTATTGTTTTGCTAAACCTAAATTACAACCTCTTAAATTTGCTAAAACAACCATACAAATAGGGTAACTATTATTAAGGCCACTTAGCCAGCATAATTTATGTAAGGTATTATTGCGGTGCAAGATAGAAAAATTACTCCTAAATATACTTTACCTATTAGGAATCTTTTATAGAAAAATAAAGATGAATATAGGCACACTTTTTCATTGTAGATATGAAAATAAATAAAATAAGCGCCAAAACTATCACAATAATTTTGGCGCTTATTAAATAGGTAATATTTACCCTTTCATTTGTTCAAGCTCTTTGCCTTTGGTTTCGTGTAAAAACTTAAATACAAATATGACTGAAACAAACGCGCAAAATGCGTAAAAACCATACGCACCTGCTAAACCTATACCGGTGAGCATAACAGGGAACGACCAGGTAATTAAAAAGTTAGCTATCCACTGGGTAAAGCCAGTAACTGCAAGGCCTGAACCGCGAATTTGGTTAGGGAACATTTCGCCTAACATAACCCACATTACAGGGCCCCACGATAGGTTAAAAAAGAACACATACGCATTAGCGGCTATTAAAGCAACTATGCCCTGCTCTCCTAGTTCTAAGTTACCTGTTGAGCCAATATCTGCGTTTAAAAAGGCATAAACAATAACCGAAAGCGTCACTGTCATACCAATTGAACCGGTTAACAAAAAAGGTTTTCTGCCAATTTTGTCTATAAAATACATGGTAATAAACACCGCTAAAATACTTACAAAACCGCTTATTATATTAATAAGTAACGCGTCAGACTCAGTAAAACCAGCTGCTTGCCAAAGTACCGCGCCGTAGTAAAAAACAACGTTAATGCCGACTAATTGCTGAAATGTAGCTAAGCCAATCCCTATCCAAATAATGGGGCGTAAACGTTTTTTAGGTTTATCAATAAGATCAGATAATTTAGGTTGGTGTTTATCGCCAGCAAGCGACTCTGCTATTTCATTTAATTTAAGAGCGGCAGTTTCATCGCCATATAATGACGATAAAACACGTGCAGCAGCGTCTTTTTTACCAGCCATAATTAAGTATCGAGGGCTTTCGGGGATAAAAAATAAAGCGATTAAAAACAAGCATGCAGGTAATAACTCAACCCAAAACATCCAACGCCATGTTTCAAAGTCGAGCCAAAATATAGCCGTAGAGCCGCCAGCTGTGTTGGCTAAAAAATAGTTACTCACAAATGCGCTAAATAAACCAAATATAATAGCCACTTGTTGCAGTGTAGAGAGCGTGCCTCTGTATCGCGCCGGGGCAATTTCGCTAATATAAGCTGGGGTCATAACCGATGCAGCCCCTACCGCTAAGCCGCCTAAAATGCGATAAATCACAAATTCAAACGATGTAACTGACACACCCGAGCCCCAAGCACTTATAATAAATAAAGCAGCGGCAAAAAGTAAAATTGGACGTCGTCCAAATTTATCAGCCAATCGACCTGCGCAAAACGCACCAATTGCACAACCAATTAGCATGCTCGATACGTTAAATCCCGTACCCGCACTACTGGAGCCAAACGCTGTTTGGAGTCCATCAACCGTGCCGTTAATTACGCCGCTGTCAAAACCAAATAAAAAACCGCCAATGGTCGCAACAAAGCAAACCAGTACTATTAAGAGTACATTTTCTTTCTCGTTCATAAGTATCCATATTGTGTGTTGTTGTTATTTTATATAGATTTTGAAGCTCAAAAGGGTGTGCTTATTTAGTTGTTTTTATTGGTTGAGCTTGATTCTCTTTCTATTAATTCAAAATCTAAAATATGTCTTAAGTCTAAGCTTTTTACATTGCTTAAATCGTTATACTGACCCGATGCAAGTAAAGTGATGGCAAGCTCAGCCATTTCATTAATGGGCTGTTTTACCGTAGAAATATTTGGCCACACTATGGTTGCAAGTTGCGTGTCATCAAAGCCGACAACTGACAGTTCGCTTGGAATATTAATACCTTGTTTTTGAGCTATTGAGATTACAGCGGCTGCCATATCATCGTTAGCTGCAAAAATAGCCGTTGGTTTATCATCAAGCGAAAGTAATTTTATTGCCGCTTCCATGCCCGATTGATAAGTAAAACTGCCCTGCTCTATATACTCAGGTGGCGTTATTATTTTATTAGAGCGCAGCGCATCTAAATAACCTTGGTAACGCAAACGGCTTACACCTTGTTTGGTGTCGCCAATAATATGTGCAATTTTGCTATGCCCTTGATTTATTAAATGCTCTGTAACATCAAACGCCGCTTGATAATCGTCCATGCATATATAAGGGGAGCGATTTAATTTTGTATCTGGCGTTATTCTTACAAATGGTACTTGTGCTTTTGTAAGCACATCTAAAACCTGTTCGTTGTCGCACATAGGAGGCAGTAAAATCATGCCATCAACCTGTGTAACATCAATAAGTTGCTTTACCGATTCAATTGTTTTGTCAATATCGCTATGCGCTTCGTCAACAACAAGGTGGTAGCCCAATGCGCGGCATTTTTTAAGCGCAGCCAATAAAAACTGGCTTATGTAAGAGTCACTTGGGTTATCGTACAAAAGTCCTAAAAAGAATGACTTAGTGCTAGCAAGGCGCCTAGCCGACACATTTGGTCTGTAATTTAACTGCTCAACAACCGCCATTACTTTTTCGCGGGTTTTGTCGCTTACTTTTTTGTCTTGGTTGAGCACGCGCGAAACTGTCATCATTGATACACCAGCCTGCTCGGCTACATCTTGTATTCTTGCTCTTTTAGGATCGGCCATTACTGTTATTACCTACTCACAATCAGTGGATTGTTATAATTAACTTTCTTAATTTTCATTATACATAATTGTAAAGCTTGATATTGTTTACAGCGCGTTTTAAATGATTACTTATTGACAAAGTCTTATACTACACCGAAAATGTTAGCGCTAACAACAAATTTATAGTATCTACACCCAATAATATAAAAAACTTAAAAAGGCCTATATTATGAGCATGCTGCAAAACCCAATTCTAAGAGGCTTTAACCCAGACCCAAACATTGTCAGAGTTAATAACGACTACTACATAGCCACCTCAACTTTTGAATGGTTTGGCGGTGTACAAATTCACCACTCTACCGATTTAGTTAATTGGCGAGTTATAGGTCAAGCGCTTAATACCGTAGAGCAACTTGATATGCGAGGAGTGCCCGACTCTTGCGGTGTATGGGCACCGCAACTTAGCTACAACAATGGGCGTTTTTATTTGGTGTATACCAATGTAAAAAGCTTTGATGGCCCATGGAAAGACACGCCAAATTATTTTGTATCAACCACTGATATTACCGGTAACTGGTCACAAGCCACTTACTTAAATTCAAGTGGTTTTGATCCTTCTATTTTTCACGATGATGACGGTAAAAGCTATTTGCTAAACATGCTGGTTGATCACCGCAACAACACACTCTTTGGTGGCATAGTAATGCAAGAGCTTTGCCTAAAAACCAATAAGTTAATAGGCGATGTTAAACCTATATTTGCAGGCACAGAGCTTGGTTGCACTGAAGGCCCGCATATTTTAAAACGCGGCGATTACTACTATTTAATTACCGCTGAAGGTGGCACAGGGTATGAACACTGCATTAGTGTAGCGCGAGCTAAAAACATATTTGGACCTTACCAAGTACACCCGTACAACCCCGTTATTACAGCATCCCACGAGCCGAGTAATGTGCTACAAAAATGTGGCCACGGAGATTTTTTTCAAACACAAACCGGTGATTGGTACACGGTATTTTTAACATCAAGACCACTATCTGAGCGTGGCCGCTGCATTACAGGGCGTGAAACAGGGATTGAGCAAATAATCTGGAAAGACGATGGCTGGCCTTATGCAAAACACACAAATAAAGCCCCGAGAATACACGTACCCGTTGAGGGCTTAACGCCAAATCCACAGTCTCAACCCTCAACACATATTGATTTTAGTAAAGATGATCTGACTGTTGATTTTCAGTCATTGCGCATACCTATGTGCAAAAATTGGGTGTATAAAAACACCCAAAAATCATCGCTCACCCTAGTGGGAAAAGAGTCTTTAAGCTCATTGCATCAGCAAAGTTTTATTGCCAGGCGTGTACAAGCTCATCATACTGTTAGCAGCACATGCGTTGATTTTGCGCCGAGCAGTTTTCAGCAAATGGCGGGGCTTGTATGTTATTACAACACCTCTCATTACTATTATTTACATATAAGCGGCGGCGATGTAGGCGATGAAACCACACCACGTTATTTAAATATAATAAGCTGCGATAAATACCAAACAAGCACGCCTGTTGCACCGCTTTTGCTTAAAACAAACAAGCCTGTTTACTTAAAAGCTGATTTTAATGGCGCTCAGCTGCAGTTTTACTACTCCACCGAAAAAAACCGCTGGATAGAGTTTGGCCCAGTGCTCGATGGCAGTATTTTATCTGATGATTACGTGCAGCAATCACCGCAAGGGTATCGACCGTGTTTTACCGGTGCTTTTATTGGTATGGCGTGCCAAGACTTATCGGGGAGAAATAAAGAAGCTCACTTTTCATTTTTTAATTATGACGAACCTAGCGACGAATAAATCGCCGCTAGTTAAGCTTATTAGTTGATTGAAAGCTTTTTGAAACTGCTTTAAAGCTCTATTAAAGTTCACTTAAAACTATTTTAAAACAGGGCTTTAATACGCTCCATTTGCGATTGTAAAAGTAAACTTTGAGAGTGGCTCATAATGTCACTCTCTCGTTTGTTTTCGATCAGTAAGCGCCCTACTTCTTGCGCTTCAAAGCTATAACCTTGTGACTGCCTGCCATCTTCAAAATGCTCAATTAGGTCATCAAGCTCATACAAAGAGCACTCATAAGCCCTAAATGCATCGGGTATTTTTATATAGCCTTTGTCGCCAATAATATACGCGCCATTCCCTAACCGGCATTGAAATGACGTTGCTAAGCTCACCATTACATCACCACAGTTAGCAGTAATAAGTACATCGTCTTCCACGCCTTTGTAGCGAATATTTGCTCTTACGTATAAGTTTTCAAGGTCGTTATTTAAAAAGTAATTGGCAATGGCAAGCGGATAAATTCCCATATCAAGTAAACAACCGCCCGCTAAATCTGGGTTGTATTCACGCCCGTCGGGGTTAAAAGGCACAGGATAGCCAAAGTCAGCTTTAACATGTTTAATAGTACCAATTCGCCCTTGATCTACCCATTGTTTTGCTTTTTGTATTGCAGGTAAAAAGTACGTCCACATGGCTTCCATTAAAAATACGTCGTGCTTTTTAGCCAGTAAAGACAACTGCTTACACTCTTCAGCTGAAACCGTAATAGGCTTTTCGCACAATACATGCTTGCCCGCTTTAATAGCATCACTGGCATTTTTGAAGTGAAAGTTATGCGGGGTGGCAATGTAAACTACATCAACGTTTTTATCGTCAAATAATACTTGATACCCTTCGTAGGCATTTGCCGCTCCATACTTGCTCGCAAAAGCGCTTGCATCTTCCCCACTTCTTGCTGCAACCGCGTACGCAACACCATTATTCGTATGTGCTAAGTCTTCACAAAATTGTGCAGCAATTCGGCCACAACCAACAATACCCCAGTTTATTTTATTCATAGTGTTTCCTTATGATCTTAAAAAGAAATTTAAGTGAACTCCAACAACCAAGCAATAAACTTGCAAATTAATTGTTAAACATAGTTAAAAACTAGCTTGACTTAACAATAACAAATCACTTATGTTAGCGCTAACACTGAAACAACATTAAGTATCACATTCATGTTCCTTGGTATCGATTTAGGCACTTCAGGTGTAAAAGTAATTATTTTAGACGAGAAAGACCAATTGCTTGCTCAAGCAAGTGGATCTTTAAGCGTTTCACGCCCAGCACCACTTTTTTCTGAGCAAAACCCTACAGACTGGTGGCTTGCTACATGTAGTGCAATTGAGGAGCTTAAAAATACTCATGCTGCATTACTAAAATCGGTAAAGGCTGTGGGCCTTTCTGGGCAAATGCATGGCGCAACGCTGCTTGATAAAAAAAATAATATTATTCGTCCAGCCATTTTATGGAACGACGGGCGCAGTGCAGCACAATGTGTAGAGCTTGAAAAACGCGAACCAAATTCTCGTAATATTACCGGCAACATAGCAATGCCTGGTTTTACTGCACCTAAATTGGTGTGGTTAAAAGAGTTTGAGCCAGAAAATTTTGCAAAAGTAGCCAAAGTATTATTACCAAAAGACTACCTACGCTTTTTAATGACCGGCGATTTTGCATCAGATATGTCTGACTCTGCAGGCACATTATGGCTAGACGTAGAAAAAAGAGCATGGTCGCAAAAAATGCTTAGTGCCTGTGATTTAACAGAGCAACACATGCCTACTCTTTTTGAAGGCACACAAATTACAGGCAAATTAATAGCCCAAGTTGCTGCTAAATGGGGAATGGAGCAAGTACCAGTTGTTGCTGGCGGTGGCGATAATGCCGCAGGTGCTGCCGGTGTAGGCGTAGTAAAGCCAAAACAAGCGTTTTTATCTTTAGGTACTTCGGGCGTTTACTTTGTTGCCAACGAAAAATACCTGCCTAATCCAGAAGGTGCTGTACATACTTTTTGTCATTGCATTGAAAACACCTGGCACCAAATGTCAGTGGTGTTAAGCGCAGCAAGCTGTTTAACCTGGGTCACTAAATTAACTGGTTTTGAAAACGAAAGTGCATTGCTTGAACAAGTAAGTAAATGCGACTTTAGCAAGCCAAATTCAGTGATATTTTTGCCTTATTTAACTGGCGAACGTACGCCGCATAATAACCCCGATGCCAAAGGCGTGTTTTTTGGTTTAGACAGTGATACCGATGCAGCAGCCCTTGGCCGCGCAGTACTCGAGGGCGTTGCTTTTGCCTTTGCCGATGGCCAACAAGTACTGCTTGATGCCGGCGCACAAATTGACGATGTAACCGTTATTGGTGGTGGCGCTAAAAGCCCACTGTGGGGAAAAATCATCGCAAGTGTACTTAACCGCCCCCTAATTTACCGAGAAGGCTCAGAAGTTGGTCCCGCATTTGGCGCTGCAAGACTTGCCCGAATAGCAGTCACACAACTCTCTGCACAACAAGTGTGTGTTAACGGCAAAGTAACGCAAACCATTGAGCCAGACCCAATCATGCAAGACTTTTACGCACAGCAATACACAACATACAAAGCACTTTATCAAAGTGTAAAAACATACTTTTAATACACTATTATAAAATTAATGGAGCACAATATGAGCGAGCAATTTTTTACAAACGTTGAAAAAATTAAATTTGAGGGTGAAAACTCTAAAAACCCATTTGCATTTCGTTACTACGACGAAAACCAAGTAGTGCTTGGCAAAACAATGAAAGAGCACCTTCGTTTTGCAGCTTGTTACTGGCATAACTTTTGTTCTACAGGGTTTGATATTTTTGGTGAAGGTACGTTTGACCGTCCTTGGATCCAACCTGTGGGCAACCAATTAGAACTTGCTGAACAAAAAGTAAAAGTAGCCTTTGAATTTTATGAAAAATTAGGCGTTCCTTACTTTTGTTTTCATGATGTTGATATTGCCCCTGAAGGCAAAACACTACAAGAAAGCCACGATAACGTATCGCACATAGCTAACATTATCGAAAAAGAAATGCAGCGCACAGGTGTAAAACTACTGTGGGGTACTGCTAACTTATTCTCAAATCAACGTTTTTGTGCCGGTGGTGCAACAAACCCTAACCCTAATACGTATGCATATGCAGCAGCACAAGTTAAACATGCAATGGAAATAACGCATCGTTTAGGCGGCGAAAACTACGTACTGTGGGGTGGCCGTGAAGGTTACGACACACTACTAAATACAGACCTTGCGCAAGAAAGCGAACAGTACGCACGCTTTTTAAAAATGGTTGTAGAGCACAAGAAAAAAATTGGTTTTAAAGGTACATTATTAATTGAGCCAAAACCACAAGAGCCGACTAAGCACCAGTACGATTACGATACAGCAACAGTTGCAGGCTTTTTGTATAAGCACGGCTTACAAGACGAAATTAAAGTAAACATTGAAGCAAACCACGCAACACTTGCGGGTCATAGTTTCCATCACGAAATTGCAGTTGCTTGCGCAGAAGGCATTATGGGTAGTATTGACGCTAACCGTGGCGATATGCAAAACGGTTGGGATACAGACCAATTTCCTAACGATGTAGCTGAGTGCACACTTGTTGTTTACGAAATTTTAAAAATGGGTGGCTTTACAACGGGCGGCTTTAACTTTGACACTAAACTTCGTCGTCAATCGTGTGAACGCGATGACTTATTCATTGGTCACATTGGCGGTATGGATACGATGGCTAAAGCATTACTCAATGCAGCAGCAATGATTGAAGGTGGCGAGCTGTCTGACTTTGTTGAAAAACGTTACGCAGGCTGGAAAGAAGACCTAGGTCAAAGCATTCTAAATGGTGAGCAATCACTTGAGAGCCTTTCAGCCTTAGTACACGAGAACAACATCGATCCTAAGCAAGTTTCTGGTCGCCAAGAACTGCTTGAGAATATTGTTAACCGCTACGTATAAGGACATCGCCTCGGTTATAAAGCCGAGGCGTACATCATTATGAACTTGTTAGAACAACTCAAAAAAGTAACCACGGTCGTTGCCGACAGTGGCGATGTAGAGTCAATCAAAGCTCTAAAACCGATTGATGCAACAACCAACCCTTCGTTAATTTTACAAGCTGCAAAATTACCTCAGTATAAACATTTAATTAGTGCTGCTATAAGCAAAGCTGGGAACGATGTTGACGCTATTTGCGACCAACTTATTGTTAACTTTGGCTGTGAAATACTAAAGGTAATACCTGGGCGTATATCAAGCGAAGTAGATGCGCGTTTATCGTTTGACACCAAAGCAAGTATAGCCAAAGGGCGTAAGCTTATTTCGCTTTACGAGCAAGCGGGTATTTCAAAAGACCGCGTACTTATTAAACTTGCTTCAACATGGGAAGGCATTAAAGCCGCCGAACAGTTAGAAAAAGAAGGTATTAAGTGTAACTTAACCCTGCTTTTTTCGATGGCTCAAGCCATTGCATGCGCACAAGCTAACGTAACTCTTATATCTCCGTTTGTTGGGCGTATTCTTGATTGGTACAAAGCCCGCGATAATAAAGAATACACTCCAAGCGAAGATCCTGGTGTGCAGTCGGTTACAGGTATTTATCAGTACTACAAAAAGTACGATTATAAAACAGTGGTAATGGGCGCAAGCTTTAGAAACACTGAAGAAATAATCGAACTTGCTGGCTGCGATTTACTGACTATCTCGCCATCATTACTCAATGATTTACAAAGCCAAGAAGGTGAGCTGGTTACTAAGCTTGACGCTGCAAATATTGCCAAAGCACCGCAAAGTGGCATAACCCCACTCACTCACGAGCAGTTTTTATGGCAGCACAACGAAGATGCAATGGCCAGCGAAAAGCTCGGTGAAGGTATTCGTAACTTTGCCAAAGATCAGCGTATTTTGGCTAAATTGGTTGAAGACTTACTAAACTAATTTCCCTAAAGCCTGCCATATTATGTGCAGGCTTTTTTAATTTTATTTGAGGTAATACATGACTCAGCTTTCTTCTCGTGCGCCTTTTGCAAATGCCATTCGCGCACTTAGCATGGATGCGGTACAGCAAGCAAATTCAGGGCATCCGGGCGCACCTATGGGTATGGCCGATATAGCCGAAGTACTGTGGAACGATTTTTTAAACCATAATCCAAACGATCCAAATTGGGCAAACCGAGACCGCTTTGTACTCAGTAACGGTCACGGATCTATGCTTATTTATTCTTTATTGCATTTAAGCGGGTACGAACTACCACTTAGCGAGCTTAAACAATTTAGACAAATGCATTCAAAAACCCCAGGCCACCCTGAATACGGTTACACCCCAGGTGTTGAAACAACCACAGGCCCGCTTGGCGCAGGTTTATCAAACGCTGTAGGTATGGCCATTGCCGAAAAAGCCCTAGCAGCACAATTTAACAAAGAGAGTTTTGATATTGTAGATCATTACACTTACTGTTTTATGGGTGATGGCTGTTTAATGGAAGGCATATCGCACGAAGCAAGTTCGCTTGCAGGCACACTAGGCCTGGGTAAACTTATTGCTTTTTGGGACGATAACGGCATATCTATCGACGGACACGTTGAGGGCTGGTTTACCGACGACACCGCTAAACGCTTTGACTCTTACGGCTGGCATGTAATAAAAGATATAGACGGCCACGACCCAGAACAAATTGCCAGCGCCATTGCACAAGCAAAACAAGTGAGCGATAAACCTACTCTACTTTGTTGTAAAACCGTAATTGGTTTTGGCTCGCCAAATAAATCAGGCTCGCACGATTGCCATGGCTCGCCATTAGGTGATGACGAAATAACTGCGGCGCGCAAATTTTTAAACCTACCAAATGAAGCATTTAGTATCAGTGATGATATTTACGCCCATTGGGACGCTAAACAAAGCGGTGATAAAAAACAAAAACAATGGCAACAACTGTTTAGTGACTACACCAAAAGCCACCCTGAGCTTGCCAAAGAATTTGAACGCCGCGTAATTAAACGCACCCTGCCTGAAAGTTTTGAAGCTATTGCAAACAACTATATTGCACAGTGCGATAAAGACGCTGCCAACATTGCAAGCCGAAAAGCCTCGCAAAACACTATTGAAGCCTTTGCCCCGCATTTACCAGAGTTACTGGGTGGCTCTGCCGATTTAGCCGGTTCTAACTTAACGCTGTGGTCTGGCTCTAAAGGCATAAGCGCAGATGACGCCAGCGGTAATTATCTATTTTATGGCGTACGCGAGTTTGGTATGAGCGGCATTATGAATGGCATATCACTGCACAGTGGTTTTATTAATTACGGTGCTACATTTTTAATGTTTATGGAATACGCCCGTAACGCAGTCAGAATGTCGGCACTTATGGGTATTCAAAATATATTTGTGTATACCCACGACTCTATTGGCCAAGGTGAAGACGGTCCAACTCACCAACCTATTGAGCAACTAGCCAACCTACGTATGACCCCAAACTTAGTCACATGGCGCCCGTGTGATGCAGTAGAAACTGCAGTATCGTGGAAAAACGCGATACAAAATCAGCAGCAATCTACTGCGCTTATTTTTAGTCGCCAAGGGCTCAGCCACCAGCCACGCAGCGCACAGCAAATTAGCGATATAGAAAAAGGCGGCTACATTCTTAGCGAAAGCAATAAAGTGCCTGAGCTTATTTTAATTGCAACGGGTTCTGAAGTTGATTTAGCAATGCAAGCCGCAAAAGAGCTGACAGCACAAGGTGTTGCAGTGCGTGTGGTATCAATGCCAAGCACCACATTGTTTGATCTACAATCAGACGATTACAAGCAAAGTGTATTGCCAAACTCGGTAGCAAACCGTATTGCAATTGAAACATCACACCAAGATTACTGGCTAAAATATGTAGGCTTACAAGGCAAAGTAATTGGTATGAGCACTTTTGGTGAATCGGCGCCAGGTAACGTGTTATTAGAGCATTTTGGCTTTACCACCAAAAATGTAGTGAGCACCGCGCAAGCGTTAATCAAAGCCAACGCTTAATATATTTAGTACGCGTAATGCGCTAAATAATCCAAACTTTATCCAATTAATGCGCTAAGCCTCCCAAAGCTCGGCGCATTTTTACAATTAACCAACAAAGGTGAACTATGAAATACTTACTATTAATTATGCTTTTTAGTGCAAGTACTAGTTTTAACGCATGGGCAAATGACGAGCAAAATGATGAACTAATGCTAACGATTTTTTTAAAGCACGACCAATCAAAAAATCTCTCTGAAATAAAAGAAATACTCAACAACGCTAACTTTTACAAACATTTTCCGCCAGAGGGCGCAACGGTAGAATCTTGGAAAGTAATGATGGGCATAGGGCAAGTAGTCACTTTGCGCTTTCCGGCAGCGTTGTTACCTAAAGTAAACTTATCGATTGAACGTTATGGTTGGAAAGCTTACAGCACTGAGTTTTACCCAACTTACGATCTGTACCCAATCGTAAAAGAAGAAATTAAAAAAGCTAGAACGAACAATTAAAAGAGTAACCAACATGACAACTTCACTTGTTCAATACACGCTAAGTAATGAGGTAAACGACACTATTTCTATTATTAACTACGGTGCCCGGCTTACCAGCTGGGTTACCCATATTGATAATAAAAAACGAAATATTGTACTTGGCTATTCTAATATTAATGACTATTTAAACGACACGTTTTACTTGGGCGCTGTAGCCGGTCCTTATGCAAACAGGCTAAGTAATGCCCAAATAAACATTGATGATAAAGCCTATGCACTTAATAAAAACGAAGGAGTAAACCAACTTCACGGCGGCCAAAAAGCATTAAGCGACTTATTTTGGCAGCTCGATTATCATCAAAAAAATGCGCTAAGTTTAAGTATTACTCTACCCGATGGATACAACGGCTACCCCGGTAAAACTATATTTAACGTGCTGTATACCTTTACCACTAACAGTAAAAACCAAAGTAATCTTGATATTAAATTTACAATTACCAGTAATAAAAAAACCATTGCAGGGCCAACAGCGCACCCATATTTTAATTTAAATGGCATTACTAACAGCGCACAAGGGCATACATTAAAACTGGCTGCCGCGCATTATACCCCCGTAGATACAAACGCCATTCCCACAGGTTTAATAGCCCCTGTAGCAAATACAACTTTTGACTACACAAATGCGCGGGTGCTTAATAAAACCGATAAACTCGATCATAACTTTGTAACCGAACAAACACTTAATCTGCAAGCCAATAAGCAACACGCAGAGCTTACTAGCGCCGATGAAAAAGTAATGCTGAATGTGCTTTCTAACTACCCTGCTATTCAGGTTTATACTGGGCAGCATTTAAAAAGTCCGTTTAACCAATTTGACGGTATTTGCCTAGAGCCGCAATTTTGCCCCGACAGCCCTAATAACCCACACTTCCCATTTAGCTATTTAACACCACAAGTACCTTTGCAAACGCATATTAGTTACTGCTTAACTAAAACCAATAAAAAATAGCTATTTTATAAACCAAAAAAGGATCGCTATTAAGCGATCCTTTGCGGGAGGTTAAATGTTTAGTGCGATTATAAATCGCTTACAAAGCTTTTAAGTTTTAACTCACGGTCAATTAATAATGGGTAATCGGTGCGCCCTTGCATTGGCCAATCGTTGCGCCAAGTACGTGCATCGCTTATACCCCAAAAAGTAACACGGCTTACTTTATCGTCATGTTTTTTAAGTATGTCAAACACGGATTTGTAGCGCTCGCCTAACTGGGTGTTTACTTCACTCGGTAAACCATTCGGGTATGGGTTAAAGCGCTCTTGTAGCGCAATATCTAACGAAATATCAGCCCCTTGTTCTTCACCTTCAGGGAACGGTAATACCGAAATATCAAGCTCGGTTATCATCACATCAATGCCAGTGGCTGCGTATGCCACAATAGAGTCTTCCATTAACGAAAGCTCTGGGTTATCAAGCGAGTAATGCGCTTGCATACCAATACCATCAATTTGAATACCTTTGCTTTGCAAATTTTTAATAAGCGCGATTGCACCGGCTCTTTTTTCTGGCTTATATAAGTTGTAATCGTTGTAGTATAGCTTGGCATTAGGCGCTGCCTGCTTAGCGTATTTAAACGCGTATTCTATAAAGTCGTCACCAATAATGGTGCTCCATTTAGATTCACGCAGTGTGCCGTCTTCGTTAAGTGCTTCGTTTACCACGTCCCATGCAAAAATACGGTTTTTATAGCGCCCTGCAACAGCATTAATATGGTTTTGCATACGCTTAAGTAATGCATCGCGGGTAAGCAGCTCGCCTTGGTCGTCTTCAAAAACCCAGTCAGGGGTTTGCGAATGCCACACTAATGTGTGCCCAACTAACTCTTGGTTGTTCTCTTGTGCGTACTGAACTAACGCATCAGCAGCTTCAAAGTCATACGTTTTTAGCTCTGGGTGTATACGCTCCCACTTCATTGAGTTTTCTGGCGTAAAGGTATTAAATTGCGCTTTAGCCACATTTAAATCTTCAGGCAAAGCCCCTAATATTTGGTCGCGGCTAATCGCTGTACCTATTTTAAAGTGGTCTTTAAATTGCGCTTTAAGCGTTAATTGCTCCGGCGCTTTTTGCGATTTTAATGTCGGTTTACTTTGCTCTGCTGCACCATTACAGCCAAGTGCAAGGCTCGACATTCCTAATAAAATAGCAATCGTAAGTTTATTTTTATGCATGATGTACCTGTTGTGTGTTTTTAGTGTGCAACGTAAACTTAACACCATATAGTCTTTTTGACAACAACGTTTTATTAAAATAGACTGAACAAAAATAACACAGCATACATTCCTTAATCACACACTTTACTAGCAACAAAATTAGCAAGGATACACATGAAAAAAATAACAATAAAACGGCTTCTGTTAATTAGCTTATTTTTCGCCTCATTTATATTCAGCGCCCTAATTCGCGCGGAGCAAACCTGCACTCACGTGCCCATTTGGCATAAATTAAGCTTAACCCTTGAAGGCCCGCACACCAGCGAGCTTGCCACGCCAAACCCCTTTACCGACTACCGCTTAGACGCCACATTTACCAGCCCCACTAACAGGCAATATACAGTACCTGGATATTATGCAGCCGAGGCAAACACAGCTCAAACACATGCAACAGCAGGCAACAAATGGCAGGTTTTGTTTTCGCCCAACGAACTTGGCAAATGGCGCTATACACTCTCATTTGTTAAAGGCAGTAATATCGCAAGCGTGCCATTAAATACTGTTACAAACGAGCAATCAGCCGGATTTTTTGATAAACAAACAGGCGAGTTTAATGTTACCGCCGCCACTAAGTCACCCAGCAGTAAAGACTTTAAAAGCAAAGGTAAGCTTGAATACGTTAATAAACCTTATTTGCAGTTTAATGGCTCAAAAGAGTACTTTTTAAAAGCAGGTGCTAACAGTCCAGAAGTGCTGCTTGGCTTTTCAGGGTTTGATGCCACTCCCACAAAGCGTAACTACCAAGCGCACATAAAGCATTGGCAAAATAGCGACCCTACATGGCAAACAATCAATACAGAGACTGATAACAGTATTCATCAATCTTCTAAAGGCATTATTGGGCTAATTAATTATTTAGCGTCGCTTAACATTAACGCGTATTACTTTTTAACCATGAACGCCTACGGCGATGGCGACCAAGTTTGGCCATGGCTTAGCAAAACCCAAACCACACGCTACGATGTATCTAAATTAGCTCAGTGGGATATTGTATTTAGCCACATGCAGCAAAAAGGCATAATGACTCACTTTGTAATGAGCGAAACCGAAAACGAATCACTGTTTGAATGGAACGAAAGCCAGCTTAAAAACGACTTTGCTGTTAGTCGCAAAATTTACTATCGCGAGTTATTTGCCCGCTTTGGCTATCATTTAGCAACCACGTGGAATATAGGCGAAGAAAACGGCTGGCAAGATCCAAGCGGCGACGATAAACAACAAAAAGCTAATACCACAAAACAAAGAAAGCAATTTGCCGATTACTTTCAATCACTCACCTACTACCCTGAGCATATTGTGATACATAACGGCCCGTCGCTCGACTACCACATTTACGATAAACCAAACGACAACATTTTGGGCTACCCCGCCTACACAGGAGCAAGCTTACAAGGTGAACTTAAAACAAACACCACTTACAGTGATGTTTTAAAGTACCGCCAGCTTACTCAAAGCAACCCTCACCCGTGGGTGATCACCATGGACGAAGCCTATATTTACGAGTATGCAGACAATGTAGATACGTGGCGTAAAAGCAATGTGTGGGCCTCATTTATGGCAGGTGGCGCAGGTATTGAGTTTTATTTAGGCGGTGGCGGCGACTTAACAGAGCAAGATTTAACGCCTTACAAAAATTACTATTTAGCGATGACCAACGCTGTTGCGTTTTTTCAAAAATACGTGCCGTTTACAAAGCTTACACCCACCCCAGAGCTTACAAAAGCAGGCTGGGCGTTAAGTGATAACTCAACGTTTTACTTATTTTATTTTAGTAACGCAAGCCAATCTCAGGTCACATTACCAAACGCGTGTTATACCCTCGACTGGTTTAACCCACGAACTATCAACTACATAAACGGCAAACGCTTTTGCGTAAATACCGCAACGAGTACACAACTGGCAACACCACCTAACACACCTAATAACGACTGGGTTTATTTAATTAACCTAAGCGCTAAATAATAAGGATAACAAACATGAATCAATTAACAGTTAAACATTGTGTAACCGGCGTATTACTTACAACCGCAGCCACCATAGCATTGCCTGTAAACGCAGCAGATAAACCCAAGCAACTTACCTCATCTATAGTGTGTCAAAAAGACGCGCACATTACTCACTACGAAGGCGGCGATTTTCATACTTACTTTTATGGCGATACACCACTCACCAAAGGCGCTATTACGGGCGTTGCGGTTATTAAACCTAATAACGAAATACATCCTGCCCACCAGCATCCTGATGAAGAATACCTAATGATTCTTGAGGGTACTGGCACCTGGACACTTAATGGCAAAAGCCAACCAGCACGCACCGGAGATATTTTATTTGCAGCCCCTAATGACCTACACGGTATTTATAACAACGGCGATGTGCCGCTTAAGTTTGTAGTAGTGCGGTATCAGGCTAAGTCGTTTTGAATGGCTTTTTGAGTTTTTAAGTGAAATAGACCAAGAAAATAATGCACAAAGAGGTTAAGAGACGCTTCACTTTTAGAGGAAAAATAGCCTGATATAAGATCAGGCTATTTTTTAATTAAAACGAAATATCGTCATCTTTTACTTCTGGGGTTGACTGTCTGTACTGCGGTTGTTGAATTGGCGTTAAGAGTTTATCTATCCTAGTTTCATTTTCTAACACGTATTCAACCCCATCTTGCGTTAATTTATAGCCATACCACTCATTACCATTAAAATCTGAATCAAGTACTTTCTCAATTAAACGCATTCGTTCTAGTTTTATTAAAGCTATAGTACTTTTATGTGGCTCTGAACTATTAGACAAACTGAAAGCTGAAATACTGTCGTTGTCTGTTGCTGTTGAAAGTAAGTTGCAAAGAATAATGAGCATAGACTCTGTTACAACGTGTTGAAGGAGAGGTTTTTTGTATTCAGTTGTACCTGCTGATTGACGTAGATCGTCTTTAAATTGGCTATGGAAACTACCTAAGTTGTCTATTTGCTTTAAAAACCTGGTACATGCTGAATTTACTGCCGATTCTAAATCATTATCTCTGCGAATAGGATCATAGTCGTTGATGTTTACACCCAATAAATCCGTCGGCATATAAAGCTCTTCATGCCTAGGCTTAAGAACAAAACAGCGCTCTTTGCCTAAGGCTCCAATAAATAATCCCAACTCAAATATTACGTTGTCTCGGACTGTAGGTTTAGGATTATTTCTCATTACAGTTAGATCTTCAGGGCAAAATATAAAAAGCGCAAAATCAACATTTTTTGCTTTATCGGTAAGTGATGTAAGAGTATCTCCACCTGAATTAAATATCTTATCCCAAATTGTTACTTCAACTTTACGATCAAGACAAACATTACATGCACTGGCCACATCATAACTTTCTGACGATGAACCAATAAATAGGCGAGGTTTTTCCATGTAAATACAACCATATTAAATAATTTATATCACGCTATACAGATACTTAATTTTGATGATTCGTATAGCTATTTATACAGAATGTATCTATCTCATTTAAGATATAAATATACCCTGCTATTTATTCCTATATTAATACAAAATACTATAACGTATTGCTAATTTTAAACTTTAAGCTATTTTTTCTTATCATGATACTTAAAAGTCATGGGGCACTTCTCACTTTTTCTCTTGGTGATAATTCCCAACAACAAAAAATACTCAGCTTTGACTACACAATGCGGTTTACTTAACTTCATCTGCAATCGTTTTATTTAAGCGCTAACATACAACCCCAAAAAGTAACGTTGGCTACCCTACTGCGCTTTGCATAAAAAAATTAAAGCCCGCGCAAAAAAATAGTCTGTATAAAAATACAGACTATTTAATCCGGGGTTAATTACTTTTAGTTTGGTTTATTATTCAACCAAAGTGACCGATACGTCGTCTACATAAAAATCAGCAGTCAGTTCGTTTGACTCCACATAAAGTAAAGCGGCGCTTTCCTGCGTTGTAATTGAATGTGTGTAAGTGCCCGAAAGCTGTACCCAGTCACCCGCGTTAACGGTAGTGACGGGTGTAAGCTCAAGGTACTCGGTGCTAGTGTGCTCTATTTGTAGTGTGAGTTTTATATCTGGCGACACTGTTGTGCTGTCGTCAGATAACTTAACCCACGCAGATACGTTATACGTTTCACCTGCGCTAAATAAGCCTTTTATATCCTTTTGTATGCCATTCCACGTTTCAGTTCGCCCTTGAACTAAAGCGCTATTATTGCCACTGTGGGCTTGGGTTGTTTCAAGAGTTACACTTGCACTACCACGGGCTTGCCATGAATCAAGCCCAGCTTCAAAGTCGCCATTAGTTAGCAGCTCTGATGAAGGTGCTGGTTCAGCTACTTCAATTAGCTCTTTTAATGCATTAGCAAATCCTTGCAAGGCAGGCTTTGCAGTAAAGTCATTAAAAAATAACAGCGGCCATTCTATTGTCGGCTCTGGCCAGTTTTGTAACCAGCTATCCTCGTCAATTACGCCCCAAATAGTAATGCCACCGCGTTGATCTTCAGGTACAGTTTCTAGGTATGTTTTAACAATATCGTAGTAGTACTGCTTTTGTTCATCCGCTCTTTCGCTTGTTAAGTAAGTTAGAGGAATGCCGCCATCGTTGTTCATACGAACATCTAGCTCGGTAATTTTTACTTTGATTTTAGGGCGAATATCGACCACTTTTTGGAGATGTGCCTGAATGGTTGAAATATCAGGGCTGTTAAGTGAAATATGAGATTGAAACCCTATACCATCAATAGGCACGCCATTGTTGTGGAAGTCGTTAACCATATTGATAACAGCATCTAATTTATCGGCATTCCAAATCAGATTGTAATCGTTGTAGTATAAGTCGGCATCAGGATCGGCCGCTCTTGCTGCTTTATATGATAACGGTAAAAATTCCGCACCTATATTTTCAAACCACACAGATTCGTCAGCGCTGTCGTTTGTGGTTTTTTCACCACGGTATTTACCGTTTTCCATAAACGCTTCGTTAACTACATCCCAGCTGACTACCGTATCGTTATCACCTTCCTCTTCAAAATGAGTGGCAACTTGAGTGATATGATTTTCCATCATGGTTATCCACGCGGCTTTATCACCTTGAAAACTCTGCATCCAAGGCGCAATTTGCGAGTGCCAAACAAAAACATGGCCATGTATAGTAAGTGAGTTGTCTTTGGCGTAGTTAACTAGCTCATCAGAATCATCGTAAAAAAATTCACCTTGAGTTGGTTGTAAATAGGTAGGCTTCATAATGTTTTCAGCAGAGAGCTGATTAAAGTGTTGTTCAATAATCGTTTTAATCTCTGGTCTGTCTATTATGCTGTTACCAAATCCACCCGCAGGAACAGCTACACCAATATTAAAATTAGGTGCTAATGCTTTTAAACTTTGTGCTGTCACTTCGCTGTATTGAACATCGGGTATTTCTTCTGCTGGTACATCGTCTAAAATAAAGCCTGAAAATTCGTCTAAGTATATAGACTTGTTAATGTTCTCTTCTTTTGAAAAGTGAATTGCCAGCCTAACTAAGGAGTCAGCTTCGGCTGTTGCGGCTGTTAATGTTATTTTTTGCCACTCGCCTGTGAGTGTTTCTTTTACTAGGCTAAGTTGGCCATAATCTGGCGCAGGTGTTTGAATCCAAAAATCGGCACTGGTTCCCTCTTCACCTTTGGCCCAAACACTAAACTCGTAATTTTTACCTCCAGTGATAGGAATGTCTTCATAAGCTATTTCAATTCCCCAAGGGTTGTCACCCAATGTATTAACAATAACCTCAGCTGCTTTGGTGCCTTTGTAAGTATTAACGCCTTCTTGCGATTCAATTATCTCTATAGTAGAAGTAGCGCTTGATTCTTGATCTGGTCTAAATACCCAATTTCCGACGGGCGTTGTTTGCCCTGTAGTGTCTTCTTCAAACCCACCATTTGCTATTTCAGCTGCTATTGGCGCTTCAGGCGCTGGAGTATCAGGGGCTACTACTTCCGGTATGGGTTCAGGCACCGGTGTATCTTTATTATCCCCCCCGCACGCCATTAATAGTGATACTAAGGTCACTAATCCGGTATTACGAAAAATCGATTTATTCATTTTTTATTCCTTAGACTAAAGCAATAAATGAGTCGTTTATAAACTAGGTGCAGTAAAAGTCATTTGAGTGAATAAAATATGATAAGAGTATTTCTACTGCATCATCAAAATCTATTATTCAACATGACTACAACTAATTAGAAAAACAAACAGTCATTTATACTTATTATTTTAATATCTCTTCAAACGTTAATATTTACCTTGTACAAGGGTACAAATATAAACTTAAAATCACTGAGTTATAGTTAAGGTTTAAATTAAAATTTATTGTTTTATATCGTGTGTGTGAATATGCAATCATAAAATCAACCTAAAACCAACACCGTTATAGTCCAATTAACAATAAGGATCAAGGCTAAAATTTGACCCGTTTCATATTGAGTATGCTTTGAGTTTGATTTGAGTCTGATAAAAATAATTAAATAGAAGGTGTAAGTGATACGTGTGCTTGTATTACTTATGTAAGATCAAGGTTTACCAGCTCATCGCTTAGTAAAATGACTTTTATTTGCCTCCATATAAAAATTTGCAAACAAAAAAGCCGAGTATTTAAAAATACTCGGCTTTGACTACACAATGCGATTTACTGAACTACTTCAGTAATTGTTTTAATAACTGACTTAGGGTTTAAATTACGATCCCATAGTAATGGGTAGTTTGTTCTGTTTGGGATTGGGTAGTCGTTTTTCCACGACATACCATCGTGTAATCCCCAAAAGGTTACGCGGTCTATCTTGTCGCGCTTTGCGTAAAACAGTTCAAACAAGGCTTTATAACGGGCGTTTAATTGCGCCTCTACGTCGCTTGGCAAGCCATTTTTGTATGGGTCGAGGTAGGTTTCAAACTCTTCTAGCTGAAACTGCGGTTTCATCATATCGGTGCCGGTAATCTGCCCTTCTTTTGTTAAAGGCAGCACGTCTATATCAAGCTCAGTGATCATCACTTTTATACCCAGCGCGGCGTAGGCGTCAATGGCTTGTTCAATGTATTGCATTTTAGGAAAGTTAAGCCCCCAGTGCGCTTGTATGCCAATGCCATCAATGCGGATACCTTCTTTTTGCAGCATTTTGATCATACGTATAATGCCGTCTCTTTTTTCTGGTCGCCATGCATTAAAGTCGTTGTAGTAAAGCTCGGTACTAGGTGAATACTGCTGGGCGTATTTAAACGCGGCTTTTACCATCGTATCACCATCACCAACGCGGTTAACCCACACAGTTGGGCGATAAGAGCCGTCATCAGCAATCACTTCGTTAACTACATCCCACGCATCTACTTTGTTTTTATAGCGCCCTGCTACAAGCTCTATGTGTTTGCGCATTTGCTCTAACTGCTCTGCTGGGGTATTTGGCTCATTTTTGCTATTTGTAAAAAACCAGTCAGGCGTTTGGTTATGCCACACTAAGGTGTGGGCTACGGTAAACATGTTATTTTGCTTGGCAAAATCTATAAACGCATCTGCACCACTAAAATCGACCTTACCTTGCTGTGGGTAAATTACTTCTGCTTTCATGGCGTTTTCTAGGGTGACTGTATTAAATTGCTTAGCAATAATTGACTGCGCGGCTGCGTTTTTGCCTGTCACTATATCTTGGTTTACAGCAACCCCCATTTTGAATGAGTCTGCAAAGGTGTTTTTAAGAGCTTGGTCTTGTGCAGCGTTTACGCTTAATGACCCTGCAAGTAAAAGCAGGCTGAGTGTGTGTTTTTTATGCATGTGTGTGCTCCGTTGAATCGTTATTATTTTCGATAAATATCATACAACGAAAAAAATAAATGATATAGTCAAAATGACCATTAATTATAAATTAAACAAACCTGAGTAAACGTCCATGCTAAAAACACACAAAAAAATACTAAGCTTAGTTGTATTAATGCTCTGTTTTAATAAAGCAGCGCTGGCACAACAACCTCAAAACCCGCCTTTGTTAAACGCTGTAAACAACCCAAGCAATGAGCAGTCGCCATTAATAAAGGGCGTAAAACCCACACTTGTTAGTGACGAGCTTTTATTTTTAGAAGGCCCAACGTGGTCAAGCCAAGACAATGCGTTTTATTTTTCAGAAATGAACTTTGCAAGCTCGCAAGCACTTGGCCCTGATTCCACCATTTATAAATTAGTGCTGCCCAATACTCTCACCACTTATTTAAAACACAGTGGTACAAACGGATTGTATGCCAAAGGAGAGAGCCTCTATACGCTTAACCATAGTACGCAGTCGCTTTCTAAAATTAATATAAAAAGTAAAACTAATACCGTAATAGTTAGCGAATTTGATGGGCTAAGCTTTAGCTCGCCAAACGATATGACTATGCATAAAAATGGCGATATATTTTTTACCGATCCTAACTGGCAAATAGGCGAACGCACTCAACAAATGCCTTATACCGGTGCGTATAAGTTAAGTAATACGGGCACACTTAGTTTAATTGACGCTACGCTTGAAAAGCCCAACGGTGTTGCGCTCTCGCCAGATCAGCATACCCTTTATGTTGGCGACTTTAGCAACCGCGTAAGCAAATACACTATTGATAAAAACGGTGATATTTTACCGCGCGAAGACTTTATTAAAGTAACCTCGCCAGATGGTATAAAAGTAGACTCTGCTGGCAATATTTACGTAAGTAGCCACAGCAAAGGCGTTATTAATATTTACACGCCAAGTGGCGCGTTTATCGATAAAATTGAACTTGGCCCTAATGTAACCAACCTTGCCTTTGGTGGTAAAAACCGAAAAACGTTATTAATAACTACCGCTAAGGGGTTATTTACACTTGATGTAAAAATAGCTGGTTTGGCTAATTAATTAAATTAGTTAAGCAACGTATTAAAGAGAAAGTTAAGTTTATTAGTTAAGCGTAAAAACCGGTGTAACTTAGTTATACCGGTTTTTTATTATCTAGGTTTTGCTGCCTAAGCTTTTACTACTTAGGTTTTTGCTACTTAACCACCGTTATTTTAATTAAACGTGTTGTTATAAAACTTAAAATTGCCCGATACATGCAGCATAGCTAACATATACAGCGAACCATTGTAGTAACGGTAGCTACCGGTTGGTTGCGATAAAGACCAAAACTCGTTAAAAAATTCATTTGCTTGCCCAGCATTTGTTGAAGCAAGTAACGCTACTGCATTCGCGGCTTTTTGACCTTCGCCTGCACAGCCTTTGTTTTGCGCACCACCGTACGAATACACTTGCTCGTAACAGTTTTTACTGTTGTTTGTTTTTGCATAACTTAAAAAGCCAAGTGCTTTATTAACTGCATTTTTATGCCACGCTTGAGCACCCATTAAATGCGCGTCTAAACCCACATTCATAATTACGCGCCATGCATCAAATTCATACCATTGACCTGGGTTCGCTTGGCGGTTAAAAATGTAGCCAATAACAGGGCTGCCATCTAAGCGCGATAAAAATGTAGGTAAGTTCCAATGCGGGTTATCACTTACTTTTGTAAAATGGTTTTTGAGTAAGGTTCTACTTTTTGTGGCTACTTGTCGCCAGTAAGTTTTGTCTGCTTGGTTAGTTACGTTATTAGCAAAGTAGTCGTAAAACGCAGGTATATGGTAAGAAGGGTCTGTTAAGTTATCTAAATAAGGCGAAAAGCGGATTATTTGGTTTTCCATCAGCTTATTTTTAATTGTGTTTAACATGGTAATTGCATCGTTGTAGTAGTTAAACTCCCCCGAATTACCCCAACGAGCGGAGGCATTAAGTAGTGCAAACGCAAAGTACTCTTCGCCATCCGGAGCGGGGCCTTCATCTACTTTATAAACAAAGCCGTTTTGATTAAGCTTTAGTTTCCACGCGTAAACGCCTTGTTTTTTAGCATCAGGGTGGTTGTCTGGATTTTTTTGATACGCTTTTGCAAAGCGCCATAGGTTATCAAATTCTTCTTGTTTATTAAGCATGACAGCAGCGGTCATTCCCCACGATTGCCCTTCTGTTCTTATATCATCACCCTCGTCAGGGTTAATTGCTTTTATGTAGTGTGCTTTATAAACACCGTTTTCGGTGTACGGGTAGTAAAGTTGTTGTGTATTGTTATAGCCAAACATATTGTCAAAAGTACTATTCACCTTTTGTTGTATGTTTGTTTTACCCATTTCTTGTGCGAGGTTACGGTATGCCCCTGAACTGTCGGCGCCTACACTCGATGGGTTATTATTAAATGCAGCAAGTGATTGATAGCTTATTAGTGTTAACAATAAAGTTGTTATTTTAAAAAATACTTTCATGTTTATCCTCTTTATTTGAATTATATTAGCGTGCAAATTTAATGTAGTCTTTTTGACCATTTGATCAAGGTGTTCTCAAAACTATTTATCTGTTTTATAAACTAAGAGAAATGTGTGAGGTGCTTAAGAAATGCTTAAATATAAAAGGCCGCTTAAAAAAGTAGCCTGAATCGACATGAATTGTGCTAAAAAGCGTATTTATTAGTTATTTATTAATTGCTACTTTTTTAACCCTTTACCCGTTGCAGCCCAATAAATTCCGCCATAAATATGCTCGGTTAAAAACTCACTTTTATACACCGCATTAGTATGCCCAAGGGCTGTATAAAATGATCGACCTCCATCGTAATTGTGATACCACGAAATAGGATGAAACGCCCCCATACCTGAGCCTGTTTTGTTATTACCCCAATCGGCAGTTGGGTTGTAACTTTGCTCATCAACCGTGAGTAAGTAGTTTAACTTAGTGAGCTCTGGCCCAAACTCGTACCACTCGTCTGTCCAAAGTATCTCCGGCGGCATATGGTTTAAGCCAATAAAGCGAGTATTAGGCACTTTACTTAATACACCAGTTTGAATAACAGGATGAATATTAAAGGTGCGCCCCACCAGCTTTTGGTACCAAGGCCAATCGTATTCGGTATCTGATGCGCTATGAATGCCAACAAAGCCTTTGCCTGCTTTTACAAATCGCTCAAGCGCGGCTTGCTCTTTTGGGTTTAAAATATCGCCCGTGGTTGATAAAAATACCACTACATCAACATTTTTTAAGTAATCGTCGTTAAAATAGTGGCTTTCTTCGTGCCAAATTAAGTTAAAAAAGTGCTTATCAGCTAAGCCTTCTAGCGCTTTAACACCTTCGGTTTGCGACTTATGGTGCCACCCTGCAGTTTTTGTAAATAACAGTACATTAAATTGCTTTTTAGGGAGGGTATCAAACCCTGTAGCATGACTTTTTTGCACTGTTGCCATACTCAGCGCCAATACAACAAAGCTTAATAACCAACCTTTATATGCGAATCTACGTAAAGAAAAAGACATAGTAATCCTATTTAAAATGAACAAACATATTAGCCGTTAGCCGCCCTGTTTGTGGACACAACGAAATATCGGTAGAGGTGTTAAGTAAACTGGTGTGCAGCAAATACCCAGGAAACACAATAAGCCTATTTGGCTTATATTCTATGTGCTTGTAGCATTCAAACTCACTGTGCTGCGTGGTGCAATAACTAGGCTTTGCATTATCTAATTCAAGGTACTTCTGAGCATATGTTAAATAGGTGTTTTTGCGCTTTGAGCTTATTGTTTCAAACCCTGTTTTTTTATGTCTAAAAAATCCAGTGCCGCCGTGCGCTCCCTCTCCAAGGTAATGAATAATGGCAATTAGGTTAGGATCGTTTGTATCAAAGTGTGGCAAGGTTTGTATTGGTGATAGCTGCCGCTCCGTTTTAGTAATTAACGATAAGGTATTATCTTTTGGGTATGGGGTAAGTGTTTGCCCAATGTTAAATACGTTATAAAACCCCTGTATAAGAGGCTTTAGGTAATCAACTACACATTGCTTTGGCAGCGGCATGCGTAAACCTGGGTATTGAGTGAGTTCGTCGGGTTTAAACTCCCCATTACTTTGAGCGGCACTTTGCGCTAGGTTTATAAGTTTTTGCGGCACACTTAGGTAGTTGTCAATTATAATAATTGGCGTTTGCTCTTGCCCTATAAACTCATATTGCGGCTGTAAGTTATTGCCAAGTGTTAGCATAATACTTACTTAGCCTTGCAATAATGATTAATAAAATCAATGTGACTCGGTAAGCTATCTGCTTTTTTTGCCACATGATTTTTTATTGACTCTAAAAAGCGTTTTAACTCATCATCGCTCATGCTATCTACAATGGGGTGATAATTTTGCGGCAGTAGCCCTTGCCCTAACATCACTTGTAACCACGATGCTTCGCCAAATAGCTCTTGCTCTGCTTTATATACATGCCCGCTTTGCTTAAATAGCTCAATGCGTTTGGCAAGCGACTCTGGAATTGGCATGTTTTTACAGTAACGCCAAAAGTCGCTGTCGGTGCGCTGCGTCACATGGTAATGAAGCACAATAAAGTCGCGAATGTTTTCGGCTTCAAAGCGCATTTTGTTATTAAAGTCATCTTGATAGCACGACTCGATTGCTTTGGTTGGCATGTTTTGCATTAATCTAATAATGCTTTGCTGAATTAAATGAATACTGGTTGATTCAAGCGGTTCAATAAAACCGCTTGCTAAGCCAATAGCCACACAGTTTTTGTTCCAATGTTTACGCCGTGTACCGGTGCGGTATTTAATAACGCGCGGCTCATTAATAGGTCTGCCTTCTACGTTATTGAGGAGCGCTGTTTTGGCCTCATCATCGCTCATGTATTTACTACAAAACACTAAGCCATTACCACGGCGGCTTTGCAGCGGTATTTGCCACTGCCAACCACATTTATACGCCATTGCACGTGTGTATGGCACTATTGGGCTTACTAATTCTGTTTGTACTGCTACTGCGCTGTCGCACGGGAGCCAATGGCTCCAATCTTCGTATCCGGTGTGTAGCGCTTGCTCTATTAATAAACCTTTAAAGCCGGTGCAATCTATAAATAAATCGCCCTCAATAATTTGCCCGTCACCTAAAGTAAGCGATTTTATAAAGCCATTGGTGGGCTCTAAATTAACTTTACTTATCATGCCTTCTATACGTTTTGCGCCGTTTTGCTCTGCAAAATTTCGTAAAAATTTAGCGTACAAACCGGCATCTAACTGATAAGCATGGTTACGGTCTTGATTCGGTACTACGGCAAATTTACCCAAGCGACTTGCTACGTGCTCTGTGCAATAGTCGCCAATATCGGCTGCAACACCTTGTTGCATACCTTTTAGCCAAAAGTGCTGAAAACCTGCAGCCCAACAGCCTTGCCCAACATAACCAAATGAGTGAAAGTAGCTTTGCTGGTTTTGTTTCCAGCCCTCAAACGATATGCCCAATTTGAACGTGGCGTTAGTGGCTGCCATAAATTCTGATTCGCTGATTTTTAGTAAATCATGAAATATATGCAGCGTAGGAATAGTTGACTCTCCGACCCCCACGGTAGGAATTAAATCGGATTCAACTAAGCACACTTCAATATTTTTACCTAGTAGCTTTGCCATTGCAGCGCTACACATCCAACCGGCGGTACCGCCACCTGCTATTACGATTTTTTTAATTGCATTTTGATTCATATTTCAAACCTTACAAGTACGCTTAGCGTCTTAATTTATTTTGTAATTCGGCTCTTAATTTACGCGCTGCAAGCTCATCCATTGGCTTTGCTAAAATAGCCTGTGCAGGCTCTGGGATGTGAGTAAATTCGTTATCGGAAAATACGTAGTAATTAAACAAACGTTGCCATGCTGCGCGCTCATGCTTTGGTAAATTACGTATGTTTAAAATAGCAAGGTGCAACGCATTAGTAGGCTGACCATAAACCGCAGGCGTATTTTTAAACCAATAATTAAACAGTATATTTAAGCTGCCAAGCCCCTCTACCTGGTGCCACCACATGCTGGGCAATATAAGGGCATCGCCGGCTTCAAGATCAACGGTAATTGCCGCTTTTATTGCCTGCTCAAACTTAGGAAACTGCTCAAAGTTAGGTGCAGTTGTAGTGGTTAAGCTTATTGGCTGACCACCGGGTGCTTTATCAAGCGGACCTATATATAAATTGTCTATTTGATCGGGGGCAAATAAAGTAAAACGCCTTTTACCTGCAACGCAACATGCTAAATTTTGCGCTACGTCGTAATGTGCTGGCACGGTAACTTTTCCGCCTGCCCATACATTAAATAAACAGCCTTCGTTTAATGAGTTAACTTGGCAGTGATTAACCAAACCAGGTAAGCACTGTGCAATGCTAGTAGAGCCAATGTATAAAGTGTCGGCTTGTGGGTTATTTGCACTTTGCATTATTTGCTCAAGCGCACTAATAAATGCCGCTTGTTGATTAGTAAAGTTAAAACCGCTCATATCGGGGTTATACCCTACAACCCCGCTTTGACTGGCGGGTATTGTGCAAGTGTTAACTAAAAAACCTTCGTAAAACGGTGTTAAATAATCAATTGCAGCTGCATCAGATTTTTTAGCAGCAATAACGAGGGGCCAATCGCTTAAAAACCCTTTTAGTACAATAGGCACAGACGAGTTTAAAAACTCTTTGGGCAACGTGCTGGGAGTTAAGCCATTAAGCGTTTGAATTTTATTTTCTAAATTTTCCATAGTTAAGCACTTACACAGCGTGCTTTTGTAGCATAAGTTGCTCGTTTTTAAGCGCGACTAAATCACGTACATGTACTTGCGAGGCAATGACCATGTATATACACGCTAAATACCCTTGTGAGTGCAGCTGCGCAATTGCATCGCTACTTAGTTGGTTAAGCGTGTCTTCGTTTATGGTGTAAAAGCCGAGTAAGTTATGTTTAAGCCCGTTTACTAAATCAAGCTCTAGGGATACCGACTCAAGTAAACCATGTTTAATTAAGGTTTTAATAAAGGGCTGGTTTTGTTGTAAACCATGATGCAGGTTGTCGAGCACATTTATTACGTTTTCGAGGTAATCGCTATTTCCACCATGTTCTAAAAATAAGTTAATACCCTGCTTTGTTGATACTTTTGGTGAGTCTAAATCAATACTAAGCATGCGCTCTTGCGTTGCTACACCGTTTTGCATTGTATTTTGAGTAGCAATAGCAAAAGGCAGTCGCTGCATACTTAACGGAATGTAGTGTGCTTGCCATTGCTGGTTTACTAAAAATAAGTTTTCGTCTTTATTTATGCCGTACAAACACACCGGCAAAAATGTATTTGTTGTATCGTCCTTGGTAAAAAATATTGGGTAATGTGCTTGAGCGACTCTAAATTCGCTCACAAATGTTTCGCTATACCAAACCCCGTCACCTAAGTGTGTGCTGCGTGCAGGGTTTATTTTTAAATGCTGATGCTCAACATTATTTAATAATGCATGATTGGCCATGGATTGTGTGCTCCAATTGTTGTTGTGTGCCTTTACTTACTGTTACGAATCGAATGTAACAAATAAGTTAAATTCATATTGACTATAACAGCTAGGTATTATTATTACTAGGTTAATTTAGGCAAATAAAAAGCCGCAAAATGCGGCTTTTATAAGGTTGCTACAAGGGTAATTTATTAAAAATTATAACGAACACCTAAACCATAACGAGAGCCAGTTTGAGTGATGTTATAAATTAGCTCTTGCTTGCGCCCGTACGATGTTACGTACTCATCAGTAATGTTTATACCTTCAATAAATACGGTAAGTCCCTCTACTGCCGGTACTTCGTAACTTACGTTAAAGTCTATTTGGTAATACTCATCGGTGTAAATTGGTGCGGTTAAATCGCCATTTACACGACGCTCATTTAAAAACGAGTCGCGCCAGTTATACGCAATACGCGCTTGTAAGCCTTCTTTATCGTAAAAGAACACCACGTTTGCCGTGTCACTTAACCCTACTAGTGCTTCTGTATCCTCTAGTGAGTCGTTGTCGTATTCAAGGCCTGAGTCAACCATAGTGTAGTTAAAAATACCGCCAAAACCTGACTCACCAAATAAATGCTGAATGTTAAATTCAAAGCCATCAATAGTGTATTCTTGGTCGCCATTTACAGGCACGTTTATTCTAAAGTTAATTGGATCATCTGAGTCTGGGTCACCAACAATTGTGCCACCGTCTAATTCACCATCTTCATCAAAATTAGGCTGCACATTTGGATCATCAGCAAAGTTTTCAAAAATGTAATTTCTGATATCTTCGTTAGATGCATTACCACCTAGTGCACTTGATGCAGCTCTAAATTTTTCACCATTTAATGGGTCATATAAGTTAAATATATTTGAGTCGATAGTGCCGGTAGTGATCCAATTTGTTACGTCTTTTTTAAAGTAACCAAACGAAATATAACTTCCTTCGTCGTAATACCATTCACTTGATAAATCGTAGTTAATTGATTCAAGCGGTTTAAGACCTGGATTACCAGAGCCACCCGAATAACCACTTAAACTACCACCGGTATTAATAGTTGTACCGCCTTGCAGCTGACCGTAGCCCGCCCTTGAAATAGTTTTACTCGCTGCTGCACGGATCATTACATCTTCAACAACTTCAATATTAAAGTTAATATTAGGTAGGAATTGACTGTAATCTGCCGATTGGCTTAGCGTTTCAATACCGGTAACACCGGTTACTGATGTGGCTGTATCTTCGTTCCACTCTACGCGGCTGTAACCTGGTGCGGTTGCTTTAGAAAATACGTCTGTTTTTTCGTAGCGTAAGCCAATTTGCAGGTCGAAGAACATGCCGCTCAATTCGCCTTTGTAGTTTACTTGTGCAAAAGCAGATTGCGTTTTTTCTTCAGTGAAGCGGTTTGTTGCTGCATCCCAGTCGGTTGAAGCACAAAATTGCCCTTCGCCGTTTGGTCCTGCCGCTGCGCCGTCGGCTGCTTTACAATCACCATAAAGGTTATCTACGTTGGCAATAGGATCTGCGTACTCTGCTGCATTTACAATCGCATCAAAGTCGGCAAAAAAGATTGTATTAAATAAATCGTATTCGCCTTGTGTTGCAGTGCCTTCAAAGTTACCCGCTTTAGCTTGAAACTTATCTAAAATAGTATCTTGGCGCCAATCGATATCAGCAAAGTCGCCCTCAACACCAACCCCACCCCAATCTGGGCGCTGCACTTGTGTATGACGGTAATGGTTATTTACTTTATTAACTGCAACACCAAAATCAATACTTAAACTGTCGTCTAAGAAGTACTTACCTGAGATTTGTGTTTGATCGATTTCTGAATCGTATTTGTCATTTGCAAACCAGCTACCCGATAAACGCATGGTTTCTGGGGTAAAATTTTCAATGTTACCAATAGCAATACCAGGTAAGTCGCCGGTTAAATCAAGCCCTGAGCGCGAACGTGTGTAAGATGGTAACTGAATATTGTTACGTGTACCGTGGCGTGGATCAGTTGCTTTCATTGAGGCTTTTGAACTGTGGTGATCAAACTCTAGGTTAAGCTGATCAGACACTGTCCACTCTAAATTAAAGCCTAATGAATCTGTTTTTTCTTCGCGCCCCCAAGAACCTACCGTAAGCGACGTATCGCGGTAATCGGCATCACTTTGGATGTCATAAATTTCTGAGTAAATGAGTGGGTACGCGTTAGGCTCGCCCGCCCAAACAGATTCACTTCTGTCGCCAGCGTAGTTAAACCAAACTGAGGCATCCGTATGCTGCTCTTCAACGGTTGTTTTAAAGCCCGTGTAATCAAGGGTTGCTGTTATATTTTCAACAGGTTGATATTGAAATACCAACTGACCATTTACACGTTCACGTTGACGTTCTTCAAACACATAACGTGGTTGTTGCGGGTTTGAGTAAATGCCTGATGTAGGTCTGTTTGCTCCGCCTTCTGCGCCTGCAGGTACACCGCCCCATCCTGTATTTGTGTAATCAGATGCTCTGTAGCCTTGATCTTGAATAAACTGCTGCATACCGCTTTCACGGTCTTGGTAGCTACCTGAAATCGAAATACCAAACTTGTCATCCCCAAATGTTTGCGAATATAAACCGCTTACCTCTGGTGTAATGCTACCCTCGTCGGTTGATTGATCGTCTACAGCTTTTACGCCAAACGATGCTTTTATACCTGGGCTATTTAAAGGTCTATTTGTTGTTAAGTTTATAGTTGCGCCAATGCCACCTGAGGTAACACTTGCGTCTGATGTTTTATAAACTTGCACGCCCGATACGCTTTCAGATGCGACATTTGCAAAATCAAATGTGCGGTCACCTGTTGTATTAGGAAGCTGACGACCATTAATAGTAATTAAGTTATTAGCAGGTCCAAATCCACGGACTGTTACGCGGCTACCTTCACCGCCCGCTCTATCAATTGATACACCGGTAATACGTTGTAACGATTCAGCAAGATTGGTATCAGGAAATTTCCCCATATCCTCAGCCGAAATTGCATCGACAATACCAGAAGAATCGCGTTTAACATCCATAGAGCGTTGCAATGAACCTCTAATGCCGGTTACTTGTATTATTTCTACATCTTCATCGGCAACAGTTTCGGCAGCGTAGCTTTGGTGAGGAAGCGTAACGGTACCCATTGCAGCGAGTATGGCTGTTGAAATTATCTTTTTCTTAAACATCATGATGCCTTTTTCTTATTTAATTATTATTGACGTACTGCAAGACTTTAAGAATTACTCGAAACATAATTGTAAACTATTTGTTTCATTTTACGGTCAATAAATAATTATTGTGTGTGTATGTTTTAAACGTTTTACAAAGACCACAACCAGTTTTAAACATGTGCTACTTAACTAAAAACCTTTAAATAACAGCACGTTTATGCTAATTCTTTGTGCTAATTTTTTGCTTTAAAATATTTTCATTTTGTCATATGTCCTCAGCTTCCTCTTATTTTGACCATTAACAATAAAAAAATTAATGGTCATATTGACTATATCTTTTTTATGCAAATAAAAGCCGTAGCGGTGCTTACGAAGATAATTTGCATTGTTTGTAACTATTTTTACTAAGCGTGTTCATATGGGCTTATTGTTTGAATTTTTCCGTTTGAGTCGTGTTCGAGCTTAGCCATTTTCATACTGCGTAAATGGGTTTGCCCGCCCGACAACGTGCTGTCGTGATAAAATAAAAACCAATCACCATTGTGTTTAACAATTGAGTGATGCGTGGTCCAACCTAGTACTGGGTTTAAAATAACGCCCTGATAGGTAAATGGTCCGTATGGGTTATCGCCTGTTGCGTATACAATTTTGTGCGTATCGCCCGTTGAGTACGAAAAGTAATAAACACCGTTGTGTTTGTGTACCCAAGGGCCTTCAAAAAAGCGGCGGTTATTATCGCACACTGTAATTGGCGAGCCGCTTTCATCGAGTACAACAACTTCTTTTACGTCTTCGCTTAGGCTGATCATATCTTCAGATAATCTTGCTACACGCGCAGGGATTGCAGGTTCACCATTTTTGGGATAGGTGTCTTCATTGTTAAATTCGCTCGTTTGCCAATTTTGTAATTGCCCGCCCCACAAGCCACCAAAATACAAATAATGGCTTGAGTCGTCATCTTCAAATACAGCTGGGTCGATACTAAACGTCCCTTGAATGTAATCATCTTCTGCTTTGAATGGACCTGTTGGGCTGTCACTTTTTGCAACGCCAATTCTGAAAATACCTTGCTGATCGCGCGCCGGAAAATAAAGGTAATACTGACCAAGTTTATGCGCTGCATCGGGTGCCCACATTTGCTTGCTTGCCCATTTTACGTCATCTACACAAAGTGCTACGCCATGGTCAATGGCTTTGCCTGAGCTTTCGTCAAGGGAAAACACATGGTAGTCGCGCATTGCAAAGTGGTCGCCGTTATCATTAATTTCATTTTTTGATTCAATGTCGTGAGACGGATAAATATACACTTTGCCGTTAAACACATGCGCAGACGGATCGGCGGTATACATGTGATCAACTAACACATTATGATTTTGTATTAACGAGTTGGCTCGTTGTAAGTCTTTTAACTGTTTAAGTTCAGCGTCACTTAATCCATTAGATGGGGGTGCTGCTTGTGCTGTATTTTGCATTTTTACTCCTAGTATTGCCTGCCCACTTTGCACTTTTAAAGGAGCAAAGTGGGCTGCTAAATTAGTTTATGGTTTTGTTATCAGCCAGCTGCGTTTGAATGCGCTTTACTTCAGGCTCGGTAAGTTTGTAACGTGTTATAAAAATTAAACATGCCACGGTACAAATTACTGGAATGCCAGCAAAGGCGAGTAAAATGCCTGATAACGTGTGTTCTGATTGTTCTTGATTAGGCACGTATGCGTACCCTGATAATATCCAGCCAGCAATCGCACCGCCGATTGCAAAGCCTAATTTTATTGCTAATAAATGACCCGAGAACGTAACTGCGGTTAATCTACGGCCAATTTTTAATGCGCCGTAATCAACCGTATCTGCCACCATTGAGAACATGATTGGGGTAATTATCATGTGAGAAAAGTTAGCAATAAAGTAGACAATAAAAATGGTGACTATGGCGTCGCTCTCAAGTACGTAAAACATGCTGTGAGAAATAATTACGACAACTAAAGCGACTAAAAATAGCGTTTTCTTTTCAATAAATTTGGTTAAAAAGTTGGTAGACACAGCGCCGAGTACTGAGCCAATTGCTGAGAGTGTTAAAAAGTTAGAAGTAAGTGATGCTTCTCCTACGTAGTACTTAATATAGTGCGGTGCTACTGAGGCTCTAACGCCAATTAATATTAATGTTGCTAGGCTTATAACGGCTATAACAACCCATTGATCGTTTTTAAATAAGCTTAAAAATTCAAGGAAGGCATTCTTTTTATTTTGCGCGGGTTTAACTTGTTTGGTTTCTTTGGTCATTTTAAAACACAGTAAAAAACAAGTCGCAGCAAGTCCGCCTAAAAACACCATTGCTAGCGGGTAACCTACTACATCGTCACCGTCGCCAAAAAAAGCAACCAGCTTAGGCAGCGCCCATACAATTACAAGCAGCGCTGCCATTGCCATTGCAAATCGGTATGACTGAAGCGATGCACGCTCTTTAGGGTCGTTTGTCATTACTGCGCCAAGTGCGCCGTACGGTATATTAATGGCGGTATAACACGTCATTAAAAGCCCGTAAGTAAAGTAAGCATATATAAGCTTGCCCGTAGAATCAAAATCTGGAGTTATGAATGCTAAGCAAGCAAACACACCGTAAGGCACGGCTAAAAATAATATATATGGTCGGTAAGAGCCCCAACGGCTGCGCGTTCTATCGGCAATACTGCCCATTATTGGGTCGGTAATTCCATCAAATAAACGAACCGCTAATAATAAGGTACCCGCAGCGGCTGCAGATAAACCGTAAACATCGGTATAAAATATCAACATAAAGTTAGCGACCATTTGAAATACAATATTACTGGCTGTATCACCAAGGCCGTACCCTATTTTTTCTTTAATTGTGAGTGTGTGTTTTGTGTTGTTCATGTGTGCTCAATTTTCAATGCAAATCGATATAGTCAAAAATACTATATGCATTTTTAGCGCATGTAAACATTTATGTTACATTTTTAATTTGCTAGTAATGTATTTAATACACGACGCTAATTAGCCGTTAAATTTACTAACATACAAAGGTATTATCCGTTCAATAAAAAACCAATATCAAACCAAAGTCGAATATCGGCGTGAACGCGTAAAAACAGGTACAGTTTTTAAAGTGAGTAATTAAATAGATGTGATTGTTTTAAATAGGAATTATAAAAGCTTTTTATTTGCGCTTTACCCACCTTTTATATACCCTTAATAGTCTTTATAACAATATCTACGTATAGCTTTGGCTGAGTAATTTATGCACTATAAAACATCAAACATTTCTAACAACATCGACGAAGAATCGATTCCTGATGACTGTATTAGTAATCTAACCGTAGATAATATTGTATTTGCTATTCATGAAGGTAAGTTAAAGGTGTTGCTGGTTAAATATAACCGCGGCCTTGCAACAAGCCAGTGGGGTTTAATTGGTCATTGGGTTCGAAAGAATGAAAACCTAGATTCAGCCGCACTTCGTGTCGTTAAAAGTACAACCGGTGTTGAAAACCTGTATTTAGATCAGTTAGGTGCATTTGGTAACGTAGACCGTTACCCTGCTAGACGTATTATTACTATTGTTTATTATTCGCTCGTTCGCTTTGAAGAAACCAACCTTGTGAGTGGCGACAATGCTTTAGAGTGTGAATGGTTTGATGTAAATAATGTGCCAGCTTTAATGTTTGACCACGCCGACATTTTAAAAAGCGGCTTAGATTATTTACGCTATAAAGTAAGACACGAGCCTATTGGTTTTAGCCTACTCCCAGAAAAATTTACCCTGCTTGAGCTACAAGGAATTTACGAGTCGATTTTAAATAAATCACTCGATAAGCCTAACTTTAGACGTAAGTTTCAAAAAATGAACTTGCTAATAAACTGCAAAGAAAAACAAACTAATGTAGCCCACCGAGCAGCTACTTTGTATCGCTTTGATATAAATGTATACGAAAAGCTTAGAGAGTTTGGATTTACTTTTGAATTTTAGCTATGGAAATAATGATTCGAATTAGTAAATAAAAAACTCTCAGTAAAATAAAAAGGTGGCTACTTATATAACCTCCTCAACCACCTTTTTCGCCACTTACCGCCTTTTTTTTACTCGAAGTCTCTGCTAGGTACGCTCATGTATTCGCCAATAACTTCATGCACGTGTGTCGCCCTTTGTTCGCGAGTATGAAATTTATTAAACAGTGTAATAGTACAAAACAAACAAGAACAAAGTTATAATGGCGCTAATTTGTCAGGCGAATAAAGCTATAAATAACACGATTAAATTACACCAATAGGAGTTGTACATGGAACATATTATTTCGGGCGTGGCTAAGTTTCAAAAAGAAGTTTACCCATCAAAAAAAGCAGCGTTTCAAAAACTAGCCAATGGTCAAAACCCAGAAGTGTTATTTATCACCTGTGCCGACTCGCGTATTGATCCTAACTTAGTGACTCAAACTGAACCCGGTGAATTATTTATTTGTCGTAACGCGGGCAATATTATCCCGCCACATAGTAATCAAACCGGCGGTATGACAGCCTCAATTGAATTTGCGGTGGCTGCACTGGGCGTATCGCACATTATTATTTGTGGGCACTCGGATTGTGGCGCAATGAAAGGCGCTATAAATACTGAAGGTTTATCAAGCTTACCGCACGTTAAAGAGTGGCTTGGCCACAGCCGCGTAGCAACTGAAGTTGTAAAAGAAAAATGCGGTTGCGCAGAGCTAAACAATAACGACCACCTAGGCTTAGTAATTGAAGAAAACGTAGTACAACAACTACAGCATATAAAAACACACCCTGCTGTGGCTGCAAAAATTGCAACCGGTCAAGTTAAGCTACACGGCTGGGTATATGATATAGAATCTGCAGAAATTAAAACCTACGATGAAGCAACGGGCAGCTTTAAACCTGTTGAAGATACCGATGTAGAAACCCTAGCAAAACAAAGCAAATAAAGCCGCTTTACAGTATTAATGCGCTTACTGTTATTTTTATCTCAAAATAACACTAAGTGCATTTTTTATTTATAGCCTAAACGCTTACCCCTCCTTATTAGTTAACGGCACAAAATGCACTTTTGCTGACTAAACACCACATTGTAGCCTCATTTTGTGCACTCCCATAGTGCTAGCACCGCACCAAAACAACTCAAATATGCGTAAGTAAAACCATTTAAAAGTAATGTAGCAATTAAAAAACAAACACTTATAAAAATGGCCGTGTTTTTGCTTATATGATAACCATACCGTTCGTTATTAAAACGACACACATTTAGGTTGTTATGACCACAGGCAAAGAAGCCCGCTCGCAGTTGCATTAATTTGTAACTGTGGCGGGCTTTTTTGTTTTTAAATTAAACCGTCATTGAGGGGATACCAATGCAAACACCAACAAAAATACTCATTATTGGTAATGGGATGGTTGGGCACCATTTTGTAGAGCAAATGCGCCAAAGCGACGCTGACGCGCACATTACCGTACTGTGTGGAGAAGCAAATTTAGCTTATGACCGTGTTTACTTATCCAGCGTGTTTGATGGTAAAACAGCCGCCGATTTAGCCCTAACCACCTTTGATAATTATCAGCAGTTAAATATAAATGTGCATACTAACCAGTGGGTTAATGAAATAGATAAAACAAACAAGGTAGTTAGCACTCAAACCGGTGATAAATTTAATTACGATAAACTTATTTTAGCAACAGGGTCGTACCCGTTTGTGCCGCCAATTAAAGGGAATGACCAACCCCATTGCTTGGTTTACCGTACCCTAGAAGATTTAGAGCAAATAAAAGCAAGCGCTGCACAAAGTAAAAGTGGCGTAGTGATAGGTGGCGGCTTGTTAGGGCTTGAAGCAGCCAATGCAATTAAGCAACTTGGGCTTGATACTCATGTAGTTGAGTTTGCACCCCAACTTATGGCGGTACAACTTGATGAACAAGGTGGCACGCTGTTAAAAAACAAAATTGAAAAACTGGGCGTGAGCGTGCATACCGCTAAAGCCACCAGCGAAATAGTAAAAGGCGAAACGAGCCGTTACAGATTAAATTTTTCAGATGACACGTTTTTAGAAACCGACTTAATTTTGTTCTCGGCCGGTATTCGCCCATACGATGAGCTTGGCAAAGTAGCCGAACTTGAATTAGGGCAACGTGGCGGTATTGTAATTAATAACCAATGCCAAACATCAAACCCAGATATATATGCTATTGGCGAATGTGCCTTGTGGGACAAAAAGCTATTTGGCTTAGTCGCCCCGGGATATAACATGGCTCGCGTGGTTGCAAGCCAACTTACAGGCGGCGAACTTGAGTTTTTAGGCGCCGATATGAGCACAAAATTAAAACTACTCGGGGTAGAGGTAGGCTCAATTGGCGATGCCCACGCTAAAACCCCCGATTGCAAAGAGCTAATTTATCAAGATCCTATTCGTGATTGTTATAAAAAAATTATTTTAAATGAGACAGGCAACAAGTTATTAGGCGCAGTGCTTGTTGGCGATACTAGCGATTACGACACACTGTTGCAGTACATGTTAAACGACATGGAATTACCCGCACACCCTGAGTGCCTCATTTTACCTGATAGCGAAGGAGCGCCTGTTTTAGCGGGAAATGCCCTGCCCGATACTGCGACTATTTGTTCGTGCCACAATGTAAGCAAAGGCGACATTGTGGGTGCAATTGATGGCGGCTCATGCGATTTATCTGCAGTTAAAGCTTGTACCAAAGCCGCCAGCGGCTGTGGTGGTTGTGCCGCATTATTAAAATCGGTAGTCGACAGTGAACTTCAAAGCCGTGGGGTTGAAGTTAACAACCATGTGTGTGAACACTTTGCTTTTTCGCGCCAAGAGTTACTGCATTTAGTAAAAGTAGAAAGCATTAAAACTTTTGATGATTTGCTCGCTAAACATGGCAGCGGTCATCACGGCTGTGAAATATGCAAACCTGCAGTGGCCTCTATTTTAGCTTCAACGTGGAATGAGTTTATTTTAGAACCCGCTCATGTTGGCCTGCAAGACACCAACGACACTTACCTTGCAAATATGCAAAAAGATGGCTCTTACTCTGTCGTGCCCCGTATAGCGGGTGGCGAAATTACCCCCGACAAACTTATTGTTATTGGTCAAGTTGCTAAAGACTTTAACCTGTACTGTAAAGTCACAGGTGGGCAGCGTATCGACTTATTTGGCGCACGCCTTGAAGAGCTCCCTATTATTTGGGAAAGACTTATTGCAGCCGGTTTTGAAACCGGTCACGCTTATGGTAAATCGCTCAGAACCGTTAAATCATGTGTTGGCAGTACGTGGTGTCGCTATGGAGTACAAGACAGTGTTGGCCACGCGATTGCGATTGAAAACCGCTACAAAGGTTTACGCGCCCCGCATAAATTTAAAATGGCCGTATCGGGTTGTACCCGCGAATGCGCTGAGGCACAAAGCAAAGATATAGGCGTAATAGCAACCGAAAATGGCTGGAACTTATACGTATGTGGAAATGGCGGTATGCGCCCGCGCCATGCTGATTTATTTGCTACCGATTTAGATACCGAAACACTCATTAAATACATTGACCGCGTGATCATGTTTTACATTAAAACCGCCGATAAACTGCAGCGCACCTCAGTGTGGATGGAAAATTTAGAAGGCGGGTTAGATTATTTAAAAAGCGTAGTAATAGACGACAGCCTAGGTATTTGCCATGAGCTTGAAACGCAAATGGCGCTTATAACTAAAACTTATGCCTGCGAATGGAAAAAAGCAGTCGAAAGTCCAGAAGCCTCAAAACGGTTCCGCCAATTTATTAATAGCCCAGATGCCGATAGCAATATTTTATTTGTACAAGAGCGCAACCAAATTCGCCCCGCCACTGAGTCTGAAAAACGTAACCAGCAAAATTCGACAAACCGTATCCCCGTAATGGAAATTGAGCAGGAGCAAGCTGATGTATTGGCATAAAATTGGAACAACCGACGACCTAGTTGCTAATAGTGGCGTATGCGCATTAGTAAACAACCAGCAAGTGGCCATATTTTATGTTCCACAAAATAGTGAGCCTGTGTTAGCCATTAGCAACTACGACCCGATAGGCAAAGCCAATGTACTATCGCGCGGCATTATTGGCTCTATTGATGGAAAATTAGTAGTGGCCTCCCCTTTGTATAAGCAACATTTTTGTTTAAATACCGGCGAGTGCCTAGAAGCAGAGGCAATACAGCTCCCCGTATTTGAAGCCAAAATAGACAATGGCAATGTCTTTGTTAGCGCTGAGCCAAAAGCAATTACAGCGTTAGCATAAGGAGCAATAAAATGAGTGTTCTTTCGTATTTTTCGGGTATTGAAAGCCCATGGCTAAACAAGTTTATTAATAAACTCACTCAAGATGCAAAGTACAAAGCTAAATATCAAAAAAACGGCCACGTGTATTTAATAGGGGCAGGCCCGGGCGATGCTGAGCTTATAACTGTAAAAGCGCAGCGCCTGATTGCAGCAGCCGACGTTGTATTGTACGACAGCCTAGTTAGTGAAGCGCTTTTAAATACACTGCCTAAACATGCGCAGCGAGTGTATGTAGGTAAACGCGCAGGCAAGCACTCTATGCCACAAGCTGCCATTAGTGCCTTATTAGTAAAATACGCACAACAAGGGTTTAAAGTTGTTCGTTTAAAAGGTGGCGATCCGAGTATTTTTGCGCGCATTAATGAAGAAGCCAACGCCCTATCAGAGCACAATATTAATTTTGCTATTGTCCCAGGCGTTACCACCGCGTGTGCAGCCTCGGCTTATACTGGTATACCGCTTACTGCTCGCGATGTGGCCCGAAGTGTTACATTTTTAACGGCGCAATTTGCCGATCCTAATAAACTCCCTAATTGGCACAACTACACCTATGTACAAGGCTCTAACAACCCCACGCTAGTCGTCTATATGGGATTAGGACGTTTAAACGCATTAAGTACTGGTTTGCAATCGGTTGGCTGGCCTAAAACAACCCCTATCGCATTGATAGAAAATGCCACCACCAACCAGCAAAAAATAATAACCAGCACGCTTGGGCAAATTATTAGCGAAAGTGCGGTGCATACATTAACGGGCCCTACGCTAATTATGGTTGGCGAGGTAATAAATCATCAAATGGCTATCAGCCCAGCGTTGCTGCAATGTAGCAACGTATAAATTCCCCCTCTGGTGTTTGCTCTGTGCAGTTTACAGAGTAAACACTTTTTTCCCCTCGTTCATGAAGGGCGCAATCGAGTGCAAAAACAACTATTTTTGCACCAAAAAGGTTTATTCCTGTAATAAGGACAGATAAGTTAAAATGGGAACAAATAACAAGTATGGCTTTAAGCGGCTGTTTTAATTTAATTTTAAATTCAATCGAAAATTTTTTAAATGATTGGAACAGTGGTTGCACTTTATATACAAAAAAGTGTGGAACAAGTCCTATGTTATCGAGCAATCCTCTCACAAAACAGTTTTTATTAGCAGCAAAATACCAAGAAATTCATGCCTTAAAACAGCTTCAAAAAAGCTGTGCATCGCTTACTAAACTGGGCGATTTTATACATCAGTTACAAAAAGAACGCGGCATGAGCAATATTTATTTAGCCTCTAACCGCAAACGTTTTGCTTCGCAGTTAAAACAACAAATTAGCTTAACAGAGCAAACACAAACGCAGTTTTACCACTCAATTAAAACGACCTTTATTACCGATAACGCCGACACAGGCCACACCCGTTTGTACAATTTAATTACCCATAGTTTGCAATCGTTAGAGGCGCTGCCAGAGCTGCGACAACAAATAGCAAATCAAAAAATTACCCCAGTGCATGCAACTCAATCGTATACGCAGCTTATTTCGTGTTTGCTAAATATAATTTTAGAAGCCGCCGATGGCGCAAGCGACCCGCGCGTTACACGATTGCTAGTGGCTTATTTTAATTTTATGCAAGGTAAAGAATACGCCGGACAAGAACGTGCCTGTGGCGCGCAAGCGTTTGCATCAAGTAAGTTTACCGTGGAGCAAAAACAACAGCTTGCTCATTTTGTTCAACAACAGCATCACAGCTTTACGTTTTTTAACGAATACGCCGACGAACACGTATTAAAATGCTATCGCTCGTTAACTGATCACCCCGTAAATAAGCAAGTGGATCAGCTACGCGGGCTTTTACAAAATTTAGATGACGAAAATGCGCAGCCGCTTTCTCAGCTTAGTGAGGTGTGGTACGAGGTAACAACAACGCGTATCGATATTATGCACAAAATTGAGCAAAACCTCAGTGACTACCTTATTGACTCTGCAGCAATGCAAATTGCTCAGGCTCAGCGCACTTTAAATTCAAATAAACAGGTTATAAGCAGCCTTGAAGAACAATACATGCCAATGACCGACGGCCAACTCGCGTTTAAACAAAATACCCCCCAAAATACCGCTGCTAATAAACTCAATAGTAATAAAAGCATGTACGACCTAATCATGGAGCAAAGCCAACATATTAAGCAAATAAACCAGGCTTTAGTTGATGCTAAACGGGTAATAACAGAACAAAAAATAATACATCAGGCAAAGTATATTTTAATAGAGCAGCTAAGCCTTAGCGAAGAGCAAGCTCATAAAAAGTTGCAAAAGCAAGCAATGGACTCGCACTGCTCGCTTTATAATATTGCGCAAAAAATTGTAGAGCTAAGCGATTAACATCGGGCGTGTGGTTAACGCCCAAAACCGCCTTAAAGTAAGGGTTTTAAAAAGCGATTTTTACGAGGTAAGTAATAATCGTCGTAATCAAGCGACACAATAATACGCTCTGCTTTACCAAGTAGTTCGCTGCGGGGGATTAAACCAATAACACGCGAGTCAGCACTGTGGTCGCGGTTATCACCCATTGCTAAATAATAATCTTCAGGAATAGTTATTTTATTAAAACCCGATAGCTGTGAAGGCGTATGCGCAATACGAATCGTGTGTTTATGGCCATTTAAATCTTCTATTTTATCTAAAGAATCAATATTGCTTTGCAAGTTATTGTATTTAAGTTTAACGCCATTAATTTCTAGCTCGTTGTTATAAAGCGCTACCGTATCGCCTGGCACACCAATTACGCGTTTAATTAACCGGTTATCAGCAGCTTGTGAGTCAAATACAATAATATCGCCTGTTTGTGGGTCGGCTAATTTAACTAAAGGAATATGCGTAAAAGGGATGCGTATATCATAAGCCATTTTATCGGTTAATATTCTGTCGCCTTCTAAAATGGTGGGTTTCATCGAGCCTGTCGGTACTTCATACCAATCGGCAACTGCGCTTCTAAACACGCTCATCAGCGCAATAAATAAAATTAACGAACGGTTATTTTTCCAAAATTTATAAAGTGGCTTCATACCTAGTCCCTACCTATCATAAGTAATAGTATGACTAGCTTAATACCAAGCAGTTCAATGAATAATGTAACAAAAAGTGTGGTGATTTTAGGTAGAATTACCAAGGCTTATGCCTTGGTAAGGGGTAATTTGTGAAGCTTATTGCTGATTTAGCTTGTCTTTCGCTTCTTTTACTTTTTCAAAGTCTAGGCCGAGTTCGTCGGTGGCTTCTTTAATTAAATGCGGCTGAGTCATCACCACGGCCATTAACTGCTGTAGTTTTTCAGGCGGAATACCAAGCTCTTGTACTAATGCCATTGCCATCATTGGGTTTTGTGTAAAGGCCTCGAACAATGCTTTTACTTTTTCGTCGCTTACATTGTGCTCTTTAAGTATTGCTAGTATTGGGTTCATTTTTAACCTTGTGTGTTTTGTACGTATTTTATATTTACTAAATTATATTAGCTGAGCCATGCATTAACAACGCCAACACACGCCTCAGTGTTACATTGGGTGGTTATTCTACAAGTAATACCACTTTACCGGCATTTTCATTACGCTCTAAAATAGCATGCGCTTCGTTTGCATCGCTCCACGGTAGTGTTTTATAAACGTTAAAGTCGTACTTTTTAGTAGCAATATCATTGTAAAAACGGGCAACTAAGTCATCGCGTAATTGGCGTTTAAACTCAATGCTACGGTTTCTAAGTGTTGATGCATGAAACGAAATACGTTTGCGTAATAGCGCTGCAAAATCAACCTCAGCAAAACGTCCATCTAAAAAAGCGAGCATAATAATTTGGCAATCCATGGCAGCAATAGCCGCATTTTTATTTAAATAACTGCCCGATACAGGATCTACAATTGCATTTGCTAAAAGCTCATTTGCTTGCATATATTCTACAAAGTCAGTTGTTTTATAGTTAATGGCATGATCGGCGCCAAGGGCTTTTGCATGCTTGCATTTTTCATCTGAGCCGGCAGTAATAACCACCGTTGCACCTGCACTTTTAGCCATTTGAATAGCCGCACCGCCTACACCACTTGCCCCTGCATGAATAAGCGCTGTTTGGCCTTGTTGTAATTTACCAAGTTCAAAAAGCGCACCAAATGCTGTTAGGTACACTTCGCTAATAGCTGCACCTTCAACCATGGTTAAATCATCTGGCAATACCATTAATTGTTTAGCATCTATGGCAACGTATTCGCTGTAAGCCCCGCCTGCGCACAAGCTAAAAATACGTTTATTAAGCCAGCTTTTATCAACATCAAAACCAAGCTCAACCACTGTGCCTGCGCACTCTAAACCTAAAATGGGGCTATCCCCAGCTGGCGCTGGGTATTTACCTTGGCGCTGCATGCAATCAGCGCGGTTTACACCTATAGCAGACACTTTTACTAGCACTTCGTGGCTTTTTAAAACCGGTTTATCGGTTTCACTAAATGCAAGGGTGCCACCCTCATGAGAAATATATTTCATTAATGCTCCGTATTTAGCCTTTTAATTAGGGCCTGTTAACCTTTCAGGATTAAAATTTGTTCAATCTAGGGGCCATTTAATCGCGGCGCGAGGTTTGTAACCTAGTGGGCTAAGTAAAAACCGAGCAAAGCTTCCGCGTCCTGCTCACGCCCCTTACCTACATCCATGTAGGCAACAAAGAGTAAATGGCCCCTAGGCAGAACCCCTTCGGGCAGCGCCTGTTTGGCATTTATGCTACGTTATCGCCTATTTATGGGGAATAACCACACTACATAGGTTCTGCCTTGCCTAATTACCAAACAGACGGCTGCAAATTTAACCTCGAAAGATAAACAGGCCCTAGCTAGACATGGGGTTAGTTATTTTTATTTAAACCGCCAGCTTTGTTTATACGGGTATACGTCAGGTAAAAAGCCTGATTTAATTTGTTGTTGGCAAGCTTGCCAAAAATCGGCTAAAAACAGATCGTTATGTTCGCAGTTAAAATAGTTAAATGCCGTTTCGTTTGCGCTAAAAAACACCTTAAACTGACTGGGGAAAATATCGTTTTCTGCTATATCAAAATAACTGTTGGCGCTTAGCTCCTCCTGGTCGTTTTGTGCACTAGGTACATCTCTAAAGTGACAATCAGTTAATGGGCAAATTTCATCAAAGTCGTAAAAAACAACGCGCCCCCAACGGGTTACACCAAAGTTTTTCATTAGCATATCGCCTGGGAATATATTAGCACCGGCTAAGTCTTTAATCGCTTTACCGTAATCGGTCATAACCTGTTGTAATGCTTTGTTAGAGCAGTGATTAATGTATAAATTAAGCGGCGTCATTTTTCGCTCAACATACACATGCTTTAAAATAAGCGCCTTACCCGATATAACCATGCTGCTGCCAATTTGTGCCTTCATTTGCTTAAGTAACTCGTCGCTAAAGCGGCTGAGGTCGAACGCTAAATACCTAAATTCGTGTGTATCTACTAAGCGCCCTACTCGGTCGGCTTGCTTTACAAAGTTGTACTTGGCTTTTACTTGCGCTTTGGTGGCTGTTTTTGGTGCACTAAATTTATCTTTTATTACTTTATAAACGTAGTCTAGCCCTTCAGTGGTAAATACCAGCATAACCATGCCGGGAGTACCAGGTGCTGCCACGTATTTAAAATTAGTGGGGCTATTTTTAGTGGTATCAACTTTGTAACGATAAAACTCTGTTTTAGCGTGCTTAATAAAGCCAATGGCGTTAAATAACTCAAAGCGTTTTTTATGTGGCATCAGCACGCTTAAGTAATCTACATAGCGCGCGGGCTGGTCGGTATCAACCATAAAATAGGTACGAGCAAAACCAAACAGTAAACTTAACTGATCGGCGCCCATCATTACGGCATCAAGCTTTAACCCTTTATTAGTATTTAATATGGCGATAGCAAAAGGCATATTATCGCCATTTTTAGCGATACAGCGCCCTATTAAGTAGCAGGCTTTGTTTCTAAAAAATAATGAATTTGCGTATTCTATAAACCCGTCGTTTAAATTTATAAGCTCATACACTTGTTTACATTGCTGCTTTGCACCGGCCATTAACGTTGTTTGCAAGGCCTGTAAATCGGCGTCTAAATGACTAAAAGGCACTCTAAATGCTTGGCGGGTAATGAGCGTTTTTACAGCATGGTTAAACCCATCTTTAAACGATATTCGCCTTACTAAATTTTCATACGAACGCGGCTCGCTTCTGTATTTTGCTTTTAAAACAAACAAATGTACGGTACGAATTTTTTTATCGTCCCAAATGGCACCAAAGGTAGAATTAAAAAAGGTATGCGCTATGGGTTTGTTTTCATGATTTTGCACCATATCGCCGTATATATTTTTAGCTAGCTGCCATGTTTGCGGGCAAGACAGTTCAGCGTAAGCAATTACTCTCACAGCTTCACTGACATTTTTTACTTCCCGTTCGTACACTTGTAAGCGTTCGCGCATGGCAGTTTGCACATCGTGATATTTTTGTTGTTCAAACCGGCTTTGCGCACCTAGGGTAATATTTAAAAACTGCGCAAACATTGCTTCAAAGCCTGCAAAAACAGCGCGGGCCAACTTAGTAGCAATAACTTGCTGTAGCGCATTATTGGTTTGATTAGTTAACGATTTTGACATGGTTACAACACTTTTATTTTTACCACTTATAGCGGTTATTTTTTATTAATTGTTTACACCTTAGCAAGCAGGCTTTAATTTAGGTAATTAAAAAAGCATATAAATAAAATTGATCATATGAATATACGTAACGTCGATCTCAACTTATTAGTGTACTTAAATGTGCTCATTGATGAAAAAAGTGTTTCAAAAGCGGCTAATAAACTCGCACTAACACAACCTGCCATGAGTAACGCACTTAAACGATTACGTGACTTATTTGACGACCCACTACTTGTGCGTGCCGCAGGCTCTATGACCCCCACCAGCAAAGCACTTAGCTTAAAGCCTGAAATAGAGTCTCTTTTAAAAATGGCAGAGGCGATTACTCAGCCCAGTGAGCAATTTAACCCGGCAACGGCAGAGGTGACTTTTAGAATAATGGCAAACGACTACATGGAGTCGACCTTAATTGCCCCCTTTATTACTGAGCAGTTAACTAAAAACCCAGGGGTTAATTTTGATGTACTTAGTCCAAGCGATGTAAACCTGCAAGATATGGAAAAAGGCACTATTGATTTAGCCATAAACCGTTTTAATGGCTTGCCTCGCTCGTTTCATCAGGCCAGTGTTTGGCGCGATAATTACTGCTGTTTAACCCACCCTAAAAATACCTTTTTACAGCATTCAAGCCTTGATGATTACCTACAAAAAGAACATGTTTGGGTAAACCGTGCAGGCTGGGGGCCAGAAGCCGCAGTTACCAATAAGTCAGGCAAGCAAAAACTAGGTTGGGTAGATGAAGCACTCTGGCAGCTAGAACAAACGCGTAAAATACGGGTGTTTACACGCCACTACATGATTGCAAGTTTGCTATGCCAATCAGAGCAACTTATTGCTACTTTACCGCGCAGGCAGGCTAAATTATTGACCACGCATACCGATTTAGTCATTAGCCCAGTACCGTTTCAAATAGTCCCTATTGAGGTAAAAATGATATGGAGCCCACTACTTCACCATGCTCCCGCACACCAGTGGTTACGCCGTGAGCTGCTTGAGTTTGCTAAAACAATTGCTGATAGGTAGTTTGTTATTCACAGCTCATCAGGCGCTAGCGCTTTCAAAAATTGGCATGATATTTTCGCTCAACTTTTTGCAGAAGAATACAATGATCAACAAACTTAATAATAAGAATACCGAGATAGCAAATATAATTTTTATTGTCTTTCAAAAGTCCTATGCTATCGAAGCTAGTTTGATAGAGGCCCTTAACTTTCCTCCTTTGGCACGTAATACTGAAGATATTAAAAAGTCAGAAACAACCTTTTATGGCTTCACCGAAAATGAATGTTTAGCAGCGGTTATTGAAGTAGATACAAACAGCCAGTGTTTAGATATATGCAGCTTAACTGTTGACCCTAGTTATTTTAAAAAAGGTATCGCAAGTAAGCTAATAAATTATGTTTTAGAAATGAGTGATTTATCTTATGCAAGAGTTGAGACTGCGGTTGCTAATACTCCTGCAATAAATTTATATAAAAAGCATGGCTTTGTAGAGTTTAAAAGATGGACACCGTCACATGGTATAGAAAAGCTAGCTATGTCGGTTGTCACTTAAAGCATTATTAAAGAAACAGATTTATACAAATGGATAGTGCATCAATAATTGCGAGGAGTGTTATGTTTGGCGGTATAGGTATTGTGCAGCTTATTGTCAGCGCTATTTTGAGAACCATTCTCTACTTTATTAAAATTTAATATTACTGCAGTTAAATAAAATGAATGCTCAAATAAAAAAGCGCCATGGTATTCAACTTTGGGAAAATACCATGGCGCTTTTGAAATCGTAGAAATAGGAGTGAACCCTACCCTTTATATTTAGCAACCTTGATGCCAACCCACCACAAAAATAAAAAACAATTAAAATCAAATACTTAATTAAACTATGCTTTTGATTATTATTTAGTGTGTCCCAGTTTTGTGCATTTTTATAGGTTTTTGCACCACTTTAAATAAGCATGCTAAGTGGTTTTTGGTTAGTTGTCATTTACTATTGATAAAATCAATGTCAGTTATTGAAAACAACAATTTCATTAATAATACACTTAGCGCTAAAGTGAAGTTAAGCCAACAAACTAAGAGTAATGATTATGACAACATCAAGCTTCACACAACAAGACGGGTTATTTATTGACGCTAATTTACATCAGTTTATTACCCAGCAGTTATGCACTAAAACCAATGCCGCTGAGACATACCAAGCACTTGCTACCTTGGTTGATGAGTTTGGTTGTAAATGCCGTAAAACAAAGCACCAACCCGATGATATTTTAGAAGTAGATACGCTACTGCATGCGTACCAGCGTAAAAACCACCCGCTTTGCCATGTAGATGCACAAACAACCGAGGCAGTACTTGATGAATACTGCTGCCAAGTACCGGCTATTATTGTAGTTGCATTAATGGATACGCTTAGCGGTACTCAGTGCGATGAACCTAATGCACACGATATTTATCACCGCGCTGCACAGCTTACTAATCGCCCATGTGTACACAAGGCAAAAACAGCCACAGCGGCCTAATAATGGAGTTGCTTAAAAATACTCGATAACCTTTTGTGCAAAGTCACTGCAGCTTAGGGTTGTCGAGTTATTAATATTTTGCGCTAAATCAAAGGTTACATTACCGCTTTTGAGTGCTTGTTCGAGCGCTTGTTCAATCAGCGTTGCTGCCTCATCCCAGCCCATAAACTTAAGCATTAAAACGGCACTTAAAATACTGCTACTTGGATTTGCTTTGTTTTGCCCTGCTATTCTCTCAAACGTACCATGAGTTGGTTCAAAAAATGCCACATCGTTATTTAAATTAGCAGCCGGCATAATGCCCACTCCGCCAACTTGTGCGCTGAGCATATCAGCTAAAAAATCGCCATTTTGGTTTGTGGTTGCTACCACATCAAATTGCTCTGGGTTCATTAAACATTGTTGCAGCATGTTATCGGCTATCACTTCTTTAATAATTAAAGGCGATTTATTTACGCGTGCAATTTCAAGCCAGCGTCCGTTTTCGTGTGGGGTTGCGTTAAACTCATTTTGGGCTAAGGCAAACCCCCAACGTTTAAAGGCACCATCGGTAAATTTAAGTACATTCCCTTTATGCACAAGCGTTAACGATTCGCTGTTATTTTTAAGGGCGTAATTAATTGCATAGCGTACTAGGCGCTCAGAGCCTTCTTTAGATATATTTTTTATACCTATGCCACACTCTTGAGAAAACCTTAGGCGCGTTACTCCCATTTCTTCACATAAAAAGTCGAGCATTTTCTCGCTCTCTACGCTGCCCGCTTGCCACTCTATTCCTGAATATACATCTTCGCTGCTATCACGCAGCACTGTTATGTTAGTTAAAAATGGATTTTTTAACGGCGATGGCAATGCACTTAACCCTTTAACAGTGCGCATATTTACAAATAAATCCATTTCGTGCCTTAGCGCCACATTTAATGAGCGAAAACCGCCGCCAAGAGGTGTAGTTAGCGGCCCTTTAATTGCTATTTTACACGCACGTACTGCGTTAATCGTCTCCTCTGGGAACCAATCGCCATCATATAACTTTGCTGCTTGCTCGCCGTTATATACTTGCATCCAGTGAATTTTTCGCTCCTTTGCATAACAGTGTGTAATGGCATTATTCACCACATGCTGCATGGCCGGTGTGACCTCTTGCCCAACCCCGTCACCATTAATATAAGCAATAATAGGATTTACAGGCACATGCCATTGGCCTTTAGCATCAATAGTAATATTTTGTCCGTGCTCAGGGATTTTAATATGCTGATAAGCCATGGTTAATACCTATACTAAAAATAGTGTTACCTGATTAAATCATGCTTGATTGAGCATGTATGCAATTTGCTTTTTATAATTGATATTAGTTAAAAAAATAACGAATAACATGTGCTTAATTACGTAAATAGTGGGTCTAGTATTAAGCGCGTATTTAGGAGGTATAAATGAAGTTATTTTGGCTGTTATTGCTATTAATGTGCTCTTTAAAAGCCTCAGCTGTTGATGTGGTTATTCATAATTTAGACGCACTGACTACTAAGGGTCAAAAAACGGTAGCTACTTGGGTAAATCAAAGCCTTAAAAAAACACAAAATACCTTAGGCCCATTACAACAAAGCACCCTCCCTATTTATTTAAAGCCACAATATTTTGCTTTTGAACCCGTGCCATGGGCTAGCGTAAAACGAAATAATCCCGACGGATTAGAGCTGCATATTGACCGCTACGCAAGTTTAAATGCATTTACAAAAGATTGGACGCTTTACCATGAGCTTTCACATTTATATTTGCCACTACTGCCTTACTCTGGCTTTTGGTTAAGCGAGGGGTTTGCCAGTTACATGCAAAACGTAATAATGCGCAACAGCGGTGTTATTAGCCAAGCGCAATTTGTTCAGCGCCTAAACGCAGGGTTTGAGCGAGCACGCTTACAAACTAAAACAAAGCAGCAGCCACTTAATAAACTTTCAAGTGATATGTGGCAGCAACGTGCACAACAGCGGGTTTATTGGAGTGGGGCAGCATTTTTTGTAGAAGCCGATCTAGCCCTTCAAAAACAAGGTAAAAGCGTTGCCGCTATAATAAAACAATACCAACTATGCTGCAGAGCTGCACGCACAAGTGCTAAAACGCTCATAAAAGAGCTAGATAAGCTCTCACGCAGTAGTATTTTTACTACCTTGTACGCGCAATATAATACGCGTACCGACTTTCCTGTTATTACTAAAACGCAGTTAAATACACTTTAAATGCTTTTAATAAGTGCGCAATACTCATCATATGCTTTTACATTGTAATTAGTTGAGTAAGCATTCATAAAACCATGCAAAAACGGTGTTTTGTTACACGTAACTTGGCTTTTACTGGCTAAAGCACTTATCACTTCATCTACATTAAAATGCATTTCGGTATGTGGAAAAATAAACGTACAAGGTACTTTTGCCGCAATATCTAAATGATTTCTAATTTGTGAAGGGTAAAAGCCAATCAGCTTTTTTAGGTGTGGATTGCCTGTTAATAACTGTGCGCGCCACGCGGCACTTGCGCCTGCACTAAACCCTATACAGGCTGTTGGCTCTGTAAGGTTATTAAATACATTTAAGAGCTTAGCTACGTAATTGTCATGGCCACAGTCATTTATAAATTTATTATAATAATACTTTTCACTATCAATGGGTTGCAGTTCTCCTTTGTAGGGGTCTATAACCTCTGTATTGGCTTGCATAATATCTAACAACCTCATTAAAGGTGCTGTTAAACCATAAATATCGCTGACTATTATGTAATTCATACTTACCTTTTTAGGGTTAAAATCCATGCGTTTAAGCAGTTGATAAAATTAAGTATAAATAATTTTTAAATAAATAGCTTGCACACATTTTTTATTTAGGTTACCTTTCTTCTCTGGTCTTAAAAAACCACCGCGGTTAACCTTTTTACCCTGATCCAGTAAGCCCCGCAAAACGTATATTTTAAAGCTAAGTTATTGTACGGCGAGAACCCCTATTAATACCTTGATGATTTTTTTAATATCATCGCAAAAGTGTCATAAAGATCGTCAACACTGTAATGAAGCTAAACACAACATCGTTAATTTATTAACTGCATTTGGCTATAAAAAATAGCGCAGAGTAAATAACAAGAATAAAGTGAGTTTTATTATGTCTTATAAATACAATGGATCTATGATCCAAATTGCCCATCCGGTGCAATCAATTTCTGTAAACAAACAACGTGTTATTTTTAGTGATACACAAGGTTTGAAAAACGCAATGTTCCAAAAAGCAAGCGAAGCGCGCGAATTTGTAAAATGGTTAAAAGCCAACTAAACATTGCGAGCAATTAACTGATTAAGCAGTTAATGTTAATAAAATGTGCCAGCTTTGTAGCTGGCATTTTACTTTGTTGCACTTAATTGACTACAATAGCGATACTTTCATTGTTTTAGGTAGTTGTAGTAATGCTCCGTGCATTTTTGTGTATCACCTTATATTTAAGCATTTCTTCAGTCAGTTACGCCTACACGATTAACTGGCTAACCCACGACTTTGCGCCCTATTACATTTTAAATGGAAAATACCAACACCAGGGGCGTGATGAAAGCGTTATAACCTTACTCGAGCAACAACTTGAGCACATCACGTTTAATCGCCTTGTTATCCCCTCAGGCAAAGTAACGCAAGAACTAGCCAATAAATCAGCCACACATTGTGCCCTATCACTTTATAAAAATGCATTTAGAGAAAAGTTTATTCACTTTAGCGAGCAAAGCTCAACCACGGGCCTTTCACCTTCCATTGCTATGCATAAAGGTTTGGCACATTCACTAGAAGTGCCTAACTCAGAGCCGGTGTCGTTGCAGGATTTATTAGCAGAAAAAAAGCTCACGTTAGGTGTATCTATGAACCGCTCATACGGCGAGCAACTCGACAGCGTAATAAATAACACCCCCGATGTTGATATTGTTATTCGCCCAACGCGAAATAGTTTAGCCAGCCTTACCTATATGCTCAATTTAAAACGCTTAGATATTTTATTAGGTTACCCAAGTGAGCACCATTACTTAGCTAAATCGATGTACTTTGAAGAAAACCTAACTCAGCGAGCGATTGTTGAAGCGCCACCGTTAAGTTATGGCTATATTGGCTGCACTAAAAATGAGCAAGGAGCTAAAAATATTCAACTATTAGATGAGCAATTAAAAAAAATTAAGCAAACCGAGCAATACCATCAAGTAATGTTACGCTGGTTACCCCCACATTTAAAACCCTTATTAGAATCAAGAATTCACGATACAAAAAACAAAAACGCCACTAACTAAAGTGGCGTTTTAATTTAATCTACGCTTTATTATTTACGCACACCTTCAATAGACAGCCCAATATCAACATGGGTAGACGCCGGGCCTAAATTATAATCAATACCGTAATCGGTGAGTTTTAAACTGGTTTCGCCCTCAAAACCAGCACGGTAGCCACCCCAAGGGTCTTGCCCTTCACCTACTTTATCCATTTCAAACGTAATGCGTTTAGTTACGCCATGTAAAGTAAAGTCGCCCGTTACTGTGGCTGTATCATCATCGGTAAATTTCACATCGGTGCTTTTAAATGTTGCTGTTGGGTATTTATCCACATTTAAAAAGTCTTTACCGCGTAAGTGTTTATCACGCTCAGCATGGTTAGAGTCTAAACTTGCTGTATCTATATTTACTAAAATTTTAGACCCTGTTTGCGCTTTAGCGTCGTAACTAAAGCTGCCATCAAAACGGTTAAATCGCCCGTGCAGCCAGCTGTAGCCTAAATGCTTAATTTTAAAGGTAACAAATGCATGCGCCCCTTGCGTATCAATTACATAATCTGCTGCATTTGCAGTGGCCGATAACATCATTACACCCGATAGAGCTGCGCTTACTAGTCGTTTTTTCATGTTAGTATTCCTTTGGTTTGATCATTCTTGTTAAGGTTTTATCTTTATCAATAAAGTGGTGCTTTAATGCCCCCAGTGCATGCAAAACAGCCAAGCCAATTAATGTACACGCACCGTAGTAATGAATTTTTCCGGCAATATCGGCTTGTCCATCAAAGTTATAATCCAGAGCTGGTACATTAAATATCGAAAAAACGGCGATTGCTCTGCCATCAGCGGTAGAAATCAAATAACCCGCCACTACAATGACTGCTAAAATTAGGTACATAACAATATGCGCGGTATGTGCAATGTGGTTTACTGTTTTATTTTGACTAAGGGGGCGAGGTTTGGGGCTGAATACACGCCACAAAATTCTAAAAATAAGCACTGCGGCGAGCGTTATACCTATACTTTTATGTAAATCCAGTGAGCCTTTATACCAGCTGTCGTAATAGGTTAGCTCAACCATGTATAAGCCCAAGCCAAATAAACCAAACACGGTAAAAGCCATCAACCAGTGTAAAGTAATGGCAATAAGGCCATAAGATGTGGGCGTATTTTTAAACATGTGGGTTCCTCTAAATTCAATAATTTAAGAATATAGAGGGTGAAGAAAAACTAAAATAGCGTATACAAACAGCATCTGTGCATATACGCACATACAACTTGAGCTACAGTTTTACTAATTAACTATTTGGTGTGTCAGTAAGGTTTATGTAAATTAGGCTATCAGGTGAGACTTGCAAACAGCTAATTAAGCCTTCTTTTATAAGCTCAAGCATAGCAATAAAGCTAACCACTACACCGCTTCGCCCTTCACTAAGGGTGAATAAATCGTTAAACGGCAGCGCTTTTTTTGCGTTACTCAGCTGGGCTAAAATTTGGCTCATCCGCTCACGGGTAGAGAGGATTTCTGCGGTCACTTGGTGATGCTCAAATGTTTTGGCGCGCGCCATCACGTCGCTCAGAGCTAACATTAAATCTTTTAACTCAAGCTCTGGCAGGTTTTGAGCGGTATTTTCAATAACCGGCATAGTTGCATGTGCGACAAAAATATCACGGCCTACACGGGGGATGGCATCTATATTTTCGGCTGCTTTTTTAAACTGCTCGTATTCTTGTAAACGCTTGATCAGTTCTGCGCGGGGGTCTTCCTCTTCTTCGAGCTCCTCGTGCACAGGCAATAACAGACGCGATTTTATTTGTGCCAATAACGCTGCCATTACTAAGTACTCACCGGCAAGCTCTAACTGAAACTCACTCATCATTTCTACATAACTGACATATTGCTCAGTAATGCTAAAAATAGAGAGTTCGAGCACATCTAACTTGTGCTTTTTTATTAAATACAGCAGTAAATCAAGCGGGCCTTCAAAGGTTTCCAAAATAATTTCAAGTGCATCGGGCGGAATGTATAAATCTTCAGGTTTATCTACAACGGCTTTGCCATGCAAAAAAGCCAGTGGCAGCTTTTGCTGCACTGGCTCACTTTGAGTATTTTTTTCGCCCTGTGTTGAATCACTCACCAAGGTTACTCAAACGGGCTGGTATCGCCACACCCTACACGCAAAATGTGAATATCATCTTCTGATAGGTCAATAACCGTGGTTGCTTGCTCTGCAAGGTGTCCGCCGTCAATAATTAAATCTACGTGTTTATCTAAACGCGTTAAAATTTCATCTGGATCTGATTCTGTAAACTCTTCTCCAGGTAAAATTAACGAACACGACATTAACGGCTCCCCAAGCTCTGCAAGTAATGCACATGCAATTGGATGCTCTATAACGCGCATACCAATGGTTTTTTTCTTATCGTTTAATAACCGCTTTGGCACCTCTTTTGTGCCTTTAAAAATAAAGGTGTATGGCCCTGGCGTATTATTTTTAATAAGCCTAAACATTTGGTTATCTACACGGGCATAAGTTGCCAGCTCAGATAAATCACGACATACCAGCGTAAAGTTATGGTGTTTTTCTATTCCACGAATACGCTCAATGCGCTCTTTTGCTTGCTTATTACCGAGGTTACACCCTATTGCGTAGCCCGAATCTGTTGGGTATACAACAACCCCGCCCTGTTTAATAATATCAACCGCTTGGCTAATAAGTCGTGGCTGTGGGTTTGCTGGGTGAATATGAATTAATTGACTCATGATAATGCTCCTTCTTGCCCTTCCCACACTTGCCAAACCCCTTGGCAGTCTTTGGGTAAGTATAAGTTTTTACCTAGCTCTAAATAACTAGTTGGAAAATGAAAGTCAGAACCTTGCGAGCACAGTAAACCGTACTCTTGGCTCAATTGCCCTAAAAATTGGCGTTCAGTAGGCGCTTGTTGCGGCTGCGCAACTTCCATGGCATCGCCCCCGTCACTTTTGTATTGCACAAGTAACTTACGTAACCATTTATTAGACATTTGATAACGTCCTGGGTGTGCAAGTACTGCAACCCCGCCCGCAGCATGAATGGCGCTAATGGCTGTTTGCATATCACACCAATTGCTTGGAACATAACCTGTTTTACTGCGCCCTAAGTATTTTTTAAATACCCCAGGAAAATTTTTAGCTACGCCTCTTTCAATCAATGCACGCGCAAAATGAGCACGGGTAATTTGGGCGTTTTCTGCCAGCGCCTTGGCTTGTTCGTAAATGCCATCAAAACCGTTTTTTGCCAGCCTTTTGCCTATTTCAATAGCGCGTTCATCACGCTTTTGCTGCTGCGCCGATAGCAATGATGTAAGGGCATTGTTGTTTATATCAATATTTAGCCCAACAATATGTATTTCAAAGCTTTCCCACTTGGTAGAAATTTCTACGCCAGATATAAGCTTAAGCGGTAGGTTTTCTGTTTCGATAAACGCTTTTGCCGGCGTAATAGCAGCCACAGTGTCGTGATCGGTTATCGCAAACACATCAATGTTTTTTTCTACGGCGCGGTTTAATAATTGCTCAACTGTTAAATGTCCGTCTGAATGCGTTGTATGGCTGTGTAAATCGTATTTTATCAAAAGAAAACTGCTTAAATTTAAGGGTAATAGATGTTTATATAAGTATAACAACTTTTTTGACTAAATTGTTTTAAATAAACACTTGACACAAAAGCGCTAAATACGTTTTACTGTAGCCACTTTAAGACACATTAAGAATTAATAAAAATGATCAATTCAATTCAACACACTATTTGGTGGTGGCACTCATAATTTTTGGGTGATGAATTGTCGTGTCTAGCAAATATTCAAAACCCGCAACTATGCGGGTTTTTTTATAACTAAATTTTACGTATTTAATTTTTTATTTTGAGGCAAAAAAACATGAATAACGGTCTTACTCTTACACATCGTTGGTGGTGGCGCCTGATATAGCGGGACGGTAATGATCTGTTTGTAATTTAGATATCGTTATTCAAACCCCGCATTGCAAAAGCATTGCGGGGTTTTATTTTTTGAGGGAATGAGGTTTGATTTTTAGTCATATAACTACCACACCAGGCGAAGTTACTAGCATAACGCAAGTACGCGACTACATTAGTAGCCCACTTGCACTTTATGCGGCACTTGATAAGCCTAATTCGCTACTGCTTGAATCAGCCGAAATTGATTCTAAAGACAGTGTTAAAAGCTTAATTTTAGTTGACTGCGCGCTGCGCATTGTTTGCCAAGGTAAAACCGTTACGATAAGCGCACAATCTAATAACGGTAAACAGTTACTGCCATATTTAAGAGCCAATGTGCAAAGCTGCGATGCAACCTTAACTGACACAAGCCTAACTCTTATTTATAAAGGCGGCTCTAATGACATTGACGAGGCAAGTAAACTGGTTGCCGATAATGCATTTAGCGCACTACGCACCTGTATAAACAGTATCAAAAGCACCACCGAAAACCCGTTTTCGGTATTTTTAGGCGGTGTATTTGCCTACGACATGGTGGCTAATTTTGAGAAGCTAAGCGACGTACCCGATGGCGAAAACACCTGCCCAGACTACGTGTTTTACTTAGCCGAAACCTTAGTGGTTATCGACCATCAAAAACAAACCACCGAGCTTATTGGTAATGTGTTTAATGGCCCAGACGTACACGCTAATTGTTTTGAGGTAGGTAAAGAGCTAGAACGATTAAATGCCTTATGCGACAAAGCAGAAGAGTTTAGTGCGCCTATGCAAACAGGCACCTGCGATGTAAGTGTTGATATAAGCGATGAAACTTACTGCGAGCAAGTGGTTAAGCTTAAAAAGAACATCGTTGATGGTGATATTTTTCAGGTTGTGCCTTCGCGTACGTTTTCACTGCCCTGCCCTGATTCATTGCACGCATATAGCCAGCTTAAGAAGCAAAACCCAAGCCCTTATATGTTTTATATGCGCGATGAAGAATTTGCTTTATTTGGCGCCTCACCTGAGTCTGCACTTAAATACGAAGTACAAAGCAAACAAGTTGAAGTTTACCCTATTGCTGGTACTCGCCCTCGTGGAAAATTTGCCAATGGCACAATCAACCCAGATTTAGATAGCCGTATAGAGCTTGAACTAAGAAACGATCAAAAAGAGCGTGCTGAGCATTTAATGCTGGTTGATTTAGCCCGTAACGATGTGGCACGCATTAGTGTAGCCGGCACGCGCCATGCAAAAGAGCTATTAAAAGTAGACCGCTACTCGCAAGTAATGCACTTGGTTTCTCGCGTGGTGGGCACATTAAAGCCTGAGCTTGATGCACTGCACGCTTACCAAGCGTGTATGAACATGGGCACGCTAGTAGGCGCTCCTAAAGTACGCGCTGCCGAACTTGTACGCCAAACCGAAGGCAAACGCCGTGGCAGCTACGGTGGCGCAGTAGGCTATTTAACAGGCGATGGTGCAATGGATAGCTGCATTGTTATTCGCTCAGCGTTTGTTAAAAATAATACCGCGTATGTGCAAGCAGGTGCCGGTGTCGTTTACGATTCTGATCCGCAAGCCGAAGCTAACGAAACCCGCGCTAAAGCCCAAGCGGTGATCACCGCCATAAAATCGACTTATGAGGCGGTATAAAATGAGCACAGCAAACCCAATGAAAATATACTTTTTAGATAACTTTGATTCGTTTAGCTACAACCTTGTTGATGAACTAACCATGCTGGGCTGTGAGCTTGTGGTATACAGAAATAACATAAGCGCAGAGGTTATTTTTAATAAAATGCGCCAAGAGCCTGGGCAAGTATTATTAGTGCTTTCGCCAGGACCTGGTGCCCCCAGTGATGCAGGTTGCTTAATGGAATTAATCGAACTGGCTAAAGGCCACTTCCCTATGCTGGGCATTTGCCTGGGGCAACAAGCACTTACACAAAGTTATGGCGGAGTAATCGGCCACGCTGGCGAAACCGTACATGGTAAGTCATCAATCATTAATTTAAACCCGCACCCGGTGTTTGAAGGAATGGGCAACACCATGCCCGTAGCCCGCTACCATTCATTAATGGCAACCAAGGTACCTGAAAATATTGAGGTAATTGCACAATTTGACGATATTCCTATGGCCATATATCACCACGACGATAAAGCGTTAGGTTATCAATTTCATCCTGAGTCAATACTTACGCCAAATGGTGCAATGCTACTTCAACAAAGTGTTGCGTACTTAACGCGCACCAACTAATAGAGGACATTATGAGTACCCAAGCAAAAGAGACCATAAATGTTCAATACGCTATTGAGCAACTTATTCAAGGCAAGTCGTTAAACTATGCCCAATCAAACGCATTATTTAACCAAATAATGCAAGGTAACATGAGCGAAATAGAGCTCACTGCATTGCTAATCAGCCTTAAAATAAAAGGCGAAGTAAGTGATGAAATTGCCGGCGCTGCAGCGTCAATGCGAGAAAACGCCGTTGCCTTTACAACCGCTAGCACGCAACTTGCCGATAGCTGCGGCACCGGGGGCGATGGCTCAAACACGATTAATATTAGTACTACCGCGGCTATTGTTGCAGCTGCCGCGGGTATTAATATGGTAAAACATGGTAATCGCAGTGTATCGAGTAATTCGGGCTCTGCTGATTTATTAAAAGCACTGGGCATTAATATTGATATGAGCCCAGCAAAGGCTGCACATTGCCTTGAGAAAACCCATTTTACCTTTTTGTTTGCACCGCATTATCACAGTGGTGTACGCCACGCGATGGGCGTACGTACTGCGCTTAAAACACGTACCATTTTTAATATTTTAGGCCCGCTTGCTAACCCTGCTGCACCACACGTGCAATTACTGGGTGTTTACGATGAGTCTTTATGTATGCCAATGGCGCAAACACTTAAAACATTAGGCACTAAGCGCGCGATGATAGTGCATGGTTCTGGCACTGACGAAATAGCCCTGCACGGCCCAACTAACGTAGTTGAGCTAAACAATGGCGAAATAACGCAGTACACATTAAACCCAAGCGACTTTGACCTTGCAAACTATTCACTTGAACAACTAGCCGGTGAAGGCCCACAATATAACGCAAATGCAAGCCTTGCTATTATACAAGGTAAAGGCAGTGATGCGCACAATGCTGCAATCGTAGTCAATGTGGCTGCACTTTTATACCTAAGCGGTAAAGTACAGTCATTAAAAGAAGGCGCACAACAGGTACAAACATTACTAAGTTCAGGCAAAGCCATGAACACATTAAATGCAATTATTGAGGTAAGTCATGGCTAATGTATTAGACAAAATTGTTGCTGATAAAAAACAAGAGCTAATAGAGCGTAAAGCCGCGCGCCCACTAGAGAGCTTTAAACACCTAGCAGTGCCAACCAGCCGCAGCTTTTATAAAGCGTTAGCAAAGCCGGGTACGCAGTTTATTTTAGAATGTAAAAAAGCATCTCCTTCAAAAGGGCTAATAAGAGAGCCGTTTGATTTAACCGAGATCACCTCTGTTTATAAAAAATATGCTAGCTGCATGAGCGTACTTACAGATACTAAATACTTTCAAGGTAGCTTTGATTATTTAGAGTTTGTACGTAGCCAAGTAGAGCAACCACTTATTTGTAAAGACTTTTTTATTGATGAGTACCAAGTTTACATGGCACGTATTTATGGCGGCGATGCTATATTACTAATGCTTTCAGTACTTGATGATGAACAATATAAAGCGCTACATGCAGTTGCCGACTCGCTTAACATGTCGGTATTAACCGAAGTAAGTAACGAAGAAGAAGTGCACCGTGCCCTTGCACTCGATGCGCAAATTATTGGTATTAATAACCGTAACCTTCGCGATTTAAGCACTGATTTAGCAACCACCGAAAAACTACGTAAACTCATCCCACAAGATAAAGTGGTTATCTCAGAGTCAGGTATTTACACTCATCAAGATGTTAAACGCCTAGCGCCATTATGTGATGGCTTTTTAATTGGCAGTTCTTTAATGGCTGAGCGCGATTTAGAACAAGCCTGCAAAAAAGTGATTTTAGGTGATAACAAAGTGTGCGGTTTAACCCGAGCACAAGACGTACAGGCCGCTTACAACAACGGCGCAGTGTACGGTGGACTCATTTTTTACCCTAAATCGCCTCGTTATGTTGATTTAGATTGTGCGATTGAGCTGAGCCAAAGTGCGCCACTTAAATTTGTCGGTGTTTTTGTTAATGCAAGCCCGCAGCAAGTAGTACAATACGCGCACGAACTAAAACTTGCCGCAGTACAATTACACGGTCAAGAAAGTGACGATTACATTGCCGCATTACGTACACAGTTACCTGAAGGTTGTGAAATTTGGAAAGCACAGGCAATTAAAGATACATTGCCAACCCCAGCTACGGGCGTAGACCGCCATCTTTATGATACCCACAGCGATACACAAGCCGGTGGTACAGGTAAAGCATTTGATTGGGCAGTACTGCGCGACGCAACAACCCCCTTTATGCTAGCGGGTGGCTTAAATCCAGACAATATAAAAGACGCGCTTTCTCAAGGTGCCCTAGGCCTTGATTTAAATTCAGGCGTTGAAGAATCTGCGGGTAAAAAGTGCCCTATCAAATTACAAAATGCTTTTACAAGCATCAGAAATTATTGAGGTTATAATGCAAAATCCAGCTTATTTTGGCGAGTTTGGCGGTATGTTTGTACCTGAGCTACTTGTCCCTGCGCTTAAGCAGTTAGAGAACGAATTTAACAAAGCACAAAAAGACCCTGAGTTTCAGGCTGAGTTTACAAAATTATTAAACGAGTATGCCGGTCGCCCTACGCCGCTTACATTAACGCGTAATTTAATTAAAAACCCTAAAGTAAAACTTTACCTAAAACGTGAAGATTTACTGCACGGTGGCGCACACAAAACCAACCAAGTACTTGGTCAAGCGTTGCTAACTAAACGTATGGGTAAAAAAGAAGTTATTGCCGAAACTGGAGCGGGCCAACACGGCGTGGCAACAGCCCTAGCCTGTGCATTACTTGGCTTAAAATGCCGCATTTATATGGGTGCTAAAGACGTTGAGCGCCAACAGCCTAATGTATTTAGAATGAAATTAATGGGCGCAGAAGTTATTCCGGTAACCGCCGGCTCTGGCACATTAAAAGATGCGGTAAACGAAGCGCTACGCGACTGGTCTGCAAACTACCAAGACGCTCACTACTTACTTGGTACCGCTGCGGGTCCTCATCCATTCCCAACAATTGTACGAGAGTATCAAAAAATCATTGGTGAAGAAGCTAAACAACAAGTACTAAAAGCAGAAGGACGCTTACCGGATGCCGTACTAGCCTGTGTTGGCGGTGGCTCTAATGCCATTGGTATGTTTACTGACTTTATTGACGAGCCAAGTGTAAAACTTATTGGTGTAGAGCCTGCAGGTAAAGGCCTAGATACCCAGGAGCACGGCGCTACAATTTGTAAAGGTACAAAAGGTATATTGCACGGTACCTATACGTACATTATGCAAAATGACGATGGCCAAATTGAAGAGTCATACTCAGTATCTGCCGGCCTTGATTACCCAGCAGTTGGACCACAGCACGCGTTTTTACACGAAACAGGCCGTGCTCAATATGTGGGTATTACCGATACAGAAGCCCTTGACGCGTTCCAAGCACTTGCTAAAAACGAAGGGATTATTCCAGCTCTTGAATCAAGCCATGCCCTTGCTTATGCGCTTAAATACGCCGAAGAGCAAACAGAAGAAAGCATTTTAGTGGTTAACTTAAGTGGCCGTGGCGATAAAGATTTAACCCACGTACACAGCGTTTTATCACAAGGAGGTCAACTATGAGCCAGTTAAATACAGATCGTTACGGTAAAACCTTTGCTGCACTTAATGAGCAAAAACAAGGTGCATTTGTACCATTTGTTACCATTGGCGACCCAGGTAAAGAGCAAAGTATTGCCATTATTAAAAGCTTAATTGATGGCGGTGCGGATGCACTGGAGCTAGGTATTCCGTTTTCAGATCCAATCGCCGATGGTCCAGTTATTCAAGCGGCGAATATTCGTGCTCTCGATGTAAACATTAACACGCAAGATTGCTTTGATATTATTAAAGAAATACGCGATTACAATGCAGATATTCCAATTGGCTTATTATTGTATTCAAACCTTGTGTTTAAACGCGGTTTAGAAACATTTTATAAAGATGCTAAAGCGGCGGGCGTAGATTCTATTTTAGTTGCTGATGTACCACTGCATGAGTCTAAAATGTTTAGAAAAGCAGCCATGGCAAACGGTGTAGACCCAATATTTATTGCCACACCCAATGCCGATGACGATACTCTGCGCCAATGTGCTTCTTACGGCCGTGGCTACACGTATTTATTATCGCGTGCGGGTGTTACCGGCACCGATACTAAAGCGCAAATGCCAGCGGGTAACATAGTAACTAAATTAAAAGAATACCATGCAGCCCCTGCTTTATTAGGCTTTGGTATTTCTACGCCCGATGATGTAAAAGCCGCCCTAAATGCCGGTGCAGCTGGTGCTATTTCAGGCTCGGCCGTTGTTAAAATTATTGAAGCCAACCTTAATGATTTAGACGCGATGACAACGCAGTTAAAAGCGTTTGTAGCTGATATGAAAGCGGCCACCGCACTGTAAAAGCTTAAAATTTACGCATTAAAAAAGGGCATTTTAAATGCCCTTTTTTATTAAGCTCTACACTTAGTGAGCTTGATGCTTACCTTCTAAAATTTCTTCAATAAATTTTGCATTAAATGCTTCTAAATCTGCAGGGCTGCGGCTTGTTACTAAACCTTGGTCTACACTCACCTCTTCGTCAACCCAGTTTGCACCAGCATTGATCAAATCACTTTTAATGCTTGGGAATGATGTAACGGTACGGTCGCGTAATTTATTAATTTCGGCAAGTAACCAAGGAGCATGGCAAATAGCTGCGACGGGTTTGTTTTTCTCAGCGCCAAAAAAACCGTCTATAAACGCTTTTGCGTGCTTATCTTGGCGTAACGTATCTGGGTTAAATAAACCACCTGGCAGCATGAGCGCATCGTAATCGCTGGCACTGGCATTTGTAACAAGTTTATCTACGCTTACTTTGTCGCCCCATTTATCTTCATCCCAGCCGGTGATTTCACCCTCTTTTACCGACACAATATCGATATCGGCGCCGGCATTAAGTAAAGCATCACGTGGAGATAATAGCTCACTTTGCTCAAAGCCATCGGTGGCTAAAATAGCAATTTTTTTGCCTTGTAAACGAGTGCTTGTTTGTAATGTAGACATATAGATCTCCTTATTGCGTTTAATAAAATGTTTCAATCTCCCTATTAAAAGCATAACCGATGCCAAATTTAACCTATTGAAAATAATGGATAATATAAATTAAAGCTGTCAAAGCTATGTAAATCATTTAGAGGGTTTGAACAATCTACATAGCCTAATTTAAAGTGCGTATTAAAAACCAGCACACAAGCTTTGCTTACAAGATGAAGTAGTTAGGCATTAACTAAAAGCTGGGTATTTATTTTGTAGACGCACCCTCTTAGCGGGGTGCGCCGAACTGTAATTTTGTGATTAATAGCGCAAAGTAAACCTAAAAAGGTAACCAGGCTATTAACAAGTATTGGTTGCAGGAACTAGTCGCTGGTACTGATCACTGGTACCGGTCAATGCAAGTTGCTATTTAAAGGAGATCTTTTAATGCTTTGGCAGGTTTAAATACGGGTTTGTTAGCGCCTTCTATTTCAATGCTTTCGCCTGTTTGTGGGTTACGGCCAGTGCGCGCTGGGTAGTAGCTTAAAGCGAATGTACCAAATCCATTAATTTGCACTTGGTCGCCTTCAGACAGCGATTTAGTAATTACGTTTTGTAAGCTAGTAAGGGCTGCTTGTGTGTCTTTTTTTGTTAGTTCACTGCGTTTTGCTATTTGGGCAACAAGTTGTGCTTTGTTCATTGTAGGCTCCTAAATGCACACTTAATCAGTGTTGGTTAAGCGTGGGAATATGATGATGGATAATTAAAGCCACGCAGGCTAAGGCTTACAGGGCAACAAGTCAACCTTGTAGTTGCCTAGTGTTATGTGGTAAAAACTTCCCTGACTTCTTTTTGTATAATTTAGGTAGTATATGCACGCATTGATTGAATACATCCCGCTAATATTATTTTTTGCGGTATTTAAATTAGTTGATATTTACTGGGCAACAGGCCTTTTAATGGTCACTACGCTTATTCAAGTTGCGTATAGCTACTTTAAGCACGGCCATGTACCTGCCCGCCAATGGCTATTTTTTGCTATTGCAGCGGTGTTTGGCACATTAACCTTAGTACTCCACGATGAGCAGTATATAAAATGGAAAGCCACGTTAATTTACGCCGGCCTAAGCCTTACCTTATTAATTAGCCGCTACGTGCTGAATAAAAATCTTGTTAAAAAAGCCCTTAGCTCAATCCTCGAAAACGCCAACGACTCTAAACAGGCGATTGAAGTACCTGAGCCGGTGTGGAATAAGCTTAACTTAATGTGGGTTGCCATTACCGCAGGTATTGCAGTGCTGAATATTTACATTGCGTATAATTTCTCACTCGATTTTTGGGTTAACTTTAAAGTGTTTGGTTTAATGGCCATTACCTTTGTGAGTATTTTAATCACTATTTTTGCTTTGTATAAATACTTCCCTGATGAAGAAGAACCCGCAAAGTAAAACACCTTCGTCATAAAAATGTCGTCTTTGCTTGATAGCGTGTAAAAAAAATCAATCAGAGACGACCTTGAACGCCAATCAATACCGCTGGTTTGAATTTACCCTAATATTTGTTTTATTGCCTTTAATAGGCTTTACCCTTCGTAGTTACCTAGCTAACTGGCTAATACCCGCACTGATTGTTTTAATGAGTGTGTGCTGCATGTTATTACTGAACGACCCTCACTTTAAGCGTTTTAGACTCACAAGCCTGGGGCAGTTTTCTGCGGTAAAGCGCCGTTTATTTAGTTTCTTTTTTTTAGGAGCGCTTTTTTCAGGCGTGTTTTACGGCATTATTCACCAAGAAAATTGGTTTAGTATGCCGCTGCACTCATTTTATAACTGGTTACTTTTACTGCTTCTATACCCGCTGCTGTCGGTATTACCACAAGAACTAATTTTCAGAACCTACTTTTTTCATCGTTATAAACGCATTATGCCCAAAAAAAGAGTGCGTATAGTGGTAAGCGCAACGGTGTTTGCCCTTGCCCATATTGTATATGCCAATTGGGTGGCTGTAGGCTTAGCATTTTTAGGCGGGTTATTATTTTCGTTTACCTACGCGCAAAGCCGCTCAACCATAGTGTGTGTAATTGAGCATAGTTTATGGGGATTGTGGATGTTTACACTGGGGATAGGCAGTTCATTAGACTCAGGAGCTATCAGCTAACAAGCTAACAAGCTAAGCCGCTATTTTAAAAACAAAAAAGCCGCGTTAATACGCGGCTTTTAGCAACTTTTTTATAGCCTAAAATCCAAATAACTTAAAGGCAAAAAACTTAGTCGCTACTGTGTTTATAAATATGGCTAATAAAATAACCGGAATAAACGTAGAAAGCGAAAAGTTAACGTATTTCTCCATAAAGCTACCGGCGTAATTTGGTGAGCCTTGGCTTAACTCATCTGTTAGGCGCGCTTTTTTCCAGCGGTACATAACAAATAAACACACCATTAAACCATTCAGTGGCAATATAGTGTCGTAAAATACATCATAAACAATATCAAAAAAGCTTTTATTTCCGCTGCCGTAACTAGTAAACGACGTTAAGCTATCAACCATACCAAACGACATAGTACACAATATAGTTAACACACCGGTGGCTAGTGTTAAAATACCTAAGGCTTTTTTACGGCTGATCCCTTTGCGGTCGCTAAGGGTCGCTGTAGGTACTTCTACAATTGATACAAGCGAAGTAATCGCTGCAAAAAACACTAACAAAAAGAACGAAAACGCCACTGCAGACGCACCAAAATAACCAATGTCATTTTGTAGTGCTAATAAAATTTTAGGTAAGTATACAAATATCATCGATACAGACGAGTCAGAAAGTGCGGCTGGGTCGGTATTAGGATCAAAACTAAATATTGCCGGTAACACCATTAAACCGGCAACAAATGCCACTAATGAGTCGGTAATAGCCACCATTTTAGCACTGCCAACAATGTCATCTTTTTTAGATATGTAAGAGGCGTACGTCATTAAAATACCCATACCTAGCGATAGTGAGAAAAACGCTTGGCTTAGTGCACCATTAAGCACGCTGGCGCTCATTTTAGAAAAATCAGGAATAACATAATATTTAACACCAGCCATGGCGTTATCAAGCGTTAATACATACGCTACAAGGGCAAGCAACATAACAAATAAAGCCGGCATTAAAAACTTAGCGGCTTTTTCTATGCCTTGTTTAACCCCACCCAATAAAATAAGGTTAACAATAATAACGACCACAGCCATGTAGCCAAAAACAGTGTAGCTATTTATAAAGCTGCCAAAATGGCTCGGATCTGCCAATGCATCTAAATTACCCATGGCGGTTTGGCTTAAGTAACCAAAAATCCACACGGTAATAACCATGTAAAATACGGCAATCATAAACGGCGTTAATACAGCCAAAAAGCCTGCAAACTTCCATTTTTTGTCGTTATTTGCCAGCGCTTTGTACGAACCAAGTGGATCTTTTTGCGCGTTACGACCCATGGCCATTTCAGCCATCATTACTGGTAAACAAATAAAAGCAACAAACAAAGCGTATACAAGTAAAAATGCACCACCACCATTTTTAGTTGCCGACACAGGAAAACCTACTAAGTTGCCAATACCCACTGCCGAACCTGCTGCAGCCAGTATAAAGCCAAGACGGGAGCTAAAATGCTCTCTATTATTGCTCATGTATTAACCTTGTTATTTTTAAGTTATTCAAGCGACTCTACCAGTGTTGTGCCGCGCTTTTCAAGCAATTACACACTAAAAATAATTAATAACTGTAAACCTAGCTTTAACGGTAATTTGTTCACCAACTATCAACGTTGTGCTAGTATTTGCGTTATTAAACTTAACATTTTTTTGAGAATTACTATGTTGTACATGATTTATTCAACCGACGTTGAAAACAGCTTACCGCTTAGAAAAGAAGCCCGCCCCGCCCACTTAGCACGTTTAAGCGAACTTGACTCTCAAAACCGTTTACTTGTTGCCGGCCCACTGCCAGCAATCGACAGTGAAGACCCGCAAGATGCTGGATTTACAGGCTCACTAGTCATTGCCGAATTTGATTCACTTGAAAAAGCACGTGAATGGGCAGCATCTGATCCATACGTTGCAGCCGGCGTTTACGCAAACACCGTTGTAAAACCATATAAAAAAGTATTACCAGCATAACGAACACCCTGAATTTAAAACGTTATTTAATTCAGGGTTGGTTCACTGCTAATTAATTAAGCTGGCGAACGTAAAAGCGCATATTGGACGTTTTTACTTGAGTTTTAGTAGCTTAGTTAATTAGAATAGCTGGGTTTGATCTAGGAGTTCCCGTCATGCGTGTATTATTAACCCTTGGTTTAATTGCCTGTATTAGCGTCAGTGGCGCCGTACACGCAAGTTCGACTGTTACCAAAGCAGTTAAAAAAACTGAGATCAGCAAAAAGAAAGCCGTAATACTTGCAAAAGAAGAAACTGACGGTAAAACCTTAAAAATTACAGAACAAGCAAAATTTTATACTGTACGTATACTCAAATCTGACGGCCACGTCGTTGATTTACATATAAATAAAAAAACCGGCGAAGTGAAAAAGGATTAGCAAATGCGAATTTTAGTTATAGAAGATGATTTACACTTAGCAGACAACCTACGTAATGCTTTAGAGAAAGAACGTTACAGTGTTGATTTATGTCATGATGGCGAAGCTGGCCTATTCCATATTACAGAATACCCGCTAGATATGGCGGTGGTTGATTTAGGCTTACCAAAAATTGACGGTATTGAGCTAATCAATAAAGCACGTGCACAAGGCGTGACAATCCCTATTTTAATCTTAACGGCGCGCGACCGCTGGCAAGACAAAGTTGAAGGCCTAGATGCAGGTGCCGACGACTACTTAACCAAGCCGTTTCATGTTGAAGAATTAATTGCGCGTTGTAACGCACTTATTCGCCGCAGTGCGGGTAAAGCAAACCCTGAAATGACAGCAGGTCCAATTAAAATTCATACTCGCTCACAACAAGTTTGGGTTAACGACAAAGAACTTAGCCTTACGGCTTATGAGTACAAAGTACTTGAGTATTTGATGGTTAACCCGCAAAAAGTAATTTCTAAATCAGAACTTACTGAGCACATTTACGACCAAGATTTCGATCTTGATTCTAACGTTATCGAAGTATTTGTACTTCGTCTGCGTAAAAAATTAGACCCTGAAGGCACATTAAACCCAGTAGAAACACTACGTGGGCGTGGTTACAGGCTTAAAAGTCAGTGGTAGCATCGCAAATATCGCTTAAAATAAGGCAAGGATTTATCCTTGTCTTTGTTTTATTGGTGGCACTGCCTATTTTGTTTTACTCGATTGGTAAAGCGTATTACGCCTCATTAGTCGAAACCACCGAAAAAAATCTAGAAGCCCACTTATACTCCCTTATTTCTGAAGTCGACTTTACTGAGCGCGGCATTATTATGCCCAGCACAATTTTAACGCCTGAGCTAAATAACTTAAATTCAGATACCTACGCCATGATTTACCGCGATGATGTACCTGTGTGGCACTCAGAGTCGGCAGTAAATGTAAACTTTAAACCCGAGTACATAGAGCCTAAAGCAGGTGCGGCCGACTTTAGACGTGTGGTTTACAACAATGCAGTTTACTGGCAATTAAGCCTAACGGTCATTTTAAATAATATTGACCAATCTGAGCAGGCACGTTTTATATTACTCAAACGAAACGATGCATTGCTAAGGTTAATGGATGGCTTTAAACAAACCCTAGTCGATTGGATGTTTATAATGGGTATTGCGATTGCCGGTTTAATGGCAATTGGATTTATTTGGAGCGGCCGGCCGTTACAACGTCTTGATAAAGAAATAAAAGCCATTGAATCGGGTGATATTCAAGAAATTAAAGGCTTATATCCTGTAGAGCTGCAAACAATTAAATCAGACCTAAACTTATTACTAGAGTCGCAGCAACGTCAAAAAGAGCGCTACAGAGCCTCTTTAAGTGACCTAGCACATGCATTAAAAACGCCCCTTGCGGTATTAAAATCAAGCCCGCTTGCTAATGATGCCGATGCCCAAGAGCAACTTGATAGAATAAATGTGATGATCGAGCATCAGTTAAAGCGTGCAGCTACTGGCGCCTCAGATACATGGAAAAAACAAACTCCAGTTAAACCTGTGGTTGATTCTATTTTAAGTGCAATGGCCAAGGTATACCGCGATAAAGACATTATATTTAATTGTACCGTGACCGATAAAGATTACTTTTTAGGTGACCAAACAGATTTAATGGAGTTACTGGGTAATTTAATTGATAACGCCTGTAAGGCGTGTCGCTCGCAAGTAGAAATACAGGTCATTCAAAGTAAAACACTTTGCATAGGCATTAGTGACGATGGACCCGGTGTACCCGAGGATAAACGCGAGTCTTTATTAACCCGTGGTACCCGCCTTGATACTTACGAAAGCGGCCACGGTGTTGGTATGGCGATAGTCTCGGACTTGGTTAAATCTTATAACGGTCACTTAACGATTAATAAGTCGGACACCTTGGGCGGCGCACAATTTATTTTAGAGTTTAATTACAATGATAAAAAATAGCCTTTTAATCACACTTGCGAGCCTATTAGCACTAAGTACTAATGCCAGTGCGCAAGCACAGTGTACGCTTGAGCAAAACGCAACGCCAAGCCAAACTAAACGCTATACGCAGTGTTTAGACACCCAAATAAATCAGGCTAAATATAATCAGGGTACTTGGGTTCAAAAACGTAAATATGAACTCACTAAATTAGAAGAGCAAAGCGGAAATACGCAAATACTCATGTTGTTTAAGCGCAGCGTCGACAACCATCAAAAGTATATTGAAGCAAGCTGCCAATGGCGCTATATATTAAAACTGCCAAATGCAAGCCAAGCCGCTATTGATTACAAATTATGTGAACTTGCACTTATTGAACAGTTTACTCAAGTGCTTAAAAAGCCACTTTAAACGGGGATTAACCCCTATAAAAAAAGCGATTAATACTGTGTATTAATCGCTTTTTTTGTATCAAATATTTAATCAAATACGCAATTTTAAGCTATGAAAACCAATTGATATTATTTATCGTCTATCGACTCTCCAGTACCAAGTAGCGTGGCAACCCAGCGCCCTTCATCACTTGCCTCTAGGGCTATTTTAACAATCATGGTAAGCGGTACCGATAGCAACATGCCTACAGTGCCTAATAACCAACCCCAAAATATTAACGACAAAAACACCACCAAGGTAGAAAGCCCAAGCCCTTTACCCATAAATTTAGGCTCTACAATGTTACCCATTACCGTATTAATAATTAAATACCCTGCACCTACAAGCCCGGCTGTTAATGGCCCTTGTGTAATGAGTGCTAACAATACAGCTGGTACTGCGGCAATAATAGAACCTATATTAGGAATATAATTAAACATAAAGGCCAACACGCCCCACAGCACAAAGTAGTCAACATCTAAAATCCATAAATAAAATGCTGCAATAATACCGGTGGCTAAACTCACCAATGTTTTAATTGCTAAATACGAATTAATAGAAACCAAAAAGCGGTCAATTTGCTCCATTTTTCTGTCTGGGTCGGCAAGTGCCATATGAATTTTTTTGCTTAATGCAGGCCCTTCAAAAAGCATAAACACCACAGTTAAAATTATTAAAAACATGTTTGCCATTACGCCACCTAAGCCGGTAAGCATATTCGTGGCTACATCAACCATTTTACCTGGGTCAAACATAGAGAGAATTTGATCTCTATCGATTAAGATATTGTATTGCGATGCAAGATCGACCAGCCAAACAAACTCTTCTTGTAACTGGGCTTTATATTCAGGAAGTTGCTGAGAAAAGTCGTTAACTGATTGCCCTACAAGGCCGCCTAAGCTTACACCTAAGCCCACAATGATAAGCACCACAATAACAACAGAAACCCCTTTAGGGATCCGATAGCGGCCAAAAAATGTGATCAGCGGGTTGCATACAATGGCAATAAACGCCGCCAAAATAAAGGGAATAATAATAACACTTGCGGCCTTAATACCGGCTAATACAACCACCAGGGCTGCAAATATTATTAAGCTTTTATTTACGCCAGTTAAACTTGCCAACGCGCCAATCCTTTTCTTATGAAATTCGCTTTAGTGTAAGGCAAAAACTAATTAAATGAAATATTTACAAAGTGATCGTTGTTTTTTAGTTAACGTAATAATTTGCATTAAGATAGTTTAAATAGTATACATTTTAAACAAATCGTACACTTAAAATTGGTAAGATTTTTATGCATATTTTTTTTACAGGCGCTACAGGCCTAATAGGTAAACACTTAACGCCTTTTTTGCTGCATCATCATAAAGTAACCGTACTGAGCCGAAATAAAACCAAAGCCCATGTATTGCTTGGTCATAATATTGATGTAGTAAGCACGGTTGATGAGGTTAATATTAACCATGTTGATACTGTAATTAATTTAGCCGGCGAACCTATCGTCAACAAACGCTGGACCCAGGCACAAAAACAAACAATTAAAAACAGCAGAATAAACCTTACCACGCAAATCAGCGATGCTATTTTAAATTGCAGCACGCCCCCTGCTACATTTATATCTGGTAGTGCCATTGGCTATTATGGCCGCCAAGACGATACCCCCGTAGATGAGGACACCGACGATGTAAATGATGAATTTAGCCATCAGCTATGTAAAGAGTGGGAGCACGCGGCACTAAAAGCGCAAAGTGATAAAACACGGGTGTGCTTATTACGCACGGGAATTGTACTTAGCAAAAACGGCGGCGCTTTAAGTAAAATGCTTCCTGCGTTTAAATTTTTTGCAGGTGGCCCCATTGGTGATGGGGAGCAAGGTATGTCGTGGATTCATATTGATGACATGATTCAACTGATTTTATTTATTATAAAACACACATCGCTTTGCGGGCCAATTAACGCTACTGCACCCACCCCTGTTAGCAATAAAGTATTTAGCAAAAGTTTAGGTAAAGCATTGTCTCGCCCTGCGGCCCTAACCATGCCAAGCCCTGTGTTAAAAATGTTAATGGGTGAAATGTCTGATTTGCTCACTACTGGGCAATATGTAATACCCAAAAAAGCGTTAGCGCATAATTACCGTTTTCATTTTACGGATATAGATTCGGCTCTAAGAAGTTTAATAAAGTAGGTGTATTCAGCATAGATACACCTAATAAAGGTTATAAAAATACTACTTTAAGCTAGGTTACTGTAATTAATATAAGCTTTAGTATCTAGTCTCCATTAAAATAGTCGTTTTATAATAAAAGAACCTTTCTATGCTGCACTTACCAACCGTTATAAGCCTTTCTTTTATTTTAAACCTTATAATTGGGCTGTATTTTATCTCTATTTATCAATATAAAAAACAAACTAGTTTTTTATATTTTGGCCTAGCTTGTACCACCTTTACATTCGCCATACTATGCGCAAGCTTACGCGTGATCATTGCATGGCCGTTTATTACCCATTACTTTGCCAGTCTATTTATTATTGCTTGCCCACTTTTTTTAATTATGGGATTAAAAGCACTCAGTCCTTTAAATAAAAGCATATGCAGGCAAGTTAGCTATTTGCTCATCGTGGCTGCGGTTTTTTTACTCGTAGTTTACAACACCGCAGCCGAGCAAGTATTGGTTAGTTTAACTGTGGCAGGCTTATTTTTGTATGCCTCGTATATTGTTTTAAGCACCCGCTTTATAGCAAAATTACAACAACGTATGCTACTGCTTTGCCTATTACTGCACGCACTCGTTATGCTAATACAGGGAGTTTTATTACTGTTGCCGTTTTTTACTGCGCTCAACTTTAATTTTGCCTCTGTTTTGCAATTTACTTTGGCTGTACACTTAATACTTGCCACTAGCGCCGCCCTATTGCTGCCTTTTTTAGTGTTTGCCAATACAGAGCATACGCTCAACTCCCTTGCTAATCGCGACCCATTAACCCAGCTATTAAATAAACGCGGTTTAAATGCAGTGGCCAATACGTTATTTAATAAAAATAATGCCGAGCATCCCCTTAGCATTATTATGGTCGATATAGACTTTTTTAAGCGCGTTAACGATGAATACGGACACGATGCAGGTGATGAGGCAATTAAATGGGTTTCGCAGCATATTGCAGCGCTTTTTTCTAACAGCGCAGTTACCGCACGTGTTGGCGGCGAAGAGTTTGCAATTTTACTTAGCCACTGCACTTTAAATGAGGCACAGTGCGCGGCAAACACCCTCAGAAAAAACATTAAAAACAAGCCCTTTAGCTATTACGGCAACACCATTTATTTAAGAATAAGCGCAGGAGTGGCATGCAGCGATACTCAAACAAGCTCTTTTAAATCGCTACTTAGTGCGGCAGATAAGCGCTTGTATATTGCTAAAGCCACAGGACGCGACAAAGTTATATATGAATCTGCACAAAACCCTTTTATAAATAACAAACCGGTTTGCACATAAAAAAGCCCTTCAATTGAAGGGCTTTGACATACACACTAAAACAAAATGATTACTGACATTTAAGCCCAGCAGAGTCTGCCTTATTAGGCACAAACTGAATGTTTGCTACCGACACTGAGGTTTTACTGCTTGCATGTAAACTAAACGGGCTTGTAAGGCTTGCAAAGTCTACGCCTTGGTTAGCAAAACAACGTAAGTCTACCGACACCGACTGCCATTTATTTTTGATGGATTGATCAACCATTTTACTCAAGGCAATCGCACCACCACACTCACCTGAACAAGTCATAGCAAGGTTTACGTCGTCGGTTAGTGGCTCATTGAGTTTAATATCAAAACTAATAACGCCATTAGCCTCTAAATACGTAATGGTATCTTCTGCAAAGCTTGTGACTATTTCAGCACTTGCCTTTTGCTCGCCACTAAAATTAAATTGGCGCGCGTCTTCTTGAACAGTTTTATCCTCAGTACGGTATTTAAGTGCACCTAGTTGATGAGTACTGCTTGATACATCTAATAGCTCATCGCCAGATTTAAGTAATAAACGCCACGGAGCAACCGGTGCGCCAACTAAAATATCCATACTAGTGAGTGCTGAGTTATCTAATTGAGAGTCTTCGTCTAAATTATCAGCCAATACATTTTTATCGCCATAAGTTAAACCAAAGCCGTACGGTAATAATGGGCTGTAATCGTCATCGCCTTTATTAACCGTTGCTTGTACTGCTGTTTTAGGCCATGAAAACGAAAGCTTGCCGCTAAAGTCATGTTGAATGCTGCCATCTTTGGCTTTTAAAATAACATCGGCAATACCGCCACCCTCTGTACCTGGCAGCCATGCTGCAACAAATGCATCTGAGGCATTTAATTCACTGTTAACCCACATTGGGCGACCGGAAATAAATACCGATACAACATCAATACCCAGCTCTTTTAACGACTTTAATAACGCGAGCGATTTTTTATTACCACGCTCAAATTCAAGGTTATCTCTATCGCCATGGCCTTCTGCATAAGGCTCTTCACCAAATACCACAACAGCTACATCTGGGCGCTGCTCATATGAGCCATCCACACTTAAAATGGCACGTCCACCCGCCTCAGTAATTTGTTTTTCAAGGCCTGCGTAAATAGACGTGGCACCAGGAAAATCAGCATTTTTGTTATTCGTCCCTTGCCAAGTAATACTCCAGCCACCCGACTGTTTACCTATATTATCGGCTCCATCGCCGGCAATAAGTACAGTTTGGTTAGCATCAAGAGGCAAAATATTGTTTTTGTTTTTAAGTAAAACAAGTGATTCACGAACTGCCTGACGCGCAACTTCGCGGTGCTGCTGCGCACCAATTAGCTCAGTTTTACCCGAAAACTGACGCTTAGCTGGGCTTGGTTTATCAAATAAACCAGCACGCAATTTAACGCGTAAAATTCTACTTACTGCATCATCAATGCGCGACATGCTGATTTCGCCAGCTTTGACTTGCGCTATGGTGTTTTCGTACAGCGGCTTCCAAGCGCCCGTTGGCACCATAAAAATATCAAGTCCCGCGTTAACAGCCTGTGCACAGCTTTCGTTTGTACAGCCTTCAATTTGGCCGTGGCCGTTCCAATCCCCTACCACAAAACCATCAAAGCCCATGCGGGTTTTAAGCACATCGGTTAACAGGTATTTGTTGCCGTGGTTTTTAACTCCATGCCAGCTATTAAACGATGCCATAACCGACTGACTTCCCGCCGATAAGCCGCCTACATAACCTTGGGCATGTATATCAAACAAATCTTGCTCACTGTCGATATTATTACCTTGGTCATCGCCATCGACTGTGCCGCCATCACCTAAAAAGTGCTTAACGGTACTAATAACACGTTTATCACTTAAAAAGTCGCCATCGGCCTTGCCCTGTAAACCATTTACAATTGCGGCTGAATAATCACGTACTATTTGAGGATCTTCTGAATAACCTTCATAGGTTCTGCCCCAGCGATCATCGCGCACAACAGCCACTGTAGGTGCAAATACCCAATCAATACCCGTTGCCATTACTTCAACCGCAGTGATAGCTGCTATTTGCTCAATCAATGCAGGGTTGTTTGCCGCACCTAAACCAATATTATGCGGAAATAAGGTCGCGCCAATTACATTATTGTGACCATGTACCGCATCAGTGCCCCACATTGTGGGTATTTTACTGCCATCGATAGAATCATCTACCGATGCCTGATAAAAATCTTCAGCCAATTTTACCCAGTCCATTGGTGTTGCGTGTTTATCACCATTAGGAAAGGCGCCGCCCCCATTTAGGTATGAGCCAAAGCCATATTTGCGCATGTCTTCAACGGTAATATCACGAATTTCTGGTTGAATCATTTGAGCTACTTTTTGCTCAAGTGTCATCGTTTTTAAATAATCTGCTATTTTGGCTTCAATTTTTGGGTCTTGTTTTACGGCAATATTAAGTTTTGGCCAAATTTTCTCTGTTTTAGACAACGCATTATTAGCTTCAGGAGTGGTTGTCGCGTCATTTGAACAAGCCGCTAAAATGCCTACTGATGCAATTAATGAGGCACGTGCTATTTTATTAAGTGAAAAATGGGTTTTCATTATAGAGTCTCCTGAGCTTGAACTGGTTTGCTTCCGCTTAAACCATAAAACGCGATAAATAAGTAACAAAAAATTGGTAAAACATACGAAAGTTGAACACCCACGCTATCAGCAAGTGCACCTTGTAAAAGTGGCACTATTGCACCCCCTACAATCGCCAAGCACAAAATACCAGAGCCCTGCGCGGTATGCTTACCAAGGCCATTTAACGCTAAACTAAAAATTGTTGGGAACATAATAGAATTGAATAAACCAACCAGTAGTATTGACCACATTGCTAATTGACCCGACGTGCTCATGGCAATAACCACCAAAATAATAGCCATACTTGCGTTAAAGCCAAGTACTTTACCAGCGGGTAATTTTTGCATTACCGCTGCACCAATAAAACGCCCCACCATAGCTCCACCAAAATAATATGTGATGTAGTGAGCGGCAACATGCTCTTTTAATCCAGCAATATTTTCTTGGGCTAAAAAGCTAACTAAAAAACTGCCAATCGCAACCTCTGCACCTACATACATAAATATACCCACAGCACCGAGTGTTAGGTGGCGGTATTGCCATGCACTACCTTCAATTGTCTCTGACTTTTCAGCGGCTTCTTTTTGCTCATTCATTATGTCTGGCAATTTAAGCCATGCAAAAATACCGGCTAGTAAAATAAGCATGCCTGCTAATAGTAAATAAGGAAGTTGTACCGACTCTGCATTTTGTGCCGGTGTTAAAAACGCTTCAGAGGCAGTGTCAAGAATCAAAAATGCACCAAATGTAGGGGCAACCGTTGTGCCTAGCGCATTAAATGCTTGCGTTAAGGTAAGGCGAGAAGACGCTGTTTTAGGGGCGCCCAATAAACTTACATAAGGGTTCGCAGAAACCTGCAATAAGGTAATACCGCTTGCCAGAACAAATAAAGCAAACAGAAATACTGGGTAATTATGTAGCGCCGCGGCTGGGTAAAAGAGTACACAACCACATGCCGCTATAAGTAACCCCACTACAATGCCTTTTTTATACCCTAATTTTTTAACTATATAGCCACTTGGCAGTGACATTAAAAAATAAGCGCCGAAAAAACAAAACTGAACCAGCATTGCCTGAACATAAGTTAGGTTAAACACCGCTTTTAAATGCGGGATTAAAATATCGTTTAAGCAGGTAATAAATCCCCACATAAAAAATAAAGTAGTTAAAGAGGTTAATGCAAAACCATAGTTTTTATCTTGGTAGTTTTGCGACTGTGTGTGTGTCGTCAGTGGTGCTGAACTGGCCATGGGCTCTCCGCAATTTATTATTATAAATTAATGCAAAAGTCGTTATTAAAAATTGCCGTGTAACCCAGCAACATTAAAGAGTTGACCTTCGTATCAATTAACACTAATCTAAAAATGTAAGCGCTTTCACGTGTAATTAAATACGAACATGTAACATATTTCAACAAGTTTTATTTTTTTATAAACGCGCCCTTACGCTTCATCGCAGTAAATACAGTGGCTATTTATGCATTTAAGGTTTAAAAAGGTTTGTTACTAATGACAAAATTATCGTTACCATCTCATTCACCTCTATTAACAAAAAACTTTGTTTATGGTGTGGCTACGGCATCATTTCAAATTGAAGGCGGGTATGAGCATCGCCTACCCTGTATATGGGATACCTTTTGCGATACACCCAACAAAATAGCCGACAACTCAAATGGGCATGTTGCCTGCGATCATTACAATCAGTGGCAAAACGATATTGAATTAATAGACTCGCTTGGCGTAGATGCGTATCGACTTTCTATCTCTTGGCCGCGTGTTATTACCTTATCGGGCGAGCTAAACCCTGAGGGCGTAAAGTTTTATACTAATATTCTTGATGAGCTTAATAAGCGCAACATTAAAGCGTTTGTAACGCTATATCACTGGGATTTACCTCAACATTTAGAAGATAAAGGCGGCTGGTTAAATCGCGATACAGCTTATGAATTTGCTCGGTATGTAAAGCTTATTAGCCAAGCATTTGGCGAGCGGGTATTTTCGTACGCGACCCTAAATGAGCCTTTTTGCAGTGCCTTTTTAGGCTACGAAGTAGGCATACATGCCCCAGGTTTAGTGGGCAAAGAGTACGGTAAAAAAGCGGCGCACCATTTATTGCTTGCCCATGGTTTGGCAATGGAAGTGTTAAAGCAAACCTCGCCTAATACTCAAAATGGTATTGTGCTTAATTTTACACCTTGCTACCCATTAACGCAGTCAGCAGAGGATATAAATGCAGCTCGCTACGCCGATGATTATTTAAATCAATGGTATATGAAACCAATAATGGATGGCCAATACCCCGAAATTATAAAACAGCTTCCTAGCAATCAGCAGCCTGAAATCCACCCTGGCGATATGGACATAATTTCACAATCTATTGATTACTTAGGCATTAATTTTTATACGCGCCAAGTATACAAAGCGCACCCTAGCGATATATACGAGCCACTTGCACCACAAGGGCCTTTAACCGACATGGGCTGGGAAATTTACCCGCAGTCGTTTACCGATTTACTTGTAACGCTTAATAACACCTACACCTTACCGCCTATTTATATTACCGAGAACGGCGCAGCTATGCCCGACACCATTAAAAATGGCGAGGTAAACGATGTAGATCGCCTAAACTATTATCATAGCCACTTAAATGCCGTGCACGATGCCACAGCGCAAGGGGTTAATATTATTGGTTACTTTGCGTGGAGCTTAATGGATAATTTTGAATGGGCTGAGGGCTACTTAAAACGCTTTGGTATTGTTTACGTTGATTATAAAACTCAGCAACGTACTATAAAAGCCAGTGGCCAAGCTTATAAAAGCTTGATACAAAGCCGTAAATAGCCAATAAAAGCTATTCAATTAATCGCATAAATAAAAATCAAAAAGCGAGAACCTAACATCATGATAAGTGTAAAAGAAAAAATAGCCTATGGCCTTGGCGATACGGCAAGTAATATTATTTTTCAAACAGTTATGATGTTTTTAATGCTTTACTACACAGATGTAGTAGGGCTTTCTCCAGCGGTGGTAGGCACCATGTTTTTAGTGGTTAGATTGTTTGATGCCATCACCGACCCAGTGATGGGCAACTTAGCCGATAAAACCCAGTCGCGCTTTGGCCATTTTAGGCCCTATTTATTGTGGCTTGCCCTGCCCTTTGCGCTTATTAGTATTTTAGCTTTTACCACGCCAGAGCTTGAAGGCACTGATAAAATTATTTACGCCTTTACTACCTACACCTTGCTTATGGTGGCGTATACCGCCATAAATATTCCTTATTGCGCATTAGGTGGCGTGCTCACTAACGATGTAAAAGAGCGTGTTAGCGTGCAATCGTATCGTTTTGTGTTTGGTATGTTAGGCGGCGTTATTGTTGCGGGCTGTACAATGCCAATGGTTGAATACTTTGGCCAAGGCGATAATGCAAAAGGGTACCAATACACCATGACGGCAATGAGCTTGCTTGGCTTAGTGTTATTTTTACTGTGTTTTTTTGGTACTAAAGAGCGTGTAGAGCAACCGCCTGAGCAAAACCTGTCGTTGTTTAAAAGCTTAAAAACCTTGATTAAAAACGATCAATGGCGAGTCCTATGCGCGGCCGCGCTATTTTTACTCACTGGCCAAGTATTACGTTTAACCTTAGGTGTTTATTACGTTAAATACTATTTAGGGCAAGAAGATTTAATTACCTCCTTTATGACCCTAGGAGTGGTTGCCAGTATGGTTGGGTGTGCGTGTGCTCAGCCGTTGGCTAAGCGATTTTGTAAAATAAAAGCCTATATTAGTTTGCAGTTAATCGCTGCGGGCATATGTATTGCGAGCTATTTTATCTCCCCTGATAACATTACCTTGGCATTTGCTGCCTTTATTTTGTGGAAGTTTTTTTTAGATATGGCCACCCCGCTACTATGGGCAAAAATGGCCGACACCATAGACTACGGGCACCACAAAACTGGGGTAAGAATTACTGGCCTTGTGTATTCGGGCGTTATATTTTTTATAAAAATGGGTGTGGCGTTAGGCGGTGCAATTGCAGGCTGGCTGCTGTCTTTTTATAATTACCAAGCGCAAACAATGCAGAGCCTTGATACGCAACAGGGTATTTTATTATCGTTTACTATTATACCGGCGTTTGGCTCTTTGTTTGTTGCTTTTATTATGCGTAAATACACGCTCAATAACGCACAGTTAGCCTCTATACAGGCATCGCTAAAAACTAGTGCTAGTTAACATTTAGTGGGTACGGTATTATTTGCCCGCCAAAATAAAGGATATAAGTGAGTTAACAATAACATGGCCACAATTTATGAAGTGTCGGAGCTTGCTGGCGTATCGTTAGCTACAGTGTCACGGGTAATGAATAAAAACACCCGCGTAAGTGAAAAAACCACTAAAAAAGTACTCGATGCAATGCAGCAGCTGGGCTATAAGCCCAACTCTATTGCGCAATCGCTTGCCTCAAACAGAACCAACAGCGTGGGTATTTTGGTCTCAGAGCTTCATGGTCCTTTCTTTGCTCAAATGATGGCGGGCATCGAGTCAGCCCTGCGCGCTGCGGGTAAGCACGTTATTATTACCACCGGTCACAGTGAAGACGATAAAGAAAAAGACGGCATTGAATTTTTAATTAGCCGCAAATGCGATGCGCTAATTTTACATGTAGAGTCAGTCAGTGATGACTACCTAATTGAGCTAAGTAAAGGTAAAACCCCTATTTACCTTATTAACCGGTACGTACATTCACTTGAAAGTAACTGCATTAGCCTAGATAACGAACTCGGCGGTTACTTAGCCAGTAAATCTATTGTTGAACAAGGCCACACAAATATTGCTTATATTGCGGGGCCGCAAGTTAAAGCCGATGCTAGAAACCGTTTAAAAGGACATAAAAAAGCGCTGCACGAAAAAAACATCCCCTTTAATGAGGCGCTGTTTTACGAAGGTGATTTTAACGAAATTGGCGGCAGCAAAGGCCTTGAAAAACTACTCAACACGCGTATTCCGTTTAGTGCTTTAGTGTGTGCCAACGATGAAATGGCATCAGGTGCTATGAAATACGCCCGTGAGCATGGCTTTAATTTACCAAACGATTTGTCGGTTATTGGCTTTGATAACGTTATATTTGCCAATTATCTTTACCCTACACTTACCACCATAGATAACCCCGTAGAAGAAATGGGTGAAATGGCTGCAAAAATGGTGCTACAAGATGTGTATCAGTATAAAAACTTACACATAAACCGCGTGTTTGAACCCACCCTAATTAGACGTGACTCAACACAAGCACTGCCAAAATAACGCATAAAAAAACGGCGCTATATTAAGCGCCGTTTTTATTAAACCCTGCAACTTATTTTGCTATCCAGGGAGTTACTTTAACTACGTTTTCTATATCACCAAGCAGATTTACGTCATCTTCCCAGTTATCCTGTACTGCAAAGTAGCAGATTAATTTTTCGCACTGTATATGTGGGTTATTAAAGGTTACAGGCTCTTTAAATGTTACAGCAACGCCTTTTTGCTCTGGCAATAAAAACCACATAAGCTTACTAACGAAAAAGCCCGATAAATCGGTTAAAAGTTCATCTAACTCGTTATTAATTGTATACAACGAATCTTTAGTTAAGCTAAGCCCTTCAAATTCGCTGGCCTCAATTTGCAATTTTAACTGACAATCGTGATCAGGATTTTGTGGCTCTACAACAATAACGGCTTTATCCGTATCGAGCTGCTTATCAAACGGTAAAAGTAACTGTGCTTTATCGGTAAAATTAAGCGGGTATTCGTTATTTTCAGTTAAAATTGTGCCGCTTTTAATAGCGCATGCCTCGTTTGTGGCAATATCGCTAATGTAAAAGTTAACCCTTGCATACTGAAAGTCGCCCTTGTTAACCACTTTTAATCTATCGTAAAAGCCATCGTACGACATAACAAACTCTTTGGCATTGACGGTACTTGCCGCCAAACTTAATAAAATGAGTATGGCGTTAATATTTATGAGTCGTTTTTTATTCATCAAAGTAAGCTCTGTTTTGGTTAATCATGGTGTTTAGCTCTTCTATGTAGGCCTCGCCGCGCTCTGAGTACGACATTAAACCATGGGTTAGTGCCGTTGCCGCAATGGGCTTTTGCTGTTGTCGTAAATCTTCGCGTATAAGCCGTAAATCTTTGTAGGCATTATGCGTGTTTATATTTCTAAAATACGAGCTTACTGCTGCGCGTACCGACTTAAATGCAGCAACTTCGTGCGCCGCTCCGCTATTGCGGCGTCTTGGCACCATACCGCACCCTTTTGAATAACACCATTGGCCAAAAAAGTTGAGCCCTATGCGTGCAAAGCGTGATGTACCCCACGCCGACTCATTCGCCGCTTGCATTAGCGCAAGCTCTTTAGGAATAATATCAACACGGCGCAGCGCTTGGCTTAAAATTAGGGTGTTTACTGTTTCAGGTAAGCCATAGGCTTTTAAAATATTAACGATGTCGCGCTGTTGTTTTTTCTCGAGCGGTTCGTTGTATTCAAGCATCATACGCGCAATTTCTAACTTAGCGCGTTGCTGTAATATTTTTTTATTTTCAGCCTCAACATGTGGGCGAATAAAATCAAAAAATGCCTGTTTTTTCTCTTTTACATCAGCAAATTCAGAAAATTTAGGTAAGGTAACATTGTGCAGGGGTTTTTCTTTTTTCTTTACTTTTTTAGGTTGTTCACCTGTGGTTTGTTCTTCAACCTCGTGCTCATTACTTTGCATAAACGGATATGCAAGCGCCCATAAAAAAAATACGCTTAGTAACAGCTTTAAAATGGTTTTTAGCATGTAGTCTCTCTTTCAAACAACAATTATGCATGGGTAATACACACACATACGAAACCCCATTATACCTAAGCCACTATATAAACGCGAATAACACCCTGTGTGTAACCCTTTAAGGGCCACGCTTTGCTAAAAAATGCTAAAGTGGCTGCTTGCGATAAATATATTATCCACCAGCTAAGGTTATGTACTTGTTCATTCGCAATTTATTAGGGCATGGGTATACTGAGCTTATACCGTGTATAACAACGTTTTGTGAGTAAGCAGTATGGATAAGCAATGGCAAAGCCGAATAATAGAACAGTATAAAAATCGCCCTAACGATAATCGCTCCCCCTGGCAGGTAGACCGCTCTCGTATAATTCATGCTGCAGCTTTTAGGCGCTTACAAGCAAAAACCCAAATTATGGGGATAGGCTTAAACGACTTTTATCGCACACGCTTAACGCATTCTTTGGAGGTATCGCAAATTGGTACCGGCATATTGCGGCATTTAAAAGCACAACACAGCGATTTTGAACACTTCCCCTCTACCGGTTTATTAGAAACCTTATGTTTAGCCCACGATATAGGCCATCCCCCGTTTGGCCATGGCGGCGAAATTGCCTTAAATTATATGATGCGTGAGCACGGTGGATTTGAAGGCAACGCACAAACATTACGTATAGTCGCTAAACTTGAGCCATACTCTAACGGCCACGGCATGAACCTAACGCGCCGCACGTTGCTTGGCTTTATTAAATACCCCGCATTTATAGACGATTTATGGCACACCATTCCGAAGGTAAATAACACACGCTCATTTATAAAAGCAGATGATTGGCGCCCCGCTAAAGGCTTATACAAAGACGATGCACAAATATTTGAATGGATCATTGCCCCTTTAAGCGACAACGACAAAGCCCTATTAACAAGCCATACGCCAGTAGATCAGTACCGTGCAAAAACCCGTTATAAATCGTTAGATAGCGCCATAATGGAACATGCCGATGACATAGCATATGCAGTGCACGACCTAGAAGATGCCATAGCCACTAAAGTGCTCACACTAGATGATTGGCAAACACATGCATTACCCCACTTAAACGCGCTTAATTACGATTGGTTAAACACTAAATTAGACTCGCTTACCCAACGCTTATTTTCAAAAAACGATTTTGAGCGTAAAGATGCCATTGGCGAGCTGGTAAATATGTTTATTATTCATATTCATTTAGATGTTCAGCATGGTGATTTTGAGTGCCCTATTTTAAAGTACACTGCAAAGCTAGACCCACAGTACGAGCGCGTTTTACAAATACTCAAACATTTTGTATTTAATCGCTTAATACGCGACCCAGAAATGCAGCAAATAGAGTTTAAAGGTCAAAACTTACTGATTGAATTATTTACCGCTTTTGCCAGTGACCCTCTGCGTTTATTACCCGAAACAACGCAAGCGCTTTATCTAGACGCTGAAAAACAAAACCAAGGGATGCGCATAATATGCGACTACCTAAGCGGCATGAGTGATGAGTACGCTTATAAAACCTATCAGCGGTTATTCTCACCAGTACAATAAAAGCCAAGAGCATATCCTGTTAAGCCTTCAGGTAAAGGTAGAGCCTGTGTAAGGGGTTATAGCAAATAAATAGGCGTGAGCAGGAGGCGTTATCGAGCCCACTCGGTTACAAACCTTGCGCCGCAGTTAAATAACCTCTTGTTTGCAAAAATTTTTCCTGCAAAATCTAGCAGGCCCTTGTATATTTAATAAACTATAAAAATAAGAGCATTGACTATGAACACACCACACACTTTTAACTCCTTTAAAGCGTTTTACCCGTATTACTTAAAAGAGCACCGCAATGTAACCTGCAGAAGGCTTCACTTTATTGGCAGCACGCTAGTACTTGCAGTCATCTTTATTGCATTAATCAAGCAGCAATATAGCTTGCTGTGGTTATTACCGGTTATTGGCTACGGATTTGCTTGGATTGGGCATTTCTTTTTTGAAAAAAACCGCCCCGCCACTTTTAAGCACCCCCTTTATAGCTTATGGGGAGATTGGGTCATGTTTAAAGATATACTTATCGGTAAAATAAAATTTTAATTTTTATATTATTTTATTATAAAAATCACTCGCAACCTTTTTAAACGCTATACAAATTTCAGCTTAAATAATCTGCTCTTTATATGTTAATTTATTTAACATATAAAAGGTGGGTTATACACTTAATTTAAAAAAAACACTGAGTAACAACCATTATTAAAGGCGTACACACTGCTCTTACCTGTTAACTAAAAGTAAACCTCGTTATTGCCAATTATTTTAAGCTCCATCAGTTACTTACAAAACCCAGCCTATTTATAGCTTTTACCTCATTTAGTTTTATTAATTAAACCTTGTAACTATATATCCTTTAATTTTAATTGAATGTTATTCAATTGACTAATTTTGTTAATACGGTTTATGTTCTCAAAGCAGCTCCATTAAAAAGTAGCAGCTATAAAAACAAAAATTTTAAATCAATGGGTGATCAGATGAGGATTAACAACATGAATAAAAGCCTACCGTTTAGGTTAAATAACTTAAAAGTGAGTACTGCAGTGACTGTGGGTGCATCGCTTTCGCTATTTGGTTCGTTTACTGCACACGCGGCACAGCAAACACCTCAAGCACAAGAAGATATAGAGCAAATTAGCGTTATTGGCTCACGCCGTTTAGGGCGCACAGTTGAAGACAGCGCCGTACCTATTGATATTATTGGCGCTGAGGCGCTTACCAGTTCAGGCCTTACGGAAACAAACGCACTACTGAGCAATTTGTTACCAAGTTTTAACTTTCCACAGGCATCGCTTACCGATGGCAGTGATCATGTACGCCCTGCACAACTACGTGGTTTAGCACCCGATCATACCTTAGTGCTGGTTAATGGGAAGCGTCGTCATAGTAGCGCACTGCTTAATTTAAATGGTTCAACGGGGCGTGGCTCATCTTCTGTAGATTTAAATGCAATACCTGCTAATGCTATTGAACGCATTGAAGTTTTACGTGATGGCGCTGCGGCGCAATACGGCTCTGATGCAATAGCGGGTGTGATTAATATTGTACTTAAAAGCGCAAGCAGCGGCGGCTCCCTTGCGGCTATTTATGGGGCTAATATCACCGAAATGGATGGTGTACCTCAGCTTGAATCGGTATCTGAGGGTAGCGATGGCAACCTAGCATTTACCGAAGGCGGCGATCGCTCTTTAACCGATGGGCAAACGCTCACTTTGCAAGGTAATATTGGTTTAGAGCTTGGTGATAATGGCTTTTTAAACATTTCGACCGAATACCGCAACCGCCACTCAACTAACCGTGCCGATTACGATCAACGCGAAAACTACGACCGATTAGAAGATGGCTCACTCGACCCCCGCGAGTTTACAGTTAACCGCTATAACCATAACTTTGGTAATGGGGATGTAGAAGACCTATCGGTTTTTTATAATGCAGGGTATCAATTAACAAACGATATCGATTTATATTCGTTTGGCTCTTACTCTAAACGTGAAGGTGAAGGCGCTGGTTTTTATAGACGCGCAAGCGATAGCCGTAATATAGAAGAAATATACCCCGACGGTTTTTTACCTGTGATCACCTCAGATATAAACGACTACTCACTCGCGTTAGGTGTTAAAGGCTTTATAAGTGATTGGAACTACGATGTATCGGCTGTGTATGGCGAAGATGCATTTGAATTTGGTGTAACCAATAGTTTAAATACCTCATACGGCCCAACAAGCCAAACACGCTTTGATGCAGGTACGCTGACATACGATCAACTTACTTTAAATGTTGATTTAAGCCGCGAAGTGGATGTCAGCTTTTTAGAAAGCGCGGTAAGTGTTGCCATTGGGGCTGAGTACCGCACAGAAGGCTATCAAATAGAAGCTGGCGAAGAAGCCTCATACGCACAAGGCTCATTTGGCCCAGGTGGCGTAGTCACAGGCGAAGATGGCCCATTTGGTGCAGCAGGTGCGCAAGTATTTCCAGGCTTTACACCTGAATCAGAAGGTGGCAACAGCCGCCACAATGTAAGCTTTTACATAGACTTAGAAACCTACCTGACAGATGATTGGAATATTGCTGTGGCAGCCCGTTATGAGGATTACTCAGATTTTGGCGATACACTTAACGGCAAAATTGCAACGCGCTATTCGTTAACCGAAGATTTAGCCATACGCGCTTCTGCCTCAACAGGGTTTAGAGCGCCTTCATTACAACAGCAATATTTTACCTCGGTTGCTACCGTATTTGTTGATAGCGTTCCGACCGAAACCGGCACCTTTGCACCAAGCAGCGATGTAGCCAAAGCGCTTGGCTCTCCGGGCCTTGATGCCGAAGAAGCCACTAACTACGGGGTTGGCTTTACCTGGTCTACCGAATTTAATTTCAGCTTATCGGTTGATTACTATCAAATACTAATTGATGACCGTATTGTTTTATCTAACAATTTATCGGGCGCAGCAATAGAAGAGCTACTAGCAGGTACGGGCGCTAACCAAGGCCGCTTTTTCTTAAACGCTATAGATAGTAAAACGCGCGGTGTTGATGTGGTTGCCTCGTACAACTTAATCACCGATGGCTATGGCGATATTGCCTTTAACTTAGGGTATAACTACGGCAAAAATGAAGTCACTGATATTATTGACCCGCCCGCTGAGCTGCAAGGTGCTGGGTTTGATCAAGACAACTTGTTCTCAGGTACAGAGCTGCGCCGCTTTGAAGTAAGCACCCCGCGCAATAAATACAATTTAAGTGCTACATGGACCCATGATGCGCTGCGTACCACACTAAGAACTACGCGTTATGGTGAAACCCAAGACCCTTCATCAACGCCTGAACTAAACGAGGTATTAAAGCCTAAGTGGATCACTGATTTAGATATAGCCTATGCCGCTACTGATAACCTAACGCTTAGTTTAGGTGCCAATAACATTTTTGATGTATACCCAGATCCTACCCGCGAAAATGTAGAAGAAGTCTCTACTTTTTCTCGCTTGTTTGCTTATTCGAGCTTTTCGCCCTACGGATTTAATGGCCGTTACGTGTACGGCAAAATAGAAATGAAGTTTTAAGCGCTAAACATTTCAAAAAGTACTCAAAAACACAAAAGCCACCTAGTCGGTGGCTTTTTACTGCGAACTGCTCAAATCAATTAGATTTTAGTTAACCAGCCGTGTTTGTCTTCACTTTTACCCCATTGAATATCGTTCAATGCTTGGCGTAATCGCGCTGTTGTAGGGCCTGGCTCGCCACTGCCTACTTTGTATTCTTTATCGTTATGAATAAACGTGCCTACCGGCGTTAACACCGCAGCAGTGCCTGAAAGTGCAGCTTCTGTGCCTGGCTTTGCAGCACGCTCTAAAAGCTCGGTAACGCTAAAGTTACGCTCGCTTACCGTCATGCCTAAATCTTTTGCAATGGTTAAAATGCTATTACGGGTTACGCCATGTAAAAACGTGCTATCAAGCGCTTTGGTAATAATTTCGTTACCATCAATAAGAATAAAGTTAGCTGCACCTGTTTCTTGTACGTCGCCGCCTGGGCAAAACAAGATTTGATCGGCTTGGTATTTTTCGCGCGCTGCGCTAATTGGTGCAAGTGCACTGGCGTAGTTACCGCCACTTTTTACCATGCCCATGTGCGGGGCACAGCGCATGCCATCTTCTTCAAGTAATACACGCAGTGCAGTAGCGCCGCCGGTAAAGTAATCGCCAACTGGCGATAAAAGTGTATATAACAACGAGCTCATTGACGGTGCAGCCGCTTTACCAATGGCAGCCTCTGTCCCTATGTGAGTTGGGCGAATGTACATAGAGCCTGGTGGTAATGGCGTTTCATCAGCATACTCTTTAACAATCTCGATAATCATGTCTTTTAGCATTTGACCGTCAAAGCTTGGTAAGCTTAATAACGCAGAGCTTTGCTGCATACGCGCAATGTTTGCATCTATTCTAAAAATATAAATAGAGCCATCTTCGTGGCGAAAAGCTTTTAAGCCTTCAAAACACGTGCTTGAATAATGAAGGACGTGCGCGCCCGCATGAAGTTCAAGTTTATCGGAAGGGACGATTGAGCTTTCGCTCCATTGGTTATCAGAAAAACGAGCTTGAATCATCTGCGGCATAAACACGGTACCGAATGCGGCCATTTTAATCTCTCTTGTGTGGTCTATTTTTCTCCATTGTATGACATTCATGCATCATTTAACCATAGCAAAACTGAGGCTTTTTTAATTATCAAAAAGAAATTTTTGCAACTGCTGTTTATAAATTGGCCATATTGTTAAGCACATACAAAAAAGCCGATTAATGCACCTTCATTAATCGGCTTTTTAAAGGCACATTATTTATTTAAACGAGTACCTAATAATACGTTTTAATACCGAGCTATACTGTTTAAAAAAACCACCTGTATGATAATCAATACCGTGTTTTTGCATAACGGCTTGCACTTGCGGGGCCACTTCTTGATAGCGTGAGGACGGCATATCAGGAAATAAGTGATGCTCAATTTGGCAACTTAAATGCCCAGTTAAAACATGAAACCAATGCGGGCCTTTAATATTAGACGAGCCTAAAACTTGGCGATAGTACCACTGCCCTTGCGTTTCGTTTATGCAGTCCTCTTGTTTAAAGGTTTCGGTGTCCTCGGTAAAGTGGCCACAAAAAATAATGGTTGAGGTCCATAAATTACGGATTAAATTTGCCAGTAAGTTGCCTGCTAATACCCATAAAAACAGAGGCCCTGCCAATAAAGGAAATATCACATAATCTTTTATTAATTGGCGCGCACCTTTACTAAAAAAGCGCTGTTTTAGGGTAGAATGCGATACACCCCCTTCGCGGTTTTCTTTCTTTTTACCTATAAACACACGTTCCGCTGCCAGCTCGTGATACGACACACCCCACTGAAACAGCACACTCAAATTAATATACGTAATAAACTGCCATACATTTTTTAAACGCCATTTAAAATCATTGCTTAAACGCAATAAGCCATAACCAAAGTCGCGGTCTTTACCAATAATATTAGTGTAGGTGTGGTGTTCAAAGTTATGAACGCGATGCCAACTTTGCCCATCGCAGGCAATATCCCATTCATAATGCTGTGAGTTAAGCTGCTTGTCGTTCATCCAATCGTATTGGCCGTGCATAACATTGTGGCCAATTTCCATGTTGTCTAAAATTTTTGCCAGCGCTAATAACAGTACACCCGCAACCCATAAAAGTGGCTGAATAAAGCCCAGCATAAGTAAAATACGGCCACTCCACTCACATAGCCGCTGCTTTTTAACAACCGAGCGAATGTAGTTTGCATCTTGTTGCCCTACTTTGCCTAGCGTATCCATTTTTATGCTATCTAAATCGTGGGCTAACTGATCAAAGTTTATGTTTTTCATAGCTGTAACTCCAAGTCGCTAACAGGTTGACTTACACACAGTTGAATTAACTGCTCGCCGTTATCACTCAACTCACCAGTTTTTAAATTACGCACCACGCCTGACTTTTTAATGCACTGGCACTGGTGGCAAATACCAATGCCACACCCGCGTTTAACCGGTAATTGTTTTGCTTCAAACTGTGCTAACAATGCGTTATTAGCATTTACGACATGAGCGCTGCTATTAATCTGTACGTTAAACAGGCTGTCGTCATTTTGGCTTGGCAGCGTTAAACCAAATGCCTCTTGGTAGTAATTTAAATGATGTTTTTTAGCAAAGTCACACACCGTTTTCATGAAGTTTGCAGGCCCACAGCAGTATATATCTGGGTTTTCCCATACATTTACATGGCGAGTAATATCATCTGATTGCTCGCGTGTGAGCAGTAAAAAAGAAAAATGCGAAAACTGGTTTGCTAATGCGCTTAGCTCGTCTACACATTGGTGTGCAGCAGCTTTGGCATAATAAATCAGCGATACTTTTTGTGTGGTATGTTTTAAATGCTCACTAATCATGGCAAGCATAGGTGTAATACCCGAGCCGCCAGCTATAAACGTTGCATTGTTTTGGGTGTTTTTATAAACAAAGTCGCCACTAGGCGCTGAAATATTGCACCACTCACCGACTCGTAAAGCACTGCTTAAAAGGCTTGTAAAACGCCCTTGCTCATTAGTTTTAATTAATAAACGCACCAAGCCCGTAGCTTTAAATTGCTCAGGGCTTGAGGCAACCGTAAACACACGAGTTAATAAACGCCCGTTTATTTCTACCGTTAAACTAATATGTTGGCCAGCAATGTGTGCCTGCCAGTGCTGAGTTGGCTTTAAGGTAATACTTAAAAAATCACCATTGTGCTGCGTCAGCTCTTCTATTTTTGCTCTATAAAGACCAGCACGCCACGCAGGCTTAACCATTTGCATAATGGGCTCAATGTAGCCTGCAAAGCTTTGATGGTGTAAAAACCACTTCGAAAATTGGTCTAATACTTTAGTAATCATCACTATTAATCTCTTGGATATTAAATATTGAATTTGAACTTACATGTGTACGCTCAAACTTCAGCGCACAAGTGTACGCCCAAAAAAATTAATTTCAATAGTATTAGAGTAAATATTCAGTTTTTTTAGCGCAATTTTTACGCAGCTCTCTAATTTAAAGCGCTGTACTAAAGCCTCAATTAAGGTGTAATAAATAGCTGTTTAAAATATTAAAACCAGCCATACAGCACTTCGGGTAAACTCTTTATGATTGAAATATATATGGTTTTTATTAAAGCGCTACATTTAGCAAAATCTGCAGCAGCATGCTAATGTAGGTATTACTTGCTTATTTATTGGACAGGGATATGACTGCGTTTATACCTACAAAAACGATTGCTAAAACATTATCAACGGCGTTTATAGCTGTACTCGTTTCAACGCCAGTGGCAGCTGTAGATTACAAAACCCTTGATGTGTTACCGCTCAATGTAAAGGCCGTCAGTGTGGCTAAAGGGGTAACTATCCCCTGGGCTATTGAGCCGTTAAGTAACGGTGATTTACTTATAACCGAGCGCAGCGGCACACTTTATTTACTGCCTAAAAACTCAGCTAACTTAACTAAGCTCTCGGGTTTGCCACAAATTGATGCTAATGGGCAAGGCGGTTTACTAGATTTAGCCCTACATAGCGGACCAAACAGTAACCAATGGCTTTACATAACTTACTCAAGTACCCAAGGCGCTAAAAGTGGCAGTAATACAGCCCTAATGCGCGCCAAGCTTAGTGACGATCGCACTGAGCTTTTAAACACACAATTACTATACAAAGGTGAGCATAACAGCACAAAAGGCCAGCACTACGGAAGCCGTATTGTGTTTGATAACCAAGGGTATGTTTACTTTTCGATTGGCGATCGCGGTGCGCGCGATAAAAACCCGCAAGACTTAACCCGTGATGGCGGTAAAATTTATCGCTTACACACTGATGGCCGTATTCCTAAAGATAACCCGTTTGTAAATCAAAAAAGCGCTAAACACGCTATATGGTCATACGGACACCGTAACCCTCAAGGCATGTGGTTTGATAAAACAACACAAACGTTATGGTCTCATGAGCACGGCCCACGTGGCGGCGATGAGCTAAACATAATTAAAGCGGGCGCTAATTATGGCTGGCCTGTGGTTAGTTATGGAGTTAATTACAGCGGTACGTCGTTTACCGACATACAAGAAAAAGACGGCATGCAATCGCCCGTACTGCATTGGACCCCCTCCATAGCCCCTTCTGACATGTTATTGGTTAGCAGCGATAAGTACCCGCAATTAAAAGGCAAACTTTTGCTATCGTCTATGAAATTTTCGTTTTTAAGTGCACTGGAAATATCTAACAAAAGTGTTTCAAAGCAATATAAAATTTTAGAAGGAATAGGCCGCGTCCGCAGCTTAGCACAAGGCAGTGATGGCTATATTTACTTAGGCATTGACGGACAAGGAATTAAACGCCTTGAGCCTGAGCAATAAAACCGTTAGTAACCGCAGCATAGCAAATAATGCGTTTACCTTGTTTTTATATAACAAGGTAAACGCCCTACGGCTAAAAGAACTATTTAGCTCTTTGTAGCGTATGGTAATGCTAATACTTTTATAAAACTAAGGAGCCCCATGTTTTCACTATTTAAATCAGACCCGACAAAAAAACTACGTAAAGAGTACGATGCAAAGCTTGAGCAAGGCATGCAAGCACAGCGTAAAGGCGACATTAAAAGCTACGCCATGTTAAGCGCAGAAGCCGAAAAAATCTGGAGTGAAATAGAAGCGCTTGAAGCAAAAAAGCCAGATAATACCAATCGTGTTAAGTAATTAGACATTTATAGCGACGGATAAATAGAGTGATAACAAGGCATAAATTTCGACATGTAGTTTTTCTACATGAGAAATTTATAACGCAGTTAACGCTTTATTTAGCACGCGAGAAAGGCTAAATATTTAAGTCGATTGGTATAAATATCGTGTCTATACTGTTTTAAAAGCAGCAAGACGCGTTTAGCAAATAATTCATCACCTCGTTTTATAGCCTCCACCAGCCAAAAACCACCTTTTATAATAGGCTTGCATAAACAAATGTACTTAAAGCGGTTACTTATATTTTCGATGCAGTTTTTATTGGCGGTTAAATGATTTAAAAAAGGGGTTTGGTTTTCATTTTAAATCTTTAGCGCTGTATTTGCTTACTGCGCAGGCGTTTTACCTCCTAAGTCAGAAAATGAGGACAATTTCCTCTTTTCCACCTGCCATAAAAAGAACACCCCGCCTTAAAGTTTAATGCTCGCAATGTGTTACAGGATTTGCTATTAATATTAAAAATAATTAAGAGGACATACTTTGCTCATAAAAAAAAGGAAAGTGTCCTCTGATAAAATTGTTAGGTGTACATTCAAATTATGACGGAAGCTGATAAAGAAGTAATCCAGATAATTAAGGAGTTATTTCGTAATAAAAATAAAGAACTTACGGATCCTGATGACACCCTTCAAGATTATATTGTTAAAAGTACAATTTATTTAGCTATTATTTGTATTGTCATTTTAACCCCAATACAAATATTGAGTGATGCTTCTCATATCAAAGGAATTTTGCCAAGTGTTGTTAGTTTAGCGTTCACATTTTTATTTTTACATTTAAATATAAAGTCAAAAAATCCAAGTTTAATATTATATCTTTTAACTTGGTCATCATTAATGTTGAGTATATGGCTATAGGCTAAGTACACCTAACAAGGGTTTTCAAGTCGGACAAATTACCGTTGGCTTTATGTTCGTGCCTCACTTATTTTAGCCAACTGCAATTTGCCGCTTAAAACGGCGTTATATTTCTTAAGAGAGAACTATTTGAATCAATATTTATCCACACTACTTAGTTCCATCGGTATCGATCTCGAACACTTAAAATATAAATATCTTAGTCCCCAGGAACTTACATATATCGATAAGCTGTTGGCATCTAAGAAAGATTTCGAAGGAACTTTTTATACTAATGAACATGGCGATAAATTGGAGGTGTTGCTAATGTTTCTGAATGCCCATAAGGAGGGCATAATCAATATTATGGAAGGCAAAGAGAAAAAAGATACACTAAACGAGCTATATACCTCAAGTGTAATATCAGGAAGTTATGATTGTTTTCGCTTTGATTTGTCAAAGTTTCCTCAAAGCTACACGCCTTTGAATCAAGCTTTAACCTTATATCGAATAGGTAGAGATGCTGAGTCTAAACAGGATTTAGGTTGCTCGTGGGCAAGGGAAATTGAAGGGCTTAATGCTTTTTACCATGCATCTGGAATGTCCGAATCCATGCTCAAAGCTAGGCCAGTATTCCTTATGGAAATAGATGATTCACAGGTGCTGTTCGAAGGTAATGCAAGAGAGCATGAATTAGTATTAAAGCCTAATTTTACACTCAATACATTAAAAAAGCTTGATGAAGAAAGACGAAACCGAATTAGCAGCTAAATGATCCAACGAAATATAACAAGGCGTTATGTGCCAGTACAATATGGAGTAAGCATTGATTTTTAGTGTTCAATCAAAATTATTAATTAGTGCAGGTGTTATAGCTTCCGCTTCTGCGATCTGGCACCTACTCTGTATTTTGGGCGGTCCTAGTTGGTTTGCATTTGCTCGGGCACCTCAACAAATAATCGACTCTTCGATTCAAGGAACTTTACTTGCTCCAATTGGCACAATAATCGTTGCAAGCTTAATGTTTGCTTGTACTATTTTTGCTTTTTCAGCAGTTGGTTTAATTCGCAAAGTTCCTCTGCTCAAATCAGCTTTAATTACCATTGCAATGATCTGCTTATTGCGGGGATTAATTGCTGTTCCTACATTTGTAACGTCCTCAGATTTAGATACTTGGCAAATTGTAGCGAGTACTGTTTGGCTTTATGTTGGTATTTGTTTTTCCGCTGGTAGTATAGAACAAAATAGTCTTGGTAAATTAGGCACATAGAAAGCTTCTTAAACTCTTCGTCCTATCTATTAGGTCTCATTATTATTTTTTACCATACACATTTTCAGGGTTTATTTGCATTAGCAGTGCTGGGTTGTCTATCGGTTTAAACCCGTATTGCGCATACAGGCCATGGGCATCAGAAGTGGCTAATAAAAAGCGCCTTAGCCCTTGCAGCTCAGGGTGCTCTACTATCGTTTTAACCAGTAACTTGCTCAGACCATTACCTTGCAAATCTGGGGTAATAAATACATCAGCCAAATAGGCAAAGGTGGCGTTGTCGGTTACTACGCGGGCAAAACCAACTTGCTCGTTATCAGCGCTGTAAACACCAAAGCACATTGAGTTATCAATCGCTTTTTGCATAACGCTTTTAGGTATTCCTTTAGCCCAATAGCTATTAACAATAAAGTTATAAATAACGTTAAAGTTAAGCTTGCTTTTATCTGTGCTTATCGTGAAATTGTGGGTATTTACAGTCATAATTTATTGTCTTTTAGTAACAAAATTTGAATCAATAATCTTTAACATTTTTTAACTGTTTATCGTGTACTTTTGAAAGCAGCAATATCGAGCAAATAGCCCCAAGTAATGCAATTCCCATATCAGATTGAGTATCCCATACGTACCCTTGCGTACCTAAAAATGCTTCTGCGTTTTCACCGCTTAATACTGCAACCCACCACTCTATTAGTTCGTAAAAAGCACTAAACGCTAAACATATCGATACAACAAACACATTTAGCCAGCCTTTACCATTGACTACGTTTTTACGTAGTAATATTTCACGCGCTAATAATGCAGGCACAAACCCTTGAAAAAAGTGCCCTACTTTGTCGTAGTTGTTACGCTCACTGCCAAATAAGTTATCAAACCAAGGGACTTCGGCGTAGGTGTAATGCCCGCCAACCATTAGCACAATACAATGCGCTAATATAAAGCCATATAAAATGGGGGTGAGTTTAAAGTGCTTATAGCTGCTTGCCATAAGCACTAAACCAATTATTGCGGGGATAACTTCAAGCAGCCAAGTAAACTGATCTTTTGGGTTAATTCCGGACCAAATTAATACAATAAAAAACAGGCCAAGCCATAAATACTTCATTTAGAATCCTTGTCTAAATTGATTAAATTTACAGCATTTTATATCTCTAAATTGCCCGATGCTACCGATAGTTTGTTTTAGCGGTTAATCGATTAAATAAGCGAGGAAAAAACCGTTTAATGGTCGGTGCCCAGCCACTTAAGCCTTTGCCAACAATCACTTCGTCTTTTTTATTATGAATTGCGAGGATCATTTTTTTAGCGGCTACGCTTACATCCATGCCATTTTCTATTGAGTGCTCTGGCTTGTTTTGCGCTATGCCTTGCTCGTTTAACGAATTATGTGCAATGGCGGTTTTAATAGAGCCGGGGCAAATAGTTAAGCAATGAATGTTATGCTTTGAAAGCTCAGCACGCAGGCAATCCATAAAGCCCACTACCGCATATTTAGAGCCTGAATAGCCCGTTCTAAATTTAGAGCCTACTTTACCCGCAACGCTACTAATAGAGACGATTGAACCGCTTTGCCTTGCTACCATACTAGGCGCTACCGCTTTGGTAAGTGCAATGAGGCCAAAGTAGTTAACTTCCATCAACTGGCGGTAAACATTAAATTCGTTTTCTAAAAATAGGCTGCGCTGCGATACCCCACCGTTATTAATTAAAATATCGATAGCAGGTAATGTACTCATTAAATCAGTAACCTGAGCCAAAACAGCTTCAGGTGCTGACAAATCAAGAGGCACAATTAAGTGGCCATCCCCATGTAAGCTTTGTTTTAGTTCGTTAAGTTTATCAACGCTTCTGGCTGATAAAATAACCTTGGCACCCAGTGCTGCAAATTGTATTGCGAGCTCTTTGCCAATACCTGATGATGCGCCGGTGATCCATACGGTTTTATTGTTGTATTGCATGGGTTATTTGCCTTTATTATTTTATCCGCTGCTAATAGCAATCGTATTAAGTTTTAAACGTTTATAGCGACAGATATATGATTTATAACGTGGTTAACGCTTTATTTAGCACGCTCGAATAACTAAATATTTAAGCCGCTTAGCATTATGCCTTGGTGGGGCCTGCTATGGCGTTAACTTCATGCTCTAGCGATTTATAAAGCCCCATTAAAAATAAAAGCTCAACGGTTACATACAACGGGCCAATAATTAAGCCAATTAAATCATCTACAAACGCAGGCTTTTTACCCTCATAATAATGGCCAATAAACTGCAGTACCCAGCCAAATACAAACACGCCCACACCAATACTTAACCAAGGCCAAAAAGCCATAGCAGCGATTGGCTGCGCTGCTAAAAGCAATAAGGTAAACAGTACACCCATTATTAAGCCAAGCGACACGCTCAGCATTAAGTAATACACCACGCTTGCAAAAACAAAAAGCTGCGCGCCATCAATAAGCAGGCTGCCAATGGGTATTTGAATACGCGCTAACAAGCACAGCACCGCAAATACAATAAGCGGAATACCAAAAAAATGAGTTAAAACATTACGTTTAGAGCGATGGTACAAACCGTATGTACCAAGCTGTTGCTGTAGAGTTTTCATGTGTGTGCCTTTTATTGTGTTTTTTTACACTATATCAGGCTTTTAAAATATCACTCTGTCGGGGAGCCGACATTTACTGATTACAAAGTAGCTCTAAAGCAGATTGGTTTAAAATGGTCACTTTGTTATAGCCGACCTCAATGAGTTGCTGCTTTGCTAATTTTTTTAAAATTTGATTGGCGGTTTGCCGTGTAAGGTAAGTCATATCAGCCAATTGTTGCTGAGATAAAGTAAACGTATGGCCATTACTATGCGCTAAATGCGCGCACAATATAAGTAAGCGTTTTGCAACGCGCTGCTCGGCACTTAATAGTGCGTGATCTTCCATGCTAGTAAACATAACTCGCAATTTTTGGGCAAGGAGTAACCCAAAGTCTTGCCAATAATGCGGGTATTGTTTTAACAGTTGCTCAAGTGCGCGTTGCCCAATAAAACACAGTGTTACATCGGTTTGCGCATAAACATCGTGCGTGCGCATTCCGCGGTCAAATAAAGTGACTTCGCCAAACCACAGCGAGGCGTCAACAAAGCTTAAAACAGCTTCTTTACCATTATTACTTACCCCACTAATACGCACCACACCACTTAATACAGCATAAATACCGTCGTGTTTATCACCTCGTAAAAAAAGAGATTGGTGCGCGCTAAGGCTTAAAGTTTTTGCGTGGCTTAGTAAAAACTGTTTTAAGTGTGCATCACGCTTAGAAAACCACTGCCCTTGTTCAATAATGTTACAATGTGCTTTACTTAATCCATTCATTGCATTGTGTTTATATGTGGTTGAAGCTCTATTGCCAACGACTTCGGCAAGTCTAAATTACTGGCAATAACAAAGTCGTTATACGCCTCATTACCAGAGAAAAACTCCGCAATAAGCGTTTTATTTTTATATACGTTCACTGAAACACCACTGCCCATACCACCAGCATTAATAATGTAGTAATAGTAATTGCCTTTGTTAAAAAACAAAATACTTTCGCCTACTTTCCCTATTTGACGATAGTAGCTACCAAATGGCTGCGCCGCAGTGGCCGTATACTCAAGGCCAATTTTTTGCTCAGTGCCATAACGATAAGTAATAGCTGAGTTATCATTGGCCACACACACAGACAAAATATTATCAGTGGGCTTTAGTGTATAAGTCACTTTTGCAGTTGGGTTGCGTATAACCTTTTGCATTTTTGCATTTATATACGCTGTTTCACCACGTTTACAGTGACTTGGTACAATTCCCTCTATTAGGCCTTCTACAACAAGGTGCTTTTGCTTAATAGCAGTAGCCGGTAAATTAGCGTTTTCGTTTTTAGCCACTGACGGCGTTTTACTGCTACTAAATAAACTCACTTCCTCATCGCAACCATTTAAAAAGAGTACGGGAATACAATAGCAAAAAGAGATCAATTTGAAACTCATACTAATTCCATCTAATACAACTTAACCTTAAAATAGCGGCAAAATTAAGCACTAGCAACCATTAAAAATGGTAAGTTTTATAAATCTTTTTTTTAACCATGTTATGCAAATATTGTTTTACTATTTAGTGACTTATTTAATATTTATTTACACATTAATTGGTTTATTTACGAGCAATTCATAAACCAATTATTACCCGTATGTCTATTTTCAATATAGGGACAATAAACCCTCTTTTTATAATATTTAAACACAATAATTGCGAATAAATGTTGGTTTTTATTAATACAAATTCGCTTGGTTAGGTAATCTATTTTAAGTAGGAGGCGTGTTGAGTTTTAGGCAAAAATTTCATTGTTGAGCTTTGTTCAGCAGAACACTTTAACGTAGCAAGGTTTGCTTTGGGTTCTATAGTATTAGCTAGAAAAGTTAGCGCATGCCTTTTAAAGGCATGCGCGGTAAATAATAAAGCGTTGTGACGCCTGAGCTAAGGCTAACCTAATCAGATGAAGAATCGTTTTCTTCACGCTTATATATGTAGGTTTGCTGCGTTTTAAAGCCAAAGCCTAATGTATCACTGTCATTTACAAGTTTAACTTTACCATCAACAACAGTTAGCCCTGGGCCGTTAATTTCAGGCGGTTTGATAGGGTTTACTGCGCCTTCACCAGTAAGGCTCGGGCCGATTAAATAAAATTGGCTTACTTGGCTCACAGGTATTGTTTCTTCGTACTCGTAGCCACCACCTGGGGTACCGTCATCTGGGTCACCATCATCAGGTGTTGGCACATCACATAATCCATTATTATTAGCATCTATACATGAGTCGCCTTCACCAAAATACAACTGAGCGGTGTCGGGTACATCGTAGCTGGTAGTAAATTTAAGTTGGTCGTACACTTTTGTGCCATAGTGCAAATGAAAAGCGTACATTGCACCACCGCCCCCTGTTAAAGAGCACTGATTTTTATCAGACTCTAGTGCAGGTGTAAACGATGTATAATAAGCTACGCCTCCTACCACGGTGGCTGCAGCCAATGATTTTTCACCATTACTTAGCTCATATCGCCACCCTTTAAAGCCTGCTAAATCAGCTTCAAGTTCTACAAACTCATCTACATTATCTAGTGCATTGCCAAATGGGTCGTCATTCATAAGCATTAAATCACTTGGCACTATGGGCTCTGGCGTATTTTGTGAATCGAAGGTTTTAGTTACGGTTTGTTCATCGCGAATCATGTAAAGGTGATCTTGCTCATTGGTTGCAAGCGGATTTGAGCGATTACCACTGCCTATCACGATTGCATCGTAAGGCGTATCTAATCGTGTGGTTATTTCTTCACCGCCATAGCTCGTTTTGCTCACTTTACTAAACATAGTACGTGCCACTAGTGGCTTGTAAAAAAAGCGTCGGTCTTGGGTTGCTAATGAACTGCCAAGCTCTGCTAATTTGTAATGAGAAAAACTATTTTTGTCAGAGCCTGGCATATCCACACGCCAAATATTACCCCCCGTATCGGTGGCATATAAACGGTCAATGTAACCATCATAATCTGAGTCAAGCGTTGCTATATCAGCAGCTATACTGTGCTTACCTTGGAAATTATTATCCTCAGGCGTTAACGCCCATACTCTTTCGCCAGTTTTAGCCTTAACAATGTAAATTCCCGTGCCTGATTTATCCTCGCTACGAATCGCGTTGTCTTTGTTTGTATCGTATCCGCCACCAAATACCAGTAAAGGCTCATCTCCAAACGCTTTAATATAGGCTATTTGTGGTTTTGACCAGGTTTGAGCTAGGTATTCAAACCCATCTGAGCCGCCTACAATAGGCTTACTCCAAAGCTGTTTTGGCTTATCTGGTGAGCTAATATCAAGTGCATAATAGTTTTTACCCCCGCGGCGCATGCCAGCAAATGCCCATACTTCATCACCTTTAGTGGCATCTATTACTCCGTCATTTAAGCCGTCACTGTTTAAACTTTTATTGTTAAAAAACACACTAATAGGCCCATCCATACCATACACTTTAGTATTGGCTTGATTTGTACGAAGCGCAGGTATGTTTTTTAACAGCTCAGCAGGCATAAACGCCCACTCCTCTTCAATGCTGTTACCTTTATCGTTAAACATGTGTAAAAAGCCAGCATTAGTGCCCACTAAAATACGTATGTTGCCATCACCATAATCAATAGATACCGGCTTAGAATGCAAAGGATCACCAAAAATATTGGCACGCTGATCTACTGATGAGCTATCGCTATCTTCGTTATCTACATCCATGCCTCTTGCCCAATTAATATCATTGCGCGAGATAGCAATATCAGTACCCGGTATGATGCCACCTATGGCGTCTGACACTATATTTAAAATTTCTTTAACTCTATCAAAGGTAAAATCAACAATACTACCGTCCGAATCTATATACAGTTTGCGGCTTTGTGAGTCTAAGCTTGAAAGTAAGTAGTTTACGCCCCCTTGTGCGACTAAATTACCATCGGCCGGTTTATTTGAAGGTAGCCAAAACGTGCGAGCGTCTTCTTTAATTAAGCCGTCTTCACCTATTGCCTCACGGCCTGTGGAGTCAACTATGTTAGAGCCCGACATAACTAATTTTTTTAAATTGCCGCCCCAACGAGCCCCGGTCTCAGGATAGAACATAGCAAAATAGATTGCTTCTCGGCTGCGGGTTTGGTCAACGTTATTACTGGCAACCGTAGGCGATGAAAAGCTATCGTTTACTTCGCGAATTCTAGAAATAGTGCTATTTAATTTCTCTGAAAGCTCCGCAGAAGTATTTGCATGTAAATATTCTCCACCACCTACTTGAGCTGTTTGCTCTAGTAGCTTCTTACCGTTAGGACTCATTCCACTGCCAAAACCTATGGTAAATACTCGTCCAGTATCGGCAATTTCAGGTGTGCTATCGTACAAATCAACTTCTACGTCACTTGTTCCATGAATTATTTGTGCTAGTGCAGCCAAATAACTTCCACTTGTTGTACTTGGATATGAACCAAACTTAGATTTATAAAGATGGTATATATCATAATTACTTTCAGTGTCACTTTGCGGATCGCCATCCGTCATTAAAATAAGGTTAATAGAATTATCACAGCGCTCATCGCTATCTAAATCAGTTTCGAATGGCGAAATATATGTAAGAGTGGTTACTTTTTTATTTTTTTTATTTTTTTTATAAGTAACAGTTTTACTTAAAAAATCTTCATCTCCTGAATATTCTTCATACCCATACAAAACTTGTTGCCCAGTTAAGTATAAATAAGCTTCCCATAATGTTTCAGTAACTGGTGTACTGCCACTAGCAGGTAGGCTCTTTATCTGATTTTTAACCGTAGCTCTTGAAGAACCAATTTCAGCCATAACATAACCGCCGTAGTTATTTTGAAAGCGCATAAGACCAAAATCAATAGACTCATTATTATTAACCAGGTCGGTCATTGCATCTTTAGCAGCATCAATTTTTCTTGGCCCGTTGTAAGGAAGCTTACTTCCCATACTCCCAGATGTATCAAATACAATTAAAACTCGAGGCTTTTCATCGGTTTCTACGTTATGGTTTACGTATAGCTCTATATCTTCAGCGGTTACAGAGAGGCTAACAGTTACTGCAAAAAAAGATGCAACAATGCGATTGAAGGTAAGTTTCATTTTAAATCCTTTTATCTGCGCTAAAATCACGCAGTTCCATTAAAAGTGCAGTTACTTATTTATTTTTAGTTTTAATTAGAAAAATTCACAAAACAGCTAAATGCCATTAAACATAAACTTATTTACAAAGATTAATATTAACTGAATTTGCTATATTTTAAGTACTTTAATGAAAATAGGCGCAAATATAAAGAAATTTAATACCCTTAGAGCATTTTATATACGCATAGCCAATAGTAAAATATCCCGCTTTTAAGAACAATTAACCCTGTGATTCTCGGTTAACCTTACTTGCAATGGTGTTATTACCATATTTTAAGTTTAAAACCCCCTATTAAAATAGGTATTTAAGTGAGGATACACGTTAAACCCGCTTAAAAATTAACAACTCACATTGGTTAATTTCAAAAATAAAAACTAAAAAGCCCCCGCGAGTTATAAACTCGCAGGGGCTTTTTAAATTTTAAGTAATAAATTTATAACGATAAATCTTCTTTAGCACGCGTTAAATTATGAGATACCAGTGAGTTTTTAGAGATTTGATACGCTTCGTATAAATCGGAAAGGCCTGCGGTGTCTTTTTTGGCCATCATGCGGGCTACACCACGGTTACTTAATGCAAACGATGTAAGTTCGCGTACTTTTAAACGTGGGCCACGGCTTTCTTTTAATAAGGCAATTGCTTGTGTACAAATGGCTTCAGCTTCT